>Ga0208518_100031_pt1 | contig 134835 bp, 93 predicted proteins | sample LakWasM127_HOW14_2_FD_183937 | JGI IMG/M metagenome (GOLD analysis project Ga0208518, IMG submission 183937) | Freshwater sediment methanotrophic microbial communities from Lake Washington under simulated oxygen tension - Sediment Metagenome... | ecosystem: Environmental > Aquatic > Freshwater >...
TGCCCACCGGCGGCGCAATGGCCGCGGTTTTTGCCGGTGAAGCGCGGGTTGCCCAAGCCCTGGCCGGGCACGACCGATTAGCCATCGCCGCGGTCAACGGCGCCGACAACGTAGTGATCTCGGGCGATGAGACCGCGCTCAATCACGTCCTGGATGAGCTGCAAGCGCAACAGATCGGCCATCGCAGGCTGAGCGTGTCGCATGCTTTCCATTCGCCGTTGATGGAACCGATGCTGGCGGAATTCGCCAAGATTGCCGCCGAAATACATTATCACGCCCCTAGCCTGCCGTTGGTTTCCAATGTCACCGGCCGACTGATCGGCGAGGACATCGCCACGCCGGCCTATTGGGTCGAGCATATCCGCAAACCGGTGCGCTTTGCCGACAGCATCGACACCTTGCACGACCGGCACTGCCGACTGTTCCTTGAACTCGGACCCAACCCGGTGCTGCTGGGCATGGCCCGTCACAGCTGCCCCGACGCGATACTGATCCCCAGCTTGCGGCAACAGACCGCCGACGACGAACAATTCCTGCGCGCGCTCGGCGACTTGTTCGTGCAGGGCGTCGCCATCGACTGGAACGCCGTTTACCCGAAACAAACCCGCCGGCCGCTGCATCTGCCTACTTATCCGTTCCAGCGCCAGCGGTTTTGGGTAGACAGAGCCTCATCATCCGCTAACGAAACAGGAAGAACTGCTCGCGCCGACGTAAAACACCCGCTGCTCGGCCAACGTCTGCGTTTGCCCGCCATGCCCAAAGGGGAAATACGTTATGAGCAAACGCTAAACGACAAAGGCTATATTCAAGACCACCGGGTTTTCCACCAATCGGTGCTTCCTGCCGCCGCTTATATCGAAATGGGCTTGGCCGCCGCAAGCAAGGACAGCGATGCAGCCCTTCCAGGCCTGGAGAACATAACCATTCAACAAGCCCTGGTTTTTTCCGAGAACCGGGACAAAACCGTTCAGCTAGTGCTGACTCAGGCGACGGAGCAACCGGCCCGTTTTGAAATTTACAGCCTGAGCGATAACGAGCCGGAACAATGGATTTTCCATGTAGCCGGAAATATCGCCGCCACCGCTCCAATCGCCGCTCCCCCAGCCGTCGATATGAAAACTATCGAGGCCGAATTCGAAGAAGAAATTGCCATTGAGGCTTTTTACCGGCAATGCGCGCAACGCGGCATTGACTACGGCCCCGACTTCCAGGCGCTGCAAAGCTTGCGGCGTAGCGAAGGACAGGCGCTAGGCTCGATCCGACTGCCCGAACGGCTGGTTGCCGAGACCGCCCATTATCATATTCATCCGGTGCTGCTGGATGCCTGCTTTCAGGTGCTGATCGCCACCTTATCCGACAGCAGCGCAAACGAAACCTGGCTGCCGGTAGGACTTGATCGTTTACAACTGTATCGTGCGCCGGGTAACCGGTTATGGTGCCGGGTGCAAGTCCATAAAGCAACCGAACAGCCATTGCTCAAAGCCGATCTTGTGCTGTTCGATGACCATGGCGAAATCATCGGCATCATCGAAGGATTCAAGGCCAGACAAGCGGCTCCTGACAATTTGCTCTCCGCCAAATCCGACCTGGAAAGCTGGCTTTACGGGGTTGACTGGCGTGCTCAGGGCTTATGCTCGCCTCATGCCAACGCGGCTTTACTGGCATCGCCGACAGCCATGAGCGACGCATTGAATGCGTCGATGGCGGCATGGGTCCGGCAATTGCGGCTGGAGGAATGCGGCATAGCCCTGGATGAACTGGACCAGCTGTGTGTGGACTATGCCCTGGCCGCGTTCCGGGACATGGGCAAAACGTTTCGACCCGAAGATGGTTTCTCGACCCTGGAAATAGCCGACGGCCTCAGCATCGTGCCTGACCACCGGCACCTGCTCGAACGCACGCTGGAAATGCTGTCAGAAGCGGGGATTCTCCAACGTACCGGCACCGGCTGGGAAGTGCTGCGCGCGCCGACTTTATCGAACCCGCAACAAGCCGCACAGCACTTGCGCGCACGTTATCCGCAAATCGGCCTGGAACTCGACCTGGTAGAACGTTGCGGCTCCGCGCTGGCGCGGGTGTTGCAAGGCCGGTGCGATCCGCTGCAGGAGCTGTTATTTCCCGGCGGCGACGGGTCGGCGCTGGCCGGGCTGTATCGCGATCCGCCCGGCGCGCAAGCCGTGGGCGCTGTGTTCAAGCAGGCCTTGTTGTCCGCGCTTGAGCCCCTGCCGCAACGTAGCGGAATCAGGATTCTGGAGATCGGCGCCGGTACCGGCGGAGCCAGTTCGTTTTTGTTGCCTCATTTAGCGGCACACCGTACCGAGTATGTCTTTACCGATATTTCGCCTGCTTTTACGCTGCAAGCGCAGGTGACTTTTGCCGCTTATCCGTTCGTCGAATACAAAACCCTGGACATCGAAAAAGACCCGCAGACGCAGGGTTTCAAACGCCACGATTACGACATTATCGTGGCTTCCAATGTACTGCACGCCACCGAGGATTTGGCGCAAACGCTGAAGCACACGCGCAGCTTATTGGCACCCGGCGGCCTGTTGTTGTTGCTCGAAGGCACCGCGCCGCAAAACTGGATAGACATCATATTCGGCATGACCAGCGGCTGGTGGCGCTTTAGCGACAAATACCTGCGTCCGTCCCATCCGTTATTGTCCGGGCAATCCTGGTGCGATGCGTTGCAGGCATCCGGCTTTCAACAAACCGGCTGCATCGATTGCGCGCCGATTCACCAGTCCATCATCATGGCCCAGGCCGATGCGCTGCCGGTTGATGCGAACCCGACCCAACCTTGGCTGATTTTCGCCGATGCCGATGGAACCGGCGAGCGCTTAGGCGAATACCTGCGCGCCGCCGGATCGGCCTGTACTTTGGTTTACCCCGGCAGCCAATACCGGCGCACGCAACAGGACAGCTTCACCATCGATCCTTACCAAGCGTCGCATTATCAGCGCTTATTCAGCGAACTCGGCGATGCGAACGTGGCTTACTGCGCACATTTGTGGAGCCTTGATACCCTTATACCAAGCGATGACGCGCCTTCGCTAACCGAAAACGCGCGTTTGGGCTGGGAAACGGTACTGCATTTAGTGCAAACCTTAGGCAAAGCCCGGCCAAGCAATCCACCCCGTTTGGCTTTACTGACGCGGGGAGCGGTCTCCGTATCCGGCGAAGCCTTGGCCGGCTTGGCGGCATCGCCGGTCTGGGGTCTGGGCAAAAGTATCGCATTGGAACACCCGGAGCTGCGCTGTATTCGCATCGATCTGGCCGCTGCTGCCCGACCCGATGAAATCCCGGCCATCGTCGCCGAAATGACTGCGGATACCCGAGCGCAGGCAGAGGATCAGATCGCGTTTCGCGATGAACGGCGCTTGGTTCCACGACTGGTGCGGCGCGGCGGCAAGCAAAGTCTGCCGCAGACCGAATCTTACCAATTAAGCGTACCCGCCACGGGCAGTTTGGACGAATTGGCCTGGAGCCCGGCCGAACGCCATGCACCTAGGGCAGACGAAGTAGAAATCCGGGTGCATGCCGCCGGGCTTAACTTCAAAGACGTGCTGTTGGCGTTGCACAGAGTCCCCGCAGCCGGGCCGGTATTAGGCATTGAATGCGCCGGTGTAGTGGCTCGCGTCGGTTCCGGCGTGAGCCATCTTTCCGTCGGCGATAAGGTGCTGGCCATGGCGCCGGGCAGCTTTAGCCGCTACGTCAACGCTTCTGCCTGCACGGTGGCCGCCCTGCCGGAAGACTTAAGCTTCGAGGAAGCAGCCACCCTGCCCATCGCGTTTTTGACCGCCGCCTACGCGCTGGAGGATCTCGCCAGGTTGCAGGCGGGCGAACGGGTGCTGATCCATGCCGCAGCAGGCGGCGTCGGTCAAGCCGCCATCCAGCTGGCCCAGCGGGCCGGGGCCGAAGTGTTCGCCACCGCCGGCGAAAGCAAGTGGGATGTACTGCGCGCGTTGGGAGTCAAACACATCATGAACTCCCGCACGCTGGACTTTGCCGATGAAATCCGCCGCTTGACCGATGGCGAAGGCGTCGACGTGGTGCTCAATACCCTGAGCGGCGAGTTCACCAGTCAAAGCCTGACGCTACTGCGTAGCGGCGGGCGGTTTTTGGAAATCGGCATCACCGACCTGCGAACCCCTGAGGAAATAGCCGAACGGGCTCCGGGCATCGTCTACCATGCAATCGATTTAATGCATTTGTACCAGGACAAACCCACGCTGCTGCAAGCACTGCTGCAACGGCTGATGGGAGAGTTCCGTAACGGGCAACTGCAACCATTGCCGCGCACAGTGTTTGCCGCCAACGACGCACAGACGGCGTTCCGCAACATGCAGCAGGCCAATCACACCGGCAAGCTGGTTTTATCGTTCGACACCGCCGCCCTGCCTTTCCGTAAAGACGCAAGCTATCTGATCAGCGGCGGCTTGGGCGACTTGGGCTTGCTGGTCGCAGCCTGGATGGCGGAGCGCGGTGCCGGTCACCTGGTACTGGCGGGACGGCGCGGCGTTACGCCCGCAACCGAAGCAAAAATTCGCGCGATTACCCAGGCCGGCGCTGAAGTCAGCCTATTTCAGGTCGACATAAGCAAACCGGAACAAACCGCCCGAATGCTGGCCGAAATCGAACAGACGCTGCCTCCGCTATGCGGCATCATGCATGCGGCGGGCGTCCTCGACGACGGCGTGCTTATCGAACAAACACCGGAACGCTACGCCAAAGTACTGGAACCCAAGCTGGACGGTGCATGGCAGCTCCATATCCAGAGCCAAACGCTGCCTTTGGAGTTTTTTATCATGTTCTCTTCGGCCACCTCCCTGCTCGGCTCGGTCGGGCAGTCGAACCACGTCAGCGCCAACGCGTTTCTCGACGCGCTGGCCGCTGATCGGCTGGCTCATGGCTTGCCCGCCCTGAGCATCAATTGGGGAGCGTGGTCCGAAATCGGTTATGCTGCGCGCGTTCAAGCCGGGGAGTTCCTCAAGGCCCAAGGCATGGGGACTATCGACCCGCGTGCAGGATTGGCCGCATTGGAGCGGATTTTTCACTGCGACACCGCCCAAATGGGGGTTGTCCCGATCGACTGGCCAACCTATTTGCAACGCATTGCGTCTTCCGGTTATTTGGCCGATTTTCGCCGCGAATTCTCATCGGCGCAATCAGCCCCGTCCGAGCAACCGGCCGAATTCCGCCGACTTCTCGAATCCGCGCCCGTTGACGAACGACTTGCTCTATTAACCCGCCACGTTGCTTCGCAGGTGGCAACCGTTTTGGGGTTCCCCGCGTCGATGACGGTCGATCGAAAACAAGGCTTTTTCGATATGGGTATGGACTCGCTCACCTCGGTAGAATTAAGAAACCGTTTGCGTACCAGCCTGGGCTGTGCGTTGCCGTCGACGCTGGCCTTCGATTTCCCCAGCGTTACGGCACTGGTCGATTATTTAGCGGAAGACCTGTTAGGCCGAGAGCCGATAGATCCATCACCGCAGACCGAAACCGGCGAAAATGCAGAACGCAAAGCGCTGGAACAACTAACAGAAGAGGAAGCGGAAGCTAACCTCATTAAGGAACTGGAAGATATGGGTTTTTCTTTATGAATCATGCATCCGCCCCGGAAACGGAACTGTCCCCCGTCAAACGCGCTTTGCTGGCGTTACAGACCACCCGCGCCAAGCTCAAAGCGTTGGAACAGGCGCAAAAAGAACCTATCGCCATTATCGGCATGGGCTGTCGCTTGCCGGGCAATATCGAAACGCCCGAGGCTTTCTGGGAACTGCTGCGCGACGGCAAGGACACCATTGCCGAGGTGCCCGCGTCGCGCTGGGACAGCAACCATTATTACGATCCCGACTACGATGCAGCGGGTAAAATAGTCACGCGCTTCGGCAGCTTTCTCCCGCAGATACAAGAGTCGGACCCGCAGTTTTTCGGCATTTCCCCGCGCGAAGCCATCAGCATGGACCCTCAGCAGCATCTGCTGCTGGAAGTATGCTGGGAAGCGTTGGAGCATGCGGGCTTAGTCCCCGCCGACTTGGAAGGCAGCCGCACCGGGGTGTTCATCGGCATTTGCAACCAGGATTACAGCGTTTTGCTGATGTCGAGGGAAGACATCGAGATTGACGCCTACATGACCACCGGCATGGCGCACAGCGTCGCCGCCGGGCGCTTGGCCTACAGCATGGGATTTCAGGGGCCGTGCCTTGCCGTAGATACCGCGTGTTCGTCGTCGCTCGTCGCCGTTCACTTGGCCTGCCAAAGCCTGCGTAACCGCGAATGCGATTTGGCCGTTACCGGCGGCGTCAACCTGATCCTGTGTCCGGAAACCAGCATCAACTTTTCCCGCAATCACATGCTGTCGCCCGACGGCCGTTGCAAGAGCTTCGATGCCTCAGCCAACGGCTTCGGCCGTGGCGAAGGTTGCGGTCTTATCGTACTCAAACGGCTATCCGATGTGGTGCCCGGCCAGGACCAGGTGCTCGCGCTGATCCGGGGTTCGGCAACCAACCAGGATGGGGCGACCAGCGGCTTGACGGTGCCCAATGGACCGGCGCAGCAAACAGTGATTCGCGAGGCCCTGCACAATGCGGGGGTCGCGGCGGAACAAATCGGCTACATCGAAGCCCATGGCACCGGCACCAAGCTCGGCGATCCCATCGAAATAGGCGCGCTCAACGCCGTTTTCGGTCAAACCCGCAGCCCGCAACAGCCGCTAATCGTGGGATCGGTAAAAACCAACCTGGGCCATCTGGAAGCCGCCTCCGGTATCAGCGCACTGATGAAAGTGGTATTGGCGCTGAAACACGAACAAATCCCCCGGCATCTGCATTGCGACCAACCTACGCCGTTCATCCCCTGGGACGAAATACCGATCACGGTAGCCACACAAGCCATCGCTTGGCCGGTGTCGGAAAAGTCGCGGCTGGCCGGTGTCAGTTCGTTCGGCTTCAGCGGCACCAATGTGCATATTGTCATGGAAGAAGCCCCGCCGACGCCGGAACCGACACCGCAGGCCGAACCCGCGCCGGAACGGCCGCTGCACCTTCTCTGCCTCAGCGCCCGTTCCGCCGAAGGACTGACGGCCCAAGCCGCGTGCTATGCCGCCCATTTGGATCGCGTAAATCAAACCGCGCTGGCCGATGTGTGTTATTCCGCCAATACCACCCGTTCCGTGTTTGAACATCGGATGGTCGTTGCCGCCGCCGATGCGGTCGAGATGCGCGGCAAACTTCAGGGCTTTTGCAACGGCCATGAACAGCGGCAGCCGGTCGAAACGGGTGCAAATACAGCCGAACCGCCGCGTGTAGCGTGGCTGTTTACCGGACAAGGCGCCCAATACCCCGGCATGGGCGCGGATTTGTACCGGACCCAGCCGGTTTTTCGACGGGCCATTGACGACTGCTCCCTACATCTCGATCCCTTACTCGGCCGATCCCTCAGCGCATTGCTATGCGCTACGGATTCCGCCGATCTGCACGAAACGGCCTACACCCAGCCTGCCCTGTTCGCTCTCGAATATGCGTTGGCGCAGATGTGGCTGTCCTGGGGCTTGCAACCCGATGCGGTCACCGGGCACAGCGTCGGCGAATACGCGGCGGCCTGTATTGCCGGGGTGTTCAGTCTCGAAGACGGCCTGAAACTGATCGCCGCTCGCGCCCGCCTGATGCAAGCCCTGCCCCGCAATGGCGCGATGGCTGCGGTATTTACCGACGCAGGCCGCGTGGAACAGGCCATCGCTACGCTGGGCAACAATCCGCTAAGCGCGATAGCCGCAATCAACAGCCGTAGCGAAACCGTTATTTCCGGCGAACGCCAAGCTATCCGAACGCTGCTCAACCACTTAACCGAAGCCGGCATTCGCAGCCGCGAACTGACCGTCTCCCATGCCTTCCATTCCGCCTTGATGGAACCGATGCTGGCCGAGTACGAACAAATAGTCCGCAGCGTTACCCTGTTGCCGCCGCGCATCCGTCTCATCTCGAATTTAACCGGGCATTTCGTATCGGCCGAAGTCACCGATCCCGCCTATTGGTGCCGCCATATCCGCATGCCGGTGCTGTTTGCAGACGGTATCGCCACGCTACGCCGACACAACATAGCGACATTCTTGGAAATAGGACCGCATCCGGTGCTGTTAGGCATGGTGCGCGCGAGCGCCCCGGAACAGAACACCGAGTTGTATCTGCCTAGCCTTCGCAAAGACCAAGCCGATTGGGAACAGCTGGCCCAAAGCTTAAGCGAACTTTATCTCGGCGGAGTGCCGATTGACTGGGCCGGTTTCGATCGCCCTTATCATCGGCGTCGTACCGCCCTGCCAACCTACCCGTTCCAGCGTAAACGCTATTGGTATAACGACAGCGGGGTTACGGCGCGGCAGCGCCACGTGCCAACCTCGCAACTGGTTACACTGCTGCAAGCGGGGAATGCCGATGCCCTGGCCCAACATCTGCAAGCGCAAGGAGAGCTGTCAGCGGACGAACTGAAGCTGTTGCCGAAACTTAGCGGCTTATTGATCCGTCAGCATCGGGATGCCAACGCCAATTCCGACGGTTTATGCTACCGGCCCATCTGGCAAGAACAAGCGCGTAACGCCGAACCGGCGATACCGCCTGCCGGAGCGCAAAACCGGCCGTGGCTGATTTTCAGCGCCGGCGACGAATCCGAATTAACGCAAGGCTTGCGGGATTTCGGGCAGCCTTGTATCCGTGTCGCTCCGGGCAACGCCTACGCGCAATCGGCGGCCGGTGCCTGGACGGTTGACGCCGATAGCGCGGACGATTACTGTCGCCTGCTCGAAGCAACCCAGCCGCAAACCATCGTCTATGTCTGGCCGTCCGAGCTGACAGCACACTACGGCGAAGATGCGTTGATGCAGGCCATCCTGTTGGCGCGTGCCGCAACCGGTTTGCAATCACCAACCAAGCTGTGGCTGATCACCCGCGATGCAAGCAATGCCGGAGATCGCGCGCCCTCATCGCCCTTTCCCTCGCTGTTGTCGGGCCTGGGCCGGTCCTTGTTCCTGGAATACCCCAATCTGAAAGGCGGCGTGATCGACCTGGAAGCCGACGAAACACCGGCTTTGCTGCGCGAACTGCTGGATTCGGAAGACGAAGACGCGATCAGTCTTCGGGCGGGAAAACGCTATGTCGCCAGACTTGAAGCCTTCCAGCCTATCGCCGCCGCACCGTCCCGATTTAAAGCGGACGGCGCCTACCTGATTACCGGAGGACTGGGCGCGCTCGGCTTGAAAACCGCGAGCTTTTTGGCTGAAAACGGCGCTGGTCAACTGATCCTGCTGGGACGCAAGGGCGCCGATGACAGCGCCCGTGAAACCCTGGACTTTATCGAACAGTTGGGCACCCAGGTTCGCGTAGTGCAGGCGGACAGCGGCGATGAGACCGCGATGTCCGAACTTTTCAAACAGCTGGCCGCCGGTAATTTCCGCCTCAAAGGGGTGATCCACGCGGCCGGGTTACTGACCGCCCGCTCCCTGAACGAGCTCGACCGGGATTGCCTGCATCAAGTGCTTGCGCCCAAAGTACGTGGAGCCTGGACGCTGCACCGCTTAACCCTGGATCTCGAGCTCGATTTTTTTGTCCTGTACTCATCGGTTTCATCGGTGTTAGGTACCGCTCAGCAAGCCCATTACACCGCAGCTAACGGATTTTTGGACGGTTTGGCCGAATACCGCCGCGGCTTGGGATTGCCCGCGCTCAGCATCAACTGGGGACCATGGCAAAACGGCGGCATGATAGACGGCGAAACGGCCCGGCATATTGCCGACAGCGGCTTTAACGCGTTATCCGCACCCGCAGCGCTCGCCCTGCTTGGCCGCTTGCTGGCCGCCGGGCAAACCCGCGTCGCGGTTCTGGATGCGGATTGGCCGCGGCTCAAAAGCCTCTACGAAGTCCGCGGCCGCCAACCTGTGCTGGCGCTGCTGGGTCAAAGCGCATCGGCAGCAAGCGTCACAGGAAGCTCCGCCGTTTTGGACGCGCTACGCGATCTCGCGGTTCGGGACCGATTCGACTACCTGCTCAGCCGACTGCAAGAGCAGGTGGGCGCGGCGCTACGTTTCGACAGCAACACTCTGCCCGACCCGAAACGCGGCTTCTTCGACATGGGCATGGACTCACTGACTGCCGTAGAATTAAAGGGACGCATTGAGGCCCAACTGCATCGCCCGCTCCCCCCTTCGGTGGTGTTCGACTACCCCAATGCCGAAGCCTTGGCCGCGCATCTGCTCGGCCTGCTGTTCCCCGACGCACAGCCGGACGCACCCGCATTTTCAGCAATCGAGGAATCGCCCAGCCACAGCCGGGCCGAAATCCAGCAGCTTTCCGATGCCGAACTCGCGGCGCTTATCGACGATGAATTTACCTCTCTAACGAACCAAGGATAAACAGAGATGGCTCAGGAACACCCCGATGAACTAACCCCCTTGCAGAAAGCCTACGCGGCTATCCAGCAATTACGCGGCAAAGTCGAGCGCCTCGAACAGGCCGGAAGCGAGGCTATCGCCATTATCGGCATGGGCTGCCGTACCCCCGGCGCTAACGATCCCGAATCTTTCTGGGAGCTGGTCCGCAACGGCCGGGACGCAATCCGGGAAATTCCGCCGGAACGCTGGGATGCCGCCGCCTATTACGATCCGGAACCGGGCCGCCCCGGCAAGGCCTATACGCGCTACGGCGGATTTGTTGAACAGGCCGACCGCTTCGACGCCGCCTTTTTCGGCATTTCCGCGCGCGAAGCCGAAAGCATGGACCCGCAACAACGCCTGTTGCTGGAAGTCGCCTGGGAAGCGCTGGAACACGCAGGCTTACCGGCTTCCAAACTGGCTGGCAGCGCTACGGGGGTATTTGTCGGCGTCACTGCCAGCGATTACGGCCTGCTCCAGGCGGAACGTGCTGATCAAGGCGAGGTAAACCCCTATTTCAATACCGGTACGCCGTTAAATGCCTGCGCCGGCAGGCTGTCTTACGTGCTGGGCCTGCAAGGTCCCTGCATGGCGGTCGATACCGCCTGTTCTTCGTCGCTGTCCGCCATCCACTTGGCATGTACCGCGCTACGTGCCAAAGACTGCGATATGGCGCTTAGCGGCGGCGTCAACCTGACGCTTTCGCCGTTGTTGAATGTCACCTTATCTGCCGCCGGAATGATGTCGGCGGACGGACGCTGCAAAACCTTCGACGATTCCGCCAATGGCTACGTCCGGGGCGAGGGCTGCGGCATCGTCGTGCTCAAGCGCTATGCCGATGCGTTGGCCGCAGGCGATCAGATCCTAGCCTTGATTCGCGGCTCCGGGGTAAATCAGGACGGTGCCAGCAGCGGATTCACCGTGCCCAACGGTGTGGCGCAACAAAAACTGATCCGCCAAACCCTGGACAAAGCGCGGGTAGCGCCGCACGAAATCGACTATATCGAAGCGCACGGAACCGGCACTTCACTCGGCGATCCTATCGAAGCGCAGGCCTTGGGCACCGTACTGGGGCAAGCGCAAGGCCGGGAGCGCCCGCTGCTGGTAGGTTCTGTAAAATCCAATATCGGCCATTTGGAATCGGCAGCCGGTATCATCGGCCTGATCAAGCTGGTTCAGGCCCTGCGCCACGGGGAACTGCCGCCGACCCTGCACATTAAGCAGCCGAATTCACGCATTGCCTGGGACGAGCTGAATATCCGCCCGATAACCGAATTGACGCCATGGCCCAGAGGCGAGAAATGCCGTCTGGCCGGGCTCAGCGCGTTCGGAGCAAGCGGCAGTAACGCCCACCTCATTATCGAAGAAGCTCCGGCGACCGAAGCGCTTTACCCGGAACGAGACCGCCCGGTTCATGTGCTGGCCCTGTCGGCCAAAACCGAATCGGCGCTAAAAGCCCTGGCGGAATCCTACCGAACGTTTTTCGCCCAAACGCCGCCGTCGCTGGCGGATGCCTGTTTCAGCGCCAACACCGGACGTAACCATTTCAAGCAGCGCATCGCCGTATGCGCCGAAGACCTGGCCCAGATGCAGGAACGGCTTGCCGCTTTCGGCGCAAACCAGCCGATTCCAGGACTTTTTATCGGCGCTACGCCACCCGCCAAGCCGCTGCGCCCGGTATTTTTGTTTAGCGGACAAGGTTCCGTTTATCCCGGCATGGGCCATGAGTTATACGCACTCCATCCCGGTTTCCGGCAGGCTATGGATAGCTGCGCGGCGATCCTCGAACCACTGCTGGAAAAGCCGCTGCTATCGGTCCTTTATGCCGAGGAATACCGTAGCGACGGGGAAACCTTGCTTAATCAAGCCAGCTACGCCCAGCCCGCGCTGTTTGCGCTGCAATATGCACTGGCCTGTCTATGGCGGTCGTTCGGCCTGGAACCCGCCGCCGTATTAGGCCACAGCATCGGCGAATACGCTGCGGCCTGCATCGCCGGTGTGTTCAGCCTTGAAGACGGCCTGAAATTGGTCGCCGAACGCGGCCGACTGATGCAAACGCTAAGCGAAAACGGCGCGATGGCGGCGATTTTTGCCGATGAAGCGCAGGTGGAAAAAGCCCTCGCTCCCCATCGGCATGAGCTGAGCATTGCCGCGATTAACGGCCCCCAGCATATAGTCGTCTCCGGCCGCAGCTCCGCCTTAAGCCAAGTACTCGACCAATTCCGCGAAGCAGGCATCGAAAGCTATCCATTACAGGTGACCCATGCCTTTCATTCGCCGCTGATGGAACCCATTCTGGAAGACTTCGAACGCTTTGCCAGCCAGATCCGTTTCCAGACACCGGAATTGCCTTTTATCTCCGGCCTGACCGGGCTGGCACTGGGCAAGGGAGAAATTCCCGACGCCGCTTATTGGCGTCGGCATTGCCGCCAGCCGATCCGATTCGCCGAAGGCTTAGCCGGCTTAATCCCTCACCCCAGCCCTCTCCCACAGGGAGAGGGCGACAAAGTTGCAGCAGCTTTTGGCCGGAATTTCGAACTGTTTCTGGAAATCGGCCCCGGCCAAGTATTAATCAATCTCGGCAAGCGCTTGGCCCCGTCGGCCGCTTGGCTGCCGTCCCTGCTGCAACCAAAGCCCGACTGGTCCGTCGTATCGACAAGCTTGGCCGAGGCTTATGCACGGGGCGCGGACATTGACTGGTCCGGCTTCGATGCAGCTTTTGGCCGCAACCGTGTTTGTGTCCCCACTTATGCCTTTCAACGAAAATCTTATTGGCTCGCCCCCAAGGAATCGACCATGACAAATCCACAACAAGCTACGTCGCAGCCTGTTCAAGATGACCGCGCCCGGCGCAAAGCAATCCTGGCCCGTCTGTGCCGCCTTTTTTCCGGCTTGCTCCGAACCGAACCGAGCGAAATAGATACCCACGCGCAGTTCCTGGAAATGGGCGCCGATTCGCTGGTACTGGTTGAAGGGGTACGTATTGTCGAAGACAATTTTGGAATCAAGCTCGAAATCCGCCAGTTTTTCGAAGAGATCACCACGATAGACGCGATTGCCGGATACCTGGCGGATCGAACTACCGCCGACTTGCCGACAGAAGCGCCCTCTGCCCCGGCCGCACCTGTAGCCACCGTTCAAAGGCCTCAAGCGATACCGGCGCAAGCTACACCTACACCAATTTCCTGCGCCCAACCCGTAACCGCCGCAGAGCCGGTGCAAACACCGGCTATCGTCTATCGGCAGGCAGCATTGCCGGCTGACGGCACGGCGTTGCAACAAATCGTCCTCGCCCAGACCCAACTGATGGCGCAACAGTTGGCGCTATTGCAGGGCCTGCCTGCGGCAGCCGAAATGGGCACTATTCCGGCTCAACAGGAAGCTCCCCGTCCGCTTCAACCGCAAGCCGTTGCCCAAACCGCCCCGCAACAAGGTTCGGAAGATCGCTCCTCGCCGCTACGCGCGCTGAACAATCCTATCGTACCCAGTGCCAACGGCTTGAACCCGCAGCAAAGCCGACATCTTGCGGCATTGATCGAGCGTTACCAGAAAAAAACGCCGAAATCCAAAGCGCTGGCCCAAGCCTGCCGTCCGGGCTTGGCCGACAGCCGGGCCAGCGTCGGTTTCCGCTTTTCGACCAAAGAAATCCTCTACCCCATCACCGGCGCCGAGTCGATGGGTTCACGGCTACGCGACATTGACGGCAACAACTACGTCGACCTGACCATGGGCTTCGGCGTATTGCTGTTCGGCAGTCGCCCCGAATTTATGCAGGGCGTGCTGGAAACGGAAATCCAACACGGCTTCCAGCTCGGCCCGCGCTCCGAACATATGCAGGAAATCACCGAGCTGTTTACCGAAATCACCGGTCACCAGCGCGTTGCCTTCACCAACTCCGGCACCGAAGCGATCATGATCGCATTGCGCCTGGCCCGCACCACCACGGGCCGGCATAAAATTGTGATCTTCGAAGGCTCTTACCACGGGCATTCCGACGGCACCTTGGCCAAAACCATCCGCGTCAACGGAGAACTCCGCTCCGAACCGGTGTCGCCCGGCGTGCCGCCGAATCTGGCCAAAGACATTCTGGTGCTCGAATACGGCACCCAGGAAACCCTGGACATCATCCGCGAACACGCCCACGAACTGGCCGCAGTGCTGGTAGAACCGGTGCAGAGCCGACGCCTGGATTTCCAGCCGGTCGAGTTCCTGCGCGCATTGCGCAGCCTGACCGAGGAAACCGGCACCGCGCTGATTTTCGACGAAATGATCAGCGGTTTCCGCGCCCATCCCGCCGGCGTGCAAGGGTTGTTCGGCATCAAGGCCGACCTTGCCGCCTACGGCAAAATCATCGGCGGCGGCATGCCTATCGGCGCGGTCGCCGGAGACGCGCGCTTCCTCGACGGCATCGACGGCGGCATGTGGCAATACGGCGACTCATCTTATCCGAGCGCCACGCGCACGTATTTCGGCGGCACTTTCTGCCAGCATCCTTTTTCGATGGCCGCCTGCCTGGCCGCGCTCCGCCATCTGAAAGCGGAAGGACCGGCGCTGCAAGAACGCCTCAACCAGCGCACCGCCGCATTAGCCAAAACGCTCAACGACTATTTCGAGGAAGAGGAACTGGCACTCCGGATTTGCCATTTTGCCTCGACTTTCCACTTCAAGTTCCCCGGCAACCTGGAGATGTTTTATTACCACTTGTTGGAAAAAGGCATTTACATCTGGGAATGGCGCGCCTGTTTCCTGTCCACCGCCCATACCGAAGAAGACATCGACCTGATCGTTAAAGCGGTCAAAGAAAGCGTCGAGGAATTACGCCAAGGCGGCTTCTTGCCCGAACGCAATCAAGCCCCAGGCATCATCAATGCCGCCATTCCCTCAAGCAAAAATTTGGCGGATTCCACAGACCGGACCTGGTTCCGGCACAATTCCAAGCTGAGCCACCGGGAAACCGCTTTCACGGCAAAGGCAACAGCGAGCAAACGCGGACTGGGCTTCGGGCTGTTCTATTTCGGCAATTACGATGCCGCGTTTTCCACCGGCAAATACGATCTGCTGCTGGAAGGCGCGCGTTATGCCGACCGCGAGGGCTTTCGCGCGGTGTGGATTCCCGAACGGCACTTCAGCGAATTCGGCGGATTTTCGCCGAATCCTTCGGTGCTGGCCGCCGCCTTGGCGCGGGAAACCCAGCATGTGCAATTGCGTGCAGGCAGCGTGGTATTGCCGTTGCATAACCCGATCCGGGTCGCCGAAGAATGGGCGCTGGTCGACAACCTGTCCAACGGCCGCGTCGGCATCGGCTTTGCTTCGGGCTGGCATCCCAACGACTTCGTGTTCGCGCCCGACTCTTACGGCAAGCACCGCGAATTAACCTTCGAAGGCATCGACACCATCCGCCATTTATGGCGCGGAGAAAGCATCACTATGCGCGGCGGTAACGACAGCAGCGTGGAGCTGAATATTTACCCCCGGCCGAAACAAGCCGCGCTGCCCGCCTGGCTGACCATCGTCAACAATCCCGACACCTATCGCAAAGCCGGAGAGATGGGACTGGGCGTGCTGACCAACCTGATGGGCCAGTCGATGGAAGACCTGGCAAACAATATTGCCATCTACCGGCAAGCCTTGGCCGAACATGGACACGACCCGGACGCAGGCAATGTCACGGTCTTGATCCATACCTACCTGTGCGCCGACCCGGAGCAAGCCATACGCGAGGCGCGCCAGCCGATGTGCGACTATCTGCTGTCCAGCATCGAGCTGTTTCAAAAGATGGCTCAAGACGTAGGGCCGTCCACGGATTTAGAGCGGGTAAGCCCGGAAGACAAAGCCTATATCGTCGGCAAGGCCTATGAAAAATATGTCGCAACCAGCGCATTGATCGGCTCTCCGGAAAGCTGCGCGCCGATTGTGGAACGCCTGATCGGCATCGGCGTCGATGAGCTGGCCTGCTTCGTCGACTTCGGCGTCGCACCGGCGTCGGTCATCGCCAACCTGCCGCAAATCAGCCTGCTCAAGGAAAAATACACTGCGATCGGTTCCGGCGAAGACGCAGGGTTTCCGCTGAGTGAGGCGCAAAAACAATTGTGGGTTCTGGCCCAGCTCGACGAAGACGGCAATCGCTCATACAACGATCCGGCAGCGCTTTTGCTGCAAGGACCGCTGAATCAAGAGGCGTTGCGGGTCGCGTTGGAACAGGCGATTGCCCGCCATGAATCCTTGCGCACCCGCCTCGACGCCGCAGGCGAACAGCAATACATCCAACCGGCCCAGGCGGTCAGCTTGCCCTGCGTGGATTTATCGGGCGAGGAAAATCCCGAAACCGCGCTTCAACACTGGCTGCTGGAGAAAACCCGGCAGTTATTCGACTTCTCGCAGGGACCGCTGTTCTACGCCACCCTGCTCAAGCTCGGAGCCGACCGCCATGTGCTGGCGCTGTCGGCGCATCACATCATCGGCGACGGCCCCTCCATGGGCACGGTCCTGAATGAAATCATGGCCTTGTACGAAGCGGCTTGCCGCGGCGAGGCGGCCAAACTGGCTACGCCGATTCAATATCGCGACTTCGTCCACTGGCAGCAAACGCAGCTGGATACCGCGGCGATGGCGACTCATGAAGCCTATTGGCTGCAACAATTCGCCAATCCGGTGCCCGCCCTGGATTTGCCGGGAGACTACCAGCGTCCCTCGGTCAAAACCTATAACGGTGCCAGGGCATGGTCGGAAATCGATCCAGACCTGCTGCAATCCTTGAAAAACCTGGGCAGCAAGCAGGGCTGCACCTTGTACATGGTATTACTGGCAGTGTACTCGGTGCTGTTGCACCGGCTCAGCGGCCAAGACCGGCTGGTGATCGGCGCACCCTACACCGGACGCGGCTTGGAAGGCGGCAACGCACTGGTCGGCTACTGCGTACACCTGCTGCCGATCGTCAGCGTGATCGGCGAAGCCGAGCGTTTCGACGAGCATCTGCACCACGTCCGCAATACCCTGCTGAATGCTTACCAGCACCAGGATTATCCGTTTGCCCGTCTGCTCGACAAACTCAACCTTAAGCGCGACAACAGCCGATCGCCGTTGCTCAGTACCGTTTTTAACCTTGAACGCCAGCCGGATATGCACGAAGCCGCGGGGTTGCAGGTACAGGTTTATCCGCAACCGGTCAGTTACACCAGCGTCGACCTGACCCTGACCGCGAATCTGCGCGACGACCGGGTCGTGTTGGAATGCGATTACAACACCGACCTTTTCGAGGCGGCGACGATTCAACGCCTGCTCGGCCAGTATCAAACCCTGCTCGAAGCGGTGGTCAGTCAGCCGCAGCAAAGCGTGAGCCGCCTGCCGTTATTAAGCGAGTCGGAACGGCTGATGCAAATCCTGCAATGGAACGAAACCGAGACGGCGGCCCAACCGACTTGCTTTCACACCTTGTGGGAGTCGCAGGTCGCAAAATACCCGGATCGCATCGCGCTGGTAGAGGATGGCCCGGAGGGCAGAACCTTCACTTACGACAACCTCAACCGGCGCGCCAACCGCTTGGCTCACTATCTGCGCGGTATGGGCGTCGGCCCTGACCTGCGAGTGGGCATTTGCCTGGATCGCTCCTGGCAACTGATGGTCGCGCTGTTGGCGAGCCTCAAGGCCGGCGGCGCTTACGTGCCGATGGACCCCAGCTATCCGGCCGCGCGGCTGGCGTTGCTGCAAAGCGATGCTCAAGTGGCCGTGCTGCTGACCCAGAAATACCTGTTGGACCGGCTCACAGAGCTTCCCAAGCAAGTCTGTTGCCTGGATCGGGACAGCGACGCCATTAACCGCGAATCCGACCGCAATCCCGTCAACAACGTGATGCCCAATCATCTGGCCTATGTCATCTATACCTCGGGCTCCACCGGCAAACCCAAAGGCGCGATGATTTCCCATCAGGGCTTGGTCAACTATCTGCAATGGGCGGTGCGCGCTTACGAGGTGGAACAAGGAGACGGCGCACCGGTATTGGGCTCCATCGGCTTCGACGCGACCGTGACCAGCCTGTTCGTACCGTTGCTGGCCGGACGCCGGGTGGTCTTGCTGCCGGACGGCGAGGAACTCGAAGCCATGGCCGCACTGCACCGTTCGCCGTACCAATTCAGTTTTATCAAGCTGACTCCGGCTCACCTGGAGATTCTGAATACCCTGCGCGCAGGCGCCCCATCCGCCGATGCTCACCTGACCCGCTACCTGGTGCTGGGCGGCGAAGCGCTGCCGGGAGCCGCACTCGACCCCTGGTTCAAGCACACCGCTACGCTGGCGGTCAATGAGTACGGACCGACCGAAACCGTAGTCGGCTGCTGCACTTACGAGGCCGATAGCCCTATCGCCGGGTCGGTGCCCATTGGCCACCCGATTCGCGGTACCCGCCTGTATGTGCTGGACTCAAATCTGCAAGCGGTTCCGCCGGGCGTTCCCGGCGAACTCTATATCGGCGGTGAGGGATTGGCCCGCGGTTATCTGGATCGGCCGGGCCAGACTGCGGCGGCCTTCGTACCCGATCCCTTTAGCCATGATGTCGACGCACCGGGCGCCCGCTTGTACAAAACCGGCGACCGCGCCCGCTACTTGGCCGACGGCACGCTGATCTTCCTCGGGCGCATCGATCACCAAATCAAGCTGCACGGCTATCGCATCGAATTGGGGGAAATCGAAGCCGTTCTGGCCGATCGACCGGAGGTGCGTGAAGCCGTGGTTTTACTGCGCGAAGATCAACCGGGCAACCCGAGACTGGTCGCTTATGTCAGTCCTTCGCAGGATCAGCCGCTGAATGCCGACCGTTTACGCCAGGAACTCAAGCTGCTACTGCCTGACTATATGGTTCCATCGGTGATCATCCCGCTGACAGACATGCCGCTGACCAGTCACGGCAAGGTTGACCGCGGGGCCCTGCCTGTCCCCGATCAGTCCCGTCCCGATCAGGACGGCCACTACACGCCGCCCGGCAACGACATCGAACACCGGATCGCCGCTGTCTGGCAGGAAGTCCTCGGGTTGGACAAAGTGGGCATTCGCGACAATTTTTTCGATATAGGCGGAAACTCCCTGCTGATACTGCAAGCCTATAAAAAACTGCAACCGCTGTTGCCTAACGATTGCCTGGTCATCGAGTTGTTCAAATATCCGACGATCAGCGCCTTGGCCGCTTTTCTCAGCAGCGACACGGCACCGATTCAACCCGATTACGCGGGCATTAAAGACCGCGCCAGTCGGCAAAAAGCCGCCGTCGGCAACCAAGCCCGTCGGCGCAGAACCCCTCAAGTAAAGGTATAGGAAATAGTTGCTATGAGTCACGAAGAAATACGCGAAGACCAAGAAAACATCGCCATTGTCGGCATCGCCGTGCGCATGCCCGGCGCACCTAATCTGGAAGCCTTTTGGCAAAACCTGCGCGATGGCGTGGAAGCGGTTTCGCTGTTTTCCGAAGAAGAGATGCTGGCTTCCGGCCTGGATTTGGACACCATCCGCCACCCGCTGTTCGTCCCGGCCAAAGCGATTTTGGACGATGTGGAAATGTTCGATGCGTCGTTCTTCGGCATTTCTCCACGGGAAGCCGAATTGATGGACCCGCAGCACCGCTTGCTGATGGAATCCGCCTGGGAAGTCTTGGAACATGCCGGCTACGATTCGGAAACCTACGAGGGCCGCATCGCCGTGTTTACCAGCGCGGGCATGAACACCTACCTGCCCTTCAATATTCTGTCCAATCCCGGATTGCTGGAGCAGGTCGGCGGCTTTCAACTGTCCATTTATAACGATAAAGACTTCGTCCCCAGCCGGATTGCCTACAGCATGAATCTCAAAGGCCCTGCGGTTGACATCGGCACCGCCTGCTCCTCATCGTTGGTCAGCGTACATTTCGCCTGCCAGCACCTGATCACCTATCAATCCGATATGACCCTGGTCGGCGGCATCACCATCCATTTGCCGCAAAAGATGGGCCATTTGTACGAAGAAGGCACGGCCTATTCTCCCGACAGCCACTGCCGCCCTTTCGACGCCGATCCCAGCGGCTTGATCGACGGCAATGGCGTTGCGACTGTGGTTCTCAAACGGCTCAGCGACGCGCTGGACGATGGCGACCGCATTTACGCGGTCATCAAGGGTACCGCTATCAATAACGATGGCGCTTCGAAGGTCGGCTATTCCGCACCCAGCGTCAACGGTCAGGCCGAGGTCATCGTCGAGGCGCAAGCCATGGCGGGGGTTAATCCCGAGACGATCAGTTACGTCGAAACCCATGGCACGGCAACGCCGTTGGGAGACCCGATTGAAGTAGCCGCCCTCACCCAAGCCTTTCGCGCCGGCACCGACAAAAAAGGCTACTGCGGGATCGGCTCGGTCAAATCCAATATCGGCCATGTCGATAAAGCGGCAGGGCTGGCGGGGCTGATCAAAACCACGCTGGCGCTCGATCACGGCATGATTCCGCCCAACCTGCATTTTAAACAGCCAAACCCCAAGCTGAACCTGCCGGACAGCCCTTTTTATGTAGTAGACAGCCTGCAACCCTGGCCGCGTAATCCGCAAACGCCGCGCCGTGCAGGCATCAGCTCGTTTGGGGTGGGCGGAACCAACGCCCACGCCATCATCGAAGAAGCTCCGCTGCCGACGCCGGGTTCATCCTCCCGCCCGGTGCAACTGATGATGGTTTCCGCAAAAACCGAATCCGCCCTGTCAGCCGCAGCAGAAAATATGGCGGCCTTCCTGGAACGGGAACCGCACATAAACCTGGCCGATACCTGCCATACCCTACAAAAAGGACGCCGGGCGTTTGCCCACCGGCTGGCTTTCACCTGCACCACCGCTGCGGAAGCGGTAAGTACACTGCGGACTTCGCCGCACAGCCACACCGATAATCAAGCCGATCGCGGACTGGTGTTCATGTTCCCCGGTCAGGGCAGCCAATATGCAGGGATGGGCGCTGAACTTTACCAGCAGGAAGCCGTGTTCAGGGAACAAATCGATCTGTGCGCACAAATCCTGGCGCCGGAATTGGGCCTGGATATCCGCAGCCTGCTGTTCCCCGCCGAAGCCGACAGTGAAGCGGCGGCAGCGCAATTAAAACAAACCGCGCTGGCGCAACCGGCGCTGCTCACCATCGAATACGCGCTGACCCAATTATGGCTGAGTTGGGGCTTGCAGCCGCGCGCCATGATTGGGCACAGCCTCGGCGAATATGTTGCCGCTTGCCTGGCCGGAGTGTTTTCTCTACAAGACGCTCTAACGCTGGTTGCCGCCCGCAGCCGACTGATGCAGTCCATGCCGGTCGGCGCTATGCTGGCCGTGCCCATGGACGAAGCGACACTGCTCACGCTGTTGGGTGAACTTGCGCAACCTCTCGACCTTGCCGCCGTCAACGGCCCCGAACTGTGCGTGGTCTCAGGCCCGCTCCCGGCGATTGAAGCGTTGCAAAACCAACTCACCGGCCTAGGCCTGTCCCCCAGATTACTGCACACTTCGCACGCGTTCCATTCGGCCATGATGGAGCCTATGCTGGCGCCCTTTACCGACTTGCTCCGGCGTATTGATCTCAAGCCGCCGCAAATCCCCTATATCTCCAATCTCACCGGAACCTGGATCAGCGAAGCGGAAGCCACCAACCCGGAATATTGGACCCAACACCTTCGCCATACCGTGCGCTTTGGCGAGGGGCTCAAGGTTTTGCTGGCTGCCGAGCCATCGCAAGTGTTGCTGGAAGTCGGGCCCGGACGCACCTTGGGCGGTCTGGCCGGCCTTATCAATCCTGCTCCGCCTTTATGCCTGTCCAGCCTGCCCCAAGCCCAGGAAAAACGCGGCGCGCAAAGCTTTCTGCTACGCAGTTTGGCCGATTTATGGCTGGCCGGTATCGGCATCGATTGGAACGGTTTCTACCGGCATGAACGACGCTTGCGCGTGCCGCTGCCCACCTATCCTTTTCAGCGTCGCCGCTACTGGATTGAACCGGGCAAACCGGCCGCCGGTGAAGCGGCGAAAACTGCGGCCGGCGCCAGACAAGCCAATCCGGCCGACTGGTTTTACCTGCCCTCGTGGAAGACCAGCCTTGCGCCAACGCCGCAATCGGCTGCATCCGCCCCGGAATGGCTGGTATTTGCCGATGAACTTGGTCTGGCTGACGCGTTAGCCGCGGAACAGGCGCAAAACGGACGCCAAGTATTCAAAGTAAATCCCGGCTCCGGCTTTGCGCAGCCGCATGAACGCGCCTATACCGTAAACCCGGTTCAACCCGCCGACTTCGATGTGCTGCTGGAGGCTTTACAGCAGCAAAATGCGCTGCCGCAACAGATCGTCTACTTATGGGGATTCAGTCAAAGCGACCCTGCCGCAACGGACTTGAACCGACACTGCGACAGCCTGCTAGCCCTGATTCAAGCGCTGGGCCGACTGACAGTACGCCTGCCGGTCGAGCTCACCGTGGTTGGCAATAACATGCAGGACGTCGGCGCAGACCATCCTATCGATCCGGCCAAAGCGGCGCTGCTCGGTCTACTGCGCACGTTGCCCTGGGAGTACCCTGATCTATCCTGCCGCGCGATCGACATCCCGTTACCTGCGACGGAACGGCAACTGCACAGCCTCGCCTCCCGCTTGGCACGCGAGTTGAGCGTACCGGCGCAAGACCCGCTGGTTATCCTGCGCACCGGCTACCGCTGGCTTCCCAGCTTGGAAGCAGTCCGTCCGGACAGTCCGCGAGAAACGGCCGAATGCTTACTCCGTAACGGCGGGGTGTACGTGATTACCGGCGGCCTCGACGGCATCGAATTCTTGTTTGCCCGTCAAGTGGCAACAATGGTTCAAGCCAAGCTGGTGCTGACCACGGCAGGTTCGTTGGAATCCGCCGCAAACGCTCAACAGCTTCAAGAGCTGGAGGCTCTGGGCTCCGAAGTGCTGCCGATCCAGCTGGTCGACTACGATACGCCAAGCCTCAGCGCGATATTGATCCAGGCGGAACACCGCTTCGGGCGCATTGACGGCATCATCCACGCCGCAGACATGAGCAGTCCCCGTCCGTTTGCGCTGATGCAGGATATTCGCAAGGCCGAGCAGGATGCTTACTGGCAAGCGCAGCAACAGGCTCTTAACGCCCTACAACAGTCTCTTGAACACCGGAATATCGAATTCTGCCTGTTGATGTCCTCGTTAGCCGCCGAAGTCGGCGGCATAGGACAAGCGGCTCATGCCGCGGCCTGCGTCTATACGGAGGCGTTTGCCCGACAACACAATCAGACTGGCGCATACCCCTGGATCGTCGTACATTGGGATGTATGGCAAGAAGAAGGCGACCGAACCGGCATCAACTCGGCTTTGGCCGAAATAGCCATGACTCCGGAAGAAGGCGGCAACGCTTTCCAGCGCCTGATGGCTTTGGGCGAATCGACATGCGTCATCATTGCCACCAGCGATCCGCGTTTCCGCCGGAAGGCGCTCAGCCGGTTACAGGAAGATCAACCCGGCGCCCAAACACCCGCTGCCGGCAGACGTCATGAACGTCCCGACCTGAGCAATCCTTACGAACCGCCCCGCAACGAGGATGAAGCCGCTATGGCGGAATTGTGGCAGGAGTTTCTAGGAATCGACAAAATCGGCATTCACGATAATTTCTTCGACTTGGGCGGTCATTCCCTACTCGCCACGCAATTGGTAACGCGGCTTCAGCAGTCCTTCAAAGTGGGCGTGGAATTGGTGCTCTTTTTCACTGCGCCAACGATTGCCGAGTTAAGCGAAGCGTTGCTGCAAAAACAGCTCGAACTAAGCGACGAAGATCAATTGGCCCAGTGGCTCGACAAGCTCGAACAAATGTCCGAGGATGAGGCGCAAGCCCTACTGGAAAGCGGCAGTCTGCCTGCGGAATTGCTCAATGCACTGGGGCATTAGCCATGTCCCTTCCGCCAGTCCGTGGAATTAACGCAGAGAACACACGAAAAACAACACGTCTTTCAATAACCTTAGCCGCAGGGGATTGCGGCTTTTCGTGTGTTTTTAATGTGGTTTCTGAGCTTACGCTAACCGTCTCATGAAAGAGCGATAATGATGTCTTACACTATGGATAATAGAATTAACATAAAAATAACCTATAATAGACATCAAAAAATCATTAAAATATAAGTAATTGATTTTTTTAACTAAATCTAAAAGCAAATCGCTCCAGTCATACGCCACAAAAAAATCCATACGGATACTTTTTGCCGTGTAACCTCCGGTCATTGTTTTTATTGTTCACTCTAATCTTGTAACCGGATAAATTCGAGGCACATCGTGAAACCAAATCTGCGCCTACCCATTCCCTTTCTTTGCCTGCTGCCCCTAGTCCTGACTGCATGCCAAGAGCAACATGCAGCACCGGAATTTCCGGCTCCGGAAGTCGCCATCCAGCGTGTTGAAGCTCACACGATCCCGATAGAATGGGAATTTGTCGGTCAAACGGAAAGCTCCCGCCTTGTGGAAATCCGCACGCGTGTTGAAGGCGTTCTTGATAAGCGCCTCTACGAAGAAGGCACGCTGGTGCAGAAAGGACAAGTGCTGTTTCAAATGGACGACCGCCCGTTTGCTGCCGCCTTGCAAGGGCAAAAAGGCACGCTGGCACAACAGGAAGCCAAGCAGCAAAACGCAAAACGCAATGTGGCAAGGCTTAAAAACCTCATCGCGCAAAATGCGGTCAGCCAAAAAGACGTAGACGATGCGGTGTCCCAATTGGCAGAAGCCGATGCGGTCTTGCTGACGGCACGCGCAAATGTCACGTCAGCCGAATTAAATCTAAGCTACGCCACTATCAAATCGCCATTGACCGGCTTAAGCGGCAAGACAAAGAAAGCCGACGGCAGTTTTATCAGCCCAGGTCAGGACGGCTTACTAACCACCGTAACCCAGACCGATCCGATGTGGGTCAAATTCAGCACTTCGGAAACCCGCCTGCTGGAAGTCAACGAAGCCATGATGAAAAAACAGTTAATCATGCCTGAAAATGCTAACTTTGTAGTGGATCTTCATATGGCGGACGGTTCGGTCTACCCCCTTAGCGGCAAAATGAATTTCTCCGAAAAACAGTTTTCTACCGAAACCGGCACCAGGGAATTTCGCGCCGCATTTGCGAATCCCGACATGAAACTGGTTCCCGGTCAGTTTGTACGGGTTACATTGAAAGGGGCCATTAGACCCGACGCCATATTGGTACCTCAACGCGCAGTCATGCAAGGCCAACAAGGTAAGTACCTTTATGTGGTCGGCACGGCTAATAAAGCGGAAATACGCCCGGTCGAAATGGGCGATTGGTACGGCGATGACTGGATTATCGAAAGCGGTTTAACAAGCGGCGAGCTGGTTGTCGTGGACGGCATGAGCCACGTGATTCCTAATATGCCGGTAAAACCGCAGCCGCCTGCCGACAATGCCCGTGGGAGTCAGCCGTGAACATTGGATTTTTTATCACGCGGCCTATTTTCGCTGCGATCATCTCGATAGTTATCGTGATGGCCGGTCTATTAGCCTTGCGTCAGCTGCCGATAGCGCAGTTTCCCGATATTTCCCCGCCGCAAATCCAGGTATCCGCCATGTACCCCGGCGCCAGCGCCGAAACCGTGGCACAAACCATCGCCGCACCGATTGAGCAGCAAGTCAACGGGGCCGAAAACATGCTTTACATGACCTCGACCAGTTCATCCAATGGTTCGCTGGGGCTGAGCATCGTATTCGACATCGGCACTGATATCGACAAGGCTCAGATCGACGTGCAAAATCGCGTTAAGATGGCCGAAGCGCAACTGCCGGACGAAGTACGCCGTGGCGGCGTATCGGTAACAAAGTCTACTTCCAGCATTTTGTTGATGGTGGCGATCAAATCGGATGGCCGTTACGACCCCACTTACGTCAGTAACTACGCCAGTCTGCATGTACTGGACAAACTCAAGCAGATTCCTGGGGCCAACCAAGTTGCCCCAATGGGTTCCTCCGATTACGCCATGCGCATTTGGTTAAAACCTGACAATATGGCGCACCTCGGTATCACCACGTCGGACATCCGTAACGCAATATCCCAGCAGAACACCCAGTTCGCCGTCGGACAGATTGGGCAAAAACCGACGTCCCAGCCCGTCTCGCTCACCTTGCCTATAGCGGCGGAAGGGCGTCTCACCGACCCGAAAGAGTTTGAAGACATTATCCTGCGCGCCAACAGTGACGGTGCCGCCATCCGTTTGCGCGATGTCGCAAAAGTGGAACTGGGGGCGCAGAGCTACGACATGCTGACCCGGCTTAACGGAGACAACGCGACCCTGATAGCGGTATATCAACAACCCGGCGCCAATGCGCTGGATGTAGCCGCTCAAGTCAGGGCAACCATGGATCGCCTATCCGCCACGTTTCCGGCAGGTATCAGCTATGGCATTCCTTACGACACGACGGAATTCGTCGAAATATCCATTGAGGAAGTCATCCATACCCTCTTTGAAGCCATTATTTTGGTTATCGCGGTCGTGTTCCTATTCCTGCAAAATTGGCGCGCCACTCTTATTCCGACCTTGGCCGTACCGGTATCCATTATCGGCACCTTGGCGGGCATGTACATTCTGGGCTTTTCAGTTAACACGCTGACCCTGTTCGGCATGGTGCTGGCCATCGGACTGGTGGTTGACGATGCTATCGTGGTGATCGAAAACGTCGAACGAAATATGCGTGAACTGGGGCTTAAGGGCCGCGAGGCCGCGACTCACGCCCTGTCCGAGGTTGCAGGGCCCGTGATCGCCACGACCTTGGTGCTCATTGCCGTATTTCTCCCGGTATCCTTCCTCGGCGGCATGACCGGGCAACTCTACAAACAATTCGCCATCACCATCGCCATATCGGTGGCCCTATCGGCTATCGTTGCGCTTACCCTGAGCCCAGCGCTGGCAGCCATCCTTATCAAGCCGACCGAGCACCAAAAACCGCGCCTGTTTCAATGGTTCGACGCCACGCTGGAAAAAGCCACCCAACGCTACCTCAACGGCATCCGCTGGCTGTTACGACATACCGCCGTTGGCATAGCGCTGTACCTTTGTATGATTATCGCCATTGTCGGCCTGTTTAAAATCGTACCCACCAGTTTTGTTCCTCCCGAGGACCAGGGCACCCTGTTTACCGTCGTGATGCTGCCCGATGCTGCCAGCCTGGATCGCACCGGCACCGTGGTGCAGCAAGTGGAAGCCTTGGTAAAAAATAATCCGGCATTACGCGATATAGCCTCTATTACCGGCATGAATCTGATGGATGGCGGTAATGCGACCAATGCCGGAGTATTGTTTCTCGCCATGAAAAAGTGGAAGGATAGAGTCAAACCCGAACTGCAAGCCGAAAACGTACTGGGCAGCTTGATGCAACAGGCCTCCAGCATCAAAGAAGCGCTGGTAATGGTCATGAATCCGCCCTCCATCCCTGGCCTCGGCATGGCCGGCGGCTTCGAATTCTGGTTGCTCAATCAGGGTGCCGGCGATACCGCGACATTGGAAGCCATGACCCAGAAAGTTATCGCCAAAGCCAGCCAGCGCCACGAATTACAAGGCGTCTCATCCTCCATTAACTCCAACTCGCAACAGCTATCCATCAAGCTCGACCGAGACAAAGCCTGGGCCATGGGCGTAGCTATCGGCGATGTGTTCGACACTTTGCAAGGTATGTTCAATACCACCTATGTCAACGATTTCAACAAATTCGGCCGCACCTACCGGGTATTGCTGCAAGCGGACCCTCAATACCGCAGCCGTCCCGAGGATATTGAAAAGGTTTTTGTACGCAGCAAATCCGGATCGATGATTCCCCTAAGCAGCTTGATTAGCGTGCATTATGCTAACGGCCCCAACGCCATCAGCCGTTTCAACGGTTTCCCGGCAGCCCGCATCAATGGCGGCGCGGCAGCGGGCTATAGCTCCGGCCAAGCCATGTTAGCCATGGAACAGGCGGCGCAAGAAGTCCTACCGGACAGCATGTCATTCGCCTGGGGCGGGCAGTCATTTCAGGAAAAAGCATCCGGCAGCTCATCCGGTTCCGCGTTTATCTACGGCATCATTATGGTATTCCTGATTCTCGCGGCCCAATACGAAAGGCTGGTACTGCCTTTCGCCGTCATGTTGTCGGTCCCTTTCGGCTTGTTCGGCGCCTTTCTCGTCGTCTGGGCCAGCCACATGCAGGACGATGTTTACTTCCAAATCGGCCTGGTCACGCTCATCGCGCTCAGCGCCAAGAACGCCATACTCATTATTGAATTCGCGTCGCTTAAACACGAGCAAGGCATGAATGTGGTGGATGCCGCGCTGGAAGCTTGCCGACTCCGCTTTCGTCCGATTCTGATGACATCTTTTTCCTTCATTCTCGGCGTATTGCCCTTGGTTCTTAGCACGGGTGCGGGCGCAAACAGTCGCCATTCCATCGGTGTGGGCATTATGGGCGGCATGGTCAGCGCCACCTTGTTGGCGGTATTTTTCGTGCCGTTATTTTTCGTGCTGCTGGAAGGCATTCGAGTGAACCGAGCAGCGAAGCGAACCGACGACATTGTTGCAAAACAGGAAATCTAATCATGCGCCATATTTCTATTCCCCTATTGCTGCCCTTAGCTCTAACCGGCTGTTTTATGATCGGCCCGGATTACCAGAAGCCGACCGCATCGATACCTGATGCCTGGCGTTTTGCCCCTGCCGAAACCGTTGCGGCCAGCGATACCCGTTGGTGGGAACAATTCGGCGATCCCCGTCTAACCCAACTCATTGAACAGGCACTACTGCACAACAAAGACCTGCAAATCGCCACGGCCACTGTGGAAGAATTTCTGGGCCTATACAGCGTGACCCGTGCCGACCTGTTTCCACAAATCAGTGGCAGTGCGTCATACCAAAGGCAACAAATTTCCGGCGTGACCGCGGGAGCAGTGCCAACTCCCGCCTCCGACAATATTCAGGCGGCACTAAACCTTTCCTGGGAAATCGACGTATGGGGCAGATTAAGGCGCGCCACCGAAGCCGCTCGCGCCAACCTGTATGGACAAGAAGAAACCCGCCGCACGGTGGTGCTGACTCTTGTCACCAGCGTGGCCCGCGCCTACGTGCAATTGTGCGAACTGGACCAGCGCCTGGAAATTGCCAAGCGCACCTTGGTTGACCGGCGTGAAGCGTATCGAATCGCCCGAGCGCGATTCGAAGGGGAACTCAACTCAAGTGCTGAAGTACGGCAAGCGGAATCGGAGGTGCATAATACCGCGGCATCTGTGCCGCAACTGGAATCGCTGGTCGCGCAAAAAGAACACGAATTGAGCGTGCTTCTGGGTCATAACCCCGCCGCCGTACAACGCGGATTAGCGCTGACCGAGCTACGCTTGCCCAGCATACCGGCAGGTCTGCCTTCGGAGTTATTAACCCGCCGTCCTGATATACGCAAAGCGGAGCAGGATTTAATCGCCGCCAACGCTAATATCGGCGTAGCCAAAGCCGCATATTTCCCTAAATTCACAGTAACTGGATCATTTGGCGGCGCCAGCGCCGATTTCAGCCAGTTGCTGTCGGGACCGGCAGGCGCGTGGAACTACGGTTTAGGATTGGCCATGCCGTTGTTCACCGCCGGAAAAATCGCCGGCCAAGTAAAAGCGTCCGAAGCACGTGAACAAGAATCGCTATTCAGCTATCAAAAAACGCTGCTGCAAGCCTTCCAAGAAACCGAAAATGCGCTAATAGATAACAGTAAAATCCAAGAACAAGTACAGGCTTTAAACCGTCAAGTCATTGCCCTGCGCGAATATCGCAGGCTTGCATGGCTACGTTACAATAACGGCCTTACCGATTACCTGGTAGTTTTGGATGCGCAACGCAATCTGTTTAACATAGAACTCGCCCTCGCAACGGCTCAAAGTAACTCATTGCAAGCAGTGATCAATGTATACAAAGCGTTTGGCGGCAGCTGGATGGAAAAAGTGTCAGAAAATCAAGAGACTCCACCTAGCTGATAGTCTGAAGCGTTACCGTCGCAAAATTTTACTAAACGGATGTCAAAGGTCCCCTATGCTCACATGTAGGCCCATAATATACTTGATCGATATGCCGTTTTTTTATATAGCGTAGTCGGCTTGCATAGTGTAAGATTCGTTCAAACCATCCCAAAACCAGCTTTATATATTTAAGGAGTGAGACTCATGAATGCTACCGTAAACGAAGAAGTTACTTTCTTAGCAGAAAATGGCATCGACGCCGATGCCACAGCAAGCCCGGTCATTAAACGTTATAGCCTGATTGCGGCGGGTATCGGCATCATTCCACTACCGCTCATAGATACCGTGTTAATTAGCGGTGTTCAGGTCAAGATGGTGTATGACCTGGCCAAAGCCTTCGATGTTCCCTTTGAAGAATCTCGCGCCAAAGCATTAGTGGGCTCACTGGTTGGCGGCATTGCCCCACTTGGCATAGCAGGAGGCGTTGCCAGCCTGGTTAGAACGATTCCATTCATAGGCATGGCGGCTTGGTATTTTGTTGGCCCGGCGTTGGCTTTCGCTTCAACCTATGCAGTCGGCAAAGTCTTTTCCGAACATTTCCAAACCGGTGGCACCCTGCTCACTTTCGATGCAGACAAAATACGCGCCCATTATCAGCGCGAGTTCGAAGCAGCATTGAAATCCAAAAAAGTGAATAAAACACTAGCTTAAGCAGGCGCAAAGCAATTCTAATCGACAATGCTTCTGCTAATCTTACTTTTGAAGACGTAATTAAGGAGTTCCCTCAAAGAACTCCGCTCAAAGGTTTAACATTGCCTAAACATCCTTCACTATGACAACGCTACCGCTCCTTGCCGTATATTATTTAATAATTTTGCTATTGGTTAGTTGTTGCGCCATTGGTCGGAGACCTGGATTCCTTATTACGTTTGTCCTATCCCTGGTGATTACACCCTTTGTAATGCTATTGATCCTTTACATCACCAGGCCCTCTGTAAAAAAATCAAAACTTACCGCATCGCGGACTTAGTCTAGCCGACCGACGTATTTTCCATGCCCCTGATCGAACTGATTCGCCGACACGTAAAAACGTCGGCGCACGTATTCATTATACTCGCCCTGCTTTCCGGCGTGAGCAATGTCTTGGTGATGACGCTCATCAACACTTCCGCCGGCGTTGAGCAAGCTACGCTGGACTTGCGCACTATCGCCATGTTCGGATTAGTCATCGGTATCTACATTGTCAGCCAACGCGGTTTGATGCGCATCACCGCCACTGAAGTAGAATCAATGATCCATAACTTACGCATGGCATTGGTAGAAAACATCAGCCATGCAGAGCTGTTGTCTTTAGAGCAAGTCGGGCGCTCTGAAATTCTCGCGGGGATGATCCGAGATACGCAAACCATATCCCAAGCATCCAACATACTGGTGATAGCGGTTCAATCGGTCATCATGATCGCACTGTCTATGGTCTATGTGTTTCTCATCAATAAGGTCGCGTTTGCCCTGAGCCTAAGTTTTATCGCTTTATCCATGGTGCTGATCCTGCGGCACATGCTCACGCTACGTGAGGAACTAAACACAGTTTTCAAGGAAGAAAATCATTTATACGACGGCCTACGCGATGTACTCGAAGGCTTTAAGGAAGTCAAAATGAGTGTGCCTCGGCGTATTGACATTTTGGCGGAGATTGACATCGCCGCCACACGGGCACGCGACGTGAAAATTGCATTCCAAGGCCGCGCAGCCCAGGAGTTCATGCTAAGCCAGACCATGATTTTCCTTCTGCTTGGCCTCATCGTGTTCGTAGCACCGATGTTTTTCAGCGTCGAAGCGGGAGCCGCCGCACGTACCGCAGCCGCCATGTTATTTATCGTCGGCCCGCTGGCCATGGTCACCCAAGCGATACCCATATTCGCTACCGCCAATGCCGCAGCCGAAAACCTGGTCCGATTAGAACATCTGCTCCAATCCCTCGCGACCAAAATACCGGGAATGATCGAGCGCCCCTTACCGGCCGAATTTGAAGAAATACATTTCGACACTGTCAGCTTTACTTATACGGACAGTAAATCGGTAAACATGTTTACGGTAGGCCCATTCAACTTCAGCATCCGCCAGGGCGACACCCTGTTTATCACTGGCGGCAACGGTTCAGGAAAGTCCACCTTAGTCAAGCTATTGGTCGGACTTTATTACCCCGAAAAAGGTGTTATCCGCATCGACCAGCAAGCTCTCTCAGCAGAAACCTATACGGCCTATCGCAGCAAATTTTCAGTCATTTTTTCCGATTACCACTTATTCAAACGAATGTACGGCCTCAACGTCCCCAATCCCGAGGTCATCGAAGAATTGTGCCTGCTGCTTGAAATATTAGGTAAAGTCCGCTTACAGGATGCCAATACCTTCGATACGATAGACTTGAGTACAGGGCAGCGCAAGCGCCTCGCTTTACTGGTAACGCTACTGGAAGACAAGCCCATTATCGTACTTGATGAATGGGCCGCAGACCAAGACCCTCATTTCCGCCGCAAATTCTATCAGGAACTATTGCCGCACTTGAAAGCATTGGGCAAAACCATTATCGCCATTACTCACGATGACCGTTATTTTGACACAGCGGATAGATGCATTGCCCTTGAAGAAGGACGCATAGTATCGGACATCAATAGCAATTCACTCCAGTAGCACGAATCTATGCAATTTCCAGTTCTAAAACGATTCTACGAAAAATATATGATGACCATCACTCTTGCGGTGATGATCATGGGACTGTTGTTTGTTTATTTATCGCCAACCATGCTGGTAACCATACCTGCCGGTCACCTCGGAGTAAGATGGTACCGTTTTTATAACGGTACAGACCTCGGACCGGCAGTTCCAGAAGGTACGCACCTAAAATTCCCTTGGGACGAGCTGTACGATTACGATGCAAGGGCACAGCTGGTCGACCAAGAATACGATGTTATAACTAAAGATGGCTTGTTAGTTGCCACACATATCTCGTTTCTTTTCCGTGTTAACCCGGAAACGCTCGGCATGCTGCATAAAGAAGTTGGGCCGGACTATCTCAACCTAATACTAAAACCTGAATTAGGAACCACAGCACGATCAATTATTGCCAACTATACAGCAGAAGAATTTTACAGCACTTACAGGGAAGAAGCTCAGGACAAAATATTGGCAGAAATGCTTGCTGAGTTACGTGAGGAGAATTCCTATAGCGCGAAGAATAGCGTGCTGATCGTGTTTGATCGAATAATGCTGAAATCGATAACACTTCCTGAGCGGATTGCCTCTGCCATAGAGTCTAAAGTTGAACAATTCCAACGCCAACTGGAATACGATTTCCGCCTGCAAGTCGAAACCAAGGAAAAAGAGCGTAAACGCATCGAAGGAGAAGGCGTACAGGCACTGTTCGACAATATTGGTACAAAAGAAGTGCCTAATTATTTACGCCTGATCGGCATTAACGCGACGCTCGAATTGGCGCGCTCGAACAACGCAAAAATTGTCGTCACCGGCAGCTCTCTGAACGCCCTGCCCTTGCTGATAGGCAATGACACCTTAATACCCCCGGCACAACAGCCTCAAGCCGTGAAGATAGAAACAACAAAAGGTGCAAATCAGTCACCGCCCCAACTGCTGAAAGCGCCTTCGGACAACACCAAAGCAGCAACCCCGACCCAAGCTGAAAAACCGGCGACCCAAACAGACAAGACTCAAACCGATAAAGCAAAAAAATAGACAGACAATTTTGCGCTCGAACTTACGGCGAATGCAGCAAGGCTTCGCCGCTGTGCAGTATCTGCCGCAAAGACCGGAATCTTTCCACATCAATGGCGCCCAGAAAAACCTGTCGCATCGACGGCGCGATGGGCTCTATTTGTCGCAAAATCGGTGTAGTAATTTTGTCACTATGCCAGAATTTAACCGACGTTGACTGTAGTAAGTATGCAATAGGTTCAGACTTGGCGAGCCTTGCAAGCGACTGATTAGTAAATATTTACATAATAAGCATGGGATTCATAACTCCGGGATCGGTGGTTCAAATCCACCTATCGCCACCATTTATCAATGACTTAGATATTCTTGTTTAGCCCCCCAAGTCGCACCCAAATACAAAGCCCCTGAACACCCGTTGATAGCTGATATACGCCAATCGAAAAACCACCCTATTCATTCCATAGCATAAGAGACCGACTGAATGACATTCACCAACAGGCCGGGATAAATGCCGAACCAAACCAGCAGCATCGTTAAAACGGCTAGTATGGCGGTGGATACCCAATCTTGGGGCTGTTTAATTGCCGCTCCGTCGACGTTCATCGACATCACAACAATGATCCTCAAATAGTAATAAAGCCCCAGACCGCTGCCAACGATAACCGCGAGCAGCAATCCCCACAACCGGCCATCGGCTGCGCTGGTAAAGATATAGAATTTACCGATGAACCCGGCGGTCAGCGGAATACCCGCCAGCGACAGCAGCATCAGGGTAAAAGTCGCGGCTAGCCACGGCCGCCGCCAAAACAGCCCGCGATAACAAGAAATGTCATCCGCTTCCGTTTGCGGCGTTGAAAGGATCGAAACGACCCCGAAAGCGCCGATCGTGGTAATGAAATAGGCCAACAGGTAAAAGCTAACGGACTCGACGACCCACATTGAAGAAATCCCTCCGCCCGCAATGAATGCGACCAGCAGATAACCCATGTGCGCGATAGACGAATAAGCCAGCAAACGCTTGACATTATTTTGCAGCAACGCCAGCAGATTACCGCCCAGTATGGATAAACCGGCAATGACGCTGAAAACAGTCAGTAACGGCGTGTAATCATAACTATAGGTAGTGATGAAATATCTAAGCAGGAGGGCGAAAACGGCGCCTTTTGAAACGGTCGCGATAAATGCGGTAACCGGCGTGGGTGCGCCCTCGTAGACATCCGGGGTCCATAAGTGAAACGGCACCAGCGAAAGCTTGAAACCCAGTCCGACCACGATCAAGAGTGTTCCGCTTAAAACCATCGCGCTGATATTGTCCCGGCTCGTCATGTAGCCGCCGATGCCGCTGAAATGAAGCTCCCCGCATTGCGAATAGATCAGCGCCATGCCCATCAACAAAAAAGCCGAAGACACACCGGACAAAACCAGGTATTTGACCGCCGCCTCCAACGGCCGTGACTGGTTGAGCGGATAGCCGATCAGCACAAACAGGGAGATACTGAGTATTTCAAGCCCTATAAAAAAGCTCGCAAAATGGCTGCTGCCGACCAGCACCAACCCACCCAGCAGCGCAGTCAGCAGCAGTAATGGGAGTTCTTCATTTTCTCCTTCACGCTCTTTGAAATAGTCGTAACAAAACCCCAGCACCGCCAAACCTCCCGACAGCAACAGCGCCATATAGAACAGCGAATAGGCATCCACCAGTATCAATAAAGTCGCCCGAACCGGGCTTTCCCGCGATGCGATGCCCAGTGTAGACAGCGCTATGACGATTCCCACGGCGGCAATGCCGCAGGACAAAATAAAATTCCGCCGGACAGCAATGCCGAGCATTACCGCGACTGCGGTTACCGCGATAGTGATGATAGGCGCAAGGGCGATGAGCTGGTTACTATTCATCAGCGCTCCATCACCATAGAATTTTGCATTTCCTGCTTCAATACAGGAACCGATACGTCCAATACTGCCTGAGGACTCAGGCCGAGCCACGCACTGGCAAGGACCAGCAATCCTAGCGATGCCCATTCGCGTCGACCGACATCGGACAACGGAGAATGTTGAGACGGCGGGCCGTAAAAGGCCTTTTGTATCATAATCAGCGCATAAACCGGAGCCAGAATAAGCACCAAAGTCGCCACGGAGACCAATAACATATTGACGCTAAAAGCCCCCTGCAACACCAAAAATTCACCCATGAAGTTTCCCAATCCCGGAAGACCCAGCGAAGCCACCGCAAAGAACAAGGCCAACGCTGACAACCTGGGCAATGTGGGCCAGAGTCCTCCCATATTGCCCATTTCCCGAGTATGCAGGCGTTCTTGCAGCGCACCGGCAATCATGAATAACGCCGAGGCGCTGATGCCGTGAGCCAACATGGTGATGATCGAACCCTGCAAAGCTAGCAAGTTCCAGGAAAACACCCCCAACAGGATAAAACCCATGTGGCTGACGCTGGTATAGGCAATCAGCCGTTTCAGATCGGACTGGGCAAAAGCCATCATCGCCGCATAAAGCACGCTCACAGCTCCCAGCGTCATCGCAATCGGGGCAAACTGATGCGCCGCATCAGGAAACAACGGGATGACAAAACGCAGCAAGCCGTAAGCGCCGGTCTTAAGCATCACCCCAGCCAAAATCACACTGCCGCCGGTTGGTGCCTGAGTATGGGCGTCCGGTAACCAGGTATGAAAAGGCACCATCGGCAGCTTGACCGTAAACGCGATAAAAAATCCCAGCATCAGCCAAAAGGCGACATGGGGTTCAAGCACCGTATTGAGCAATTCGAAATAATCGAAACTATAGATGCCCGTATAGTTATGGTGCAACAGCACTAAAGTTATGATCGCCAACAGCATCAGCAGACCGCTCACCTGCGTAAAAATGAAAAACTTTATTGCCGCATCAGTCCGGTTTTCATGTCCCCAGATGCTGATCAGAAAATACATCGGGGTAATCATCAATTCCCAGAAGAAAAAGAACAGGAACAGGTCAACCGCCAGAAACACGCCGACGGTACCGGCCAGACACGCCAGCAGATTAAAGAAAAAGAACCCGTGCCGATCCTTGATCTCGGTCCAGGAACTGCTGACCGCCATAAACCCGAGCAATACCGTCAGCGTTATCAGCAGCAGACTGAGACCATCCATAGCCAGATGAAAACTGATGCCGAAGCGTGGAATCCATGGGCCGTAAAAGTCGGTAAACCAGGCTGATGACAGACCGTCTACATGCTCCGCCACCGCGTAGGGCAATACCAGCAACAGCGCCTCGACAGTCAGGGTAACGATCGCCACCCAACGCGGAGCTATCGGACTCCAGCGCTCTGAGAACCAGGCCGCGAATCCACCCAGCAGCAAAACGCCAATAAGCATAGGAAGGATCACGACAGCCATCCTATCGCAATAATGACCACCGCGCCGAGAGCTACGGATGAGGCGCACCAACGGATACGCCCGGTCTGGGACGCACTGGCCATCAGGTGCCCTACCCGACTGAGCAGTGCTATCGACGTGTATACGCTATCCAGCGCATCGTTTTTATTGAGTTTGGCGATGGCTTTAAAGGGCCGCACCACTAATGCGTCATACAGTGCATCGATGCCCCAACCGTTAAAACAGAATATCCGCATCTGGTTTGCCAAGCCGGAGCCTGCAAGACGCTGGGCTGAAAAAGTGCCGGTAAAATAAAACAATACCGCGATCAGCAAGCCGACAAAAGGCGCCAAAACGGTGATGACCGAAACAAGGTCAAGAGTGTGGTCATGGTTGAATACAACAGGAAATACCGAATCCAGCGGGATTTTCAGCATGCCGCCCAATAGCGCCAACGCCCCCAGCAAGACCAGCGGCACGCTCATTTGCCAACCCACTCTGGCTTTAATGCCCGGGCATTCCCTGCCGAAAAAGACCACGAAGACCAGACGGAAGCTGTAAATACCTGTAATGATTGCGCCCAGGCAGCCCGCCGCCCATAAACCGGGAGAGGCATCAAAGACTGCCAACAGAATCTCGTGTTTGCTGTAAAAGCCGGAAGTAAAAGGCAGGGCGGATAACGCGGCACTGCCGATCACAAAACTCCAGAAAGCCAAAGGCATGGCTTTACGCAGCCCGCCCATCTTGAAAATATTGTGCTCGTGATGAAAACAGAAAATCACCGCGCCTGCGGCGAGGAACAACAGCGCCTTGAAGAAGGCATGGGTCAGCAGGTGAAAAATCGCTGATGACCATGCCCCGACGCCCAACGCGAGAAACATGTAACCAATCTGGCTGATGGTTGAATAAGCAAGAATACGCTTGATGTCGGTTTGAACGAGTGCCGAGCAACCCGCCATCAATAAGGTGGTTGCACCCATCACAGCGACGACGAATTGAACCGACGGAGCCATTATAAACAAAGCATGGGTTCTGGCAATCAGGTAAACGCCCGCAGTAACCATCGTAGCGGCATGAATCAAGGCGCTGACCGGCGTAGGGCCTGCCATGGCGTCGGGCAGCCAGGATTGCAGCGGCAATTGCGCGGATTTGCCCAGCGCACCGCCCAGCAACAGGGCGGCGGCAACTACAGGCAACAGGCTGCCGGAAGTCCACTGGCTCGTAGCCCGGAGCATCAGGAGCTGAATATCAAAGGTGTGCAGTTGCGTGAACAGCAAAAACAATCCGACCAATAAAGCCGTGTCCCCTACCCTGGTCATCACAAACGCCTTACGTGCCGCATAGCCGTTGTTCGGGTCTTCATACCAGAAGCCGATCAGCAGATAACTGCCCAGCCCGACGCCTTCCCAGCCCAGGTAAAGCAGCACCAGATTGTCGGCCAGCACCAGCACCAGCATCGCGGACACAAACAGGTTCATATAGGCGAAAAAACGCGCATAGCCGGGGTCCTCTTCCATAAACCCGGCAGCATAGACATGGATTAAAAAGCCGACACCGGTCACGACAAACAGCATCGTGACCGACAACGCATCGAGATAGAAACCGAAGGGTATCGACAGATCGTCAACTTCCATCCAGACGCCTAATATCAAGCGGTAAGGCTGCATCGTTCCATTCAGGAATTCGGTTCCGATTAGGGCCGCCAATAACGCCGAAGCAGCCACACTGCCGACGCCCACCCAGGCAATCAGCGGTTTGGAAAGTCGTTCACCCGCCAATACCAGAATTAAAAATCCGAGCAACGGAAATAACGGCACCCAGCCTAGCAGTTCAATCACTTTCGGCCTCCTTTGCTAATTCCCAAGCTCCAGCTTGGGAACCCGCGTAAACCCCAGAAACGAAAACAACGATACCCACCCTAGCAGTTCGATCACTTTCATCTCCTACCCTTTCATCCCGTTCAACGAATCCGCATCCAGCGTATGGAAACGGCGGAAAATTTGCAGTACCAATCCCAGCCCGACCCCCACTTCCGCCGCGGCCAGCGTTAATATCAGCAGGAACATGATTTGCCCGTCTGCCTGTCCCCAGCGTGACCCGGCCACAATAAAAGCCAGCCCGGTAGCGTTGAGCATAACTTCCAGGGACATCAAAATCATGATCAGGTTACGCCGCACCAATACCCCAATTAACCCCAGCACAAACAGCACGACAGACAGCAACAGACCATGCTCCATCGGAATTCCGTTCATGACTCCTCCCCGCATTTTTCCTCATTCCCACGCGCCGCGCTCATTGCTATACATAAGCGACTGAAGGATTCCGGCAAAAATGCCCGAGTCGTCTCCGCTCCGCCGGCAAGCCTATGCACATTGTTATGTATTGAAGCGCAGCGGGAGTGCTCGCTTTGCTTGCGCTTGCAGGCGAAGCCTGCACTCCAGCTATCGGTAACGCTTTGCGCCGATTCCCAAACTGGAGATTTGGAGCCATTGGGAAATGTGTATAACGATGAGCGCACCGCGCGGCGTAGGAATTCGCCCGGAGCTCGTAGGAAGTCGGAATCTCCTCTCATGACTTAACCCCGGCCCTTGTCATCTTGATCATCGGTTTTCCCAGGTGATAAGCGCCGACCAGACCGGCCAGCAACAACATCGAGGCCAGTTCCACAGCGAGCAGATAGGGACCGTACAATGCTATCCCCACCTGCTTGGCGCTCACTGCATAGCCGGTTTCGGCGCTACCGCCAGACACCACAATAACCAGCATTTCGACGAATAAAATCAATGCCAACAATGACGGTCCAATCCAGATACCCGGCTGTAACCAGACGCGTTCCTGCTCTATGGTCTTTTGTCCTTGATTGAGCATCATGATCACGAAGACAAACAAAACCATAATGGCCCCGGCGTAAATAATCACTTCCAGCACCGCGGCAAAATACGCACCCAACAGAAAGAACAAAACGCCGACGGCCAGCAGGGATAAAATCAAGTACAACAAACCATGCACCGCATTGAGCTGAGTGATCATCATTACCGTCGCGAAAACGGCAACGGCGGAAGTGATATAAAACAAAGTCAACGCCATCATATTCTCCTGATCAGGTTAATTAATAGCTCCCACGCTCCGGCGTGGAAATTCAGTCTGCAAAGCTCCGTTTCCGCTCGTTCCCAAGCTTCAGCTTGGGAACGCCGCCTTGGAAGCTCTAGCTTCCCGAAACACAGAAAGTTGGAGCTTAGTAACCATTCCATACTCCAACGCTGCGGGACGCTGGAGCGTCTACTACGGCATTCCCACGTCGGAGCGTGGGAACGATAAAATCACGGTAACAAGGTTTGCACATCGACCGGCGGCGCTTCGTGTTCAGCCTGCCCCTTGGCCTTGCCGTCGATCGTCATCCCGGCAACCCGGTAAAAGTTGTAGTCGTGATACTTTCCGGTCCCATCGATCAATAAATGCTGCTTTTCGTAAACCATGTTCTGCCGATCGTATTCGCACATTTCAAAATCCGGCGTCAGTTGAATCGCATTGGTCGGGCAGGCTTCTTCGCAGAATCCGCACATGATGCAGCGGGAAAAATTGATGCGGAAGAATTCGGGATACCAGCGTCCGTTCTCGTCCTCGGCTTTTTGCAAAGCGATACAGTCCACCGGGCAGGCTACCGCACATAGATTGCAGGCAACACAGCGCTCTTCGCCGTCAGGGTCGCGGGTCAGCACGATGCGTCCGCGGTAGCGGGGAAACAGCGCCGGTTTTTGTTCCGGGTATTCCACCGTATCCGGCTTGACGAAGGTATGCTTCAAAACTTCCCATAATGATCGCAGTTGGCTTAACATCGTATTTTCCTTATCGAGTTATGCATTTTCTAATCAAGCATCCACCAAAAGAATCGTCCACGAAAGACACGAAAAGCACGAAAATTTCATAACATGACTTTTCTGGTTCCCAAGCTCCAGTTTGGGAACTCAGAAGACACGATTCTTTCGTTACTTTTTTCGTGGCTTTCGTGATTTTCGTGGACCCTGTTTTTTTCTTACCGAACATCGTCTTAACTCTGCAATGACAAGACTATGCCGCCGGTCACCAACAAATTCAACAACGCCGCCGGTAACAGCACTTTCCAGCCGAAAGCCATCAGTTGATCGTAGCGGGGCCGCGGCAACGCCCCCCGCAACAGAATAAAGAACATGATGCCGACGGCGGTTTTCAGGCAAAACCATAACAGCGGCGGAAGCCAGGGACCCAGCCAGCCGCCGAAAAAAAGCGTCACGATCATCGCCGAGCTGAGCGTAATGCCGAGATACTCGCCGACGAAGAACATGCCGAATTTCATGCCGGAATACTCGGTATGGAAACCGGCCACCAACTCCTGTTCGGCTTCCGGCAAGTCAAGCGGCGTCCGGCGGCTCTCGGCGACGACGGCAATCAAAAAGACGATAAAGCCGAAAAATTGGGGAATGATGAACCAGCCGTCGCGCTGGGCTTCGACAATCTCCCTTAAATTGAAAGTACCGGACAGCATTACCACGCCCATGATCGAAATACCCATGAATACCTCGTAACTGACGGTTTGCGCCGCGGCACGCAGGCCTCCAAGCAGCGAATATTTGTTGTTGGACGCATAGCCCGCCAGCACGATGCTGTAGACCGACAGCGAGGACAGCGCCAGGAAGTAAAGCAGCCCGAAGTTGAAATCGATGATGCCGACGCCCGGCGCAAACGGGATCACGGCGAAACCGGTCAGCATGGTGATGAATACGATGGTCGGGGCCAGTACGAATACCGGCTTGTCGGCGAAAGGCGGTATCCAGTCTTCCTTGAAGAACATCTTGATCATGTCCGCCGCCACCTGCATCAACCCGAACGGCCCGACCCGGTTGGGTCCAAGCCTATCCTGCCAGACCGCCAGCAGGCGGCGCTCCACCCAAACCAGCATCGCCGCAACGACAATCACCGAGACCAGAATGCCGATAATATCGGCTGCATCGCCCAGACCTGCATTCATAACCGATCCTCCTGATTTACTTTCTTTACCGTTACCTCAGCCCAGGTTTTCATGGCCTGGAATGCGGGCAATCCCGCTGTTATGCCAAGCAAGCCTCGTGGCAGGGTAGGCTCGATCTGCACCGGAATCTTTAGAATCGATATGCCTAAAAGACTGCTGATTTCCACGGGGTCGCCGCTATCGACTCCCAATGTTTCCGCATCCAAAAAATTCAGCAAAACACAAAAAGCGGGTAGCCGTTCGGCTATCGATGGCGATTGCAAGCTTAATTCCTCAGTGCCGAAAATGTGCGGCAACGGCATGATCCGCCAGCGGCCTTGTTCCGGCCTGAAGCCTGGCGGAATATCGCCGAACCAAGGCAGCGCACCATCTGCTTCAATCAACCGGACTCCTGAATCTCCGTCACGCAGATGGCCGCCGGTTTGTTGCTGGAATTGGTTGATCGCCTGATTGGAGTTCCATCCCGGCGCCCAGATGACCGGCAATAAAGCCGGTGGGACGTGCCCTGTGTCGCCTTCCATCGAAAAAGCGAACGGCGTTTCCGGATCATGCGGCTGACCGGATTCGCTGACCTTGATGTCGGCATGCATCGCGGTACGCCCGCTGTAGCGGTGGGGTTGACGAGGAATCTTACTGCCCTTGACGGTGTAATCCGCCCCCGGTGCGGCTTGGATGATAGCGGCAAGATCGGGGAATGCATTTGCACAAGCCGCCGTCAGCGCATCGTGATGCCGCCATTGAGAATCGTCCATGACACTCGTCAGCCACTGCCAGCTTCCGCGCACCGGATCTGTCGCGGGATAAACCGGAAAATAACGCTGGCCTCGCCCTTCATTATTGACCAAAGTGCCCTCGGATTCGGGGAAAACCGCCGCAGGCAGCAGCACCCCGGCTTTCGCGGCGGTTTTATTTTCCAGGCTGTCGATGACGACCACGTGCGCCGCGGTTTCCAGAAACCTATCCAGCTCCGGCCCCGGCACCCTGCGGTAGAGATCGTTCTCAAGAATAATCACGCTATCGGCCAAGCCGGTGCCGATCCGTTCGAAAGCCTGCTGCAAGCTGGCTCCGCCCATGATTGCCAAGCCAAGGCTGTTGCATTCGGGAACGGTAAATGTCAGTTGTTTGTCTGCTGCCAGCAGCGCCTTGGCGACGTTGTAGGCCGCCTGGATGACGTCGAGGCTCGCACAACTGGTTCCCGATACGATCAGCGGACGTTTCGCCTGTTTCAGGTTGTCGGCAATAATTACTGCCAGCGCTTGTTCGGCATCGCCCAAAGCGGCAGGCGCGGGGGCCGACTCGTCAAGACAATGGGCGATGGCAAAGCCCAGACGGGCAATGTCTTCCGGGCTGCCGCGATAAGTGTTCGCGGCCACGTCATCCAGGCGGGTGGCGCAAATGCTCGCGATAAACACGGAACTTTTAGCCTGATTCTCCAGATTCCTGACCGCCGCATCCTGCCAGGGCAAAATATGCAGGCTACCGGCCAGATCGAATGAGGCATTCCGCGCCGCCTGCCGCAACGAAAGCGCCAGCCTTGGGGCGCTGTGGGTTACGTCTTCGCCGAGAATCAGCACCGCATCGGCTTGTTCGACTTCCCTCAGCGACGGGGAATAGATGCCGCCGTGACGCATCAGTTCGACAATGGTGTTAAGTAAGATATGTTCGGTATCCTCCAAACCGAGAAAGAAGTTTTCTTCTCCAACCAACGTGCGCAAAGCGAAATTGGCTTCCAGCGAGGCGCGCGGCGAACCGATGCCGATCGCCGGTTTACCCGCTTTCAGCAGTTGGCGGAAATGGCTTTCCGCCGCATCGGCGCTGATCTCCTGATCGTCGAGCCGCGGTTTAAGGATGCGCTTGGGGCTGTTGACGAAACCGTAGCCGAAACGCCCCCGATCGCAGAGAAAATAGCCGTTGACCTCGCCGTTATAGCGGTTGATCACGCGCCTGAGCTCGCCGTAGCGCTCGCCGGGAGCGGTGTTGCAGCCCAGGCCGCAATGGGCGCAAACCGAGGGCGCGGTCTGCAAATCCCATTTTCGCGCATAGTGGGCGCTGAAGGTTTTGTCGGTGAAAACGCCGGTAGGACAAACCTCGACCAGATTACCGCTGAATTCGTTTTCCAGTGCGCCGTCCTCAAAACGTCCGAAATAGACGTTGTTATGCATGCCGAACACCTGAAGATCCTTGCCCCCGGCATAATCGTCATAGAAACGCACGCAGCGGTAGCAGGCGATGCAGCGGTTCATTTCGTGATTGATAAAGGGACCGAGGTTCTGGTTGTTATGGGTTCGTTTCAGACCCCGGTAGCGACGAAAGGTGTGGCCGGTCATGACCGTCATGTCCTGCAAATGACATTCGCCGCCTTCCTCGCAGACCGGGCAATCGTGGGGATGGTTGATCATCAGCAGTTCGATGTTGTCGCTGCGAAATTGCCGCGCCGGTTCGGCGGCTATCGAAACCCTCATCTTATCCGCCACCGGCGTCATGCAGGCCATGACCAAGCGCCCGCGTTTGTCTTCGGCATCCTTGTACTGGATAACCGCGCATTGCCGACAGGCGCCCGCCGAGCCCAGCGCAGGATGCCAGCAAAAATAAGGCAGATCCAGTCCCAGCGACAGGCAGGCGGACAGCAGGTTGCTGCCGTCCAGGACATCATAAGGCTGACCGTCGATTTCAATACGGGCCATTACGCACGCTCCATTGCGATGTAGCGTTCAAAATCCGCGCGGAAATATTTAAGCGCGCTTTGCAGCGGCTCCACGGCTCCGGGAGCCAATGCGCAAAAGGTATTTCCCGGCCCCAGCATGCGGGTTAATCCGGCCAAGGTATCAAGATCTTCGATGCGGCCTTTCCCGGCGATGATGTCTTTTAGCAAGGTCACCGTCCACGGCAGACCGTCCCGGCATGGCGTACACCATCCGCAAGATTCCTGGGCAAAAAACTGTTCCAGGTTCAGTACCATGCGTACCGGGCAGGTCTTGTCGTCGAGAACAATGATGACTCCGGTGCCCATCCGGCTACCGGCTTTGGCTACGGCTTCGAAATCCATCACCACATCCAGGTGTTCGGGCAGCAAAAAATCGGTTGATGCGCCGCCGGGCAAAAAGCCGCGCAACGTGCAACCGTCCCGCATGCCGCCGGCATGTTGCTCGATGATTTCCCGGATAGGCGTACCCATCGGCAGTTCCCACAAACCGGGAGATTTGACGCGGCCGCTGGCTCCGAACAGCTTGGTGCCCTTATCAACGCCTCGCGCCAGCCCCTGATACCACTCGACGCCGTAATGCAAAATATGCGGCACGTTGCACAAGGTTTCGACGTTATTGACCACGGTCGGCTTGCCCCAAAGCCCGCTGACCAGAGGGAACGGCGGCTTGGCGCGCGGCGTAGCCCGTTTTCCTTCCAGCGCATTAAGCAGCGCCGTTTCCTCGCCGCAGATATAACGCCCTGCGCCGGTATGCAGGACGATGTCCAGGCTGAATTCGGAATCCAACACATGTTCGCCCAGGTAACCTTTAGACTTGGCTTCCAGCAAAGCCTGTTCGAGACGAAACTTGGCAACATGGTATTCCCCGCGCAGGAAGATATAGGCCTTCTGTGCCTGAATGGCATAGGCCGCAATGATCATGCCCTCGATCAGCTGGTGCGGGTCCTGCTCCAGCAGCATTCTGTCCTTGAAGGTTCCCGGCTCCATTTCATCGGCATTGGCGACCAGATAGCGCGTTTGGGATAAATCATCTACGGGAACCAGACTCCATTTGAGCCCGGTGCCGAATCCCGCGCCGCCCCGGCCCCGCAGCCCTGCATCCTTAACCCATTGCTGCACGTCTTTCGGCTGCAACTGGGAGATTGTCTTGCGCAATCCTTGATAACCGCCGGTGCTCTCGTAATCGGCCAGCGTGGCAAAAGCGCGATCCAGGCGGATGTTTTTAGTCAGCGGCTTAGCCATTATTTCCATAGCGCCTCACCTTCCGAAAATCTCGTTAACGGCATCTTCGTTAATGTCGAACTTCAGCTCATTGCCCACCATCACGACCGGCGCGTGATCGCAGGCACCCAGGCAGACAATCGGCAATACCGTGTATTCGCCGTCCGCGGACATTTCGCCCAACTCGACGTTCAAATGCCGACACAAGCTTTCGCCTACTTGGTCGCTGCCCAGCATCCAACAGGTCACGCTGTTGCAATAATGAATGACGGTCTTCCCGACCGGCTGGCGGTAAATCAGGTTGTAGAAAGTCGCCACCCCTTCCAGTTGCTCCGCTGATATATCCAACAGCTCGGCCACGGCAATCAGGCATTGGTCGGAAACCCAGCGCCGGTGTTTTTGGACGATTTTCAGCGCCTCGATAGAGACGGCGGTTTTATTTTCGTAATGACTCATCTCGGCGTTAATCTCCCGGATTTCGGCGAGGCTTAAACCTTCAAAAATTGGCTCGTTCATCTCAGCGGTCCACATCGGCCATCACAAAATCGATGCTGGCCAATATCGCAATCAGATCGGGGACCATCATGCCCCGGCACATCATCGGTATCATCTGCAAATGCGGGAAGGACGGCGTGCGGATACGGGTGCGGTATGACATGCCGCCGCCATCGCTGGTCAGATAGTAGGCATTCAGGCCCTTGGTCGCCTCGACGGTTACGCAGGACTCGCCGACGGGAATCACCGGCCCCCAGCTCACAGCGAGAAAATGCTGGATCAGGGTTTCTATATCATGCAGCGTTCGGTCTTTGGGCGGTGGCGTGGTCAACGGATGACAGGCCTTGTAAGGCCCTTCCGGCATGTTATCGAGGCATTGCTTGATGATGCGCAGGCTCTGGCGCATCTCCTCGACCCGCACAGTGCAACGGTCGTAACAGTCGCCGCGATTGCCGGTGGGTATTTCAAATTCGTAGTTTTCGTAGCCGGAGTAAGGACGCGCTTTGCGGTAATCCCATGCCAATCCGGTGGCCCTGAGGCCCGCGCCGGTCACGCTCCAATCGATGGCTTCCGCCGTGGTGTACGCGCCGATGCCTTGGGTGCGGCGCTTGAGCGTACTGTTTTGCAGTACCAGTTTGTCGTATTGGTCCAACCGGGCAGGCAAATAGTCGACAAACTCGCGTATGCGTTTGTCCCAACCTTTAGGCAAATCCAGCGCGACGCCGCCGATTCGAAAGTAACTGGAATGCATGCGCGCGCCGCTGATCGATTCGAGAATATCGAACACCTTTTCGCGATCGATAAACATATAAAAGATCGGCGACATCTGCCCCAAGTCCTGGGCGTAAGTGCCGTAAAACAACAGATGACTGGCAAGACGGTAGAGTTCGCAGATCATCACGCGAATGGCCTGAGCGCGTTCCGGAACTTCGATTCCGGCCAGTTGCTCCACGGCAAGCACGTAAGGCAGGTTGTTCATAGATCCGCCCAGATAATCGACGCGATCCGTATAAGGAATGTAGGTGTGCCAGGACTGGCGTTCGCCCATTTTTTCCGCGCCGCGATGGTGATAGCCGATGTCCGGCAGCGCATCGACAATCTCTTCGCCATCCAGTTGTAGGGCGATACGGAATACGCCGTGTACGCTGGGATGATTGGGGCCCATATTCAAAAACATGAAGTCGCTGTCTTCACTTTGCCGCCGCATGCCCCAATCTTCGGGCACGAAACGCAAGGCGTCTTGCTCGATGTCCTGCTGCTGGTCGGAAAGGCTGAACGGTTCCATTTCGGTCGCACGGGCATAATGATCCTTGCGTAGCGGATGTCCCTGCCAGGTCGGCGGCATGATGATGCGTTTGAGATGCGGGTGGCCGTCAAAGACGATGCCGAACATGTCCCATACTTCGCGCTCGTACCAATTGGCCGAGGGCCACATATCGCTGATCGTCGGGAGGGACAAGTCGGCTTCGGTCAACGCAACCTTGAGGCGAATATCTTCGTTGCGGTCGAACGAGAGCAAATGATAGACAACAGTAAATTCACTGTCGGGAAGACCTTGCCGGTGAGTACGCTGACGCTCGTCGACGGCGGTCAGGTCGAACAGCAATACATAGGGAGAAGCTGCCTGCAATTTTAAATAGCTAAGGATGGCGCGCAGGTTTTGTTTGAAAATCCAAAGCGTGGTTATGCCGTCGCGGGTCGGCTGGATGGTAAAGCCATTGACGCCTGTCTGTTCCGTCAGTTCGCGCACGATCTGCGGCGCACCGGCAGGAATATCGATGTTGTCAGCATTACTGTCCAATGTATTCCTCCCATTCGTTTTTCATTTATCCACGAAAATCACAAAAAGCACGAAAATATCTAAAGTAGATGCCAAGCTGCATATGATTACCCAAGAAATGAAGGCTTAACTAATACAACACGTCGATTTATTTAGTGATTTTTCGTGTCTTTCGTGTTTTTCGTGGACTAGTCATTATTTTTAGATTTATCCCGATCCACCTATATCTCGTCAGGACTTCTCAACTGCCGCGTACGCATCCTTTCTTCCGTCAGTAAATCGCGGTAACTGGGTTTGGGGGCTTTGATCACCGTTTGATCGCCGACCACCCAGCTTAACGGCCGCCTTTCCTTGCCTATCGCATCCTGCAACAGCATCAAGCCTTGCAGCAACGCTTCCGGCCTGGGCGGGCAGCCCGGCACATAAACATCCACCGGTAAAAACTTGTCCACGCCTTGCACGACGCTGTAAATGTCATACATACCGCCGGAGTTGGCGCAGGAACCCATGGATATGACCCAGCGCGGTTCCAGCAGTTGGTCGTAGAGCCGTTTGACCACCGGGGCCATTTTTCGGAACACCGTCCCTGAAATGACGATCAAATCCGCCTGACGCGGCGACCCCCGGATCACTTCAGAACCGAAACGGGCAATGTCATGACGGCTGGTGAAGGCGGTCGCCATCTCCACGTAGCAGCAAGACAGGCCGAAGTTGAAAGGCCAGACGGAATTGGATTGCCCCCAGGCGACCATATCCTCAAGCCTGGCGAACAGGAAATTGCGGCGCAGCGCTTCTTCATAAGTTTGCTGCCCGGATTGTGGAGCGGGATCAGTCTCCGCTTTGGTTAGAGTCCACTGCATAACGTCCCCTACGATCTGCTGTTGCGCTGCCTGCGGGTACGCCAATCCAGAGCGCCTACAGCCCACAGGTAAATCAACGCCGCAATTAATACACTGATAAAAATCAGCGCTTCGATAAAACCAGACCAGCCCGCTTCTTGCAATGCCACCGACCAGGCAAACAGGAACACGCTTTCCATGTCGAAAATAACAAAAAAGATGGCGAGCAAATAAAATTGAACGGAAAAACGGATATGCACATCGCCCGCAGCAACAATACCCGATTCAAACGGTTCGTCGGCAGCTTTAGCGTGGTGTCTTTGTCCCAACAGATACGCGCCGCCGAGCATGACGCCGGTGATAGCGACGATGGCTCCGAAATAGATGATCAATGGAAGCAGATGGGTGGCGAGAATAGCTTCGGAGTTCTGCATATCGGAGCCTCATTATTATCTATTAAAGCTATGGACGGCGCTTGCAGCCTGATTTGGCGTTGATAGACAGGTTAGAGAAGCCCGATCATTTGTACAATCCGTAGAAATGCTTAGGACTCCATCAATAATAACTTCTGCTTAGGGTTCCCATGCTCTGCGCTCGTCGTTACACACAACGCTGCCCAAAAGTCGTCATCCCGGAAATAGTTATCCGGCGCCATGCCTGTCCTGAGCGTAGCCGAAGGGGTAACTTTCTTGCTCGATTCGAAACGTCCCATCTGTGTCAAAACGTTGCCCGTTAGACCTTCCAGGTTTTAAAAACCTGGAAGGTCTGACTATCGCATGTTTCTCGCCTAACGACAGCCTGCTGAAACACTTGTGTATAAAGACGAGTGCTCCGCGTAGTAACCCGGTCAGGGACATTCCAGCGTCCCGAGCCGCAGAGCGGTTCAGGCTGCATTCCCACGCAGCCCGTAGTCATACGTATTGATAACGCTGTTTTATTGTGGAATTATAAAACCGATTTTTCATTGATCCGTTCTGCGTATAAGGTGCTGAAAGCAGGACTCTACTTGGGCTTGTTGAATCTTTTTGCCCGGATTGAACCCTGGTCGACACTTGGAAAATAAGCACTACGCAACAAGCCCGACTGTATTTCCGAGTAATAGGTTACCCAACCGACTGAGGAGAGCCAACAATGCGTCGCTTAACGTTAGCAATCGCCCTTGCCGGGATCATCTGCATTCTGAATGGTTGCGCCATTTATGCTACGCCGTACGACAATGTCGGCATTTCTTACAGTTATGCCCCCTACGGCGGATATGGTTATGGAGGTTATGGAGGTTATGGATTTAGGCCACGCTTCTATGGCGGAGGCTGGGGGGGATATGGTTGGAGGGGAGGCCATGGCTGGGGCGGCCGCGGTTGGCGAGGACGTGGTTGGCATTGAAGCCGGATTTATACGTCAAACTCATCCAGTCAGGACAACAGCCATGTTAAGTCGACTCCAGCTCTCTTTAGTCCATTTCGGTAAATGAGGACATGACAATGATGCCCGGAAGATTATCAATTTTGTTCATGATCCTTATTGCGTTGTTATCTAGCGCAGGCTCCATGGCCCGTGACGGCGGTGGGCACGAAGGCCGCTCCGGCGGCCGCGGGGACGGTTTTGGTGGTGAGCATAGAAGCGGTTTTAGCGGCGGCCGGGGCAGCCGTTTTGGCGATGCCCATGTCGGCGAGTCCAGAAAAGGTCATGTTGGGGCACCTCGCCGGCATGACCATGGCAGGGCTGGTTTTTTTATAGGATCGCCCTATTCCCGGCCGGACTTCTATTACTGGCCTTACTATTCCTTTGAACCCTATTATTCCTCACCGTCTATCATAATGCCCTCCAGTCCTCCCGCTTATATCGATCAAGGGACTGTGCTGAATATCCAATCATTCGGGCCGAATAGCTGGGACTATTGCTCAAGTCCTGCCGGTTACTATCCCTATGTTCAAGAATGTTCGGCAGGATGGCAGAGAATTGAACCCCAACCCATAGAGCAGCAGCCCGGTTATTGGTATTACTGCACCGATCCTCCCGGCTACTATCCCTATGTCAGGGAGTGTTCGGCTGTCTGGCGGAATGTTGTTCCTTAACGGAGGTATGCCAAATGTTACAGATCCTGATAATCCTGATGTCTGTTTTCTTACTCAACGCTTGCTCGATAATGCCGAGCGGTCCCAGTGTTTTGGTACTGCCGGGCATCGGTAAAAACTTCGATCAGTTCCATAATGACGATCTGGTGTGCAGGCAACTTAGCCACACACAGATTACATCATCGCAACAGCAGCCCGACTCTAAAGAAGATGCTCAACAAGATTATGACATCAACTATATCCAGTGCATGTACGGCAAAGGGCATCGAATTCCGGTGCCGGATGAATTAATGTACAACTCTCGGCTGGAAGAATGGTTTCCGCCGCCCCCGGATATGCCTGCACCGCCTCAAGCGGCAGGCCCTGAGCCGTCCTTAAATTCATTGCCTGCGAAAGCCGCAAAAGCTCGCAAATAGGACTCAGGGCAGACGGTTTGATTTTCCTTATCGTTGTCCGGAAAGATTTTGTTCCCCTGCTTGGGAGACATCTGTCGTAGGGTGTGCCGTGCGCGCCCTAGAGCCTTAAGGCGCGCACGGCACGCCCTACCCCCTTAATTTAACGTAAATCCTGAGCCAGCAAACCGGCATTGCCGCCTATCGCGGCAGTGTTTGTGGCGACGGTCTGTTCGATGACAAAACGACGCAGATAATCGGGGCCGCCCGCTTTCGGGCCGGTGCCGGACAGCCCCATGCCGCCGAAAGGCTGCACGCCGACCACCGCGCCGATCATATTCCGGTTGACATAAATATTGCCGACTTTTACGCGCTGCCGGATGGTGTTGACGACGGCATCTATCCGGCTGTGTATGCCCAGCGTCAAGCCGTAGCCGGTCGCATTGACCGCGCTAATGACCTGATCGAGTTCCGATTCGCGATAACGGACAACATGCAATACCGGCCCGAATACTTCCTGGGTCAGTTGCGATAACGACCGTAGTTCGATCAGGCTGGGCGGGAAAAAACTGCCCTGCTCCAAACCGTCCGGCAGCGGCAGTTGATAAAGCAACTGCGCCTGTTCCTGCATGGCTTCCAGATGCGCGGATAATGGAGCCAGCGCGGCATGGTCGATAACCGGGCCGATGTCGGTCTGATAAACGCCGGGATTGCCGACCGTTAATTCCTGCATCGCCCCGATCAGCATCGCGATGGTTTTATCGGCGATGTCCTCCTGCACAATTAAAACCCGCAACGCAGAACAACGCTGTCCGGCACTGTTGAAAGCCGAGACCACGGCATCCTGCACCAGTTGTTCAAGCAATGCCGAGCTGTCAGCAATCAGCACATTCTGTCCGCCGGTTTCGGCAATCAGCGGGACAATAGCCTGATGATGTTGGGCTAACTGCAGGTTAATGAACTGCGCCGTGGACGTGGAACCGGTGAAGACAACACCGGCAACTCTGGGATCAGGAAGCAAATGCTGTCCAAACACGCTGCCGCCGACCGGCAAAAACTGCAACACCGATTCGGGTATGCCGGCTTGGTGCAGTAACTGGATGCAGCGCATCGCGGTTAATGCGGTCTGACTGGCCGGTTTGGCGATAACCGTATTACCGGCGGCAAGCGCCGCGGCTATTTGTCCAATAAAAATGGCGATCGGGAAATTCCACGGACTGATGCAAACATAGACGCCGCAGCCGTAATGATAAAGCCGGTTTTCCTCGCCGGTAGGACCGGGCAGCCTGATAGGTTCGCCGAACAAGTCAACCGCGGACTGGGCGTAATAGCGGCAAAAATCGACCGCTTCCCTGACTTCAGCCAACGCGTCTTTAATCGTACGTCCGCCTTCCCGTACGCACAAGGAAACCAGCTCAAGGCGATGCAATTCCAGAAGATCGGCAGCCTGTTTCAAATACCCGGCGCGCTGTGCAACAGGGCAAAGCCGCCAGTCGGTGAATGCCTGGGAGGCTTCGTTTAACGCTTCGTCAATAGCAGCCGGTTCGGCGAAAACGACTGAGCCAACCGTCAAGCGGTTATCGTAAGGACTAACGATAAGCCGTTCCTTACCGGAGCGAGGACTGCCGTTTATTAACGGCATTGCCGTCCAGTGCTTATCGGCCAACGCATCCAGACTTTGCTGCACCGACTCCAGTTGTTCGGGATCGGCCAAATTTAGCCCGGAGGAATTAAGCCGTTCGCCGAATAAATTGCGCGGCAATACGATTAGAGATTGGTTGGTCGCCGTCTTTACCGCAGCTACCGGATCGCTGACCAGTTCGGCGACACTAATATCCGGATGGCTGATCTGATTGATGAAAGACGTATTTGCGCCGTTTTCCAGCAAGCGCCTAACCAGATAAGGCAACAGCTGACGATAATCGCCGACCGGCGCATAAACGCGGCACGGAATCCGCCAGTTTTTAACTTCGATAATTTCCCGGTAAAGCGCCTCGCCCATGCCGTGTAGACGCTGGAATTCATAGCCCGGATGTTGCCTTCCGAATTGATGGATAGCCGCGACGGTATGCGCGTTGTGGCTGGCGAACTGGGGATAAAATGCATCCGGCTTGGATAAAATAAACTGCGAGCAGGCCAGATAGGATACGTCGGTCGCCGACTTATGGGTAAACACCGGGTAATCGCTCAGGCCGTTTTCCTGCGCCCGTTTTATTTCGCTGTCCCAGTAAGCGCCTTTGACCAAACGCAACGGAATTTTCCGCTGGCGACATTCGGCCAGTTTAGCCAGCCAGCGGATCACCGGCAGCGCTCTTTTTTGATAGGCTTGCACGGCCAAACCCAGTCCCGGCCAAGCGTTTAAATCGGGATGATTAAAAACGGCGGCAAAAATATCCAGCGACATGTCCAGGCGTTCGGATTCTTCCGCATCGACAGTGATTACAATATTCGCCGTGCGGGCTGTCCGCGCCAGCGTCAGCAGTTTATCGCTCAACTCTTTGACCGCACGGACATGCTGCAACGGCTCGTAACGGGGACATAGCGCCGATAACTTGATCGATATGCCCGGATTGGCGTAAAGTTCGGCAGAGGCCGCATGCCCGGCCAACGCATTAATGGCCGAACGATACGCCTGGAAATAATGCTCGGAATCGGCCTGCGTCAACGCCGCCTCTCCGAGCATATCGAAAGAATAGCGAAACACCGGGTCCTGCCCGCTATGCTGAACGGCATCCTGCATGGACTCAGCAAAGACAAACTGCAACGCCAGATGCTGCATGGCCTGCTTTATTGCCGTACGTATTAACGGTGCTCCCATCCGGGATAGCAGTTGTTCGAAGACTTGCGGCCCATGATGCGCTTCAAAGTCCCCGGCAAATAACAGCGCTTTGGTAGCTAAATTGACCAGCGGGGAATCGCTATGCTGCAAATGGCTTTGCCAATCGGCACCGGTGAGCTTTTCCTGTAAAAACAGGTCTTGCGTACGGCTGTCGGGAATACGCAGCAAGGCTTCGGCGATTCCCATTAAAACCACGCCTTCATGGGAATTAAGCTGATATTCCTGCAAGAACGCTTCAATCGCGGTTTGCCGCTGTTGATTTTCCCTGACTGCGGTAACCAGCATTTCGGCGCAATCGCCTATTGCAGCCGGATCGTAACCGGCTAATGCCGCCGATAATTCACTGATGAGCTGTTTCTCATCGGCTAGGTAAGCCTGATTAACGGCTTTTCGTAATTCGGCTAGAGATTTTTGAGTCATAGCGGCTAACCTATTGGAGAGAATCTCCAGTCTCTTGGCGGTAAGCTTTAAAACCGGAAATTGGATAAAAAAAACAGACCGATCAATTGATTTCATTGTTCCATAGCAGGGGCGCAAGTCAATTTCTTTCGTTGCCGCTCGATACCTTACCGTATCCTACGGACCACAAAGATAGGAATAGTCCATTATATTCCTGGAAAATCCGGGAACCACAAGCCACATCGATCATTGACAAAAACAGTCAGCTCAACTGGTTTATACGACAACAAAAAATAGACATTGTTTGAATACATATTGCAAAAGGGAATAATACAGGCATAATGTCCTATATTATTCCCAGATATGGAGTTCGACATGACTACAGTCCTTCACACAGGCCCAGACCGAGACATGGCGACTACTTACCTCGCTGCTGCGCTCAAAACCCACAAACAAGCAGAGATCGCCCGCCACCTAGTCGTAGATGCCCGTACCGTCCGGCGCTGGATGGTTGAACAATCAGTACCGGCACATTACGCATTCGGTCTGCAACGCCTCCTGCCGCTGGAATTTCCACTTATTAATGATGCTCCGTTCACCTTCGTCGACCTCTTTGCCGGTATTGGAGGCATCCGTATGGCCTTCGAGGGTTTGGGTGGGCGGTGCGTGTTCACCAGCGAGTGGGACAGCTACGCGCAGAAAACCTATGCCGACAATTACCCCGGCGGCCATCAGATCAACGGCGACATCACGCAAGTGGCCGCAGCTGACATCCCGGAACACGATGTCCTGCTTGCCGGTTTCCCATGCCAGCCTTTTTCAATAGCAGGCGTCTCCAAGAAAAACGCTCTCGGTCGTGCGCATGGCTTCGCTTGCGACACGCAAGGCACTCTGTTCTTCGATGTCGCTCGTATCATCGAAGAGAAACAGCCGCGCGCCTTTTTGCTGGAGAACGTCAAGAACCTCCTCTCGCACGACAAGGGCCGAACCTTTGACGTTATTTGCCGAACACTGAAAGATGAACTGGGTTATCACATTCATTACCGCGTGATCGACGGTGCTCACTTCGTGCCACAACACCGCGAACGCATTCTCATTGTCGGTTTTCGCGAACCTACAAACTTTGACTTCGACGCCTTGCCATTACCAGCCAAAGGCAGGCGCACACTACGCGAAATTTTGCACAAGACCGACGGTAGCGAACCGCATTTGTCGTGGGACGGAGATCGCTTTTTCAACCATGCCAATCAACAAGTTGATCCCAAGTACACTCTTTCTGACAAGTTATGGAGCTATTTACAAGGCTATGCCGAAAAGCATCGGGCCAAGGGCAATGGCTTTGGTTTCGGGCTTATCACTCCCGACAGCGTCACCCGCACCTTGTCTGCACGTTACTACAAGGATGGTTCGGAAATCCTTGCCTATCAGGGGGAAGACATCAATCCGCGCCGTTTGACACCACGCGAATGTGCACGACTGATGGGCTTCCCTGATTCGTTCAGAATTCCGGTGTCGGATACGCAAGCCTATAAGCTGTTTTCCCAAGCTGCTGTTGTGCCAATGATAGAAGCATCTGCTAAACTCATGACTTCTTTCATTTTACCCAAGGAGTCGGCAAACATGGTTACGCCCCTGTCCACGCAGAAAAATATCATGGCAAAAACAGTGCGTTGGACAAAAGACCAAGTAAAGCTGGCTTTCCATTTGTATTGTCAGCTCCCATATGGGCGAATTCACGGACGCAACCCGGAAATAATTGCATTGGCAAAGGTTCTCGGTCGCACATCCGATGCGGTCGCCATGAAAATGCTTAATATTGCAAGCCTTGATCCAGCCATTACGAGTACGGGACGTGCAGGCTTGGGAAATGCCTCGGCATTGGATCGTGAGGTATGGGATGAATTTCACTCGGATTGGGAAAGGCTTGCTATGGAGTGTCAGCTGCTCCGGCAGCAACTAGACCAAAATGTCGTGGAGGGCTTGGAGCTGGAAAGCGATGAGCTATTGCTGGAAGATTTCACTGGAGAAACCCAGCAAGTCTTAACAACACAGAGAATCAAGCAGCATTTTTTTCGCCGCGCTGTATTAAGCAGCTATCGTGGACGTTGCTGTATGTCCGGCCTATCCGAACCGCGCTTGTTGATTGCCAGCCATATTGTGCCGTGGAGTAAAGACAAGGCGAATCGCCTAAATCCAAGTAATGGTCTGTGCCTTTCGGCGATTCATGACAGGGCTTTTGATAAGGGGCTGATAACGCTCACCGATGACTTCAAGATCATTGTCTCGGAGGAGCTAAAGCGGAAGAACGAGCCTTTCGTAATAGAGGTTCTGTTACCGTTAAATGGTCGCACGATTGAGCCGCCAGAACGCTTCACACCGCAAACCGAGTTTATCGCGTGGCATAGGAGTGAACTCTTCGTGGACAACAGGAAGTAGCTATTATGCAGATCATTGAAAAGGTATCCAGTGCCTCTCCGAGCGAAGGTTATTGCGTTTTTGAGTATCTTTACCGCGACGCATCAAACTATAAGGCTTGGGGAGAAATTCTTCTGTCCGGTACTCCATCGCAAAATGACATTGAGGCATTACTCGCCAGTTTGGAATCGGGTGAATACTTCGTCGCAGAGCAGGTCGGTATTCCGGCCCTGTACCAAGAACTTTGGGAGTTATCAGACGGCCCTAACAGTGACGATCATGCCTTGCATGAGTTTGTAGCACTTCGAGTGGCGAGTGAAGATGAAAGAAAATCTCTACGACTATTTGGTGATTTGTCGAGTCTTCTCAAAGCTTTCCAAGCCGTAACTACGTGGGATTATTCTTTATCCCCCAATTTCGACATAGACTAAACGGAACATGCGCATTGATGGCGCGGCGGAGGCGCAACGTGTTTTTCTCCAGCAACACCAACTCGAAGACTTGAGTCCATACGAGATGCCAAACCCTGGCGATGCAATCATGAAGATTAGCAGGGACATCGAATATTCGCTTTACAAGCGCGCGGAGCGGCGTTATCGCGCTGCCGAGGTAATCCGAATCATTACCAGTGGTGGAACGGACATTGTTTCTTCGGTCGTGCGTGGATTTCCGGATTTGGACGCAACTTTTTTGAGCGCAAGCCAACATCGAAAATCGCGTGCGGGACGCTCCTTTGAACAACACATATCAAGGCTTCTTCGTGACGGGCGAATTGCTTTTGAAGAGCAAGCCGTAACGGGAGGTCGCCGCCCGGACTTTGTACTGCCCAGCCTTGTAGTTCTGAAGTCTGAAAAAAGAAAATTCGAAGAGGCGATGGTGCTCTCAGCAAAAACCACCCTACGTGAGCGCTGGAAACAAGTAGCAATGGAGAAATTCAACTGCGCACTGTTTCTGGCAACCGTCGATGATCGTGTATCTTCGGCTGCTATTGATGACATGAACAATCAGGGGATTCATCTGGTTGTTCATGAGTCCCTGAAAAAATCGAAGGAAACTTGCTACAACGACAAAACAAACGTAATCACGTTCCGCGAGTTTTTCGACGAAGAGATTTCTTCGAAGAGACCCAGCTATCGGCGAACACCTAAGAGTCAGTTTCTTACAGAGACGGTCAGATAGTTTTAGCCCGTAGGACAGGCCATGAACTATTGAAACCGGAGCGCCTCGATAGGCTTGAGGTCGGCGGCTTTGCGTGCCGGATAGAAACCGAAGAACACGCCGACGGCTACGGCAACGCCAAACGCGAGCAATACCGAACTGAGCGTTACGACGACCAGCGCGTCATTGAATCGGCTGAAGAAATAAGCGCAAGCGATGCCCACCACTACGCCGATAAAGCTTCCTGCCAACGAGATCATCACGGCTTCAAACAGAAATTGCAGCAAAATATCGCGTTTTCTTGCGCCTATCGCCATGCGGATGCCGATTTCGCGGGTTCTTTCGGTGACCGAAACCAGCATGATATTCATGATGCCGATACCGCCTACCAGCAGCGACACCGATGCGATCGCGCCGAGCATCGTCGACATGGCCTTGGTGGTGCCGGCAGCGGCTTGCGCTACTGCGGTGAGGTTGCGGACCGAAAAATCATCTTCTTGTCCGGGACGAATCCTATGCCTAACCTTAAGCAATTCGTTCATGCTCCGTTCGGCTCTCTCCATGACTTCGGCCGATTTGGCTTTCACCATGATGAAGCGAACCATGCCGGGGAATTGATTGCCGAACAGTTGGCGTTGCGCGGTGGTAATGGGAACAAACACGGTGTCGTCCTGATCCCTTCCATCCAGGCTTTGACCTTTCGACGCCAGGATACCCAGCACCAGGAAAGGACTGTTTTTTACCCTGACCGTTTTACCGACAGGGTTTTCATCGCCGAAAAGATTGCGAACCACGGTTTGCCCCATCAGCAGCACCCGGGTTGCCGAGCGTACATCGTTGTCGCTGAAAGCTTCCCCTGAAATGACCGGCCATTCCCGGACCTCGAGAAAAGCGGGCGTGGTTCCGGACACCTGAGTGCTCCAGTTGTTCGACGCGTAAATAAGTTGGGCGTTATTGGGGAAACTGGGCGCGACCGCGGCGATTTCAGGTAATTCGCTGATGGCTTGGGCATCGGCCAAGGTCAGCGTCGGTACGGTCCCGGAGCCTTGCCGCAAGCCTCCCGACGAAGTTGAACCCGACAGTACGATGAAAAGATTACTGCCCATCGAGGCGATGGATTCGTTGACCATCAATTGCGCGCCCTGGCCGATCGCCAGCATCATGATCACCGCCCCGACTCCGAACACCATGCCCAACATGGTTAGCAAGGTGCGCATGCGATTGGCGCGCATCGCTTCCCAGCCTTCTCCCAATAATGCGCCGATGATCATGATGGCTGATCCGTTGCGATTTTACCATCGACCACCCGGATCAAGCGCTTGGCGTGGGCTGCAATATCGGGTTCGTGGGTGACCAGAATGATCGTGATGTTCTGATCTTCATTCAAGGTCTGAAAGATTTTCATGATGTCCTCACCGGTTTGGGTATCGAGGTTGCCGGTCGGCTCATCCGCCAGAATCAGTTTGGGGTCGGTGACCAATGCCCTGGCGATGGCTACGCGCTGCTGTTGACCGCCCGATAATTGATTCGGCCTGCGATCGCCGAATTGAGCCAAGCCGACTCGCTCCAGCATGATCGACGCTTTTTCGCGTCGCTCCGCCTTGCTTTTTCCGGCATAAAGCAAGGGCAATCCGATATTGTCCAAAATCGAGCTTCTCGGCAACAAGTTGAAGCCTTGAAAAACGAACCCGATCAAACGGTTTCGCAATAAAGCCAATTCGTCAGAGTTTAAGGCAGCGGTGTCCCTGCCTTCCAGATAATAATGGCCGTCTGTTGCGGTATCCAGACAGCCGAGTATATTCATCAATGTCGATTTCCCTGAACCGGAATGCCCCATGATCGCGACGAACTCGCCGCTTTCGATGTTGAAATTAACATCCTTAAGCACCGGCATGTTTTCCAAATAATATTTAGACAGCCCGCTGACGCTGATCAAAGGGCGTTCCATCAAAATGCCCTGACCCGGAAGCTGCTTTGTCCCTGCCCCTTGTCCTCAGACTTGCGCTCGCTCTGGTCTTCGAGAATCACTAAATCGCCTTCTTTCAAGTCTCCGCCTATTATTTCCGCATACTTGCCATCGGCGATGCCGATCTGCACGGGAACCGCCACGGCTTTATTATTCTCCGGACGATAAACGTTTTTGCCAGGCTTGCTAATCCCTCCGGCCGGACGGAACTTGAGCGCCGCCAACGGCAGTTTCAGGATGTCGTTTCTTTCGTCAATGACGATGCTGACGAAGGCGGTCATGCCCGGCAACAGGATTTCTTCAGGGTTATTCACGCTAATCACCACGTCATAGGTGACCACATTCTGCAACACTTTGGAATCCAGCCTGATGCGGAAAACTTTTCCCTGAAAGACCCGATCGGGATAAGCGTCCACGGTGAAGTTCACCGTTTGATTGACCCGAATGCCGCCGACATCGGCTTCGGCGACCGAGGTGTCGATCTGCATGTGTTGCAGATCCTGTGCAATGGTGAACAGGGTCGGTGTTTGAAAGCTTGCGGCGACAGTTTGCCCTATGTCGACATTGCGCGATACCACGACGCCGGAAACCGGGGATTTGATGATGGTATAACCCTTGTTGGCTTTATCGCGTTTAAGCTGGCCGATGGCCGAAGCCACTTGCGACTTGGCGGCTTCCCGTGCCTGAACGGATTGATCGAGATCCGATCTGGCCACATAATCCTGCGCATACAGCTCTTTAGATCGTGTCTCGTTCGCCTGGGCAAGTTTGAGCGAAGCCTGGGCATTGGCAAGATTCGCCTGACTTTGTTCGAGCTGGGCATTGATCAATGAGGGATCGATTTCCGCCAGCACTTGGTCTTTGTGTACCCGGTCATTAAAATCGACATTGAGCTTGTTGACCACGCCTGAAATCTGCGTACCGACATTGACCAGAACCACCGGGTTCAACGTGCCGTTGGCGGAGATCGTCTTGACGATATTGCCTTTGGCTATCTTTTCCGTCCGGTAATGCGGGATTTCTTCCGCTGCGCGCCAAACATTGAAGCCATAAATGCCCGCAGGAATTGCGATCAGGCTGAAAACAGCGACTAACTTATACCGAAAACGTGCCATAAGATGTTACCTTGCCGGGATGGAAGAAAAATCCAATCGCCCCAATGCCTGGGCTAATTGGGCTTTTTGCGTCAGCCAGGTGTATTGGGCCTGGATCAATTGCAGTCTGGCATTGGCGTGACTGGATTGCGCATTCAAAAGATCGATAATATTACCGGCCCCGGCTTTGTAGCGCCCCATCGCCACCCTTTCGGATTGAAACGCGCTCGCCACCAGATCTTCACTGCTTTTGAAACTCTCGTGAGCGGTATTTAACAGCTGGTAGGCTCGCCAGACATCCAGGCTCACCGATTGCTCGAGCTGATCGTAATTGGCACGCTTGACTTCGAGCTGCTCCTCCGCGCTTCGGATTTGGTAAGTCGTATTGAAGCCGGTGAACAACGGCACGCTGATCTGCATGCCCACCGTCCAGCTCTGCGTATCGCTAGGCAAACTGGTGTGGTTGTAGCCGTAATTCCCGATTAAGGAAATGCTCGGCAGATGACCGGCCTCGGCGGCTTTAACATTCGCTTCGGCCGCTTTAACCGTCGCTTCTGCGGCGGCCAGATCGGGACGCAGGGTCTTGGCCTCTTCGATCAAACCATGCACCCTGGTTTCCTGTTCGGCATCCGGCTTTGGCAAGAACGGAGCCGCGATATTCAAACGATAGTCGGCTTCGAGCCCCAGCGCATTGGCCAAGCTTCCGACCGCAACCCTGGCATCGCCCTCGGTCTTTTGACGATTAAGCTTGGCCTGAGCGAATGCTGTCTTCGCCTGTAGCGCATCGGCCAAAGCCGCCGCGCCGACTTCATAGCGCTTTTGAGCCGCGTTCAACGCTTCATTGCCGGCTTTCTCCGAGACCAGCGCGGCTTCTGCGGCGGCTTGCGTCGCAAAAACCTGATAATAGGCCTGAATCGCTGCAAACATCACGGTTTGCAGCGTTGCATCATGAGTCCAATTCGAAGCTTCCAGGGTTTTTTGGGCGCTTTCAAGCTGCGCTTCGCGTCCCCCGAAGTTATAAAGCAGATAATTCAGACTGACGACCGGGGTGAAACGATTGATCGGCTGCGAACTGCCTCCCGTGCTGCTGATAGTGGTTACCTGTAAGCTGCTGCTGGCGGAATTCATGCTGCGCGAAACCGAGGTGTTCAGTGTGACGGTCGGTAAATAGGCCGATTTAGCGATCCCGACCTGTCCCGCCTGAAAGCGGGCATTGGCCCAGGCTTGACGGGTTTGCGGATTGCTGCAAAGCGCTTGGTCGATCACATCCACCATCGTCCAGGCATGATCGGTATCTTTGTTCAGGCGGCAGGGATCTTCAAGCGCCAAGTGGTTTTTTCCAGGGCTTTGGCTCACTTGCCGAGTCGTGGAGAAAGGATCGTCCAACATTCCGTCCTGCCCCGAAGCAGCGAAAAATGGACATGACAGCAAGCAGCTTGCGAGCAAAACACGCACTTTCATAGCCGGGCGAACTTTAGAGAGGACGCGCAATGATGATCGTAAAGCATCGCACCCCAGAGTGCATCGGTCCTATATCGAATCATTTAATCTCCAGCGTAGCCTTAAAAAAGCGTGGTGCATTGAAATATTATAAATGACGGATCAGATAGCTTACGATTCTATCAATGTCTGTACGCTAATGCATAGTACTCGCTGATTAGCGACTCGGGGCGATTTCAGTTTCACGGAAGGCTTTCGCTCCACGTAGAAAACAGCAAGCAAATTTGACGACAACGAACAAGATGGAGTAAAACAAAACTCTCTTCGTCACTACACTTCGATGAGGCGGCGACTTTCACTAAATCGGTATGTTTTGGATTTATTGACACCAATCGATCGACAGGTAAAAACTTAAATTCATAAGGCGCTTCTATCCGCAGACTCTGTTAAGCGGCTACTGTTTTGAAAGGAGTAAATAATGAAAACACACACGATGCTACTACCAACAATACTACTGATGATTTGCAGCTTGTATAGTGGGGTCGGTTGGGCGCGTGATGGAGGCCGCCACGGCCATTCCAGTTTTGGCTTTTATTTCGGCGCACCGCTTTACCCTTATCCTTATTACCGCGATCCTTTTTATTACCCTTATTATTATCCGCCGACCGTGATCACCGTACCGGCAACACCCCCAGTTTACATCCAGCAATCGCCTCCCGCTGCCCAACAATATCCGTCCGGCTACTGGTATTACTGCAACAATCCCGAAGGCTATTACCCTTATATCAAAGCATGCCCAAGAGGTTGGCAGCAAGTCGAGCCGATTCCGCCCTCACCTCGTTAAGGAGTCCGAATATGTCGCGTTTTTCTATAGTATTTTCGACCACGGTTATACTGGCGGTTAGCGGTTGCGTCAGTTTGCCTACCGGCCCCAGTGTCATGGTACTGCCGGGTACCGGCCTGTCTTTTGATCAGTTTCGGAACGACGATGCTGTCTGCCAGCAATACGCTTATTTTCAGGTTGGCGGCACTACCGCTAATCAAGCGGCGGTGGATAGCGGCGTCACTAGCGCCGCAGTCGGCACGGCTTTAGGCGCGGCAGCCGGAGCGGCACTCGGCGGAGGGCGCGGAGCCGCCATCGGGGCAGGCACGGGCTTGGTGGGCGGCAGTCTGGTCGGCACGGGTGCGGCCGGCAGCTCCATGTACGCAACTCAGGATCGCTATGATGTGGCCTATATTCAATGCATGTATGCCAAAGGCCATCAGGTTCCGGTATCGGGACAATTCTCGGGCGCAATACCCCAGCAAGCTGCGCCGCCGGCCTCGAATATTCCGCCACCGCCGCCCGGCTCGCCGCCACCTCCTCCAAAATAACCGGAGCTGCATGAATTTCAACGCCGAGCCGAACACGGCGAAAAAACTGTCGCGTTTTGGCTCGGCATAATTGCTCAGGGCTACTTATTCACTGATGTTATGCAGTTAGTCGAATTTCGACCGCTTTAACATTAAGGAGTCGCTAGCGCGACACTTGATTGAATCGGGTTGTCGCACCCGAAAGCGAGTTACTTTCTTTTGCTTCGCCAAAAGAAAGTAACCAAAGAAAAGGCGACCCGGTTGCCGCTTACTTCCTGTGCTCCTCGCTTTTATCGAGGGTCAGCAGAAGGGGCTCCTGCCCCTCTGCTGACGCGCGGCATCCCTGCCGCGCCCCTAACGGGCTGTTCTCGATAAAAGCTCCGGTGCTCGGCGCGGCAAACGGGAGGAATACCATCCATGCGTAACATCAATTATTCAACAACGCGCCGCTCCAATAAGAGCGGATATCGCCATGTTACGATTGCTTGCCCGACCAGCCGCCGCCCAAGGCTTGATAGAGCTGCACCATCGCAACCAGCACATCCTGCCGGGCTTGAACCTGGCTGTTCTCGGCAGTCAACAAGCTGCGTTGGGTCGAAAGCAGGGTTTGATAGTCAATCGCGCCGAGCCGATAACGATCCAAAGAAAGCTGATACGCCAACCGGGCCATGTCCACCGCATCCGCCAAAGCTTGCAGACGGCGAGTCGAGTTACTGCGCACCGCCGCTGCATCCTCAACTTCTTTAAATGCGGTCAAAACTGTTCTTCGATAAATCTCTACCAATTCGGCGTTACGGGCTTGCGCATTCTCCAGCCCGCCTTCCAGACGGCCGCCCTGAAACAAGGGTTGCGTCAGGCTGGCAGCCATCGCCAACGCCACACCCGCCGGTTGCGGCGAGGCGATAAGAGTATCCAGGTTCAATTGCAGCTTCGGATAAAAGGCGGCCCGCGCCACGCCGATGTCGGCATTGGCGGCGATCAATTGCATTTCAATCTGCCGAATATCCGGCCTGCGCTCCAGCAAAGCGGCCGGTTGCAGGGCGTTAGCCACCGGCAGCAGCATGTCGAAAAAACGCTCTGCATTGAATGACACCGTTTGAGGCGGATGCCCCAGCAGTATCGTTAACGCATTCTCCGCCAATGTATATTGCTGAATCAGCAAATCCAGGCTGGCGCGCGCCGTTGCCAGCTCAGTCTTCTGCTGCGCCACATCCAGCGCCGATACCGCACCGGCCAGATGACGCGCTTCGACAATCGCCAATACACGACTGACGTTCTCCAGAAACTCGGTCGCAATACGCTTGCGCTCGGCCAATGCCAGCAGATTAAAATAAGCCTCACCGACATTGGACATCACCACCAACTGCAGGGCATCGCGGGCAAAAACTTCGCTTAGCAACAGCGCCGAACCGGAGTCGCGACGGGCGCGATTGGCACCCCACAAATCGACTTCGTAGGCGACGGCAAACTGTCCGGTTTCTTTCTGAGTGTCGCCTATTTTGTTGCGGGTATCGGTAACGTCGCCCTGTAGTCCAAGCGACGGCCACAAATTGGCACCGGCAATCTTGGCCTGCGCCCTGGCCTGCTCGACACGCTGCCGGGCCGCAGCCAGATCGTTGTTGTAAAGCAGTGACTCCGTTATCAGGTGATTGAGTTGCGCGCTGCCGAAAGCCCGCCACCACTGCGGATCGACCGCGGATTTTTGCCTTGGCAGACTTGCATCGTGCCATTGAACGGGCGTTTCCACGTCCGGCCTCTGGAAATCGGGCACCAGATTGCAGGCCGTCAAAAACAATACAACTGAAATTATCGATAATTTATTTTTCATTAAGATCGTATTTCAAACTAGAGAAATTGTTCACCACGAAGACACGACGTTTTATTTCTTCGTGTCCTTCGTGTCTTCGTGGTGAAGATCTTCTAAATTTACCTGTTATTAATGAGAAGTTACGTGTTTTTCACTCCGCCGCCAATGCCACCACCGGGTCCAGTCCGGCGGCCTTGCGGGCAGGCAAATAACCGAACAGCAAGCCGGTGCCGAATGCACAGGAAAAAGCCAATATGGCCGGTAGCGGCGAAAAAATCACCGCCATATCGAAATAGCGCAGCCCGCAGCCCGCCGCAAATCCCAGCAACACCCCCATCAAGCCGCCCAAGGTACAGACCACCGCCGCTTCGGTATTGAACTGCAACAGTATGTCGCGGCGCCGGTGGCGATGCGGATACCGATTTCACGAGTCCGTTCGATTACGCTGACCAGCATGATGTTCATCACGCCGATGCCGCCGACCAGCAAGGAAATGGCGGCGACAATGCCCAGCATCAGGGTAAAGGTATTCTGGGTTTCGGTGGCGGTTGCCAAAATCGATGCCATGTTGCGAATCCGGAAATCCTCAACTTGATGGCGACTGATCAACAAATCGGAAATCGCTTGCTGGGTGCTGTCGATCTGCTCGACATCGCGCACTTTCACGGTGATGCCGCCCAGATAATTCTGTCCGAACAATCGGATCAATCCGGTAGTCAAGGGCACAAACACCGTATCGTCGCGGTCGCTGCCTTGGGCATCTGCGCCTTTGGCCTCCATCACCCCGACCACTTCAAACGGGATATTGCCGACCATCACATAGCGACCCAAGGGATCGCCGCCATCGGGAAACAAGATCTGCCTGACGGTTTGCCCCAGCACGATCACCGGCGCATAACGGCGTATATCGCGTTCGTCGAAAAAGTCGCCATCGGCAACCGCCCACTCGCGAACCGCAGTCATGCTGGGCGCAACACCCTGAACGCCGGTGGCGTAATCAATATTGCCGTAGCGCACGGTCAGACGCGTATTGCGTTCCGGCGATGTCCATTCGACATTGCCCAGCTCGGCAATGGCGTCGGCCGGAATCAGGGTAGCGACATCGGAACTGCCGCGCAGACCGGGCGCACCGGGACGAATCGACAGGATGTTGGTGCCCATGGCCCGCATTTGATCCAGCACTTTCTCCTGACTGCCCTGCCCCACCGCCAGCATGGTGACCACTGCGGCAACGCCGATCACAATGCCGAGCAGGGTCAGCGCAGTGCGGAACAGGTTGGCATGCAGCGAACGCATCGCGGTTTTGGCCGCTTCCAGAAGTTCGGCAACCACCCCGGCTGAACCGATGCCGCGATGTTGCGGCGGCGACAGCGGACGGCCGCTACGATTTTCAACGCCATCGCCGACGATTTTGCCGTCGCGAAGGGTGATGATGCGCTGGGCATGGGCCGCGACTTTTTCGTCGTGGGTAATCAGCAGAATGGTTCGGCCTTCCTCATGCAAGTCGCGGAGCAGCGCCATGACTTCCTTGCCGCTTTGGCTGTCGAGCGCTCCGGTCGACTCATCGGCCAAAATCACCGGCGGATCGTTCATTAAGGCCCGGGCGATGGCGACCCGTTGCTGCTGCCCGCCGGATAACTGCATCGGCTTGTGGTCGCCGCGATTGGCCAGTCCCAGTTACTCCAGCAATTGCAGGGCTCGGCTGTGCCGTTCGGCTTTCGACAAACCGGCATACAGCGCCGGTATTTCGACATTTTCGGCCGCCGAGGCATTGTTAAGCAAGTTATAGCGCTGAAACACGAAACCGAAAGTCTCGCGGCGCAAGGCCGCCAGCTGGTCGGCATCGAGTCCCGCCACATCCTGATCCAGGACGCGGTAGCTGCCGATATTAGCCTTGTCGAGACAACCGATCAGGTTCATCAGCGTCGACTTGCCGGAACCGGACTGGCCGATAATCGCCACAAACTCACCGGGCCAGATGGTCAGGGAAATATCGTCCAGGGCTCTAACGACGCTATCGCCATTGGGATAGAAGCGCTGGATGTTTTTAAGTTCCAGTAACGGCGTGTCCGCCGGCATCCGAGCAGCGCTCATAAACGCGGCACACCCGCCGCCGGATTGCCTTTGTCTTTCTTTCTGTCTTTATCGTCGGTGCGCGCCACGGTCTGCAATTGTGCGCCGACAGCGACTCCGTCCCGAATTTCCGCAAAACGCCGGGTTCTCAAACCGACATGGATGATCTTTTCCTGTACGCCCTGCCCGGTGACTTCCTTAACCCGATAGGCCGCGCCGTAAGGATTGTCTTCATTGCGTACTCTGGCTCCCAAGGCGGCAACCGGTATTTGAGGCACCTGCTCGGCCCGGCCCAGTACGAAAAACATCTGCGTACTCATGCCGGTCATCAGCTGTCGATCCTGATTATCGACATCAACCAGCACATCGTAAAGCACGACGTTATTGATCACTTCCGGGGTCGGCAGTATCTGCCGCACTTTGCCCTGCCAGCGCCGCTGCTCGACGGAACCCATGGTCGAAAAATAGACCGACAAATCGGGCCGCAAGCGCATCACGTCGGCTTCGGCGACTTGAGCGCGCACGGTCATGGTATCGAGTTTGGCCAGTTGCAAAATCATCGGTGTCGATTGGTTGGCGTTCAAAGTCTGGCCTTCGCGGGCTTTTTGGTCGACCACGGTGCCGTTCATCGAGGCGTAAATCTTGGTGTAGCCGAGATTGGTTTTATCGCCGCTCAGCGTCGATTGCACCTGCTCGATTTGCGCCTGGATCGAAGCCGCGGTCGCCTCGGCCATTTTGAGGTTGAACTCGCTATTTTGATTATCCTGCTGACTGACGCCCTTGCTTTTCAGCAACTCGTGATTACGGTCATACTGCTGCCGGGCGAATACTACTTGTGCCTGTTGCCCGATCAACTGCGCCTGCAAGTTCTTGATATTGGCTTCATCGGCCTGCACCCGCGCCGCATAGATTCTTGGATCGATCTGCGCCAGCAATTGTCCCGCAGTGACGTTATCGCCGATTTGTACATAAATCTTCTGTAATTGACCGGTGACCTGGGCGCCGACATCGACATATTCTTTCGGTTCCAGTTTGCCTTGGGCGGTGACATTTTCTTCAATATCCCCCAGGGTTACGGTAACGATGTTTTTGTTGGCATCTTTCGATTGCTTGGGTCGCAGCAAGCCGTAACCGGCAGCCCCGGCAACAATCAGAAGAATCAGGAAAATCCACAGGAAACGACTACGGACAATTTGCCGGCATTGACGAAAACAAGTTCGCAACATAGTGACGATAAGGGGAAGTGGCGCAATTTAAACGGCGGCTGTGGAACAGCCTCCATCGGATTCGGACGGCTTACTATAAAGGGAACGTCTATCAATTGCAATTTGGGGCCGGCACAGGCCGACAATGCTATAAATCCTTATGGATAGTCATGAGTAAGGGGATAGGATGACAGCCCATCGTTGCATAATGCCTATGTGTTGTATATGATCCCCCATAGAAAGATGATGCTTGTCGTTAGAACCTGCATCCTGCCGACCCTACCCGCTCTTTCTATCTCTCAGCAGACCGCGTTAGATCGTTATTCGGATTGTGCCGTTGATTCCTAACTAAATACCATCCCGCCCCCTAATTCTTGAGGCTCTCGTGATTAACCAAAACACCACTTCTTACGCAAATCTTGATTTACGCAAACAAATTTATATGGAATGCAAGTCAATGGCGAATTTCGCATTGGCAAAGGGTAAACCCGTCCCTGCCGGCACTATTAAAAGTATTGAGACTTTTGAAGATCGCTCGCCTACCGGGAATGAGGAAAGCCCACCACCGCACATTCGAAGAGAAATCGATATCACTGCATTGGTTGATGCCCACGATTTGCTGACGCGCCTCATCGAACCTGCAACACCGCAAACGGTATTATTACTCTATGTAGAACAAAAAACCGAAACGGTGCTTAGATTCTTGGGGCCTGTTTCATTAGTCCGCCAGCTTATGTTGGCCGCCGTCCTTTCTCTGTTTATATTTATAACGCTAATGGCCAGCCCATTTATAAGTGGCAATAAATTAGCGGAAGATGTTTTGACAGCGGATGGCATTGAACAATTGGCTCGCTTGATTTTTTATGTGAGTGCCGCAGGTCTGGGCGCATCATTTACAGCGCTCTATACGGCCAATGCCTATATTTCAAAAGGCACTTACGACCCTTGCCATCAATCGTCTTATTGGATTCGATTTTTGTTGGGTATCATCGCAGGGTTGTTGCTATCGCTGCTGATCTCCGAAAAATCCATTCAAGAGGATGGAATGTTATCAAAAGGAATTATTCGACCCTTGCTGGCAATTTTAGGCGGTTTTTCTGCCGATTTACTTTATACCTTCCTGAATCGGATGGTGGAAACTTTCAAATCCTTGTTTGAAGGCAGTTCGCAAAACATGCTGGATGCTAAAGCTCAAGAATCCAAAGCCAAACTCGCGGAATTAGAGGTTGAGAGGAAAATGCATTTGACTCAAAACTTAATCCAGATGCAACAGCAGATAGGCGCCGAAACCGATCCGGAACAGATAAAGCAACAGCTCAATGAAATCCTGCAAAATTTGATGCAGTCCAAATAACTCAATTGATACCTTCGCTTGTCTTAAGAACACGACAAGCGAAGGCATTGGATCGGCAGTAACTCCGCCAAAAAGCGGCTTTGGCACTGCAAAATACTTTATTTAAGAAAAACCAACAAGCGTAGCTCAAACTTGTCCGGCAGGTTTGTTTGTTGTTGCACTAATTGCTTTTTTATCCGTTTTTCCTTGCACGCCATTGCTGGGTTCCGAAGGCTTGCTCACTTGCAAATCCTCGTCTTCCACGGGCGGACGCGGATCTTTACCCGCCATTAAATCATCAATTTGCAGTCGGTCTATAGTTTCCCATTTCATCAGCGCATCGGCCATTTTGTGCAGGATAACAATATTCTCCTGCAAAATCGTTTCAGCCCGTTGATAGTTACGGTCTATTACTGAGCGTATTTCTTCATCGATAAGCTGTGCGACATTACTCGATACAGAACTGCCCTGGACACCCGGATGCCCCATAAACGGCTGACCGCCTTCCTCGCCATAAACCAAAGGACCGAGCTTTTCTGAAAAACCCCAGCGAGTAACCATGTTGCGAGCCAATTCCGTAGCTCTTTCAATATCATTCGACGCGCCGGTAGTCACGCGGTCGCCGCCGTAAATCATCAGTTCCGCAATCCTGCCGCCGAACAAACTGGCTATCTGGCTTTCCAGCTTGCGTTTGCTGGCGCTGTATTGATCCCGGTCGGGCAGGAACATGGTGATTCCCAAGGCTCTGCCTCTGGGCATAATGCTGACTTTATAAACGGCGTCATGGTCGGGGGATTTTTGCCCGACGATACAATGCCCCGCTTCATGGTACGCGGTTAGCAATTTATCCTCATCGGTCATGACCATGGTGTGCCGTTCTGCGCCCATCAGGATTTTGTCCTTGGCTTTTTCAAGGTCGCTCATGGCGACTTCCTGTTTGTTGGAACGGGCGGCAAACAGCGCGGCTTCATTGACTACATTGGCAAGATCGGCGCCTGAAAAACCGGGCGTTCCCCTTGCAATGTATTTCAATTCGACATCGGCAGCCGCAGGCACTTTTTTGATATGCACATTCAGGATTTGCTCGCGGCCGCGCACGTCGGGCAAACCGACATTAACCTGGCGATCGAAACGACCCGGCCTGAGCAAGGCTTTATCCAGCACATCGGCGCGGTTGGTCGCGGCTATGACGATAACGCCTTCGTTACCGTTAAATCCGTCCATTTCCACCAGCAACTGGTTGAGGGTTTGCTCCCGCTCGTCATTGCCGCCGCCCATGCCGGGGCCGCCGCGCTGGCGACCGACCGCATCAATTTCGTCGATAAAAATAATGCACGGCGCATGTTCTTTAGCCTGGGCAAACATGTCCCTGACCCTGGACGCGCCCACGCCGACAAACATTTCGACAAAATCCGAACCTGAAATGGTGAAAAACTTGACCCCCGCTTCTCCGGCAATGGCTCTGGCAATCAGCGTTTTACCGGTTCCCGGAGGGCCGACCATCAAGATGCCGCGCGGTATTTGCCCGCCCAATTTCTGGAATTTTTGCGGATCGCGCAGAAAATCAACCAGCTCGGCCACTTCTTCTTTGGCCTCTTCGCAACCGGCAACGTCACTGAAGTGGACGGTCATTTTGTCTTCTTCAAGCAATTTGGCCTTGCTCTTGCCAAAACCGCCGCCGCCCATGCCGCCTTGAGTTCTGCGCATGTAAATAACCAGCACCAGTATCATCAACAGCATCGGAAACCAGGAGATAAATATTCTCATCAGCAATGTCTCCTGCTGCGGCGGCACTGTCCTTATCTGAACGCCTGCACTCAGAAGATCGTCAATTAAATGCCCATCCCCAGGATTAAACGTTTCATAGTTTTGACCGTCTGAAGTCCGAACACTGAGCATCTGGCCGGACACTTCCACACGCTCAACCTGCCCATGCTTTACCTTGCTGATAAAATCCGAATAGGCCAGGGTATCCTGTATCGGAGGCGTTGATTTGACGCGGTCATAAATTAAATATGCCCCGCCAATCACAACGCAAAAAATCAGAACATTAAACAAATATTTCTTCATGTGTATCTCCTGGTTACGACCCACATGGATGGCGGCCGCCATCCATGTGGGTCAAAAGTGTCGCAATCGACAGGCAACCGATGCGACCGCTTAAATAATGAGCGTTAATCATAAAAAACTCATTAATTGCTTACCGTAGCTGAGTTTCATTTTATTGAGCGCCTTAACCTGAATCTGCCTAACCCGCTCTCTGGTTAAGTTAAGTTCTGCGCCAATTTCCTGCAAAGTCATTTCATTACCGGTATTGATGCCAAAATGACAACAAATAACCTTTAACTCCCGTGGATCAAGGATCTTAATCGCTTTGCCAAGCCATGTTTTAAGATCCGATTGCTCTATTTTTTTAAACGGATTGGCAAAAACTTGCTGCTCTAAAAAATCAATCGGTGCCAATGAGTCTTCATCGTCATCCAAATTTTCCAACGACACGGCCGTTTGCGAAATGGATAAAATAACATTAATTTGATCATCGGGTATTTTTGAATATTCGGTTAATTCTTTAATGGAAGGCTCTCTACCCGTTTTTGAAAGCAATTCATTTTTAGCGCGCAATACTTTATGAATATTAGCCACCTGTTCGCAAGGTACGCGCACGACCCTTTCGTTGCGAGACAGGGCGCGGGAAATAGCCTGTTTGATCCAATACGCCGCGTAAGTTGAAAATTGAAATCCCAAGTGATAATCAAATTTGTCGATAGCCCTTAATAAGCCGGTTTGACCTTCCTGCACCAAATCGTCAAAGTCTAAAAAACCGCACTTGTACTGGTTGGCCAGGAATAAAACCAAGCCGGAATTTGCCTCCGCTAACGCTTGTCTTGAACTTAACCAAAGCTGTTCGGCAAAAATCATATCCGTCACGTATTGCTGCATATCAGTACCGGACAAAAAAAGAAATTGCTCGTCAAATTGGCTGGCGCGCATGGCGTCAATTATATCAGGCAAATTTAACTTGCTGCGCCGAGTTGATCCTTCCTGCCGTTTAATAATCAAATCGGAATGACTTTTAGCAGTCTGACTGACATCATCCCGGGTCGTGAAAGCATAAATAATGAGTTCAATCAGCACTAACAGGTCTTCAGTAGAAAAAGGAAATGCTTGCAGTGTCTGGGTTAACTTTTGTTTTTCAGCGGCTTCGGCTTCACGATTGAAACCTCGACCTGAAAACGACAAGCTTGCCAGTAAGTAATGGCTCTTGATTTTGGCTAAAGTAATCGTAAATTCCGCTGTCAGTGGCACTTCGGTAGTCTGCTCAGGCTTGTGGGCATCTGCTTCGTATCTATGAAGCACCCATAATGCAGTGGCGGGAAATTGAGCCAGGATATTAACCAGCCGGGTTTTACCGGCTTCTAAATTACTCGCTATTTGAAAATTACAATGCTCAGCGTTTCCTTTAGCTTCATTGACGCTATTAACAATTGCCGTTTCCGGTTTTAACAAAGGTTTATTTATATACATAATAGCCCCCACATCTAACCGACACTGTTTTTTTAAGCTTGTTCGATGAAACTCCTGTTGTGGAAAAATAGTGTGGTTAATAGAATTTATTTGTTTTATATAATAATCCCCATTTTATTGAAAATAAATCTTACTAAAATAAAGGTTTATTAGGAACCGTCTCCCTTGCTCGTGCCGACCGATGACTCACGATAGGATACGTACCGGTTACAGCAGCTACGCGGGTCATTGTCATAACGAATACCGGGGCAATCGCACTATGTTGTCCCCGTCAGTGACTGCTGACGCTTCTGCCATCCACGCCGTAAACCATTCTGGATTCCAACGCCCGGCACCACGCTTAAGGTCTCATTCGAGGGAATACCGTTCGGTAGCTCTAAAAAACGTCGAAACCCGTCTTCGCGATCGTTGGCCGAATCTTCCATACCTATTGCCGCTCAGTAACGAACACAGCGAATGCCTTCTAATTTATGGCTTGCCAAATCTTGGTTTATAGAGCAATTGCCCTGATGGTCCGGGATTTACGGGACGCGACTGTCAAATAGGGCGTACTATGCGTATCTTGAACAGCCAAGAGAAAAACGGACATTATTCCCAGGCTTCTGCGCCGCGTTTAGCAAGGCTGGAGCATGGGAACGACAAAATACCTTTAAATTGACCACTGCAACTTTTATGACCTCTGTTCCTTTATTGATTACCGCCCCGCATCCTTGCAGCTATTTAGAGGGCGAGCAAGCGCAAACGGCGTTTGTTAATCCCTCATTTGAACTTAATACCGCCGTTTATTCGCAACTTATTGCTCATGGTTTCAGGCGTAGCGGGGATGACGTTTACCGTCCCCAATGCGCGCAATGTTCGCAATGCGTTCCGGTGCGCTTGCCCGTTGCGCAATTTAAACCCAGTCGCAACCAAAAGCGTTGTGTGCAAAAAAACCGCGAAACCACGGCAATAATCAAGCCCGCCGCCTTTGAGCTAGCCCATTACGATCTTTATCTGCGCTATCAAAATCAACGTCATGCCGAGGGCAACATGGCACATTCGAGTCCCGATGAATACATCAGGTTTTTAGGCAGTTCATGGTGCGATACCCTCTTTATAGAATTTTCCATTGCCGATGAACTTGCCGCAGTGGCGATTGTAGACCGCCTTGATAATGCCCTCTCCGCCGTTTATACCTTCTTCGACCCCAAATTTTCCAGCCATAGCCTCGGCGTTTATGCGGTGCTGTGGCAGATTCAATATGCGCAAGAACAGGGACTGGAGTGGCTGTATCTTGGGTTTTGGATTGCCGATTGCCAAAAAATGAATTACAAAGACCAATACCAACCCCTACAAGGCTTCATTGACCACGCGTGGGATTATTTAAACATCGGTAACCCGGAGGGAAGCATCAATGGCTAAATTGAAAAATGAGCCTCAGCTGCTAAAAAAAGCGATAGAAGTTGCTGAAAATTATGCAAAAAACCGAGGCTATTCAGGATTTTCCTCGACCGATTCGGCAAAAGACAAGACTGAATGTCTGTATCGTCTGCTGGTCAATGACCAACTTATCCAGCCCTTGGCGCTTGACCAGGAAAACGGGGTGAATATGAAACATAAATTAGCGTTATGGATAGCGCGGCAATTGCCGAAAGATCATCCTCTTTTGAAATAAACGAACCCTACACCCAAGGTAGATCCGATGAATAACAAAACAAAACTGCGCTGGGGCATTTTAGGTGCGGCGCGCATCAACGAGCGTCTAATGCCTGCCATCGTCGAAGCATCCAATGCCGAGCTGGTTGCCATAGCCAGTCGTCGCCCCGGAGCCGCCGCACAAACACTGGCACAGTACGCGCCGCAACAGCAGCAAGTGCGCACTTACGACGACCTTGAGACATTACTCGATGATCCGGAAATCGATGCCGTGTACCTGCCGCTTGCCAATCACCAACATGCCGAATGGACGTTGCGCGCCATCGAACACGGCAAACATGTACTGTGCGAAAAACCCATGGCGTTAACGGTGGCCGACATAGACGCCATTCAAGCCGCCGCACAGCGGCATAACGTCACCGTCATGGAAGGTTTCATGTACCGCTTCCACCCGCAACATGCAAGAGTACGGGAATTGATCCAGTCGGGACTGATCGGCGAAGTCAGGTCGGTGCGCTCCAGCTATTCGTTCATGATGCGGCCTGCACGGATCTATCGTTTGGCGGAAAGCGTCGAAAACGGCGGCGGCGCCATGTGGGACATCGGTTGTTATGCGATCCATTCAGCGCGGATGTTTTTCGACGAACCTGCCGTCTCGGTAACCGCCATAGCCAAGTATGTCGAGAGCGGCGCGGATAGTGCAACCAGCGGCATCATCGATTTCGGCGACGGAAAATATGCGCATTTCGATTTCAGCTTTGAACGCGCAAGACGTTGCGAATATGAAATCATCGGCACCCAAGGCGGCATTAAATGCCACAACGTCTGGAGCATGCCCGGCGATGTGCCGGTGATTTCATGGTGGACTGAAGACGGCGGACAAGGTGAAGAACGGCTGCCTCCGGCTAATCACTTCCGGCTGGAAATCGAGCATTTCAGCGATTGCGTATTAAACGGCAATGCCCCCGCTCTGCCGCTGGAAGATGCAAAAGCCAATTGCCAAATCATCGTTGCCGCCTTGCAATCCGCAGAGCTTGGGCAACGGGTCAAGCTGGGTTAGGCCGATGCCTGAACGCCGTATCGATTTGATTTTTCAATCGTTAGGAGAACTTGGCGATGTTTATCCGCTAAAAAAATATTGCTCATGGCAATTGATAAGCCATTAGTTTATTGTACAGCGGGCATTATCGAATAGGCCCTCTATCTATTTGCCAACAGGGATTAAAAATGAAATTAAAAACTGTCTATTTATTAGCCGCAACCCTTATTTTACAAGGGTGCGTATTAACAAAAATTGCCTCCGTACCCATGCGTTTAGGCGGAGCGGTTGTATCAATCGTGCCGGGAGTTGGCAATAGCGCTCATGACGCCATCGATATAGCGGCTGAGGGCGTGGATGATATTCCCATTTAAACGCTGCAAGCTTTGACGAAACTTCGCAATGCCAGAGGGTTGCCGGAGAGCAGGCAACCCAACCATGCGGACTTAAACGAAAAGTCCGCATCTTCAAACGACCGTATAATCTACGGTGTCAAAGCCGCCCTAAGCTTAGGATTCGCCAACAGTACCCGACAGGAAAGTAAGCCTACATTTTGGCTTCTGAAAGGATAATGGCGACTGACGAGCGACAGGAGCAAGGCCTCGGAATCCTTATAGGTAACGATGATATAACCGCTCCGATGCTGCTTTGCCCAGTCGTATAAATCGTCGATGTACGGCACCACGGTAATCGCCTGTTTAAGACGCCCGGCAAAATGATATTGACCGTGATACTTATTGCCGTAAAAAGCAATATCCCTGTTTTCAGCCATTAAAGCGGCAATTGCCTGAGCGGCGGGCCGGGTATCGTAGCGGTCGGATTTAGCTTCAAAAAAGCCGCCGCAAACCGTTATTAACGCGATAACCGAGGCTATGCAAATATAGAGAACCGAATCCTGCGCGCTTTTTGCCTTGGTTATTCCCAAAATCACCGCACTCATGACCAGCAGACTTCCCCACACTGGCGAGATTAACGATAACTCGGCCCGCCAATGATAAGCATCATTTAAGCGGGGTAACAACATTAATACCGCGCCCAGCAATCCGAAAACCGCCATCGCAACGCTGTGGGCTCGCGCCCAGCGCCCAGACTCCGTTATTTCATCTGCGGCACGCGCCAATAACAAGGCCAGAGCAGGCACCAAGGGTAATAGATAGTGGATACGCTTGCCGCTGATCAGGGAAAACGCGATAAAAACCGGTATCGCCCAAGCCAAACAAAAACGGATGCCCGAATCCTGATAGGTGAGCTTGCGTAATCCGGCCCACAAGGGCTTCCAAAGCAACCACGGTAATAGTAGTAACGGCAAAATCTCTAAATACCACCACCACGGCAACTGATGCGCAAAAGACTCGACCAACCGCCCGCTGGTCTGTCCCAGAAAAATCGCCTTTCTATAAGCCTCGCCGCCGGCAATTCCGGCCGGTATTGCCCAGCACAACGCGATGATGGCTCCGGCTAAAATAGCGATAATCAGCCCGAAATACCAATGCTGCCAACGAAAACCAGCCGTTTTCAACCACCAGGGAGCCAATAATGCGACAGGCAAAATATGCAACAAGATTACCGGGCCTTTGCTAAGCACGCCGCCACCGATGGCTATTCCCAACAGCGCCCAGTATTTTAAGGACAAGTCCGAATCAACGAGCTTTAACAGACTGTAGATACCCAATAATGCAAAAAATGCCAGCATCATATCGAACATGGTCAATGTGCTGTAGATCGCCCAAAAAAACAGTCCCAGCAAGATCAACGGAGTAAGCGTTTCAACCCGTTTGCGTTCAGGCCATAAAATACCCGCCACTGCGCTGGATAAAAATAATGTTGCCAGGGAAAAAAGCGGTGAAATCAGGCGCAACGACCAGTCGTTAACGCCCGTCAGCCACCAACTTAACTGCATCAACCAAAATAACAACGGGGGTTTGTGACTGTAGATCTCCCCGTTTAAGTAAGGGACTAGAAAATCATTTCTGAGCCACATTTCCCACGCAACGGCGGCATATCGGGTTTCATCGACGGGAAATAATGGCCGAATAGTTAGACTGACGGTGGTTAAAACACCCCAAAGCAGGAAAATCCAAAGGCTGGCAGACCGCAATTGATGCATGACACTATTCAAGGCCTAAATTTTTACGCTCGTGAACCACAAAATACAGATTCCGGAAATAAATAAACAGACCGGTAAGTTGCCCCACGATAAAAACCGGATCTTGCCGGTAAACCGCATAAGCCAACAGGGTAACGCCACCGCCGATGCTGAAATACCAGAAAGCGATAGGAAACACGCTTTTTTTCTCACGTTCGCTCTTAAGCCATTGCACTATAAATCGGGCTGAAAATAACGCCTGCCCCAAAAAACCTACAATAAGCCAAATAGTCTCTTTATCCACGTTCAACTTCGTTTGCCTCCGGCAGTTTTGCCCGTTTCTGCAACCATATCACGCCTAATATGTCGACAATTCCTACCCAAAGCCGATCTAATGTTCCATACTTCGAGTAGCCATGCGCCCTGCCTCTATGATTAACCGGTTCGGAAATCACCTGCCCACCCGCCCTTAAAATCAACGCGGGCAAAAATCGATGCATATGATCAAAATACGGCAAGCCCAGAAACTCATCTCTTAAAAACACTTTTAAGCCGCAACCGGTATCCGGTGTATTATCGCCTAATAGCCGGGATCGAACGGCATTAGCCACTTTCGATGAAAAAAGCCGCCAAGCGGAATCATGACGTTTATTTCTCCATCCGGCTATCATCCATAAATTGCTGCTGATTTTTCTTTGCTGCATCAACACCCCATATAACCGGGGAATATCGGCCGGATCATTTTGTCCATCGCCATCCAGCGTTGCGATACAGGGGTAGCTTGCTGCCTTTACTCCGGTGTAAATAGCGGCGCTTTGTCCGCAGCTTTGCTGATGATGAATGACGCGTAGCATTTTGATATTTTGCTGCGTCTGCTGTAAAACTGCCGCGGTTTCGTCATTGCTCCCGTCATCGACATAGATAATTTCATAGGCTTCGGCCTGATTCATAGCCCTAACGATCTCTGCAATTAAAGCGCTAATATTATCAGCTTCATTATAAACAGGAACAACTATCGAAATTTTCACTGCCCAACCCCCTTTAAATATCCATAAAAAAGGGCTGCATCCTTACGAATGCAGCCCTTTTATTTTCACATGAGTAACGTGAGTCACTACATGGAAGTAGTCGATTAACGTTTCGAGTACTGTGGACGTTTTCTGGCTTTGTGTAAACCCACTTTTTTACGTTCTACAATACGCGAATCGCGGGTAACAAAACCTGCTTTTCTAAGCGCTGGACGTAGGGCTTCATCGTATACCATCAACGCACGGGTCAAACCGTGACGAATGGCACCGGCCTGGCCGGATGGACCGCCGCCTTTAACGATTACATTAATATCGAATTTACCTTCCATATCAACACAACCTAATGGTTGACGAGAAACCATCTGGTCGGTTTTACGACCGAAATATTCTTCGATAGTTTTCTTGTTAATAGTGATTTTTCCGGTACCTGACGTTGCGTAAACGCGTGCTATTGCACATTTACGACGACCTGTTCCGTAGTACTGAGCTGCTGCTACCATGATCTACCCGCTTATAATTCTAATACTTGTGGCTGTTGAGCCTGATGATCGTGTTCAGGACCTGCATAAACTTTCAATTTCTTGAACATTGCACGACCCAGTGGATTGTTAGGTAACATTCCTTTAACTGCTGTAGTAAGAATACGATCGGGGAAAGTTTTTCTCAATTTACCCAAGGTAACAGTCTTAAGATTACCGATGTAACCTGTATGGTGCTGATACAATTTATTCTTTTCTTTATTGCCGGTAACGCCTATTTTCTCTGCATTTACTACAATAATGTAATCACCGGTATCAACATGCGGTGTGTATTCTGGTTTATGTTTACCGCGAAGGCGTAGCGCAATTTCAGAAGCAAGACGACCAAGAGTCTTTCCTTCTGCATCGACCACGTACCAATCACGCTTAACTTCTGCTGGCTTTGCACTAAATGTTTTCATCGTTGCTTAGGCTTACTGTTAAAGGCTTAATATAAAAAACGAGATTTTACTAAGAATCAGGGGATGTTTCAAGTTTATTTGTGATTCAGGCGAAAGGCAAAGGGCAAAAGGCGAAAAAACCGCACGCCTTTCGCCCTTCGCCTACAACTTAATATTCAATGAATGCAACTTGCGATAAAGATGTGTTCGCTCCATGCCCACTGCGGCTGACAATTTTGCAACGCTGCCGCCGGTTCTTTCAAAATGATACTCCAGATAAGCTTTCTCAAAATGATCCCTGGCCTCTTTTAACGGTAAATTAAAAAATTCGGGCACCGCGTGGGAAGTAACAGCATCACTGATCACCGAACCCAGTGCCGCCTTCACCTCATCAATCTCTATATCTTCGCCGGCCCCCAGAATCATCAACCGCTGCACCAGGTTTTTCAATTCCCGCACGTTGCCACGCCAGCTGTAATTACGTAAGAAATTTTGTGCGGCCATGGAAAACTTCCGAAAAGGCAATCTATCCTGACTGACAAAATAATCGATATAAAAACTCAGCAATGCCGGCACATCCTCACTGTGCTCCCGAAGCGGCTGAATATCGAGCGAGACTTCATTAAGCAGGTAATACAAGTCCTGTCGAAAACGACCGGCCTTGACTTCCTCATCCAACGCAATGCGGGTTGACGCCACCACGCGGACATCGACACGAACCGCCTCGCTACCACCTACCCGCAGGAAAGAACTGGACTCCAGGGCACCGAGCAGCTTTAACTGGGTTTCCTTATCCATGCCGCAAATTTCACCTAAAAACAACGTCCCTTTATGCGCTCGCTCCAATAGGCCGGGATAAATTTTACCCGCATCCTCTTTGCCGAAAAATTCCACCGCCGAATTTTCCGGCGATATGCTGCCTACCGCCACATCCACAAAGGGGCCGTCCCGATGCGCACTGTTATTATGCAGGTATCGGGCATACATCTCCTTGCCAACGCCCGCCTCGCCGACAAACAACACCCTGGCGTCGTGCTGAGCCAAGCGCTTTAATTGATCCTTGAGTCTCGCAACGGTAGCGCTCTTGCCAACCGGTTCAATATCGGCGTGCAATTGCTGCTTAAGCCCCGCATTTTCTATTTGCAGGCTACTGGCTTCCAAAGCCCTTTCTACGATCAATAATAATTTTGCCAAAGACAGAGGTTTCTCAAGAAAATCATAAGCTCCCAGCCGGGTCGCCTCGACAGCCGCTTCGACGGAACCGTGTCCCGACATCATAATCACCGGACAAAGCAGGGTTTCGTCCGCAACCCATTCTTTCAACAAGGTAATGCCGTCAGTATCCGGCATCCAAATATCAAGCAGGATCAAATCGGGAGCTTTAGCCTTTTTTAACTCTCTGGCTGCACCGGCATTTTCAGCCGTAGCGACCTGATAGCCCTCATCCTCAAGAATTTCACAGACCAGTCGGCGAATGTCCGGCTCATCATCTACAACCAATATACGCGGTGTTTGTGCATTCATATTTTTTACGGCATCTCAAAAATTACACGCCGGAAGCTGAATGATAAATCCCGCTCCCACTTTGCGGCTGGTGTCGACCCATATCGCACCGCCATGTTCTTCAATTATCTTTTTGACTATCGCCAAGCCCAACCCCGTACCCTTAACCTTGGTGGTAACGTAGGGTTCGAAGATTTGTTCAATTTGCTCATCCTTAATGCCCGGTCCATCATCGTAAAGCGCTATTTCAATAAAATCGGTGTTATTTTTTTGTACCCGATGCAGGCTTATTTCGATCAAACCCTTGGCATCTATCGCTTCCAGCGCATTTTTTATCAGATTGTGCAGCACTTGCCGGATACTAACCGGATCACCCTTAATCATCAACAAACCGGTATCGTAATCGGCTTTAAACTTGACTCCCGACTTTAACGCATAAAGCGCTAACACTTCCTGAACCAAACCGGGTAAATCAATATCCACCGTCTGCTTTTTGGAAGGCTTGGCATATTCCGAAAAATCATCCACCATTTCCTTCATCGCCTCAACCTGTTGCACAATGGTGGTGGTTGAGCGCTGCAACATCTCCGCATCGACGGCAGTCAACTTGTCGGCCAGCTTGTGCTGCAACCGTTCTGCCGATAACTGTATGGGCGTTAACGGATTCTTGATTTCATGAGCCAACCTTCTCGCCACTTCTCCCCACGCCGCATTTTTCTGAGCCTGAATCAAATCGGTCACATCATCAAAAACGACGACCGCCCCGACTCTCAAACCTTCCTGGGAAAACAGCGGCGTACCTCGGCACAACAATTCCTGCCGACCGTTGGAGCCTAAAAAAGCAATCCGCTGCTGCCATATATCATCGGCTTGCTCCAATAAGCGCTGAATGGATTTTAACGGTTCGGCCAGTTCCGCATAGTTCTGAACCAGTTCCAGCAACGTCCGACCGACAAACTGATTCACATGAATATGGAAAATCCGGTAAGCCGCCTGATTCGCCGTGCGTATCTTATGTTCCGCGTCGAAACTGATCACTCCCGCCGTTAAATTAGCCAGTATCGTTTCCAGATAAGCCCGTTGATTTTCCACCTCAATACCGGCCATTCGGGTTTCATCGCTGGCCCTGGCAATACGATGCGTCATCTCGTTGAAGGACTCCACCAGAAAGCCCAAATCATCTTGGGCCATAACCGGCAACTCCTGGTCATAATGCCCGGAAGCCACTGCCTGCGTCCCTTTAACCAGCGCCTTTACCGGCGCAACAATATTACGGATACTGATGAAAGCCACCCAAATGGCCGCCAGTAAACTCATCAACAAAACCAGCGACAAGGCCAGAGAAAAACTCAGTTTTAATGAGTGCCTTAAAAAATGCATCTCCTGATAACGCACAAAGGCAAATTCCACCGAATCGGCCAAGTCGGCAATTCTTACCGGCACCGGATATAAAGCCTGTAAATATTGCGGCTCCTTGCCCTTGACGGTAACGATAACCCGGATCATTAATTCATCTTCGCGCACCGGTGCCAAAGCGACGTACTCTGCATTCTGCCGCAACTGTAACCAGGTATGTTCATCCGGCAAACTCGGCAAAATATCGCCGGGATTGATGCTGCTTGAGGCAATAATCCTGCCCTGCCGGGAAAACAAGGTCATCTCGGATGCTCCGGAAAGCTCACGCAGGTTTTCCATTTCCAGCGTTGCCAGGGTCTCCGACGACTCCACCAATTTCGCGGTCAATTGCTGCGTTTGCCGTAAATGCCAGCGCATCCGCTGGTCTAATGACGCCTGACTGAGCTCCAGCGCATCTTCCATCGCCCGGTCTATTTCCACATTAAACCAGCTGTCGATACCCTGATGCAGGAACTGCATGGAAAAATAAAACACAATAGCGGCGGGCGCCAAAGCCAGCACCACAAACAGCGACACCATACGCGTGGTTAACCTCGAACCCGCCTCGCGTTTCTTTAACTGCCGCGCCAGGGAGTAAATATTGGCACCGACCAAGCCCAGCAACACCACCGATCCCAGCGCATTGACCAACAGCAGCCAGGAGTACATTGCGCTCAACTCTGAAGACTCCTGAGTTGCCGAACTCATCAGCTGCAACAACAGCAAAATCAAGCCAAACAGGACCAATATGGACAAGCTGATAGGGGGTTTTATTTTGTCAAAGGCCATAATGTCCAGTCGCTGGATAAATACCATTGAGGATTAGTATAAGCAATCGGGCGTAGCGGCAAAGGCAGGGCGTCCCGGTCCAGCGTCACTTTGATGCCGACTGCGTAGCGCTCTCCCGATTCATAAAGCGCCTTATCCAGCACATGGAAATTACGTAGCGTCGACATCGAATCCAGCGCCGCAGACAGCGTGGAAAAATTATACAGTTCGCGGCTACCCTCATTTCTGACCCGGTACATATTCAGCAAGGCATGATATTGAATTCGGTAACGGACACTGGTATTGACCAGTGTTTTATCCCATAAATAACCGCGATGTTGCAGCGTTTTAATGTGTATATCCCAATACAAAGGCACGCCGTTTTGTAGCGCTTCTTTTGCCCTGGCACTGAGCCGATAGTCCATGTCCGCAGACAACACATAGCTGTTGCCTTGCGTGGCAATCTCGGCATTTTTCACCTCTACGCCAAACGTATCGGCATAGCTTAAAGCGGGCAGTAGCCAGACCAAACAACAGTACAGCAATGCATAACAAAACGATGATTTATTGCTTACTGATGCATGCATAATAAAACCCGTCCATTGCCGACTCGCCGGTAAGAATCTGGCGGCCACATGCTCCGTTAAGTCCCCAGTCTGTTGTTCCCAAGCTGGAGCCTGGGAACAAGGGCAATTCGACCGCATCGCTGTGTTCGGCCAAAAAAGCTTGAACCTGTTGTTCATTTTCCTGCTTTAAAATGGAGCAGGTCGCGTAGAGCATCAGTCCGCCCGGCGCCAACAGCGGCCAGACGGCTTGCAGGATATTTTTTTGCAAGGCCTGCAACTGCCCAATGTCCTCGGCTCTGCGCAATAATTTAATATCGGGGTGGCGACGGATAACGCCTAAGGCTGAACACGGCGCGTCCAGCAAAATCCGCTCAAACGGCTTGCCGTCCCACCAACTTGCAGGATTTACAGCATCGCCAACCACCAACGTGGCTTGCAAATTTAAACGCTGCAAATTTTCGCTGACCCGCTGCATCCTGGACTCGTCGATATCGACGGCGACCAACTCCTTGAGCTGCTGCTGACTTTCAAGAATATGCGCGGTTTTCCCTCCCGGCGCGGCGCAGACATCCAATACACGATGCCCAGGCCGGACATCCAGCAATCCGGCCGCCAATTGCGCGGCGGTATCCTGAACGGATACCAGCCCATCGGAAAAACCGGGCAACAGGTCCACCGGCACCGGCTTGTCCAGTCTAATCGCCGACCGGCAAAAGCTGACCGGTTCGGCCGCTATGTCCTGCCCGGCTAGCAGTTGCATATAGTCCTCGCGGCTGGTTTTCGACAAGTTGACCCGCAACACCATCGGCGGTTGCTGATTATTTTCCAAGAAAATAGTTAACGCCTGTTCAGGCCAATCCTGCTCAATTTGCTTAATCAACCAGTCGGGATGACTCAGAGCTGCGACCTGACATTTGTCGGCCTTGTGTTCAAGTCCTTCCTGTTCTCGCAGATAGGTTCTGAGCACCGCATTGATCAGCGACTTGGCCCACGGTTTTTTACGGGCCGCCAAAACCGTTTCGGATACCGCCGCATGGGGTTTTACCCGCATGAATTTAAGCTGGTACAAGCCGACCAAAGCCAGCGCCTTAACGTCTGTATCTTTTAACGGCTTGTCCAATAATTGACTTAAAATAAAATCCAGCCGGTGATATTGCCTGCACACGCCGTAGCATAGCGCCTGAATGAAAGCCCGGTCTTTACTCGATTCTATGCTCGGAAAGGCATTATCCAGAGCGGCGGTTAAAGACTGCCCGTCCTGCAAAACCCGAGACAATACCCGGGCCGCAACTAATCGTGTATTCACTGAGTATTCAACCTAATTTGACTCCATTAACATCGTGAGCGCTCAGGAAAGCCTGAACAGGCATGCGTTTTCCACCCGGCAACTGCACTTCCAGCAGCCTTAAAAAACCTGCTCCGGTCGCCACATCCATGTGTTTATCGGCACAGCGCACCACGCCGGGCTCCCGTTTCAGGGAGGCATCACCCTCAACCGGCTCCGCCTGCCAGATGCGCAACACATTGCCCTGATAAAGCGTTTGCGCAACCGGCCACGCATTCAAACCCCTGACTTTCCGGGCAATATCCATTGCCGGTTGCGCCCAGTCGACAACGGCTTCGCTTTTTTCCAGCTTTTCGGCATAAGTCACCAGCGCCTCATCCTGCCGTTCGGGATGAACGGTTCCGGCTTCTATTTGCTTCAGCACTTTGGCCAGGCCTATTGCGCCCAACACAGCCAATTTGTCATGCAAATCCACGGCCGTATCGGTCGGGCCAATCATGCATTCTTCCTTGTGCAACATGTCGCCGGCATCCAGTTTGCGGACTATCTGCATAATGGTCACGCCGGTTTTCTCATCGCCCGCCATCAACGCACGCTGGATGGGTGCGGCACCTCGCCAGCGCGGCAACAATGAAGCATGCACATTGATGCAGCCCAATTTGGGCACATCCAGAACGGCTTGCGTTAAAATCATGCCGTACGCGACCACCACCATCAAATCGGCATTAAATGCGCTGATTTGTTGCAAGTCCTCACTGGTTTTCATGGTAAGCGGCTGAAAAACGGGGATTCCGGCAGTTAAGGCCAGTTCTTTGACAGGGCTTGGCTGCAACTTGCGCCCCCTGCCCGCCGGACGGTCGGGCTGGGTATAAACCGCGCAAATCTCATGCTCCGAATCCAGCAACATCTGTAGACAAGGCACGGCAAACTCAGGGGTTCCGGCAAAAATAATCTTCATGCTCAGCTCACTTCCATTTTATGAATTTTTTCCAATTTTTTCTTAATCCGCTGCCGTTTTAACGGTGAAATATAATCGACGAACAGTTTTCCGTCCAAATGATCCAGTTCGTGCTGAACGCACACGGCCAGCAAATCCCTGGCGCTTAATTCAAAAGGCTCGCCCTCCCTGTCCAGCGCTTTGACTATAATATGTTCGGCTCTTTCCACTTTTTCAAAAAAACCGGGTACCGAAAGACAGCCTTCTTCGGACTCCTTAACCCCGTCCTTTTCTATAATCTCAGGATTGATTAAACATAATGGGGCGTCCTTTTCCTCGCTGACATCGATGACGACAACCCGCTGATGCACATTGACCTGCGTAGCGGCCAATCCTACGCCATGCGATTCGTACATGGTTTCAAGCATATCATCGACCAATTTTTTGATTTTATCATCGACCGTTTTTACGATTGCAGCCTTCTTACGCAACCGTTCATCCGGAAACTCGAGAATAGATAGAATACTCAACAAACTCTCCACTATAATAATTGAATACTGGAATTCTATCTGAATTCATCTAAACTTTGAATTCAGATAGTACAAAAAGACTCGACAGGAACCCAACATGGCTTTTCGAACACTCACCGGATTGATCGTTTCTCTCCTGCTCAGCTTAAGCGCATGGGCTGATCAAATACAAATAAATCCGTCCCACCCCAATCAATATACTGTCGTTAAAGGCGATACCTTATGGGAAATATCCGGTAAATTTTTAACGCACCCTTGGCAATGGCCCGAATTATGGAGCCTCAATACCCAAATCAAGAACCCTCATCTGATTTATCCCGGCGATACCCTTTATTTTTCCATGATAAACGGCAAGCCGCAGCTTAGCCTTTCCAGAAGCGATTTACCTCAGGTCCAAGCCAATCCCAATACTCCCTGCGTGCTTAAGGAAGAAGACTATAAACATGGCCGCAAAGACTTTGCCGTTTCCGAAGATGGAAAGGTACTGCCTTGCATTCGGGAAACCGACTTAAAACAGGCGATCAGGTTAATCCCTACTGAAACCATAGCAAGTTATCTGTCATCGCCCAAAGTAGTGGATGAGAATGAACTGGGCAATGCGCCTTATGTTGTCGGCTTTGCGGGAGAACATATCATTGTAGGTACCGGCGACCGTGTTTATGTACGCTCGATAACCGAATCTAAAAACCTGTCCCACACAATTTACCGGCCGGGCAGCGCTTATATCAGCCCTGAAAACGGAGAAATTCTGGGCTATGAGGCGCAATACATTGCCGATGCCTCATTGCAACAACCCGGCGACCCGGCAACGTTGGCCATCACCAAAGCCGATCGTGAAATCCGCACCGGCGACCGAATTATGCCCAATACGGAAGAGGAACTTGCCTTAAATTACTTTCCCCGTCCACCTGAGCAAAGCATCAAAGGCAGCATTCTCAGCGTACTTGGCGGCGTTTCTCAAATCGGCCAATATAGCGTCGTTGTAATAGACAAAGGCACGGCAGACGGCCTTTTAGTCGGACACGAGCTGAATATTTATAAAACCGGCAAGATTGTCAGAGACGATTACAGCCCGATTAAAAATGATGCCGTTAATCTTCCCGATGAAGTTGCCGGGGCCCTGATGGTTTTTCGCCCGTTTGAGCGCGTCAGTTACGCCCTGGTCATGAAAGCGACCCAGGCTCTTCATGTTTTAGACAAAGTTAAAACCCCCTGAACATTACCGCACAACAATCCGAGCTCGACATAAAATACTGGCTTGCGTTATTACGCACGCCAGGCGTCGGTTGCAGAACTTTTCTCCGCTTACTCGAAAGCCATACCCCGGCGCAGCTATTTGCGGAATCATCATCCGCATTGAGCGCCTTGGGCTTAAAAAGCGACATCGTTCATGCACTCAGGAATCCTGACTGGACGCTTATCGACTATGACCTGAGCTGGCTGCATCAAGAAAATAACAGTGCAATCACCCTCAATGACGCAAACTATCCGCTGCAATTAAAGGAAATCTCAGATCCTCCGCCCATCCTGTTTGTACGCGGCAATCCTGAACTGTTATCGTTGCCGCAAATCGCCATCGTGGGCAGCCGCAACCCCTCGACTTCAGGCCTGAAAATCGCCTTTAACTTTGCCAAAACCTTGAGTCATTGCGGCTTTGTGATCACCAGCGGACTGGCTTTAGGCATAGACGCAGCCAGCCATCAAGGCGCATTAAAAGCCAAAGGTTATACGATTGCGGTGGCGGGAACCGGACTGGATCGTGTCTATCCCGCGAGACATAAAGACCTGGCCACTGAGATCGTTAACACCGGAGCGATGATCTCGGAGTTCCCCCCCGGCACAACCGCCAAAGCCAACCACTTTCCCCGACGCAACCGCATTATCAGCGGTCTGTGTCAGGGGCTGTTGGTGGTTGAAGCCGCCAAACAAAGCGGTTCGCTGATTACTGCGCGTATGGCCCTCGAACAAAACCGCGAAGTTTTTGCGATTCCCGGCTCCATTCACAACCCGCTGGCCCGCGGCTGCAATGCGTTAATCCGTGAGGGCGCAAAACTTGTCGAAACAACCCAAGATATTCTCGAGGAACTAAGTCAATATAATCAACAGGATGAGATTTTCTCCCCGCTAACAATGCAATCAACACTTGACCTAGAGCAACAAACATTATTGAATCTTGTCATGTTTAGCCCAACTTCCATCGATACTCTGGTTGAAAATGCCAACGAATCCGTCGAAGTTATTTCGTCAATGTTACTGATTCTGGAGCTGCAAGGTTACATTGAAGCAACCCCCGGCGGCAGCTATACGAGAATCAAATAATCAACCAAGAGCTTATGAAAGAAAATATTTTTGATGTCCTGATGTACTTATTCGAAAACTATATGGAAGATGAAATTGAAATACTTCCAGACAGTGATATCGTCAGAACAGAATTACTTGAAGCGGGCTTTGAACAAATCGAAGTCAATAAAGCTTTCGACTGGCTCGAATCGCTTAGCCTGCAACGGGCAATAAAAGCATCCGTATCACCTACATTCCGCATTTTTTGCAGTCAGGAGACAGCCAGACTGGATCTTGAATCCCGCAATCTGATTATGTTCCTTGAGCATAGCGGCATCCTGAGTTCAGCCAACCGGGAAATTGTCATCGACCGGGCCATGGCGCTGGAAAATGAAGAATTATCAATGGAAAAGCTAAAATGGATAGTGCTGATGGTATTGCTCAGCCAGCCGGATGAGGAAATCGCATTCTCCAGAATGGAAGATATTGTTTATGACCTTATTCCAACTTATTTGCATTAAAAAATAGGCGAAAGGCTAAGGGCTAAAGGCAAAAAAGAACGTACACTTTCGCCTTTAGCCCTTCGGCCTTCGTCTTTAGCCCTTCGCCTTTCACCCTTTTAAATAAATGAGTAAGAATCTCGTCATTGTAGAATCGCCTGCAAAAGCCAAAACCATAGAAAAATATTTGGGTAAGGACTTTCAAGTTTTAGCCTCCTATGGACACGTCCGCGACCTGATCCCAAAAGAAGGCGCAGTTGACCCGAACAACGACTTCGCCATGAAATACGAAGTTATCGATCGCAACCAAAAACATGTGCAAGCCATCAGCAAAGCCCTTAAGACTGCAGACACCTTATATCTGGCGACTGACCCTGATAGAGAAGGGGAAGCTATTTCCTGGCATTTGCTTGAACTACTGAAAGAAAAAAAACTGCTGAAAGACAAGCCGGTACATCGGGTCGTATTCCATGAAATCACCAAAAAAGCCGTCACCGAAGCCATAGCCAACCCGGAGCAAATAGCCATCAATTTGGTCAATGCCCAACAGGCACGCCGCGCTTTGGATTATCTGGTCGGCTTTAACCTGTCGCCGCTATTATGGAAAAAAATTCGCCGTGGCCTGTCTGCGGGTCGCGTTCAAAGCCCCGCCTTGCGCATGATCGTCGAGCGCGAACTGGAAATCGAGGCCTTTAAAACCCGCGAATACTGGACAATCGATGCCGCGTTGATGGCGCATGACCAAGCCTTTAAAGCCAAATTGACTCAATTTGAAGGCGAAAAAATCAGTCAATTTAGCATTACCGATGAAGAGCTGGCGGAAAAAACCAAGCAAACCTTACTGGATGCGGCTGACGGCCAATTAATGGTCGCCAAGCTGGAAAAGAAACAGCAAAAACGCAACCCGGCTCCGCCCTTTATCACCTCGACACTGCAACAGGAAGCCTCGCGCAAACTGGGTTTTACCACCAAACGCACCATGATCGTTGCCCAGCAACTCTATGAAGGTATCGATATAGGCGGCGAAACCGCCGGTTTGATTACCTATATGCGTACCGACTCGGTCAACCTGTCGGTAGACGCCGTCGAAGAAATCCGCGCGCTGATTGCCGAAAACTACGGCGCCGAAAATGTGCCCAAAGAGCCGAGAGTCTTTAAGACCAAGTCGAAAAACGCCCAGGAAGCGCATGAAGCCATACGCCCGACATCTCCCCGGCACTTACCCAGCCAGATAAAAAGCCATCTGAGTATCGAACAGTTCAAACTTTATGAGCTGATCTGGAAGCGCACCATCGCCTGCCAGATGATTCATGCCACGCTGAACATGGTTGCCGTTGATTTAACCTGCGGCGACGGCAAACACGTATTCAGGGCAACGGGTTCCACGATAGCCTCGCCCGGCTTCATGGCCGCCTATCTGGAAGGAAAAGACGACAGCAACGAGAGCGACGACAAGGAAAGCTTTCTGCCGCCGATGGAAGAAGGCCGCCCCGTCCAGCTGGGCGACATCAATGCCGGACAGCACTTCACCGAGCCACCGCCACGCTACGGCGAAGCCAGTCTGGTGAAATCCCTTGAAGAACACGGTATCGGCCGACCATCGACCTATGCGTCGATTATTTCGACCTTGCAGAACCGTGAATATGTCACCCTGGACGGCAAACGCTTTTACCCGACCGATGTCGGCAGAATCGTCAACAAATTCCTGACCGAACATTTCACCAAATACGTCGATTACGATTTTACCGCTAATCTGGAAGATGAACTGGATGCGGTGTCGCGGGGAGAAAAAGACTGGGTTCCATTGATGCATGACTTCTGGAAACCCTTCACCACCCTAATCCATGAAAAAGAAGAAAGCGTCCAGCGCAAAGATGTCACGCAGGAAGCCATTGATGAAAAGTGTCCCGATTGCGGCAGTCCGCTGTCCATCCGCTTAGGCAGGAATGGCCGGTTTATCGGCTGCACCAATTATCCTGAGTGCTCCTATACCCGGAACCTGAACGATGATGGCGCCGCTAGCGACGAACCCGAAGTCGTGGAAGGCAGGGTCTGCCCTAAATGCGAATCGCCATTGGTGATCAAGACCGGACGCTACGGCAAATTTATCGGCTGCAGCGGTTATCCCAAATGCAAGCATATCGAACCTTTGGAAAAACCGATGGATACCGGCGTCGAATGCCCGCAATGCAAAAAAGGCAACATCCTCAAGCGCAAGTCGCGGAACAGCAAGATATTTTATTCCTGCTCGGAATACCCGAAATGCGATTACGCCTTATGGAACGCGCCGATCAAAGAAAGCTGCCCGGAATGCGAGTGGCCTATTTTGACCGTCAAGGAAACCAAACGGCGCGGCGTGGAAAAGGTTTGTCCGCAAAAGGACTGCAAATACGCAACGCCGTATGAAGGCGATCCTGCGGATGTGCAGGGTCCTAAAGAGCCTGGCGCTTTGTAGGGGCGAATTCATTCGCCTTTGGGCTTAAAATTCATTTCCACATAAGCCACAACACTGCCGTCATTCCGACAGGGAATCATGTCAAGCTATCCTGCTTGACGCCCTTCGGGTTAATGCAAATCTGTTCCAAACAGATTTGTGCCGGAATCCAGAGCACAGGGATGTGAAAAATAGATCAAAACGTTTTATGTGGCTAAAGCACGATCTATCGTAGCCCTCCATGGCTTCTCGGCATCTGCTCCTGCGTTGCTAATCCACACGGATGTGGCGAATGCAGAAAACGCAGGAGCGGTTTTCTGCCTACCTCCTGCATCCATGCAGTCGTGGATACAGGCATTCACTGCCGGGATGACGAGTTATTTAGATTCCATACCCAAAAGAAAAACTGACTTAGCCGCCGCAAACTCAAAAATGGCCTATCACTCACCGTTCAAAATAAAAACCGCCGTCCGTCATCTCAAAGACGGCGCTGTGATTGCCTACCCCACAGAAGCCGTCTACGGCTTAGGCTGTGACCCGCTCAACGAAGCTGCGGTGATGACCCTGCTCGACATCAAACAGCGCCCGATAGAAAAAGGCTTGATACTTATCGCCTCATCCTTGGAGCAACTGCGCCCCTACCTCGTTTTAGACCAAACTATCATCGACCGCATAACTCCCACTTGGCCCGGCCCCGTCACCTGGGTTATTCCAGCCAAGCCCTGGGTGCCAAAATGGCTGACCGGCGAACATCAATCCCTGGCGGTCAGAGTAACCAATCACCCGGTGGCCCGCGATTTATGCGCCCAATTCGGCAGCCCGCTGGTATCCACCAGCGCCAATCCCACGACCCGGCCCGCCATCAAGGAATCGAGAAAACTGCTAAAAACTTTTGCCGATTCCGATATTTTTATCGTTCACGGCAAAGTCGGTGAGCTGGCACAGGAAACCGCTATTTATGATGCGGTGAGCGGAAAGCGGTTGCGTTGATCATAAAAACTCAGAGATATTGCTATTGGAAGGAATTATTACTACCATGAGATTAGGAGGTTTTTATCATGGCTCATGTTGAAAAATTAAGTATCGCTTTAACCCCTGAAATGGCGGAGGCTGTCCACCAATGCGTCGAAAGCGGCGAATATGCCAGCAGTAGCGAGGTTATCCGCGAGGCTTTGCGCGATTGGAAGCTGAAACGTTCTTTACAACGGAATGAAATCGAAGAGTTGCGTAGCCTTTGGCAGACCGGGCTGGACAGCGGCCCTGGTCGCTTGGACGATATGAACGAGATCAAAGCAAAAGCCCGGCAACGGCTTTTGTCCCAAGACTCAGAGCAGCACTAGAAATATAAGACTTTATGTCTGTAATTCAACGAACCGCGCAAGCCGAGGAAGACCTGATTGAGATATGGATTTATATCGCTCAGGATAACCCCTGAGCCGCGGATCGTGTGCTTGATGACATAGAACAGCGCTTCCATGCACTTGCAGATAATCCGTTAATGGGACGGTTGAGGCCTGACATCGCCCCGGAACTTCGTTATTTTGCGGTGGGTAGCTATTTGATTTTGTACCGTACCGTGCAGAACGGAATCCAAATTGTCCGTGTCATACATGGCGCTCGTGATTTGCCCAATTTATTTTGACTGATGTTTCTTGGTAGAAAAAAATTTAGCCAACTATGATGCAGTGACCGAAAAACGGTTGCGTTAATCATAAAATAACATTCAACAATCATGAAAAAAACATCAGAAGCTCATCCCCGACTTTATCATTACACTAATGAACAAGGCTTATATGGAATTCTAAAAGATCAATGCGTTTGGGCAACACATTATAAATTTTTAAATGATTCTTCAGAAATTGAACTGTTCAGGCCAAAATTGATTGAGTTTCTTTACCCTTCTACATTAGATTTATACAGGGAATTGATCCGGAATTTATCTCAGCTAATGGCGGGCTAGATGCCATGGTGAAAAGCGCCAATGAGGAGTTTGTCGATACTTGCTATGACGTTTTGGCCCGTGAATTTTATATCGCTTCATTCTGTGCCGAAAATCAAGACAAGTATATCAACGAAAACGGCTTATTAAGCCAATGGAGGGCATACGGAGGAGATGGTGGTTTTGCCATTGTATTTAAAACACATGCCTTAGAAGAAATGCTTGATTCGGAAGGTAAGGCTTTCCATTATGAAAGCCTCCTCCTTGCCTATGTCATTTATAGTGATGATGAAGAAAAATATGAATTGGAATTATCCGAAGATCTCGCCAAAATTTCTGTCCATCTAAAAGAAATATTCATGGAAGAATTAAAGGGAAAACAAGAATCGTCAGATGCTGAAGTACCTTACCCTTCCTTTATCCGATGCGTTACTCGTTATAAACACAGAGGTTTCAAGGAGGAACATGAAGTCAGGATTGCCATAATGCCAACTGTTCTTGACACAAGCTGTCAAGAAATACCAGAAGATGAAAACTGCAAGTCAACGCCAGAGAAAGAGCGTAAATTCCATGATAAAAATGGAAAATTAACACCTTATCTTGAACTTTTTCGTTGGTTGGATGCGCCCCTTCCAATAGAAAAAATAATTGTTGGCCCTCACAAGGATAAAGACTCTCGCGCCGCCGCATTACGAATTATGCTGAGAAACACTGATATTGAGGTAACGGTCTCAGAAATTCCCTATAACGGCTAAATTCACTTCGCCCAAAAGCCAAGCAGGGCGCAACAGCATAGCGTATTGCACCCTGCGGGCAAGAGTTATCCAATAACTTCCAATCCGCCCATATAAGGACGCAATGCCTCAGGAATGTGAATGCGCCCTTCTGCATCCTGATAATTTTCCATCACCGCAATCAGGGTTCTTCCCGCCGCCAGACCGGAGCCGTTTAGGGTATGCGCCAACTCAGGTTTGCCGGTTTCCGGGTTGCGCCAACGCGCTTGCAGACGGCGCGCCTGAAAGTCTTTGAAGTTGCTGCACGATGATATTTCCCGGTAGGTATTCTGTCCCGGCAGCCAGACTTCCAGATCATAGGTTTTGGTTGATGAAAAGCCGGTATCGCCTGCGCATAACAACATCCTGCGGTAAGGCAAGTTGAGCTTTTTCAATATGGCTTCCGCGTGATGGGTCAGCTCTTCATGAGCCGCAGCCGAATCTTCAGGCTTTACGATTTGCACGATCTCGACTTTTTCAAATTGATGTTGGCGGATCATGCCTCTTACGTCGCGGCCGTAAGCGCCTGCTTCGCTGCGGAAACAAGGACTGTGGCAGACGAATTTAAGCGGCAGGTCTTTGGCGTCGATAATCACATCCCTGACGATGTTGGTGACCGGTACTTCAGCGGTGGGAATCAGGTATAAGGCTGGATCGTCGCTGGCCTTGAACAGGTCGGCTTCGAACTTGGGCAACTGGCCTGTGCCGCGCAAGCTGTCGGCATTGACCAGGAAAGGCACGTAAGTTTCGATGTAACCGTGTTCGGTAGTATGCGTATCGAGCATCAGCTGGATAATGGCCCGTTGCAAGCGCGCCAGCGGCCCGTTTAATACCACAAATCGTGCGCTGGCGATTTTCGCGCCCAGCTCGAAATCCATGCCTATCTTTGCGCCTAAATCGACATGGTCCTTGGGCTCGAAATCGAAGCTCGGAATGTCGCCCCAGCGGCTGATTTCGAGATTGTCGTCTTCGCTCTTGCCGTTCGGCACGCTCTCATCAAGGAGGTTGGGGATGCCTTCCATCAAGGCGGTCATTTTTGCCTGAATGTCGGACAATTCGGTTTCCGCTGCTTTCAGTTCATCCCCCAAATGCTGAACCTGATCCAACAGCGGCTGTACGTCTTCGCCTTTAGCTTTGGCCATGCCGATGGCTTTTGAGCTGCTGTTGCGTTCGTTCTGCAATTCCTGGGTTTTAACCTGGATGTCTTTGCGCCGGGCTTCCAGCTCGGAGTAATACTCAGGGCTAAAGTCGAATGAACGCCTGTTGAGCTGTTCCTTAACAAAATCAAGCTCGGTTCTGAATAAGCGGGGATCTAACATGATTGCGTAGTTACCTTTAATAAAATTGTGTAGTTGACTTCGCGCCGCTGGAGCGGCGCAGACTGCATTCCCACGCCGGAGCGTGGGAACGATAAAATATATATGAGACCAAAGGCGAAAGGCAAAGGGCGAAAAAAGCATGGGCCTTTCGCCCTTTGCCTTTCACCTCTAAATCTGCCTGCCCACCAGCAAGCCCATCCAAATCACCGAAATACAAATCAAGCTGTTGCCGACAAATGTACCCAGCATTAAATTCAAATGGGCGTCGAATGAAAACCCGTGCTCTACCAAAAACAGCAGTAGATATAAACCGGACAGGGTTAGAAAAATACCAACCATGACCACCGTCAGTACGACGCGGTATTCCACGGCTAGAGCCACTTTGTGCAATAAAATAGTCGCGATGATGCTGATCAAAAAAGCGCCTATCGCGTTGATGGTCATCAACGCATAAGGAATCATGCCGCCCGACCATTGGATAACGCCGTCAGAATAATAAAACAAGCCTCTGCCGCACAGTAATCCGATCCAAATCGCGAATATGCAGGCCGTCACGCTGCCGAATATATTCACTGCCGCTTTGGTTAAATTGCCCTGCTCTATCAGGTAAAACGTTTCCAGCGAAAACGTGGAGAAGGTGGTAAACGCCCCGATAAAGCCGATTAATATGGCCGCCCTGTATTCGAAGGTGATGGTGAGGCGTTGCTGCATCAGCGACTCGGTCAGCAAGCCGAGCATAAACGAGCCGATCACGTTGACGACTAACGTGCCATACGGAAAGCCGCGCCCCAGCCACTGGTAAATGCCCGAGGACACCAGGAAGCGAATCACCGCCCCGAACGATCCGCCCAGCGCAACTGCAAGAATTTGATTCATAGGCTAGAACCTGATGAAGTGCTCGCGGTAATAACGCAGCTCTTCGATAGATTCGATAATGTCGTCCAGGGCTTGATGCGAGGACTGTTTTTTAAAGCCGTCTTTTACTTCGGGCGCCCATCTGGCGGCCAGCTCTTTAACCGTTGAAACATCGATATTGCGATAATGGAAATACGCTTCCAGTTTGGGCATATAGCGATACAAAAAGCGCCTGTCCTGGCCGATGCTGTTTCCGCAGATCGGCGAGGTGTTTTCCGGCACCCATTGCTTTAAAAATTCAATCGTTTGCCGTTCCGCTTCCTCTGCATCGATAGTGGAAGCCTTGACTCGTGCGATTAGGCCGGATTGTCCGTGGTGATGCTGATTCCACTCGTCCATTGCCCCCAATGCCGCATCGGACTGATGCACTGCCAGCACCGGACCTTGGGCCAGAATATTCAAGTCTTTATCGGTAATGATCGTAGCAATCTCGATAATCAAATCGTTGTCAGGATCTAGCCCGGTCATTTCGAGGTCTATCCAGATAAGGTGCGATGGGTCCTGCGCCATTTGTCGATTCCATTGTATATAAGAGGGCGGTTAGTGTAGCATTGGCTAATCTGTACGTCTAACTCTTAAACATTGAAGAATCCCGCTTATGAATAGCTTTACGATCGTCTTTTTAATCGCGCTAACCCTTTCTTTTTCAGTCCAGTTTTGGCTGGCAAAACGACACGCCGGTTACGTTGCCAAGCACCGCGACGCCGTGCCTGAAGCTTTCAAAAACACGGTCTCGCTGGAAGCCCACCAGAAAGCGGCCGACTACACATTGGAAAAAAGCAAGCTGGGCGATATAGACAGCATCATCGGCGTTATCCTGCTGTTAGCGATGACCCTCGGCGGCGGCATCAATTTCGCTTTCGAATTTTGGGCAGCAACAATCACCAGCCCATTGATCGCAGGCTTGGCGGCTGTTGCCAGCGTTTTCCTGGTCATGACGCTGATTGAAATCCCCACCAGCGTCTACCAAACGTTCGTGATTGAAGAAAAATACGGTTTTAACAAAAGCACCCCACAACAATTCATCAAGGATCAACTGCTGCAACTGGTTTTGGTCACCGCTATCGGCATGCCGTTGCTGGCTTTAATCCTGTGGGTCATGGACAGCATCGGTTCGCTGTGGTGGTTATGGGCCTGGGGCATATTGATGGGCTTTGCGCTGCTGATGAGCTGGCTGTTCCCTACCGTGATCGCGCCGTTGTTCAATAAATTCACCCCGATGGAAGAAGGCTCGTTAAAAGACCGGATTCAGGGCTTGCTTGCCCGTTGCGGCTTTAGCAGCCAGGGCATCTTCATCATGGACGGCTCCAAGCGCTCGGGCCACGGTAACGCTTACTTCACCGGCCTCGGCAGCAACAAGCGCATCGTGTTTTTCGACACCTTGGTCAACTCGTTGGAGGATGAAGAACTGGAAGCGATACTGGCTCACGAACTGGGGCATTTCAAGTGCAAACACACCATCAAGATGCTAGCTGCCAATGCCGTTATGACCCTGATCAGTTTTGCAATTTTAGGCTGGCTAATCGACCAGCAATGGTTCTACAACGGGCTGGGCGTGACTCAACCCTCGCATGCCGCCGCCCTGTTGTTATTCATGCTGGTGTCATCGTCGTTTACCTTTTTTATGCAGCCTATCAGCGCCTATTTTCAACGCAAATTTGAATTTGAAGCCGATGACTTCGCGTCAAACCACGCCAAAGCCGAAAAGCTGGTCAGCGCCTTGGTCAAGCTGTTTGAAGAAAACGCCAGCACCTTGACGCCGGACCCATTGTACTCGGCGTTTCATTACAGCCACCCGCCGGCGGCTATTCGTATTGCCAATTTAGAATCCAAAATACGCCCCGCGTGATGGCTGAGTTAATTGAAGGACTGGTCATCTCCCATTTAGGCCAAGGCATTGCTGTTGAACATGACGATAAGATTGTGCTTTGCCAAACCTTGCGACGGCTTGAAACCGTCGCAGTCGGCGACCGGGTTTTATGGACGCAATCCTCGCCCGACCAAGGGCGCATAGAAGAAATCCTGCCCCGGCGCTCGCTGTTGATGCGCCCGTCCAGAAACGGCAAGGTTCGCCCGGTTGCCGCCAATATCGACACCGTTTTTGTCGTCTTTGCGGTCGAACCTTACTGCGATTTTTTGCTGATCGACCAATACCTGGCGATTTGCGAAAACCGCAATATCGATGCGGCGCTGGTGCTGAATAAAACCGATCTGGCGCAATCGGCCGGTATTGAACAGGAACTGCTGGACTATACCAACCTGGGCTACGCACTGTACCGGGTCAGCGCCACAGCGGCATCGGGACTGGATGAACTAAAGCGTGCTTTAAAAGATCAAGTCAGTATTTTGGCCGGACAATCCGGCGTCGGTAAGTCATCGTTAACCAATGCGATCATTCCCGACAAGGAACTGAAAACCAACACCATCTCGGAAACCACCAAACACGGTCGGCATACCACCACAGCGGCAACGCTGTATCACATGAATGAAGGCGGCGATTTGATCGACAGTCCCGGCGTTGCCATTTTCGGGCTGGCCGGTCTTTCCGAACAACAACTGGCTTACGGCTACCGCGAATTTCAGCCGCTAATCGATAAATGCCAGTTTAAGAACTGTCGTCATTTGGTTGATAAGGGATGTGCGGTGCGTGTGGCTGCGGAAAACGGCGATATTTCAATGACGCGGTATCAGCGCTTTTTAAAGCTTAGAGAGAAGATGCCGACAGCGCATACCTGATAAAAATCCGCCGACAAGAATGACTTGCCGGCAGGAACTTGCTGCATCCAATAAGCCACCTCCGTTGAAATAAAGAAGTTGTATCGCTTTGACTGTAAAAATAATAAGATGTTGATTCTGTTGGTTTACTCTTTATTATCAATAAGGTGGAAATATGACTACATCATTACTCGCTGGACCTATTTTACGACGCGCCACACCAAACCGTGTTTGCGTGTGGTTTGCTACCACTGAGCCGACCCACTTAACACTGCAAGTTATTTCAAAAAATGGCACTGTGCTGGGCGAAAGCACTCAAAATGATTATTGCCGATTAGGTCAAAATCTATTTGTGTACTTGGCACAGGCTCGCTGCAATGACCCTGAGCATCCCTATCCGGCGGATACTTTTCTTTATTACCGGCTTGTTGATGTTGACACTGCCAAGCCTTTGGACTTGTCGGCATTAACTTACGATAAATCAACGCCGCACCCCAAATTTTTTATTCCCGATGCATTGCGACAGCTGTTACACGGCAGTTGTCGTAAACCGCATGGCGGTAAGAACAGCCCCGACGCACTGAGTTATGGCGATAGCTTATTAGAATCAACGCATGACGATTTGGCCAACCGCCCCGCCGTGTTGCTGCTGACGGGCGATCAAATTTATGCAGACGATGTTTCCATTTCCGTGCTGGCGATGTTGAAAGAAAAAGCGGCCGCACTCATAGGGAGACCCGAATTACTGCCCTATGACAAAGACGCTAAGGGACAAATAATCCATCAAGATTCACAAAACATTCCTGTACATGGACGGAAAAGTTTCCTCAAAGCGTATAAATCCGGCTTTACTTCCGAAAAATCCGAAAATCATTTGCTGAGCTTTGGCGAATTCGCCGCCATGTATATTTACGTTTTTGGTAATGCTGAAGATTGGAGTCCTGCAAGCACTTGGGCATCATTGGCCCCACAATTCATTACAGGCACTAAAGAAGCCAAAAAAGCCGAGCAGGCATTTATCGAACAACAAACTGCCGTTGGCAACTTCCAGTCAACACTCCCCAATGTGCGCAGGCTGCTGGCAAATATCCCTACTTATATGATATTTGACGATCATGATGTCACTGATGATTGGAATATTACCAATACGTGGTACGACGAAGTTCGCAGCTCACCGTTAGGGCAACGTATTGTTGCCAATGCGCTGGCTTCATATTGGGCGTTTCAAGGCTGGGGTAATGATGCCGATAATTTCGATAAAGACTTACAGCTGACAATCAGCCAATATTTGTTGGATACTGCAAATAGCCCGGAAATCAACGAGCGTTATGACTTACATACCTGGAAACATCGGGGCTGGGGTTTTTCGGTGCCCACCAATCCGCCTATTATCGCCATTGATTCACGTACTCAGCGGATGCCGACTTTGGATAGTTATTTACCCGTGTTACTGGATCGCTATGCCCGCGACTGGCTACGCGTGGAATGGGCGAAACTGAAAACAGGACAAATCATTTCCACTGATACTTGCCCTATTTTTATTGCCACCACGCCCGTGCTGGGATTTTTTGCGTTAGAGGGCTTACAAAAAATCGCTTACTGGCTTATTTCATATTTAGAAGGCTACAAGTACATAAAAATATTTGAGGAAATAATCAGCGAACAAGGTTATTTCACAAAAAAAATCATTGCCTTCGTCGATATGGAAGCCTGGACATCCAACAAGCAGAGTTTTCTAACGTTAATGGATTGTTTAAGCCAGGACATGCTGATTAAACAATGCGTTTTTCTTTCAGGTGATGTGCACTATTCCTTCAGCGCGCTGGGAAAGTACATGGATGCCCAAGGAGCAAACACATTACATTGTTATCAATTAGTCAGCTCTTCCTTGAAAAACAGCCCCGCCGACAAACAACTTCGGGGTATAGAAACCGCCAGCCAATTTGGCAACGGCAGCACTAAACATGCTAATAAGCTTAAGGAACTGTTTCCTTGGCTACCCATTGCTTCATGGGAAAACTGGGTGCATCTGCTCTTACCCACAAACTCAAAACAACGCGTTCATCCTGAATGCAATTTAGGTTTGGTGAAATTCGAGAACGGAAAGCCTGCACAGCATACTTTGCTAAACAGTGAACAAATTGTGTATTCCTTGCCTGATTGTAAGACCTTCACAATGCCCTAACGATGGGCTATAGGGCATTTTGCCAAATCCTTCAGACGCTCCCTCGCCGGCGTGTGGGGAACGAGATAAAGATTATCTGTGGCAAACAAAGTCATATCTACTTACAATACACGGTTTTGTTAGTCTTTTCGGCAACCTTTTAAGTACAGATAAAGCCATTTTTTATTGGGCCTGTATGAACAAACGATCTAATCAAACACGAGAACTATGGAACAACACAATCTTACCCTAGGCATCCCCGGCTTTAACTACCCCGATTTATACGATTCTGCGCGTCTGAAAGATTTGCTGGATGTGTTTGATGCTTCGGTTGAACGCCATGATTCGCAGCTGCACAATGAGTTCAAGGCTTACCGCCAGAATCAGGGTGAAGGTTTGTCACCGGAGGCTATTTCCGATCTGTTGGTGCGCATGGGGCCTTATGTCGGTCAGTTTGTCGCCAGGATTTTTAATGTTTCCGAGCAACATCAGGCGCAAGGCGCAAAAATCAAGGACGAGATTGATACCATTTTTACCTTTAAAAATGAAATCGTCGATAAGCTGGCTTTCTTCTTTAAAGGCCAGAATGCCGATGATTGGGCTATTCCCGCCGTCCTGAACCGCTTTGACCTGCTGGTCGACGCGGGTTTTCCCGAAGCCAATCAGGACGATGACCCGGAACACCGCGTTGCGCGGGTCGGCGCCGTTATTGGACTGTTGTACAGCCATTACAAACTGATTGCCAAAGGCAAAGACAGCGATTACGAAAATGCCGATTTGGTCGCCGAGGCGTTGCGCGTCAAACTCGCCGCACACCCAGAAGCGGCAAGCGAATTTAATGACATCATCAGCTTGCAAGATCCCGCCGAATTCATCAATGGCCTGATGGATGTCGTGCTGCGCTGGAGCTTTGTCGCCCAACAGGATAATGATGTAGTTGCTAACTGGCCGAGCTTCAAGCTCCCGGAAAAACGCGACTTCGATCAGCTGGTTGAGCATGAGCTGGTCGATCGCGGCGAATTTAAGGCGTGGATGGGCGAGCAGGAACACCGTCGTCGTCGGGATGGCTTCAAGCTAACCGACCCGCGTTTCAATGAACGCCAGGCACTGTCCGAAGTTAATCATTGCATTTACTGTCACGAGCGCGATACCGATTCCTGCTCCAAGGGCATGCGTAACAAAAAAACCAATACTTTCAAGGTTGACCCGCTGGGCGTGACCACCATCGGTTGCCCACTGGATGAAAAAATTTCGGAAATGCATCTGGTTAAACGCGGCGGCGACAATATCGGCGCGTTGGCGATTATTGTCATCGACAACCCAATGTGCCCGGGCACCGGACATCGTATCTGCAACGAGTGCATGAAAGGTTGTATCTATCAAAAAACCGATCCCGTCGATATTCCGCAAATTGAAACCAACGTACTGACCGACGTATTGTTCATGCCCTACGGCTTTGAAATATACAGCCTGCTGACCCGCTGGAATCCGCTAAACGTAAAACGTCCGTACATGCTGCCTTACAACGGCAAAAATGCGCTGGTGGTCGGTTTAGGTCCCGCCGGTTATACGATGAGCCATTATTTATTGAATGAAGGTTTCGGTGTCGCCGGAATCGACGGCTTAAAACTGGAGCCGTTGCCGGTGGCATTGACCGGCGACAGCGACAACCTGCCCGCGCCGATTGAGCATTTCCAAGACCTGTACGAAGATCTGGACCAGCGTACCCTGGCCGGTTTCGGCGGTGTGGCCGAATACGGCATCACCGTGCGCTGGGACAAGAACTTCCTGAAAGTCATTTACCTGACCTTGCAACGCCGCGAAGCGTTTCGCTCTTACGGTGGCGTGCGTTTTGGCGGCACGATTACCATTGAAGACGCGTGGAGCATGGGCTTCGACCATATCTGTATCGCCTCGGGTGCCGGTAAACCGACGGTTATCGACATGAAGAACAACCTGATGCGCGGCATACGCAAAGCCTCGGATTTCCTGATGGCGTTGCAGTTAACCGGAGCCGCCAAGGCTTCTTCGCTGGCGAACTTGCAGGTGCGTTTGCCTGCCGGCGTTATCGGCGGCGGCTTGACCGCCATGGATACCGCAACCGAATTGATGGCGTATTATCCGGTACAGGTCGAAAAAATCCTGCATCGTTATGAAACGCTGGTTAACGCCTATGGCGAGCAATCCGTTCGCGGTCGTTACGACCAGGAAGAAACCATCATACTCGATGAATTTCTGGCGCACGGCAAAGCCATACACGCGGAACGTCAACGTGCCGAAGCGGAAGGCGAACAACCGGATTTCCAACCGCTGGTCGAAGCGTGGGGCGGCGTCACGCTGTTTTATCGCAAAGGCATTAACGATGCGCCCGCGTATCGCCAAAACCACGAAGAAATTGCCAAAGCACTGGAAGAAGGCATCGCCTTGGCCGAAGGCATGAGCCCGTTGGCAGCACAAGCTGACCAATACGGACATTTAAACGCGGTTGAGTTTGAAAAGCTGGCATTGGAAGATGGCCGTTGGAATAACTCGGGGCAGAATATCACCGTGCCGTTACGCAGCTTATACGTTGCGGCAGGTACATCGCCGAACACCATTTATCAAAGCGAATATCCTGACACTTTTGTGATGGATAAATGGTTTTTCCAGCGCTATCAGCCCGAATGGACCAACGACTCGGTCGAATTAGTGCCGATGCACGATGAAGCCATGCCCAAACTCGGCAAACCCGCGCCGCTGACGTCTTACCAAAAAGACGGCAAGTTCATCAGTTTTTACGGCGACAACCATCCCGTTTATGCAGGCAACGTGGTTAAAGCCATGGCCAGCGCCAAAAACGGCTACCCTCACGTGGTCAAACTGTTCGAGCAGGAATTGGCAAGATTAAATCCAGCGCAACAGCCGGAACGCGATGCAGCGTTAAAAGCCTTGTTTGCCCAACTGGATGAATCGTTTAAAGCCACTATCGTGTCCATTAATCGCCTGACGCCGACAATTATCGAAGTTGTGGTCAAAGCGCCGATGGCGGCGGAAAAATTCCACCCAGGACAATTTTACCGCGTCCAAAACTACGAAGCTTTTGCGCCTGTCGTCGAAGGCACGGTGCTGGCAGCCGAAGGTTTGGCGCTGACCGGCGCGGAAGTCGATAAGGAAAAAGGCACTATCTCCCTGATCGCACTGGAAATGGGCTCATCCTCGCGGTTGTGCGCAACCTGGAAAGTCGGCGATCCGCTGGTAATCATGGGCGTAACCGGCACCCCGACCGACATTCCGACCGGCAAAACCGTGTTGTTGCTCGGCGGCGGATTGGGCAATGCGGTACTGTTCTCTATCGGTAAGGCATTAAGAGCGGCCGGCAATAAAGTAATTTATTTTGCCGGTTACAAATACGCGCAAGACCGCTTTAAAGTCGAAGATGTTGAAGCCGCTGCCGATATTATCATCTGGTCTGTTGATAAGGGCGAAGGCGTCACCGCCATTGCCCCAACCCGTCCGCAGGACAAAACTTTTGTCGGCAATATCCTGGAATGCATGCTGGCTTATGCCCACGGCGATTTAGGCGAACAGCCTATTTCGCTTAGCGATGTCGATCACCTGATCGTGATCGGTTCGGATCGCATGATGGCGGCGGTAAAAAGCGCGCGCTTCGATGTGTTGAAACCTTACTTAAACAAAGCGCATCACGCGATCGGCTCCATCAACTCGCCGATGCAGTGCATGATGAAAGGTATTTGCGCCCAGTGCTTATGCAAACATATCGATGCAGATACGGGTAAGGAATACTTTGTGTATTCTTGCTATGATCAGGATCAGGACCTGGATAAGGTTGATTTTCCGCATCTGAATGCAAGGTTGCGGCAAAATACCGTGCAGGAAAAGCTGTCTAATCTTTGGCTGAGCTATTTACTGGAAAAACAGTAATTGAATTAAAGACAATATCAATACCTACAAGAGTAAATATTGGTTTAACAGTTGCGTAACAAAAATCTGTTGGTATAATAGCCAGCTCGAAGTTGCATAAGCTTCAGGCGCGTAGCTCAGTTGGTTAGAGCACCACCTTGACATGGTGGGGGTCGGTGGTTCGAGTCCACTCGTGCCTACCAAACATTTAAAGCACTGCACCGCAGTGCTTTTTTTATTGTAGACACTAGACACAGATAAAAAATGCCGGTAATTACCCTTCCCGATGGTTCCAAGCGAGAGTACGACCAAACTGTAACAGTGATGGATGTTGCGCTGTCTATCGGATCGGGATTAGCCAAGGCAACCTTGGCAGGCAAAGTTAACGGCACTCTGGTCGATGCCAGTACGCCAATCGATCAGGACGCAACGCTGCAACTGATTACCGCAAAGGATGAAGACGGCATCACCGTTATTCGCCATTCAACTGCACATCTATTGGCCCAGGCCGTCAAACAGCTATTCCCTTCCGCGCAAGTGACCATCGGACCGGTTATCGAAAACGGCTTTTTTTACGATTTCGCCTACGAAAGACCTTTTACACCGGAAGACCTGAGCGCCATTGAGAAAAAGATGGAGCAACTGGTTGCTGAAGATTACCCCATTCATCGCTCGGTGTTATCACGGGATGAGGCGGTAAAGTTTTTCAGGGATCTGGGCGAAGCCTATAAAGCCGAGATTATCGAATCTATTCCGGCTAATGAAGATTTGTCTTTATATGAGCAAGGCGGATTTACCGACCTGTGCCGAGGCCCTCATGTGCCCAGCACCGGCAAGTTAAAAGTATTCAAGCTGATGAAGATCGCCGGCGCCTATTGGCGCGGCAATTCCGACAATGAAATGCTGCAACGCATTTACGGCACGGCATGGGGCGATAAAAAAGACTTGCAAGCTTACTTGCATCGTTTGGAAGAAGCGGAAAAGCGCGATCACCGCAAGCTGGCGAAAACGCTGGATTTGTTTCATTCTCAGGAAGAAGCTCCCGGAATGGTGTTCTGGCATGAAAAAGGCTGGGTCATCTATCAACAGGTTGAGCAATACATCCGTGAGAAATTAAGGGTAAACGGTTACGGCGAAGTTAAAACGCCGCAGGTCGTGGATCGTTCTTTATGGGAAAGATCCGGGCACTGGGAAAAATTCGGTGACATGATTTTTACCACGCATTCCGAGAATCGCGATTACGCGATCAAACCGATGAACTGCCCTTGCCACGTACAGATTTATAATCAGGGCCTTAAAAGCTACCGCGACTTGCCTATCCGTCTGGCGGAATTCGGTTCCTGCCATCGCAACGAACCTTCCGGCACCCTGCATGGCTTGATGCGGGTCAGGAACTTTGTTCAGGATGATGCGCACATCTTCTGCACCGAAGGCCAGATTCAGGATGAAGTATCGACCTTTATCGATATGCTGTTCGATGTTTACAAAGATTTTGGCTTTGAAGAAGTTATCATTAAATTATCTACCCGCCCTGCAAACCGGGTCGGTGACGATTCGGTCTGGGATAAGGCGGAAAATGCCCTGGAACTGGCGCTTAACACCAAAGAGTTGAAGTGGGACTTACAGCCGGGCGAAGGCGCTTTTTACGGCCCTAAAATCGAATTCTCATTAAAAGACTGCATCGGACGAGTCTGGCAATGCGGCACGATTCAAGTGGATTTTTCGATGCCGGGTCGTCTGGACGCAACCTATATTGCCGAAGACGGATCACGACAAGTGCCGGTCATGTTGCACAGAGCGATACTCGGCTCACTGGAACGCTTTATCGGCATTTTAATCGAACAACACGCGGGAACCTTCCCGCTCTGGCTGTCGCCAGTGCAGGTGGTCGTGCTTAATATCACCGACCGCCATGCCGAATATGCCTCGCAAATTATGCTAGACCTTGAAAAACAAGGCATCAGGGTAAAAATTGACTTGAGAAATGAGAAGATCGGGTTTAAAATCCGCGAGCATTCCATGCAGCGAGTACCGTATCTTGTCATTATCGGTGACAAAGAATTAGAACAACAAAGCATTACGGTACGTACGCAAAAAGGTGATGACTTAGGTAGCCTGTCGATCCATGAATTTACCGAACGGTTGAAACAAGAGATTACAGGTAGACAATGAATGATTTTGGAGGATTAAGATATCGCTGCTAAAAAAGACGAAACGCGCCTGAATGACGCTATCACCGCAAGACGGGTGAGAGTTACAGGTGCAGATGGTGAGGCGTTAGGAATTATCTCGTTAGATGAAGCCAAACAGATTGCTTACGCTGCAGACTTGGATTTAGTGGAAATATCGCCGAATGCGGATCCTCCGGTTTGCAAGGTGATGAACTACGGCAAATACCAGTTTGAGTTAAACAAAAAACTGGCCGTCGCCAAAAAGAAACAAAAGCAGGTTCAGGTCAAGGAAATCAAATTCAGGCCCGGAACTGACGAAGGGGATTATCAAGTTAAATTGAGAAGCTTAACCAAGTTCCTTAATGATGGCGATAAAACCAAAATCACCCTGCGTTACCGTGGACGCGAAATGGCTCATCGGGAAATCGGTGTTGATCTGTTGAAACGGATAGAAAAAGATTTGGAAGAGATCGCAATCGTCGAGCAATTCCCTAAAATGGAAGGCCGCCAAATGGTTATGGTTATGGCGCCGAAAAAGAAAAAATAATTGCATAAACGATCGCAACAAAAATCATAGAGACGCTGCATTGCATCATCTCTACAGCGGCATAGGATGAGCCGCTAAGTATCATGCAAATGATGCCGTTAATTCTTCAGGGCCATGCATTTTGCCTTGCTGGGTTACAACTCAGGGACTTAATATTTTAATTAATTGGAGCAAACAAATGCCAAAGATCAAGACTAACCGTGGAGCTGCCAAGCGTTTCAGACGCACAGGCAACGGCGGTTTTAAATGTGGACAGTCCCACAGACGTCATATCCTGACTAAAAAATCGACTAAGAGAAAAAGACAGTTACGCTCGCCGGCAACTATTCATCCGTCAGATGTGCGCATGGCTGCACGTATGATGCCGTACAGTTAATCTAAGGAAATAAATCATGCCTAGAGTTAAACGCGGCGTAACAGCCAGAGCAAGACATAAAAAAGTATTAAAGCAAGCGAAAGGTTACTACGGCGCACGAAGCCGGGTTTATCGCGTTGCCAAACAAGCGGTAATCAAAGCGGGTCAGTATGCGTACCGTGACCGCAAGCAGAAAAAACGTCAATTCCGCGCGTTGTGGATCGTCCGTATCAATGCGGCGGCACGTCTAAGCGGAATGTCATACAGTCGCTTCATCAATGGCTTAACTAAAGCCAATGTTAAGATTGACCGTAAGGTTCTAGCTGACATTGCAGTTCGCGACATTGCCGCATTTGCGGAAATTGCGAAAATTGCAAAGGAACATCAAAGCAAACCTTAAGGAACGATCCGGATTTTAGTTATCTGAAATCCGGCTATTCACCCCTCCTCTTTCCGAGGAGGGGTGAAATTAGGGCTTTAAGCCTTTCCCCTTAATAAACATCCCCACCACCCACACAGCGAGCTAAACCGTGTCCGCTACCCTAGAAGAAATTCTCGCGCAGGCATTACAGCAGCTTCGCGACGCACAAGACCTTAACCAACTCGACCTGGTTCGTGTTCACTATCTCGGCAAAAAGGGTTTATTTACCCTCCAGATGAAAGAACTCGGCGCGCTCGATCCAGAGCAAAGACGCGCTGCCGGTCAAGTTATCAACCAGGCCAAAGATCAATTTCAACAGCAACTGGAAGCCAAAAAAGATCTGCTGCAAAATACCGCCTTAGAAGCAAGGCTCGCCAGTGAAGGCATAGACGTCACCCAACCGGGAAGAGGTCAAGCTGTTGCAGGCTTGCATCCGGTGACGACCACATTGCGCCGAATCTCCAAGATTTTTGCCAGCGTCGGCTTTCAAGTCGTTGAAGGGCCTGAAATCGAAGACGATTATCATAATTTTGAGGCACTGAATATTCCTGCACATCACCCGGCCAGGGCGATGCATGACACATTTTATTTCGATGCACACACCGTATTAAGAACCCATACCTCGCCGGTGCAAATCCGGGTTATGGAATCTGAAAAGCCGCCGTTAAAAGTGATTGCGCCGGGCCGCGTGTATCGTTGCGATTCGGACATTACCCACACGCCGATGTTCCATCAGGTCGAAGGCTTTCTGGTCGATACCGACGTCAGCTTTGCCGACTTGAAAGGCGTGGTTTACGAATTCCTGCGCGCCTTTTTTGAAAAAGACATCCAGGTGCGCTTTAGACCGTCGTATTTCCCGTTTACCGAACCGTCCGCTGAAGTCGATATTGAATGCGTGATGTGCGGCGGCAAAGGCTGTCGCGTATGCAGCCATACCGGCTGGCTGGAAGTGATGGGCTGCGGCATGATACATCCCGAAGTTTTCAAGGCTGTGAATATCGACAGCGAAACTTATAGCGGCTTTGCGTTTGGCATGGGCGTGGAGCGCCTCGCGATGTTGCGTTACGGCATTAACGATTTGAGATTGTTTTTTGAAAATGATCTTAAATTTTTGGAACAATTTAAATAAGTCGTCGTTACACGGGAAAACTTGAGTCATGCAAATTAGTGAAGCCTGGTTAAGAGAATATGTCAATCCAGCAATAACAACAGAACAACTGGTCGAGCAATTGACCATGGCGGGCCTTGAGGTCGATTCAGTTACGCCTGCGGCTGCGATATTCAGCGGCGTAGTCGTCGGCGAAGTCATCGCCATGGAGCAACATCCCGATGCCGACCGCTTGAGAGTTTGCCAGGTCGCGGTAGGCGAAGCGGAACCTTTGCAAATCGTCTGCGGTGCCAGCAACGTCCGGGTCGGCTTGAGAATCCCTGCGGCATTGATCGGCGCGGTATTGCCGGGTGACTTTAAAATCAAAAGATCCAAACTTCGCGGCGTAGAATCCTTTGGCATGCTGTGCTCTGAAAAAGAGCTGGGCTTGGCCGCCGATGCCAACGGCTTAATGGAACTGGCCGCCGATGCCCCGGTTGGCGTCGATATACGCAACTACCTGTCACTCAACGACAACATCATCGAAGTCGACTTGACCCCCAACAGAGCCGATTGCCTCAGCGTTGAAGGCATAGCGCGCGAAGTAGCGGTACTGAACAAAATGGACTGGTCGGCCACTCCAGTTGAAAAATCCGCAGTCAGCCATGCCGACACCCTGATCGTCTCCGTCGAAGCTACCGATGCCTGTCCGCGTTATTTGGGCCGATTGATTAAAGGCGTAAACCCTAAAGCCGAAACCCCGCTATGGATGCAGGAACGCCTGCGCCGCTCGGGCGTCAGAAGTTTGAGTGCCGTGGTCGATGTCACCAATTACGTGCTGATCGAATTAGGTCAACCGCTACACGCCTTCGATGCCGCCAAATTATCCGGCAATATTATTGTGCGCTATGCAAAAACCGATGAAAGCATTGCCCTGTTAAACGGCCAAACCATTAAGCTGGACAACGAAACACTGGTGATCGCCGACCATAATCAAGCGCTGGCATTGGCTGGTGTAATGGGCGGCAGCGAGTCTGCGGTTAGCGACGAAACGCAGGATGTATTTCTGGAATGCGCGTTTTTCATCCCGCAAAGCATCGCCGGTAAAGCGCGGAACTACGGCTTGCACACCGATTCATCGCACCGCTTTGAACGCGGCGTTGACCCGACTTTGCAAGAACGCGCCATAGAACGCGCAACCCAACTGATTATCGACATTGCAGGCGGCAGCGTCGGCGCAATTACCGAAGTGACAACGGCATCAACCTTGCCGCAACGCTCTGCGGTATTGCTCAGAAAGCTGCGCCTGGAAAAAACACTGGGCATCAACCTTGCAGACGAGCAAGTCGTGGATATTTTTCAACGCCTGGGCATGTCCGTGCAGACACAGCCGGATAGCTGGTCGGTGACGCCGCCGGGATGTCGTTTCGACATCGCCATTGAAGCCGATCTGATCGAAGAAGTCGCGCGTATTGTCGGCTACAACAACCTGCCGAACAGCAGTCTGTTAATGCGCTCTGAACTCGGCAAAGCCACCGAAGCGGTACTGGACCTGGATCGCGTTAAAGACTTATTGGTTGACCGGGGCTATCAGGAAGCGATTACCTATAGTTTCGTCGATGAAGAAATACAACAAGCGGTCGCCCCTGACGATGACGTTATCCGGTTAAAAAACCCGATTTCATCCGACTTATCGGTGATGCGCACGACCCTTTGGTGCGGTTTGTTGAAGGCCGCCTTGCATAACACCAATCGTCAGCAAAACAGGGTTCGTTTTTTTGAAACCGGCCTGCGTTTTGTCAATAAAGACGATAACATGCAACAGCAAAAAATGCTGTCCGGCTTGGCCTTGGGTAGCGCCTATTCCGAGCAATGGGGCGTCGCAACCCGCAAAGTTGATTTCTTCGATGTTAAAGCCGATGTGCAAGCCCTGTTTTCGTTAACCGGCGCAGACGTGCAATTTGTTCCGGCCAAACATCCCGCATTGCATCCCGGACAAACGGCTGAAATATTGTCGCAACAAGGCGATAAAATCGGTTGGCTGGGTATGTTGCATCCAACGCTGGAAAAACAATTGGGATTTGATACCCAGATTTTCCTGTTCGAATTGGATCAGGACCTGTTGCTGAACAAACAAATCCCGAAATTCAAGCCGCTATCAAAGTACCCTTCAGTACGTCGCGATATTGCCTTGATTGTTAAGGAAGAAGTCGCCGTCAGCGAGATAATAAACTGTATTAAAGGTTGTGCGGAACAGACTTTACAAGACATAGTGGTTTTTGATATTTATCGTGGGAAAGGCGTCGAAGAAGGCAGTAAAAGCGTAGCTTTGAGTTTAGTAATACAAGATTTTTCACAAACCCTAACAGATTCTGAAATAGATGCTATATTTAGCGGACTGTTAGAAACATTGACCACAAAAACAAGTGCAAAGCTGAGGGATTAACGATGGCATTAACTAAAGCCGATTTTGCCGAAAGGCTGTTTGACGAGCTTGGCTTAAACAAGCGCGAAGCAAAAGATATGGTCGAAATGTTTTTTGAGGAAATCAAAGGCTCACTGGAACACGGCGAGCAGGTAAAAATTTCCGGTTTTGGAAAATTCGAACTGCGCGACAAAAGCAGTCGCCCCGGCAGAAACCCAAAAACAGGTGAAGAAATCCCCATAACAGCCCGCCGCGTGGTAACATTCAGATCAGGTCAAAAACTAAAAGCCAGAGTGGAAGCATATGCTGGAGCCGAGTAATAATAATGAGTTGCCGGTCATACCGGCAAAGCGATATTTCACCATAGGTGAAGTCAGTGAGTTATGCGGCGTAAAGCCTCATGTACTTCGCTACTGGGAACAAGAGTTTACAGAACTTAGCCCGGTAAAAAGACGCGGCAATCGTCGTTATTATCAACGCCATGATGTGCTGATGATCCGGCAAATAAGATCTTTACTGTATGAGCAAGGCTACACTATCGGCGGCGCCAGAGCTCATTTGAGCAGTGACGATGCCAAAGAAGATTCAACCCGCACCAAACAGTTGATTCATCAAATGGTTAGCGAACTGGAAGAAATTCTGGAGCTGCTAAAGTAGATTTTTTCATTCAATGCCGCGAAATGTAGTATAATTTGCCGCATTGAATTATTGGGGATTGTGTTCACAATCCTTTCAGCTTTAAATTCTTTATTTCAAACTGTCGGGGCGTAGCGCAGCTTGGTAGCGCACTTGTCTGGGGGACAAGGGGTCGTAGGTTCAAATCCTATCGTCCCGACCAATTGAAACGAAGAGTTACAAAACACAGAATCTTGAAAAAACAGAAAATGACGGTTTCAAAGTTATTGCCGATTATCACGCACTTTAAACCACCGGCAACAAGTGTCGACCATCATTAAAACATTGGCACAAATAAGGCCAGCATTACCCTCCTTAATCTCTACACCAAATTCCACCCGGGCCCACCCCAGCTTTACATCTGTCGTAGCGGTACTGCCATCTATTGCCTTAATTTATCCCCAAATGACAGCGTGGACAGCAACAAGCCCCATTGTGACTGTCGTAAGCTATCTTTCTCGCTCAGTGGCTCAAAACCAAACTATATGTTGGGCTAAGATACTCCGCGAGGGCTTGCCGCCATGCGTACTTAAATAAGGCATTCAATTTTTATCTACCCACTTTCTACAGTTCTAATTTTGGTTCGAGCGGCAGCAAGAACTGGTGTTTCCGGCACACTACACGGATTCGCCCTCGCGCTACGCTTGGGTGGCCTTATTCCGGCCTACTCGTCGCTATGCAGTCGAATGGTACGAAAAACGTCCCCAAACATTTCCTTAGTCAGCCGCTTGGTCTGCACGTTGTATCGACTGGTATGATACGAATCAACCAGTGTACGGCCATCTGGTAAGCTATGCTGGGCATTATGAGCGAATTTTGCGTTACTCTGTTTCAATCCGTAGGCCTTTAATACCGCCTGATGGGCAACCAGACCTAAAGCCAATATAACCGCCTGTTCCGGCAAGGTTTTTAACTCGGCGGCCAGATAAGCATTGCACTGGTTGATCTCTGCGTTGGTCGGTTTATTTTGCGGCGGCAGGCATTTAACGGCATTGGTGATACGGCAGTTTTTAAGCGCCAAGCCGTCCGTCAATGACTCGGATTTTATTTGGTTACTGTAACCGAACTCGTAAAGCGCCTCATACAGCAACAGCCCTGCATAATCGCCGGTAAACGGCCTGCCGGTGGCATTGGCTCCATGCATGCCGGGAGCCAGTCCGACTATCAGCAGTTGGGCGACGCTGTCGCCAAACGGTGCAACCGGACGCGCATGGTAGTCGGGATGCTTTTGTTTAACTTCACACAGAAAATCATCTAGCCGTTTACACTGCTTGCAATCTTGATCGAATATTTGTTTGGGATACATGTTTTGTTAAGGTTGATTTTCGCTAGTTCCCAAGCTCCAGCTTGGGAATTCGGTTTGGAAGCTCTAGCTTCCAGTTTCGCGAAGCTACGGCTTGCATGGATGCAGGAGGTAGAGCAACGCAGGAGCAGTTTCGGGGTTCCCAATCTGGAGATTGGAAACCCGCGCATGTTACTTTTTCATAACTGGAAATTACCCACCTTGTTGTTGTCAGAAACCAGCAACTGCAACTTCTCAAGCCTGGGCAGTTTTTTGATGACAATTTCCCGTTTACTGGCAGAACTGCGGTCATGGCCGGTCTCGACATAAACCAGCTGCCTGGGTTGCCTGCCGCGAAAATATTTAGCGCCTTGTCTGTCTGCATGTTGATTAAAGCGCCGGGCGACATCGATGGTGATGCCGGTATAAAGCGAGTCATCGGTACAGAGAATGATGTAAACCTGCCAATTCACGGTGTTACACGACTGTCCCAAAAACCGAACCGACGGCTGCGGTCAGCCCCATAGCCAGCGCCCCCCAAAAGGCAACACGAAAAGCTCCCTTGATGATGCCCGATCCCCCGGTATAGGCTGCCAAGATACCCAGCAAGGTTAAAAACAACAACGATGCAGACGACACCAGCACGATTAAATCGGCATCTGGTGCAAACAGGACTATCAATAAAGGCAACACCGCGCCAACGGCAAAAGTGACAGCCGATGTCAACGCCGCCTGAATGGGTCTTGCCGTGCCTGCTTCAGAGATGCCCAGTTCGTCACGGGCGTGTGCACCCAATGCATCATGCTCCATTAATTGCACGGCAACCTGTTCGGCCAGTAACGGATCGAGTCCGCGCGAGACATAGATGGCTGCCAACTCTTTTTGCTCATGATGCCCGTCTTCCTCCAGCTCTTTGCGCTCACGCTTTAAATCGGCCTGTTCGGTATCGGCTTGCGAGCTGACCGATACATATTCACCGGCCGCCATCGACATCGCCCCGGCAACCAAGCCTGCAACACCGGCCAGGACTATATCGTTATGCGTCGCATGGGAGGCGGCTATACCGACGATTAAACTGGCCGTGGATACGATGCCGTCGTTCGCGCCCAACACGGCCGCGCGCAGCCAGCCGATGCGATGAGTCCTGTGTATTTCGTGATGAGGTGACATTGGGTTTCCTTCTTTAAAAATCCGAAAGCGTTTTCGGCGGAATAGCTGCCCGCAAGGCATTCAATACCGCGAGCACATCGATGATTTCCTGGGTGATCGCTCCGGCTACCGGGGTCAAATACCCCAATCCGGCAAACACCATACCGATCAGACTCAGCGCCATGCCGCCCACCGCGCTTTGCAGGGCAATTTTACGCATCCGTTCACCGATATGAAACAGCTCATCGACTTTTAACAACGAACTGTCCATGATCACCGCATCGGCCGATTCGCCGGTAATGTCGCTGTTCTGGCCGAAGGCGATGCCGATGGTCGCGGCAGTCAGCGCCGGGGCGTCATTGATGCCGTCGCCGAGAAACACGGTTTTTGCCGCTTTAGTTTCATTGCGCACCAGTTCCAGTTTTTGCTCGGGACTCTGGCTGAAATAAACGTGTTTAATGCCGACTTGGTCGGCCAGGAAACGCACTTCCGATTCCCTGTCGCCAGACACCAGCATCACCTTGTCAAACAAGTGACTGGGCCGCAGGTGGTTGATGAATGACGAGCTATCGGTGCGCACTTCGTCCCGAAATTGCAGGGTCGCCGCATAAGCATCGTCAACCAGCACCACGCATTCCAGACCGCCGGTGACAGGCGGCAGGTCTTTGGCAAAATCTGGATGTTGTTCGACAAACTTTTTTCGGCTGGTAATCTGAATCCGCTTTCCAGCCACATTGCCTTTAAGCCCCTCGCCCGGCAACTCGGTGATATTGGTCACGCTTAATAAAGATAATGTCGCTTTTTCCGCCGCCGCAACGATGGCGCGCGAGAGAGGATGTTTGGAATAGCGCTCCAGGCTGGCGATTAAGGTTAACACGTCCCGCTCGTTATACGCCTCGCCGGGAACCAGCGCGGTCAATGAGGGACGCCCATAAGTCAGAGTGCCGGTTTTATCGAAAATCGCCGTGCGGCAAGTACCGATGGTTTCCAAAATAGCCGGATTCTTGATGATAATTTCCCGCCGCGCGGCCAGCGAAATTGAGCTGATCACGGTGACCGGAATGCCGATCAGCAACGGGCACGGCGTGGCGATGACCAGTACCGCGAGGAAACGAACCACATCGCCGCTGACCGCCCAGGCGGTCAGCGCAATGATGACGGCCAGCGGCGTGTACAGCGCGCCCAGTTGATCGCCCAACCGTCTGATGTTGGGTCGATACTGCTCGGACGACTTCATCACCTCCATGATCTTGGCGTAGCGCGAATCGACAGCCAGTTTATCCGCGCGTATGGTCAGCGCCGAATCGCCGTTGATCGCGCCGGACAACACTTGAGAACCGCTGACTTTTGACATCATATACGGTTCGCCGGTCAGATAGGATTCATCCATGGTGCCGGAGCCTTCCAATACCGTGCCGTCAACGGGACAGATTTCATGCGGCAATAGCAATAAGGTATCGCCGATATGAACCTGCCCGGTGGTAATGTCGGCTAGTTGATCGCCCGATTTTCTATGCGCGACGGACGGCATCCGCTTGGCCAATGCCTCAAGTACCGAAGAGGCTTTGCGCACCGCGTAGGTTTCCAGTACCACGCCGCCGGACAACATCAACACCACCAAACTCCCGGCCAAATATTCGTCCAGCAGAACCGCCGTCACGATGGACATGCCTGCCAGCAAATCGGCGCCCCAATCGCCCTGCCCCAATTTTACGATCAGTTGAAAAACCAGCGGAATGCCGCCCAGCGCCAGCACGATAAGCAAAGGCACAGACACCAGTTCAATCGGACAAGAGAATTGCCCCTGATAGATTTCGGCAACAGCCGAGCTTAAAGCGGCATTCAGCGATAACGTATAGACTTCATGCCCAATATCAAGCGCATAGCGCAACACCAAATACCCGCCGATGCCTAGCAGGCTCAACACAGCAATGATGTTCTCGGATGTTGCGCGGGGGATCGTTGCTTGCTTATCGGTCATTGTTTCAGCCTCGCAAAATAGGTGTCGCTAGTTTACTACAATCCGCTAAAGCGTGCCGTGCGCGCCTTCTTTACTGGCGCGCACGGCACGCCCTACGCAGGATTTTCGCTGTCGATAAAAAAGCACTCCACTGCAAATTGCTGCCGGGTTTTTTCCATTAGCGCCTGGATACCGAACCGCTCCGTGGCATGGTGGCCGCCTGCAAACATGTGTATGCCCGCCTCTTGGCTTTCATGCCAGTCATGTTCGCTGATTTCGCCGGTAATGTACGCATCCAGCCGTTCTTTTTCGGCCAAGCGCCATTCGCTGTTGGCGCCGCCGGTAATGATGCCGACCGACCTGATCAGCGCATTGTTATCGGGCGTCGCCAAGATGACATTGTGCTTGAGCACGGCTTCCAATTTTTGTTGCAGCACGGCGGCGGTCAGCGGCTGTTCAAGCATACCTTTAATGCCGGTCGCCGAGCCTTTGTAATCGCCGAACGGCTGTTGTTGCCTGCAATCGATCAGCTGGCCTAACATCGCAGCATTGCCTATGTCCGGGTGTCCGTCCAGCGGCAGATGATAACCGAACAAGTTGATGTTGTTTTTCACCAGCGGGAAAATCCGTTGCGCGAACGTGCCGGTCAACGGTTTAGCGCCGTGAAACGTCCAAAACAGGCCGTGATGGACGACCAACGCGTCGGCCTTGTTTTCGACAGCCTGATGAATGGAATCGCGGGTTGCGGAAACCGCAAAAGCGATACGCTCGATGTGTTCAGCCCCGTCTACTTGCAGGCCGTTAGGACAATAGTCGGCGTAGGTTTCCGGGCGAAGCAGGGCTTGGTAATAGTCATTGAGTTGTGACCGGGTAATCATATTGCCAACGCCTCAAATTGTCGCCAGATGGTTTTGAAGGTTTCGGTCAGACGTTGATCGTCCGACTCGATACGCTCGGCTATTTCAGCGACGCTAAACCAGTCGCCTTCGTCAATTTCGTCGGGTGCCAGATTGAACGGACCGTTATGAATGCAACGGTAAACCTGGATAAATTCCATGCCGATAGCGGCTGTAGCCGGTAATTTAAACAGCGGTTCCAGCATGTGTGCGGCGCTGATGCCCAGCTCTTCTTCAATCTCCCTGACGGCACTGACGTCGTAATCCTCACCGGCGTCAACATGACCGGCCGCCGAGGTATCCCAAAGGCCGCCATTGAGATCTTTTTTCATCGAGCGTTTTTGCAGGAACAATTGCCTTTGCTCGTTAAAAACCAGGATGTGTACGGCGCGGTGCCTAAGGCTTGTCGCATGGATGATATGGCGTGCGCAGGTGTCGATGATGCAGTCGTTTTCATCAACGACGGAGAGTAGTTCGGTATTCATCAGTAAGGTTAAGTTATCAATCAAAAAAGATTGTAACTACTCAACAGTTAGAAAAATAGAACGCAGATGACGCTGATAATTATGATCAAATAAGATTTTTTGAATTATCTGCGTTAATCATATTAATCTGCGTCATCTGCGTTCCATTGTATTTAATAGCTGATTTTAGACTTTTATAAGAGGCACGCAAGCACAGTTCATGGGCTTTGCGGATACTGCGGATGATAAAAGCCATGCTCACATCCTGGGACGCGAGCATGTTTGAACGATTTTATCTGACGCTACCGGCTTCTGTTGCAGCCGCTACTTCAATTAACCGGCCTGATTTAACGTCGTAAATATAACCGTAAACAGGAATATCGGAAGGAACCAGCGGGTGATTCCTAATACGGGTTACATCTTCCAAGACACTTTGCTCTTGGTCTTTAATGGTCAACCAGTTTATATGCTTGGCTTCGTGTGAACCCGGTCCTTCACCGGTGTCATACCACAGGCCTTTATCGTCCAGGGATGCCGTTGTTAAGCTGCTTCCTAACAAGTCGCGCATGATCTCATCGTTAAATAGTTCCATGCCGCAATTGGTGTGATGAATAACAAACCATTCCCGCGTTCCCAATAACTTATAGGAGATGACCAAAGAACGGATCGCATCGTCACTGGCACGGCCGCCGGCATTACGAATGACATGGGCATCGCCTTCGGATAAACCGGCATATTTGGCAGGGTCCAAACGGGCATCCATACAGGTCAGGATCGCGAAATGCCGTCCGGGAGGCAGGGGTAAATCGCCTTTGTCACCAAAATCATTCACATAATCTCTGTTTGCTGCTAAAACTTCATTAAGAATTTTGCTCATAAACACCTCTCATTATAATTATTGGGCCATAAAAAACCGCTTGCTCCTGATCACTAAGGGATGAAAAAGACCAAGCGGCAATTAGACTACTATCTCCGGTTTAAAGTCTACTCCAATAAAGCAGGGTTTCAAATAGCGATATAGGTTATACAATATAAACTCAAAGTTTATAAAAGATCGAGTATGGCTAAATTAAATAACACGCAAGTCTTTTGCCGGATTGTTGAGTTGGGCACTTTTACAGCGGTCGCCCGCGAAATGAATCTTTCAGCGATGATGATCAGCAAATACATGGCTCAGCTGGAAGAGTCTTTAGGGGTTGCCTTGTTAAATAGGACAACCCGGCAACTCAGCATGACCGAAGCGGGAAAAATATACTATTACCGCAGCAAACAGCTGCTGGACGATTTCTCGGAACTGGAAGAATATACCTCGCAGCTGGGTTTACAGGTAAAAGGCACTTTAAAAATCAGCGCGCCGATCGATTTTGGTGGGCTTTATATGGTGCCTGCCATTGACGCGTATCAACGCGTCTATCCCGACGTCAAGATTTTGATGACCTTACACAACAGCCAGGTTAATTTAAGCGAAGGCAGTTTCGATTTGTCCATCCTGGTTACGGATACGCTTGATTTGGGCGTGGTTGCCCGGAAAATCGCCCAAACCCGGTTATGCACTTATGCATCGCCCGACTATATTGCCGAACACGGTGAACCCCAAACCATTGCCGAGTTAAGTTCGCATCGTTGCCTGCATTATATGGATACGCCGCATAAGGATTATTGGGTGTTTAATGACGGCGGCGAGGAGGTTAAAATCAAGGCGAACTGGCACTTTGCCTCAAACAATGGCCGGGCTCTGTGTCAGGCGGCCGCTTTGGGCATGGGCATAACCCAGGCGCCTGAGTTATCGGTGATGAATTATTTGGAACAAGGCAAGCTGATGGAGATTCTGCCTGCTTTTCGCATCCCGTCGCTGGAAATTTATGCTACCTATCTGCAAAGACGCTTTCTGCCCGCCAAGTTGGCGACGTTTGTGGATTTTTTAATTAAGTATTTTGCAGAAAACAATCGACTCACAAAATAAGCTGATATATCTAAAGGCACATAGCATGGCAAGGCGAAACAAACACAGTCTGGAAGAAATCAGGGAAATGGTATTGAATGCAGCGGAAACCATCATCATCAATGAAGGCTATTCGGCGTTAACGGCGCGCAAGATTGCGATGGACATCGGTTACACGGTCGGCAGCATTTATATGGTCTTCGCCAACATGGCCGATTTGGTCATGCATATTAACGCGAGCACTGTAGATGATCTTACCGAGCAGATGCAACAAGTGCCCCATTGCGTTCCTGAACACTATCTCGCAGAGCTGGCCAAGACTTATGTGGCGTTTGCCGACCGAAACTTTAACCGATGGACGATGATTTTTGTTCGGGATACCGAAATCCCCGAATGGTATCAACAGAAAACCCAGCAGATTTTTAGCCTGGTAGAGGCGCAATTTGCACAACTTGCACCGAACTGTTCAGCGCAACAAAGCCAACAGGCGGCGCGGGCGCTCTGGAGCGGTGTTCACGGAGTTTGCACCTTGCACCTGACTCGGGAGCTGGATGCAGCGGCTATTAAAGATGTTGAAGAGGCCGTTGTATTGCTGGTGAACAGCTTTATAACCGGCTGGGTGCAAACATTGGCCGATACTTAATATCTTTTAAAACATAACACCACGAAGACACGAAGAAAAAAACTTCGTGCTCTTCGTGTCTTCGTGGTAAAAATTTCTTATCTTGCGTAGTATCAATACTTAATCAACCAGACGCTGCTGATTGCGCAATAACTCGACAAACTCTTCCGCCGGTACGGGGCGGCTTTTAATATAGCCCTGATACATATCACAGCCTTTTTCCTGCAAAAACATCAATTGCTCAGGCGTTTCCACGCCTTCGGCCAAGACCTTAAAGCCCAGAATATGGCCCATCGCAATAATGGTGGACGCAATCTCCATGTCGTCTTGCAGATGAGGAATATCATCGATAAAACTCTTATCGATTTTTAACAGATCCAGCGGAAAATGTTTAAGACAAGCCAGGGACGAATAACCGGTGCCGAAATCGTCAATGGCCAGCCGAATGCCCTGCCCGCGCAGACAGTTGAGAATCTCTGTCGCGTTGCCCTGATTGTCCATTAAGCCGCTTTCGGTTATTTCCAGTTCCAGTTGACTGGCAGGAAAACCGGTATCGCTTAACACCGTAGCAACCAAGTCGCAAATGTCGCTACGGCGAAACTGGTGCGGGGACACATTGACCGCCAGGGTTAACGGCGGCAACCCCGCATCCAGCCACTGCCGACCTTGCTGACAGGTTTCCCGCAACACCCATTCGCCAATCACCAGAATCAGGCCGGTTTCTTCGGCAATCGGGATAAAGCGGATCGGCGGAATCAGTCCCTCAATCGAGTCTTGCCAGCGCACCAATGCCTCCGCGCCGATGATCCGGCCGCTGATAATATCCACCTGCGGCTGGTAAAAAACGCGTAAATCCTGTTGCTCAATCGCCCGGCGCAACCGCGATTCCAGGGCAATGCGCTCACGCGCCGCAATCGTCAAATCTTCCGAAAAATAGGCGAAGCAGCCGCGCCCGGCGTCTTTAGCCTGATACAACGCAGCATCGGCGTTATCCATGAGTAGCGCAGGATTATCGCCGTGTTGCGGATACAGGCTAATGCCGATGCTGGCGCTAATCTGTATGTCCTCGCCCTGCTCTACGCAAAAAGGTTTGCTTAAGTCGGCGATGATTTCTTCGGCCACTCGTGCGGCATCTTCAGGATGTGCAATGTCTTCCAGCAACACGATAAACTCATCGCCCCCCAATCGGGCCACCATGTCGACATCGCGTAACCGGGCCGTAATTCTTGCCGCCACTTGTTGCAGCAACTCGTCGCCTGCCAGATGGCCCAGGCTGTCGTTCACCGACTTAAACCGATCCAGGTCGAGCATCAGCAATGCCAACTGTTTGCCATCGCGTCGTTCTACATCAATGCCGTGTTTCAATCGCTCTTGCAACAACCGCCGATTGGGCAACTGAGTGAGCGGATCAAAAAAGGCCAGCTGCTTGATCTGCTCCTCGGCAGCCTTGCGTTCGGTGATGTCGATATGGGTGCCGACATAATGGGTAATCGCGCCGTCATCGCCTTTCACCACGGAGATGATCAGCCATTTGGGATAAATTTCGCCATTCTTGCGCCGGTCCCAAATTTCTCCCTGCCATGTCCCGGTGCTCTTGATGGTTTCCCACATCGCCGCATAAAAGGCCGCGCCATGCCGTCCGGATTTAAGTAAACTGATCTTTTGACCGACGGCCTCCTCTTTTGTGTAGCCGGTCGATTCGGTAAACGCCCGGTTAACTTGCAAAATAATATTATCGGCATCGGTGATGACCATCGGCTCATTCGACTCGAAAGCGATGGCGGCAACGCGAAGATGCGCATCCGCTTGTTTACGTAAAGTGACATCTCGTAATGCGCTGGCAAAAAACAAGCCTTGCTCCGTTTTAATCGGGCTTACGCTAATATCCACGTCAAAACTGCTGCCGTCTTTTCGCCGCGCCTGCACTGTCCGCCCCACTCCCAACGGCCTGGCAACCGGCGCGGCAACATATTTGGCGTGCAGCTCAGGATGGTTGGGGCGAAAGCCTTCCGGCACCAAAACTTCAATCGACTGACCGACCAGTTCGCCAAGCTTATAACCCAGCATTAACTCGGCTTGCCGGTTGACCTGAGTAATAATCCCCCGCTTGTCGCTAATCAGCATGGCATCCGGCGTGGCATTGAAAATGGCGCGTTGATAGCCCTCACTTGCGGTCAGCGTCTGTTCGGCTCGCCTGCGTGCGACGAAATAGGTAGCCAGCGTCATGCCGGTCACGGACAGTATCGCCATAAAAGACCAATAACTGGTCAAATAGGTTTTGGCAATGTCCTCTGCGAAAAAACCGGTTCCCTGCTGCGCGCCAAAAAGCCCTTGAATCGCCGTCATAACAAGGATTATGACTATCGCGCGAGGCCCCATGCGCACCGCCGCCCAGGTAACAAACAGGAACATCCAGTAGGCCTTGGCGACATCGCCTACTGCATCATGCATCCAGCCCATAAAAATCATTTGACCGGCCAGAAAGGCCGTCGCAATCAACACTATGAACTCGATCAGCCGCTTCGGTCTAAGCCAATCATCAGGCGCTCGCCGCCAAACCAGCATCATCGGGGTAACCAGGGCAATACCCAGCGTATCGCCACGCCACCAATAACTCAGATACCTTAAAAAAGTTTCTCCGGTCAGGAATCCGGAAAAAACCAATGTTACGGTTCCGAGCAATGCGGCTATAACGCTGGCAATACCCCCGGCTATAAGCAGTTGCAGGTAGTTGTGCGTGGACAGGGAAGATTGATTAAATAGGTCGTAGCGCTTCAGCAGCAGGGCGCCCAAAAGCGCCTCCAGCGTATTGCTGACGGCAACGGCTACGGCCATCCAAAAGGCGTTGATTGTGATGACGTTGACGACGAGAGCCCCGAGGAATACGCCACAGGCGTACCTGTTCCCGCCCATCAACAAAACCGACAACGCCAGTCCTGCAGGTAGCCAGATGATACTGATCACGCCGTTGTCCGAACAACAGGCAAGAACAGTCAAACCGAGCAACGCATACAGTGCGGCTACGCCGAGTTGCTTTAGTAGCCCGGCAAGTTGATGGAAATTTATCATTATTATTATTTTTCCTTACTACGATTTTTAGTGGGTCGCGCCTTTAAGCGGCACAACCTTTGGAGCTCCGATGTATGACGTTAACGATACCCACAGTAGGCGCTTTAGGCGAAGCATTCAACCTACGAATATTGTTGAGCACGCAATAACTCGGCAAACTCATGCGCCGGCACCGGTTTACTTTTAATATAGCCCTGATACATATCACAGCCTTTTTCCTGCAAAAACGCCAGTTGCGCCACCGTTTCCACGCCTTCGGCCAAGACCTTAAAGCCCAGAATATGCCCCATGGCGACAATCGTTGCGGCGATTTCCATGTCATCCTGCTGAAAAGGAATATCGTCGATAAAGCGCTTGTCGATTTTCAATACATCCAGCGGGAAGTGTTTAAGGTACGCCAGCGATGAATAACCGGTGCCGAAATCGTCAATGGCCAGCCGAACGCCTTGAGCGCGGAGACTATTAAGAATGGCCGTTGCGTTATCCTGATTTTCCATCAATCCGGTTTCGGTTATTTCTAATTCCAGTTGCTGAGACGGAAAACCGGTGTCGCTCAGCACAGTAGCCACTAAAGCACAAATGTCGCTACGGCGAAACTGGTGCGAGGAAACATTCACCGCCAGGTTTAATGGCGGCAAACCCGCATCCAGCCATTGTCGGCCTTGACGACAGGTTTCGCGCAACACCCATTCGCCGACCTCCACAATCAGGCCGGTTTCTTCGGCAATAGGAATAAAGCGGATCGGCGGAATCAGCCCCTCGACCGGATCTTGCCAGCGCACCAATGCCTCGGCACCGACTATGCGGCCGCTGGCAATATCCACCTGCGGCTGGAAAAAAACGCGCAGCTCCTGTTGCTCAATCGCATGGCGCAGACGTGTCTCCAGCGCTATGCGTTCTCGGGCAGCAATCGTCAAATCTTCCGAAAAATAGGCGAAGCAACCGCGCCCGGCGTCTTTAGCCTGATACAACGCAGCATCGGCATGGTCCATGAGTAGCTCAGAAGTGTCACCGTGTTGCGGATACAAGCTAATGCCGATACTGACGCCAATCTGGACGTTGTCGGTATGGGTCAAACAAAAGGGTTTGGTTAAATCGGCAATAATTTCTTTAGCCACCCGTGCAGCATCTTCCGGCTGGGCAATATCCTCCAGCAACACAATAAACTCATCGCCACCCAAACGAGCCACCATGTCGACATCGCGCAATCTTGCCTTGATGCGTTCAGCGACCTGCTGCAACAAGTCGTCGCCTGCCAAATGCCCCAAGCTGTCGTTAATCGCTTTAAAGCGATCCAAATCAAGCATCAGTAACCCCAGTTGCTTGCCGTCACGGCGCTCCACATTAATGCCGTGTTTTAGCCGTTCCTGCAACAGCCGTCGATTGGGCAGCCGGGTGAGCGGATCATAGAAGGCCAGCAGCTTGATTTGCTCCTCGGCAGCCTTACGCTCGGTGATGTCGGTATGGGTGCCGACATAATGACTGACTACGCCGTCACTCCCTTTTACCGCAGTAATGGACAACCACTTGGGATAAATTTCGCCATTCTTGCGGCGATCCCAAATTTCTCCCTGCCAGGCGCCGACGCTTAAAATACCCTTCCACATCGCCGCATAAAAAGCCGCATCATGACGCCCGGATTTGAGTATGCTTATTTTTTGGCCTACGGCCTGCTTTTCCGTGTAGCCGGTGGATTCGGTAAAGGCTTTGTTGATCCGTAGGATGACACTTGCCGTATCAGTGATGACCATTGCTTCCTGAGATTCGAACGCAACAGCGGCGATGCGTAAATCCATTTCTATGCGTTTACGCTCGGTGATGTCGCGGCAGAAAACACAAAACTGCTGAAATTCAGACAGGAAGGCGGCAGAGACTTCAATATCAATGGTATGCCCGTCTTTATGGCGGTGACGGGTTTCGAACAGGTCATAACCCTGCGTAACAATTTTTACAATATGTGCTTTTATTTGCTCCGATCCTTCCTTTGCCTCCAATTGACTGATACGCATGTTCACCAATTCATCAATCGAATAACCGATTATTTTTGCATAGGCCTCATTAGCTTGCAGCACATTACCCATCAAATCAGCTACCCAAAACCCGTCCAGGGATATATCAATCATCGCTTTGATTTGATTTAATACCCGCTCAGCCTGCTTACGCTCGGTGATGTCCTGCGCACTGCCCACCATGCGTAGCGGTCTGTTCATTTCATCGTATTGCAATCCGCCGCTGCCACGGATAAAACGAACGGCGCCGTCCGGTAGCCTAATATGGAAATCCAGTTCCTGCGACGCCTTCCCTGCCCGGCAGTCGCTGAGCCATCTTTTCATCGCGGCACGATCATCGGGATAGATCAGATCGAGAAACGTTTTTAAGGAGAGTCCGAATGTCTGCTGCGCAACGCCAAAAATTCGATACATTTCGTCCGACCAGCTAATGCAGCCGGTCGCCAGCTCCATAGACCAACTGCCGACATGGGCGATGCGCTGCGATTCGGACAACATCTGCTCTTTGTCCTGCAACATTTGCTGTACTTGTTTGCGTTCGGTAATATCGACTGCCGAACCGATGTAACCGGTAAATACGCCGCTTTCATCATAAAGCGGCATGCTTTTATCTAAAATCCAGCGCCAGTCGCCAGTCGCGCTACGCAAGCGGTATTCTGTGGTAATGGCTACCTGGACTTCGGTATTTTGGTAATACGCCACGAAGGCGGTTTCTCTGTCATCGGGATGAATGGCACTGATCCAGTCCTGATGAGTCATAGTTTGTACCGAATCGAGACCTGTGAAATCTAACCAGGATTGGTTGGCAAAAGTGGGTTCACCCTCGGCATCGGTAATCCAGATCATAATGGGCGAGCTGTTGGCCATCCGGCGAAAACGCTCCTCACTTGCCCGTAGCGTAGCCTCGGCTTGTTTTCGTTCGGTGATGTCCCGCAAGGCACTGGCGAAAAACAAGCCTTGCTCTGTTCGAATCGGGCTTAGGCTGATTTCCACATCCAGTTCACTGCCGTCTTTTCGTAGCACCTTTACCGTCTGCCCGGCGCCCATCGGACGCGTCACTGCCACGGCGGAAAACTGTGCCCGCAATCCCGGATGCGCCGCCCGAAAACTCTCCGGCACCAGGGTTTCAATCGATAGCCCGAGCAGTTCGTTAATCGAATAACCCAGCAAGCGTTCGGCCTGCTGATTGGCCATGGTAACAATACCGTGCTCGTTGCTGATTAGCATGGCGTCCGGCGTAGCATCGAAGATAGCGCGCAGATAGGTTTCGCTGGTTTGTAGCGCTTGAGGACTAGGCAGTCGTAACAATTTTGGAATCAACGGCCAAATCAGCACGGCCGTGACTATCGAAACGAGCGCAGTGGCAAGTTTTACCAAACCGTCCAGCCAATAATCGGGGTGCCAAATGGTCCAGATACTGATTAAGTGGGTGGTACCGCATAAACAAATGAAAACCCCAAACAACACAAATACCCAGCGATAAGCCAAATCGGTGCGCTTTTTGACAAAATACCATAATGCAAACGGGATGGAAAAGTAGGCAATCGCAATAATGCTATCGCTGATAATATGTAACCACAACATTGACGGCAGCCATAGATAGCAAGCACCATGAGGCATAAAACTGCTGGTGCCGACCAGTAAATCATTAATCCATGCAAACATTCAGTGTTGTACTCCATTGATACGCTTTGTTGCCAAACCAAAACACCGATTAAACGGTGTTACCCATTAACAATGGATAACACTCTCACCGCCTCTACGAACAGGGATTCTGGTGATGGAACATAAACATAACGAATCGTTAAAAATCTTCCTCTGTTAATAGCGTTGTTACCTTTCTGTCCGGATCCGTGATAACCCATAGTTTTTCGGTTTCAATGCTATAGACCGACATTATCCTTTCCACCGACTCCGGTAGCAACGCAAGCGTATTTTCACGCCAGTCCACCTCGGACACATCCCCGTAGTCGCCTTTTTCATGTCGGTCCAGCAAATCGCCAATGGGTACCTTAAAACTGGCTATAACCGAAATAGCCGATGGCGTCATAGTGATTTTTCCGAGTTCAAACAGCTTCATTTGATAAGTTCCTCATAATATTGTAGTCTAAAGCTTACTTATAGTCGTTAACCGTTTTTTGTTTTTCTTGATTATCCGGCAGTTACAAAAACACGGGAAAAATGACTCCGAGTACCGGCAAGCTCAGCTTCAGCATTACAAGCACAGGGTTTACTTTTTTACGGCAGCAAATGCGTAAAAGTATAGCTGCCAACAGCCAATAACATAACAAGATTTTGAAAAAACCTCGCAGAGCCGTTGTTTTTGTCCTGATTCCTGAAACCCGGCATTGACGTGAGACGATAAACAACCGTTCATCATGCCGCGATAAAAAACTTAGCCTGACCCATGTTCCCTGTTTCCGGCAGGCCAATGTCGGAGCTAAAGCCCGGCCTACCCATCAGGGGCGCTGAACTGCTACACTTTAAATTCAGAATAATAGTCTCCCTCACTATTGAAGGATGACAACTATAGCGATTGTGGCGGACTTTCCGAATATGAACAGCGATCAGAATAAACCGTCTGCTGACGAAAATAGTCGACTAATGGGGAATGCAAGCCGTAAAGAATTGCTGGCCTGGGCTTTATATGACTTTGCCAACTCCGGCTATACCACGGTGGTGCAGACCACTATCTTCAGCGCCTATTTTGTCGGTGTGATTGCCGGTGCCGCACAAGGCCTCGCCCCCGGTTTATCGACCCTGCTCTGGTCTCTGGCTATCGGCATCGCTAATTTTATAGTCATGATCGGCGGGCCGTTGATCGGTGCAATCGCCGATCAGCGGGCTTGCAAGAAACGTTTCCTGCTGATTTCCTCGATAGGCTGCATAGTATCGACAGCCTTGCTGGCACTGGTCGGTCCCGGCGATATAGGGCTGGGAATGGTGCTGGTTACCCTTTCAGCCATCATGTTTGCTTACGGCGAAAACCTGATTGCCGCATTTCTGCCGGAAATTGTGCCTGAAGATAATATGGGCAGAATGTCCGGCTATGGCTGGAGTCTGGGATATTTTGGCGGCCTTCTGACACTGGGAATTTGTCTGGCCTACATTACCTGGGCCAAACGGCACGGGTTGCCGGAAACCCATTTTGTCCCTGTTACCTTACTGATCACCGCCGCAATCTTTGCCTTGGCGGCCACCCCTACCTTTCTTTGGCTGCATGAACGGGCAATACCTGTTGCGCTAAACCGAAGCCTGTCAAACCTACAGATAGGTTACGCTCGATTGGCGCACACGTTTAAAGAAGCGGCCCGCTTTCGCGACCTGCTCCGGTTTTTGGTAACGCTGGGCGTGTACCAGTCAGACGTTAGCACCGTGGTGGTTCTGGCCGCCATTTATGCGCAGGAAGTCATGGGCTTCGATACCCAGTCATTGATTGTGCTGATTATGGTCGTTAATGTGACCGCCGCTGTTGGCGCTTTTGTTTGCGGACATTTACAAGACCGGATGGGATCGGTCCCGACGCTGGCCATTACCCTGCTCATCTGGATTGTTGCGGTGATAGTGGCGTTATTTGCCAGCAAGACGGCGCATATGTGGATAGCCGGAAATATTATTGGTCTGGCGATGGGCGCCAGCCAGGCTGTCGGGCGCGCTTTAGTCAGTAAATTTTCACCAACCGAGCGGGCGGGCGAATTTTTGGGTTTATGGGGATTGGTCAATCGCTTATCGGCCATAGTGGGCCCATTGAGCTACGGACTGATCAATTACTGGAGCAATGGCGACCACCGGATATCATTGCTGTCGACGTTAGCGTTTTTTATCGTCGGCCTGGCTTTGCTGTGCAAAGTCAATGAAAGTCGGGGTAAAGCCGCTGCACTAATGGGCGATGCGGGTTAATTCTAGAAAAACCATTTCATCCACGAAAAGCACGAAAATATTTGTGCGGGTCCTCAAGCCCCAGCGTTGAGGATCAGCGTAAAAATATATTGGTTTATTTCGTGTCTTTCGTGCTTTTCGTGGACTAACCGCCGTTTTTAGACTGATTATCCGGCAGGTGCAGCGATACCAGAAAAGTCGCCATAAAAACCAGCATCCCCAGACTCAGCATGGACAGAACGGGATCGGCATGCTGCGAGACGGCATAGGTATAGCTGCCCACCGCAGCCAACATGGTGAGATTCTGGAAAAAACCCTGCAAAGCGACAGCGCTGCCGCTGCCGATGCTCTGTTGCCCCAGTTCCTGCAAGGCGGCGTTGACGGGGACGATAAACATGCCGCCCATTACGCCGATGAAAAACAGCATAAACCGGGCCGGCCAGATGCTGTCGGTCAGACTCAGCCCAAAAATAAACAACGCCATTAAATAAGCGGGTAATCTGGCGCGGCGTAAATGTTCAAGCGGAATGAGTCCCGGCACCAGAGCTGATCCGGCGATGATGCCGATAGCGATGAATAAGGTAAGTTCCGCAATTTCTGACGCATTTTTTGACAATAAAATCAGCGGTGCCCAAGCCACAATAATCACTCTTAACGTTGCCGCAGCGGCCCAGAATAAAGAGCCTCCAAGAATGGCAAAGCGTGATCGCGGCGTAGAAAAAAACAGGCCTATTTCCCGCCCAAACATCAGCAATGCCGAACCGGGAGCGGTTTTTTTGGCAATGCTCACCGGTAAAAACAGCGTAGTCAATGCGGAGATTATAAAAATGACGATGGTGCCGATTAACGCCCACATTATCGAATAATCCGCGACCTTGGCGCCTATCATCATGCCCAGTAAAATAGCCAGGATGGTGGAACCTTCAATCCAGCTGTTCGCTTTCACCAGAAATTCATGCCCTGCCAGCTCAGGCAGGATGCCGTATTTAGCCGGACTGTAAATGGCCGCGCCGACACCGACCACGCAATAAGCAATCAACGGTTCCACGTTGCACAGCAATAATCCTGCCCCCGCCGCTTTAATCAGATTGCCGATAATCAACACCCTGGATTTGGGATGATTATCGGCAAATCCGCCCACCCACGGCGCAAGTAATACAAAGGCAACCAGAAACGCACTTTGCAAAGCCGGAACGTACCAACTTGCCAGCTGTGCAGATTGCATCACCATGGCAATCACTGTGAACAAAATAGCGTTATCGGCAAATGCGGATAAGAACTGGGCGATCAGTAACGGATAGATTTGTTTGTTCATAATTATTTAAGGCAAAAGGCGAAGGACGAAGGGCAAAAAATACTTGCATTGCGGTTTAAGGCCGTTTCCATAAAAGAACATACCCGAATTACGCATTATTTTCTCACCACGAAGACACGAAGAGCACGAAGAAAAAACATAAACTTCGTGTCCTTCGTGTCTCGGCAACTGCTCCTGCGTTGCTCTACCTCCTGCATCCATGCAGTCGTTCGTGGTGAATAAAAAATAAATTATACGAGATATATTCTTTACCGGACATCGCCTAAGAATTTAGCCTTTAGCCTCTTTTATGCCTTGCCGGCCGCCAGTTCTGTCACTGCAATATAATTGGTTTTACCGGTCGCCATCACCGGAATCGCATCAACGATCAAAATCTTCTTGGGCAGGAGGATAGGAGCCACACCTTTAGAGGCCGCAGCCAAGTCATTAACAGTCGCCTGTTTATGGGTGGTGAGCAAAATAACCTGTTCGCCTTTTTTTGCATCCGGCAGGCTGATTGCAGCGTGATGCGCATCCGGCCAGGCATTGGTCGCCATCTGCTCTACGGCGGTTAACGAGACCATTTCGCCGCTGACTTTGGCAAAACGTTTGCTGCGGCCGCGTATGCTGAGGAAGCCTTCATTGTCAACATGCACAATATCGCCGGTATCGTACCAACCCTCGCCATAGATTGATTTGGGCGGCACCAGCTTGCCCGGATTATCGGCCAGCAGGTAACCCAGCATGATATTGGGCCCGCTGACGTGCAGTCTGCCCGCTTCTTCAATGCCTTCGACCGGCTCCAGCTTGTAGCCCATAGACGGCATAAACCGGCCTACAGTGCCTGCTTTAAAATCCATCGGCGTATTGACCGAGGCGATAGGCGTCGTCTCGGTGGCCCCATAACCTTCCAGTATGCGTATGCCGAATTTATCCGCCCAAAGCTGGCGAGTGGTTTCCTGCAGTTTTTCCGCACCGGCAACCACATAACGCATATTGAAAAAATCATAGGCATGGGCTTTTTTGGCATAACCGGCTAAAAAGGTATTGGTGCCGAACATGATGGTGGCGCTGATTTCATAAGCGATTTCGGGAATGACCGCGAAATGCAATGGGGTCGGATAGAAAAAGGTGGTCATGCCATGCAGTATCGGCAGCATAGTGCCGACGGTAAAGCCGAAGGAATGGAACATCGGCAGAAAGTTGAGCACCACATCCCGCGCCGTAAAATTGATCCGGGCTTCCAGTTGCTTAAGATTGGACAGGATATTGGCGTGGGACAATACCACGCCTTTGGGCGTGCCTTCGGAACCGGAGGTAAATAAAACCACCGCCGGACTGTCAGGGC
>Ga0208518_100032_pt1 | contig 121094 bp, 115 predicted proteins | sample LakWasM127_HOW14_2_FD_183937 | JGI IMG/M metagenome (GOLD analysis project Ga0208518, IMG submission 183937) | Freshwater sediment methanotrophic microbial communities from Lake Washington under simulated oxygen tension - Sediment Metagenome... | ecosystem: Environmental > Aquatic > Freshwater...
CCGGCGCCAGTTGCTTCTGCGGAAACTGGTCGGCCAGATAGGCGCAGATGGCCGCGACTTCGGTCACCACGGTGTCGCCGTGCCGCAGTGCGGGCACCTTGCCCATGGGGTTGATCTCCAGGTAGGCCGGCGCCTTCATCGTCGTGCCGTAGTCGAGCAGCACCGTCTCGTAGGGGACGCCGCATTCTTCGAGCATCCAGCGCGCCACGCGGCCGCGCGACATGGGGTGGGTGTAGAGGGTAAAGGGATGGGCCATGGCGCTTTTCCTTGGAAGTTGAACGAAGGCGCCAGCGTAGGCTGCCGCCGTGTCAGAAACTGTCAGCAGCGGTGTGGGGCCATGGCGGGCGGTGCCCTGTTCAGTCCGGCTTGACCGCAAAGCCCATCTGGTCGCGCCAGCGCCGCATGAGCGTGTGGCGCCGCGCCGGGTAGCGCAGACCGGTTTCGGTCAGCGCCACCACGCGGTCGGCGCGAAAGTGGCGGAAGTCCTGGCGCAGTTCGCACCACGCTGCGAGCATGCGGGACTCTTGAAAGAAGGCCATGGCAAAGGGCCACACGGTGCGCTGGCTGACGGTCTCGTGCGTATCGCGGTAGCCGATGTGCACCGACTGCTCGGTTCGGATGGCCCGGCGCAGCGCGGGCAGCCAGGGTTCGGGCGCGACCGGGCGCCCCGGCGGAACCAGCAGACCGCTGGTGTCCACGGTCAGGCGCAAAGGCGCCGGCAAGGTGGCGCGGATGCGTTCCAGCGCCTGGCGCGCGGCCTGGGCCAGCGTGGGGTCGGCTTGCAGCGCCACCCAGCGCACGCCCAGCACCAGGGCCTCGATCTCGTCCTCGCCAAACATCAGCGGCGGCAGCGTGAAGCCGGGCTGCAGCACATAGCCCATGCCGGCCGCGCCATCGATCTGGGCGCCCTGCTCGCGCAGCGTCGCCACGTCGCGGTACAGGGTGCGTGGGCTCACGTGCAACGCGGCGGCCAGGGTGGTTGCGCTCACCGGGCGCCGGTGCCTGCGCAGGGCTTCGAGCAGTTGCAGCAGGCGGGCGGCGCGGCTCATGGTGACGGCGTGGTGGCAGTCTGTGCCGGCTCAGGCGAAGTGGTCGAATGATGGGAAGGCCAAGCGCAGCCCGCGACCCGCGGCATCCACCACGCGCAGGCCCGGTGCCGCCTCGACCTGGCCGATGCGCGTGACCGGCGTGGCCGCCTGCCGCGCCGCTTCAGTCACGGCGGCGCGGGCGGCCGGCGGGGCGGTGAAGGCGAGCTCGTAGTCGTCGCCGCCGGAGACAGCGCATTGCAGCAAAAAATCGGACTCAAATTGGCCGTCAGCGCTTGATAGATAAGGCTTTATAGCTATCAATTCGAGAATTTTTTCCGCCATGAGGCGTGCCCCCACCCCGGAGGCACGCAGCACATGGCCCAGGTCGCCCGCCAGGCCGTCGCTCAGGTCGATGGCGCTGCTGGCCAGGCCGCGCAGGCGCAGGCCCAGGGCGACGCGCGGGTTGGGGCGTTCCAGGCGCTGGCGGGCGCGGGCCAGCAGCGCTTCTGGCAGGGCGATGCGCCCCTGCAGGGCTTCGAGTGCCAGGCGCGCATCGCCCAGCGTGCCACTGACATAGAGGTCGTCGCCCACCTGCGCGCCGCTGCGCAACAGTGCCTGGCCCGCCGGCACTTCGCCGAACGCCGTGATGCAGATGGCGAGCGGGCCGCGCGTGGTGTCGCCGCCGACCAGTTCGCAGCCATGCTGGTCCGCCAGGGCCAGGAGGCCGCGGGCAAACGCCGCCAGCCAGGCGTCGTCGGCCTCGGGCAGGGCCAGCGCCAGCGTGAACGCGAGCGGCTCGGCGCCGCAGGCGGCGAGGTCCGAGAGGTTCACCGCCAGCGCTTTGTGGCCGAGCGCCTCGGGGTCCACGTCGGGGAAGAAATGCCGCCCTTCGAGCAGCATGTCGGACGTCACCGCCAACTGCATGCCGGGGCGCGGCGCGAGCAGCGCGCAGTCGTCGCCCACGCCCAGCGCCGCGCGCCGCACCGGGCGGGTGAAGTGGCGTGCGATCAGGTCGAATTCACCCATGGGGTTGGATTGGGCGGTGTATCCATGGCAGTGCCGTCATGGTGGCCCACGCCGGCTGCATACTGGCCTGCTTCAAACCAGCGGCCGCCGTGCAAGGGCCGCCCCGCCGCACTGGCGGCGTCCCCCTGGGGGAAGACGCGAAGCGGCTCAGGGGGGTCAATTCATTCCCCGGAAGCGCTGCGCGGCCTGGCGGCTGACCTCTGCCAGCAGTTGCTCTTCGCGCTGGCGCTCGCGCAGCCAGCGGGCGTCGTTCTGGGCGGCGGCCGCCTCGCTGCGCAGCAGGTGCAGCGCGCCCGAGGCGCCGTGGGCGGCGGCATGCCCGGCGATCTGGTCGATGGTGCGCATGATGTGCTCGCGCAGCGGCATGTGGTCGCCGGTGGCCGGGTCCACGTAGACCGCGTCCATGCCGAAGCGGCAGGCCTGGAAACGGTTGTAGGTGTAGACGAGGTAGTCGTCCTCCTCGGGCATGAAGGGCTGGTCGGCCAGGAACCAGGCGCCGAGCGACTGCACGTAGCCGGCCAGCGCGGCGGCGCGTTCGATGGTCAGCGGCGTGTCGAAGACGCGGATCTCGATGGTGCCGAACTCGGGCTTGGGGCGGATGTCCCAATAGAAGTCCTTCATGCTCTTGACCACGCCCGTGCGCGTCATCTTGTCGAAGTACTGCTCGAAATCCGTCCAGGCCAGGGCCATGGGCGCGCGGCCCGAGAGCGGGAAGGCGAACACCGAGTTGAGGCGCGCCGAGTCGAAGGCCGTGTCCTGCCCCTGCACGTAGGGGCTGGACGCCGACAGCGCGATGAAGTGCGGGATGTAGCGGCTCATGCGGTGCAGCATGAGCAGGGCCGCGTCGGCGTTCGGGCAGCCGATGTGCACATGCTGGCCGAAGATGGTGAACTGCTTGGAGAGGTAGCCGTAGAGCTGCGAGAGCTCCTGGAAGCGCGGCTTGTCGTAGATGCGCCGCTCGTGCCACTGCTGGAACGGGTGCGTGCCACCGCCGACGACGGCGATGTTGAGCTTGTCCGCGCTTTTCACCAGCGCGTCGCGGATCTGGCTGAGCTGGCCCAGCACCTCGCTCGACGAGTGGCATACACCGGTCGAGATTTCGATCATGCTGTTGGTCATCTCCGGCACCACGCTGCCGGGCAGCGGGGTCTTGCGCATCAGGCGCAGCATGTCCTCGGCGTAGGGGGCCAGGTCGTAGTCGTGCGTGTTGACGAGCTGCAGCTCCAGCTCGACGCCCAGCGTGAGCGGCTCGGACTGGTTGAAGGCTTCAAGACTCATGCTGGTCTCCGGTGCTCACGCGCGTCGTCAGCGCCCAGGGTTTGGAACTCTCGCCCGCACGGTAGATGGCCAGGGTGCAGATCACCGCCCCCGCCACTTCCATGAGCAGGATGGCCGGCAGCGCGATGGCGGCGATCATCGGGCCGATCTCGGGCGAGGCGCGCACGAACTGCGAGGCGATCAGCAGCGCGATCGACGACATCGGCGTCATGGCGCTGGCCACCCACAGCGCCTGCTGCCAGCTGGCGCCACTGCCCACATTGCCCAATGCCACGCCCAGCATCTTGGCCACCAGGCGTGCGGCAATGAGCGCCAGCACCAGGCCGGCCACGCGCCCGCTCCAGTCCGCCTGGGCGGCCACGGTCGAAACCAGCACGAACATCAGCATGGTGAGCAGCGCCGAGGCATTGCCGAGGTGGCGCGGCCAGGCCCAGGGGCGGGGATTGAGCTGCTTGAGCAGGATGGCGCCAAGCAGCGCCGCGAGCGGCGCGGAACCGCCCAGGTGCGCCGCGACGGCGGTGGCCGCCGCCACCAGGGTGAGCAGCAGCAGCGAGGTGTTTTCGCTCGTCGGGCTCATGAAGCGCAGGGCCGTGCGCAGGGTCAGTGCCAGCACGGCGGCCACGACGATGGACACCCCCAGCACCACCAGCACCGGAGACAGCGTGTCGGTCAGCGTGACGGCGGGGCGGCCCAGCACCTCGGCGCTGGCGCTGCCGAGCGTCAGGGCGTACAGCGTGGACAGGGTCGCCAGGACGATGGCGCGCTCGGTCACCGGCCCGGCCGCGCGCGTATCGGCCACCACGCGCGTCAGCACCGAGGGCGAGGCGGCCAACGCCACCAGGGCCAGCGGGCTGGCGACCTGGGTGGGCAGATCGAGCCAGACCAGCGTCCAGTACACCGCGAAATAGGTCAGCGCCGATTCGGCCACGCTCTGCACCAGCACCATGGGGTTGTGGCGGAACCAGCGCAGCGGGATGCGGCCGCCGGCCTCGAACAGCACCACCGCCAGGCCGAGTTCCAGCAGGAACAGGCTGGTGCCTTGCAGCGGCCAGGGTGAGCCGCTGAAGCCGGCCAGGCCGGCCAGCGTGCCGACCACGGTGTAGCCCACGACCTTGGGCAGGCCGATATGGCGTTGGAGCAGATGGCCGGCAATCGCCGCGACCGCCAGCAGCAGCGACCACTGCACGGTGGGCAGGCCTGCCGAGGGGCGCAGCCATTGGCCCCAGAAGCTCAGGATGTCGTTCATGTCGTGGTTCCTTCGGTCTGCCGGCGTGGCCGCAAACCTGTTTTCCATAGGCGCTCTGGAAGCCCGACGAATATACAAGGCGCCCGACGTGGCGCCGTGTAGGCAGGCTGCGCGCTCAGGCGACCGGGCCGGTGGACGTCTGGGTGGGTACGGTGCCAGCCGCCGCAGTATCGACCGCCGCGGCGCTGGGCGCCGGGGCATCGGCCGCAGCGGTGTCTGCGGGCGGTGGCACCGGGGCGCCGGCCTGCTCGTCGAGCTGGTCGCCCGACCAGCGCAGCGCCCGCGCCGCAATCGGCGGCCCCACGGTTTCCAGCAGCGCCACGGCGGCCAGAACCACCGCACCCACCAGGGCGCCCTGCTCGGGGAACAGGGAGAGCGTGGTGTTCACCAGGCCGATCGCCAACCCTGCCATGGGCAGCAGCAGCAGGCCGGTGGTCGCGGCCTGGCGCGGGGTCGCGCCCAGCGCCACGCCCGCGCCGCCCACGCCCAGCCATTTGGCGGCGGCGCGCGCGCCAACGAACACCAGCACGGCCGGCCATTGCTCCAGGATCTCGGCGACGTGCAGGTTGGCGCCGGCGTAGACGAACAGCACGATGAAGAACAGCTCGAACGAGGCGCCGAACTCGATGCCGGCGATCAGCTTGGCCCGCTCCATGCTGCGCACCACCATGCCCAGCACCAGCGGCGCGAACAGGGCCGAGAGCTTGAGCACCAACGCCGCGCCCACGGTCATCATGACGGCGCCAATGACCAGCGCCAGCTGGTATTGCCCGGCCGCCTTGGTCTTGCGCGCCGCCAGGTGCAGCAGCCAGCCCATGGCCAGCCCCAGTGCGCCGGAGCCCAGCACCTGGTACAGCGGCGCGCCGAGCATGACGGTCCACGGGGCGTTGGCTTGCCCGTACAGGGCCGGCAGCACCGCCGCGAAAGCCACGAAAGCCAGCACGTTGTTCAGCGCCACGAGCAGCATGGCGCGCTCGGTGACCGGGCCCGAGGCGCGCAGCTCGTGCGCTACATGGATCAGCACCGCCGGCGAGGAGGAAACCGCAATCGTGGCGATCACCGCCGCCGTCAGGCCGGAGACGCCGACCAGCCCCAGTCCGAAGTACACCGCGCAAAAACTCAGCGCGCTTTCGGTCAGCGAAACCAGTACCACGCGGCGCTCGTGCCCCAGGCGCTTGGTGTCTATGGACAGGCCCAGGCGGTAGAGGATCAGCGCCAGCGCCACGTCCACGACGATGCGCGACTGCGCCAGGCCGGTGTCGCTGATCACGCCGAGCACGTTGGGGCCGGCGACGAAGCCGACCACCATGAAGCCGGTGATGCTGGGCAGCCAGCGCCAGCGGTGTGCGACGTAGCCGCCGAGCGCGCCGCAAAACAGCAGGAAGCCGAAAAAGAACAAGGTATTGGCCGACAGCGGCCAGCCGGGGAGGAAGTCCATCGCCGCGATCAATGCAGCACGCGGGTGCCGTGCTGGCCGGCGTCGAGGACAAAGCGGGCGATGGGCACGTCGAAGGGCTCGCCGGCCTCGGTGACGAAGCGGTAGCTGCCTTCCATGCTGCCGGTTTCGCTGCGCAGCCGGCAGCCGCTGGTGTACTGGAAATGCTCGCCCGGCCGCAGCAGCGGCTGCTGCCCGACCACGCCCAGGCCGCGCACTTCCTCCTGCGGCCCGCGCGCGTCGTGGATCACCCAGTGGCGCGCGATCAGCTGCGCCGGGGCGCTGCCGGTATTGGTGATGGTGATGGTGTAGCTGAAGGCATGGAGCCCGCGCTCGGGCGCGGACTGCTCGGCGACGTAGGCCGTCTGCACGTCGATGTCAAAGGGGGGCTGCTGCATGGCGCGCATGGTAACTGCGACAATCCACCGCATGAGTCGCACCTACCGCATTGCCCCTTCCATCCTCTCGGCCGACTTCGCCCGCCTGGGGGAAGAAGTCACCAGCGTCATCGCCGCCGGCGCCGACTGGATCCACTTCGACGTGATGGACAACCACTACGTGCCCAACCTCACGTTCGGCCCCATGGTCTGCCAGGCCCTCAAGCCACACGCCAAGACGGCGGCCGGTGCGCCGGTGCCGATCGACGTGCACCTGATGATCGAGCCGGTGGACGCCCTGGCGGCGGCCTTCGCCGACGCCGGCGCCGATTCCATCAGCTTTCACCCGGACGCCACGGCGCACGTGCACCGCAGCATCCAGGCCATACGCTCCAAAGGGGTGCGCGCGGGCCTGGTGTTCAACCCTGCGGCACCGCTCGACGTGCTGGACTGGGTGATCGAGGACCTCGACCTGATCCTCGTCATGAGCGTCAATCCGGGCTTCGGCGGCCAGGGCTTCATCGATTCTGCGCTGCGCAAGATTGAAGCACTGCGCCGGCGCATCGACGCCAGCGGCAAGGACATCCGCTTGCAGGTGGACGGCGGCATCAAGCAGGACAACATCCGCCGCGTGGCGGACGCCGGGGCCGACACCTTCGTGGCCGGCAGCGCGATCTTCGGCCAGAGCGACTACCGCGCCGTCATCGACGCCATGCGCCGGCAATTGACCTGACACCCGGCCGCGCTACTGCGGGACGGGCGTGATCGTGGTGATCGTGCTCTCGCGCAGCAACCCGCCTTCGGGCACCGAGCCGCTGCCGGCGTCGCGCACGCGGGCCACGCAAGCGGCGTGGCTCTCATCGCTCTTGAACACCTCGCAGCGCTGCAGCGCGTTGTTGTCCAGCCGCTCGGCCTCGCTGCTGGTGAGGTTGCCGCGGCGTGCCGCCTGCAGCGCGGCACCGGCTTCGCGCAGGCAGGTGTCGCGCGCCTGCCAGGTGTTGCCGGACATGCAGGCCTGGCGATCCTGCAGGTAGCGCTCGCGCGCCGTGCCGTCGGGCGCGGCCTGGGCGGCGCCGGCCAGCAGCAGCACGGCCAGCGGCGCGTATCGGAAGGTGTGGAGGGTGGGCATCTGAGGTCCTTTGGCAGAAAGCTCCGACCAAATGCGGAGCACCGGCCCAGAGTGGCAGGTCGGCGGGCCGGCGTCTGTCGGACGGCGCAGACATTCGACCAGGGGCGAAATCCCTCGCGTGCCATCGCGTGAGAGCTTGTCCGTACACTTCGCCGCTTTGCCAAAGGAGACCGCATGGGTACGCTGGCGCTGCAAGGGCGCAACCTGGAACTGGACGCCGCCATCCTCGACCTGGACGGCACCCTGGTGGACACCCTGGGCGATTTCACCGAGGCGCTGGGCCGCATGCTGGCCGAGCTGGCGCTGCCGGCGGTCGGCCCGGAGCCGGTGTCGCGCATGGTCGGGAAAGGCTCGGAACACTTGCTGGTTTCGGTGCTGAATTACGCCTTTGCGCAGCAGGGGCGGGAACTTTCAGCTATTGAGATGGAAGCGATCTACGCCCGCGCGTGGCCCGCTTACCAGCGGCACTACCAGGACGTCAACGGGCAGCGGGCGCGCGTGTACCCGGGTGTGCGCGAAGGGCTGGAGGCGCTTTCCCGCGCCGGGCTGCGGCGGGCCTGCGTCACGAACAAGCCCACGGCCTTCGCGGCCGCGCTGCTGGACGCGACCGGCCTGGCGCACCATTTCGAGCAGCTCGCCGGTGGCGACGCCTTCGAGCGCAAGAAGCCCGATCCCCTGCCGCTCCTGCGCACCTGCGCCGCGCTGGGCACCACGCCCCACCGCACGCTGATGATCGGCGACTCGGCCAACGACGCCCAGGCGGCGCGCGCAGCCGGTTGCCCGGTGTTGCTCGTGACCTACGGTTACAACCACGGCCGCCCGGCACGCGAAGTGGACGCCGACGCCTGGCTGGATTCGCTCGCCGCGCTGGCGCCGGCGTTCGCGGGCCCCGTCGAAATGCGCTAAGCCAGGCGCAGCGGCGCCCCTGCTTGCGGCAGCGCCGGCGCCGCCGCGCCGCCACCGGCCAGCCGGAACACGGATACCGCCTGCACCAGTTGGGCCGCCTGCGCGCGCAGGCTGTCGGCCGCAGCGGCGCTTTGCTCGACCAGGGCCGCGTTCTGCTGCGTGGCCTGGTCCATCTGCGTGACCGCCTCGCCCACCTGGGCCACGCCCTGGCTTTGCTCGGTGCTGGCGGCACTGATTTCGGCGACGATGTCGCTCAGCCGGGTGATGGCCTGAACCACCTGGTCCATGGTCGTGCCGGCGCGGTCGACCAGCACGGAACCGGCCTCGACACGCTCGACACTGGCGCCGATGAGCGCCTTGATTTCCTTGGCCGCCTCGGCGCTGCGCCCGGCCAGGCTGCGCACCTCGCTCGCCACGACGGCAAAGCCCCGGCCCTGCTCGCCGGCGCGCGCCGCCTCGACGGCGGCGTTCAGTGCCAGGATGTTCGTCTGGAAGGCGATGCCGTCGATCACGCCGATGATGTCGGCGATCTTGCGGCTGCTGTCGTTGATGCCCTTCATCGTCTGCACCACCTCGGCGACCACGCTGCCGCCCTGGCTGGCGACATCGCGCGCCTGGACGGCCAGGCTGCTGGCGGTGTGCGCGTTGTCGGCGTTCTGGCGCACGGTGGAGTTGAGTTGCTCCATCGAGGCGGAGGTCTCTTCCAGCGCGCTCGCCTGCTGTTCCGTACGCGCCGAGAGGTCGGCGTTGCCATGGGCGATCTCGCTGCTGGCGCTTGCCACGCCCTCCGCGCCGCGCCGGACCTCGCCGACGATGCCGGCCAGGCGCTGCTGCATGCCCGAAAGCGCTGCGAGCAGCTGGCCCGGCTCGTCGTTGGCGCGCGTCTGCGCCGTCTGCGCCAGGTCGCCCTCGGCGATCGCCAGGGCGAGTTGCCGGCTGCGTTCGAGCGGCCGCACGATCGAGCGGGTCACGAACGCTGCGAGCAGCAGGCCGGCCAGCACGGCGAGCGCCGCGCCCAGTCCCAATATCCATTCGCTGGCCGTGGCGACGGCGGCGGTGCGCTCCTGGCTTTCACGCAGCAACTGCGCCATATGCTGACGCAGCCCGTCCAGGGCGGCCAGGGTGTTCTCGGCCAGCGGGCGCAGGTCCTTGTCGACCATGGCGGGCACATTGGGCTCGCCGCCCCGGTGCAGTTCGCGGATCTCGGCCAGTTTGGCGGCATAGGCCTGCTCGGCCGCCTCGACCTGGGCGAGCAGCGCCCTGCCGGAGTCGAGCGTGACCAGGCTGCGCACGCGCTGTGCGGCATCCTGCAGCTCGCGGTCGGTCGCGGCGCTGCTGGCCGTGAGCTGCTCCATGTATTCGCGGTCAATGGCCTTCAGGAAGGCTTCGGTGCGCACCCAGTTCAGCCGCAGGCCCGCCGCCCAGCGCTCGGTCTGCATCTGGCGTTCGAGTTCCTGCGTCGAGACGCGCTGGCTCTCGCTCGCCAGCGCCATGATGCGCCAGATGCCCACACCGGCCAGCAAGACCGTGATCAGCAAGACAAGGCCGAAGCCCAGGCCCAGGCGTGGGCCGACGCGGAGATGACGCAGCATGTGTGGTCGTTTCAGAAGGAATGGCGCACGCAGCGTAGACGCTGGAGCGCCGCAGCCGTGTCGGCATTGCGACAGCCTGGACTGCGGGCTCGCGTCAACACGTCACTTGATACCGAGCATTTGGTCTTTGAGTTTCCAGTCGGCTGGGGCGTTGCCGAACCAGATCGCCATGAGAGCGCGAAAAAATGCCGGGTCCTTGAAGGGTTCGGCCTGCAGTTTGCCTTTGGCCCAGATGCTCAGGCCCTTTTCGGGATCCCATTCCAGGGCGCAAACGTCCCCAGGCACAAAAGATTTGTTGGCGGCAAAAATCTCGCCCATCTTGATCATCCCCGGAATGATCTTGGAAAGCTCGCCCCGGCTGACGTTGTCCTCGATGCCGCGCGTGAGCAGCTTGCCGAAATCGGCGGAATTGATCTCCCGCAGGAAAGTCATGCCCAGGCGCTTGGGGCCGGGCGCGGCGATCAGTTCGTCGAGCGACTTGACGGGCTGGGTGGTGTAGAGGTCCCCCACGTAGACCTTGAAAGGCCCCTTGTAGCGAATACCCGCACCGTTGAGCTGGAGTGGGGTGCCGGACACCACCACGGTGTCCTCCACCTTCACGCCGGCGATGTCGGTTGCGGCGAACGCGCCGGTGCTTGCGCACAGCGTGGCCAGAATGCATAAAGCTCGCAGGGATTTCAGCATCGCACACCTCAAAAAAGAACGTTCGTACTATTTTAGAGTGTTGCAAATTGTTGTGGTTTGCACAACAGGGTTTTCGCCTAAACGCACCACCGAGGCTTGCGCGGCGTCAAGTCGCTGGGACTCCAGGGGTTTGCTACACTTTGCCGATGTTCATTCACCGCGCTTTCATCACAGGTCCCAGCGACCGGGGAGCCTGGCCCTGGCGGGGCGGCACCGCAGCGCATTCCTAGCGCGTCCGGCCTGCGGCTGGGCGCCTGCTCCGGGGCCGCAGGGCGGCCCTTTCGATGAACTTGGCGCGCCAGCCCCCTGGCCCGCCTGCCGCCTGGCAGGATTACCGCGTGATCACTGAACTTGAATTCCAAAGCCTCGCCCGCGAAGGCTACAACCGCATTCCGCTGATGGCCGAGGCCTTTGCGGACCTCGAAACCCCGCTTTCCCTCTATCTGAAGCTCGCCTACAGCCAGGGCGGCGGAGCGAACAGCTTTCTGCTCGAATCCGTGGTCGGCGGCGAGCGCTTCGGACGCTACAGCTTCATCGGCCTGCCGGCGCGCACCCTGCTGCGCGCGCGCGGCTTCGGGGCCGATGCCGTCACCGAAGTCGTCACCGATGGCCAGGCGGTCGAGACGGCCGGCGGCAACCCGCTGGATTTTGTCGCCGCCTACCAGCAGCGCTTCAAGGTGGCGCTGCGCCCCGGCCTGCCGCGTTTTTGCGGTGGTCTGGCGGGCTACTTCGGCTACGACGTGGTGCGCCACATCGAGAAGAAGCTCGCGCGGTCCTGCCCGCCCGACACCCTGGGCATGCCGGACATCCTGCTGCTGCAGTGCGAGGAGCTGGCCGTCATCGACAACCTCTCGGGCAAGCTGTACCTCATCGTCTACGCCGACCCGGCGCGGCCCGAGGCCTACAGCAACGCCAAGAAGCGCCTGCGCCAGCTGCGCGAGCAGCTGCGCTATTCCGTCAGCGCGCCGCAGGTGCAGGCCAGCCAGGGCCACCCGGCGCAGCGCGAGTTCGCCAAGCAGGACTACCTTGCTGCCGTCGAGCGCGCCAAGGAGCTGATTGCCGCCGGCGACTTCATGCAGGTGCAGGTGGGCCAGCGCATCCACAAGCGCTTCGATGCCAGCCCGCTGTCGCTGTACCGGGCGCTGCGCTCGCTCAACCCCAGCCCCTACATGTACTACTACCATTTTGGCGACAGCCATGTGGTGGGCGCCAGCCCGGAGATCCTGGTGCGCCAGGAGCAGACCGGCGCCGGGCAGAAGGTCACCATCCGGCCGCTTGCGGGAACCCGCCCGCGTGGCGCCACCCCCGAGCTGGACAAGGCCACCGAGCAGGAACTCATCAACGACCCGAAGGAGCGTGCCGAGCACGTCATGCTGATCGACCTGGCGCGCAACGACATCGGCCGCATCGCGCAGACCGGCAGCGTCAAGGTCACCGAGGCCTTCGCCGTCGAGCGCTACAGCCACGTGATGCACATCGTCAGCAACGTCGAAGGCCTGCTGAAGCCCGGCATGAGCAACATGGACGTCCTGCGCGCCACCTTCCCGGCCGGCACGCTCACGGGGGCTCCCAAGGTGCACGCCATGGAGCTCATCGACCAGTTGGAACCCACCAAACGCGGCCTGTATGGCGGCGCCTGCGGGTATCTGAGCTACGCCGGCGACATGGATGTGGCGATTGCCATCCGCACCGCCATCGTCAAGGATGGGCAGTTGTACGTGCAGGCCGCGGCCGGCGTGGTGGCCGATTCGGTGCCCGAGCTCGAATGGCGCGAGACCGAGCACAAGGCGCGCGCCATCCTGCGCGCCGCGGAACTGGTCGAGGAGGGCCTGGAATGACGCGCGCAAACGCCAGGGTGCAGCATTGCGAGGACATGCAGGACGTGCGCCGCGCCGTCGACGCGCTGGACGACCTGCTCGTGCCGTTGCTGGTTGAGCGCAGCGGCTACATGACGCAGGCCGCGCGCATCAAGCAGCGCGTCGGCCAGGTGCGCGATGAGGCCCGCATCGAGGCCATCGTGCGGCGCGTGCGCGAGCGCGCGGCCGCGGAGGGCGGCCAGCCGGACGTCATCGAGCAGATCTACCGCAGCATGATGGAGGCCTGCATCGCTTTCGAGGAGCGTGAGTTTGCGCGCCTGCGCCGTCCCGCAACCCAGGGAGAAGTCGCATGAAGCTCTTGATGATCGACAACTACGACAGCTTCACCTGGAACATCGTCCAGTACCTGGGCGAGCTGGGTGCCGAAGTGGAGGTGGTGCGCAACGACGAAGTGGGCCTGCCCGAGCTGCAGGCGCGCCTAGAGGCCGGCGACATGGAGCGCCTCGTCGTCTCGCCCGGTCCCTGCTCGCCGGCCGAGGCGGGCATTTCGGTGCCGGCCATCGCGCACTTCGCCGGCAAGCTGCCGATACTGGGCGTGTGCCTCGGACACCAGGCGATCGGCGCGGTGTTCGGCGGCCGCATCGTGCGCGCGCAGGAGCTCATGCACGGCAAGACCAGCGTCATCACCACCACCCAGACCGGCGTGTTCGCCGGCCTGCCGCGCCAGTTCACGGTCAACCGCTACCACTCGCTGGCCATCGAGCGGGCGAGCTGCCCCGAGGTGCTGGAAGTGACCGCCTGGACGGACGACGGCGAAATCATGGGCGTGCGCCACAAGGAGCTGGACATCGAGGGCGTGCAATTCCACCCCGAGAGCATCCTCTCCGAACACGGCCACGCGCTGCTGCGCAACTTCCTGGAGCGGCCATGAGCGGCGCCGGAATGCCACGCGTCGACCTGCGCAGCGACACCGTCACGCAGCCCACCGCCGCCATGCGCGCCGCCATGATGGCGGCGCCCCTGGGCGACGACGTGTTCTGCGACGACCCGTCCGTCAACGCGTTGCAGGAGCGCATCGCCGCCATCACCGGCAAGGAGGCGGCCCTGTTCATGCCCAGCGGCACGCAGAGCAACCTGTGCGGCATCCTGGCGCACTGCCAGCGCGGCGACGAATACATCGTCGGCCAGAACGCCCACACCTACCGCTACGAAGGCGGCGGCGCTGCCGTGTTCGGCAGCGTGCAGCCGCAGCCGCTCGCGCAGGACGCAGGGGGCCGCATGGCCCTGGGCGATATTGCCGGCGCCATCAAACCCGACGACCCGCATTTCGCGCGCACGCGCCTGTTGTGCCTGGAGAACACCTGGAACGGCCAGGTCATGCCCGACGACTATGTGCGCGGCGCCACCGACCTGGCCCGCGCGCACGGCCTGGCCACCCACCTCGACGGCGCGCGCGTCTTCAACGCCGCCGTGGCCACGGCCGCGCCCGGCCAGAGCGCGCTCGCACGCGTGCGCGCCATCGCCGACCATTTCGACAGCCTCTCGGTGTGCTTCAGCAAGGGCCTGGGCGCGCCCGTGGGTTCGGCCCTGTGCGGGTCGCGCGAGCTGATCGCGCGCGCCCGGCGCCTGCGCAAGATGGCGGGCGGCGGCCTGCGCCAGGCCGGCTTCCTCGCGGCCGCGGCCACGCATGCGCTGGAGCACCACGTGGACCGGCTGGCCCAGGACCACGCCCTGGCGCAGCAGCTCGCCGCCGGGCTGCAAGGCATCGCCGGTCTCGATGTGCGCTCGGTCAGCACCAACATCGTGTTCGTCGACGTCGCGGACGGGCGCGGCCCGGCCCTGCTCGACTGGCTGGCGCAGCACGGCGTGCTGGCCACGGGCCTCATCGGCGTGCGCTTCGTCACCCACCTGGACGTCGACGCCGCAGGCATCGCGCACGCGCTGGCCTGCGTGCGGCAGTTCTTCGACCGGCCGACCGCCGCCGCCGGTGCGCCCGGTGCGGGCAGCCCCGCCGTGTATTGACCCCCTCATGCAGAAAGCCACCATGACCATCACCCCGCAAGAAGCGCTGCAGCGCACGGTGGAGCACCGCGAAATCTTCCACGACGAGATGCTGCACCTGATGCGCATGATCATGAAGGGCGAGATCTCGCCCGTGATGACGGCGGCCATCATCACCGGCCTGCGCGTGAAGAAGGAAACCATCGGCGAGATCACTGCCGCCGCGCAGGTGATGCGCGAGTTCTCCAACAAGGTGCAGGTGGCCGACACCACGCACCTGGTGGACATCGTCGGGACCGGCGGCGACGGCGCGGCCAGCTTCAACATCTCCACCTGCGCCATGTTCGTCGCCGCCGCCGCCGGTGCGCGCACCGCCAAGCACGGCGGGCGCAGCGTGTCGAGCAAGTCCGGCAGCGCCGACGTGATGGAGCAGCTCGGCGTGCGCCTGGATCTGCCCCCCGCCGCCATCGCGCGCAGCATCGCCGAGGTCGGCATCGGCTTCATGTTCGCGCCCAACCACCACCCGGCGATGAAGAACGTGGCGCCGGTGCGCAAGGAGCTCGGCGTGCGCACCATCTTCAACATCCTCGGGCCGCTGACCAACCCGGCCGGTGCGCCCAATATCCTGATGGGCGTGTTCCACCCCGACCTCGTCGGCATCCAGGTGCGCGCCTTGCAGCGCCTGGGCGCCGAGCACGCGCTGGTGGTCTATGGGCGCGACGGCATGGACGAAATCAGCCTGGGCGCGGCGACGCTGGTCGGCGAGCTCAAGGACGGCCAGGTGCGCGAATACGAAATCCACCCCGAAGACTTCGGCCTGGCCATGGCCAGCAACCGGGCCTTCCGCGTCGAGACGCCGCAGGCCTCGCGCGACCTGCTGCTTGGTGTGCTCGGCGGTGCGGGCGGCCCGGCGGCGGACATCGTCTGCCTGAACGCGGGCGCCGCCCTGTACGCCGCCGGCGTGGCCGACTCGATCGCCGACGGCCTGGCGCGCGCGCGCACGGCCCTGGCCAGCGGCGCCGCGCGCCAGCGGCTGGACCAGCTGGTGGCGTTCACGCAGGCGCAGGAGGCCTGAGCCATGTCCGACATCCTGCAAAGAATCGTCGCCACCAAGCACGAGGAAGTGGCCGCGGCGAAGAAGCGCGTGCCGCTGGCCACCATCCGCCAGGACGCCGAGAGCCGCGTGCTGACGCGCGACTTCGAGGGCGCGCTGCGCGCCAAGATCGCCAAGGGCCAGGCGGCGGTGATCGCCGAGGTGAAGAAGGCGAGCCCCAGCAAGGGCGTGCTGCGCGCCGGCTTCGAGCCGGCCGACATTGCGCAGAGCTACGCCGAGGGCGACGGCCAGGTGAGCGCGGCCTGCCTGTCCGTATTGACCGACCGCCAGTATTTCCAGGGCAGCGTCGACTACCTCAAGCAGGCGCGCGCCAGCTGCCAGCTGCCGGTGCTGCGCAAGGATTTCCTGGTCGACGAGTGGCAGGTGTACGAATCGCGCGCCATGGGCGCGGACGCCATCCTGCTCATCGCGGCCTGCCTGGACGATGCGCAGATGGCGGGTTTCGAAGCCATCGCGCGTGCGCTCGACATGGCGGTACTGGTCGAAGTGCACGACGCGGCTGAAATGGAGCGCGCGCTGCGCCTGAAGACCCCGCTGGTGGGGGTCAACAACCGCAACCTCAAGACCTTCGAAGTCAGCCTGCAGACCACGCTGACGCTGCAAAAGGAGGTGCCGCCCGGGCGCCTGCTCATCACCGAATCGGGCGTGTCCACGCGCGCCGACGTGCAGCTGCTGCGCGCGGCCGGCGTGCAGGCCTTCCTGGTCGGCGAAGCCTTCATGCGCGCCGAAGAGCCGGGGCTGGCGCTGGCGGAATTGTTTGCGTAGGCAGTTTGATGCTATTCATTAAATAGCTATAGAACTATGCTCAATAAGCGCTAGAGCCCCATTTGGCATGAAATTCGAGCTTCCTGCGCCCGACCAGCTGCAAAGCGCCGACCCGCGCGACTGGCCCGTGGCGCCGGGCTGGCAGCCGCTGGTTGACGCCTTCTTTCGGTCCGAGCGGGGCGCGCAGTTGCTGGCCTTCCTGCGTGGGCGGCTTGGGGCAGGCGCCAGCATCTTCCCGCCGCAGCCGCTGCAGGCGCTGGCGCTGACGCCGCCCGAGGCGGTGCGTGTCGTCATCCTTGGGCAGGACCCCTACCACGGGCGCGGCCAGGCGCACGGGCTGGCGTTTTCCGTGCGGCCGGGGGTGCGCGTGCCGCCCTCGCTGGCCAATATCTTCAAGGAAATCGAGCGCGACCTGGGTACGCCGCCGCCCGCCTTCCCGGTGCCCGGCGGGAGCCTGGTGGCCTGGGCCGAGCGCGGCGCGCTGCTGCTCAACACCACGCTCACGGTCGAGGAAGGCCAGGCAGGCAGCCATGCGCGGCGCGGCTGGGAGCAGCTCACCGACGCGATCATTGCGCACGTCGCGGCGCAGGCGCAGCCGGTGGTCTTCATGCTCTGGGGCGCCCATGCGCAGTCCAAGCGCGCCCTCATCAACGCGCCGCAGCACCTGGTGCTGTGCGCCAACCACCCCTCGCCCCTGTCGGCCCTGCGCCCGCCCGTGCCCTTCATCGGCTGTGGGCATTTCGGCCAGGCGCGGGCGTTCCGTCGGGCGCACGGCGGCTAAGTTTTCATCACAAGGGAGAGCACACATGGCACAGCAGTTTCTGGAAATGCCCGACAGCCAGGGCTACTTTGGCGAATACGGCGGGCAGATCCTCCCGCCCGAACTCAAGGCGGTGATGGACGACATCAACACCGCGTACGAACAGGTGCGCCAGACCAAGGCCTTCCAGGACGAGCTCGCCGACCTGTACGCGCACTACGTCGGGCGTCCGAGCCCCATCTTCTACGCCAAGCGCCTGTCCGAGCGCGTCGGCGGCGCACGCATCCACCTGAAGCGCGAAGACCTGAACCACACCGGCGCGCACAAGATCAACCACTGCCTGGGCGAAGCCCTGTTGGCCAAGCACATGGGCAAGACCAAGGTGCTGGCCGAAACGGGCGCCGGCCAGCACGGCGTGGCGCTGGCCTCGGCCTGCGCGCTGGTGGGCATCGAGTGCGAAATCCACATGGGCGAGATCGACATCGCCAAGGAGCACCCGAACGTCACCAAGATGAAGATCCTGGGCGCCCGCCTGGTCCCCGTGACGCGCGGCACGCGCACCCTCAAGGACGCCGTGGACAGCGCCTTCGACGAGTACCTGAAGGACCCGGTGAACTTCTTCTACGCCATTGGTTCGGTGGTCGGGCCGCACCCGTTCCCGAAGATGGTGCGCGACTTCCAGAGCATCGTCGGGCGCGAGGCGCGCGCGCAGTTCCTGGCCGAGCACCAGCGCCTGCCCGATGTGGTGACCGCCTGCGTCGGCGGCGGCTCGAACGCCATGGGCATCTTCACCGAGTTCCTGCCGGACGCCGAGGTGCAACTGGTGGGCGTCGAGCCGGCCGGCCGGGGGCTCGACACGCCCGACCACGCCGCCACCATGACGCTCGGCACCAAGGGCGCCATCCACGGTTTCGTCTGCTACAACCTGCAGGATGAGAAGGGCGAGCCGCTGCCGGTGTATTCGATTGCTTCGGGCCTGGACTACCCCGGTGTCGGCCCGCAGCACTGCTACCTCAAGGACGTGGGCCGCGTGCGCTACGAGACGGCGACCGACGCCGAGTGCCTGGACGCCTTCATGACGCTCTCGCGCACCGAGGGCATCATCCCGGCGCTGGAAAGCGCCCACGCCGTGGCCTACGCCATGAAGGCCGCCAAGACCATGGCGCCCGGGCAGAACATCCTGGTCAACCTGTCGGGCCGGGGCGACAAGGACGCCGATTTCGTCGCCCAGCACCTGGGGCTGTGAAATCTGGATGAAATAGGGCTCCAGCGCTTACGCCGTAAGCGCTGAGAGCTATTATTTTTATAGAGTATCGCGTGCACTGCGCGCGAGCAGCATGGCGTCGCCGTAGCTGAAGAAGCGGTAGTGCGCCGCCACCGCGTGCCGGTACAGCGCCATCACGCGTTCGTAGCCGGCCAGCGCGCTCACCAGCATCATCAGCGTGCTCTTGGGCAGGTGGAAATTGGTCACCAGCAGGTCCACCACCTGGAAGACAAACCCCGGCGTGATGAAGATGCGCGTCTCGCCCTCCACCTGGCCGCTCTGCGCCCAGGATTCCAGCGTGCGCACCGTCGTCGTGCCGACGGCGACCACGCGGCCGCCGCGCTGGCGGCAGCGCTCCAGCGCGGCCAGCGTTTCGGGCGGGATGCGGTACCACTCGGCGTGCATCTGGTGCTCGGCCAGGTTTTCCGTCTTCACCGGCTGGAAGGTGCCGGCGCCGACGTGCAGCGTGACGCTGGCGCGTTCGATGCCGCGCGCCTCCAGCTCGGCCAGCACGGCGGCGTCGAAATGCAGCGCGGCGGTGGGCGCGGCCACCGCGCCGGGCGCGCGGGCGAACACCGTCTGGTAGCGCTCCGCGTCCTCGGCCTCGTCCGGGTCGTGCGCGGCGTTCTGCTGGCGCGCGATGTAGGGTGGGAGGGGCAGGTGGCCGCAGCGCTCCATCAGCGCCCAGGCGCTCTCGCCCGCCGGGCCGTGCAGGGCAAAGCGAAACAGCGGGCCCTCGGCGTCGGGCCAGCGGGCGAGCAGCGTGGCGTCGAACCCGCCTGCCGCGAGGCCCCCGGCCAGGTGGATGCGCGCGCCCACGGGCGGCTTCTTGCTCACCTTCATGTGCGCCACCACTTCGCCACCATCGAGCACGCGCTCGATCAGCAGTTCGAGCTTGCCGCCGCTCGCCTTTTCGCCAAAGAGGCGCGCTTTGACCACGCGGGTGTCGTTGAACACCAGCAGGTCGCCGGCGGCGAGCAGCGCCGGCAGTTCGCGGAAGATGTGGTCGCCGGGGGCATCGCCCCGGCCGTCCAGCAGGCGCGAGGCGCTGCGCTCGGCGGCGGGGTGCTGGGCGATGCGCTCGGGTGGCAGGTCGAAATCGAAATCGCTCAGCGTGAAGGGGCGTGCGGGGCGCTCTGGCAGGGAGGTCGGCATAGGGCAGGGGCTGGACAGGCCCGCGAAAATCGGCGCAAATCCGCCGCAAAGGCGCGATTGTGGCAGCCACCGGCCAGGTGCGCGTAAGCTTTCGCGGCAACCCTTCATGAGGACAGCGCGGATGGAAACCTTTGTCTGGGACCACAATTTCATCACCGGCGTCGAGGACGTGGACGCGCAGCACCGGGTGCTGGTCGACCTGTTCAACGAGCTGAGCGCCACGTTCAGCAGCGCCGACGGGAACCGCGACGCGGTCCTGACAGAGACCTTCGCACGGCTCCTGGCCTACACCGAGTACCACTTCCGCGACGAAGAAGCGCTGATGCGCGGCGTCGGCGTGGACGCACGCCATATCGAGCTGCACACCGCCCAGCACGCGCAGTTCGTGGCCCAGATCACGGCCACCTGGGCGGCGCGCCAGACGCTGCCGAACGCCGCCGAGTCCATCGTCGGCTTTCTGGTGTCGTGGCTTGGGCTGCACATCCTGGGCACGGACCAGGCGCTGGCGCGGCAGATCGTCGCCATGGCGGCCGGCGCCAGTGCCGCCGAGGCCTGGGAGCGCGAGGTCGCCGTCGGGAGCACGAGCAACAGCCAGCAGGCGCTGCTCAAGGTGATCGGCCGGCTCTACCACGTGCTGGCCGGGCAGAACGCCGATCTGATGGCCGCCAACCGCCACCTGGAGGAGCGCGTCGCCGAGCGCACCGAGGCGCTGGAGCGCACCAACGACGACCTGCGCCGCGCCAACCTGCAGCTCGAAGCGTTCTCGCGCACCGACAGCCTGTTGGGCATTGCCAACCGCGCTTATTTCCAGGAGCGCCTGGACCTCGCCTGTGCCGCCGCCTTCCGGCGCGAGCAGCCCATGGCATTGCTCATGATCGACGTCGACCACTTCAAGGAATACAACGATTGGTACGGCCACCCGGCGGGCGACGCCTGCCTGCAGGCCGTGGCGCAGGCGGTGCAGCAGGCCATGGTGCGCAGCACCGACATGGTGGCGCGCTACGGCGGCGAGGAGCTGGTCGCCGTCCTGCCGGACACCGACGTCGCCGGCGCCACGACGGTGGCGGCGCGCGTGGTCGAGCACGTCGCGGCGCTGGGCCTGGCGCATGCGGCTTCCCCGGTGGCGCCGCAGGTCACCGTGAGCGTGGGCGTGGCGGCACAGGTGCCGCCTGGCCAGCGCGACAGCGCCAGTCTGGTGCAGGAGGCCGACGCAGCCCTGTACGAGGCCAAGGCCGCCGGCCGCAACCGCTGGGTGTTGGCGCTGTAGGCCGGCACCCGGGGCATCAGCCCGGGGCATGGCCGGGCAGGCCGGTCCACATGGCGTGCAGGTCGGGGAAGTTCCATTTCGCCGGGTCTTCGCGCGCGGCGATGCGGTCCTGGCAGGCAGGCGCCCCCAGGTCCAGGGTCTGCGGGGGGATGCGCAGGCCGGAGCGCAGCGAGTAGAAGGCCAGCACCCTGGGCGTGACGAGCGAGCGGCTGCCCTGCTCGGTGACGACCGCCAGGCGCCCCGAGGCCAGGCGCACCAGCGAACCCACCGGATAGATCCCTATGCGCTTGATGAACGCCTGGAACACGCGCGGGTCGAAATGGCTCCCCGTCCACTCGGCCATGCGGCGCAGCGATTCCGACGGGTCCCAGCCGCGCTTGTAGGGCCGGTCCGAGGTGACGGCGTCGTACACGTCGCACACCGCCGCCATGCGTGCGATCAGGCTGATCTGGTCGCCGCCCAGGCGGTCGGGGTAGCCGCTCCCGTCCATCTTCTCGTGGTGGTGCAGGCAGGCGTCAAGCACCGGCGCGCCGACCTGGCCGGCCTCCTTGAGCAGTTCGTAGCCCGCCCGTGGGTGCCCGCGCACCACGGCGAACTCGTCGTCCGTCAGCTTGCCGGGCTTGTTCAGCACCTCGATGGGAATGGCCGCCTTGCCCAGGTCGTGCAGCAGGCCCGCAAGCCCTGCGCCGCGCGTGTGCACGTCGGACAGGCCGAGCTGGCGGGCGAGCGCCACCATCAGCGCGCACACCGCCACCGAGTGCAGGTAGGTGTAGTCGTCCGCCGTCTTCAGGCGCGCCAGGCTGATGAGCGCGCCGGGGTTGCGCGTGACCGAGTCGTCGATCTCGCGCACCAAATCCTGTGCCTGCTCCGCGTCCACCGCGCGCCCCATGCGCGCCTCGTGGAACATCGAGAGCACCGCCGCGCGCCCCTGGCTGCAGATGCTCGCTGCCGCGCGCAGCTCCTCCTGCATGCCGGTGGGGGCGTGGCGGCGCGGGGCGGGAGCGGACGCCGCGGCCGCGGCTGCGGCGGCGGCGCTCTCCATGGCGTGCACGGCGGCCAGGTCGCTGAAGTCGGTGTCGATGCGCGCTTCCACCTCCTCGCGCGTGAGGGTCGCCGTGCCGGCCGGGACGTCCAGGCCGCGCTCGGTGTCGATCCACAGCTCGGTGATGCTGGTGGCGCGGATGCGCGCCAGGTCGGACGCGTCCTTGAGCAGGAACTTCGCGCGCCAGAACGGGTGGTCCATCCACGAGCCGCAGAACTCCTGCACGTACATGCCGAGCACGAGGTCGCGGGTGTGGATGCGCTTGAGCATGGGGCGGTGGGTTGTGCGCACCATTCTAGGGCGCGGCCTGAGCCTGGTCGCCCGCCCCTCGGTGCAGTCTATGCTTGCGTTTTCCGTACCCTGGAGCCGCCCCGACCCCATGCCTGCGCCGCGCGCCCTCGCCCCCGCCGTCCAGAAGGCCCTGCGCAAGCTGGGGCTGGCGCGCGACATCGACCTGGCGCTGCACCTACCGCTGCGCTACGAGGACGAAACGCGCATCGTGCCGATCGCCAGCGCGCGCGACGGCGAGCTGGCGCAGATCGAGGCCACCGTGACCGCGAGCGAGGTGCAGCTGCGCCCGCGCCGCCAGCTCGTGGTGCAGGTGCAGGATGCGTCCGGCGAATGCACTCTGCGCTTCTTCAGCTTCTACCCCTCGCAGCAGAAAACACTGGCGGTGGGCGCGCGCCTGCGCATTCGCGGCGAGGTGCGCGGCGGCTTCTGGGGTCGGCAGATGCTGCACCCCGTGTTCCGCCAGGCGGGCGGCGAGCTGCCGACTGCGCTGACGCCGGTGTACCCGACCACGGCCGGCCTGCCGCAGCCCCTCCTGCGCCGGCTGGTCGGCAGTGCGCTGGCGCGCGCCCAGTTGCCGGAAACGTTGCCCGAGGGCTGGGCGCCTCCGGTGGCTGATTTTTCAAGCAAAAATGGCATCCAGCGCTTACCCAGTCTGCGTGAAGCGCTCACTTTTTTGCATAGACCGACGGCCGATGTGGCACTCGCCACGCTGATGGATCACAGCCACCCCGCGTGGCAGCGGCTCAAGGCCGAGGAGCTGCTGGCGCAGCAGCTCTCGCAGTACCAGGCGCGGCGCGAGCGCGCGCGCCTGCATGCCCCGGTGCTGCCGGCGGCGCAGGGCGCCGACTCCCTGGGCGCGCGCCTGCAGGCTGCGCTGCCGTTCGCACTCACCGCCGCGCAGCGGCGCGTGGTGGGCGAGATCGGCGCCGACCTGGCGCGCGCCCAGCCCATGCACCGGCTGCTGCAGGGCGACGTCGGCTCGGGCAAGACGGTGGTCGCGGCGCTGGCCGCCGCGCGCGCCATCGACGCTGGTTGGCAGTGCGCCCTGATGGCGCCGACCGAAATCCTCGCCGCGCAGCATTTCGCCAAGCTCGTCGGCTGGCTCGAACCCCTGCTCGCTGCGGAGGGCAAGAGCGTCGCCTGGCTGGTCGGCGGGCAAAAGAAGAAGGAGCGGGCGGCCGCGCTCGCGCAGGTGGCCAGCGGCGCGGCGGCGCTGGTGATCGGCACGCACGCCGTGATCCAGGAACAGGTGCAGTTCAAGCGCCTGGCGCTCGCCATCATCGACGAGCAGCACCGCTTCGGCGTGCTGCAACGCCTGGCGCTGCGGCAGAAGCTGGCGGCGCCCGCGGGCAGTGCCGCGCCTGCCCGCGAGCCGCACATGCTGATGATGAGCGCCACGCCCATTCCGCGCACCCTGGCCATGAGCTACTACGCCGACCTGGACGTCTCGGTGATCGACGAACTGCCCCCCGGCCGCACGCCGGTGGTCACCAAGCTGATCGCCGACAGCCGCAAGGACGAGGTCGTCGCGCGCATCGCCGCCCAGGTGGCGGCCGGGCGCCAGGTGTACTGGGTCTGCCCGCTGATCGAGGAGAGCGAGGCGCTCGACCTTTCCAACGCCACCGCCGTGCACGCCGAGCTGTGCGAAGCCCTTCCGGGTGTGGCCGTGGGGCTGCTGCACTCGCGCATGCCGGCGGCGGAAAAGAAGGCGGTGATGGCGCTGTTCACGGCCGGGCATCTCGGTGTGCTGGTCAGCACCACCGTCATCGAGGTGGGGGTGGACGTGCCGAACGCCTCACTCATGGTGATCGAGCACGCCGAGCGCTTCGGCCTCTCGCAGTTGCACCAGCTGCGCGGGCGCGTCGGGCGCGGCGCGGCGGCGTCGGCCTGCGTGCTGCTCTACGCCACCAACGACGGCGGGCGCGTCGGCGACACCGCCAAGGAGCGCCTGCGCGCCATGCAGGAAACCAGTGACGGCTTCGAGATCGCCCGGCGCGACCTGGAGATCCGCGGGCCGGGCGAATTCCTCGGCGCGCGCCAGTCGGGCGACGCGCTCCTGCGCTTCGCCGACCTGGCCACCGACACGCGCCTGCTCGACTGGGCGCGCGAAGCCGCGCCAAAAATGCTCGAGCACCACCCCGCACTGGCGGCGCAGCACCTGGAGCGCTGGCTGGGCGGAAAATCCGACTACCTGAAGGCTTGAACCCTGCGCGGGCGCGCTTCACCCCATGACCCTCACCGAACTCAAGTACATCGTTGCCGTGGCCCGCGAGCGCCATTTCGGGCGCGCCGCCGAGGCTTGCCACGTGTCGCAGCCGACCCTGTCGGTGGCGGTCAAGAAGCTCGAAGAGGAACTCGACGTCAAGCTGTTCGAGCGCAGCGCCGGCGACGTCTCGACGACGCCGCTGGGCGAGGACATCGTGCGCCAGGCGCAGGCCGTGCTGGAGCAGGCGGCGGCCATCAAGGAGATCGCGCGGCGCGGCAAGGACCCGCTCACCGGCCCGCTGACGCTGGGCGTGATCTACACCATCGGTCCCTACCTGCTGCCCGAACTGGTGCGCAGTGTCATCAAGCGCACGCCGCAGATGCCGCTCATCCTGCAGGAGAACTTCACCGTGCGCCTGCTGGAAATGCTGCGCAACGGCGAGATCGATTGCGCCATCATGGCCGAACCCTTCCCCGATGCGGGCCTGGCGGTCGCGCCCCTGTACGACGAGCCCTTCATGGCGGCGGTGCCGAGCAACCACCCGCTCGCCGGCCAGGCATCGGTCAGCGCCGAGCAGCTGCGCAACGAACACGTACTGCTGCTGGGCGCGGGCCACTGCTTTCGCGACCACGTGCTCGAGGTGTGCCCCGAATTCGCGCGCGTCGCGCCGCAGGGCGACGGCATCCACAAGCGCTTCGAGGGCTCGTCGCTCGAGACCATCAAGCACATGGTGGCCGCCGGCATGGGCGTGACCCTGGTGCCCCGCCTGGCGGTGCCCGAAGCCGCGCTGGCCAGCACCCCGCGCCGGCGCGGGGCCGACGAAGGGCATATCCGATACCTCCCGATCGCCGACCCGGACGGCGCGCCCGCGCCCACGCGCCGCGTGGTGCTGGCGTGGCGGCGCAGCTTCACGCGCTTCGAGGCGATCGCGGCGCTGCGCAACGCCATCGTGGCCTGCGCCTTGCCGGGGGTCAAACGCGTGAATTGAATGCGTTCTATAGTGGGTCGGTGTGTCTGCTCTCAACCTTTTGAAGGAGTACTTCATGGCAAAAGCCAAAACCGCCGCCAAACCGACCTCCCGCCCGTCCCCGGCCGCACCGCGCATCAATATCGGCATCTCCGAGAAGGACCGCGCAGCGATTGCGCAAGGCCTCTCGCGCCTGCTGGCGGACACCTATACGCTCTACCTGACGACGCACAACTTCCACTGGAACGTCACCGGCCCGATGTTCAATACGCTGCACACCATGTTCATGGGGCAGTACACCGAACTGTGGAACGCCGTGGACCCGATCGCCGAGCGCATCCGCTCGCTCGGCCACACGGCGCCAGGTTCCTACGCGCAGTTCGGCCGGCTCGCGAGCCTGCCCGATGCCCCGGCCGAGCCGCCGCGTGCCCTGGAAATGGTGGGCGTGCTGGTGTCCGGCCACGAGGCCGTGGCGCGCACCGCGCGCGAGCTGTTCCCACTGGCCGACAAGGCGGGCGACGAGCCCACGGCCGATCTGCTGACCCAGCGCCTGACGGTGCACGAGCAGACCGCCTGGATGCTGCGCTCGCTGCTCGAAGACTAAGGCTTCAGGGCTTGTCCTACAGGCAGCGGTGCGGGGCGCCGGGATGATGGCTGTTTTGGACGCCAACCGGCGCCTTGACGAAGCACTGCTGCCATTCATGCGAATTCTGTACGTCGAAGACCACCGCGAAGTGCGCGAAACCATCGCCTTGCTCATGGAAGCCGAAGGCCGGACCGTGGTGCAGTGCGAAACCGGCGAGCAGGCGCTGGAGCAGGACCGGTTGGCGCACGAGCGCGGGGCACCGTTCGACGTGGTCGTCACCGACGTGAGCCTGCCCGGCATGTCGGGCACCGATCTGGCGCACGCCCTGCTGGCCACGAACCGCGGGCGCTGGATCATTCTTTGCTCCGGCTACGAACTCGGCGCCCACGCCCACGCCTGGGGTGCCCGCGTGCGTACGCTGCTCAAGCCCTTTGAAATCGAAGCGCTGGACGCGCTGCTGACCGAGGTGTCCGAGTCGCTCAGGCAACCGCAGGGGGTGTAGTCGCCGCGTGGCGCGGCAGCGTGACGGCGAACACGGTGTGCCCGTCCGCGCTGTGCACTTCCACCGAGCCATGGTGGCTGTGCACGATGCTCTGCACGATGAACAGGCCCAGGCCGAGGCCGTCCTGGCGCCCGGCGTGCGCCTCCCGGCCGCGAAATGGCTGGAACAGCACGGCCAGCAACTCGGGCGGAATGCAGCCCCCGTTGCGCACCTCCAGGCGGACGCAATCGGGCCGCGCGCCGTCGAGTACCAGGCGCACCGCCTGGTCGGGGCTGCCGTGGCGCAGCGCGTTGCCCAGCAGGTTGGACAGGACCTGCCCCAGGCGCTCGGCGTCCCATTCGCCGTGCAGGTCACCCTGCACGACCAGTTCCACGCGCCCGGCCTGCGCCTCGCCCAGTTCGGCCAGGGCGCGGGTGCACACCGCGTCGAGTTGCAGCGGCACCGGGCGCAGGACGAGACCCCCGTGCTGGCGGATGCGCGTCACGTCCAGCAGATCTTCGATCATGCTGCCCATGCGGCGTGCGCTGGCCAGCATGCGCTGCGCCAGCGCGGCGGGCCGCCCCTCGGAGAGGTCGCGCACCAATGCGCTGGCGGACGCGGTGACGGCCGCCAGAGGGGTGCGCAAGTCGTGGCCGAGCACGGCCACGAACATGTCGTTGATGCGCAGCGCCTCGGTGCGTGCCGCCAGTTCGCGGGCCAGCGCGGCCTTCTGGCGGTGCAGCGTGAAAAACACCTCGGCCTTGCTGGTCAGCACCTGCGGGTGCACGGGCTTGTAGAGGAAATCGACCGCGCCGCTTTCGTAGCCCTTGAATTGCCAATCGAGGTTGTGCGTGCCCGCGGTGATGAAGATCAGAGGGATGTGGCGCGAGCGCTCGCGGCCACGGATCAGTTCGGCCAGCTCGAACCCATTCATCTCCGGCATCTGCACATCCAGCAGTGCCAGGGCGATGTCGTCGTGCAGGAGCAGCAGTTCCAGGGCTTCCGGGCCTGAGCGGGCCTCCAGGACGCACACGCCCTCACGCGCCAGCAGGGCATGCAGCGCCACCAGGTTCTCGGGGACGTCGTCCACCACCAGGCATTTGATGGGTGCCCCGTCCGCGCTGATAGGGTGATTCATGGCGCCCTTCGTACTTGTTGCACCAATGCTGCTGCCAGCCCGGCGGGCGGCAGCACGTAATCCACGCCCCACGCCGCCAGGCCGGCCTGTGGCATGGTCGGCGCCTGGGCGCTGGCCGGCGATTGCACCATGGTCAGGCCCCCCAGGCGGCCAATGGTGGCGAGGCCCGCGGCGCCGTCGGCATTGGCGCCGGAGAGCAGTACGCCGATGAGGCGCTCGCCGAACTGGTCGGCGGCCGACTCGAACAGCACGTCGATGGCGGGGCGCGAGAAATGCAGCGGTGCGTCCACCGACAAGCACAGGCGCGGCCCGGCGTCGATCAGCAAGTGGTAGTCGGGCGGCGCGAACACGATGGCGCCGGCTTCGACCGGTGTGCCGTGCTGGGCTTCGCGCACCGGCAAGGCGCAGCGTGGGGCGAACACTTCCGTCAGCAGACTGGGCCGCTGGCGCTGCATGTGCACCACCACCACCACGGCGGCGGCAAAGCCCGCCGGCAGGGCGGGCAGCAGCGTCTGCAGGGCCTCCAGTGCGCCGGCGGAGCCGCCCACGACCACGGCGTCCACCGGTGCGCGCCGTCCGGGGCGCGCGGGCGGCGCAGCGGGGGGGCTGGCCAGCGCGCTCATGGGGCCGCCTTTCGGTAGATGCGCTGCTCGGGTGCGAAATCATCGAAATCGCCCGAGCGGCCGGAAAAGCGCAGCGATTCCTTGCTCCCCAGGCCGAGAAAGCCGCGGTGGCACAGCGCGTCGCGGAACAGCCCGAGCGCCCGGTCCTGCAGATCGCGCTCGAAGTAGATCAGCACGTTGCGGCACGACACCAGCTGCACTTCGGCGAACACGTGGTCGGTCGCCAGGCTGTGGTCGGAGAACACCATGCGCTCGCGCAGCGATTTGTGGAACACCGCACGGCCATAGGCGGCCGTGTAGTAGTCCGACAGCGAGGTGGTGGCGCCCGAGGCCGCATGGTTCTGTGTGAAGGCCGGCACGCGCGCCGCATCGAACACGCCGCTGGCGGCCGACTGCAGCGCCTGCGGGTTGATGTCCGTGGCGTACACCAGGGTGCGTTCGAGGAGCCCGGCCTCGTGCAGCAGGATGGCGATGGAATAGGCCTCCTCGCCCGCGCTGCAGCCCGCCACCCACACCTTGAGCGAGGGATAGGTGCGCAGCAGCGGCAGCACACGCTCACGCAGCGCGCGGAAATACTCGGGGTCGCGGAACATGTCGCTCACCTGCACGGTGAGGTAGTCGAGCATGCCGGCGAACACGTCGGGCTCGTGCAGCACACGGTCCTGCAACTGCGAGAGGGTCTTGCATTGGAAGTGCGTCTGCGCGGCAAGCAGACGGCGCTTGAGCGAGGCGCGGGCGTACGAGCGGAAGTCGTAGTGGTAGCGCTGGTAGATGGCCTCGATGAGCAGGCGCTGCTCGATGTCGGCGATCTGGGCGAGTCGGCGGTGCGGCACGGTCGTCTCGCGGCCTACTTGGGCATCCAGACGCGCACCAGCGACATCAGCTTGTCCACGTCCAGCGGCTTGGCGATGTAGTCGTTCGCCCCGGCGGCCAGGCATTTTTCCTGGTCGTTCTTCATGGCCTTGGCGGTCAGCGCGATGATGGGAATGCGCCGCCATTCGGGGCGCAGGCGGATCTCCCGCATGGCGGCGTAGCCGTCCATCTCGGGCATCATGATGTCCATCAGGATCAGGTCCACCGCGCCGGGCGTGCGGTGTGCGTCCAGCCACTCCAGGGCCTCGCGGCCGTTGCGCGCGATGGCCACCTGCAGGCCGGTGGGTTCGAGCACGCTGGAGAGCGCAAAGACATTGCGCACGTCGTCCTCCACCACCAGCACCGTGCGGCCTTCGAAGGCCTGCTCGCGGTTGCGCGCGCTGCGCAGCATCTGCTGGCGTTCTTCGGGAAGCTCGGACTCGACCTGGTGCAGGAACAGGGTCACTTCGTCCAGCAGGCGCTCGGGGGAGTGTGCGTCCTTCAGGATGATGGAGCGCGAGAAGCGCCGCAGTTGCTGCTCCTCAGCCGGCGTCAGGGTGCGCCCGGTGTAGACGATGACGGGTGGAAAGGACACCCCGTCCTGCTCGGTCATTTTCTCCAGCAGCTCGTAGCCGCTCAGGTCGGGCAGGTTGACGTCCATCACCATGCAATCGAAGCTGTTGGCGCGCAGCAGCTCCAGCGCCTTGCCCGCGGTGTCGGCGCCGGTGATCTCCACACCGTCGGTGGCCAGCAGGGCGCGCAGGCTTTCGCGCTGCACGTCGTCGTCTTCCACCACCAGGACGCGGCGCATGTCCTGGCTGAACTTGCCCTCCAGGCGCTGCAGTGCCTCGACCAGCGCTTCGCGCTGAACGGGCTTGAGCGCGTAGCCGACGGCGCCGCGCTCCATGGCCTCCTGGCTGTAGTCGGCGACCGAGACGACGTGCACCGGGATGTGGCGCGTGGCGGGGTTGCGCTTGAGCTGGTCGAGCACGCCCAGGCCGGAGAAATCGGGCAGGTTCATGTCGAGCACGATGGCGCTTGGTTGGCGCTGCCGGGCGGCGTCCAGGCCTTCGCCGGCGGTGGCCGCCCAGGCGCATTCGAACCCCATGTCCTGCGCCAGGTCCTGCAGGATTTGGGCAAAGCGCGGGTCGTCCTCGATGATCAGGATGCTGCGCGAGCCCTTGGCCCACGGCGGGGCGGAAGGTGCGGCGGGTGCCTGCGCCACAGCCGCGGGCCGTGCGAGCGGTGGCTGGGGGGGGCGCGCGGGCTCGGCGTCCGGCGCGCGCCCGAGGGTGAGCGTGAAGGTGCTGCCCTTGCCGGGGGCGCTCGACAGCATCACATCGCCGCCCAGGCGCTGCGCCAGGCTGCGCGAAATCGACAGCCCCAGGCCGGTGCCGCCGTACTTGCGGTGCGTGCTGCCGTCGGCCTGGCGGAACGCCTCGAACACCAGCGCATGCTGGTGCGGCGCAATACCGATGCCCGTATCCTGAACGGCGAAGGCAACGCGGCCGTCGGCCTGCATGGCCACGTGCACATGCACCGAACCCTTCTCCGTGAACTTGAGCGCGTTGGAGAGCAGGTTCTTGAGGATCTGCCCCAGGCGCCGCGGGTCGGTGTGCAGCGTTTCGGGTACGCCGGGTGCGATCGAGCTGGTGAGTTCCAGGCCCTTTTCCCGGGCGATCGGTTGCAAGGGCTCGAGCAGCGCGGCCAGCGTCTTGGCGATGGGCACGGCCTGCGGTTCCACATCGGCCTGGCCGGATTCGATCTTCGCCAGGTCCAGGATGTCGTTGATCAAGGCCAGCAGGTCGTTGCCGGCGGCGTAGATCGTCTGCGCGTACTTCACCTGTTCGGCGTCAAGGTTGCCGTTCCTGTTGTCGGCGAGCAGCTTGGCCAGGATCAGCGTGGAATTGAGCGGCGTGCGCAGCTCGTGGCTCATGTTGGCCAGGAACTCGCTCTTGTACTGGCTGGCGAGTTCCAGTTCGGCGGCCTTGGCGCTCAGCACATCCTGTGCGTCGAGCAGCCGCTCGCGCTGCTCTTCGAGCTGGCTGGTCTGCTCTTCGAGCTGTGCATTGGTTTGCTCCAGCTCGGTCTGCTGCAGCTCCATCTGCGCCTGCGAGGCCTGCAAGGTGCGGCTCTGCTGCTCCAGCTCCTCGTTGCTCACGCGCAGTTCTTCCTGCTGGGTCTGCAGTTCCTCGGCCTGGCGCTGCGTCTCGCGCAGCAGGCGTTCGAGTTCGGAGCGGTCGCGCGCCGCGCGGATGGCCAGCGCCAGCATTTCCGAGGCGCGCCCCAGCAGCTCCTGGTCGGCGGCCGAGAGGGGGCGGAAAAAACCCAGTTCGATGACGGCGTACACACGTCCGGCGTAGAGGGCGGGCGCGATCAGCAGCTCGCTCGGCTGCGCCGTGCCGGTGGCGGAAGAAACGTTCAGGTAGCCTTCGGGCACCTCGCGCACCCAGTGCACAGAGCGCGTGCGCACCGCCTGACCGACCAGGCTTTCGCCGCTGCGCAACGTTTCGGCGCCGGGGTGCGGCTCCAGGGCGTAGCCGGCGAAGCGTTCCAGCCGGCCGGCATCGGTCACCAGGTAGGCGGCGGCCACGTGGGCGTGCATGTGGCCGGCGAGCTGCTGCAGGGCATTTTCCCCAAGGATTCCCAGTGAGTGGTCGCCCTGCAGTTCCAGGCCCAGGCCCATCAGGCCGCGGTCCACCCAGGACTGGCGCGCCTTGGCGCGCTGCTCGCGCGCTGTCATGGCCGCCGCGAGCGAGATCAGCACCAGCAGCGTCAGCGCGCCGCCCCCGATCACCCAGGACGACCAGGTGGCGGCGTCCTCCCAGGCCTGGCGCCGATCGCGCTGCAGCTGCATCAGACGCTCCAGCAGGTTGGTGCCGAGTGTGCGCACCTGCACCATGGCGGTCTGACCGAGCCCGCTGCGCATCTTCTGGAGGGCGCCGAGCGTATCGCCCTGGCGGTGCAAGGCCACCACGCCGGCGAGTTCGATCAGCCTGGCCTCCACCAGCGTGGCGAACTGGCGCCCTTCGTGCGCCAGGCTGTCCTCGGCGTCGAGGGCGGCGCGCAGCGACGCCAGGTCGTGCCGGGCGTTGGCCACAGCCAGCTCGTACGGCGCCAGGTAACTGGTATCGCCGGTGAGCAGCAGGCCGCGCTCGCCGGTCTCGGCGTCGGCCACCTGGCGCAGTACGCGCTGCAGGTACTGGATGGACATCGTGGTGTCGTTCAGGCGTTCCACGGCGGAACTGCGCTGCGTGGCGGCCAGGTAGGTCATGGCGCCGATCAGCAGGGTGGCAAGCGCCGCGAGCAGAAAGCCGAGCAGCACGCGCCGCGACACGGACTGGTCGAACAACTGCGTGGCGCCGGGCTTGCCAGGCTCGGGCGGGGTGCTGGTCGGGGGGGTGTCGTGGGGCGGTTTCATGGCAGGCGGGGCAGTGCGTGCGGCACAGGACCGGCTATTGTGACGAGGCTTGCGATTTGGCGCAGCCCCGGCCTGCTACAGTCCCGCCGCCCGCCGCGCCCTCGCCGCCACCGCCATGCCAACTGTCCGCTCGCGCCTTGCCCTCTACCTCGACCTGATCCGCTGGAACCGCCCCGCCGGCTGGCTGCTGCTGCTGTGGCCCACGCTTTCGGCGCTGTGGGTCGCCGCGGGGGGCTTTCCCGGCTGGCCGCTGCTCACCATCTTCACGCTCGGCACCATCCTCATGCGCAGCGCCGGCTGCTGCGTGAACGACGTGGCGGACCGGGATTTCGACCGCCATGTCGCGCGCACGGCCGCGCGCCCGGTGACCACCGGCGCGCTGTCGGTGCGCGAGGCGCTCGCCGTGGGGGCAGTGCTGGCGCTGGCCGCCTTCGGCCTGGTGCTGCTGACCAACGCGCTGACCGTGGCGCTGTCCTTCGCGGCGCTGGCCATCGCCGTGGTCTACCCCTTCGCCAAGCGCGTGCTCGCCATGCCGCAGGCGGTGCTGGGCGTGGCCTTCAGCTTCGGCATCCCGATGGCCTTCGCCGCCGTGCGCGGCGAAGTGCCGCTGCTCGCCTGGGGGTTGCTGCTGGGCAACCTGTTCTGGGTGCTGGCCTACGACACCGAGTACGCCATGGTCGACCGCGACGACGACCTGAAGATCGGCATGAAGACCTCGGCCATCACGCTGGGCCGGTTCGACGTGGCGGCGATCGTGGTGTTCTACCTGGTTTTTGTGCTGATATGGGTCCTGGCGCTTGTCCCGCTTCAGCTAGGCGCTATTTTTTATATAGCTATCGCGGGGGTGCTGGCGCAGGTGGCCTGGCACGGGTGGCTGATCCGCGGGCGCACGCGCGCCGGGTGCTTCCGCGCTTTCCGCATGAACCACTGGATCGGCTGCACCCTGTTCGTGGGCATCGCGGCGGGCTATGCGATGCGCTGATTGCTTCTGAAGTAATAGCTGCTAGTGCTTATGGAATAAGCGCTGGAGGCCAAAAAGACCAATATTTTTGGCCATTGTTCAGTGCGAGGTGCCGAATTCATCGCCGAGTTCGCGCGCCCGTTCCCCGGCCGCGGCGATGGCGTGGCCGAAATGGCCTGCGACCCCGGCGCGCTCCAGCACCTCGATGGCGGCGTGGGTGGTGCCGCCCTTGGACGTGACGCGCTGGCGCAGCACCTGGGGCGGCTCGTCGGAACGCCGTGCCAGTTCGGCGGCGCCCGCCACCGTGGCGAGCGCCAGGCGGTGCGCCTGGGCCTGGCCGAGTCCCAGGTGCACGCCCGCCTCGGTCATGGCTTCGAGCAGGTAGAACACGTACGCCGGGCCCGAGCCGGAGAGCGCGGTGACGGCGTCCAGGTCCTGCTCGCGCTCCACCCACAGGGTTTCACCGGTCGGCGCCAGCAGTTGCTCGATGCGCTGGCGCTCCTGCGCCCCCACGGAGGTGCGCGCAAACAGCGCGCTGATGCCCCGGCCGATGAGCGCGGGCGTGTTCGGCATGGCGCGCACCACGCGCTCGGTGCCCAACCACTGGGCAATGCTGCTGCTGCGGATGCCGGCGGCCACGCTCAGGTGCAGCGCCTCGGCGGTGAGCGGGCGGGCCTGCAGCGCGGCCTCCCGAAAGACCTGGGGCTTGACCGCCCAGACCACCAGGTCGGCGCCGCGCAGCTGTGGGCCGGGCAGCGCCTGCGCCGCGATGCCCCAGCGCGCCTGTAGCGCTGCGCGCGCCGCCTCGGCGGGCTCGACGACTTCGATGCGTTCGGGCGCCAGGCCCTCGGCGACCAGTCCGCCGATGATGGCGCTGGCCATGTTGCCCCCTCCGATGAAGGCGATGGACGGTGCGGTGGCGGCAGGCGCCGGGGAAGCAGAATCGGACATGGTGTGCGGGCCGTGGCAAAAGTTCGCGGCCATTGTCGCCGCTGCCGGCCGCTACCCGTTGCTAGGGTGCGAGCGTGGCCTGGCGCACGGCGTGCTCCCAGCGCGCCATCAGCTCCTCGGCGCGTGCCGGGGCCAGGGTCGGCTCGAAGCGCCGCTCGGCGCGCCACAGGCGCGAGAGCTCCTCGGTGCCGGCGTACACGCCGCTCGACAGGCCGGCCAGGTAGGCCGCGCCCAGGGCGGTGGTTTCCACCACGGCCGGGCGCACCACGGGAATGCCCAGCAGGTCGGACTGGAACTGCATCAGCAGGTCGTTGACGCAGGCGCCGCCGTCGACGCGCAGCTCGGCCACAGGCGCGCTGCCCGCGGCCACGGCGTCGCGCGACATGGCGTGCAGCAGCGCCGCGCTCTGATAGGCGATGCTCTCGAGCGCCGCGCGCGCAATGTGCGCCAGCGTGCTGCCGCGCGTCAGGCCGGTGATGGTGCCGCGCGCCTCGGGCTGCCAGTAGGGCGCGCCCAGGCCGGTGAAGGCCGGCACCATCATCACCCCGCCGGCGTCGGGCACGCTTTGCGCCAGTGCCTGCACTTCGCTGCTGCTCTCGATGGCGCGCAGGCCGTCGCGCAGCCACTGCACGACGGCACCGCCGACAAACACGCTGCCTTCCATGGCGAATTGCGGGGCGGCCAGCGTGGGCGAGGTCTGCGCCGCGCTGGTGGTGAGCAGGCCGTTTTCCGACCGGCGGAAGGCCTGGCCGGTGTGCATCAGCAGGAAGCAGCCGGTGCCGTAGGTGTTCTTGGCCATGCCGGGGGAAAAGCAGGCCTGGCCGAAGAGTGCGCTCTGCTGGTCGCCGGCCACGCCGCCGATGCGCACGCCGTGGCCGAGCAGCTCCGGGCGCACCTCGCCGAACACACTGGCCGACGGCTGGACGCGCGGCATCAGCGCGGCGGGAATGCGCAGCAGGGCCAGGAGCTCCTCGTCCCACTGGTTGGTGCGCACGTTGAACAGCATGGTGCGCGCGGCATTGGTCACGTCGGTGACGTGCTCCGCACCGCCGGTGAGCTGCCAGATCAGCCAGCTGTCCACCGTGCCGAAGGCGAGCTCGCCGCGCTCGGCCGCGGCGCGTGCGCCGGGCACATTGTCGAGCAGCCACTGCAGCTTGGTGCCGGAGAAATAGGCGTCGATCAAGAGGCCCGTCTTGGCCGCGATGGTGTCCGCATGGCCTTGCTCGCGCAGCTGGGCGCAGGCCGGCTCGGCGCGCCGGTCCTGCCAGACGATGGCGTGGTGCACCGGCTCGCCGGTCGCGCGGTTCCACAGCACGGTGGTCTCGCGCTGGTTGGTGATGCCGAGCGCGCGCACCTGGTGGGCGCCAATGCCGGCCGATTGCAGGGCCTCGCGCGCCGTTTCGAGCTGCGTGCGCCAGATCTCGCGCGGGTCGTGCTCGACCCAGCCCGGGCGTGGGTAGATCTGGGTGAGTTCGCGCTGTGCCTGCGCCGCGATGTGGCCGCGGTGGTCGAAGACGATGCTGCGCGAACTGGAGGTGCCTTGGTCGAGGGCGAGCAGGTAGGTCATGGTGGGGCTCTCAGGGCGCGATGTCGCAGACCACGCTGGCGTCGGCGAGCAGCGCCGGGAAGGGTTCCGGCGGCGGTGCGTCGGTGAACAGCCGGTCGATCTGTGCCAGTTGCGCCAATTGCACCATGGCCGGACGGTTGAACTTGCTGTGGTCGGCCGCCAGCCAGACCTGGCGCGACTGGGCAATGATGGTCTGCGCGACCTTGACTTCGCGGTAGTCGAAGTCGCGCAGCGAACCGTCGGCCTCGATGCCCGAGATGCCGATGACGGCGATGTCCACCTTGAACTGGCGCATGAAATCCACCGCCGTCTCGCCGACGATGCCGCGGTCGCGCGAGCGCAGCACGCCGCCGGCGACGATCACTTCGCAGTCCGGGTTGCTGCTGAGCGTGGCGGCGACGTTCAGGTTGTTGGTGATGACGCGCAGCCCCCGGTGGTGCAGCAGCGCGCGCGCCACCGCTTCGGTGGTGGTGCCGATGTTCAGGATCAGCGAGCAGTTGTTCGGGATTTCGCGCGCCACGCGCTGCGCGATGCGCGCCTTGGCGCCGGCGTTGAGCGCTTCGCGCTGCGTGTGGGCGATGTTTTCCACCGTGGAGCCGGGCACGCGCACGCCGCCGTGGAAACGCGTGAGCAGGCCTTCATCCGCCAGGCGCTGCACGTCGCGGCGCACCGTTTGCAGGGTCACGCCCAAGGTCTCGGCCAACTGCTCGACGGTGGCGCTGCGGCGGGCCTGCACTTCCTTGAGCAACTGCAGCTGACGGGGGTTGGTGTTCACGCCCCGACTTTAAAACGAACAAAAAGGAATCGATTCAGGGTAAACCTGGGGGACAAAACGAATTGAAAAGAACAAAAATGAAGAAATGCGAAGTATGAATTGCCCGTTTTGGTCGCCGCTCCCGGGAGTGCGGCGCAGTGCCGGCGGAGTGGGGGCGTGGTGATGGAACTCGCGCTGGCGGCCGTGGAAAAGACGGTGGGGCCCGAGACCTGGCTCTACCCCATGGACCTGGAATTGCACAGCGGCGCCGTGACGGTGCTGCTGGGTGCCACGCAGGCTGGCAAGACCAGCCTGATGCGCATCATGGCCGGGCTGGACGCGCCCTCAGCGGGCCGCGTGCTGGTCGGCGGCCGGGATGTCACCGGAACGCCGGTGCGTGAGCGCAATGTCGCCATGGTCTACCAGCAGTTCATCAATTACCCGTCGATGACGGTGGCGCAGAACATCGCCTCGCCGCTCAAGCTGCGCAGGGAGACGAACATCGAGCGCCGCGTGCGCGACCTGGCCGAGCGGCTGCACATCGAGATGTTCCTCGACCGCCTGCCGGCCGAGCTGTCCGGCGGCCAGCAGCAACGCGTGGCCCTGGCGCGCGCGCTCGCCAAGGGCGCGCCGCTGATGCTCCTCGACGAGCCCCTGGTCAACCTGGACTACAAGCTGCGCGAGGAACTGCGCGAAGAGCTGACGCAGCTGTTCGCGGCCGGCGACTCCACCGTGGTGTACGCCACCACCGAGCCGGCCGAGGCGCTGCTGCTGGGCGGCTACACGGCGGTGCTGGGAGAAGGGCGCTTGCTGCAGTACGGGCCCACGGCCGAGGTGTTCCATGCGCCGGCCTCGCTGGCCGTGGCGCGCGCCTTCAGCGATCCGCCCATGAACCTGCTCGCCGCGCGGCCGAGCGGCGCCGGCCTGGCGATCGCCGCCGGTCCCGAACTGCCGCTGCCGGCCGGCGTGGCGCTCGGCGGGCAAGCGCAGTACACCGTTGGCGTGCGCGCCAGTGCGCTGCGCCTGCAGGAGCGCGCTGGCGACCTGACCATGCACGGCGTGGTCGAACTGGCAGAAATCTCCGGCTCGGACACCTACGTGCACCTGGCTTCGCCCATGGGCAGCCTGGTGGCGCAGGTGCCGGGCGTGCATTACTTCGACCTGGGCCAGGCGGTGGCGCTGTACGTGCAACCCGGCCAGCTGTACGTGTTCGGTGCGAACGGGGCCTTGCTGCACGCCCCGATTCGGCGGGGAATCTGACATGGCACGCATCACCCTCGACCTGGCGCATTCCTACAAACCCCAGCCGGTGGCCGACAGCGACTACGCGCTGCTGCCGCTGAAGATGGAGTTCGCCGACGGCGGCGCCTACGCGCTGCTCGGGCCCTCGGGCTGCGGCAAAACGACCATGCTCAACATCATGTCGGGCCTGCTCGTGCCGTCGCACGGCAGTGTGCTGTTCGACGGGCGCGACGTGACGCGCGCCAGCCCGCAGGAGCGCAACATCGCCCAGGTGTTCCAGTTTCCGGTGATCTACGACACCATGACGGTGGCGCAGAACCTGGCCTTCCCGCTGAAGAACCGCAAGGTGCCCGAGGCGCAGATCCGCGAGCGCGTCGGCGCCATCGCCGAGATGCTGGAACTGAGCGGCCAGCTCGACCAGCGCGCGGCCGGCCTGGCGGCCGATGCCAAGCAGAAGATATCGCTCGGCCGGGGCCTGGTGCGGCCGGACGTGGCGGCGGTGCTGTTCGACGAGCCGCTCACGGTGATCGACCCGCACCTCAAGTGGCAGCTGCGGCGCAAGCTCAAGCAGATCCACCACGAACTCAAGCTCACGCTGATCTACGTCACGCACGACCAGATCGAGGCGCTGACCTTTGCCGACCAGGTGGTGGTCATGACGCGCGGCCGCGCCGTGCAGGTGGGCGCGGCGGATGCGCTGTTCGAGCGGCCGCAGCATGTCTTCGTCGGCCACTTCATCGGCTCGCCCGGCATGAACTTCCTGCCCGTGGAGCACGCCGAAGGCCACCTGCAGCTGGCCGAGCACCGGCTGCCCGCGCCGGGCGCGCGCACGCTGCCGGCCGGGCCGCTGCTGGTCGGCGTCCGGCCCGAATACCTGGCGCGCGCCGAGCCCGGCGCGGCCGGCGCCCTGGCGTGCCAGGTGCTGCGCGTGCAGGACCTGGGCACCTCGCTGATGCTCACGGCCGAAGTCGCGGGCCAGGTGCTGCGCGCGCGCTTCGACCCCGACGCCCGCCTGCCGGCGCCGGGCGAGACGGTCTGGCTGCAGGTGCTGGGCGAGCACACCTGCTTCTACCAAAACGAGGAGCTCCTGTGAGCACGACCACCAAGCCCGTGAACCAGAAGGCCTGGTTCCTGATCCTGCCGGTGCTGATCTGCGTTGCCTTCTCGGCCATCGTGCCGCTGATGACGGTGGTCAACTACTCGGTGCAGGACATCATCTCGCCCGAGCGCCGCGTGTTCGTGGGCACCGAGTGGTTCGCCGCCGTGATGCGCGACGAGGAGCTGCACCAGGCGCTGCTGCGCCAGCTGACCTTCTCCGGCGCGGTGCTGCTGGTGGAGATCCCCCTGGGCATCGCGCTGGCGCTGTCCATGCCGGCGAGCGGCTGGAAGTCCTCGGCCGTGCTGGTGACGGTGGCGCTCTCGCTGCTCATCCCCTGGAACGTGGTCGGCACCATCTGGCAGATCTATGGGCGCTCGGACATCGGCCTGCTCGGCGCGGCGCTGAACGCCGCCGGCATCGACTACAGCTACACCGGCAACGCCACGCACGCCTGGATCACGGTGCTGGTGATGGACGTGTGGCACTGGACGCCGCTGGTCGCGCTGTTGTGCTTCGCCGGGCTGCGCAGCATCCCGGACGCCTACTACCAGGCCGCGCGCATCGACGGCGCGAGCAAGTTCGCCGTGTTCCGCTACATCCAGCTGCCCAAGATGCGCGGCGTGCTGATGATCGCCGTGCTGCTGCGCTTCATGGACAGCTTCATGATCTACACCGAGCCCTTCGTGCTCACCGGCGGCGGGCCGGGCAATGCGACCACGTTCCTCAGCCAGTACCTGACGCAAAAGGCCGTGGGCCAATTCGACCTCGGGCCGGCGGCGGCGTTCTCGCTGATCTACTTCCTGATCATCCTGCTGCTGTGCTTCGTGCTCTACAACTGGATGCAGCGCGTGGGCACCCAGGCCGCCCAGGAGCCCGTGGCATGAGCGCGCGGCAGGCGCCCGAGCCGGGCCGAAAAATAGGCATCAAATTGGCCTCCAACGCTTATATGGTAAGCGTTTGTAGCTACCAATACCGTAGTTTTCCCCACGAAGGAGCGCGCCATGGCTAAGCCGGACCAGCGCTTTCAGAAGCGCAGCATCTTTCTGCTGCTGTACCTCGTGTTCGCCCTCCTGCCGATCTACTGGATGCTCAACATGAGCTTCAAGACGAACGAGGAGATCCTGTCGAGCTTCTCGTTCTGGCCGCAGCACTTCACCTGGGGCAACTACCAGACCATCTTCACCGATCCGTCGTGGTACTCGGGCTACATCAACAGCCTGATCTACGTGGCCATCAACACGGTGATCTCGCTGACCGTGGCGCTGCCGGCGGCCTACGCCTTCAGCCGCTACCAGTTCCTGGGCGACAAGCACGTGTTCTTCTGGCTGCTGACCAACCGCATGACGCCGCCGGCCGTGTTCCTGCTGCCGTTCTTTCAACTCTACACCACCGTGGGGCTGATGGACACGCACATCGCCGTGGCGCTGGCGCACCTCTTGTTCAACGTGCCGCTGGCGGTGTGGATCCTGGAAGGCTTCATGAGCGGCATCCCGCGCGAGATCGACGAGACGGCCTACATCGACGGCTACAGCTTCCCGCGCTTTTTCCTCACCATCTTCCTGCCGCTCATCAAGGCCGGCGTGGGCGTGGCGGCGTTCTTCTGCTTCATGTTCAGCTGGGTCGAGCTGCTGCTGGCGCGCACGCTGACCAGCGTGAACGCCAAGCCCATCGTCGCCACCATGACGCGCACCGTGAGCGCCTCGGGCATGGACTGGGCCACGCTCGCCGCCGCCGGCGTGCTGACCATCGTGCCCGGCGCCATCGTCATCTGGTTCGTGCGGCACTACATCGCGAAAGGTTTCGCGATGGGCCGTGTTTAAAGGGGGTCCGAGATGTTTGAGTGGATGGCCTGGACCACCCCGGTGGCCGTGTTCTTTACCTGCATCGTGCTCCTGCTGATCGGCATGACGGTGTGGGAAATCAAGTCGCCCACGGTGCTGCGCAAGGGCTTCCTGCCCATCGCGACGACGCGCGGCGACCGGCTCTTCATCGGCCTGCTGACGGCGGCCTACATCAACCTGGCCTGGGTCGGCCTGGGCGAGAAGATGGCGCAGTGGTTCTCTCTGGAGGCGGCGCCTTCGGTGTGGATCAGCTTGTTCCTGTCGATGGCAGCGCTGGTGCTCGTCATGCGCAAGGCCTAGCGCTTACCGGTTTTCGGGAAATCCGGCCAGTTCCTCCCCCTGCGGCCGGGGTTCATTTGTAACGAGGGGAGTCCCAATGAGGAGACAAGTGATGAACATGCAATTGAAGGCCGTCGCATTCGCTGCCGCCGCGCTGGCGCTGGGCCAGGCCGCCTGGGCCGGGGAGGCAGAGGCCAAGAAGTGGATCGACAGTGAATTCCAGCCCTCGACCCTCTCCAAGGACCAGCAGATGGCGGAGATGAAGTGGTTCATCGAGGCGGCCAAGAAGCTCCAGGCCAAGGGCGTGAAGGAGATTTCGGTCGTCTCCGAAACCATCACCACGCACGAATACGAATCCAAGACACTGGCCAAGGCGTTCGAGGAGATCACCGGCATCAAGGTCAAGCACGACCTGATTCAGGAAGGCGACGTGGTCGAGAAACTCCAGACCTCGATGCAGTCGGGCAAGAGCATCTATGACGGCTGGATTTCCGACTCTGACCTGATCGGCACGCACTACCGCTACGGCAAGATCATGAGCCTGACCGACTACATGGCCGGCGCGGGCAAGGACTACACCAACCCGGGCCTGGACCTGAAGGACTTCATCGGCACCAAGTTCACCACCGGTCCCGATGGCAAGCTCTACCAGTTGCCCGACCAGCAGTTCGCCAACCTGTACTGGTTCCGCGCCGACCTGTTCGACCGCAAGGACATCAAGGACAAGTTCAAGGCCAAATACGGCTACGACCTGGGTGTGCCGCTCAACTGGAGCGCGTACGAAGACATCGCCGAATTCTTCACCAACGACATCAAGGAGATCGACGGCAAGGCCATCTACGGCCACATGGACTATGGCAAGAAGGATCCGTCGCTGGGCTGGCGCTTCACCGACGCCTGGCTGTCCATGGCCGGCACCGCCGACATCGGCGCGCCCAACGGCCTGCCGATCGACGAATGGGGCATCCGCGTGGCCGACGACAAGTGCACGCCGGTGGGCGCTTCGGTGGCCCGCGGCGGCGCGACCAATTCGCCGGCCGCCGTCTATGCGCTGACCAAATACGTGGACTGGATGAAGAAGTACGCGCCCAAGGAAGCGACCGGCATGACCTTCGGCGAAGCCGGCCCGGTTCCCGCCCAGGGCCAGATCGCCCAGCAGATCTTCTGGTACACCGCCTTCACCGCCGACATGAACAAGCCCGGCCTGCCGGTGGTGAATGCCGACGGCACGCCGAAGTGGCGCATGGCGCCCGGCCCGAATGGCCCGTACTGGAAGCAAGGCATGCAGAACGGCTACCAGGACGTGGGTTCCTGGACCTTCTTCAAGAACCACGATGCCAACCGCACGGCCGCCGCGTGGCTCTATGCCCAGTTCGTCACCGCCAAGACGGCCTCGCTGAAGAAGACCATCGTCGGCCTGACGCCGATCCGCGAGTCCGACATCCAGTCCAAGGCCATGACCGACATGGCGCCCAAGCTCGGCGGCCTGGTCGAGTTCTACCGCAGCCCGGCGCGCGTGGCGTGGTCGCCCACCGGCACCAACGTCCCCGACTACCCCAAGCTGGCCCAGCTGTGGTGGAAGAACGTGGCCCAGGCCGTCACGGGTGAGAAGACGCCCCAGGGCGCCATGGACACGCTGGCCGATGAGATGGACCAGGTCATGGCCCGGCTGGAGCGCGCGGGTATGGAGCGCTGCGCGCCCAAGCTCAACAAGAAGGAAGACCCCAAGAAGTGGCTGAGCGACAAGCACGCACCGTGGGCCAAGCTGGGCAATGAAAAGCCCAAGGGCGAAACCATCGCCTACGGCACGCTGCTGCAGGCCTGGAAGGACGGCAAGGTCCGCTGACCGCGGTGGATGGGAGGTGGCTTGCACCGCCTCCCGCCACCGGACGCCGGTCCCAGCGGGCAAGCCCGGCATGCGGCACAATGAATCCAAGGGTTAACCCTTATCAAACGCAGCGTTTCATGACCCCAGACCCTTCTCCATTGCCCACACCCCGTGCCGAACTGGTTGAACGCCTGGCGCGGGCGGCGCAGTACGACCTGGTGGTGATCGGCGGGGGTGCGACCGGGTTGGGCGTGGCGCTGGACGCTGCGACGCGTGGCTTTCGCGTGGCGCTGGTGGAGCGGGCGGATTTCGCCAAGGGCACCTCGTCGCGCGCCACCAAGCTGGTGCACGGCGGGGTGCGCTACCTCGCCCAGGGCAACATCGCCCTGGTGCGGGAGGCGCTGCATGAGCGGGCCACCCTGTTGCACAACGCCCCGCACCTGGCGCAACCGCTGCCCTTCGTCATGCCGTCCTATCGGTGCTGGGAGGCGCCGTTCTACGGAGCAGGGCTCAAGATGTACGACGCCCTGGCCGGCAAGGCGGGGCTGGGCGCGACGGAATTCCTCGGCCCGGCACGCACGCTGCAATGCCTGCCCACCGTGCAACGCCAGGGGCTCAAAGGCAGCGTGAAGTACTGGGACGGCCAGTTCGATGACGCCCGGCTGGCGCTGGCGCTGGCGCGCAGCGCAGCGCGCAGCGGTGCCGTGGTGGCCAATTACGTGGAGGCCACCGATCTGCTCAACGAAGACGGCCGCGTGGCCGGCGTGGTGTGCCGCGACGCGGAATCGGGTCGCGCCCTGACGCTGCGCGCGCGCTGCGTGGTCAACGCGACCGGGGTCTGGGTCGATGCCCTGCGTGAAAAGGACGCCCAGGCCATCGGCCGGACGGTGGCGCCCCTGGTCGCGCCCAGCCAGGGCGTGCACCTGGTGGTGGACCGCGACTTTCTTGGCTCCGACCACGCGCTGATGGTGCCCAAGACCGCCGATGGGCGCGTGCTTTTCGCCGTGCCCTGGCTGGGCAAGGTCATTCTGGGCACCACCGATACCCCGCGGCACGACCTGGACCGCGAGCCCACGCCTTTTGCGGAGGAGGTGGATTTCATCCTCGGCGAATCCGCGCGCTACCTGCGCCGCGCTCCGGCCCGCAGCGAGGTACGCAGCGTATGGGTTGGCTTGCGTCCGCTGGTCAAGCCGCAGGACGAAAACGGCGACAACACGAAGAGCCTGAGCCGAGAGCACACCGTGCTGGCCAGCCGCAGCGGGCTGGTCACGGTTACGGGAGGAAAATGGACCACCTACCGTGCCATGGCGGAAGACGTGTTGCAAAAATGCTTCAGTGCGGGGCTTCTGGAAGCGCGCAAGGGCGGGGCGACCAACCACCTCGCGCTGGTGGGGGCGGGCGGTGCCGGCGTTCACCATCGTTTGTGCGATGCGCCGGGCTGGCACAGCTATGGCAGCGAAGCCGCCGCGGTGCGCCAGCTCCCCGGCGCCGACGCGCCCCTAGGCATGAATCTGACCGAGGCCATGGTGCGGTTCGCCGTGCGCCACGAATACGCACGCACGGTGGAGGACGTGCTGGCACGCCGCTGGCGCGCCCTGTTCCTCGATGCCCGCCAGGCGGGCGAGATGGGCGCGCGCGTCGCGCGGATCGTGCAGGAAGAAACCGGCCTGGACCCCCAGCTCGAGCCCTTCGAGCAGCTGGCGCGCCAGTACGCCAGCCTCCCGACCTAAGAAAACCCACTCCAGCCCCTTGACGCGCGGCTGCATTCCAGTGAGAATAGCCGGCTTCGCTGAGAAATTAGCGGAATCTCTGCCCAGCGGAAGTGCTGCAAATGGTTTGCAGCGTGGACGGCGGGCCCAAGACTGACTGGCTGATGCGGCTTTCCCGGAGCTTTCCGGGTCTGCGCTTTGCTGGTGCAAGTTGGGAATATAGAAATGATCCAGACTGAAACTCGGTTAGACGTTGCCGACAACACCGGCGCGAAGTCCGTCCTGTGCATTAAGGTGCTGGGCGGCTCCAAGCGCCGCTACGCCAGCGTGGGCGACATCATCAAGGTGAGCGTCAAGGAGGCTGCGCCTCGCGGTCGCGTCAAGAAGGGCGAAATTTACAGTGCCGTGGTGGTGCGTACCGCCAAGGGCATTCGTCGCGGCGACGGCTCGCTCGTGAAATTCGACGGCAATGCTGCGGTGTTGCTCAATGCAAAGCTGGAGCCGATCGGCACCCGCATCTTCGGCCCGGTCACGCGCGAACTGCGCACCGAGCGTTTCATGAAGATCGTGTCCCTGGCTCCCGAAGTTCTCTAAGGACAGGCGATGAACAAGATTCGCAAGGGCGACGAAATCGTCGTACTCACGGGGCGTGACAAGGGCAAGCGCGGCACGGTGGTGCTGCGCGCCGACGATTCCCATCTGGTGGTCGAGGGTGTGAACCTGGTCAAGAAGCACGTCAAACCCAACCCCATGAAGGGTTCCACGGGCGGCATCGTGGAAAAGGCCATGCCGATCCACCAGTCCAACGTGGCGATCTACAACGCGGCCACGGGCAAGGGTGATCGCGTTGGGATCAAGCTGCAGGCCGACGGCACGCGCGTTCGCGTGTTCAAGTCCAGCGGCGCTGAAATCAAGACGGCCTGAGGAAATAGAAATGGCACGACTTCAAGAACACTACCGCGACAAAGTGGCGCCCGAGCTCATGAAGCAGTTCGGCTATACGTCGCCCATGCAGGTCCCGCGCCTGACCAAGATCACGCTCAACATGGGTGTGAGCGAGGCCGTCGCCGACAAGAAGGTGATGGACAGCGCGGTTGCAGACCTCACCAAGATCGCCGGCCAGAAGCCCGTGGTGACCAAGGCCAAGAAGGCCATCGCCGGTTTCAAGATCCGGGAAGGCCAGGCCATCGGCTGCATGGTCACGCTGCGCGGCGTCAAGATGTACGAATTTCTCGACCGTTTCGTGACGGTGGCGCTGCCCCGCGTGCGCGACTTCCGGGGTATTTCCGGTCGTGCTTTCGATGGCCGCGGCAACTACAACGTCGGCGTCAAAGAGCAGATCATTTTCCCTGAGATCGAGTACGACAAGGTGGATGCCTTGCGCGGCCTCAACATCAGCATCACCACCACGGCCAAGACCGATGAAGAGTGCAAGGCGCTGCTCTCCGGTTTTCGTTTTCCGTTCAAGAACTGAGGCAGCGTATGGCAAAAGTAGCTTTGATCCAGCGCGAACTCAAGCGCGAAAAACTTGCTGCGAAGTACGCAGCCAAGCACGCAGAACTGAAGGCCGCGGCTTCCAACATGAAGTCGAGCGAAGAAGAGCGCGAAGCAGCGCGCCTGGGCTTGCAAAAGCTCCCGCGCAATGCCAATCCCACGCGCCAACGCAACCGCTGCGAGATCACCGGTCGTCCGCGTGGCACGTTCCGTCAATTCGGTCTGGGCCGCGCCAAGATCCGTGAACTGGCTTTTGCAGGCGACATCCCCGGTGTCACCAAGGCCAGCTGGTAAGCCGGTAGGAGAGATACAACATGAGCATGAGTGATCCCATTGCCGACCTGCTGACCCGCATCCGCAATGCGCAGATGGTCTCCAAAGCCAGTGTCGCCGTACCCTCTTCCAAGGTGAAGGTGGCCATCGCCCAAGTCCTCAAGGACGAAGGCTACATCGACGGTTTTGAAGTCAAGACCGAAGGCGGTAAATCGCAAATCGAAATCGCCCTCAAGTACTACGCCGGTCGTCCGGTGATTGAGCGCATCGAGCGCGTCAGCCGCCCCGGTCTGCGTATCTACAAGGGATGCGACGCCATTCCCCAGGTCATGAATGGCCTCGGTGTCGCCATTGTCACCACGCCCAAGGGTGTGATGACCGACCGCAAGGCTCGCGCTACCGGTGTCGGTGGCGAAGTGCTTTGCTACGTGGCTTAAGCCGTGGCATTGAGGAGAAACTGAATGTCCCGAGTAGGAAAAATGCCGGTCACCATCCCCGCGGGTGTGGATGTATCGATCGCCAACGGCCTGATCAGCGTCAAAGGTTCGGGCGGCGCATTGTCGCTGGTCCAGAATGCCCTGGTCAACGTGGCCAGCCAGGATGGCAAGCTCCGCTTCGCGCCTGTAGATGACAGCCGTGAAGCCAATGCCATGAGCGGTACCTTGCGCCAGCTCGTGAACAACATGGTGGTTGGCGTCAGCGCCGGGTTCGAGCGCAAGCTCAGCCTGGTCGGCGTGGGCTACAAGGCCCAAGCGTCCGGTTCCAAGCTGAATCTGTCGGTGGGTTACTCCCACCCCGTGAACAAGGAGATGCCCGATGGCATCACCGTCGCCACCCCGACTCCGACGGAAGTCGTGATCAAGGGTGCCGACCGCCAACGCGTGGGACAGATCGCCGCCGAGATTCGTGCGATTCGTCCGCCTGAGCCCTACAAGGGCAAGGGCATCCGCTACGCGGACGAACGCGTCGTGATCAAAGAAACCAAGAAGAAGTAAGGAGCTGCACCATGTTGACCAAAAAAGAGCAGCGCCTTCGTCGGGCCCGCCAGACACGCATCCGCATTGCCCAGCAAGGTGTGGCGCGTCTGACCGTGAACCGTACCAATCTTCACATCTACGCCGCAGTCATTTCGAGCGACGGGGGCAAGGTTCTCGCAAGCGCCTCCACCGTGGAAGTCGAAGTCCGTACCGCCCTGGGCGGCTCCGGCAAGGGTGGCAATGCCGCCGCCGCAGAGGTCATCGGCAAGCGCATCGCCGAGCGTGCCAAGGCCGCTGGCGTCGAGAAGGTGGCGTTCGATCGCGCAGGTTTTGCGTACCACGGCCGCGTCAAGGCGCTTGCCGATGCTGCCCGCGAAGCGGGTCTGCAGTTCTAAGCGGAACGGATAAAAAATGGCTAAATTTCAACCCCGAGTGCAAGACGACGGCCGCGACGACGGCATGCGCGAGAAGATGATTGCGGTCAACCGCGTCACCAAGGTCGTCAAAGGCGGACGTATTCTTGGTTTCGCTGCGCTGACCGTGGTCGGCGATGGCGATGGCCGCGTCGGCATGGGCAAGGGCAAGTCCAAGGAAGTGCCTGCGGCAGTCCAGAAGGCCATGGAAGAAGCGCGCCGGAATATGGTGAAGGTGTCCCTCAAGAATGGCACCATCCACCACCAGGTCACCGGCCACCACGGCGCCGCTGTTGTCATGATGGCGCCCGCTCCCAAGGGGACGGGCATCATCGCCGGCGGCCCGATGCGCGCCGTGTTCGAGGTGATGGGCATGACCGATATCGTGGCCAAGAGCCATGGGTCTTCCAACCCGTACAACATGGTTCGCGCCACGTTCGACGCATTGACCAATTCCACCACGCCTTCGGAAGTTGCTTCCAAGCGCGGCAAGTCCGTCGAAGACCTCTTCGCCTGACAGGAGCGCACCACATGTCTACAGCACAAACCGTGAAAATTCAGCTGGTTCGCAGCCCGATTGGCACCCAGCAGTCGCACCGCGCTACGGTGCGCGGCCTGGGCCTGCGCAAGCTCAACAGCATCAGCGAGCTTCAGGATAGCCCTGAAGTGCGCGGCATGATCAACAAGATCAGCTATCTGGTCAAAATCCTCTGAGAGGTTGATGATGGAACTCAATAGCATCAAGCCGGCAGCAGGCGCCAAGCACGCGAAGCGTCGCGTCGGCCGCGGCATCGGCTCCGGGCTGGGAAAGACGGCCGGTCGTGGCCACAAGGGTCAGAAGTCCCGTTCCGGCGGCTACCACAAGGTGGGCTTTGAAGGCGGTCAAATGCCTTTGCAGCGCCGTCTGCCCAAGCGCGGCTTCAAGTCGCAAACGATCCAGTACAACGCGGAAGTGAGTCTGTCGGACCTGGCCGCGCTCGGTCTGGCCGAGGTCGACATGCTGGCGCTCAAGCAAGCCGGGCTGGTGGGTCAGATGGCCAAAGTGGTCAAGGTCGTCAAGAGCGGCGAATTGGCTGGGGCCGTCAAGCTGACGGGCATCGGTGCCACGGCGGGCGCACGCGCCGCCATCGAAGCCGCTGGCGGCAGCGTCGCTTAACGGCGCCGACGAGAGGTTCTTCGTGGCAACTAACGCGGCTCAAATTGCCAAAACCGGCAAGTTCGGCGATTTGCGTCGCAGGCTGGTGTTTCTGCTGCTCGCGTTGGTCGTATACCGCATCGGGGCGCATATCCCCGTCCCCGGCATCGACCCGGCGCAACTGAAGCAACTCTTTGGTGGCCAGCAAGGCGGCATCCTGAACCTGTTCAACATGTTCTCGGGAGGTGCCCTGGAGCGATTCACGGTTTTCGCCCTGGGGATCATGCCGTACATCTCGGCGTCCATCATCATGCAGCTCATGAGCTACGCGGTGCCGGCGTTCGAACAGATGAAGAAGGAAGGTGCCGCCGGTCAGCGCAAGATCACGCAGTACACCCGTTATGGGACGCTCGGTCTGGCGCTGTTCCAGTCACTGGGTATCGCGGTGGCCCTTGAGAGCTCGGCGGGCCTGGTGCTCAGCCCTGGTTTCGGTTTCCGAATGACCGCCGTGGTCAGCTTGACTGCCGGCACCATGTTCCTGATGTGGCTCGGTGAGCAAATCACCGAGCGCGGCCTGGGCAACGGAATCTCCATCCTCATTTTTGCCGGCATTGCGGCCGGGCTGCCCAGCGCGGTGGGCGGTTTGCTCGAACTGGTTCGCACCGGCTCCATGAGCATTCTTGCTGCGCTGTTCATTGTCCTGGTCGTCTGCCTGGTGACGTACTTCGTCGTATTCGTCGAACGCGGCCAACGCAAGATCCTCGTGAACTATGCGCGGCGGCAAGTGGGCAACAAGGTCTATGGGGGCCAGTCGTCGCACCTGCCGCTCAAGCTCAACATGTCGGGCGTGATTCCGCCGATCTTCGCGTCCTCGATCATCTTGCTGCCCGCGACGGTGGTGAACTGGTTCAGCGCGGGGGACTCCCTGCGGTGGCTCAAGGACATCTCGGGAGCATTGACGCCGGGCCAGCCCATCTACGTGCTTTTGTACGCGACGGCCATCGTGTTCTTCTGCTTTTTCTACACGGCGTTGGTATTCAACAGCCGCGAGACGGCAGACAACCTGAAGAAGAGTGGCGCGTTTATTCCGGGCATCCGGCCGGGCGATCAGACCGCACGGTACATTGATAAAATCCTGGTCCGCTTAACGCTTGCCGGCGCAATCTACATCACGCTGGTGTGCCTGCTGCCGGAATTCATGATTCTCAAGTACAACGTGCCGTTCTATTTCGGCGGCACGTCACTTCTGATTATCGTGGTGGTCACCATGGACTTCATGGCCCAGGTGCAGAACTATCTGATGTCCCAGCAATACGAGTCGCTGCTCAAGAAGGCGAACTTCAAGGGTGGTGCCGGGGTATGACGAAGGCTTGCTGCAATCCTTGGATATGCGGCACTACAGGATGAAGCCTTCGGGTTTCGCATTCGCTCTGCGCCAAGGCGCAACGCAAACAAGGTGCAGATGGCATGGCCGCGCACCACGACTGGTTTTAGGAGAATGAAATGAGAGTTTCGGCTTCGGTCAAGAAAATCTGCCGCAACTGCAAGATCATCCGCCGCAAGGGTGTGGTGCGCGTGATCTGCACGGACCTGCGTCACAAGCAGCGCCAGGGTTGAACAGGAAAGCATTAGAGGACGCACATGGCACGTATCGCTGGCATCAATATTCCGCCGCATCAGCATGCTGAGATTGGCTTGACCGCCATCTATGGCATTGGACGCACCCGCGCACGCAAGATCTGCGAGGCTTGCGACATCGCTTATTCCAAGAAGATCAAGGATCTGACGGACGGCGATCTCGAAAAGATCCGCGACCAGATCGCCCAGTTCACCATCGAAGGCGACCTGCGCCGCGAAACCACGATGAACATCAAACGCTTGATGGACATCGGCTGCTACCGCGGCTTCCGCCATCGCCGCGGCCTGCCGCTGCGTGGTCAGCGCACGCGTACCAATGCCCGTACCCGCAAGGGCCCGCGCAAGGGTGCTGCCGCCCTGAAGAAATAAAGAGATTGAAAGATCAATATGGCCAAGTCTCCTGCCAATAACGCTGCGCAGCGTGTGCGCAAGAAGGTCCGCAAGAACGTCTCGGACGGTATTGCGCACGTTCACGCTTCGTTCAACAACACCATCATCACGATCACCGACCGCCAGGGCAATGCCCTGTCGTGGGCGTCGTCCGGTGGCCAGGGCTTCAAGGGCTCGCGCAAGTCGACGCCTTTCGCTGCCCAAGTCGCATCGGAGATGGCCGGCCGCGCCGCCATCGAACAAGGCATCAAGAACCTGGATGTCGAGATCAAGGGTCCTGGCCCGGGTCGCGAATCCTCGGTGCGCGCGCTGGGTGCCCTGGGCATCCGCATTACGTCCATTTCCGACGTTACCCCGGTTCCCCACAACGGCTGCCGCCCGCAAAAGCGCCGTCGTATTTAAGTCAACACCCAAGCCCACCGCCGCCTGCGCCCGGATCCTCCGCCGCAGGCGGCTCCCGCAATTGGATTGCGGCAGATGACATAGAAGGACATTCAAGTGGCACGTTACCTCGGCCCCAAGGCCAAACTCTCCCGCCGTGAAGGCACCGACCTGTTCCTCAAGAGCGCACGCCGTTCCATTGCGGACAAGTCCAAGTTCGACTCCAAGCCCGGCCAACATGGCCGCACTTCGGGACAACGCACGTCCGACTACGGCCTGCAACTGCGTGAAAAGCAGAAGGTCAAGCGCATGTACGGCATCCTGGAAAAGCAGTTCCGCCGCTACTTCGAAGCGGCCGACCGCCGCAAGGGCAATACCGGCGCCAACCTGCTGTCCTTGCTGGAATGCCGCCTGGACAATGTGGTCTACCGCATGGGCTTTGGCTCCACCCGCGCCGAGGCGCGCCAGATGGTGTCGCACAAGGCCATCACGGTGAACGGCCAGTCGGTGAACATTCCTTCCTATCTGGTGAAGGTGGGCGACGTCGTTGCGGTGCGTGAAAAGTCCAAGAAGCAAACGCGCATCGTCGAGGCCCTGCAGCTGGCCGCACAGGTCGGGATGCCGGCGTGGGTCGAAGTGAACGCTGACAAGGCGGAAGGCGTGTTCAAGAAGGTTCCGGACCGCGACGAATTCGGCGCCGACATCAATGAATCGCTGATCGTCGAGTTGTACTCGCGTTAAGCACGGCAAATCTGTTGCTGAATTTATCGTTCCTGCTCCACGAGGCATCGTGGCGCGGGCGCTTCACCAGCCTTACCGGTGTAACGAGCTGGGGGTATTGAGAGGAAGTCTGCATGCAAACGAATTTGCTGAAGCCCAAAGCCATCAACGTCGACCAACTTGGCCACAACCGCGCCAAAGTAACGCTTGAACCCTTCGAGCGTGGCTATGGCCACACGCTCGGCAACGCGCTGCGCAGGGTACTGTTGTCGTCGCTGGTGGGTTACGCCGTGACCGAGGTCACCATTGCGGGCGTTCTGCACGAGTACTCGTCGGTCGACGGTGTCCAGGAAGACGTCGTCAATATCCTCCTCAACCTCAAGGGCGTGGTGTTCAAGCTGCACAATCGCGACGAGGTCACGCTGAGCCTGCGCAAGGACACCGAAGGCGTGGTGACGGCGAGCGACATCCAGACGCCCCACGATGTCGAGATCGTCAACCCCGACCACGTCATCGCCAACCTGTCGCAAGGCGGCAAGCTGGACATGCAGATCAAGGTGGAAAAGGGCCGCGGTTACGTGCCGGGAAACCAGCGCCGCTATGGGGACGAAACCACGAAGTCGATCGGTCGCATCGTGCTTGACGCCTCGTTCTCGCCCATCAAACGCGTCAGTTACACGGTCGAAAGCGCTCGCGTCGAGCAGCGCACCGACCTCGACAAGCTGGTGGTGGAGATCGAAACCAATGGTGCTGTAACGGCGGAAGACGCGGTGCGCGCTTCGGCACGCATCCTGGTGGAGCAGCTGGCCGTGTTCGCACAGCTCGACGGCGGCGAAATGGACGCCATCAATGCGCCGGCCGGCGCCCGCAGCAATGCGAGCTTCGACCCCATCCTGCTGCGTCCGGTGGACGAGCTTGAACTGACGGTCCGTTCCGCCAACTGCCTGAAGGCGGAAAACATTTACTACATCGGTGACCTCATCCAGCGCACCGAGAACGAATTGCTGAAGACCCCCAACCTGGGTCGCAAGTCGCTCAACGAAATCAAGGAAGTTCTCGCATCGCGCGGGCTCACCTTGGGGATGAAGTTGGAAAATTGGCCGCCAGCCGGCCTGGACAAGCGGTAACGCTATAACCTCGCGCCCTGCAGAGGGCAGTGCCCCGGGCAGTACCTGATACGGCTGCCCGTTTTAACTACTATCAGGATAAGCACCATGCGCCACGGACTCGGCCTTCGCAAACTCAACCGCACCAGCTCGCACCGCCTTGCGATGCTGCGCAACATGATGAACTCGCTCATCGAGCACGAGGCCATCAAGACCACGCTGCCCAAGTCGAAAGAACTGCGCCGCGTCATCGAACCCATGATCACCCTCGCCAAGGTCGATACCGTGGCCAACCGCCGCCTGGCGTTCGACCGCCTGCGCGACCGCGACAGCGTGACCAAGCTGTTCACCGTGCTGGGCCCGCGCTTCAACGCACGTCCCGGCGGTTACACGCGCATCCTGAAGATGGGTTACCGTGTGGGCGACAACGCCCCCATGGCCTTCGTGGAACTGGTCGAACGCAGCGAAGAAGCGGTTGCCGCTCCCGCAGACTCCGAAAAATAGGCTATAATCTCCCTCTTACCGCGCGATGGAGCAGTCTGGTAGCTCGTTGGGCTCATAACCCAAAGGTCGGAGGTTCAAATCCTTCTCGCGCAACCAAATACCTGCGTCTCACGCAGTGACCAACGCCCACCTCGAGTGGGCGTTGGTGTTTTTGGCCTACATTTGGCCCATTCTTGGCCTCCCCCTGGCCCAGGGAATGTCGCGGTTGAACACACACGACCATTGGGTGCTGGCCTCGTCGAGAAGCGATTCGGCGTTATGTCGAGAGGCTCATTCTCTTAGCATGATGGCTGTGCTGACGACTTTGACGGGCTTGGGGTGGATCCGCATCTCGCCGTCTCGCATTGCAGAGAAGATCCGTTGTCCCACTTTGAATCCGGTGAGTTGGGGCATACCCACCGTGGGTCCGGTAACGGGCGCCACTTCGCGGCGCAGCCCGGATGCCCGCCACGTTTTCTTCCTGCGCCCCACCTACCGCGAGGAAACCCAGCGCCTGGTCAAGCAGATCGTGGACATGGGCCTCAAGCGCATTGCCGTGGTGTACCTGGACAACCCCTTTGGCAAGGAAGTGCTCAAGGACATGTCGAAGGCGCTCGACGACATCAAGGTGGAGCGCGCCGGTGAATACGCGCTGGCGGTGGACGGCAAGAACGGCGCCGAGCTGGCCGACAAGGTGGCCGCAGAGCGCCCCGGTGCCGTGTTGCTGGCCACCACCGGCACGGCGAACACGGCGTTTGTGCAGGCCTTCCGCGCCAAGGCGCAGGGCGTGCCGCTGGCTGGCTTGTCGGTGACGGTGGTGGCCTCCGAAATGCCCAAGCTTGCGGCTTCCACGCGTGGTATGGCTTTGGTGCAGGTGTTCCCGGACGCCACCTCGCAGAAGTCGGTGGTGGTGCGCAAGTTCCAGACCACGATGAAGGCCGTGGGCGCCAACCCCGCCTATCTCACCAGCGGGAGCGCGCTGGAGGGCTGGCTCAACGGTCAGATCATGATTGAGGGTCTCAAGAACGCAGGCAAGGACCTCACGCGTGAACGCCTGCGCGCGGGCTTGGCGAACATCCGCGGACTGTCGTTTGGCGACTTCAGCGTGGGCTTTGGCGGCAAGGCGCCCTACATCGGCTCGGACGCGATCTATCTGGCCGTGTACGCGGAAAACGGGCGGCGGATCAGCTGATTGCTATTGAATAAATAGCTGCCAGCGCTTTATGGATAAGCGCTGAAGGCCGAAAAGGCATAGAAAAAATACCCGTCGGTGCAAGCCGCACTTCCCGTCTATGCGGCCTTGTGCTCGCGCAGATACCGCGCCAGCAGTGCGCGCAGGCGCAAGGGTCGCACGGGTTTGCGCAACACAGGGAAGTCCGGCGGTGCTTCGGTCATGCGCTGAGTGTCCTCGCCCGTGATCATGGCGGCCAGCTTCAGGCCCGGCTGCAGCGCTTGTGCCTGGCGCAACACGGCCAGCCCGTCGTCGGCGCCCGGCAGCCGCCAGTCGCTCAGCACGGCGTCGAAGGCGGTGGCGCGCAGGGCCTGCAGCGCGCTGGGTGCGTCGTGGGCGGCTGTCACCTCCAGGCCCCAGCCGTCCAGCAGCGCCACTAGCGCGTCGCGCGCCAGAGCGTTGTCTTCCACCACCAGTACGCGGCCTTGCAGGCGCCCCGCGGCGGCTGGTTGCGTGCGGGGTGCGGGTGCGTCGCTGGGCTGGGCGGCGGGCAGGTCCAGCGTGAAGACGCTGCCCCGCCCCACGCAGGAGCGCAGGCCCACGGGGTGGCCTAGCAGCGCGGCGATGCGCCGCACCGTAGGCAGGCCCAGGCCGTGGCCGCGCTCAGGGTTGCGCTCGGCGTTGTCCAACTGCACGAACTCCTCGAACACGGCCTCATGCGCCTCGGGCGGGATGCCGATGCCCGTATCCGCCACGCACAGACGCAGCCCCACGCCTTGGCGGCGCACGCCCAGCAGCACGCCACCGCGTTCGGTGTAACGGATGGCGTTGGTCAGCAGGTTGGCCAGCACCCGCTCCAGCAGCACCGGGTCGCTTTGTGCCCAGGCCGTGGTGGGGTGCACGCGCAGCTGCAGGCCCTTTTTTCGCGCTGCGGCCTCGTAGGTGTCGGCCAGCCGCTGCAGTAGCGGCTGCAGGGGCAGGGGCTCGGGGTGTGCGGTTGTCTGGCCGCTGTCCAGGCGCGATAGGTCCATGACCTGCGCCAGCAGGCGGTCGAGTGCGTCCATGCACTCGGCCATCCGGGACAGGGTGGGGCCGTCGCCTTGCAGCACGCTCAGGTACAGGCCCATGGCCTGCAATGGCTGGCGCAAGTCGTGGCTGGCAGCGGCGAAGAAGCGGGACTTGGCGGCATTGGCCTCACGCAGCGCCTGCGCCTGGCTTTGGAGTTCTTCGACCAGGGCGCTGTTTTCGTGGCGCAGGGCGATCATGCGCTGCAGGGTGCGCGCATGCTGCTTGCCGTAGTACAGCAAGTAGGCCAGTAGCAGCAGCATGCCCGCGCCCAGGAAACGGCTGTCGCTGTGGGGCTCCAGCAGCGCCCGCAGCGCGAACGGCGCGATCAAGGTGGGCAGGAAGATCCACATCACCCGGGGGTGGTGCGCATGTGCCCCGATACTGCCCGCAGCCGTTCCGCCCAGCACCAGGGCCCAGTAGAACGGCTCCAGGCTGCTGCCGGGGTGGAAGAAGAAGACGGACGACGCCCCCCAGTACGCCGCGAGGGCGAAGGCGTCCAACTCGACGCGGCGGGCCTTGCGCGCGGCGCTCAGGGGCTCCCATGCCGGCTGGCGCCGCAGGGCGCGCAGAAGAGGCCGCCACGTATGGACCAGCGCCAGCCCCGCCAGCCATGCCGCCAGCACTCGCGCCGGATAGCCGCCGTGCATGGCCCAGGCCAGCAGCGACGCCGCCACAAGGTTCGATACGACGGAGCCCCGCAGCGCCCGTGACAGCGTGCCGATGCTGTCGGCGAAAACCCGATCCGAGGGTGCGGCGGTTTCAGGAGCCTTCATGGATCACTGCCTGCGCCATCATGACTGCCTGCACGCGGTTGGCGGCGCCCATCTTGACGAAGATGGCGTTCAGGTGGTTCTTCACCGTGCCGGGGGAGATTCCCATCTCTCGCGCGATCTCCTTGTTGCTGCCGCCCGAGGCCAGCATGCGGAGCACGGCGAACTGCCTTGCTGTCAGGCCGTAGGGGCCATTGGCTGGCTGCTCGACTACGGGCGGTGGCGCGGTGTCGGCAAAGGCGGGCTCGCCCTCGGCCAGTTGGCGCAGTTGAGCCAGCAGGGCGGGGACTTCGAGCGTCTTGGGCAGGTAGGCCACGAGCCCGGCGTCCTGCGCGCGGCGGCCCAGCGTGGGATCGTCCGCGCCTGACATCAGCCCCACGCCCAGGCCGGGATACCGCTCCATCACCTGGGCAGCGCAGCGCAGGCCGTCCGTGCCGGGCAGGCGGTAGTCCAGCAGCACCAGGTCGAAGCCTTCGCCATCGTTCATCAAAAGTTCCAGCGCCTCGGCGGGCGAGCCCACGGCCTGCACGCGCAGCCCCGGCGCCTGGTGGCGCAGCGCAGCCGCCAAGCCGTCGCGGAACAGGGGGTGGTCGTCCACCAGCAGCAGGGCGAAACCGTCGAGCGCGTCCAATGCAGGGTCTCCTTTTGTCGTGACATTTTTCACGCAACGAAGGATAGCCTGCGGCCCTCGCGACGGGCATAGGCCGATAGGCATATGGCCGCGCAGGCCGGGCCTGGGCACCATCCGCTCCCATGAAACACACAAGCGCTATGCCGTCGCACCGACTCAGCCTGCTGCTGGCCGCCGCCTGCCTGCCACTGGCGGCACTGGCCGCCGGCCCGGGCCACTGCCAGACCGCCACCGAATACGCGCTGGAGACAGCGCCCGGCCCCTGGCAGGGCACCTGGCGCGTGACGCGGGACGACCCGCGCATCTATACCCGCGCCGGGGCCGAGCTGGCCCGCCTGCACATCATTCAGGAGCAGGGCAGCCGGGTGCTGGAGCTGCAATGGGTAGCAGGGCGTGCTATGTGCGAAGACCCCGCAGGCGAGCCTTGCGAATGGGCGGGCGCGGCGGGCGAATCGGCCCGTGCGCGGCAGACGCAAGGCGGCGGGCTTACCGCGCCGCTGGCCGTGAGCGCCGACCCGGACGACCCTTTCACCCTGTATTTCGCGCGCCGTCCCACGGCTGGCGAGGCGGTGCAGGGCACCCTGAGCAGCAAGCGCGGCGACATCCGCTGGCGCGTGCGCATCGAGCGCGATACGCAATGAACACCATCACCGAAAGAGAGCGTTCAACATGAAAAAGACCCTGGCCCTCGCCGCCGCCTGCATCGCCTTTGCCGCCCAGGCCCAGACCATCCAGCCCGGCCTGTGGGAGTTCAAGCACGACATGCGCATGCCCGGCCGGCCCGACGTGGCCGCGCAGATGGCGCAGATGCGCGAGCAGATGAAGAACCTGCCGCCCGAGGCGCGCAAGATGATGGAGCAGCAGATGGCGGGCCACGGCATGGGCATGGGCGCGGACGGCGCGCTGCGCCTGTGCATCGGCTCCGAGGACGCGAAGCAAGACCCCATTCGCGAGGGCCGCACCGAAGGCGACTGCACCTACACCCAGGTCAAGCGCAGCGGCAACACCTGGACCGGCCGCCTGACCTGCAAGGAGCCGCTCAGCCAGGGCGACTTCACCACCACGCTGCACAGCGCCACGCACTTCACCACCCAGGCGGCGCTGACCAGCAAAGAGCATGGCCGTATCGACATGAACACCGAGGCCCGCCGCCTGTCTGCTGACTGCGGCACGCTCAAGCCCGTGGCAAAGCCCGCCGCCAAGCCATGATGAAGGCAATCCGGTATCTGCTGACGGGCGCGGCGGCCTTGTGCGGCTATGCCAGTGCTCAGCCGCTGGACCAGTTGGCCTGCGCGGCGGGCGTGCATTGCAGCGGCGCGCTGCCGCCCGATGAGGTGCGGGTGGTGCTGGGCTTTGACAGCCAGCACGAGGCCGAGCGCGCCTTCATCGACGCCAGCCGCGATTTCCCCGACGACCTGTGGCGCTGCGCCGCCACTGGCAGCGGCTGCACGAACATGACGCAGAACGAGGCGAGGGTGATGATTCCCCTGCCCGAAGAAGCATTCGCCCACGCCGAGGTGGTGCGCGGCAGGCGGCCGCCCGCAGCGCCCGCCATGGCGCAAGCGCCCGTCGCCAAACCTGCGGCAACGCCACCCGCCAAGTCACGCGGTGGCATCGAGGTAGAGGTCAGCAAGCCCGGCCCCACTGAAATCGACCTGCGCCCGCCCGTGCCCGCGCCCGGCGGCGAAATCCAACCACATGACGGCCACTGGACGTTCACCCACGGCAGCCGCCCCCGCGCCAGCGGCCACTGCCTGCCCGGCGTGGCCGAGGCCGTCAGCAAGCAGATGCCCGCGCCGCAGTCCGGCCCCGTCACCTTTGCGCGCCCGTTCAACGCCTCGCAAATCCTGCGCAGCCCGCAGGTGGCCTGGAAGCGCATGGCACCCAACCACTGGCGCGGCACGCTCACCGGCGCGGGCGGCAGCGCCATGCGCATGGAATGGGACGTGCGCGTGACCAGCCCCATGCGCATGGAGGGCGATTCCATCGTGCGCGTCACCGTTCCCTCGGCCTGCACCCTCAGCACACCGTTCACCTTTGTGCGGCAGTAGCCGCGTTTCACTCTTGGAAGGAATTTCCATGAACCCCGTACAACGCACCCGCCTTCGTTTGGGTGTCCTCATGGCCGCTGCGGCGTTGGGCGCAACCGGCCCGGCCAGTGCGCAGGAAAAGCTGGCCCCCGGCAGCACCCAGCGCGTGCAGGGCACCATCCACGCCGACGCGGGCCGCGGCATGGTGGAGATGGCATCCCGCGCCACCACGCTGCCCGACAACCTGGGCCAGCAGGCCGCTGCGCGCTTGCAGACTTCCGAAGGCCAGGCTGCAGTGCAAAAGGGCGATGCCCGCGCCAAGGCAGCCACGGGCCGGGGCGTGAGCGCGGGCGACGTGCAGGCCATTGCCGACCACTATGCGGGCAAGACGGTCTATGAATCGTCTATGCGGCGCGTGCCGGTGGTATCCGGCTACCTGCTGACGCTGGACGCCAGGGCCGCTAGCGGCCCGCGCGTGACGCTGGACATGCGCCTGAACGAGACGACCTTGGCACCGCAGAGCGCCAATGTGAGCTACTACCCCGACAGCAAGGACGCATTCAACAACTTCAAGACCGGCAAAAAGGCCCCCGCCACCGTGCGCATCGACAAGATCGAGCGCGTGGGAGACAAGGTGTTCGCCGTCTCCGGCAGCTTCTCGGCGGCTGACCTCCAGCCCGGTGCCATGTCCAAGAAGCTCCAGGGCCAGACGCTGCCCGCCGTGAGCGGGCGCTTTGCGTTCACCGAAGTGCCGCTGCGTGACCAGTGACGGGACGCCATGACGCGCCAATCCCTTTCCAGGAGTCTTTTCATGCCAAGAATCACATCCACCCTTGCCGCCGCGCTGCTCACCTGCGCCATCAGCGCGCACGCCCAGCCCGCCGCCCCGCAAGGCCCCGGCCAGTCCATGCTGGTGCTCGACGCCTCGGGCTCCATGTGGGGCCAGATCGGCGGCAAGCCCAAGATCGAAATCGCCCGCGAGGCCGTGGCGAGCATGCTGAAAAGCTGGCCTACCAGCCAGCAGCTCGGCCTGATGGCCTACGGCCACCGCAGCAAGGGCAACTGCGCTGATATTGAAATGCTCAAGGCCCCAGGCAGCGTGGACAAGACCAGCTTTCAGCAGTCGGTGAATGCCTTGCAGCCTAAGGGCATGACGCCGATCTCTGCCTCGGTGCGCATGGCGGCGGAGCAGCTCAAGTTCAGCGAACGCAAGGCCACCGTCATTCTGGTCAGCGATGGCGAAGAGACCTGCCACGCCGACCCTTGCGCGCTGGGCAAGGAACTGGAGAAGCTGGGCGTGGACTTCACCGCCCATGTGGTGGGCTTTGACATCGAAAAAAATCCCAAGGCCAAGGCCGAGCTGCAGTGCCTGGCCAGCAGCACTGGCGGCCGCTACCTGGATGCCAAGGACGCAGGCGAGCTGAACAAGGCGCTGCGCGAAGTGGCCCAGGCCCCACACCCGCCCCGGCACCCGCTGCGCCGCCCCCTGCCTGCGGCAACTTTGTGGAAGGCCCCGAATTCGCCATGAACCGCAGCACCTGGCCGACCGGAGAGCACGCCAGCCTGAGCGCGGAGCCCAAGCCCTTTGACCCCATCGAAATGGGCAAGGACGCTGACGCACGCATGTGCCAGAAGCTGTGTACCGACGACAAGACCTGCACGGCCTGGTTCTTTGAGGCCATTGGCAGCAATTTCCGCACCTTGCCCATGTGCCACCGCTGGGACGGCGTGGCTGCACTCAGTGCGCCGCACGAAGGACACCCTGGCAACGCCATGGGCGTGAAAAAAGGTGTGCGCCAGATCGTCCGGGAGGCCGGGGCGGCATGCAAGTGATGCCAGGTCACTCTGGATCTTTCAACTCGTACGGGGCAAAAAAAGACCTGGGCCTCACGGGACACCCAAAGTTGCTTCCGCCTCATAACCCAAAGGTCGGAGGTTCAAATCCTTCTCGCGCAACCAAATACCTGCGTCTCACGCAGTGACCAACGCCCACCTCGAGTGGGCGTTGGTGTTTTTGGGTCGGGCATGCCTTGGGTATCGGCCGACAGTGGGTATGCTCGGCGAAGCCACAGGCATTCCTTGAGAACCACCCATGAGCGTCCACGAACTCACTTTGGCGGGTTTGAACGATCGCACGCTGTTCAGCTTTCTTGATCTGGCCGGTACCTTCGCCTTTGCCATCAGCGGGGCTGTGGCCGCGAGGGATCGGGGGCTCGACTGGTTCGGTGTCATCGTCGTCGCCTTCGCCGTCGCGTGTGGCGGCGGGGTGCTGCGCGACCTGTGCATAGGCGCCGTTCCGCCAGCAGGGCTTGCAGATTGGCGCTACTTGGCGGTCGCTATGGGCGCGGCCTTCATGACCATGGGGGCCAGTGCATGGGTTGTGCGCCTCGCTCACCCGGTAGTTTTGTTCGACACCGTCGGGCTGGGGCTCTTCGCGGTTACGGGAGCACAGAAAGCCCTGCTGTATGGACACAATTCCGAGGTGGCAGTCCTCCTCGGCCTGGTCACCGCCGTGGGTGGAGGCGTCTTGCGCGACGTTCTGCTCAACCGGGTCCCGGTGATCCTGGAGCGTGAGATTTACGCGCTGGCGGCGCTTGTGGGCGCGACCATCGAAGTCGCAGGCACGCAGCTGGGCTGGATGTCCAGCGCGCGCACCTGGATCGCGCTCGGCACCTGCATTGCCCTGCGCTTTCTGTCGCTGCGTTTGGGGTGGCACTTGCCACGTGCTTCCGCGCCCGGCGACAAGCGCGAGTGAGGCCGCGCTGCTGCCCGGCCACTTCTTTGGGGCGGGTGGCGAAAGCAGTCCCGCCATGGGCCAGAATGGTGCGGTATGCCCGACGCTCCTTTGTCTCCCGGCCTCGTGGTCCTGCACGGCAACCGAACCGAGTGGCTCGCCGACGCCGTTGTCGACTTCCTGAACGCCCACCCTCTGGGGCCACTCGAGCCGGAGAGCGTGCTCGTGCAAAGCAATGGTGTGGCGGAGTGGTTCAAGATGGCGCTGGCAGAGCGCGTCGGCGCATGCGCGGCCGTCCAAGTTGAGCTGCCGGCGCGCTTTCTCTGGCACAGCTACCGCCAACTCCTTGGCGCCGAGCAGGTGCCCCCGCGTTCGGCCGTGGACAAATCAGCGCTGGTCTGGCGTTTCCTCCAACTGCTGCCGCAACTGCGCGCCGAACCGGGCTACGAACCTGTGACCGGCTTTCTGCAAGGCAGCGAACCCGAGCGCGTGTGGCAGTTGGCAGAGCGCCTTGCGGATCTGTTCGACCAGTACCAGGTCTACCGGGCCGACTGGCTGGCCGCCTGGGCGCAGGGGCACGACCGACTGCGCGGCGCTTCGGCAGCCGCGGTGGCCCTGGCACCCGACCAGCGCTGGCAGGCGCAGCTTTGGCGGGCTGTGCTGGCAGGGCTGGACGAGGACGCCCGCGATGCCATTCGTCCCCACATCCACGAGCGCGCCCTGGCGGCGCTGCGAAGCCACCCGGACGTGGCAGCGTCTCTGCCGCGCCGGGTGGTGCTTTTTGGCATGACGCACATGCCGCTGCCCCTCCTGGAGTGGGTGAGCGCTGCGGCCCGCCACACCCAGGTGCTGCTGGCCGTTCCCAACCCTTGCCGTTACCACTGGGCCGATGCCATTGGCGGGCGGGAGTTGCTGGCCGCCGCGCGCCGCCGCCACCCGCTGCGCGGCGGCACCGACCTGGCGCAACTGCCGATCGAGAGCCTGCACGCGCACGCCCACCCTTTGCTGGCGGCCTGGGGGCGCCAGGGCCGCGATTTCGTGCGCCAACTGGACGCGTTCGACGAAACGGCCAGCGCTCAGGAAGAATTGGCACTGCCCCGGGTGGACTTTTTCGACACCAGCGAAGAGGACGCCCACACGCCGCTCCTGACGCAAGTGCACCACCGCATTCGCGACCTCACGCCGTTGGCCGAACACCCGCGCCGCACCCTCGCGCCCAGCGACCGTTCGATTGTTTTCCACAGTGCGCACAGCGCACTGCGCGAGGTTGAAGTTCTGCACGACCAGTTGCTGGACCTTCTGGCGCACCCGCCGGGCGGGAGGCCGCTGGCGCCGCGCGACATCGTTGTCATGGTGCCCGACATCGCCCTGTTCGCTCCGGCAGTGCGCGCCGTGTTCGGCCAGGTGCCCGGGACCGATGCGCGCTACATCCCCTGGGGCATTGCCGACCTGAGCGCGAGCGCCAGCCACCCGTTGGTGGGTGCGGTGGACTGGCTTCTGCGCGCACCGGCGCAGCGCATCACCGGGAGCGAACTGCGCGACCTGCTGAGTGTGCCGGCCGTCGCGGCGCGTTTCGGCCTGGGCGAGGACGACGTTGCGCAGCTCACCGCGTGGATGGCGGGCGCCGGCGTCCGCTGGGGGCTGGATGCCGCGCAGCGCGCGGGCCTGGGTCTGCAGGCTTGCGGTGCGCAGAACACGGCCCTCTGGGGGCTCGAACGCATGCTGCTGGGCTACGCCGCCGGTCGTGGCAGCTTCGATGGCATCGAGGCGTGGGACGAAGTTGGCGGCCTTGCGGCGGAGCTCGCCGGCGCCTTGGCAGCACTTGTCGCACGCCTGCAGCACTGGCTGGGCGAAGCGGCAGCGCCCGCAGAGCCAGCCGTGTGGGCAGGGCGCCTGCGCGCTCTGCTGGCCCACTTCGCGCAGCCCGTGGACGACGCCGACCGCAAGGCGCTCGAGGCGCTTGATGCCGCACTGGAGCACTGGCTGGCTTCCTGCGAAGCGGGGGAATTCGCGCAGCCGGTGCCGCTTGAAATTGTCCGCTCCGCATGGCTGAAGGCGCTCGAAGAGCCGCAACTGGCACAACGCTTTCGCGCCGGCGGCATCACCTTCTGCACGCTGCTGCCGCTGCGCGCCATCCCGTTTGAAGTGGTCTGCCTGCTGGGCATGAACGACGGCGACTACCCGCGCCGCAGCCCGCGCAGCGATTTCGACCTGATGGCGCTGCCCGGCATGGCGCGGCCGGGGGACCGCTCGCGCCAGGGGGACGATCGCCAACTGATGCTGGAGGCGCTGCTGTCTGCGCGGCGCGTCCTGCTCGTGAGCTGGACGGGCCGCAGCGTGCGCGACAACAGCGTGCAGCCGCCTTCGGTACTCGTCGCGCAACTGCGTGACTACCTCGCGGCCGGCTGGGGCCAGGAGGCGCTGGAGGCACGCACCACCGAACACCCGCTGCAGGCGTTCAGCCGCCGGTATTTCACGGGCGACAAGCGCTGGTTCACCTATGCGCGCGAATGGCGCGCGGTGCACGAGGACGCAGCGCCCACTCTGCATGCGGTCGAGGCCTTGCCGCTAGCCGGAGGCGCCGAGCGCCCGGCGCGCAAGCTGACGCTGGCGCGGCTCGAGAGTTTCCTGCGCCACCCCGCGCGAGAATTCCTGCGCGAGCGTCTGGCGGTGGTGTTCGAGCCGCTGGAAGAAGCGGTATCGAACGACGAAAGCTTTGGCGTCTTCGGCCTGGAAAAGCACCAGCTAGCCGAAGCCGTTCTCGAAGGGCTGGACGTGCGCGCCGCGCAGGGCGACCCTGCCCCCCTGGAAGACCAGCTCACTGAAGCACTGGCCGCCCTGCGGCGCGCCGGCCGCTTGCCCATGGCGGGGCTGGGCGCCCGCGCCGAACGGGCCCTGTTCGGTGAATGGTTGCCCATGGCCCAGGCCTGGCACCAGCAGTGTGCGCACTGGAGCGCGCCCGCTTCGCGCCTGCGTGTCGCGTGGGCGTTGACGGACGACTCAGATTTGATAGCTGAAAACATAGATACAACAAGCGCTGGAGGCCAATTTGATCAAGAGAATCCAGCGTCGGTCCTCCTGCAAGACTGGCTCGAACCGCTGCGTCGCTCGCCCGATGGGCAGCTCGCGCTGCTGGCGCGCACCGCCTCGCGCGTTCTTGCCAAGGCCAGCGGCGGCGCGCCCAAGGCCCGGCCCGAGAAGCTCCTGCCCGCCTGGCTGCGCGCGCTCGCTGCAGCCGCCGGCGGCGCGCCCGTGCATGGCGTCCTGGTCGCTGGGGATGCGCTGGTGCGCTGGGCGCCGATGGAAGAAGGTCCGGCCCGACGCGCCTTGGCGCAGGTGCTGGAACTCTGGCGCGGGCAAGCGCTGACCGGCGCGCCGCTGCCGCTGCCACTCAAGACGGCGCTGGCGCAGGCGCTGGGCGGCCCGGCGCAGCTCACCTATGAGGGTGCAGGCGCGTCCCAGGGCGCGCGCGGGGAGGCCGAAGACCCGGCGTGGCAGCGCTTCTACCCGGACTTCGAAGCGCTCAGCGCCGACGGACGTCTGGACGCGCTGGCCCTGCAGGTGCACGCTCCGCTGGCCGAATGGGTCGCCAGCGCGCTCGACATCGCCCCCTACGCCGCCACCACCACGGGAGCACCGGCATGAGCGCAGCGCCGGGCCGCTCCCAAGCAAGCTCGCACCGCAGCCCGGAGGGCGAAGGTATCCCAGTGCACGCAGCGCCGGGCCGCTCCCAAGCAAGCTCGCACCGCAGCCCGGAGGGCGAAGGTATCCCAGTGCACGCAGCGCTGGCCGCTCCCGAGCAAGCTCGCACCGCAGCCCGGAGGGCGAAGCGATGCCCGTGAACCCAATCAGCACGGGCGCCGCACTTCTCGACCCGATGCGCCTGCCCCTGCGCGGCAGCCGCTTGATCGAGGCCAGCGCCGGCACCGGCAAGACCTGGACCATCGCCGCGTTGTACCTGCGCCTGGTGCTCGGCCACGGCGGCGAAGCCGGTTTCGCGCGGCCGCTGGCGCCGCCCGATATTTTGGTGATGACCTTCACGCGGGCTGCCACGCGCGAGCTCACCGACCGCATCCGCACGCGCCTGGCTGAGGCGGCGCGCGTGCTGCGCGGCGAGGCCGAGCCGCAGCCCGACGACGCCTACCTGGCGGAACTCTGCGGCGCCTACCCACCCGGGCGGGCGCGCGAGCAGGCCGCCTGGCGCCTGGCCAACGCCGCCGAGGGCATGGACGATGCCGCCGTGCAGACCATCGACGCCTGGTGCCAGCGCATGCTGCGCGAGCACGCGTTCGACAGCGGTTCGCTGTTCGATGAGGAGCTCGATGCGGACGAGGTCACGCTGCGGGCGCAGGCCGCGCGCGACTACTGGCGCCAGCAGGTGTACCCGCTCGCGCCGGAGCTGCTCGAGCGGGTGCTTGCGGTCTGGCCGGATGTCGAGGCGCTGACCGAGGACGTGCGCGCCCTCGAACGCATGGAGTTTCCCGACGCCGCCACGACCACCGGCATTGCCGACTGCCTGGCGGAGGCAGACGCGCAGTTTGCGCACGCCCAGGCCGCGCTCAAGTCCGGCTGGGCCGAGCGCGCCGAAGCGCTGGCCGCTTGGGCGGATGAAGAAGTCGCCGCGCACAAAACCGAGTGGGACCTGCCCAAGTTGCGCACGGTGCCCAGATGGCTGCGCCAGATCGGCGCCTGGGCCGCAGACGAAGGCATGGAACCGCTGCAACTGACGCCCACCGCCGTCCAGCGCCTCTGCCCGGAGGCCCTGCAGGCGCTGCGCCAACCCGGCGCGCCGCACCGCGCCCTGCCGGAAGACATGGCGGCCATCGGCGCGCTGCTCGCCGCGCAGAAGGCCCTGCCCGCCCCAGCGGTGGCGCTGCGTGCCCAGGCGCTGGCTTGCATCACCGAGCGCCTGGGCCAGCTCAAGCGGCAAAGCCGCAGCTTCGGCTTTCACGACATGCTGCTGCGGCTCGACCGCGCCCTGGCCGGCCCGCGCGGCGCGGCGCTGCGTGCGCGCATCCTGGCCCAGCACCCGGTGGCGCTGATCGATGAATTTCAGGACACCTCGCCGCTGCAATACCGCATCTTCGAACGGCTGTACCGCCCCGAGGCCGACGACCCGGCGAGCGCGCTGCTGCTCATTGGCGACCCCAAGCAGGCGATCTACGCCTTCCGCGGCGCCGACATCTATTGCTACCTGGCCGCACGGCGCGCCACGCGCGGGCGCCACGCCATGCTGGGCACCAACCACCGCTCGACCCAGGCGCTGGTGGACGTGGTCAACCACTGGTTTGCGCGGGCCGAGGCGCGTCCTGGCGCGGGGGCGTTCGGCTTTCGGGCAGTGCCGGGCGAGGGCGCCGCGCTGGAAGCGAACCCGCTGCCCTTCGTCCCGGTTGCCGCCCGCGGCCGTGCGGAGCGCCTGGTGACGCAGGCCGGCGAACTCGCGCCCATGACGCTTGCGCACCTTCTGCAGCCGGCCGGTGCGCCGCAGCAGCGCGCCCGCCTGGCGGCGTTTTGCGCTGAGCAGATCGTGGCCTGGCTCAACGACGGCGCGGCCGGGTTCGTGCGAGCCGGCGCGCCGCTGCAGCGCCTGCGCCCGGCAGACATTGCGGTGCTGGTGCGCAGCCAGACCGAAGCGCAGGCCATGCAGCGTGCGCTGGCCCAGCGCGGCCTGGCTTCCGTGTACCTGTCCGACCACGATTCCGTGTTTCGCCGGCCCGAGGCACGCGATGTCCTGTGGTGGTTGCAAGCCGTGGCCGAGCCGCGCGATGCGCACCGCCTGCGCACTGCATTTGCTACGGCCACGCTGGACATGCCGCTGGCCGAGCTCGAACGCCTGGCACAGGACGACGCGGCGCTGGAGGCACGCAGCGAGCAGTTGCAGCGGCTCCACGCCCTGTGGCGGGCCCAGGGCGTGCTGCCCATGCTGCGCCAGACGCTGCACGAACTGGACCTGCCCGCGCGCTGGCTGCGCGAAGCCGGCGGCGAGCGGCGCCTGACGAACTTCCTGCACCTGGCCGAGCTGCTGCAGGCAGCCAGCAGCACGCTGGTCGGCGAGCAGGCGCTGCTGCGCTGGCTGGCAGACCGCCTGCGCCAGGACAGCGCCACGGAAGAACAGGTCGTGCGCCTCGAGAGCGACGCCGACCTGCTTCAGATCGTCACCATCCACAAAAGCAAGGGCCTGGAGTACCCGGTCGTCTGTCTGCCGTTCGCGTGTTCGGTGCGGACCATGAAACGCCAGCTGCGCAACCCGGCGCTGGCGCTCTCGGACGCGACCGGCCAGCGCGCCGTCCACCTGGCGCCCGAAGACCACCACTGGGAGCAGGCCGAGCGCGAGCGCCTGCGCGAAGACCTGCGCTTGTTCTATGTCGCCCTCACGCGCGCGCGCCACGCGCTCTGGCTGGGCTTTGGCGCCATCGCCGAAGGCAAGTCTGGCACGGCCAACACCCACCGCAGCGCCGCCGGCAGCCTGCTGGCCGGCAGTCGGCCGCGCAGGCCCGAAGAATGGCTCGCCGCGCTGCAGGACCTGGCGGCCGGCCAGCCCGGCATCCGCCTGGAAGCGCTGGCAGAGGACGCCCTGGTGCGCACGCCGTTCGCCGCCCGTGGCGAGGCCGGCCCCCTGCTGCCCAGCCCTGGCTACGCGGCGCAGTTCGATCGGCAATGGGGCATCGCCAGCTTTTCGCAACTGGTGCGGGGCCTGCCGGTCGCGGGTGCGGACCTGCCCCTGCTGCCCACCCAACGCACGCAACCGGCCGACGATGAACTGCCGCTCGCGCTGCCCGCCGTGCGGGGCGTGCCGCTGGCAGCGGGCGCGGCCGGGCGCACGGCCGAGCTGTTTCCCGAGCCGCCCGCGTCCTGGCACCGCCTCCCGCGCGGCACGCTGGCCGGCAACTTTCTGCACGCGCAACTGGAATGGCTGTCGGGCGAGGGCTTCGTGCTGGCGCCGGAGGGCGCCGTGGCCGAACGCCTGCGCCGGCGCTGCGAGCGCTCGGCCTTCGGCGCCGCGGCGCAGGACGCGCTCGACTGGCTCGCGGCCGTGCTGGCCGCGCCCTTGCCGCCGCTCGGGGTGCCGCTGTCGGCGCTTGCCACGCGTTTGCCCGAAATGGAATTCTGGCTGCCCGCCGAGCGCCTGCACGCGCCCACCATCGACGCCCTGTGCCGCGAACACCTGCTGCCGGGCCTGGCGCGGCCGGCGCTGCCCGAGCGCGCCCTGCACGGCATGCTGATGGGTTTCGCCGACTTGGTGTTCGAGCACGGCGGGCGCTACTGGGTGCTCGACTACAAGTCCAACTGGCTCGGACCGGACGCCGAGGCCTACGCCGCCCCCGCGCTGGCCGGAGCACTCGCCGAGCACCGCTACGACGTGCAGGCCGCGCTCTACCTGCTGGCGCTGCACCGGCTGCTGCGTGCGCGCCTGGGCAGCCGCTACAGCGCGCGCGAACACCTGGGTGGCGCCTTGTTCTTCTTCCTGCGTGGCATCGACGGGCCGGCCGGTGGTGTGGCGCAGCTCGCGCCGCCCCTGGCGCTGCTCGACGCGCTCGACGCGCTGCTCGGCGCACCGGCCGGCACGGGGGGCCGCCCATGACGGATGCCGCCACCGCCGCGCTCTCAGACCTGCGCCGCCTGGCGGACGCTGGCTGGCTGCGCCAGCTTGACTGGGCGCTGGCGCAATTCGTCGCCCGGCGCGACCCCGAGGCGGCGCCCGAGGTGCTTGTCGCGACGGCGCTGCTGGCGCAGCTCGAAGGCCATGGCCACAGCTGTCTGCCGCTGGCGCTGCTCGGCGCCCGGCCGCTGGCGCTGCCCGGCTGGCCGGCGGACGGGCAGGAGGCGCTGGGCACGCTCCTGCAGGGCATGCCCCGGGACACGGCGGCCTGGCGCCGCGCGCTCGGCGCAAGCCGCTGCGTGCAGCAGGCCGGTGCGGCACCCGGCGGTGCGGCACCGGGCGATGCCGCGCCGCTGGTGCTGGGCGGCCCGGCGGAGGCGCCGCTCCTGTACCTGCGCCGCTATTGGCTGCTGGAGCAGCAGGTGGCACGGCAGTTGCGCCTGCGTGTGGCTGCGCCCGTGGTGCTGGACGAAACCCTGGCCCGGCATTGGTTGGACCGTTTGTTCGACCCCGCGCCGCCCGGCACCTGCGACTGGCAGAAGCTCGCCTGCGCCGTGGCCCTGCGCGCGCGCCTGGCCATCGTCACCGGCGGCCCGGGCACCGGCAAGACCTACACCGCCGCGCGCCTGCTCGCCGCCCTGCTGGCGGTGGACGCTGCGCCGCAGCAGCTGCGCGTGGCGCTGGCCGCGCCCACGGGCAAGGCGGCGGCCCGGCTGCGCCAATCGCTGGAGGCGGCCCTGGCCGACCTGCAGCCGCGCTGTGGCGGGGAGCTGGACCTGGCCGCGTTCGCCGCGCGCATCGGCCCGGCGCGCACCCTGCACGGTCTGCTGGGCGCGCGCCCCGGCACGCGGCGCCTGCGCCACCACGCGGCGGCGCCGCTCGACGTGGACGTGCTCATCGTTGACGAAGCGTCCATGGTGCACCTGGAAATGATGGCTGCGTTGCTCGACGCGTTGCCGCCCGGCGCGCGCCTGGTGCTGCTAGGCGACAAGGACCAGCTCGCCTCGGTCGAGGCGGGCGCCGTGCTCGGCGACCTGTGCCAGGGCGCCGAGCGGGGGCACTACGACCCCGAGACGGTGCGCTACGCCCAGGCAGCCGCCGGAATCGACATCCCGCCGGTGCTGCGCGCGCAGCCTGGCGCGGGGCCGGCGCCGCTGCTGGCGCCGCACACCGTGGTGCTGCGCGAGAGCCGGCGCTTCGCCGGCGCCATTGGCCAGCTGGCGCTGGCGGTGCATGCGGGTGCCGGCGAGCGCGCCCAGGCGGTTCTGCACGGCGACGCCACGGGCGCGCTGCGCGCCCTCGAAGGCGTGGGGCCCGGCGCCGCCGTCGCTTTGGCGCTGGCCGATGGGCCGGCGGCCAGCTACCGCGACTACCTGCGCCTGCTGCCCGACCGGCCGGCCGGGGGCGACGCCCACGCCGACTGGGCGCGCCGCGTGCTGGCGGCGTTCGAACGCTTTCGCCTGCTGTGCGCGGTGCGGGACGGCGCCTGGGGCGCCGAGGGGCTCACGCTTGCCGTCGAGCGCGCGGCGCGCGAAGCGGGCTGGCTGGGCGGCCAGGGCGCGTGGTACGCGGGGCGCCCGGTGATGGTGACGCACAACGACGCCGAGGCGGGCGTCTTCAACGGCGACGTGGGCCTGGCGCTGCCAGCGGTGGACGGCGCCGGGCTGCGCGTGTTCTTCGCCGACGGCGCGGGCCTGCGCTCGGTCAGCGTGGCGCGCCTGGCGCACGTCGAGACGGCGTTTGCCATGACGGTGCACAAATCCCAGGGTTCGGAGTTCGAGCACACCGCGCTGGTGCTGCCGCCCCAGGCGGGCGCGCTGCTGACGCGCGAGCTGGTCTATACCGGCATCACCCGGGCGCGCGCCGCGTTCACGCTGGTGGCGCCGCGCAGCGGGCTGCTGGCGCAGGCGGTGCAGCGGCGCACCCAGCGCGCCAGCGGGCTGCAGGCCTTGCTGGCCCAGGCGTAGGCTTCGGCCGAATTCCCTCGGCCCCTACAATGGGCCCATGCAAACCCCAAGCCGCCTGCGCCGGTTCGCCTGCTTCGTGCTGGCGTGGTTTGCCTTGTCGATGGGCGCGGCCATCGCCTCGCCCTTCGTGCACCCGCAGTCGGTGCAACTGGTCTGCTCGGCCAGCGGCGATGTCAAGGTGGTCATCGGCGGCGGCGACGACGGCGCCCAGACTGCTGGCGGCCACACGCCCGATTGCCCGCTGTGCGTGCATTCCGGCGGCGTCGCGCCGCCCCCTTGTGCGCACGCGCTGCCGCTGGTGCAGCCGCTCGCGCACGCGCTCGAGCCACTGGCCGCCGCGCACATTGCCGCGCGCACTGCGGCGCCCCTGCCCGCACGCGGGCCCCCGCAATACGCCTGAAATCGCTATCGTTCCAATAGCTGCTTACTGAGTACAGATAAGCGCTGGCGGCCTGTTTGGTCGGATTTTAGGAGTGCGCGCGTGCGTTGCCGAGGGCGCAAGAGCCGCCCGGCGGCTTCGCCCAAGCCCCGACACGCCCGAGAGAAAACTCGCATGAAAACTATAAAAGCAATAGCTAACATCGCTTTGCTGGCAAGCGCTGGCGGCTTATTTTCCTTCGCCAATGCGCATGTTACGCTGGAGTACCAGGTGGCCAACGCCGGCAGCAGCTACAAGGCCACGTTTCGCGTCGGACACGGCTGCGGCCCATCGCCCACGCGCGAGATCGTGGTCACCGTGCCGGACGGCGTGGAGAACGCCAAGCCCATGCCCAAGCCGGGCTGGACGCTCACCATCGAGCGCGCGCCGCTGGCTGTGCCACGCAGCGACCACGGCAAGCCGGTCACCGAGGACGTGCGCCGCATCCGCTGGAGCGCCAAGACGCCGGCCGACGCGTTGCCGGGCGACTTCTACGACGAATTCGTGCTCCAGGCGCGCCTGCCGGGCGAGGCCGGCACCCTGTATTGGCCGGTCGAGCAAATCTGCGCCCAGGGGCGCATCGACTGGAGCGAGGTGCCTGCGGCGGGCCAGAAACTGCACGACCTCAAGTCCCCCGCCGCCGCGCTGGAACTGATGCCCGCCGCCGGCGGCCATGCGCATTGAATCCCCCCCCTATTTCACAGGAGCCCACCATGACCTTCCCACGTTTCACCACGCCTTTTCTGCTGGCCGCCGCGCTGATCGCCGGCAATGCCCACGCCCAGGGCGCGGCCCCGGCCGCCGTTGAAGGCGCCTGGGCGCGCGCCAGCGTGCAGGGGCAAACCGCCTCCGGCGCCTTCATGCGCATCACGGCCCAGGAGCCTCTGCAACTGCTGCGCGCCGAAACGCCGGCCGCCGGCCACGCCGAGGTGCACGAGATGAAGATGGACGGCGGCGTGATGAAGATGCGTGCCCTGCCGGCGCTCGATCTGCCGGCCGGCCAAGCCGTCGAGCTCAAGCCCGGTGGCTACCACATCATGCTGATGGACCTGAAGGCGCCGCTCGCCAAGGGCGCGCAGCTGCCGCTCACCCTGGTGTTCAAGGACGCCCGGGGCGCCGAGCGCCGCCTCGACCTGCAGCTGCCCGTGGCGGCCACGCCACCCGGTGGCGCCGGCGGCCATGGCGCGCCCATGCACAAGCAGCACTGACGGGGGAGCCCGCCGCCGGGCCCACGGCGGCGGTGCATTGGAGTAAGCTGTCCGCACCCATTCCTCCACCCACTGCGGAAGCGACCATGAGCGATTCAACCCCCTTTGGTTTCGGCAAGTTCGTGCCCGGCTTCGATTTCCTGCAAAACCTGGCCAAGGGCGCTGCGGGCAACATCCCGCAACTGCCCCAGTTGTCCAACTGGGTGGCGCCGACCATCAGCGTCGAAGAGCTGGAAAAGCGCGTCGAGGAGCTCAAGGCGGTGCAGTTCTGGCTGGAACAGAACTCGCGCGCCCTCGCCGCCACCATTCAGGCGCTGGAGGTGCAGAAGATGACCCTGGCCACGCTCAAGGGCATGAACTTCAGCATGGGCGACGTCGCCAACGCCTTCAAGCTCAAGACGGCCGACACCGTGATGGGCGGCGTGCACAAGGCGGGGGAGGGCATTGCCCAGGCCGCGCAGATGGTCAGCGGCGTGGCCGCGCGCGCGGCCGACCTGGCCAAGCCGGCCGCGGAGCCCGAGAGCGCCGACGCCGCCGAAGCGCCGGCCAAGGCGCCCACGTCCCGCGCCAAGGCCGGCAAGGCGGCGCCCGCCAAGGGTGCGGCCAGCGTGATCGACCCCATGCAGTGGTGGGGTGCGCTCACCCAGCAGTTTCAGCAGATCGCCGCTACTGCCATGAAGGACGCTGCGCGCCAGACCGCCGTGGACACCACGCGCAACCTGGCCACGGGCCTCGCCAAGGACGCCTTCAAGACGGCCACCGGCATGGCCGGGCAGATGGCCTCGCAGGGTGTGAAGAACCTCCAGGGCGCGGGCCGCGCCAAGAAGCCGGCGGCCAAGAAACCGGTGGCCAAGAAGGCGGCTGCCAAGACCGCCGCGCGCAAGGCCCCCGCGCGCAAGGCGTAAGCACCGCCCGGCAGCGCGCCCCGCACGATCCGGCGGGCCCACTATGCAACGCTTTCCCACCGGCCATGCCACGCACCCGCGCGCGCGCGTGGCTGCGCTCATGGCCCTGGCGCAGTTGCGCGCCCAGATGCGCCTGCCCGGCTACGCCGCCGCGCCGACGCTGGGCCTGCTCTACATCACCGACCACTACGCCGATCAGGCCCAGGACCTGCTCGACCTGCTGGCCGCCGAACTGCCCGAGATCACCGACTGGAGCGGCACCGTGGGCGTCGGCGTGTGCGGCGGCAGCGTCGAGTACTTCGACCAGCCGGCGCTGGCCTTGATGCTGCTCGACGTTCCCTGCGACCAGTACCGCGTCTTTTCCGGTGTCGCGCCCCTGCCGCGCAGCAGCGCCGGCGGTTTTGCCGCGCACACCGCGCTGGTGCACGCGGACGGCGGCACGCCCGAGGTGGCCAAGTTGGTGGCCGAACTGGCCGGCCGCACCGCCAGCGGCTATTTGTTCGGCGGCCTGTCGGCCAGCCGGGGCGCGAGCGTGCAATTCGCTGTCGGCGGCAACGGCAACCTGGCTGGGCAGGGCGCGGCCGGCGGGGTGTTCGCGGGCGGCCTCTCGGGGGTGGCGTTCGGGCCGGGCGTGGCGCTGGTGTCGCGCGTCACCCAGGGTTGCCAGCCGGTGGGGCGCGTGCAGCGCATCACCGCCGCCGCCGGCAATCTGGTGCTGGAGCTCGACGGCGCGCCGGCGCTTGAAAGCCTGCTCGATACGCTCGATGTATCGCTCGCCGGCGATCCGCAGCAGGCCATAGAGCGTGTGCGCGCCACACTGGCCGGCCTGATGGACGACGAGCGCGCCCTGGCAGGTACGGCCCACACGCGGCGCACCGGCCATTTCGGCGCCGAGACGCGCGTGCGCCACATCATCGGCCTGGACGGCCAGCGCCACGGCGTGGCCCTGGCCGACCATGTCGAGCCGGGCATGCGGCTCGCGTTTTGCCAGCGCAATGTGCAGGCGGCGCGCGCCGACCTGACACGCATCTGCGCCGAGATCCGCGAAGAACTGGCGCCGGCCGACCGCCCCGACGCGCGCCGCATCGCTGGCGCGCTGTACGTCAGCTGCTCGGGCCGGGGTGGCCCGCATTTTGGCGGCGACAGCGCCGAACTGCGCATCGTCCAGCACGCCCTGGGCGACGTGCCGCTGGCGGGATTTTTCGCCGGTGGCGAGATCGCACACGCCAGCCTGCACGGCTACACCGGGGTGCTCACGGTGTTCCTGGCGGACGAATAGCACCTGTCCGAACGAAAAAAGGCGCCCCGAGGGGCGCCTTGGCGGGACGGGGCGCGGCTCAATCGCGGCGCGGGTTGTCCGGGTGCCGGTCGCGGCGGTTGCGCACGCCGTCGCCATCGCGGTCGCGGTCGCGGTCGTTGCGCAGGCCGTCGCCGTCCATGTCGCGGTCGTAGCGGTTGCGCACGCCGTCGCCGTCGCTGTCGCGGCCGCGCATGTGGCGGTCGCGGCTCTCCCAACCGCCGCGTTCGAAGTGCCAGTCACCGCCGCGCTGCACCCAGTGCGGCTGGCGGTACGAGTGGCCCGGGCGCATCTTCAGCCAGTAGCCATCGACCCAGCGGTAGCGCGAACCGCGCCATTCCCAGTGCCCCTCCACCCAGACATGGCCGCGGCGCGCGCCGGGACGGTCCACCACGCGCGGCGGCGGCGGTGGCGGAAGGTTGCGGTATTCCAGCGTCGGGCCGGACTGGATAATGACCGTACCTTGCGTGGCGGCCTGTGCGGGCGCCAGGCTGGCGAAGGCCAGAACCGTGGCGGCTGCGGTGGCGGTGATGAGCGTGCGTTGCATGAATTTTCTCCTTGGGAAGCGGTCGGTGGACCGTTGTTGCCATCGTGCAGGAGGGGCGTCAACTGTCTGTAGTCGCTCGGTGAAGTTGTGTGTAGGCGCGTGAGCTTTGTCACACCCGTCCCCACCGTGCCGATCGCCTGTGAATGCTGCGCCAGACCGTGGAAAAATTCAAGGAAAACAGGTGCTGGCGCTTGACTGGTAATAGTTTTAAGCTATAAAAAACCGAGTATCCAAAAGGGGAGGGTGGGCATGAGCAAATCGCTGCGTCTGTCGGAAAAATGGTTCCGCCGGGGCCTCTGGGTGGTGGCGCTGGTGTTTGCCAATTTCCTCATCGGGCTCGGCAGCACGGTCGTTGGCGATCTGCCCAAGGTCGAAGGCGCGCTGCAGCTCGACGACTTCCTCGACCGGCCGGCCGCTGAGCGGGCGCGCCAGCAGCTGCGCAACCTGCGTGCCGAGGCCGAGGCGGCCGACGCCGCGCTCGCCCAGGCCCAGTTGCAGCGCGGCAAGGCGCAGAGCGAAACGCAGGCGCAGCGCGAGAGCTTCAACAACTGGCTGGCGACGCGCAGCGTCACCCAGCGTGCCGAGCAGGACCCGGAGGTGATGCTGCGCACCCGCGCGCTGGACGAACTCAAACGCGTCGAGCAGGCCCGCCAGCGCGCCGTGCAGGCCCAGCAGCAGGCGGCGCTGGACGCGCGCCAGGCGGCCGCGCAGACGCAAAAGCAGCTCGACACCCTGGAGGGCGGCGCGCGCGAGCGCATGCGGGAGGCCGCGCAGCGCCTGGAGCTGCGCGTCTTCCTCTACCGCCTGGCGCTCACCTTGCCGCTGCTGGCCGTGGCCGGCTGGCTGTTCGTCAAGAAGCGCAAGGGCACGTACTGGCCCTTCGTCTGGGGTTTCATTTTCTTTGCGCTGGTCGCCTTCTTCGTCGAACTCGTGCCCTACCTGCCGAGCTACGGCGGCTACGTGCGCTACATCGTCGGCATCGTCGTCACGGTGCTGGTCGGGCGCTACGCCATCCTGGCGCTGGGCCGCTACCTGGAGCGCCAGCGCCTGGCCGAGCAGCTGCCCGACCGCGAGCGCCGCAAGGAACTCAGCTACGACGTCGCCCTGGCGCGCCTGGCCAAGAACGTCTGCCCCGGCTGCGAGCGGCCCGTGGACCTGAAGGACGGCAAGACGGACTTCTGCCCGCACTGCGGCATCGGCCTGTTCGACCACTGCGGCGCCTGCAGCACGCGCAAGAGCGCCTTCGCCAAGTTCTGCCACGCCTGTGGCGCCGGCGCGGGGCGCAGCGCCGAACCGGCGCCCCCCGCCGCACCGGCCGTTGCCGCGTCGACCGACCCGCCGGTCGCCCCCGCGTGAGCACGCCGGGCCGGGGCGAAGACGTTCCGGCCATCTGGGATACTTGCCGCCGCTCCGGCCTGCCGCCGGGGCCACCAACGAGGCACGCACGATGGGATTTTTCGACCGGTTCTGGGGCGCCAAGCGCAAGGCTCCTGCAAGCAGCCCCGCAGCAGGCGCGGCGTCCGCACCCGCCCCTTTGGAGGCCGCGCCGCCCGAGCCGGCCGTGCCCGCCGAGCGGCGCCGGCACCAGCGCGTCAACGCGCGCAAGGGCACGCGGGCGCTGATCATCGACGACTCGCCCACGGTGGTGGCGGCGCTGCGCAAGGTGCTGCGTTCGGCCGGCTACGAGACGCGCGAAGCGCTGGATGCCGAGCACGGCCTGAGCCTGATGGCGCAGGAGCCGCCGGAGCTGGTATTCCTCGACATCATCCTGCCCGGCATGAACGGCTTCAATGCGTTGCGGCACATCCGCAAGACGCCGCAAACGCAGCACATCCCGGTGATCGTGATCAGCGGCAACGAGCACGCCACCGAGCAGTTCTACGCCAACCGCATCGGCGCCGACGATTTCATGAAGAAGCCGTTCTCGCGCCACGAGATCTTCGCGCGCATCGAATCCCTGCTGGACGAGGAGCATATTCCCCGGCGCCGCAGGGAAACCGCGCCCCCGGTGCGGCCTGCGGCCCCAGCGGCGTCCTCGGCCAGCGTCCCGCCGGTGCCCTGAGCCGCGCTAGACGCCGCGTGCGCGGTCGGCCTGGAAGCGGGCGCGGAAGGTGCCGAAGGCGCCCACATCCAGCGCCTCGCGGATCTCGCGCATCAGGTTCAGGTAGTAGTGCAGGTTGTGGATGGTGGCCAGCATGGGGCCGAGCATCTCGCCGCAGCGGTCCAGGTGGTGCAGGTAGGCGCGCGAGAAGCCGCCGCGCCCGCCCGCATCCCATGCAACACCGGCGGCCCCCGCGCAGGCGTGGCAGGTGCAGCTGGTGTCGAGCGGCTGGTGGTCCGCCTTGTGGCGCGCGTTGCGGATCTTCAGGTCGCCGTAGCGCGTGAACAGCGTGCCGTTGCGCGCATTGCGCGTGGGCATCACGCAGTCGAACATGTCCACGCCCTGGGCTACGCCTTCCACCAGGTCTTCGGGCGTGCCGACGCCCATGAGGTAGCGCGGCTTGTGCGCCGGCAGGCGGTGCGGCGTGTGCGCCATGATGCGCAGCATCTCGTCCTTGGGCTCGCCCACGCTCACGCCGCCGACGGCGTAGCCGGGGAAGTCCATTTCCACCAGGGCGTCAAGCGACTCCTGGCGCAGGTGCTCGTACATGCCGCCCTGCACGATGCCGAACAGCGCGTTGGGGTTCTCCAGGCGCTCGAACTCGGCCTTGGAGCGCACCGCCCAGCGGCGGCTCATTTCCATGGATTGCCGCGCCTCATGCTCGGTCGTCGGGTGGCCCTTGGTCTCGTAGGGCGTGCACTCGTCGAGCTGCATCACGATGTCGGAGTTGAGCACGGTCTGGATCTGCATGCTCACCTCGGGCGACATGAAGAGCTTGTCGCCGTTGACGGGGCTGGCGAAGTGCACGCCTTCCTCGGTGATCTTGCGCATGTCGCCCAGGCTCCAGACCTGGAAGCCCCCCGAATCGGTGAGGATGGGCTTGTGCCACTGCTCGAAGGCGTGCAGGCCGCCGAAACTCTGCATCACGTCCAGCCCCGGGCGCATCCACAGGTGGAAGGTGTTGCCCAGGATGATTTGCGCGCCCATGTCGGTGAGGCTTTGCGGCATCACGCCCTTGACGGTGCCGTAGGTGCCCACGGGCATGAACATGGGGGTCTGCACCGCGCCGTGGTTCAGGGTGAGGGTGGCCCGCCGGGCGTGGCTGGCGGGGTCGGTGGCGAGGATCTCGAACTTCAGCATGGCCGGGATTGTCCCAGAGCCCGGCCGCTACACTGGCCCCATGCCTTTGTGAGGAACACCCGCCATGCCCAGAATCCTGATTGCCGTCGACGGCTCCGAACTCTCGCTCGATGCCGTGCGCCACGCGCTCACGCTGGTGCGCGCCGGCCTGCGTGCCGACTTCGTGCTGGCCAACGTGCAGGAGCCCGCCTCCTTGTACGAGCTCGTCGTCTCGCGCGACCCGGACCGCATCGCCGCCGCCAGCCTGGAAGCCGGCGCCCATCTGATGGCGGGCGCACGGGCCCTGCTGGACGCCGCCGGCCTGCCCTACGAAACGGAAATCGGCATGGGCGACCCTGCGCACACGCTGGTCGATCTGATCGAGAACACGCAGAGCGACATGGCCATCGTGGGGGCGCGCGGCCAGGGGGCGCTGAGCGGCGCGCTGCTCGGGTCGGTGTCGCAGGCGCTGGCCCATGCGAGCCCGGTGCCGCTGACCATCGTCAAGCACCCCGAGCCGACGGAGCTGCCGCCCGAGGAAGATGGTGGGGAGTAAGTTCCCGGTTCAGGCGGCGCGGCGCGCCGCTTCGGCCGGGCGCTGCAGCTTGCCGTGCGGCAGCGTGGAAAGCCGCTTGAACATGCGCCGGCAGTAGCCGGCGATCCACAGGCATTTGTTCAGTTCGTCCACCGGCAGCGGGCCGGAGACGACGACCAGATCGTTGGCCACGGCCTGGGCACCGGCCGCACGCAGGCGCCGGCGCTGGTGGTTGGCCCACGACTGGATGCGCGTCGGGCTGCCGTGCTGGTGCACCTCGCCGGTGTGCGCATCGAAGGCAATGGCCACGGTATCGGTCTTGAGCTTGAAGCGGCGCTCGCCCGTCACGGCGCTGGGCGCGTCGCGCATGTCGTACAGGTAGTAGCTGCCGGCCTTGAGCTGGTATTGCATGTCCATCGGGGGCTCCTCTGCTGGGGATTGTCGAGGGCGCATGGCGCAGGCAATGGCCGGTGGAACGGGGCGAACACCCGTTTTTTCGCTGGCGCGCCGGCGGCCATGCCGGTGTCGGTGCGCATGCATTGTCGCGGCGCCTCGGCACCTTGCGGCAGATCTTGAGCGCGAATACGTAACGTATTGTTTGGGCGTGGCCGGGTGCCGGCCTAGAAGTCGACCAGGCTCAGGCCGACGCTGAACACCGTACGCTTGCGGTTGTAGTCGATCAGGCTGTCGCCATACCCTGAGAACAGCTGCGTGTGCAGCCGCAGATTGCTCTTGCCGCCGCCCAGGCCCGTGCCCAGGGTCTGCAGCCATTCGAGCCGCGCCGAGCCGCGCCCGCTCGGGCCGAGCGCGCTGCGCAGCGTCAGGCCCACGGTGTTGTCCGGGTTGACGTTCCAGAACGCCGAGAGCTCGCCCCGGCCCATGAAATCGCTGATGCCGGGGTTGTCGTCGCTGCTGGCGTCTTCCGACAGGCGCTTCCACAGCTTGGCCTGCACGCGCCAGCGGCTGCCCAGCTCCATGCCGCTCATGAGGTAGACGCGGTTCCAGCTGCGCGAGAGCGGCTCGCTCTGGCCGTTGGACTGGTGCGAGAGTCCGACGCCCGTGAAGCGCCAACGCCAGCCGAAGGGCAGCTTGGCGTCGGTCGGGTAGACGTACACCATTTCCGGCTCGTGGTCGGTGGTGCGGAAAGGGCGCGAGATGTCGCCGCTGAACACCTGCCAGTACGACTGCTGCGTGTAGCCGAACCAGAGCGAGTCGCGCCGCGTCGGGTCGCCCTGGGTGAGCAGGTTCTGCGCCACCTTGGTGCGCACCGAAAGCTGCAGGCGCGCCTCGGTGCGGCGGTAGGGCGTGGGGTCGGTGGAAGGCTGGTTGGCCGCGCCGGGGTAGCGGTTGACGTTGCTCGCGCCGACCAGCGAGGCGTTGATCGGCCGGTAGCCGCGGAAGCTGAAGGTGCCGCAGTCGCTGCCCGATTCGAGCTCCCAGAAGCGCGAGAGGTCGCTGTACTGCGGGTCGCGGCAGCCCTCCATGCGCGCGACGTCGATGACGCGCGTGGCCGGCAGCGTGGTGTCGACCTGGGCCTGTTGCGGTGCGGCGCTCGCGGCGGCGGGTTGTCCGTCGGCAGCGACCGGGGTGCCGAGCGCCTGGGATTGTGCCCAGCTGTCGAAGCAGGCCAGGCGCGCGTCGGCGTCGGCCGTCATGGCGGCACAACGGCGCCAGGCGGCGTCGGGGGCGGTGGCCGGGCCGGCGGCCGGCTGGGCCAGCGCAGGAGCGGCGAGCAGCGGCAGGAGCAGCAGGCCCAGGGCGCGGGCGGTGGCATGCAATGCAAAGGAAGTCGGGACCATGGTGGTGCGAAGCCGCGGCGCGGCGCAGGGGAACGTGAAGGATGGAGCGATTGTTGGCGGTGGGCGACGCCCCCGCTGTGGGAGCGCGCCGCGCGCGCATGCGGGCGCCCTGATGGGGAAGCGGGCCAACGGCAAATTTTCAAGCCTTTTAGGCACCAAGCGCTTGTTGGTTAACAGGTTGTAGCTATAAATATAGTAGTATTGAATCGTTGCGAGATAGCAACATTTAGGCGGTGCCGGGGGCAGCCGCGGCCTTGCGGGCGAATTCCGCGCGCAGGGCCTTGAGCTTTTCGCGCGGGTCTTCGCGCGCGGTGGTGGCGGACAGCGCCATCTCGGCGATGAAGCGGCTGGGCTGGGCGGCGACCATCTCGCGGCCCTTCTTGCGCTTCTTGGTCCAGCTCACGGCCAGGGTGCGCTGCGCGCGCGTGATGCCCACGTACATCAGGCGGCGCTCCTCCTGCAGGCGCGAGAGGGTTTCGTCGCTGACCTTGAGCTGCCTGCCGCCCTCGTCGTCGAGCTTGAACGGCAGCATGCCTTCGGTCACGCCGGCCAGGATGACGTGCGGCCACTCGAGCCCCTTGGAGGCGTGCAGCGTGGAGAGCGTCACCACGTCCTGGTCCTTCTCGCGCTCCGACAGGGTGGACAACAGGGCGATGGTCTGCGCCACCTCCAGCAGGCTCTTGGCTTCGCTGGCCACCACGCCGCCAGCGTCCTCCTGCGCCTGGCCGCCGGCGCGCTGGGCCATCCAGTCGCAGAACTCCAGCACGTTGCTCCAGCGCGCGGCGGCGACCTTCTCGCTGTCCTCGGCGTCGTGCAGGTGCTGCTCGTAGCCGATCTCCTTGAGCCAATCGAGCAGGAAGGCGCGGGCGTTGGTTTCGCCCAGGGTCTGGCGCGCGCGGAATTCCAAGTCGTTCACGTAGCGGCCGAACTCGTTCAGGCCGTCCTGCGCGCGCCGGGGCAGGGCGGCGGGCAGCATGGGGGAAAACAGCGCGGCGAACAGGCTGGTCTTGTGCTGGGTGGCGAACGCGCCCAGCTGCCCCAGCGTGGTGTGGCCGATGCCGCGCTTCGGGCTGGCGATGGCGCGCAGAAAGGCCGGGTCGTCGTCGGAGTTGATCCACAGCCGGAACCAGGCGCAGAGGTCGCGGATTTCGGCGCGGTCGAAGAAGCTCGTGCCGCCCGACACCTTGTAGGGGATGCCGGCGCGGCGCAGGGCTTTTTCAAACGGCTTGGCCTGGTGGTTGGCGCGGTACAGGATGGCGAAGCTCTTCCATTCCGGCGGCGGGTTGGCGGCGGCGCGCAGACCCTGGATGCGCGCCACGGCGCGTTCGGCTTCGTGCTCCTCGCTGTCGCAGTCGACCACGCGCACCGGTTCGCCCTCACCCAGCTCACTGAACAGCGTCTTGGGGAACAGCTTGGGGTTCGGGCCGATGACGTTGTTGGCGGCACGCAGGATGGCCGAGGTCGAGCGGTAGTTCTGTTCGAGCTTCACCACCTGCAGATCGGGGTAGTCGAGCGGGAGTTTTTTCAGGTTGTCCAGCGTCGCGCCGCGCCAGCCGTAGATGGACTGGTCGTCGTCGCCCACGGCGGTGAAGTGCCCGCGCTGCCCGACCAGCAGCTTGAGCAGCTCGTACTGCGTGGCATTGGTGTCCTGGTATTCGTCCACCAGCACGTGGCCGAGCTGGCGTTGCCATTTTTCGCGCACCTCGGGGAACTCGCGCAGGAGCTTCAGCGGCAGGCCGATCAGGTCGTCGAAATCCACGCTCTGGTAGGCCGTCAGGCGCTCCTCGTAGCGCTGCATCAACAGGGCGATGCTGCGCTCGTGGTCGTCCTTGGCCTGGGCCAGCGCCTGCGCGCCGGAGAGCCCCATGTTCTTCCACAGGCTGATGGTCCACTGCCACTGGCGCGCCGTGGCCGCATCGGTGGTGCCGCCGGCCGCGTCCTTCAGGATGCTGGTGACGTCGCCGGCGTCGAGGATGCTGAATTGGGGTTTGAGTCCCAGCAGCCGGCCGTCCTCGCGCACCAGGCGCACGCCCAGCGAATGGAAGGTGCAGATCAGCACGTCCTTGGCGGGCCGCCCGATCAGCCCACGGGCGCGCTCGCGCATCTCGGCGGCGGCCTTGTTGGTGAAGGTGATGGCGGCGATGGAACGCGGCGCCATGCCCTCCCCGATGAGGTGACCGATCTTGTGCGTGATGACGCGCGTCTTGCCCGAGCCCGCGCCGGCCAGCACCAGGCAGGGGCCGGCCGTGAAATGCACGGCGCGCAGTTGGGCAAGGTTGAGACCGGAGGACATTGGGGGAAGCAGAGCAGACCGGCGCGCTTCGAAGGCGGCCACGGGAGGCGAGCCGGGAATGATACCGAGCGCGCGGCGCGGTGGCCCGACAATACGCGCCGTGCTCGACGTTCTCACCATCACCTTCCCCTTCTTCGCCCTCGTGCTGTGCGGCTACCTGGCGGCGCGCAGCGGCGTGTTGCCCCAGCCGGCCATACCGGGGCTCAATACCTTCGTGCTGTTCTTCGCGCTGCCCTGCATGCTGTACCGCTTCGGCGCGCAGACGCCCATCGCGCAGCTGCTCGACCCGGCCGTGGCCGGCGTCTACAGCCTGTGCGCCGTGCTCATGGTCGGCGGCGCCGTGCTCGCCACGCGCGGGCCGCGCACCAACTGGAACGACGCCGCATTCGGCGCGCTGGTGGCGGCCTTTCCCAACACCGGCTTCATGGGCGTGCCGCTCCTGGTCGCCCTGCTGGGCGCCCAGGCGGCGGGGCCGGCCATCGTCACCATCATGATCGACATGGTGCTGACGACATCGCTGTGCATCGCGCTCTCGCGGCTGGACAGCGCCGGCCAGCACGGCATGTCGGCGGCGGTGAAGAAGGCGCTGCGCGGCATGCTGACCAACCCCATGCCCTGGTCGATCGCGCTCGGCGCGCTGGCCTCCGCCTTGGCCTTCAAGCTGCCCGGCCCGGTGGACAAGACGGTGGCCATGCTCGCGGATGCGGCCTCGCCCGTGGCGCTGTTCACCATCGGCGCGGTGCTGGCGCGCTCGCAGATGAACCTGCACGAACGCGTGGCGCCGCGCGACTACGTGCCGCTCGCCCTGGCCAAACTGCTGCTGCACCCGCTCCTGGTGTGGCTGGCGGGCCGCGTGGCCATTGCCCTGGGCGTGCCGCTGGACCCGTTCGCCTTCACCGTGCTGGTGCTGCTGGCCGCGCTGCCCAGCGCCAGCAACGTCTCCCTCCTGGCCGAGCGCTTCGGCGCGCACAACGGGCGCGTGGCGCACATCATCCTGGTGTCAACGGCCCTGGCGTTCCTGAGCTTTTCGGCGGCGGTGGCGCTGCTGACCTGAGGTATTCGACGGCCATTTGCAGCCCCCCCCGTTCGGCACCGTCCTGTGCCGTGCGCCACAACGGCACGCCCACGCAGAAGGTGGGCACGGCGCAAAGGTGCCGGGTTCCACGGGCCGGCACGCCATGCACCGCGACGCCCAGTACCGGTTGGTCGCCAGGGTGGCCCGGGCGACGGCCCGATTCACCGGGCCATGACCAGCAGCGCCAGCACCAGCGCACCCGCCAGCATGCACAGTGCGTAGCCGCTCGCCACCGCCCGTCCCAGCCGCGCGCCGCCTGTGACCCAGGCGATGGTGGCTTTGGTGATCATGTTGGTGAGGGTGACCAGGCCCAGCGCGGTGACCGCCGCTGCCACCGGCAGGCCGTCGGCAGCCTGCAGGCGCGCGATCGAAATCGCGGTGGCGTCGACGTCCGCGAGGCCGGAGACGGCAGCCAGCCCATAGATGCCCCCGTGCCCCAGCCAGTCCCGTGCGGCGGGCATCAGCACCGCCATGGCGGCCAGAAAGGCGCCAAAACCCAAAGCGGTGCTCAGGTCAAAGGGCGGGATCTGCGCAACCCCCTCATCGCTGTCGGGCGGGGGCACAGGCAGGCGGCGCCACTGCCACAGGCTCAGGCCCGCCATGGCAGCGCCCGTGAAAACCAGCGCTGCACCGTAGGTGCGCAGCAGGGGTGGGTGAATGGCGCCCAGCAGCACGGCCATGCGCAAGAACATCATGGCACTGGCCGCCAGGGTGCCCATGGCCGCCGCATCCGCCAGGGCGGGCTGCTGACGCGCGCGCCGCGCCAGGGCCAGCGTGGCGGCGGTCGACGAGGCCAGGCCGCCCAGCATGCCGGTCCAGAGCAACCCGCGCCGAGGCCCTGCGATACGCACCGCGAAATGCCCCGCCAGCGACAGCCCGGCAATCAGGATCACCGCCCACCACAGCGCATAGGGGTTGAGCGCGGCGTAGGGCCCGAACCCGGCGTTGGGCAGGTAAGGCAGGATGACCACGGACAGCACCAGCAATTGCAGTGCGGCCGTGAGCTCGCGGTGCTTGATCTGCCGCAGCCAGCCATGCAGCGTGGGCTTGAGGTTCAGCAACACCGTTGCGACCACGGCCGCTGCCAGTGCCAGGGCGATGGCCCCCGAACTGGCATAGGCGCCGAGCGCCAGCGTGAGCAGCAGCGCGACCGAGGTGGTGGCACTCAGCCCGCCCGTGGCCTGGGCGCTGCGCAGGTAGGCCACTGCCATCAGCAAGGCGAGGGCCACCAGGCCGGCCACCAGCGGCCACGGCCCGAACGTGGGCGCCAGGCTGCCGAGCACGCCGCCCAGCAGCCCCGTCAGCGCAAACGTGCGCAGCCCGGCCACGCGCGCGCCCTCGCTCAGATCGCGCTGGTGCCAGCCGCGCTCCAGGCCAATCAGCAGCCCGATGGCCAGCGCGGCGCCGAGGCCATGCAGGGGTGCGGGCAGGTCCCAGGCGGTCATGGCGCGCCTGCGGCGGCAGCGGGGGAGAGCAGGGCGGGGTGCATGCCGTGAAATATAACGTGGTGTGGTTCTGAAGCTTCTGTTTTGATAGCTGTCCAAGCTTTTGAATCGGGCGCTAGAGGCGCGTAGGACCAATAATTTCGCCGCCGCACACGCCCAGAGAGCCTGCGGGGCCAGGACTGTGCAGTCAGATCGCCAGTGGGTCCACATCCACCAGCCAGCGCACCAGCCCCTTGTGCGCCGGTTCGGCGCGCAGCAGGTGCAGGAGCGGCTGCCAGGCGGCCAGGAAATGCTGCAGCGCCGGCCGGCTGGCCGATTCAAGCAGCATCTGCGCGCGCTCCACGCCGGCCACGCGCTGCACCACCAGCGGCACCGGCGCATAGAGCTGCACGTGCCCGGTGCCGGGCAGGCCGGCGCGCTGCGCAGCCTGGGCGGCGGCGGCGAGAAAGGCCTGGGCGACCTCCTGCGAGCGGGCGTCGGCGCGCAGCAGCGCCTGGAAGGCAAAGGGCGGCATGGCGGCCTGCCGGCGTTCGACCAGCTGGTCGGCGGCGAAGGCGGCGTAGTCGTGCCGGCGCAGCGCCTCGTACACCGGGTGCGTGGGGTGGTGGGTCTGCACCCACATCTCGCACGGCCGGCCCTGGGCGGCCATCCAGGCGGCGTCGCGGCCGGCGCGGCCGGCCGCCTGCATGAGCAGGGCGAACAGGCGCTCGGGCGCGCGGAAGTCGCTGGAGAAGAGCGCGCCGTCGGGCTGGACGGCGGCCACCAGGCCAATGCGGCGGAAATCGTGCCCCTTGGCGATCATCTGCGTGCCGACCAGCACGTCCACCTCGCCGGCGTGCACGGCGGCCAGCTGGCTTTGCAGGGCGCCGGCGGCGCGCGTGCTGTCGGCGTCGATGCGGGCGATGCGCACCGGGCCCCCGTCCGGCCGGTGGGTGCCTTGCAGCAGCTCGGCCAGCAGCTCTTCGAGCTGCTCGGTGCCCCGGCCCATGGGCGCGATGTCGGGGCTGCCGCAGGCCGGGCAGGCGCGCGGCACGCGTGCGGCATAACCGCAGTGGTGGCAGCGCAGGCTGCGGTCGATCTTGTGGAACACCTGGTGCGCGCTGCAGTGCGGGCAGTCGCTTTTCCAGTCGCAGTCCTGGCAGTGCAGCACGGGCGCGTAGCCGCGCCGGTTCAGGAGCAGCAGGCACTGCTCGCCGCGCGCCACGCGCTCGGCGATCTCGGCCACGAGCGGCGCCGAGAGCACGGCGCGGCGCGGCTGCTGGCCCATGTCGACGCGGCGTACGCGCGGCAAGGTGGCCGCACCTGAGCCGGCCGCACCGATGCGGCTGGGCATTTCCAGGCGCTGGTAGCGCCCGCCCTCGGGCTCGTCCGCGCTCGGCGGGCGGCTGGCGTGCCAGCTCTCCAGGGACGGCGTGGCCGAGCCCAGCACCACCTTGGCGCCGCAGGCGTGCGCGCGCCACACCGCCAGGTCGCGCGCGGAATAGCGCGCGCCCTCCTGCTGCTTGTAGCTCGCGTCGTGTTCCTCGTCGACGACGATTAGGCCCAGCGCCGGTAGCGAGGCGAACACCGCCATGCGCGTGCCCAGCACGATGCGCGCCTGGCCGCTGTGCGCTGCCAGCCAGCTCTTGAGCCGCTGCGGGTTGGTCATGCCGCTGTGCAGTGCCACCACCTGGCCGGCGCCAAATCGGGCGACGAAGCGCTCCTGCAGCTGCGGCGTGAGGTTGATCTCGGGCACCATCACCAGGGCCTGCGCGCCCGGGTCGGCGTGCAGCAGGTCCTGCACGCAGCGCAGGTAGACCTCGGTCTTGCCGCTGCCGGTGCTGCCGAACAGCAGAAAGGGCCCGGTTTTGGAGTGAATTTGGGCTCTGGCGCTTTCCTGCTCTTCGCTGAGTGCTATTAATTCGGTAGTGTCAACGCCCGGTGCCGGGCTGGCGGGCCGGCGCAGGCGCCGCGCCATCTGCGCCGGCCCCAGGCCGCGCAGCTGCGCAGGCAGGGCGGCCAGCGCCACTTCGCCCAGGCCGCGCTGGTAGTAGCGCGCGGCAAACGCGACCAGCGCGCGCCAGTGCGCATCGAGCGGCGCCAGGCCCGCGAGCACGCCGGCAATGGGGCGAAGTTCTGGCGTGCCGGCCGGCGCCGCTGCGTTCGGCGGCGGTGCGTCCCAGACGATGCCCAGCACCTCGCGGGTGCCCAGGGGCACGCGCACCAGCGTGCCGGGGGGCAGGGGTGCGGGCGCGCCATAGCTCAGCAGGCCGGCCAGCGCGCTGTGGGCCGGCGTCTGCACGGCCACCTGCAAGGTGCAGGACAAGGCCTCGCCGGCCTGTCGGACTTCAAGCTTTTTTGACGCTTCCGAGTGCAAGTGGCTGATCTTTCAGGGAATTTCAAAGAGTCCAGAATTTCTGTGGATAACTTTGTGGACAGAACGCCCGGGCCCGCCGGAATGCCTTGAAAACTGGGCCTTTGCTTACCTTGCACAGCAAATCAGCAGGCGACCAGGGTCCATACGAATCAAGCACTTAGGCGGGTGGCCGGTGCCTGACCGGGGCGCCCTGGGGTAGTCCGCGCCACGTGTGTACAACCAGCAAATTTTTTGCCCGATGTCAAGCCCTGCGCTGCGCGCGCGAGTGGCTGTGCACGGCCTCGACCAGCGCGGCGACATGCTCGGGCGGGGTGAACTGGCTGATGCCGTGGCCCAGGTTGAAGATGTGCGTGGGGCCGGTGGTGGACTTGTCGGTATGCGGCGCGCCGAAGCTGTCGAGCACGGCGTGCACCTGGGTGACGATCTGCGCCGGCGGGGCGAACAGCACGTTGGGGTCGATGTTGCCCTGCAGCGCCTTGCCCGGGCCGCCCAAGGGGCCGCCGACGATGGCGCGCGCCTTGCCGAGGTTGGCCGTCCAGTCCAGGCCCAGCACCTCGCAGGCTATGTCCTTCATGTCGTCGAGCCAGATGCCGCCGCCCTTGGTGAAGACGATGCGCGGCACGTCCTGGCCATCGACGCCCGTGCGCTTGAGCTTTGCCAGCACGCGGCGGGTGTATTCCAGGCTGAAGTCCTGGAAAGCACCATCGGCGAGCACGCCGCCCCAGCTGTCGAAAATCATCACGGCCTGGGCGCCCGCGTCGATCTGGGCGTTCAGGTAGGCGGCCACGGCGTCGGCGTTCACGGCCAGGATGCGGTGCATCAGGTCGGGGCGGCTGTACATCAGCGTCTTGACCAGGCGGTAGTCGTCGCTGCCCTTGCCCTCGACCATGTAGCAGGCCAGCGTCCAGGGGCTGCCCGAGAAGCCGATCAGCGGCACGCGGCCGTTCAAGGCCTTGCGGATGCTGGTGACGGCGTCGAACACATAGCGCAGCTTGTCCAGGTCGGGCACGGCCAGTTCGGCCACGTCGGCCTCGGTGCGCACCGACTTGGCGAAGCGTGGGCCCTCGCCCTCGGCGAACGACAGGCCCAGGCCCATGGCGTCGGGCACGGTGAGGATGTCGCTGAACAGGATGGCGGCGTCGAGCGGGAAGCGCTTCAGCGGCTGCAGCGTGACCTCGGTGGCGAAGTCCACGTTCATCGCCAGCCCCATGAAACTGCCGGCCTGGGCGCGCGTGGCCTTGTATTCGGGCAGGTAGCGGCCCGCCTGGCGCATGAGCCACAGGGGCGTGTAGTCGGTGGCCTGGCGGCGGCAGGCGCGCAGGAAGGTGTCGTTGGTGAGGGGGGCGAAGGAGGTGCTCATGGCCGCCATTGTCTCAGGGCTGTTCCATGCCCTGGGTGCCGCCAGCCGGCGGGGCGCCGCCCCGTTCAAGGCTTTAAGGCAACCACTTCTTGAGCATGGCGGCGTCGGGCGCCCCCGCACTGCGTTGCACCGAGCCATCGCGGCCGAGCAGCACGACATAGGGCGCTGCGTCCGGCCACTTCGGGTGCACGCTGCGCCGCAGGGCGTCCCCGTCGCCGTGAAAGGCATACAGCCGGGTCAGCCCCAGGTAGTGGCGGGCGCCGTGCTCGACGGCGCGCACCCCTTCCACATCCATCACCACGGCGGCCAGTTCGACCGGCCGGTGGGCGTCCATGACAAAGCGGCGCAGCTGCTCGAACACCTCGGGGCAGGTGGTGCAGGAGGTGGTGGTGAAGAGGTAGGCCGCCGGGCGGGGGCCTTTCTCGACCAGGCGGGTCCAGGTGCCCGCATCGAACATTGCTACGGATGTGATAGCGATGGATTGCGATCTGGCAAGCGCCAGGGTCGGATGCATTGCCAAGGCGAAGGCGCCGGCCGCCAAAACCGTGCACGCGCCGCGCCGTGATGGGGAACCTGGTTTCATGGACTCTGTTCTTCTGCTCGGTGGCGCCAGACTACCACCGTCCGTTCTCACAACCCCGCCAGGGCGGCCCGCAGTTCGCCCTTGCCGAGGATCTCGCTCAGCACCACCGGCGGCTTGCCGGGCGCGTGCAGCACGTAGACCGGCACGCCGCTGCGGCCGAGCTGGGCCAGCGCGGCGGTGATGGCCGGGTCGCGCCGCGTCCAGTCGGCGCGCAGCAGGGCCACGTTCCGGGTGGCGAAATCGCTCAGCACCTCGGCATCGGCCAGGGTGGTGCGCTTGTTGTACTGGCAGGTCACGCACCAGGCGGCGGTGAAATCGACGAACACCGGCCGGCCGGCGGCGGTGAGCTCGGCGGCGCGCTCGGGCGACCAGGGCTGCCAGCGGTCCGTGGCGGCCACGGTGCTGCTGCCGCCCGGCAAGGGGCGCACCACATGGGGGCCCAGCGCGAGCAGCAGGGCCGCGCTGGCCGCCGCCGCCACGCCGGCCAGCACGACGCGCGTGCGCCCGGTGAGCGTCAGCGCCCAGACCAGGCTGCTGCCCACCACCAGCAGCGCCAGCAGGGCGCCGGCGCCGTCGATGCCGCTCTGCTGGCCCAGCACCCAGACCAGCCAGACCACCGTGGCCAGCATGGGGAACGCCATGGCGCGCCGGAAGGTGTGCATCCACGGGCCGGGGCGCGGCAGCGCATGGGCGACGGCGGGCACCCAGCCGGCCAGCAGGTAGGGCAGCGCCATGCCCAGGCCCAGGGCGCCGAATACGGCCAGCGCCTGCGGCGTCGGCATGGCGACGGCAAAGCCGAGCGAGGCGCCCATGAAGGGCGCCGTGCATGGCGAGGCGATCGCCACCGCCACCACGCCGGAGAGCAGCGCATCGGTCACCGGGTGGCGCGCCTGGAGCGTGGCCAGGCGCCCGGGCACGAACTGGCCGAACTCGAACACGCCGGCCAGGTTCAGGCCGATCACGGTGAACAGCGCGGCGAGCAGCGCCACCACCAGCGGCGACTGCAGCTGAAAGCCCCAGCCGAGCTGCTCGCCGGCCGCGCGCAGCGCCAGCAGCAGGCCGCCCAGCGCCAGGAAGGAGAGCACCACGCCGGCGGTATAGGCCAGGCCCGCCAGGCGCTGCGCGCGCGGCCGGCCGCCGTGCTGCGCCAGCGCCAGCAGCTTGATCGCCAGCACCGGAAACACGCAGGGCATGAGGTTGAGCAGCAGCCCGCCGACCAGACCGCCAAGCAGGGCTGCGCCCCAGCCGGCGAGTGAGGGCGCGGCCGGTGCGGCGGGTGGCGGCGCAGCGGCGCGGTTGGCCGCCAGCGCCGCGGCCAGCGCGGGCGACACCTCGGCGCGCGCCGCGCCGCCGCTCCAGGGGGTTTGGACGGCGGCCACCATGCGCCAGCCGGGCGCATCCGCGCCCGCACCGGCCAGGGCCAGCACCGCCGGCACGCTGGCGGGCGCCGCGCCGTGGTCGGGCGACAAGGGCGTCTCGGCGGTCCACACGCCGCCGTCCCAGCGCTGGCTCCAGTCCTTGCCGCTTTCGGCGGCGGGGACGAGCACGCCGGGGGTCTCGGCAAACAGATCGAGCTCCCGGCCGTGCACATCCTCGGGCAGGCCGGCGACGCGCCAGTGCAGGCGCTCGCCCTCGGCGCGCACGCTGGCCTCGCCCTGCAGCGCCACGGGCTGCTGCGCCGCCGCCCGGGCAAAGCGCGCGGCGTCCGCGGCGGTGGAGCCGCGCAGCGGCAGCAGCAGCTCGAAGTCGCCTTCCTCGGGAATGCATTCCACGCGGCATGCCAGCCAGCTCGCGTGCAGGCGTGCGCGCAGGGTGTCGGCGCCCGACGTATCGACGCCCGACGCGATGGTGAGCGGCACGGCCAGCAGCACCTCGCCTTCGTAGCCATAGTTGGCCAGCGGGCCGACGCGGATGCGCTGTGGCACCGGCCAGGCGATGTCGCCGGCCACCACGCCGTCCGGCAGCGTCCAGCGCAGTTCCGTGGGCAGGCCGGAGTCGCCCGGGTTCTTCCAGTAGGTGTGCCAGCCGGGTTGGTGCGCAATCGCCAGGCCCAGCCAGGCGGTGGCGCCCGGTGCCAGGCCATCGGGCGCGTGGGCGACGAGCTCGGCGCGCACGCGCGGCGTCGTGACCACATTACCGGTGGGCGCAGCGACCGATGCGGGCGCACCGCCGGCATCGGAAAATTTCAAGCTTATTTGGGCTTCAGCGCTTGATACATAAGCGCAAGCAGCTATGAAAAAAAGAGTAAAAAGCTGCCGGAGCAAAGAGATGGTGCGCATGGTCCCAGGGTGTGAGTGCCGAAAGCCCGCAGGGTTCCGGACGGCGGCGCGCCGGTCCCGCAGGGGCCGGTGCGCCTATTTCGCCGCCAGGCCCAATTCTGCCTGCGGCGCCCAGGCGGCCGTGTCCGCAGCCGGCTGGGCTGCGAGCTTGGGTGCGGCCAGGAACAGCCGGCCTTCGGGGAGCTTCTGCGCCAGCAGGTACTGCTTGACGGCCTGGCCGCGCCGGAGCGCCAGCGCGCTGGCCTCGTCCTCGGTGGCTGCGGGCAGGTGGGCCAGCAGCAGGGCTTCCATATCGGCCACCGGCAGGTCCTTGGCGATGCCGACCAGGTTGCGCGGTTTGGGCATGTCGGCGCGGCCATAGGCCTTTTTCAGCAAGGCTGGGTACTGGTCGGCCGGCATGGGGGCCTCGCTCCCCGGGTGCTCGCGCAGCCACTCGGCGCGCACCAGCTGCTGCAGGCGTTCGCGCTGCAGGGCTTCGCGCTCCTGCGCCAGATTGGCGGTGCCGGTGATGGTCAGGTTGAGCGCCGGCCGGTCGGCCAGGGCCTTGGCCACTTTCTCCAGGCCCTGCTCGGCGCTCGCCGACAGCGCGGCGCTGCCCGGTGCGAAGGCCACGCTGCTCATCGCGTCGCCGCCACCGAGCGCGCTCGCCAGCAGGCTGAACGGCGCCGTGAGCGCCTTGCCGATGAGGTTGACGATGATCTTGAAGATCACCGGGCCGAGCCTGAACTGCGGGTCGTTGAGCGAGCCGCTGATCGGCAGGTCCAGGTCGATCACGCCGCGGCTGTCGGCGAGCAGGGCCACGGCGAGCTTGACCGGCAGGCTGCTGGGCGCGCCGGCGACCGGTTCGCCGAAGGTCAGCTGGTTGAGCACCAGCTTGTTGCTGGCCGTGAGTTCGCCGCTCGGCAGCACCTTGTAGGCCACGTCCAGGCTCAGCTTGCCGCGTTCGATGCCGTGGCCGGCGTACTTCACCGAATACGGCGAGAGTGGCGGCAGCTCCAGGTCGCGCACCTTGCCCTGGATGTCGAGCGCCAGCGGCTGGGCCAGCGGGTTGAGCTTGCCCGTGATCTCCAGCGACGCCGAGCCCTCGGCGCGCCCGCGCAGCTCCAGATCGGCCAGCACCGGATCGGCGCCCGGCGGTTGCGAGGAAAACGCGCTCAGCCGACCGGTCAGCTCGCTCAGGTCGGCGGAGTAGTTGGGCTGGATGAAATAGTCCGAGAACAAGACCTTGCCATTGACCAGGGCCATTGGGCCGAACTGCAGCAGGGGGGCCAGCGGGTCGCGCGCGGCGGCCTGGGCGACGGCGGGCGCGGCCGCGCTGGCCGGCGCCTGCGCCGGCGTGGCTGCGGTTGTGGTTGCGGGGGCCCCTGGCTGGCCGGGCTTCTTGACCAGCTGGTCGAGGTTGATGCGCCCGGTTTCGTCGATCGACACGCGCGCGTAGAAGTCGGCCAGGTGGGTCTCGCGCACCTGCACGCGCGGCGCGCTCTCGGGCGCCAGTGCCACGTTCAGGCCGCGCAGGCCCAGGCTCTTCCAGGCGAGCAGCTCCTGGCCGACCTGCGACGCCGTCTTGGCCGTCGTGGCGCCGGTGCTGTTGGCGCGCAGCGCGTCGATGGCGGCGTCGCCCTCCAGCGTCAGCGTGTTGCCGCGCGCGCCCTGGGCGAATGCGAGTTCGCCGCGAAAGCCGGCTTCGCCTTGCAGCAGCTCGATCGCCAGGCGGTCGGCGAGATAGCCGTCCAGCGCCTGCAGCGGCAGGCGGCTGGCCTCCAGCCGCCCCCGGGTGGCCAGGGGCTGGGGCGTGAGCGTCCCCTGGTAGCTCAGCCGGCCCGGCCCGTCCTTGCCCTTGGCGCCCGCGCCGACACGCGCCGAAATCCGCAGGGCTTCGGGCTTGTTGCCGTCCAGCGCGAGGCGGCTGGCCTCCACATCAAGTGCCGAGACGCGCAGCGCCACCGGGCGCGGCTGGGCGCGGTCGGCAAAGCCGATCCGGCCGCCCGCGACGCGGGCCTGCCCGAGCTGCACGCGCCAGGGTGGGGCGGTGTTGGCGGCCGGCGCGGGCGCGTCGGCCGCGCCCTTGGTCCAGCGCTCGAACATCCAGCGCCCGTCGGCGCCGCGCTCGATGTCCACCTGGGGCCCGGTGATGGCCAGGCGCGCGATGGCGACGCTGCGGGCGTCGAGGTCCACCTGCGCATCTTCGAGATCGATGCGCGACACGCTGGCGAGTGCCGTCTTGCCGTCCCGCAGCGCCAGCTGCTGGAGCGCCAGGGGCCCGGCAGCGAGTTTCAGGCCGGTGGCGCCTGGCGTGCGGGCGGCGCCGGCGTCCCACTGCAGGCCGAAGCTGCCACCCAGCGTGCCGTCCATCGCCGGGTTCAGGGTCTGGGCCAGGTAGGGCGCGGCCACGGTGAGCGGGAAATCCTGGACGACGAGCTGGACCTGCGCCGCCCGGTCGCTGGCTTCGCCCTCGAAGGCCAGGGTGCTGCCTTCCAGCCCCAGGCTGCCCTTGAAGGGAAAAGGCTTTTCAAACGGCAGCGCCAGCGCGCTGGCGTCCAGCGTGAACCCGCTGGCCTGCAGCGCGGCCGCAGGCTGGGTGCTGGCGTCCGCCCAGTGCAGCGTGCCCTGGCGCACGGCCACCTGCGCCACCGATACCGCCCAGGCCGAGGGCGCCGGCCGGGCGGCGCCGCTGCTCGCTGCCGATGCGGGCGCCTGCGGGGCCCGTGCCGCCGGTGCGCCCGCCGGTGGGGCGGTCAGCTGCGCCAGGTTGATGCCGCCCGCCGCATCGCGCGCCGCATGCAGCACCGGGGCGTCGAGTTCCACGCCGCCCAGCCGCACCACCTGGTCGAGCGGGCGCACGTCGTCCAGGGTGATGCCCAGGCGGTCCCAGGACAGCAGCGGCTGCTGCGCGCGGTCGGCGATGCGTACGGCGCGCGCCTGCACGCTGCCGGTCAGCTTCACCGCCACCTCGGGCTGTTGCTCGAAGGCGATCGTCAGGTCCAGGTCCAGCACGCCGCCCTGCAGGCGCACCGGCAGGCTGGCCGGCAGATAGGGCAGGTAGGGCGCCAGGTCCAGGGCGTTCCAGCGGATGTGGGCCTGGCCCTTGCCTTCCTGGGTAAAGGGCGTGGCTTCGGCGGACGAACTGAAGTGGCTGCCGCCCAGTTCGAAGGACAGGTGCGGCTCGACCTGGATCTCGCGCTGCGACGGCAGGGTGCTGATGAACGGCACCTGCAGCGCGAGCTGGCGCACGGCGTGCGTCTTGTCCACCGTGGCGTCGCTGAAGTCGATGGCGCCTCCGCTCAGCGTGAGGTTGTAGAACGCGAGCCGCGCGGGGGCGGAGGGCGGTGCGTCCGCCGGGCTGGCGAAGCGTGCCAGGATGTCGTCCACGTCGTACCGGCCGTCGGCCAGCAGGGCCAGGCGCAGGTGCGGCGCCTCGACAGCGAGCGCATCGACCACCGGCGCCAGGCGCAGCAGCGACTGCAGTTCGCCGTCGGCGTAGACGCGCGCAATCGTGAGCTGCGGCGGCGCGCCGTCCAGGCCGCCGACGACGATGTCGCGCAGCGCGACTTCCAGCGTCCAGGGCGTGAATTCGATGGCGCCCACGCTGACCGGGCGCCCCAGCAGGGCGCTCGCCTGGCGTTCGAGCGGGCCCTTGGCGAGCACGGGCACGAGCCACCAGCTGAGCAGCCACAGCGCGAGCAGCGACAGCGCGGCCCAGAGCAGGCCGCGCAGCCAGCGGTGCGTGCGCAGGCCATGGAGCCCGCGGGAGACCAAGGGGGTAGGCATGGGGTGGTCGTGGAGCGGAGGTCCACCGATTATCGGCATCGCTGCCGCCACCGGGTGGTGCCGGGGCGGCGGGAAGCGCCTGCAGACGGGTGGGCCATAAAAAATGTGGCTTTATTGGCCTCTACCGCTTGTTGTATAACAACTTGTAGCTATTTAATAAATAGCATCGTCGCGTGATGGGCGGTGCCAGCGGTGCCGCTTGCCGGTGGCGGGCCCACCGCTACCATGCGGGTATGAGCTCCACCCCTTCCGCACCCACCGCGCTGCCCTCGCGTTTCTGGTCCGAACTCGGCACGCGCGATTTCGCCCGCCTGGCGGCCTCGCCCGAATGCGCGCGTACCGTCGCCGTCCTGCCCGTGGCCGCGACCGAGCAGCACGGTCCGCACCTGCCGGTGTCGGTCGATGCGACCCTGCTGCAGGGCGTCGTCGATGCCGCGCTGGCGCTGCTGCCGCCGGACTTGCCGGTGCTCTTCCTGCCGCCGCAGAACGTCGGGCTGAGCCCCGAGCATGCCCGCTTCCCCGGCACGCTGACGCTCGCGCCCGCGACCTTGATCGCCCTGTGGACCGAGATCGGCGAGAGCGTGGCGCGCGCCGGCATTCGCAAACTGCTGCTGTTCAACAGCCACGGCGGGCAGGTGAGCGTGATGGACATCGTCGCGCGCGAGCTGCGTGCGCGCTGCGGCCTGCTGGTCTACAGCGCCAGCTGGTTCGGCCTGCCGCAACCTGAAGCGGTGAGCGCGCGCTTCAGCGTCGACGAGCACCGGTTCGGCATCCATGCCGGGGACATCGAGACCTCGATGATGCTGTACCTGGCCCCGGGGACCGTGCACATGGAGCAGGCGCGGCACTTTCATTCCACCTCGCAGGACCGCGCCGCGCGCTACCCCTTGCTGGGCAACGGCAAGAGCGCCAAGCTCGGCTGGCAGATGCAGGACTACCACCCGGCGGGCGCCGTGGGCAACGCCGCCGCCGCCACGCCCGAAAAGGGGCGGGCGCTGGTCGAGGCAGCGGCCGCGGGCTTGGCCCAACTGCTGCAGGAGATCGCCGACCTGCCGCTCAGCACGCTGTGCGAGGCGCCCGAACTGCACGCCCCGGCGCCGGCGGAAGCGGGGCCGGACACGGCCAGCGTGTTTCCGCGTGCGGAGCAGGGCTATGCCGGCGACGTGACGCCACAGCAGGCCTGGGAGTGGGTACGCGCAGGCGAAGCGGTGCTGGTGGACGTGCGCAGCGACGCCGAACGCGCCTGGGTCGGCCAGGTGCCGGGCGCGGCGGCGGTGGCCTGGAAACAGTGGCCGGGGATGGAGCCGAACCCGGACTTTGATGCGCAACTGCGCGCCGCCGTGCCGCCGGGCCAGCGCGCCGTGCTGTTGTGTCGCAGCGGCGTGCGCTCCATCGCGGCGGCGCAGCGCGCCACGCAGCTGGGAGTGGAAGCCTGGAACGTGCTGGAAGGCTTCGAAGGCGACCCGGACGAGCGCGCCCAGCGCAACCACACGGGCGGCTGGCGCGCGCGCGGGCTCCCGTGGCGCCAGACCTGAGCGCCGCCTACAGCGGCGGAATGCGCAGCTTCTGCCCGGGGTAGATCTTGTCCGGGTGGCTGAGCATGGGCTTGTTGGCCTCGAAGATCTTCGGGTACTTGTTGGCGTCGCCGTAGTACTTCTTGGCGATGGCCGAGAGCGTGTCGCCGCGCACCACGTCGTGGTACTGCGCCTCGGGCTCGGGCGTGGCGACGGCCATGAGGTTGTTGACCTGCTTGACGCTGGCCACGTTGCCGCAGCACAGCGTGACTTTCTCCAGCGCCTCCTGCGACGGCGCCTGGCCGCTCACGTTGACCGTGCCGGTGGCGCCGTCGTATTCGACCGAGACGCCTTCGACGCCGAGCTTCTGCGAGGCGATGTAGGTCTCGATGGCGCGCGCCGCCTGCTGATTGAGCGCGTCGAGCGAAGGCTTGGCAGCGGGGTTGCCCGCCGCCTGCGTGACGGCGGCCTCGACTTCCTTACCGCCAAACAGCTTTTCGCCGGCTTCCTTGATGAAACTGAAAAGACCCATGACTGGAACTCCCTGGTGTTGTGTGATTGGGCAGCGGCCGCGCTCAGTGTGCGGCTGGCACACGATACACGCAAGCGGGTGGGCAAGGCTGTGGGAGAACGCCGCGCCTGCGCCAGGGCAGCGTACCAAGGGGCGGCCCGCAGCCCGTCCACGGCCAGCGCCGAAACTTTCGCATAATTCCCGCCATGACTTTTCTCGCGATCGACGTGGGCAACACCCGCTTGAAGTGGGCCCTGTACGAAGCACCCGCGCCCGGCGCCGCGCTGCTGGCGCAGGGCGCCGAATTCCTGGACCACATCGAACGCCTGGCCGAAGGCCCCTGGGCACGGCTCGCACCGCCCGCGCGCATGCTGGGCTGCGTGGTGGCCGGCGACGCGGTCAAGCGGCGCGTCGAGGAGCAGATGGAACTCTGGGACGTCGCGCCGCAGTGGGTCGTCGCCAGCGCACAGGAGGCCGGGTTGACCAACGGCTACGACCACCCCACGCGCCTGGGATGCGACCGCTGGGTGGCCATGATCGGCGCGCGCCACCGCATGCTGGCACGGGGCCTGCAGCGCCCGCTGGTGGTGGTGATGGTGGGCACCGCGGTCACCGTGGAAGCCATTGACGCGCAGGGGCGTTTTCTGGGCGGCTTGATCCTTCCGGGGCACGGCATCATGCTGCGCGCGCTGGAATCGGGCACGGCCGGCCTGCACGTTCCCACGGGCGAGGTGCGCCCGTTTCCCACCAACACCAGCGACGCACTGACCAGCGGTGGCACCTATGCCATTGCCGGTGCCGTCGAGCGCATGGTGCAGCACGTCCTCGACCACTGCGGCAGTGCGCCGGTGTGCATGATGACCGGCGGCGCCGGCTGGAAAATGGCGCCCAGCATGGTGCGCCCCTTCGAACTGGTGGATAACCTAATCTTCGACGGCCTGCTGGAGATTGCCTCGCGCCGCTTCGCTTGATCGACTAGTCGTTTCGTTGCGGGTGCCGGCCATGACGCTCATCTGGTCGGCGGCGCATGAAACGGGCGCGCCCAGGCCAGCGGCCACCGCGCAAGGGCCGCCCCGCCGCGCTGGTGGCGCCCCCCTTCCCGCGCGCAGCGCGAGAGAAGGGGGAAGGCGCGAAGCGCTCAGGGGGTTGTCGCTGCTAGTCTTCGAGTTCGGCGCGTGCCAGGTCCACGTCGAGCTGCTCCATGGCGTCCAGCGGCTTGCAGGCGGCCGCTTTCTCGTACAGGGCCGTGGCCTCGCGCATCTTGCGGTCGCCTTCGAGCATCACCAGGCCGTTGGCGTACTCGATCATGGCGATGGCCGACGACGGATTCAGGCGCAAGGCCTCCTGGAACAACTTGAGGCCCTTGTCTTTCTTGGCGCCATAGGTCATGCCGCCGATCAGCGCGCCCACCTTGTCGATCACTTCGGCGTGGAAGGCGCCCAGGGCGATGTGCGCATCGGCATGCGTCGGCTGCAGAACGATGGCTTTTTCCAGCGACTCGCGGATCTTCCCGCCCAGCCCCTGGGCCAGTGCCTTGGCCACGCTGATGCCCTGGCTGTAGCGGCCCAGGGCGTAGGCGTTCCAGTACCAGGCGTTGGCGTTGTCCGGCTCGGCCTCGGCCTGCGCCTGGGCCTGCTCGGCCACCTGGGTGAACAGGTCGAGGCGCGTCTTTTCCTTCTTCTCCAGGTAGTTGGCGTAGATGGCCGTGGCCTTGTTCGCCACTGTCACCCCGGCGCCACCGGCCGCCAGCCCGGCCTGCGCGGCCTCCTGGAATTCGCCGTTGTGGAAGTGGCACCAGGCCTTGAGCACCTGGGCGTCCTTGGGCAGCGGTTCGGCGTCGCCGGCATGCAAGCGCGCCCAGTGCTTCTTCAGCTGCGCCGCGTCGTACTGGTATTCGCCCGCATGCGGGAAGGGGGTCCATTTCGCCATTGGGTACTCCGTTTCTTGGGGTCAGGGCCGTTCCTGGTAGGCCTCGGCCAGGGCCAGCAGGTGCTGGCGCTGGTCGGCCTGGAGGTAGGGCATGAGGAGGTTGAGCACGTGGTGCGCGCCGCGCAGCAGCGCGGCCTGGGCGCTCTCGGGCTCCAGCGCGCGGCGCGGGTCGCGCACGTATTCGAAGCTGAGCCAGTAGGTCAGCACCACGACCATGCTGGTGGAGGTGGGGCCGGCCTCGCGCGCGTCGATCTGCAGCGCGCCGGCACGCTCCATGCCCGAGAGCAGGCCGCGCACGGCGCGTGCTTTGTCGTCCAGGACGGTCTGGAAATGGGTTTCCAGCAGGCGGTTCTTGGACAGCAGGTCGTTCAGGTCGCGGTAGAGGAAGCGGTACTGCCAGATCAGCTCGAACAGCGAGTGCATGAAGAACCACGCGTCCTCCACGTTGCGCACCGAGTCGGCGGCGGCGAGCAACTCGCCCAGCGTCCGTTCGTAGCGCTGGAACAAGGAATTGATGAGCTCGTCCTTGGCCGGGTAGTGGTAGTACAGGTTGCCCGGGCTGATGCGCAGCTCGGCCGAAATCAGCGTGGTCGAGACATTGGGCTCGCCAAAGCGGTTGAAGAGCTCGAGCGTGACTTCAAGAATCCGTTCAGCGGTGCGCCGCGGCGCTTTTTTCACCATGGAATGCGGCCTGTTGCGTCGTGGGAGGGTCCGGAGCGTGGGGGTTTGGGAGCTACTCTAACCGACGCGCTCACCCGCCTCGGATGCTGCGGCGCACCATGTTGACGCCTCGCAAACGCCGCGGCCGCCAGACCTTTGGGGGGCTGGCGGCCGCGGGAGCCGGCGGCATGGCCGGCGATCGTCTCGATCAGGCAGCGCTGTTGGCTTCGGACGCCTCGGTGGCGCGCGGTGCGGCCTTGGGGAAGGGCGCGCGTGCCGTGCGCGGCTTGGCGGCGGCCTGCTTGGCAGCAGCCTTCTTCACGGGGGCCTTGGCGGCGGCCTTGGCAGCCGGCTTGGCCTTGGGAGCTGCCTTGGCGGCGGGCTTGGCGCTGGCGGGGACGCTCTTGCCCATGCTCTTGGCCAAGGCGTCGATGCGCGCGTTGAGCACGTCCAGGTCGCGCGAGGACGGCACGCCGAGCTTGGCGAGCGACTTGGCGACGCGGTCTTCGAAGATGTTTTCCAGCTTGTCCCACTGGCCGGCGGCGCGCGAGCTGATGTCGCTGGCCATGTTGCTCATGCGGCTGGTGGCCTCGGAGATCTTTTCCTCGGCAACGGACTGCGTCTTGCGCTGCATCGACAGGCCTTCCTTGACGAGAGCTTCGAACACCTTGGTGCCTTCTTCCTGGGCCTTGGAGAAGGCGCCCAGGCCGGCGAGCCAGATCTGCTGGGCCGATTCCTTGACCGTGCCGGCCAGCTGTGCGCCGCTCTTTTTCTTGTCGTTGCTGATTTTCTGAAGCTTCTTGACCATGGTTTCCTCCGCGGGGTTGATGGGCGGCCTCGGCCGGTTGCCTGGGCGCGTGCAGCCAATGTACGCGTGGCGCTCGCCCAGGTGTAGGTGCGCGCTCCTAAAAACCTAGACTGTGCGCTCCAGGAATGGGCGGGTTTTCGCTGAACGTACCGGGCCGGGCCCTCGGCAGAATGGAGGCCTACGCAAAGGGAGAGTTTCATGCAGTATTTCGTCACGGGTGCAACGGGTTTCATCGGGCGCCGCCTGGTCAAGAAGCTTTTGGCGCGCAAAGGCTCGGTGGTGCACTTCCTGCTGCGCCCGGAGAGCGAAGACAAGGTGGCCGAGCTGCGCCGCTACTGGGGCGTAGGCCCGGCGCGCGCCGTGCCGGTGTATGGCGACCTCAAGGCGCGCCGATTGGGCGTGTCGGCAGAGGACACCAAGCGCCTGAAGGGCCAGATCGACCATTTCCACCACCTCGCCGCCGTCTACGACCTGTCGGCCGACGAGGAGAGCCAGGTCGCCGTCAACATCGACGGCACGCGCAACACCGTGGAATTCGCCAAGGCCATTGGTGCCGGGCATTTCCACCATGTCTCGTCCATCGCCGCTGCCGGCCTGTACGAAGGCGTGTTCCGCGAAGACATGTTCGCGGAGGCCGAAGGGCTCGATCACCCGTACTTTCGCACCAAGCACGAGAGCGAGAAAATCGTCCGCGAAGACTGCAAGCTGCCCTGGACGGTGTACCGCCCGGCCATGGTGGTGGGCGACAGCCAGACCGGCGAGATGGACAAGATCGACGGTCCTTACTACTTTTTCAAACTGATTCAGCGCATGCGCCAGATCCTGCCGCCCTGGATGCCCTCGGTGGGCCTGGAAGGCGGCCGCGTGAACATCGTGCCGGTGGACTACGTGGTGGATGCGCTCGACGCCATCAGCCACCAGGCCGGCATTGCCAGCCGCTGCTTCCACCTGGTGGACCCGGTGGGTTACCGCGTGGGCGACGTGCTCGACATCTTCTCGCGCGCCGCGCATGCGCCACGCATGAATTTGTTCGTCAACGCCGCCCTGCTTGGCTTCCTGCCGCGCGGCATCAAGAAAAGCCTGATGGCGCTGGCGCCGGTGCGCCGCGTGCGCGACGCCGTGCTCAAGGACTTGGGCCTGCCCGAGGACATGCTTACTTTCGTCAATTACCCCACGCGCTTCGACAGCCGCGAGGCGCAGGCGGCCCTGAAGGGCACCGGCGTCTCCTGCCCCAACCTCAAGGACTACGCCTGGCGCCTGTGGGACTACTGGGAGCGCCACCTCGACCCCGAGCTGTTCATCGACCGCAGCCTCAAGGGCACCGTAGCCGGCAAGGTGGTCCTGGTCACGGGCGGCAGCTCGGGCATCGGCCTCGCGGCGGCGCACAAGTTCGCCGAGGCCGGCGCCACCACGCTGATCTGCGGGCGCGACCAGGCCAAGCTGGACGAGGCCTGTTCTGAGGCCCAGGCGCGCGGGAACCGCTTCATCGCCTACGCCGTGGACATCGCCGACATGCAGGACTGCGACCGCTTCATCCAGCAGGTGCTGGCCGAGCACGGCGGCGTGGATTTCCTCATCAACAACGCTGGCCGCTCCATCCGCCGCGCCATCGAGTCGAGCTACGACCGCTTCCACGACTACGAGCGCACCATGCAGCTGAACTACTTCGGCTGCCTGCGCGTCACCATGGGGCTGCTGCCCGGCATGGCCGCCAAGCGCAAGGGCCACATCGTCAATATCAGCTCTATCGGCGTGCTGACCAACGCGCCGCGCTTTTCCGCCTACGTGGCCAGCAAGGCGGCGCTGGACGCCTGGACGCGCTGCGCGTCCAGCGAATTTGCCGATCAGGGCATAACCTTCACCACCATCAACATGCCGCTGGTGCGCACGCCGATGATCGCGCCGACGGCGATCTACAACAACGTGCCGACGCTGGCGCCCGAAGAAGCCGCCGACATGATCGCCCAGGCCTGCATCTTCAAGCCGGTGCGCATCGCCACGCGCCTGGGCATCGTCGGGCAGGTGCTGCACGCCTTCGTGCCGCGCGTGGCGCAGATCACGATGAACACCAGCTTTCGCATGTTCCCGGACTCCACCGCGGCCAAGGGCGAAAAGGGCGGCAAGCCGCAGCTGTCGGCAGAAGCCGTGGCCATGCAGCAGATGATGCGCGGCATCCATTTCTGAGCACCGGGGTGCCCGTGGGTGGGCATGGATAATCGGCGCCATTCCTCATCCGCCCACTCGCACCCCATGATCCTCGTCACAGGCGGCGCCGGCTTCATCGGCGCCAACTTCGTGCTCGACTGGCTGGCCGCCAGCCAGGAGCCGGTCCTCAACCTCGACAAGCTCACCTACGCTGGCAACCGCGGCAACCTGGCCGCGCTCGATGGCGACGCGCGCCATGTCTTCGTGCAGGGCGACATCGGCGATGCGGCCCTGGTCGAGCGCCTGCTGGCCGAGCACCGGCCGCGCGCGGTGGTGAACTTCGCCGCCGAGTCCCATGTAGACCGTTCGATCCACGGGCCGGAGGATTTCATCCAGACCAACGTGGTCGGTACTTTCAGGCTTTTGCAGGCTGTACGGCAATACTGGCAAGCACTACCAGCTATCGAAAAGGAAGCGTTCCGATTCCTGCACGTAAGCACCGACGAGGTCTACGGCACGCTCGCGCCGGACGCGCCGGCCTTCACCGAGACCCACGCCACCGAGCCCAACAGCCCCTATTCGGCCAGCAAGGCGGCGAGCGACCACCTGGTGCGCGCCTGGCACCACACCTTCGGCCTGCCGGTGCTGACGACCAATTGCAGCAACAACTATGGGCCCTTCCACTTCCCGGAAAAACTCATCCCGCTGATGATCGTCAACGCCCTGGCCGGCAAGGGCCTGCCGGTCTACGGCGACGGCATGCAGGTGCGCGACTGGCTGTACGTCGCCGACCACTGCAGCGCCATCCGCCGCGTGCTCGAAGCGGGCCGGGTGGGGGAGACCTACAACGTCGGCGGCTGGAACGAGATGCCCAACATCGAGATCGTGCGCACCGTCTGCCGCCTGCTCGACGAGCTGCGCCCACGGGAGGACGGCAAGCCCTACGCGGAGCAGATCACCTACGTGCAGGACCGCCCCGGCCACGACCGCCGCTACGCCATCGATGCGCGCAAGATCGAGCGCGAGCTCGGCTGGAAACCGGCGGAAACCTTCGATTCCGGCATCCGCAAGACCGTGCAGTGGTACCTGGCGCATCCCGACTGGGTGGCCAGCGTGCAGACCGGCGCCTACCGCGACTGGGTGCAGACACAGTACGCAGCGGCGCCCGCCCTCGCATGAACATCCTGCTTTTCGGCAGCGGCGGCCAGGTCGGCTGGGAGCTGCAGCGCAGCCTCTCGGTGCTCGGCCAGGTCACCGCGCTCGATTTCGACAGCCCGGAGCATTGCGGCGACTTCGCCAACCCGGACGGTATCGCGCAGACGGTGCGCACCTTGCGGCCCGATGTGATCGTCAACGCCGCGGCCCACACCGCCGTCGACAAGGCCGAGGGCGAGCCCGAGCGCGCCCGGCTGCTCAACGCCACCACCCCCGGCGTGCTGGCCGAGGAAGCCGCCCGCCTGGGCGCCTGGCTGGTGCACTACAGCACCGACTACGTGTTCGACGGCAGCGGCACGCGCCCCTGGGTGGAAGCCGACGCGCCGGCGCCGCTGTCGGTCTATGGCCGCACCAAGTGGGAGGGCGAGCAGCGCATCCAGCAATCGGGCGCCAAGCACCTGATTTTGCGCACCAGCTGGGTCTATGCGGCGCGCGGCGGCAACTTCGCCAAGACCATGCTGCGCCTGGCCCAGGAGCGCGAGCGCCTGACCGTCATCGACGACCAATGGGGCGCGCCCACCGGCGCCGACCTGCTGGCCGACGTCACGGCGCACGCCATCCGGCACCTGCAGGCCCGGCCGCAGGACGGCGGCCTGTACCACTGCGTGGCCGCTGGCGAGACGAACTGGAATTTGTACGCAAATGAGGTGCTAGCGCTTGCTGCTATTGCTAATCCAGCTATCAATATAAAAGCAAAAGAAGTGGTCCCCGTCCCCACCAGCGCCTTCCCCACGCCTGCCGTGCGGCCGCACAACTCGCGCCTGGACACCCGCTTGCTGCGCAGCACCTTCGGCCTGGTGCTGCCCCCCTGGCAACAGGGCGTGGCCCGCATGCTCCGTGAAATCCTTTGAAAGCCCTGCCATGACCCCTCGCAAAGGCATCGTGCTCGCCGGCGGCTCCGGTACGCGACTGCACCCCGCCACGCTGGCGCTGAGCAAGCAGCTGCTGCCGGTGTACGACAAGCCCATGGTGTACTACCCGCTGGCCACGCTGATGCTGGCCGGCATCCGTGAAATCCTCATCATCAGCACGCCGCTGGACACGCCGCGCTTCGAGCAGCTGCTGGGCGACGGCAGCCAGTGGGGCCTCAAGCTCCAGTATGCGGTGCAGGCCAGCCCCGACGGCCTGGCGCAGGCCTTCGTGATTGGCGCGGACTTCCTCGCCGGCAGCCCGAGCGCCCTGGTGCTGGGCGACAACATCTTCTACGGGCACGACATCCACGAGCTGCTCGCCAGCGCCGACCAGCGCGCGCGCGGCGCCACGGTCTTCGCCTACCACGTGCACGACCCGGAACGCTACGGCGTGGCCGAGTTCGATGCCGCGGGCAAGGTGCTGTCGATCGAGGAAAAGCCGGCCCGGCCCAAATCCAACTACGCCGTCACGGGGCTGTACTTCTACGACGAACGCGTGGTCGAGCTGGCCCGTGGCCTGGCGCCGTCGGCGCGCGGCGAGTACGAGATCACCGACCTCAACCGCCTGTATCTGGAGCAGGACGCGCTGCACGTCGAGATCATGGGCCGGGGCTACGCCTGGCTCGATACCGGCACGCACGACAGCCTGCTCGACGCCGGCCAGTTCATCGCCACGCTCGAACGCCGCCAGGGGCTCAAGATCGCCTGCCCGGAAGAAATCGCCTGGCGCAGCGGCTGGATCGACGACGCCCAGCTCGAGCGCCTGGCGCGGCCGCTGGCGAAGAACGGCTATGGGCAGTACCTGCTCCGCCTGCTGACGGAGAAGGTGTACTGACCGCCATGCAAGCCACACGCCTGTCCATTCCCGACGTGGTGCTCATCGAACCCAAGGTGTTCGGTGACGCGCGCGGGTTCTTTTTCGAGAGTTTCAATCAGCGCGCGTTCAATGCGGCGACGGGGACCGACCATGCCTTCGTGCAGGACAACCACAGCCGTTCGGCGCGCGGTGTGCTGCGCGGCCTCCATTTCCAGGTGGCCCCCAGGGCGCAGGGCAAGCTGGTGCGGGTCACGCGGGGTGCGGTGTTCGACGTAGCGGCGGATATCCGGCCGGCCTCGCCGACCTTTGGCCAATGGGTGGGCGTGGAGCTGAGCGAGGACAACCAGCGCCAGCTCTGGGTGCCGCCGGGCCTGGCACACGGGTTCCTGGTGCTCTCGGAGTCCGCCGATTTCCTCTACAAGACGACCGATTACTACAGCCCGGAGCACGAGCGCTGCATCGCCTGGGACGATGCGCAGCTCGCCATCGCATGGCCCGACGTCGGCATGGCGCCGGTGTTGTCGGCCAAGGACCAGGCCGGTCTCAGCCTGGCCAGTGTGCAGGCCGGGTGAGGCCGTGGAGCCCACCGCGCAGGCCGGTCTGAGAATTGCCTTGATCGGCACGGATGGCCTGCCGGCGCGCTATGGGGGCTTCGAGACCTGCGTGGCGCAACTCGCCCCCCGGCTGGCGGCCCTGGGTCACGACGTAGTGGTGTTCGGCTCCCGGAGCGGCCGCAGTTCCCTCGCCGCCGACGGCCCCGGCCTGCGCCACCGCTACCTGGGGATGCGCGCCAACGGCGCCGCCTCGGTGCCCTACGATCTGCTCAGCTTCCTGCTCAGCTACCGGCATTGCGACGCCATCGTGGTGTTGGGGGTGTCGGCGGGCATCTTCATGCCCCTCATGCGCTGGTTGGCGGGGCCGAGGCGTGTCCTCGTGGTGAATGTGGATGGCCTGGAAGCGCGGCGCAGCAAGTGGCGCGGCCTCGCGCGTTGCTTCCTGCAGTGGAGCGAACGCCTGGCGATACGGTATGCCCACCAGGTAGTGAGCGACAACCAGGCCATCGCCGAGGTGGTGGCCAGCGCCTACGGCCGCGCCAGTACCGTCATTGCCTACGGTAACGACCATGTGCTGCAGCTCGAACCGGCACGCGCGGAGGCGCTGCTGCAGGATCGCTTCGGCCTTGAGCCGGGCGGCTACGTGCTGACGGTGGCGCGCATCGAGCCGGAAAACCAGATCGCCGAGATGATGGAAGCCGCTCTCGCTGCGCCGGTGGACCGCTACGTGGTGGTGGGAAATTTCAGCGGCACGGCGCTCGGCCAGCGCCTGCTGCAACGCTACCGCAGCGAGCCGCGCATCCGGTGCATCGACTCCCTGTTCGACCCGCAGGCGCTCGCGGCGCTGCGCAGCGGTTGCCGCCTGTACCTCCATGGGCACAGCGTGGGCGGCACGAATCCGTCGTTGATCGAAATGCTGCCCTATGGCCGCCCCATCCTGGCGTACGACTGCAGCTTCAACCGCTACACGCTGGCGGGCGAAGGCGGGTATTTTTCCAGTGGTGAGGATTTGGCAGAGCGCCTGCGCACGCCGGACTACCCGCGCTGGACGCCCAACCCCGAGCGCGCGCCATCGGCGCCCTACCAATGGGAGCGCATTGCCCACGCCTATGTCCGGCTGTGCCGGCCGGGAGCGGCAGCATGACCGCGCCGGCAGCGCCGCAAGAAGGATCCCCGGCATGCGTTGTTGCCGTGGTGGTCACCTACCAGCCCGAGGTTTCCGCGCTGCTTGCCCAGATCCAGGCCCTGCGGCCGCAGGTGGCGTGCATGGTCGTGGTGGACAACGCCTCGACCGCCGATGTGGCGGGGTGGTGCCGGGCGCAGGCGCCGCAAGTCGATGCGGTGTTGCGCATGGAGCGCAACCTGGGCATAGGCGGGGCGCAGAACGAGGGCATCGAATGGGCCCGCAGCCAGGGCGCGAGCCACGTGCTGCTCATGGACCAGGACAGCGTGCCGGCGGCCGACATGGTGGCGCACCTCCTGCGCGCGTTGCACGATGCCCCGCGTGCCGGCGCCGCCGGGCCCTTGCATGCCGATCCGCGCCAGCCGGTCGCGCATTCACCGTTCGTCTGGCTGGAGGGGCTGCGTTTCCGGCGTCTGGCCTGCACGCCGGACGCTGTGCTGGTGGTGGACCACCTGATTGCGTCTGGCTGCCTCATTCCGCTGGCCGTTCTGGAGCGGGTGGGCGCGATGCGCGCCGACTGGTTCATCGATTTCGTCGATGTGGAATGGAGCCTGCGCGCCCGGGCTGCGGGTTTCGACCTGCTGGGCGTCTGCTCTGCGCGCATGGCGCACGGCTTGGGCGGGCCGCCCATCGTCTTTATGGGGCGCCGGTTCCTGGCCTACCCGCCATGGCGCCATTACTTTCAGGTGCGCAATGCGGTGCTGCTGTACCGGCAGCCGTTCGTACCCACGCGCTGGGCGCTTGCGTCCGCCTGGCGGCTGTTGATGAAGATCGGGTTCAACTGCATCGCCGGGCGCAGCCGGTGGGGCCATCTGAAGGCCACGTTCGCCGGCTTGTGGCACGGGGCGACAGGGAAAGCCGGGCCTTTGTGAACGGCCCCGGGCGTGCTGCGATCGGGCCGGCGGGCAGGGGCTTCGTGGTAAATTGCACGGTTTTTCAGCGCCAGCGAATCCTGCGGGAGCAACGCCCCGTCGGGTTCCAATAATGTAATTTATTGTTTATCTGGGCGCTGAGGAATATTTCCCTAAGCGGTGTTTTTCAGGCAATCAGGAACAGGCGCGGACGATGAACCCCATGACCGAGGCTGGCCCAGCGCACGCCGCAGGAACACAGGCCCCGAAGCTTGGCGAGATACTGCTCGGGAAGCAAAAAATATCCCGCAACGATCTGGACCGCGCCCTTGAAGTACAGCGGTCGGTGGGCGGGCGCCTGGGCCGTCTGCTGATCAGTTTGGGTATTGTTTCGGAGGTGGATGTGTTTGGTGCGCTCGCGCAGCAAGCCGGTTTGCCGCTGATCCGACCGGACGACTTTCCAAAAAGCAAACCCCAAACGCCTGGGCTCAATACGAGCTTCCTGCTGGCCAACCATTTGCTCCCGCTCGGCGACGTAGCTCAGGGGGCGCCGCCGCCCGTATTCGCCAGCCCCGATCCGCACAGCACGGCACTGCGCAGCGCCCTGGCGCTGGTTTTCGACCAGGTTCCGCAGATTTGCTTCGGCCTGGAAACCGAGCTTTCCGGGCAGCTGGGCGCCTGGTACTTGCAGGAAGAAGACGACGAGGGCCTGGAGGCGGCCCAACCCGAGGCGGCGGAATTCATCGAGCATTTGCGCGATATGGCGTCGGAGGCGCCGATCATCCAGCGTGTCAACCAGATTCTGGCGCGCGCGGTGGCGGCGCAGGCATCCGACATCCACATAGAAACGTACGAAGAAAAATCGGTGGTGCGGATTCGCGTCGACGGGGAGTTGTTCCAGGTCGACGAACTGGACAACAAGGACGCGCCCGCCATCGTCTCGCGCATCAAGATATTGTCCCAGCTCGATATCGCCGAGCGGCGCATGCCGCAGGACGGGCGCACCAAACTGCGCGTGCATGGCAAGGAAATGGACGCCCGGGTGTCCACCATACCGACCATGTTTGGCGAGTCGGTCGTCATGCGTTTGCTCGAAAAGAACTTCGACCTGCTGTCCCTGGAGAGCCTGCAGTTCAGCGCTCCCACGCTGCAGTCGCTGCGCGAGCTGCTGAAAATCCCGCACGGAATTTTTCTCGTGACGGGCCCTACGGGTTCCGGCAAATCCACCACCTTGTATGCCTCGCTGCAGGAACTCGAAGGCGCGAACCTGAAGATCTTGACGGTGGAAGACCCGGTGGAGTACCGCCTCCAATGGCTCAACCAGGTACAGGTGCAGCCGCAGATCGGTTTGAGTTTTGCCAAGGTGTTGCGCTCATTCCTGCGCCAGGACCCGGACGTCATCATGATCGGTGAAATGCGCGACGGAGAAACGGCGGAAATTGCCGTCCAGGCCGCGCTCACCGGGCACTTGGTGCTCTCCACGCTGCACACCAACAGCGCGCTCGGAGCGGTGGTGCGCCTCATCAATATGGGCGTCGAACCGTACCTGATCACCGCTTCGGTGGTGGGGGTGCTGGCGCAGCGCCTGGTGCGACGCCTGTGCGGCGATTGTCGGCGCCCGCTGGCGCCCGAAGAAGCGCAGGCCGCGGCGGCATCGTTGGGCGTGCAACTCGGGGCGGGCCAGGCGCTGTACGGCGCTGTCGGGTGTCCTGCCTGCCGGGGTACGGGCTACCGGGGGCGCGTGGCATTGCATGAGCTGTTGCTGATGTCCGAGGGCATCAAGCACAAGGTGCTGACCAAAGGCGCAGCCTTGGCCCAGGACGATGGGACTTACGTGGCCGGGAACTTGCTGCAGGACGGAGCCACCAAGGTGCTGCGGGGCATGACAACGGCCGAGGAAGTGCTGCGGGTCGCGCGCCAGAATGACTGAATTCCATTACACCGGTCTCGCGGGCGACGGCAAATCCTGCCAGGGAACGCTGCGAGCGCCCACGCCGGAGGCCGCGCGCATGCGGCTCATCGGGCAGGGCGTCACTCCGGTTCGCATCGAGGCCTCGCAGGGCGCGGGCACAGACCAGGCACCGCGCGCCGCCGGCGCACGGCTCAAGCGCAGCGAGGTGCTGTTGTTCACCCGGGAGATGGCGCATCTCAAACAGGCCAACATGCCGCTGGACAAGGCGCTGGCGCTTCTGAGGGATACGGCGGCCACCGAGCGCCTGAAGCAGTTCATTGCGGCACTGGACGCTGGGATTCGCGGTGGCAAGTCGCTCTATGCGGCGATGTTGCCGTTCGAGGCAGATTTCGGAAAGCAGTACCTGGTGCTGATCCGGGCAGGGGAAACGTCGGGTTCGTTGAACGTGGTGCTGAAAGAGCTGTCGGTGCAACTGGAGACGGATGACAAGCTGCGCAATTACGTCATCTCATCGATGACTTATCCGCTGATTCTGCTCGTGGTGTCGGTGCTCTCCGTGGCATTGCTGCTGGCATTCGTGGTGCCGCAGTTTCGCGAAATTTTCGATTCCATGGGCGATGCGCTGCCTTATTCCACCAAACTGGTGATCGGCCTGAGCGATTTTGTGCGCGACCATTGGATGGCGCTGCTGGCGGCGCTGGCCGCGGGGCTGCTTTTCCTGTCCCGCTGGAGTGCCACGCCCCAGGGGCGTATTCGTTTGCACAGCGCGGTGCTTTCAATTCCCTTGATGGGCAAGGTAATCAAGAACCTGCAGTTTGCGGTTTATTTCCGAACGTTTGGCAACTTGCTGCAACGCGGCGTACCCATGGTGGATGCGCTGCGTATTTCCGTGGATACGCTCACCAATACCGCGTTGCGCAAGGATTTCGAGCCCTTGGTGGATATCGTCAAAACCGGCAAGCGCTTGTCTGCGGGGTTCGTATCGCGGCATTTCGAAAAAACTGGCACCCCGCAACTGATCCGGGTCGCCGAAGAAACCGGGCAAATGGATGGCACTTTGCTCAGTTTGGCCGATCGCTACGAGGACCAGGGACGCCGAACCATGGATCGGATGCTCGCCACCATGGAGCCCATCATCATCATCTTGCTGGGCGCTTTGGTCGCCTTCATCATCGTGGCCATCTTGGGCGGTGTGCTTTCCATCAACGACACCATTTGAACCGACTACAGGAAATTCAATGTCTATCTCTTCTCTGCCCCGAACGGTGGCGCGTCGTCCGCAGGGCTTTACGCTGATCGAATTGCTGGTGGTGCTGGTGATCCTTACCTTGCTCGCAGGGCTGGTAGGGCCGCGCGTCCTGGATCAGCTGGGCGGCGCAAAGGCCAAGACGGCCCGGATCCAGATCTCTGAAATTGAGCAGAGCATTGATTTGTTCAAGCTCGACGTGGGCCGTTACCCGACCGATGCCGAGGGGCTGCGCGCATTGGTCGAACGGCCCAGTACCGCGCCGGGCTGGACGGGCCCGTATCTGAAGAAGGGCTTGCCCGCCGATCCTTGGGGCGCCGCGTACCTCTACAAGAACCCTGGCCGCAATGGGGGACCGGACGTTTTCTCCCTCGGCGCCGATGGCAAACCGGGCGGAGAAAGCGACAACGCGGACATCTTCAACTAGGCCTGCCGGCACGGTGTAACGGGTCCCGGGGAGTGCACGCGATGAATCGCCGGCGGCGGCCATCGGGTTTTACCTTGCTCGAGTTGCTGGTGGTCCTGGTATTGGCCGGAATTTCCGTGGCCGTGGTGGGCGGAGGCGCGCAGGCTTTCATGGAGCGCGCGCGCTACCACCAAACCGTACGGGATGTGGCCAGCCGCCTGGGCCAGGCGCGTGCGCTGTGTGTGCAGCAGGGCAGGCACGTCACGGTCGCCTACGATCCGCAGGCCCGGCAATTGCTGGTGCAGGAACAGCCGCCGCTGCCTATTCCACCCAATCTGGATGTGAAATGGCAGCCCTTGCCACCAGGGCCGCGGGCTTCCGGGGTCGCGGGCGAACCCGTGTTCGTGTTCAACCCCGACGGCGGCGCGCGCGGCGGGCAATTTGCCGTGTTGCGTGGCGGCCAGGGCGTGGGCTTTCGCGTCAGTTGGCTGTTGGGTACGGTCGAGCAAGTCGCCGTGGACGCCAGCCTATGATTGGGCTGTGGCTGAACCGTCACCATCGGTCGGCCATGGGCCGGCGCGACACGCATCGACGTGGGTTTGCGCTCTTGGAGGCGCTGGTTGCCATGGCCATTGCCTCCATCGCCCTGGCCACGTTGTACCGCAGTGTGGGCCAGGGGTCGAAAAACGTGGTTGAGGTGGAGGCGCGGGTCGAGGCGGCCCTGCTGGCGAAGTCGGTGTTGGCCGAGGCGACCTTTGCCGAAGATCTTGCGCGCCTGGCTGCGGGCCGATCGGGTCCATGGCGCTGGGTCGTGAGCACGGCGCCGGAACAGGTGCAGGTATTGCAGGAGAGTTCGCTTCCGGCGGGGCCTGCTCTTTCGGCGGCCCGCGTGACGGTAGAAGTGTTCCGTGGAGAGGGCAGTACGCCTGTTTCCACTTGGACCACCTGGAAGCCATGGCGGTCGGCACCATGAGCCGACGCGTAGTGCGCGCGCAGTCGGGCGTTACCCTGCTGGAACTGCTGATTGCACTGGCCATCACGGCGGCGGTCGTTACCCTGATGTTTGCTGGTTTTGCGCTGATCGGCAGATCGGAGGACCGCAACCAGCGCCTCATGGACCGCTCCGAGCACATGCTCGTCGTCACCCAATGGTTGGGGCGCAAATTCGATGGTTTGCGGATGCTCGGGCGCAGCGACGGTGCGAACGCGGTCATCTTTTTCAGTGGCAACGCCGCAGGGGCGCTGTGGGTGGCGCCCTTGCCCGAGCGGGGCGACGGCGGGGGCCTGTATGTATTTCGTGCGAGTCCTTTGCGCCACGAGGACGGCCGTACCGACCTGGTGATTGAAGCCATGCCGTACGACGGGGGCGCGATGCAGCTCGATTGGGGCGGCGCACTTCGTGAAACCCTGCTGCCCGCGGTACAGACCTTGCAGTGGTATTACCAGGATGGCCGCACCTCGGAGTGGGTCCGCAACTGGGATTCGGCGCGCAGGGAGTTCCCTTCACGCATCAAGCTGGAGATCGGGGATGAGCGTGGCGATTGGCCTCCCCTGGTGTTTGCGCTTGCGAGGGCACGGTGATGAGTCGGCGCAAGGCGCAGGCAGGCGCTGCCCTCGTGTTGGTGCTCTGGCTGGTGGCAGCACTTTCGCTCGTGGTGCTGGCCAGTGCCCATGGCATTCGGCAGCAAACGCAGAACGTCGGCCTGGGGCTGGCGCGCATGCGTGCGGAAGCGGTGCTGGACGCTGCCATCGCGCTGGCCGCCCAGCGGTTGACGGCCGACAAGCGCCTCGCTGCCCAATACCGGGTGGAGTATTTGGTGCTGGGCACGCACCGGGTGCGGCTGGAAATCACCCCCTCTGGCGGGCTCGTGGACGTCAATGTGGCCAGCGATGCCTTGCTGGAGGCACTGTTGCGCGGCGCCGGCGGGGTGTCGCCCGGGGAGGCTGCAACGCTTGTTTCCCGGATCCACGATTACATCGATCCGGACGACGTCCCGGGAGGCGTCGGTGGCGCAGAGGCGGCCCAGTACCGTGCGGCTGGCTGGCCGGCTTTGCCGCGAAATTCGGCGCTGGAAGACCTGTCGGAACTGCAATCCGTGCTGGGAATGACATCGGCGCTGTATGAGACAATCGCGCCCTATTTGGGCATCAACGGGCAGCAGGGAATAGAGATCGCTTCAGCGCCTGCTTCGCTCATAGATGCACTCACAGGCCGGCAGGGTCTGGGCGCTCAAGTGCGCGCCTCCCCCTTGGAAATGCAGGCCGGCCAATTGCTCTCGGCGGCGCCATTCTTCATTGCCACCCCCTCGGCGATGGGACAGACCGTGAGAGTTCGGGCCGCCATGCAAGCGGAGGATGGGCGTGGGTGGGAGCGGCAGGCATGGCTGGATTTGAGCGCTCGGCCGGATACCTTGACACCTTGGACAACCCTCTCACTCGAACCGACGCGGCGCGGACGAGAACAGGAATTCACGCGATGACAGCTTGGAGGCAGTACATTGTCCGCGCGCAGATGGCGATGGACGGGCTTGCGTGGGGCCTGGGAGCAATCCGCAGCACGCTGGTGGAGCGTGGCCTGTGGCCTGCGCGTGAGCTTGCGGTCGTGGCTGCGGATGGCAGGCCGGCCTGGGTGCGCGGCGCACAGGTGCGCAGTCGCAGCAGCCAAGGAAAGCCCGCTGGGCTGGTGGTGCCCGAAGCAAATTGCCTGGCTGGTGAATTGCGCTTGCCCGAAATGCGCCGACGCGACCTGGAGGCCGCCGTGCAGGAGGCGTTGTGGCGCTTGTCGCCGGTCCCCCCAGACCAGATCGCCTACGCGTGGGACGCTGCTCCTGACGCGCAATCGGGTTGGCTGGTTTCCTGGCTCATGTGCCGACGCAGCGCTGTGGAAGACATGCTGGCGCACCACGGCATGGCCGCAGACGCACCGGTGTACCTTGGCAAATCCGGCCGGGTGTTGTCGGTGCGTGGCCGTTCATGGAACAAGCAGCAAGCGCAGCAGCGGCGCGTAGATGGCTGGGCAAGCGCAGGGCTGGTCCTGGTGCTTGCCATGTTGGTCGCGCCGGCGCTTATGCCGCTGGCGCTCAAGCACCGTGCAGTTGCTCAGGCATTGCAGCATGTCCAGGGGCTTGAGGAACAGGCCGCGCCGCTGCGTCAGAAGCTCGATGAGCTGCGCAGCCAGGCGCTGATCGGCGACGAGCTGGCAAAAAGCATCAGCGCGGATCCGCCCCTGGCCAGCCTGGTGGAGCGTCTGTCTGCGGCATTGCCGGACGATGCCTGGCTGGACCGCATAGAGGTCAATGGAGGCGAGGTGCGGGTATCGGGATTGACGGCCAACGCCAACGAACTGCTCGCACAGCTCGGCCGGCAACCTGGGTTGGCAGACGCGCGGGCCACGGGTGCCAATGTGCGCGACACGGCACTGAACAAGGAGCGTTTCACCTTTGAAATGCGCTGGCGCGCCGAGGGGGTGCAGCCATGATGGGCAACAGGTGGGTGCGCCTAACCTGGAGCGCACTCGGGATCCTGGCGCTGTGCGTGCTGATTGCGGGTGCGCTCGTGTACCGCTCGCTCTGGACGCGCTACGAGGGTGCGCTCGCCCAACTCGAGGCCCGCAGCGAACGCCTGGAGGGAATCGTCAACGCCGGAGCGCAGATCGAGATGCTCTTGGAGAAGGCGCGTTCGAACGTCTCTCCTTGGCTGCATCCCGCGGGTGAAAACGCCCCGAACGACGTCCAGCAGAAGCTGCGCGAACTGGTGGTGGGCTCTGGCAGCACCCTGGTTTCCTCGCAGGTGGCGCTGGAACCCGGCGCCGACGGGCACATGGCGCGCGTGCGCCTGACCGCCACGGTGACCGGCGACTGGCCCAAGCTGCTGCGTTTCATGGAGGCGCTGCAAACGCGGCTGCCGCCCTTCTGGGTGCAGTCGGCCACCGTACTTCGCGAAGGCGCCGCCAACGGCCCGGGCCCGCAGAGTGCGCGCCTTGCCTTGCAGCTGGAAGCCCCTGTGGCGCCGCAGAAAGGACAGCCATGACCAGACCATGGCAGGTACTGCCCGTGCTTGCGGTGGCAGCTGTCGCCGCGAGTGCCTGGTGGTGGCACGCTGCAAAAGATGCCTGGCGCGCACCCGAGCCCCGCCGTCCTGAGTTGCCGCAAGTGGTGGATATTGCGGCACGACCGGTTGTTCAAACCCGTCAGGCCATGGAGCGGCCGGTGCTGTGGGTATCGCGGCGACCCAGTGGCACGGCCGATGTGAAAGGTGGCTTGGCCCAGGAACTGATGGATTCCAGGCTCACGGCGGTGTTCACGTCGGGGCCGCACCAGCTCGCCGTGCTGCAGCGCAAGGACGGCAGCAGTCTGAAGCTGGGCGCGGACTCCAAGCCGTGGCGCATCGAGTCGTTTGACGGGCGCAAGGCGGTCTTCGTATCTACCGATCAGCAACGTGTGGAACGGTTCTTGGAGTACGTTCCAGCCCCACAGCCCAAGTCGGCTTTGCCTCCAGGCATGCCAGTCCGGCCAGCGGCGCAATGAGCCGCGCACACCCATTCGGAGTTTTGTTCATGACATTTCGGCTATCCGCTCTCTTCCTTGCGTTGTTCGCCGCCGGTTGTGCCAGCACGCCGCCCCAGCCGCCGGATTCGCTCTCTGCCCAGTTCGCGAGCGCCAAGGCTGCGGTGACGACCAGCAATATCGTGACGGAGCAGACGCCCGTGGAAGTATTGCCTTCCCCAGCAGCCACGGCCCCAGCCGATGCAGCGCCCAAGGCTCCGGCGAAGCCCGAGAGTGCATCCCGCGTATTCCCGGGGAACGACCAGTTGTTCAAGCGCGATATCGGGCCGCAGGTCGATCCTGTTCTTGCGAGAGGCGAGAAGGTTTCCCTGAACTTCGAGAATGCCACCGTAGGCAACTTGGCCACGGCCTTGCTCGGGGACCTCCTCAAACTCAACTACACGGTAGACGCAGGCGCCGAAACGGTGGTCAGCTTGCGCACCAGCCAGCCCTTGCCGCGCAGCCAGGTGTTGGACGTGCTGGATGCGGTGCTGTTGCCGCACGATCTGGCGATCGTGCGCGACAACGCGGGCGTGTACCACGTGACCAAGCGAACCATCACCGTCGGGGCCCGCCCGGTAGTCGGTGCAGCGCGGTTCAAGGACTTGGCGGGTGCTGGCACGGTCATCGTCCCGCTCAATTACATCGGCGCTGGGGAAATGGCCAAGATCCTGGGGCCGATCGCGCCACGTGAAGCCATTGTCTATGTCGATACGCTGCGCAATCTGCTGGTGTTGCAAGGCAGCAAGGCACAGCTGGGCGGCTGGCTGGAAATGGTCGAGGCTTTTGACGTCGACTTCCTCTCCGGCATGTCGCTCGGGGTGTTCGTGCTTGAAAACGCCAACGTGAACGTTGTACGTGACGCACTGCAGGCCATGCTGGGACCCGACAAATCGTCCTCCGATCCGTATGCCGGTGCAGCAGGCGCCGGGGCCTCGCCCTTTGGGGCGGCCGCAATGCCAGGCCTGACCCCTGGCGCGCCGGGTGCGAACGCGGCCAATACAGGCGCCACCGCGTCCGCAGCCAGCAACCCGCTGTTCGGACTGATACGGATATTCCCGGTCGAACGCCTCAACGCGCTGGTGGTGGTGACGCCGCGCAGCCATCTGCTCAGCCAGGTAGAAACCTGGGTTCGGCGCCTGGATCAGCCGACCGACGCGCTGGAGCCGAATTTGTTTGTCTATCCCGTGCAGAATGGCTCGGCGGAACACCTGGCCGAGATGCTCAACGGCTTGTTTGGCGGCGAGTCTTCCCGTGCCAAAAGCGGCGTTGCCGCCGGGTCAGCGCCCACGCAATTTGGCAGTTCGGCCGCCAGCAACCCCTTTGGCGCTGCGACGAACGCAACAGGCCTCGGCATGGGAACGTCCGTCGGCGGCCTGGGTGCGGTCGGCAATGCGTCCCCCGGCCAGTCCGGATCCTCCGGGATGCTGCCCCTGCGCCCGAACACCGGCACAGCGGCGGCTCCCGTGACGACCACCAGCCAACTGGAAGGCAGTGTTCGCGTGGTCGCGGACGACAAGCGCAACGCCTTGCTGATTCGCGCACCCAAGGCGGAGTACCGCCGCATCGAGAAAGCACTGCGCGACCTCGACAAGGCGCCCGTGCAGGTACTTATAGAAGCGAGCATTGTCGAGGTCAGCCTTACCGGGAACCTGGCGTACGGCGTGGAGTGGTTCGTGCAAAACAGCCTCAGCAACGACCGTGAAGGCCAGGCGCTGCTCAATTTCAACAAGACTGGCGGGATTGGGCCCAAGCAGCCCGGCTTCTCGTACACCATTCTTAATAAGGCGGGCGTGGTGCGCGCCACCTTGAACGCGCTGGCGGAGAAGTCCCAGCTGCGCGTGCTGTCGAATCCTTCGGTGCTGGTGCTCGATAACCACAATGCCACTATCCAGATCGGCAACCAGCAGCCGGTGAAGAGCTCCACCACCGTGACCACGGGCAACCTCATTACCGAAGCCATCACTTATAAAGATACAGGCGTCATGCTGTCGGTGACGCCTTCGGTCAACGCCGGTGGCTTGATCACCATGGACATTGCCCAGCAAGTGACGGATGTGGGCGACATCGACGCCGCCACCGGCCAGCGCAATTTCCTCACCCGGCAGATTCAAAGCCGGGTGGCGGTGCGTTCGGGCGAGCCCATCGTGCTGGGCGGCATGATTCGCGACAACGAGACGAAGGGCAACAGTGGCATACCGATACTGGCCGACGTGCCGGTGCTGGGTGCGCTGTTCTCGACCAACTCCAACAACCGCGCCCGCACAGAGTTGCTCGTGCTGTTGACGCCGCGCGCCCTGGAAAACGACGACGAACTGCGGGCGGCGAGCGATGAACTGCGCCAGCGCATGCGCAGCATGTCGCTGGAGTCGCTCTCGTTTCCGCCGCGCAATGAAAGCGTCGCCCCCGGCCGGAAAGAGTGAACTCACCCGGCTTTCCGCAATCAACCCGCCACAGTTTTTTTAAGGAGTTCTCTATATGGTGATGTCCGCTTCGCGCCGCCGCTGGATCTTGCGCATCGGTGCGCCGCTTGCAGTTGCCCTGGTCGCGGGTTGTGCTGCAGGTGTCGGCGGTACGGCTTCGGGTACGGCAAGCAGCCAGGAGGCCTTGTTGGAACGTGCGCGGGCGTTCTGGGCTGCGCAGCAGGCCAGCGACAGCGTCAAAGCCTGGACGTTTGAAGAACTCTCCAAGGATCCTTCCTGGACGTTGGAGGCCTACCTCAAGCGCGGCGGTATCGTGTACGACGCGGCCGAGGTGCGCGACGTGAAAGAAATCGAGGGAGATCGTGCCAAAGTCACCGTTTTCACGCGGTATTCCGTGCCCATGCTGCGGCTGAAGGGGCAGGAGGCGGTATTGCAGGATGAGTGGCGATTGATCGACGGCGTCTGGTTTCACGCGCACAAGCGCAGCGTTATCAACCCGGGGTCATAGTGCAATTCTTGTTGTTCGATGACAACAAAATCACGAAGCGCCAAATTCTCCGGGGTTTCGATTGAAAACGTAAAAGTCTCGGGATAAGATGGCGCCAACCCAAACGGAGTGACGGATGGGTTGCAGATCCCGCAACGCTGGGAAAGCTTCGTTCAATTATTTAAGGACTGAGAAGATGAAAAAATTTGCACTGGCAGCCGTCGCGG
>Ga0208518_100034_pt1 | contig 117080 bp, 104 predicted proteins | sample LakWasM127_HOW14_2_FD_183937 | JGI IMG/M metagenome (GOLD analysis project Ga0208518, IMG submission 183937) | Freshwater sediment methanotrophic microbial communities from Lake Washington under simulated oxygen tension - Sediment Metagenome... | ecosystem: Environmental > Aquatic > Freshwater...
CGGGTGATCGAGCCCTTCGGCCTCCGCGAACATGTCTTCGCGGAACACGCCTTCGTACAGGCCGGCAGCGGCGATGGACGAGACATGGTGGAAATGCCCGGCACCAATGGCCTTGGCAAACTCCACCGTGTTGCGCGTGCCGTCGATGTTGACGGCGACCTGGCTCTCTTCGTCGGCCGACAGGTCGTACACCGCGGCAAGGTGGTGGAAATGGTCGATCTGGCCCTTGAGGCGCTTGACGTCTTCCGCGGCCACCCCCAGGCGCTTGGCCTTGAGGTCGCCAAACACCGGCACGGCACGTGCCGCCCCTACACCCCAATAGCGGCGCAGTTCGGCCACCTTGTCTTCGCTCTCGCGTCGCAACAGGAAATGCACCACCGAGCCCTTGCGTGCCAGCAGCTTTTTGACCAACCGCCGACCGATGAACCCCGTTGCGCCCGTAACGAAATACTGCATGAATCTCTCCCTTTGCGAAGGCCTCCATTCTTGCCCAGCATGGCACCGGTCGGTTCAGCGAAAACCCGTGTCAGGACTGGAGCGCTCAGTCTAGGTTTTTAGGAGCGCGCCCCTACACCTGACCCTGCGGCGCGCGTACAGTGGCTGCATACGCTCTGGCCCCCTGCCGCGGCGTCCAATCAACCCTTCGGAGGAACCATGGTCAAGAAGCTTCAAAAAATCAGCAACGACAAGAAAAAAGGCGGCGCACAGCTCGCAGGCACGGTGAAAGAATCGGCTCAGCAGATCTGGCTGGCCGGCCTGGGCGCGTTCTCGAAAGCGCAAGAAGAAGGCACCAAGGTTTTTGAAGCCTTGGTCAAGGAAGGTCTGTCCATGCAGCGCAAGACGCAATCGGCCGCCGAGGAAAAGCTCTCCGAAGCCACCAGCCGCATGACCAACATGGCCAGCGACATTGGTTCGCGCGCTGCTGGCCAGTGGGACAAGCTGGAAAATATCTTTGAAGACCGCGTCGCCAAGTCGCTTGCCAAGCTGGGCGTGCCCTCGTCGCGCGACCTGGACGTGCTGAACGCCCGCATCGACGCACTGGCCAAGAGCATGGGCAAGAGCGTTCCTGCTGCTGGCAAGCCTACGGCGAAGGCAGCCGCCAAGTCCAGCGCCAAGCCTGCCGCCAAACCCGCTGCCAAGGCTGCCGCCAAAGCGCCTGCCAAGAAGGCTGCTGCAAAGGCGCCTGCCAAGAAGGCCGCCGCCAAGCCGCGCACCGCTCGCGCACCTTTCCCCAAGGCAGCACCGCGCGCTGCAGAAACGCCTGAGGCAGCAAGCGCCTCCTAAGCCCGAACGCACTGCGCCGGCCAGTTCCGGCGCGCACGGCCGCCACACCCACCGAGGGTCTGGCGGCCGTGGCGTTTGCGGGGCATCAAGATGGTGCACCGCAGCATCGGAAAGACACTTGCGCGTCGGTTAAAGTGGCCTGCACACCCCCCAACGCCCCGCCCGAATCGCCCGACGCAACAGACCGCACTCCATGGTGAAAAAAGCGCCACGGCGCACCGCAGAACGCATTCTTGAGGTCACGCTTGAACTCTTCAACCGGTTCGGCGAGCCCAACGTCTCGACCACGCTGATCTCGGCCGAGCTGCGCATCAGTCCGGGCAACCTGTACTACCACTACCCGGCCAAGGACGAGCTCATCAACTCCTTGTTCGAGCGCTACGAGCGCGCGCTGGGCGAGTTGCTGGCGGCTGCAGGATCGGTCCGCAATGTCGAAGATGCGTGGTTCTTCATGCACTCGCTGTTCGAGCTCATCTGGCAGTACCGCTTTCTGTACCGCGACCTGAACGACCTGCTCTCCAAGAACCGCTTGCTGGAGACGCATTTCCAGACGGTGCTCGCGGACAAGACACGCGCGGTGCGCAGTCTGCTTGTGGGCATGGAGCGCGCTGGTGCGCTGCAAATCGACTCGCGCGAGGCTGGGCCCACGGCGACCAGCATGGTGGTCGTGCTCACCTACTGGCTGAATTTTGAATACGTGCGCGACCCGCGCCGAGCACTGGAGCCGGAAAGCGCACAGGCCGCCCTGCTGCGCGGCGCACACCATGTACTGAACCTGCTCATGCCCTACCTGCACGCCGACCAGCGCCAGCATCTGCTCGCCCTGGCCGATGCCTACCAGGACAAGGGCGATTGAACCCTCTCAAACGGAGATCCCCATGGCGAAATGGACCCCTTTCCCGCATGCAGGCCAGTACCACTACGACGCGGCACAGTTGAAGAAACACTGGGCGCGCCTGCATACCGGCGACGCCGAACCCCTGCCCAAGGATGCCAAGGTGCTACAGGCCTGGACACATTTTCACAACGGCGAATTTCAGGAGGCCGCACAGCTCGGCCTGGCCGCCGGTGGCGCTGGCGTGACCGCGGCCAACAAGGCCACGGCCATCTACGCCAACTATCTAGAGAAAAAGGAAAAGACGCGCCTGGAACTCTTCATGCAGGTCGCCGAGCAGGCCCAGGCCCAGGCCCAGGAAGACCCGGACAACGCCAACGCCTGGTACTGGAACGCCTACGCGCTGGGCCGCTACAGCCAGGGCATCAGCGTGGCAAAGGCGCTGGCACAGGGCCTTGGCAGCAAAATTCGCGAATCGCTGGAAAAGGCCATTGCCCTGGCACCTGCGCATGCCGATGCCCACATTGCCCTTGGCGCCTTCCACGCTGAAGTCATCGACAAGGTGGGGGCACTGATCGGCGGGATGACCTATGGCGCCAAAAAGGACAAGGGGCTCAAGCTGTTCCAGGAGGCGTTGCGCCTGAACCCTGATTCAGCCATTGCCATGATCGAGTACGCCAACGCACTCGTCATGCTCGAAGGCGACCGCAAGATGCGCGAAGCCACTGCCTTGTACGAGAAGGCTGCTGCCTCCAAGCCGCAGGATGCCATGGAACAGCTGGACGTGGACCTGGCCCGCGCCGAGCTGGAGGAATAGGGGACAACCCCCTGCGCGGCTTCGCCGCTCCGAGCAAGCGCCAGAGGCGCCAGCCCTTCGGAGCCGTCCAAGCCTGCGCAGGCAGGCTTGGAGCCGCAGCCCTCAGCCCCTTCTCTTGCATCGCTGCGCGATGCGGAAGGGAGACACCGCCAGCGCTGCGGGGCGGCCCTTGCGCGGCGGTCGCTGGTCTAAGCCACGCCGGTTTCATGCGCTGCTGGCGCTCAGGCGAAGCGCCGGGCAGCGATTTCCAGCAATCCGTCAAAAATCAGGTTGTCCACCAGCTCGAACGGTCGCGTCATGCTGGGCGCCATTTTCCAGCCGGCGCCACCAGTCATCATGCAGGCCGGCTCGCTGCCGCAGTGCGCCATCACGTGCTGCACCATGCGCTCGACCGCCCCGGCAATGGCGTAGGTGCCGCCGCTGGTGAGCGCATCGCTGGTGTTGGTGGGAAACAGGCAGACCTCCCCCGTCGGCACGTGCAGACCGGCCGTGCCCGATTCAAGCGCCCGCAGCATGATGCCGTGGCCCGGCAGGATCAGTCCGCCCAGAAACCGCCCGTGCGCGTCGATGGCTTCCACGGTAACGGCCGTGCCCACCATCACCACCACCAGTGGACGCTCGGGGCCCTGGGCAAGCATGCGGTGGCGCGCGCCAATCATGGCGACCCAGCGGTCGCAGCCCAGGCGCGTGGGGTGGTCGTAGCCGTTGATGAGGCCCGCCTCCTGCGCGCTGGCCACCACCCATTGGGGGGACACGTCCCACAGTTCCATCTGTTCTTCGACACGGCGCTTGACAGCGTCGCCCGCCACCACGCAGCCCAGCATGCGTGCCGGGTGCGGCAGCTTCGCCCACGCCCCTTCGGCGAGACGTTCGATGTGGTCCAGGAATTCCGCGCCCTGAGCCAGCAGCGCGGCACCAGGACCGGGGGCTTCGTACAAGGCCCACTTGAGCCGGGTGTTGCCCACGTCGATCGCAAGAAAGGTCATGGCGGGAATTATGCGGAGTTTCGTGGCACGTGGGCGCTACACGGGAGACACGCCCAAAACCGGCATGATGCCGCGTTTGCGGCCTCCTCCCACAAGCGGGCAAGCATGAGCGCATGTATGGTGTCATTGGCGCGCACGCGGCGCGCCAACGACAGACCGATTCAACACCCAACACCAGGGAGCTCACACCATGGGTCTTTTCAGTTTCATCAAGGAAGCCGGCGAAAAACTGTTCGGCGGTAAAGAAGTCGAAGCCGCTGTCACGAAAGCCGCCACCGACGCAACGGCCAAGCCGTCGCTCGACGCGCTCAATGCACAGGCAGCACGCGCCATTGAGACCTACATTGCCAGCCAAAAGCTCGGCGTGGAAGGCGTGCGTGTGGACTACGACGGCGCGACCGGCACGGTGAACGTCAGCGGCCAGGCGCCATCGCAAGAAGCCCTGGAAAAAGTGACCCTCTGCTGCGGCAATGTCGCCAGCGTCAAGCAGGTGAACAACCTGATGGCAGTCGCTGCGCCGGCGCCCGAAGCACAGTACCACGACGTGGTGCGCGGCGACACGCTCTCGGCGATCGCCAAAAAATACTACGGCGACGCCAGCAAGTACCCGAAAATCTTCGAAGCCAACAAACCCATGCTGAGCGACCCGGACAAGATTTATCCAGGCCAGAAGCTGCGCATTCCCGCGCTGTAAATTTCAGAAACAACTCAGGTCTGCCGCCAAGGCAGACCGCGCGCACGCCAACCACCGCTGTGGTTGCGCTGTGCACTGGCATCGGGGTCGCCCTCGAAGCCTTCCAGCACATTCCAGGCTTCGATGCCCAATTGCGTAGCCCGCTGCGCCGCCGCAATCGAGCGCACCCCGCTGCGACACAGCAGCACGGCCCGCTGGCCAGCGGGCACCGCGGCACGCAATTGCGCATCGAAATCGGGGTTCGGCAGCATGCCGGGCCACTGCTTCCAGGCCACTGCTGCCGCACCCGGCACTTCGCCAACCCAGGCACGCTCGGCGTCGCTGCGCACGTCCACCAGCACCGCTTCGCCCGCACTGACCCAACCCCATGCCTGCTCGGGCGTCACGTCGCCCGCATAACCTTGGTCGGGGCGCGTGAACGTGGTGGGTGGGGCCGACGTAGGCGCGGCCTGCTGGCGGACCTGAGGCGTATCGCACAGTGTGTCGCCGGGCAGGTCGGCAATTTCCTGCAGCAATTGGGCAAGCCCCGCCCCGGCGGCTTCCACCAGCGCGCGTCCCTTTTCTGCTGTCGCCGCGGCGGCGTTGCCCACTGCGCCCACGGGGTTGTAGTCCTGCATCTGCCAGCCGAGCTTGGCAGTCTTGCCATTGCCCAGCAGCGGGTAGCGCGCGGCGCGGTCTTGCGAGGTGGAGTGAAAATGCCGCGCGTGCTCCATGTGCACCGTGTGCGGCGCAAGGTGCAACATCATCGACGTCTCGATATCGCCTGCGTGGATGCCAAAGCGGTGCTCTTCGGCACTGAAGCGCGCGCTCACTTCCTGCGGCAGCGGCAGGCTGAACCAGCTGGCGCTGTAGACCAGCAGGCCAGAGCGGGTGCGCAGCTCGCGCGCGACGATGTCCATCACGCTGACCTGGCCGCCATGGCCGTTGAACAACAGCAGCTTCTTGATACCGGCACGCGCCACGCCCTCGCCCAGCTCGGTCCAGAGCGCGATCAACGTGGCGGGGGCAAGCGTCAACGTGCCAGGGAAGCGGATGTGCTCCGGGCTCAGGCCGACGTTCTGCGGTGGCAGAAACAGCACCGGCAGCTCGGGAGGCAGCCGCGCAAGGGCCGCATCCATCACCCCCTGCAGCAGCGTGGCATCGACCGATACCGGCAAATGCGGGCCATGCTGCTCCGTGGCGGCCACGGGCAAGACGGCCACTGTGCGTTCCAGGCCGGAGGCGGCGGGTTGCGCGAAATCGCGCGTCCCCAGCTCCGACCAGAAACGGGAGGGCAGCGCGGGAGGGGAAAGTGGTTCGGTCGGCATGGCCGCATGGTAGCGGCGCGAAGACAGGTTCGGCGTTGCGCTATACGATTCGCCCCATGACAGAAGAGCTTTTTCGCAAGGATGCGCGCCTGGCCATGTGCAGTGCGCAGGTGATCGCCACCACGCCGCAAGGCATCGTGCTGAATCGCACGGTGTTCTACCCACTGGGGGGTGGCCAGGCAGGCGATGCCGGCATGCTGCTGCTCGAAGACGGCAGCGAAATCGCCATTGCCGATACCCGCAAGGAAAAGGACGACGCAGGCACGCCCACCGGCCGGATCGTGCATGTCGCTGCGCCCGGACAGGAAGCGCTGGTGGCGCAACTGCAGCCGGGCGATGTGGTGGCTGCACGTATCGACTGGGAGCGGCGCCACCGCATGATGCGGCTGCACAGCGCCACGCACCTGCTGTGCCACCTGGTGCCGCAACTGGTCAACGGCTGCTCCATCACACCCGACTACGCACGCATGGATTTCGCCATGACCGATCCGCTCGACAAGGATGTGTTGACGCAAGGCCTGGCGGCTTTGGTAGCCGCCTCACTCCCTTTTGCGGTGGAGTCGATCAGCGACGAAGATCTGGATGCAAACCCGCAGCTCGTGAAAAGCATGAGCGTGCAGCCCCCGCGCGGCACGGGCCGCATCCGCACCATTCGCATCGGCGGTGCGGAGGGCGCGCCGCTGATTGACCTTCAGCCCTGCGGCGGCACACATGTCGCCAATACGGCGGAAATTGGACGCATCGCGGTCACGAAAATTGAGAAGAAGAGCGCCACCACCCGCAGGGTGGTGCTCGGCTTTGCCGAGTGAGCAAAGCGAAATGCGTTTTTTTGAGACAGCCTCATAGGCGCGCAGTGCATGTGACGACTGCACATTGAAAAGTGCCACGATACGGAGGATCGCCCCGAGCCTTGTCTGAACACGACTGCCACCCAGGTGGCGCCTGGTGCGGATAATCGCCTCCCCGTCTTTGCTCGCAGCGCTCCCAATGCCCCATTCCCTGTCTTTTCCTGCGCTAAGCCGTCTGCACAAGCACCGCTGGGTACGCCGCGCTGTGTGGGCCGTTGTGGCCTTGCTGCTGCTGTGGCTGCTGAGCTGGCTGCTGGTACCGGTACTTGCCAAGGGCCCGCTGGAGCGCAAGGCCAGCGAACTGCTGGGGCGGCCGGTCACGCTGGGCGCCATCGAATTCAAGCCCTGGACGCTGGAGATCACGCTGCGTGACCTCGTCGTTGGCGGTCTCAATGGCGCAGCGCCACAATTGGAGATTGCACGGGTGTATGCCGATGCCGAGTTGCAGTCGCTGGTGCGCCTGGCGCCGGTGGTGGACGCTTTGGCCATTGACAACCCCCATCTGCGGCTGACCCTGCTGGCGGACGGCCACTACGATGTGGACGACATCCTGGCGCGCTTTGCCACCCCTGCCGATGCGCCCAGCACCGCCCCCGCACGGCTGGCGCTGTACAACCTGACGCTGACGGGTGGTGCCATCGACTTCACCGACCGCACGGTGAACCAGAGCCATGCCGTGCGCCAACTGACTCTGAAAGTGCCTTTCCTCAGCACCCTGCCCTCGCAGCGCGATATCAAGGTGGAGCCCCACCTGTCGTTCGATCTGGGCAGCAGCCACTTCAGCTCATCGGCCCAGGCGACACCGTTCGCACAAACCGGCAAGGGCGAAGCGACGATCCAGTGGAGTGGTCTGGACCTGGCGCCGTATCTGGCTTACCTGCCCGCCCGTCTGCCCGTGCGATTGCAGGGCGCCGTGCTCGACCTGGACCTGAAGCTCGCTTTTGAGCAAAAACCGGAAGTTGCCGTGAAACTGACAGGCACGGCCCAGGCGCACAAGGTGCAGATCGCCGACCGCAGCCAACAGCCTTTGCTTGCCTGGGACCGCCTGAGCGTGGCGCTGGACGACGTGCGGCCGCTGGACCATGTGGTGCGCCTGGGCAGCATCGAACTGGATGCGCCGGTGCTGAGCGCGGCGCGCGATGCGGCTGGCGCTGTCAATCTGGCGCAACTGGGCGCGCCCGCGCCTGCCCCGACGCCTGCTACAAGCGCCCTTGCAAGCACCAATGTCTCCGCTCCACCTGCACCTGCAGCCAGCCAGGCGGCGAGCAGCGCCAAGGCGCATGCAGGAGCTACCGGCAAGGCCCCTGCCTGGTCGGTCTCCGTCGCGCAGATCGCCGTGCGCCAGGGGACAGTGCACTGGGCCGACCAGAGCACGCGCCCGGCCGCCGCGCTGGAGGCCACGGGGCTCAGCGTCGATGCCAGCGCACTGGCGTTTCCATTTCAGAAGCCGTTTCCATTTCACGGCGCGCTGGGCCTGCAGGGCAGCACGCTGTCCTTCGAGGGCCAGGCCAGCGACCAAACTGCGCAGCTGAAGCTGTCGGTCAAGGGCCTTGCCCTGCCGCTGGCAACGCCCTACCTGGCCCAGGTGCTGGAGCCCGCACTCGTCGGACAGATCGACGGTGACCTGGGTGTGCAGTGGGACGCAGCGGCAGCCGGAAAGCCAGGCGGGACGGGCGTCACGCTGGAGGTGGGGCCGCTGACCGTCTCGCAGCTCGCGCTCAGGCAAGGCAAGACCAGCCTCGCAAGCGTGGACCAGATCGCGCTTGAGGGCGCCAAGGTGGACCTCGATGGCCGTACGGTGGGCATTGAGCGCCTCGCCATTTCCCAGCCCCAGGCCAACGTGGAACGCAGCGCGGACGGTCGCTGGATGTTCGAGCGCTGGCTGAAAGGCGCTTCTTCCGACACCCCCCGTACCAGCACTCCCCCCGATGCCGCCGCGCACCCATGGCGCGTGCAGATCACAGAAGCCAGCGTCGAAGGCGGCAAGCTTGGCTTTGCCGACCGCAGCCAACCGCGCCCGGTGGCGCTCAACGTCTCGGCCCTGGACCTGCAGGCCAGCAACCTGGCGCTCGATGGCAGCAAACCCGAAGCCTTCGCAGTCTCGGCTCGCGTGGGTGCGGGCACGGGCAAAGGCAAAGGGGAGGCCGGCAAGCTCAGCTACAAGGGCACCCTGACGCCCCAGCCCTTTGCCACCCAAGGCCAGCTCGACGCCAGCCGCCTGCCATTGCAAGCGCTCGACGGCTACCTGGCCGACCGGCTGGCGATCGAGCTGCTGCAGGGCGAAGCCGGTTTTCGCGGCACGATGGCCTTTGCGCAAACCGGGCGCGGAAATACCTTGGGCCTGAACGGCGACGCCGCCATCGACCAGCTGCGGGCCAACAGCACCGGCGCCACCACGGCCAAGACCGCCTCGCAAGTGGGCGAAGAGCTGCTGGCCTGGAAGAGCCTGGGCCTGCGCGGGCTGCATGTGGCGCTGGCCCCCGGCACCGCGCCGCGCGTGGAGGTCAAGGAAACCAGCCTGGCCGATTTCTACGCGCGCCTGTCCATTGACGAGACCGGCCGCATCAACCTCGACCAACTGGTGAAAGCACCGGGCCAGGCGGCAATACCACCCGCTGCCGGGGCGGCCGCACCGACGAACCCTGCTCAGGCGCAGGCCACTCCCGCCGCGCCCGCAGCACCTGTCACGGCCCAGGCCGCCGCGCCAGACCCGCTGGCCCCGGTGCTGCAGTTCGGTCCGATGAGCCTGGTCAACGGCAAGGTGCTGTTCTCGGACTATTTCATCAAGCCCAACTACTCGGCCGACCTCAGCGAGCTGACCGGCAAACTCAGTGCGTTTTCATCGCAGCCCGCTGGCAGCGAGCCCGTGCTGGCCGACCTGGAGCTGCGCGGGCGGGCCGAGGGCTCGGCCTCGCTGGAAGTGACCGGCAAGCTCAACCCGCTGGCCAAACCGCTGGCGCTCGACATCCAGGGCAAGGTGCGCGACCTGGAGCTGCCACCGCTCTCGCCCTACGCCGTGAAATACGCCGGCCACGGCATCGAGCGCGGCAAGCTGAGCATGGACGTGGCCTACAAGGTGCTGCCCAATGGCCAGCTTACCGCCAGCAACAAGCTGGTGCTCAACCAGCTCACGTTTGGCGAGCCCGTGGCGGGCGCCCCGAACAGCCTGCCCGTCAAGCTGGCAGTGGCCCTGCTGTCGGACAGCCATGGCGTGATTGACCTGGACCTGCCGATCAGCGGCTCGCTCAACGACCCGCAGTTCAAGCTCGGCCCGGTGATCTTCAAGATCATTGTGAACCTCATCGGCAAGGCGATCACGGCGCCGTTCAGCCTGCTGGCGAGTGCACTGGGTGGCGGTGACGAACTCAGCAGTGTCGCCTTCGCCCCAGGCAGTGCCGTGCTTTCGCCCAAGGCGCAGGAAAGTCTTGGCAAAGTGGCGAAGGCGCTCACAGACCGCCCGGCGCTGAACCTGACCGTCACCGGCACCGCCAGCCTGCCGCGCGAACGCGAGGCCATGCAGCGCGAACGGCTGCAGCAACTGGTGCTGGCGGAAAAGCGGCGCGCCAATGCTGAAGACGACACGCCTGTGCAGGCCGCCGAATACCCGGCTCTGCTGAAAAAGGTCTATGGCCGCGCCGACATGCCCAAGCCGCGCAACCTGGTCGGCATGGCCAAGGACTTGCCGGTAGCCGAGATGGAGGCCCTGCTGCTGGCGCACCTGCCCGCCGCAACCGAAACCCAGGCCAGCGCACTGGCGGCCGAGCGCGGGCAGGTGGTCAAGCAGTACTTGGCAGCGCAAAAGCTACCCGAAGGGCGGCTTTTTCTCGCCGCACCCAAGCTGGCTGCGGACGCCGCAGGGTGGACACCGCAGGCCGAATTGAGTCTGGCGGCAAAATAGGCGGCTTAGGAGCCTGTCGGACTTGGAAATCGTCGGCTGCAAATCCGACAGGCTCCTAGGCAAGCGACTTCAGGCTTTGGATTCGCTGCCACCGCTGGAACCCCTCAGGCTCCCGGCACTCACACTCTGGGACCATGCGTACCATTTTCTCGCCCCGGCAACTTTTTGCTCTACTTTTCATAGCTGCATGCGCTTTCGCATCAAGCGCTAGCGCCCAAATAAGCTTCAAATCTGGCGCCATGGGCAGCAGCCTTGGCAGCGCCAGCAACGTGGTCACCACGCCGCGCGTGCGGGCAGAACTCGTGGCCCAGGCCCCGGACGGCCTGGCGCCCGGCGCATCCGCCTGGCTGGGCCTGGTGCTCACGCACCAGCCTGGCTGGCACACCTATTGGAAGAATGCCGGCGACTCCGGCCTGCCGACCGAGCTGCGCTGGACGCTACCCGCCGGCATGGACGTGGGCGAGATTGCATGGCCGGTGCCGCACCGCATCCGCGTCGGCCCGCTGGCCAACTACGGCTACGAGGGCGAGGTGCTGCTGGCCGTGCCGCTGCAGGTCTCGCAGGCCTTCAAGCCGCCACTGCTTGCCGGCGCGGCCGACGCGCTCACGGTGCGCCTGCACGCCAGCTGGCTGGTGTGCCGCGTGGAATGCATCCCTGAAGAAGGCGATTTCGAACTGGCGGTGCCCCTGCGCGGCTCCACGGCGGGCGACGCGGCCCGCTTTGCCCAGGCAGCGGCGCAGCAGCCCGTCGCGCTCGTCGGCGCGAGCACCGTGCGTGCCGACGGCGAACGCCTGCACTGGCGCATCGCCGGCCTGCCCCCGGCCCTGCAGGGCAAGGCGCTGGATTTGTTTGCCGAAACCCCTAGCGTGCTGGTGCCCGCCGCCGAGAGCGGCAAGGACTGGACGCAGCGCTGGGACGGCGCCGTGTGGACCGCCGACACCCCCCTGTCGCCAGAGCACGATGCCGCCCCGCGCAGCGTGCCGGCCGTGCTCACGCTCGCGGACGGCAAGGCGCTGGGCGGCGCCGCCGGCTGGCGCGCTGTCGCCACGGTGGAGGCCGGCTGGAGCGCCGGCGCGCCGCGCGCCGAGGTATCGCCGGCGCTTGCCGCCGCACTGGAAGCCAACCGCACCGCAGCGCCGCCGCCCGCGCCCGCTGCAGCGCCCTCACAGGCCGGCCTCACCACCGCGCTGCTCGGGGGCTTGCTGGGCGGGCTGCTGCTCAACCTCATGCCCTGCGTGTTCCCGGTGCTGGCCATCAAGCTGCTGGCCCTGGCGCGGCACGGTGGCCGGCCGCGCGCGCAGCGCCTGGCGGCGCTGGCCTACACCGTCGGCGTGGTGCTCTCCTTCCTGGCCCTCGGTGGGCTGCTGCTGGCGCTGCGCGCCGCGGGCGAGCAGCTCGGCTGGGGCTTTCAGCTGCAGTCGCCCCTGGTGGTGGCGCTGCTGGCCGGGCTGTTCACGCTGATCGGGCTGAACCTGGCAGGGGTGTTTGAGTTTGGCCAATTCGTGCCAGGGCGCCTGGCCACGCTGCAAGCGCGCCACCCGGTGACCGACGCACTGCTCTCGGGCGTGGTGGCCGTCGCCATCGCCTCGCCTTGCACGGCGCCCTTCATGGGCGCGTCACTCGGCTTTGCCATCGCCATGCCCACGCCGCAGGCCCTGGCCGTGTTTGGCGCGCTGGGCCTGGGCATGGCCCTGCCGTATCTGCTGGCCGGCTTTATTCCAGCGCTGGCGCATGCCCTGCCGCGCCCAGGACCGTGGATGGGCACCTTCCGCCGCGCCATGGCCTTCCCCATGTTTGCCACCGTGGTCTGGCTGGTGTGGGTGCTGGGCCAGCAAAGTGGCATCGATGGCGCCGGCGCGCTGCTGGCGCTGCTGGTGGCAGGCAGCAGCCTTGTCTGGACGTTGACGCTGCGCGGCCGCACACGCCTGCTGCTGGGCATCGCGGCAGCCGCCGCCAGCGCAGCGCTGCTGCTGGGCCTGGGGCCGAACGTCGTGCGCATGCTGCCAGCCGGTGGCACGTCGGTGGCAACCTCGCAAGCCTGGCAGCCCTGGTCGGCCGCGCGCGTGGCCGAGCTCACCGCGTCGGGCCAGCCGGTGTTTGTCGATTTCACCGCTGCCTGGTGCGTCACCTGCCAGTACAACAAGCGCACCACCCTGGCCGACCCCGAGGTGCTGGCCGACTTTGCCCGGCGCAAGGTCACGCTGCTGCGCGCCGACTGGACGCGGCGCGACCCGGCCATTACCGCTGCCCTCACCCAACTCGGGCGCAGCGGGGTGCCGGTGTATGTGCTGTACGCCAAGGGGAAAGCGCCCGTGGTGCTGAGCGAGATTCTGGGCAAGAGCGAAGTGCAGGCGGCGCTGGCGGGGCTTTGAGGCCTGCATGAAGGGTGTGTCGCCGCCTGCGACAATCCCCCCATGAGCTTCGCACCCCTTACCAACGACACCTTTTTGCGCGCCTGCCGCCGCCAGGCCACCGACTACACGCCTTTGTGGCTGATGCGCCAGGCCGGGCGCTACCTGCCCGAGTACAAGGCGACGCGCGCCAAGGCCGGCAGCTTCATGGGCCTGGCGACAAACGTGGACTACGCCACCGAAGTCACGCTGCAGCCGCTGGAGCGTTTCCCGCTGGACGCCGCCATTCTGTTTTCCGACATTCTCACCGTGCCCGACGCCATGGGCCTGGGCCTGTCGTTTGCCGAGGGCGAAGGCCCGCGCTTTGCCAAAGTGGTGCGCGATGAAGCCGCTGTGGCAGCGCTCACCGTGCCCGATATGGACAAACTGCGCTATGTGTTCGACGCCGTCACCAGCATCCGCAAGGCCTTGAACGGCCGGGTGCCGCTCATTGGCTTCTCGGGCAGCCCCTGGACACTGGCCTGCTACATGGTCGAGGGCAAGGGCAGCGACGATTACCGCTTGGTCAAGAGCCTGATGTACAGCCGCCCCGACCTGATGCACCGCATCCTGGCCGTCAACGCCGACGCCGTGGCCCAGTACCTGAACGCCCAGATCGACGCAGGCGCCCAAGCGGTGATGGTGTTCGACAGCTGGGGCGGCGTGCTGGCCGATGGCGCCTTCCAGGAATTCAGCCTGGCCTACACGCACCGCGTGCTGGCGCAGCTCAAGCGCACCGGCGTGGACGGCCAGGACGTGCCGCGCATCGTCTTTACCAAGGGCGGCGCCTTGTGGCTTCAAGAGATGAACACGCTCGACTGCGAGGTGCTGGGCCTGGACTGGACCGCCAATCTGGCCAAGGCGCGCGCCTTGGTCGGCGGCAAGGTCGGCGGGCCTGGCAAGGCGCTGCAGGGCAACCTCGACCCGAACGTGCTGTTTGCCCCGCCCGCGCAGATTGAAGCCCAGGTGCGCAAGGTGCTGGAGAGCTTTGGCACCCCGCACACCGACCGCATGGCGACCGGCCCGACGCACATCTTCAACCTGGGCCACGGCATCAGCCAGTTCACGCCGCTCGACCATGTCGCCGCGCTGGTGGAGGCGGTGCACCAGCAGTCGCGGGCGATGCGCGGGGCTTGACACACAGCAATTTTTTTGCTGGTTGTGCACACAAACCTGAAAACACCGCACCACCGGCTTGCGTTTCCCCAAGCCTCTCGTAAGTATTTGATTCGTATAGGGTGAACGGCACTGCTGATTTGCTGGGCAACGTAAGCAAAGCCCCTGTTTTCAAGGCTTCGCGGCGGGTCGGGTCGTTCTATCCACAAAGTTATCCACAGAACCCCTGGATTCTTTAAAAACTTCTGAAGGATCAGCCACTTGCACCCGGATGCGCCAAAGAAGGATGAAGTCCGACATACCGATGCGGTTGTGTCCTGCACGGTGCAAGTGGCAGTGCACACCCCCGCCCACAGCGCGCTGGGCGGCTTGCTGAGCTATGCGAGCCTCCAGCCCCTCGCTCCCGGCACGCTGGTGCGCGTGCCCCTGGGCACGCGCGAAGTGCTGGGCGTGGTGTGGGAAGCACCCGCCAGCGAGCCGGGCGTACCCCCCGCGCAACTGCGCGCCATCGCCGGTGTTCTTGCGGGCCTGCCGCCGCTGAACGCGCACTGGCGCGCCCTGGTGGCCTTTGCCGCGCGCTACTACCAGCGCAGCCTGGGCGAAGTGGCGCTGGCCGCCCTGCCGGCGCAGTTGCGCACCCTGGGGCCCGAGCAGATGGCGCGCCGGCTGCGCAGGCCCGCTGCGGCGGGTACGGACACCGACGCTACTCCATTGATAGCGCTTAGCGCAGAGCAGGAAAGCGCCAGAGCCGAAATTGACTCTAAAAATGGGCCTTTCCTGCTGTTTGGCAGCACCGGCAGCGGCAAGACCGAGGTGTACCTGCGCTGCGTGCAGGACCTGCTGCTGGCCAGCCCGGCAGCGCAGGCGCTGGTGATGGTGCCCGAGATCAACCTCACGCCGCAGCTCGAAGAACGCTTTGTCGCGCGCTTTGGCGCCGGCCAGGTGGTCTCGCTGCACAGCGGCATGACCAACCCGCAGCGCCTCAAGAGCTGGCTCGCCGCGCACAGCGGGCAGGCGCGCATTGTGCTGGGCACGCGGATGGCGGTGTTTGCCTCTATGCCTGGCCTGGGCCTGATCGTGGTCGACGAGGAACACGACGCCAGCTACAAACAGCAGGAGGGCGCCCGCTATTCGGCGCGGGATCTCGCCGTCTGGCGTGCCCGCGCCTGCGGCGCCAAGGTGATCCTGGGGTCGGCCACGCCCTCATTGGAGAGCTGGCACGCCAGCCGCCCGCCAAGCGAGGGCGACCCCGAGGGCGGTCGCTACCAACGGCTTGAGATGCCCAGCCGCATCGGCGCCGCTGCCCTGCCCCGCGTGCGCCGCGTCGACATGGGCCAGCAGCCGCGCCGTGCCGTCTTCTCGGCCCCACTGCTGGCCGCCATCACCGAGCGCGTGGCACGCGGTGAGCAGTGCATGGTGCTGCTCAACCGCCGTGGCTATGCGCCCGTGCTGCACTGCCAGGACTGCGACTGGAAGAGCGACTGCCCGCACTGCAGCGCCCACCAGGTGTTCCACAAGATCGACCGCAGCCTGCGCTGCCACCACTGCGGCTACGCCCAGCGCGTGCCGCGCGCCTGCCCGGCCTGCGGCAGCCCCGACATTGCGCCCATGGGGCGCGGCACCGAGCAGTTGGAAGAACATCTGGCCAGCCTGCTCGAAGGCGTGGCCCGGCAAGGCGGCGGCCCGGTGCGCATCGCCCGCATCGACGCCGACAGCACGCGTGCTGCAGGGGCACTGCAAAGCCAGCTCGCCCAAGTGCACGCAGGCGAGGTGGACGTGCTGGTCGGCACGCAGATGATCGCCAAGGGGCACGACTTTCGCCGCGTCAGCCTGGTCGCCGCGGTGCAGCCCGACGGCGCCTTATTTTCGAGCGACTTTCGCGCACCCGAGCGCCTGTTTGCCTTGTTGATGCAGGCCGCAGGCCGCGCCGGGCGCGACGCCGCATGGATGGCCGAGCGCGGCACCCCGTGCGAGATGTGGGTGCAGAGCCACCACCCCAAGCACCCGGTCTACGAGGCGCTGCGCCGGCACGACTACGCCGCCTTTGCCGCGCAGCAGCTCGCCGAGCGCGAGCAGGCGGGCATGCCGCCTTTTGCCTTCCAGGCACTGGTGCGGGCCGATGCGCGCAGCCAGGAGGTGGCCCAGGGTTTTCTCGCCGCCGCCGCCAACGCCGCGCGCGAGGCCGCATTGCCCGGCGTGGAACACATCAGCCTGTACCCACCCATCCCGCTGGCGGTGCAGCGCGTCGCCGGCGTCGAGCGGGCCCAAATGCTGGTGGAGAGCGCCAGCCGCCCGGCGCTGCAGCATTTTCTGGCCGCCTGGCAACCGCTGCTGCATGCGCTGCGGGCAGACCCCGCGCACAAAGGGCTGGTGCGCTGGCTGGTGGACGTGGACCCGCTGGCGATCTGATTCGTTTCGCAGCCGGTGCACAATGAAAAGCATCTTTCCATGTCCGCCTTGCCCGAATCCCTTGCCGCTGCCAGCGCTCCCGGAGCGCCGGCCCCAGGCCGTGTGCACGCCGTGCGCGGCGGCGTGGTCGAGGTGCGCTTTCCTCCCTCGATCCTGCCCACGCTTGGCACGGCGCTGCTCGCCTGCCCGCCCGGCGCCCCCACACTGACACTGGAGGTCGAGAGCCAGGTGGACGAATGCACCGTGCGCAGCGTCGCCCTGCAGGACACCCAGGGCCTGGCCCGCGGCGTGCCGGTGCGCTCCATGGGCGGGCCACTGGCCGTGCCCGTGGGCGACGCCCTGCTCGGGCGCCTGATCAACGTGCTCGGCGAGCCCGGCGATGGCGGCGCGCCGATTCCCGAGGACACGCCGCGCCGGCCAATCCACCGCCCGCCCCTCCCACTGGGCCAGCGCCGCGCGGTGGCCGACGTGTTTGAAACCGGCATCAAGGTGATCGACCTGCTGGCCCCCCTGGCCCTGGGCAGCAAGGCGGCCATGTTTGGCGGCGCGGGCGTGGGCAAGACGGTGCTGGTGATGGAGCTGATCCACGTCATGGCGCAGACCTACCAGGGCCTGTCGGTGTTTGCCGGCGTGGGCGAGCGCACGCGCGAGGGGCACGAACTGCTGCTGGACATGCGCAACTCGGGCATGCTGGCCAATACCATCCTGGTGTATGGCCAGATGAACGAGCCGTCCGGCGCGCGCTGGCGCACCCCGCTCACCGCGCTGACGCTGGCCGAGTACTTTCGCGACGAACAGCAGCGCAATGTGCTGCTGCTGATGGACAACGTGTTCCGCTTCGTGCAGGCGGGCGCCGAAGTCTCGGGCCTGCTCGGGCGCCTGCCGTCCCGCGTGGGCTACCAGCCCACCCTGGCCAGCGAGGTGGCGGCGGTGCAGGAGCGCATTGCCTGCGGCGAACACGCCTCGGTCACCGCGATCGAGGCGGTCTACGTGCCGGCCGACGACTTCACCGACCCGGCCGTCACCGCCATTGCCGTCCACCTCGACAGCCGCATCGTGCTCTCGCGTTCGCTCGCCGCCGAGGGCATGTACCCGGCAGTCGATCCGCTCGCCTCGCAGTCGCGCCTGCTCGACCCGGCGGTGGTCGGCCAGGCGCACTGCGACCTGGCCCGCGAGGTGCGCGAGGCCATTGCGCGCTACCGCGAGTTGCAGGACATCATTGCGCTGCTGGGCGTGGCCGAGCTCAGCGCCGAAGACCAGACGCGCGTCAAGCGGGCACGCCGGCTGCAGCGCTTTCTGACCCAGCCCTTCAGCGTGACCGAGGCCTTCACCGGCCAGGCCGGGCGCCAGGTGGCATTGAGAGACACGCTGGCCGGCTGCCGCGCCATTCTGGACGGCGCGGGCGACGATCTGCCCGAGAGCGCCTTCTACATGGTGGGCACGCTGGACGAAGCCCTAGCGAGGAAGACCCCATGAACGCGGCCGACGCCTGGCCACGGGCCAACGCCATCCACCTTGTGCTCTCCAGCCTGGGCGCCGTGGTGGTCGATGCACCGGGCGTGCGCTCGGTGCGCGCACAGGATGCCACGGGCAGCTTTGGCCTGTGGCCAGGCCATGAGGACCTGTTGGTGGTGCTCAGCGTCGGCCTGCTGTCCTGGCGCGACGCTCAGGACACCTGGCACTGGTGCGCGGTGCGCAGCGGCGTGCTCACGCTGCGGCGCGGTTGCGAGCTGCAGATCGCCAGCCGCGAGGCCGTACTCGGCGGCGACCCCGCGCAGCTTGAGCACACCGTGCTGGAGCAGTTGCGCCAGCGCCAGTTGACCGAGGAGCATGCACGCCGCGAAAGCCACCAGATCGAAGTGCAACTGCTGCGCCAGCTGCAGCCCGGCAGGGCCGGCATGGGCACTGCGCCGGGAGTATGGCCATGAGCGAGAGCCCCTTGCCAGAGGAAGACCGCACCTGGATCGCACAGCTGCGCCAGCAGTGGGAGCGCCAGCAGCGCAGCCGCCGCGAGGGCGAACCCAGCCTGCTGCACCAGCTCGCCAGCGTGGGCGTGCTGGGCTGGGTGGTGGTCGTGCCCACGCTGCTGGGCATCGCGCTGGGGCGCTGGCTGGATGCGCACTGGCATACCGGCATCACCTTCACCGCAGCGCTGCTGCTGCTGGGCCTTGTGCTCGGCGGCTGGTCGGCCTGGCGCTGGATACACCGGCCATGACGGCGCTGTTTTTCTTCCCCGGCCTGCTGCTGGGCGCATGGCACTTCGGCAGCCTGCACTGGCTGGCCGGGCGGCTCACGGGCAGCGGGCAAGCCCCGTGGGGCCGTCTGTTGGCACTGCAATTGCTGCGCTTCGCGCTGCTCGCCGGCGCCTGCTACGGCGCCGCGCGCGTTGGGCCATTGGCGCTGGTGGCCCTGGGACTCGGGGTACTGGCGGCGCGGCCGCTCGTCTTTCATCTCACCAAAACCCGCCGGCCACCCCCATGACCAACAGCCCGTTCAAGCACGAAGTTCTGCTGCACCTGGGGCCGCTGACCATCACCGCGCCCGTGGTCACCACCTGGGGCGTGATGCTGGCGCTCGTTCTGGGCGCCGCCTGGCTGCGCAGCCGTCTGTCGGTGCGCACCCCAGGCCGGGTGCAGGCGCTCGCCGAACTGGCCTTGGACCTGGTGCAGACGGAGATGCGCTCGACCATGAATGCCGACCCCGCGCCCTTCCTGCCCATGATTGCCACGCTGTTCGTCTTCATCCTCACGGCCAACCTGAGCGGGCTCATACCCGGCGTCGAGCCGCCCACCGCCGCCCTGGAGACCGACCTGGCGCTCGCGCTGGCCGTGTTTGCTGCCGTGCTGGGCTGGGGCATTCGCCGGCACGGCCTCTGGGGCTACCTGCGCAGCTACGCCCAGCCCAGCCTGCTGGTACTGCCGCTGAACCTGATCGAGGCGCTGACGCGCATCGTCTCGATGTCGGTGCGCCTGTTTGGCAACATCATGAGCGGCGTCGTGATCTCCACCGTGGTGCTGGGACTGGCGGGGCTGCTCGTGCCCGTGCCGTTCATGGCACTCGAACTGCTCACCGGGCTGATCCAGGCCTATATTTTTACCGTGCTCGCCATGGTCTTCATCGCTGCGGCCGCGAGCGAATCTTCTGAACCGGAGTGACCCTTATGGACAACCACTGGATTGAACTTGTCAGCATCGTCTGCGCCGCCTTGACGGTGTCTTTTGGCGCCATTGGCCCGGCGCTCGCCGAGGGCCGTTCGGTGTCTGCGGCCATGGATGCGCTGGCCCGCCAACCCGAGGCCGCCAGCACCATCTCGCGCACGCTGTTTGTCGGCCTGGCCATGATCGAAACCACCGCCATCTACTGCCTGGTGATCGCCCTGCTGCTGCTGTTTGCGAATCCGTTCCTGCGCTAACGATGCACATCGACCTCTCCACCCTGCTGCTGCAAGCGGTCAACCTGCTGGTGCTGCTGGTACTGCTGCGCTGGCTGCTGTACCGGCCGCTGCAGTCCGTGATCGCCGCGCGCCGCGCTCTCGTCGCCAAGGAGCTGGCCGACGCCAGCGACAAAGCGGCACAGGCGCAGCAGGCCGCCAGCGCGCTGGCGAGCCAGCAGCAAACCCTGGAAACCGAACAGGCCCGTCTGCTCGACGCAGCGCGCCGGGACGCCGCCGCCGAGCGCGAACAACTGCTCGCCAGCGCCCGCCTTGAGGCCAAGGCACAGCTGGACGCTGCACGTGCACAACTGGCGAGCGAACGCCAGCAGGCCGCATCAAGGCTCTTTGACGAAGCCTCCGGTCTGGCGGTGGACCTGGCGGGCCGGATGCTCACGCTCACGCCCGTCAATGACAGCACCTTCATCGACAGCCTGCTGGCCCAGGTGGCCGCAACGCCCGAGGCGCAGCGCGCACAGTGGTTCGCGCCAGGCAGTGCGCCAGCGGTGGAGCTGTGCTCCGCCCGCGCCTTGGCGCCTGCGGTGCAGGACGCGCTGCGCACGCGCCTGCAGGCCTTGCTGGGCGACAGCGTGGCCCTCACCTGCACGCACGACAGCGCCCTCATTGCCGGAGCCGAACTGCGCTTTGCCCTGGGCACGCTGGCGCTGCACTGGGCGCACACGCTGCAAGAGGCCCGGCAGGCCCTGGCCCCGGTGGCGCAGGAAGCGGCATGAGCGAGGCCCTCTCCGAAGGTTCCGAGGTCTGCGAGGCCGCGCCCGTGCCCGAACCCCTGGTGGCCAGCCTTCAGCGCTGGCGCAGCGCCGCCGCCGCGCGCCTGCCCGAAGGCGCTCAGCCGGCACATTTCGAAGAAATCGGCCGCGTACACGCCACGGGCGACGGCATCGCCGAAATACGCGGCCTGGCCGGAGCGCGCCTGGGCGAACTGCTGCGCTTCTCCAGCGATCGCATGGGCTACGCGGCCAGCCTCAATGCCGACAGCATCGCCTGCGTGCTGCTCGACGACAGCGCTGGTGTGGCCGTGGGCGACGCCGTGCGCCGCACGGGCGACGTGGTGCAGGTGCCCGTGGGCGAGGCGCTGCTGGGCCGCGTCGTAGACCCGCTGGGCCGCCCGCTCGACGGCCGTGGGCCGGTGGCAAGCACCGAGCGCCTGCCCGCCGAACGGCCGGCGCCCAGCATTCTCGAGCGCGCACTGGTCCAAGAGCCGGTGCACACCGGCACGCTCGCCGTCGATGCCCTGTTTCCCCTGGGGCGGGGCCAGCGCGAGCTGCTCATCGGCGACCGCGGCACGGGCAAGACGGCGATTGCGGTCGATGCCGTCGTTGCGCAAAAGGACAGCGAGCTGATCTGCGTCTACATCTGCGTCGGGCAAACCTCGGAATCGGCCGCCGCCGTGGTCGCCGCCATTGAAAAGTTTGGCGCCCCCGAACGCTGCATTGTTGTCGTGGCCAGTGGCAGCACCGCCCCCGGCCTGCAATGGCTGGCGCCCTTTGCCGGGTTTTCCATGGCCGAGTGGTTCCGTGACCGCGGCGGCCATGCGCTGGTGGTGGTGGACGACCTGAGCCAGCATGCGGCCACGCACCGCGAGCTGGCCCTTCTGATGCAGCAGCCACCGGGGCGCGAAGCCTATCCGGGCGACATTTTTCATGTGCATGCCCGGCTGCTCGAGCGCGCGGCCATGCTCTCGCCCGAGCGCGGCGGGGGCTCGCTGACGGCGCTGCCGGTGGCCCGCACCGAGGCCGGCAACCTGAGCGCCTACATCCCGACCAACCTGATCTCGATTACCGACGGGCAGATCGTGCTGAACCAGCGCCAGTTCGAGCTGGGCCAGTTGCCTGCGGTGGACACGGGCCTGAGCGTGAGCCGCGTCGGCGGCAAGACCCAGGCCCCGCTGATGCGGGGCGCGGTGGCGCAACTGCGCCTGGCCTACGCCCAGTTCCTTGAACTGGAAGTGTTCACCCGCTTTGGGACCGAGCTGGACGCGCGCGTCCAGGCGCAGATCGCCCGGGGCCGCCTGATCCGCGCGGCCCTGGGCCAGCCACGGCTGGCGCCGCAGGACGCGGCGCTGCAGGTGGCCCTGCTGATCGCGCTGCAGACCGGGCTGCTCGATACCGGCGGCCCGCAGGCACTGCCGGCCAGGCTCGCGCAACTTGGCGCCGCCATTGCCGCTGACCCCGTGCTGGCGGCAGCGCTGCGCACCCGCGGCAAGCCCCCACCCGGCCTGCAGGAGCGGCTCAATGCCCAGTTGGCCCAGGTGCTGGGCGAGCCGGCAACGGCAGTGGTGTGAACCGTGGACCGCACTGCCGCCGACGTACAAGCACGGCTTGCCACCACGCAAGGTTTTGGCGAACTGGTCAATGCGCTGCGCGGCATGGCGGCGGCCCGCTCCGAACGCGCCCGTACCCGCATTGCCGGTGCGGACGCCTACAGCCGCACCGTGGCCGCGGCCATCGGCCAGGCCCTGGCGCTGCTGCCCGAAAGCGATGCGCCAGCGCCCTCCAGCACCGACCACCGCCCTGGTCACAGCACCGGCGAAGCGGTGTGGCTGGTGTTTGGCGCGGAGCAGGGCTTCAACGGCGGCTACACCGAGCGTGTGCTGGACGCCTTGCCCACCGGGACGCCAGCCGTGCGCACCGTGCTGCTGGGAGAACAGGCCCAACTCATCGCGCACGTGCGCGGGCTCAAGATCGAAGCCCACGCCCCCCTGGTCGCGCACGCGGACGCCGTGATCCCCACCAGCGAGCGGCTGCGCAGCTTGTTGCTTGCCACGCTGGCAAAGCGGCCTGCGGCCAGCGTCGAATTGCTGTTTGGCGAGATGGGGGCCGGCAACCACTTCGAACTGCGGCGCCAGCGCCTGCTGCCACTGGACCTCGCCACCCTGCGCGCCGCGCCCGAGCAGGCTCCGCGCGTGCACCAGAAGCCCGCCGAACTGCTGGACCTCCTGGCAGGCGAATACGTCTCGGCGCGGCTCGCCAGGGCCACCCTGCACAGCCATGCCTGCGAAAACCTGGCGCGGCTCTCGGCCATGGCGGCGGCGCACGAGAACATCACGAAGATGGGCAGCACGCTGCAGGACGAGCTGCGCCGCCTGCGCCAGGAGGCCATCACCGCCGAAGTGGTGGAACTGGCCGCCGGCCTGCGCTCCCTGCGCCGGCAAAGCGAGGCAGCCGCCAAACCCTGAGCACCGCTGTCCGACAGCCCCTAAGCTGCGGCGCCACGACGGCGCTGCCGGACTTTAGGCCGCGACCTGCCGCCCCAAAAAAATTTAAGCCGGCTTGTAAAACGCCTCGACCTTGCCCTTGAGCGTGATCAGCAGCGGCCGCCCCTTGCGGTCCAGCGTCCGGCCAGCCGGCACCTTCACCCAGCCTTCGCTCACGCAGTATTCATCGACGTCAAAGCGCTCCTTGCCGTTGAGGCGGATGCCAATATCGTGCTGGAACACCTCGGCGACGTGGTGGGCGCTGCGCGGATCGACGCTGAGGCGGTCGGGCAGCGCGGGGGGAATATGGGGCTGGGTCATGGTGGCAATGCAGAACGTAAAAAAATATCAGTCAAAAATGGCTATAGCGCTTATCTGGTATGCCCTGACAGCTATAACTTGAATAGCATTCAAGTGAGCAGCGCCACCGCCCCCGAAAAGCTCAGGAACGCCAGCGCCGTGGACACCAGAATGATGCGGGCAATGCGCCCGTTGTGCGCGCCAAAGCGCTCGGCCAGCAGCGAGACGTTGCTGGCGCTGGGCAGCGCCGCCAGCAGCACCAGCACGGTGAAGGCAAAAGGGTCCAGCGGCACACCCAGCGCCATCGCGCCGCGCCCGACCAGCCACACCAGCAGTGGGTGCAGGAAAAGCTTGGCCAGCGCCAGCGGCACGTAGTCGCGCACCAGCACGCGCTCGTGCTGGTTCATCTGCGAGCGCGCCAGCACCGCGCCAATGGTGAACAGCGCCACCGGCGAGGCGGCGTCGGCCAGCATGGCGATGGTCTTGTCCACCGGGCCGGGCAGCTTCCACGCCGCCGCCGAGGCGATGGCGCCCAGCGCGATCGACCAGGGCATCGGGTTGGTCAGCATGCCCCGCAGGGCGCGGCGCAAGGCCACCGCCATGCCATGCGTGCCGGCGCCGTCGAGCTGCGACAGCGCAATGCACAGCGAGGTGGTCAGCACCATGTCGATCATGATGGTGACGATGGCAGGCCCCGCCGCAGTGGCCCCCAGCAGGGCCACCAGCAGCGGCACGCCCATGAAGCCGGTGTTGGGAAACGCCGCCACCAGCGCGCCAAACGCCGCATCGTTCCAGTTGGTGCGCGGGCCGCGCGTGGCCAGCACCGCACCGCCCACCATCAGCACGGCGCACAGCGTGTACACGCCGGCCACGGCCGGGTCCAGCAGTTGGGCAATCGGCGTCTGGGCGCCAAAGCGGTACAGCAGACAGGGCAACGCAAAAAACAACACAAAGGCGTTGAGCCCGGGAATCGCCGGCTGCGGCAACACGCCGCCGCGCGCCGCCAGGTAGCCGCAGAGCACCAGGGCGAAGAAGGGAAAAGTGATGAGGAGGACGTCTAGCACGGGCGGTATTGTCGGGGCTTGGCCGGTGCTGCGCTTGAGCTCGCTATCATCCACGGCTCCCTTCCCCATGGCCGCGCCTGCGAGCGCCGCGCCACTTGCCCGTTGCCTACCCCCATGTCTCCCGGTCTCAACCTCGCCCAACTGCGCGCCGTGCATTTCACCGAGGGCCCCTGCCTGGTGCTGGCCGGCGCTGGCTCGGGCAAGACGCGCGTCATCACGCACAAGATTGCGCACCTGATCGAGCGCGGCATGGCCCCCAAGGCGATTGCGGCGATCACCTTCACCAACAAGGCAGCGGCCGAGATGCGCGAGCGCGCCAAGGGCCTCATCGGCCGCCAGGCCAAGGACGTGCTGATCTGCACCTTCCACTCGCTGGGCGTGCGCCTGGTGCGCGAGGACGGCAAGCTCCTGGGCCTCAAACCCCAGTTCAGCATCCTCGACAGCGACGACGTGACCAGCATCCTGAAGGACGCCGCCGGCGGCACGACCGACGCCGCCACGGCGCGCCAGTGGCAATGGACCATCAGCCTGTGGAAAAACATCGGGCTGACTGGCGCGCAGGCGCTGGCCCAGGCCAAGGACGACCACGAGCGCAGCATTGCCGTGCTGATGCAGCGCTACGAAGAGCGTTTGACGGCCTACCAGAGCGTGGACTTCGACGACCTGATCGGCCTGCCGCTCAAGCTTTTGCGGGACTTCCCCGAGGTGCGCGAGAAATGGCAGCGCCAGCTCGGCCATGTGCTGGTGGACGAGTACCAGGACACCAACGCCACGCAGTACGAGCTGCTCAAGCTCCTGGTGGGCGAGCGCGGCCACTTCACCGCCGTGGGCGACGACGACCAGAGCATCTACGGCTGGCGCGGCGCGACGCTGGACAACCTCAAACGCCTGCCGCTCGACTACCCGACCCTGCAGGTGGTGAAGCTGGAGCAGAACTACCGATCCACCTCGGCCATCCTGCGCGCGGCCAACAACGTGATCGGACCCAACCCCAAGCTGTTCCCCAAGACGCTGTTTTCCGAGCTGGGCGAGGGCGAGCCGGTGCGCGTGGTCGACGCCGACAGCGAGGAGCACGAGGCCGAGCGCGCCGTGGCCCGCATCCAGAGCCTGCGCGCCGCCGCCAACCCGCCGCCGGAGTGGAAGAGCTTCGCCATCCTGTACCGCGCCAACCACCAGGCCAAACCGTTCGAGAAGGCGCTGCGGCGCGCGAACATTCCGTACAAGGTCTCGGGCGGCACCAGCTTTTTCGACCGGGCGGAAATCCGCGACCTCTGCGCCTGGTTTCGGCTGTGGATCAACCAGGACGACGACCCGGCCTTCCTGCGCGCGATCACCAGCCCGAAGCGCGGCATTGGCCACACCACGCTGGGCGCTTTGGGCGGCTTTGCCACGCAGCACAAGCTGAGCCTGTTCGCCGCCCTGTTCTCGCCCATGCTGCCCGCTGCCCTGCCGCGCCGGGCGCTCGATGGCCTGCACGAATTTGGCCGCTACGTGAACGACCTGGAATACCGGGCGCGGCAGACGCTGGGGGCCGAGCATGCCCGCGCCTTCCTGGCCGAGTGGCTGAAAGAAATCGACTACGAAAAGCACCTCTACGACGGCGAAGACAGCGAAAAAGTCGCCGCCGCCCGCTGGACCAATGTGCTGGAGTTCTGCGACTGGATGGCCCAGCGCGCCGGCGGCCAGGTGGATGGCACGGCGGGCGGGGTCGTCACCAGTGAAGCCAAAAGCCTGCTGGAGGTGGCGCAGACCATCGCCCTGCTCTCGACCCTTTCTGACCGCGAGAAGGACCAGGATGTGGTCACGCTCTCGACCCTGCACGCCTCGAAAGGGCTGGAGTGGCCGCATGTGGTGCTGGCCGGGGTCACCGAAGGCATGCTGCCCTTCAAGCTCGACGACGATGGCGGGCGGCAGCTCAAGGTGAGCGACGAAACCCTCTCGCGCCTGCAGGAAGAGCGCCGGTTGATGTACGTGGGCATCACCCGCGCCCAGCGCACGCTGGCCGTGAGCTGGACCAAGAAGCGCAAGAAAGGCCGCGAAATGGTGGCCGCGCAACCCAGCCGCTTCATTGCCGAAATGGCGCTCTCTGCCACGACGGCACGCGAAGACCCGCGCGAGAAGCTCAAGGCGCTGCGGGCGGAGTTCGCACGCAAGGTGGCGGCAGCGCCTGGGGCGACTGCCTGAGAATCTGTTGCATTTGCACTACAGACAATACTACCAAAACAATAGCTGCTTGCGCTTACTGCATAAGCGCTAGAGGCCAAAAATGCTTAAACTTTTTGCCTTGCGTGCGCGCCCATGCGCCATGCCAAGGCGGTGCTTGCGGCGCGCTCCCACAGGCCGCCCGCCGCGCGCGGCCAACAATCCAGACATTCCCCATCGCAATTCGCCTGGTATTTTTCTCACCCTTCTCTTCATGACCCTGTCTGCATTCACCCCCCACGGCGCTGCCCGCGCCTGCCCCTTGCTGGTGCTGGCCCTGACGGCCAGCGCCGCCGCGCTGGCCCAGGGCGGCGGCACTGCCATGTCTGGTGCCAGCGCGCCCGACGCCGCCTGGCGCAGCTGCGCGGCCATGACGGCCGACTCCAACGCCCGCCTGGCGTGCTTTGACGGCTGGGCGCAGCAGCAGTCACTGGGCACACCCGTGGCCGCGGGAGGCGCGCCCGCCGCCAGCGCCATCGAAAACGCCGCTGCCCCCAAAGCCCAGGTGGACACCACCCTGCCCGCCACGCGCGTGATCGAAGTCGCCCGCACCGAGGGCTGCCGCGACCCGCAGTACAGCGAGCTCTCGCGCTTCTGGGAGCTCGAATCGGGCACCGACTGCGGCACCTTCAGCTTTCGCGGCTACCGACCCATTTCCGTCTCCGTGGTGGCTGCCAGCAACGTGGACCGCGAGCCCACTTCACCGGCACCCGACCATTCGGCGCTGCAATCGGTCCCCTACCGCCGCACCGAGGGGCGCTTGCAACTCTCCGTGCGCACCAAGGTGGCCCAGGGCCTGCTGACCCAGGGCAACCCCACGCTGAGGGATTCGCTGTGGTTTGGCTACACCCAACAGTCGTACTGGCAGGTGTTCACGCCGCAGATCTCGCGCCCGTTCCGCACCACCGACCACGAGCCCGAGGTCATGTACGTCTACCCGACCGACGCACAGCTCCCCTTTGGCTGGCGCTGGCGCTACAGCGGCATCGGGCTGGTGCACCAGTCCAATGGCCAGAGCGAGCCGCTGTCTCGCAGCTGGAACCGCGCCTATCTGATGACCGGCATCGAGCTCGATAGCCGCTGGCGCCTGCAGGCCAAGGTGTGGAAACGCATTGCCGAAGACGCCAGCAGCGACGACAACCCGGACATCAGCGACTATATCGGCCGCGGCGAGCTGTCGGCGTTCTGGAACGCCACCCCGGACAGCACCCTGGGCCTGACCGTGCGCAGCTCACTGGGCAGCACGGCGCGTGGCTCGACACGGCTGGAGTGGCTGCAGGCCTTGGGCACGGGGCTAGGCGGCGGCAAAAGCAACCTGCGCCTGCACACGCAGCTGTTCTCGGGCTACGGCGACAGCATGATCGACTACAACCACAAGCGCACGGTCTTCAGCGTCGGCCTGAGCCTGGTGGATTTCTAACAGGAACACCCCCCTGAGGCGCTGTGCGCCTTCCCCCCGCTCTCGCTACGCTGCGCTGCGCGGGCAGGGGGACGACGCCCTCGCTGCGGGGCGGCTCTTGCTCGGCGTCCCACGCCTGGGGCCGCGCCAGTGGTGTGCGCTGCTGACGAACGCGCAAGGCGGCCAGCAGCGTCCGATCACAACTCGTTACGACATCGCCCTCAAGTTCTGCGCCATCGCGCCGAAGCGCCGCCACAATGGCACGCGCGCCGACACCGGCATGGCTGCGCGCGGCAGGCGCCTGAACAGGGCGACTTTCTCGCCGTTTAATCGGCCATTGCCGGCGCCTTGCGCCCTCGACAATGTGGACAAGAGGAGCCTCCGATGGACATGCAATACCAGCTCAAGGCCGGCAGCTACTACCTGTACGACATGCGCGACGTGCCCAGCGCCGTGACCGGCGAGCGGCGCTTCAAGCTCAAGACCGACACCGTGGCGATTGCCTTTGACGCCCACACCGGTGAAGTGCACCAGCACGGCAGCCCGGTGCGCATCCAGTCCTGGGCCAACCACACGCGCCGGCGCCTGCGCGCGGCAGGCAATCAGGCGGTGGCCAACGACCTGATCGTGGTGTCCGGCCCCCTGCCCGTGGACGAACTCAACAAATGCCTGTGGATTGCCGGCTACTGCCGGCGCATGTTCAAGCGCCTCGCCACACTGCCGCACGGCAAGCTGCAGCGCCCGCCTGAGACAACGCGCCGCGCCGCCTGAGCTTGCGGTTTATTCGGCCCCGTCCTCATCCTCTGGGACTTCCGGCGCTTCGGCATGCTTGACGATGGTGACCGGCACCGGGCTGGAATGCGCCAGTGCCTGCGACACCGAACCCAGTAGCGCGCCGCTGATAGCGCCCTGGCCGCGGGCGCCGATGATGGCCATGTCGCTCTGCGTGTTCTCAATCAAATCCACCAGTGTGTGCGCCGGGTCGCCCATGCCGATTTCCGTCTCGTAGGTCAGGCCCGCCGCATCGAGCAGCGCGCGGGCACCGGCCATCAGGTGGGCGCCGGCCTCCAGGCTGGCGGCGGCAATGCGGTCGGGGTCGCGCGAGACGACCAGCTCGTACAGCGTGGCCGGCTCCTGCACGTTGGCCAGCACGAAGTCGGCACGCAAACCAGCGTGCACCAGGCCAATCGCGTGGCGCACGGCATCGAGCGCGAGTTCGGAACCATCGACGGCAATCAGGATTCTGGGCATACGGGACTTTCTTCTAAGAGCATGGCGGCCAGTGTAGCGGTCGGGCGCTCCAACCCTAGAAACGGCAGTTGACCGCTTGCTATTGTCTGGACAAGAGCATGGTGGCTGGCATTGTTGGCTTCGTTGGCACTCACCCAGGGGGTGAACAGCGCTATGCACCCACCAGCACCACGCTGGCCGCACCATGCGGCGTTGCTCGTCCTTGCGCACAGGAGTGCGCGGCGTCCTCACGCCTTGCCTGGCCCGCCCATCGCAGCACTGGTAGGCGCATTCAACTGCCGCTTCTAGCGGTGACAATCGCACGCATGCTGAAGTTTGAGCTCCTCACCACCGACCCCACCAGCCACGCCCGCCGCGCGGCCATGACCCTTAACCACGGGGTGGTACAAACACCCGTCTTCATGCCCGTGGGGACGTATGGCACCGTCAAGGGCGTGATGCCGCAAAGCCTGCTCGATATGGGCGCGCAGATCATCCTGGGCAATACCTTTCACCTGTGGATGCGCCCCGGGCAGGACGTGATGCAAAGCTTTGGCGGCCTGCACGCGTTCGAGCAATGGCACAAACCCATCCTGACCGACTCGGGCGGTTTTCAGGTCTGGAGCCTGGGCGCGATGCGCAAGATCACCGAAGAAGGCGTGCACTTTGCGTCTCCCGTCAATGGCGACAAGCTCTTCATGTCGCCCGAGGTGAGCATGCAGATCCAGACCACGCTAAACAGCGACATCGTGATGCAGCTCGATGAGTGCACCCCGTACGAGACCAAGGGGCAGCTCACCACCGAGCGCGAAGCGCGCCAGTCGATGGAAATGAGCCTGCGCTGGGCTCGCCGCAGCCAGGAGGAATTTGCCCGGCTGCAAAACCCCAATGCGCTGTTTGGCATCGTGCAGGGCGGCATGTTCACCAACCTGCGCGAAGAATCTCTGGCACGCCTGGTCGAGATGGATTTCCCCGGCTATGCCATTGGCGGCGTGAGCGTGGGCGAGCCCAAGGAGCAGATGCTGGGCATCATGGCGCACACCCCGCACCAACTGCCCCAGCACAAGCCGCGCTATCTGATGGGCGTGGGCACGCCCGAAGACCTGGTCCAGGGCGTGGCCGATGGCGTGGACATGTTCGACTGCGTCATGCCGACCCGCAACGCCCGCAACGGCACGCTGTTCACGCGCTTTGGCGACCTGAAGATCAGGAACGCCCGGCACAAGACCGACCACCAGCCGCTCGATACCACCTGCACCTGCCACGCCTGCGCGGGCCAGTCGGGCGTGGCGTGGGACCAAGGCGGGCGCGGCGGTTTCAGTCGCGCCTACCTGCACCACCTGGACCGCTGCGGCGAGATGCTCGGCCCCATGCTGACCACCATCCACAACCTGCACTACTACCTGAACCTGATGCACGAAGTGCGCAATGCGCTAGACGCGGGGCAGTTCGCACAGTTTCGGGCGCGGTTCAAGGCGGATCGGGCGCGCGGGGTGTAAGTAAGCGCCTGTTCAAAGGAAAGCGGCCATGGCGGCACCCCTGCTTGCATGACGCCCACACCCGCCCCGCTGCGATGGCTGCTTACCAGCCTGCGCACTCTGGCCGTCTGGCTACTGGCCCTGCTGGTCCTGTTCGAGGAATGGGGCTGGGAGCCCTTGCAGCGCCTGCTCGCGCGCATCGGCCGGTGGCCCGGTCTGCGCTGGGTGGAAGGCCGGGTGCGCGCGCTGCCGCCCTGGGCGGCGCTGGCGGCGTTTGGCGTACCCACGCTCTTGCTGCTGCCCATCAAACTGCTGGCGCTGTGGGCGATCGGAAACGGCCAGGTGCTGCTGGGCGCGGCCGTGGTGGTTGCGGCAAAAATCATCGGCACGGCCGTGGTGGCGCGCCTGTTCACCTTGACGCAACCGGCGCTGATGCGCCTGGCCTGGTTTGCCACCCTATACCTTCGCTGGATCGCTCTGAAAACTGCACTGCTGGCGCGCGCCCGCACCTCCTGGCCCTGGCGAGCAGCGCGGGTGCTGCGGCAGCGCATGCGACGCTGGTGGCGGCGCACGCACCCAGAGTGAACTGCCTGAGGCTTCAGCTTGGAGTCGGCGGCGCTGGTGGCACGGGGACCGCTGCTGCCGGCGCAGTCGCAACGGCCGCAGCACGCCCGGCACCCACCCCGCAGGCATGGCAGAACTTCGCAAACGCACTCTTGCGCGTGTTGCAGGCGCCGCAGCGGTCAAACAAACCGATACCGCAGTGCGGGCAGAAGTCGATCTTTTCGTTCTTCAAATCCACCGGACGCTCGCAGCCGGGACAGACGCTTTTGGCCAGGCGCGCCAGAGCCACGTCGTAGCTCAATTCCTTGCGTCGCTCCTGGTCCGGCAGGGCTTCGGCGAGTTTTTGCCGCTCCAGGTAGCGGTTAAGGGCCAGGATGGCGTAGCGCCCCACCAGCGCGGTTACCGCAATGCCCACCACGTAACGCACGTAGCCGCCGTAGCTCGGCAGGTAGGGCACGAGCTCGACAAAGAAGGCGAACAGCGCGAAAAAGATGAAGCCCCAGACGAAGGGCCAGTAGGTGCCCTTGCGCTTTTTCACAAACAGCCAGCCGGCCACGACGAGCAGCGGCAGGGTCAGCGCCAGCCGGTAGAGGAACACGCGCATTTCCACGCGCCGCATTTCCTCATTGAGCTTGGCGCGGGCCGCGGTCTCCATGCTGTCGAGCTGCTTTTGCGTTTGCGCTGCCGCCTGCCGTGCGTCCAGCGCCGCTTGCTGCTGCGCCTCGACGGCGCGCTGCTGGGCCTGTTCGGCGCGCTGCTGTGCGTCGAGCGCACGGGTGCGGGCGATGACTTCGGGGTCTTGCTCGGATCGCTGGGTCACGCTGCGCGTGGCCAGCCAATTGTTGAAGCTCTCGCGCTGGGCGCGTGTTTCGCTGCGCGCCTTGCTGCGCTGGAGCTGCGCCTGGGCCAGGGCGCTGTCGGCGGCCTCGGCCGCACTGCGCTCGCCGCGCACCTGCTCGCGCAGCCGCTGGGCCGCGGGCTGGTTCAGAAAGTTGTCGAGCGCCAGCGGCGTCTCCACCTTGGGCAGGTCGCCCACGATGGTGCCGCCCAGGCCGATCAGGAAGCTGGCAAACACCAGCGCCACCAACCACAGGCCACGGCGAAACCATTTTTCGGACAGGCGCAGGGATTTGCTCATTTCGTTTTCCTGATGGGATTACTATATTTTCGATAGCTGTTTGCGCAATAACTGTATGCGCTGGAGGCTATTTTCTTCTATTTTTTCTTACCTTTTCATCTGACCCGCCGCCAGCGGCGGCGGCCCCTACGCCTGCGCGACAGGCGGGCGGCGCGCCGTCTTTCACAATGCCGCTATCGCATTCAAAGGTACGTTCCATGGCCAAAGCTTTTGATCTTGTCGTTCACGGCGCCACCGGTTTTACCGGCCGGCTGGTGGTGGAGTATCTGCTCCAGCGCTACCCGGCGGGCAGCGGTCTGCGCTGGGCCATGGGCGGGCGCAGTGCAGAGAAACTCGCCTCGGTGCGCGACGCCATCGGCGCGCCAGCCGACACGCCCCTGGTGCTGACCGACAGCAGCGACCCCGCCAGCCTGCAGGCGCTGATGGAGCAGACCCGGCTGGTGCTGACCACGGTAGGGCCCTACCAGCTCTATGGCAGCGAACTCGTGGCGGCCTGCGCGGCTGCGGGCGTGGATTATGTCGACCTGTGCGGCGAGCCGGCCTGGATGCGCCAGATGATCGATGCGCACGAAGGTGCGGCAAAGGCCAGCGGCGCGCGCATCGTGTTCTCTTGCGGTTTTGATTCCATACCGTTCGACATGGGCGTGTGGATGCTGCAGAACGAGATGCACGCACGCTTTGGCCACCCCGCCAGCCGCGTGCGCGGACGCGTGCGCAAGATGAAGGGCACCTTCTCCGGCGGGACTGCCGCCAGCCTGAAAGCCACCATGGCCGCCGCCGCCGCGGACCCCGGCGTGCTGGAGCTGTTGCGCAACCCCTTCTCGCTCACCCCTGGCTTTGAAGGCCCGCGCCAACCCTCGGGCAACAAACCCATGGTGGACGAGGCGCTGGGCATGTGGGTAGCGCCGTTCGTGATGGCCGCCATCAACACGCGCAATATCCACCGCTCCAACTTGTTGACGGGGCACCGCTACGGGCCGGACTTTGTGTACGACGAGATGCTGGTGACCGGCACGGGCGAGAAGGGCGAAGCGATGGCCAACGCCGTGGCCGCCGACAAGTCGCTTGGCTCCGACAGCGGCCCCAGGCCGGGCGAAGGCCCTTCGCGCGAGGAGCGCGAGGCGGGGTTCTACGACGTGCTCTTCCTGGGGATAGACGCCGAGGGCCACCAACTGCGCGTGGCGGTCCAGGGCGACCGCGACCCGGGCTACGGCTCAACCTCCAAGATGATTGCCGAGGCGGCCGTGTGCCTGCTGCAGGACGCCACCAGCACACCGGGCGGTATCTGGACCACGGCCCCTGCACTGGGACAGGCGCTGATCGACCGGCTGCAGGCCCACGCCGGGCTGACATTCGCCGTCGAGCCAGCCTGAACCGCCTTAGCGGAGCAGCCCCCACCACTGCCAGAGCGCAAAGCCTGCCAGCAGGGCCGCCGAGCTCCATTGGATGCGCTGACGCCAAGTCTCGTCCAGGCGCGCGCGCCAACGCGCCACCATGGCAGTCAGCAGCAGCCACCACAGCGCCGAACCCAGCCACACCCCCGCCACCATGGGCAGCACCGCCACGGTCCGGGCCGCACCGGCCATGGCGCCGAAGATGGCGATGAACGACAGGATGGTGACCGGGTTCGACAGGGTGAGCGCCAGCGTGCCGACAAAACACCCCAGCAGATCGCCGGACGTGGCCACGACTGCCGCCTGCCGGGCCATGGGCTGGCGTGCCACGCGCCAGGCCATCGCCAACAGCACCAGCCCACCCACCAGCGCCAGCCAGGTTCGCGCGCCCACCAGCGCATCGATCAGAAAGCGCGTGCCCAGTGCCCCGAGTGCGCCATACAGCGCATCCGCCGTGGCCGCTCCGAGCCCCGTGGCCAGGCCTGCACGCATACCGCGCTCCAGCGTGCGCTGGATGGTCAGCAGGCCGATGGGCCCCACTGGCGCAGCGATCGAGAACCCCACCCACAGAGCCTCAGAAAACAACAAAAATACCTTGGAAACCATCTCGCCATGGTAGGCAGAGACGGCGCATGACAACAGCCAGAAAATTCGGCCGAACAGCTTGAATGCCGTTCTTTTCAAGGCAAGAATTGGCAATGACAAAACATTCACCGATCCAGCTCGACAACAAGGCCTGGCTGCTACTGCAGGCCCTGCAGGCCGATGGCCGGGCACCGCTCAAGGCGCTGGCCGATGCCACGGGCCTATCCATGCCCGCCACAGCCGAGCGCCTCAAACGCCTGCAGGAGTCCGGTGTGATCCGCGGCTACCAGGCACAGGTGGAACCGGCCGCCGTGGGCTACGGGGTGCGCGCCATCGTGGGCATCCATGTGCCGCAACCGGGCAAGCGCGCCCTGCTGGACAGACTCGCCGAACTGCCCGAGGTGCTGGAATGCCACCATGTGGCGGGGGAGGATTCCTATGTGATGCAGGTCGTCGCCACCTCACTGCAAGACCTGGAGCGCTTCCTCGCCGGCATCAACGGCTATGGCGAAACACGCACCTCCATCGTGTTCTCCACGCCCATCGAGCGGCGCGGGCTGGCGCGGCCTGCACGCTGAGAACGTGTTTACGATCTCGCAGGAGCCGCGTTGGAGCGCAATCGGGATGAGTGGATGCTTCGGATGCGCCGCATGGGCTCATGCCCATGCAAGCAGCCGGGGCGTCCAATCGCCCGATTTCGCTCCAACCCTTTGGGCAGTGGTCTTTGCGGGCGGTCTGCGGCGTTGCGGCGCTTGCCAATAGCGGGGCTATTAGCCGCCCACCGCGCCTTGCATCCCCTCCCGCAAAGACCGCTGCGCGGCCCCTGGGAGATCGTAAACACGTTCTGAGGGCCTGCTCTCGTCTCTCCTGCAGGCGCGCGTTCGCGCGCAACCGGTCACCCACCTACACACAACTTCACGCTTGCCCTACAGACATTTGACAAGCAGGCCGCATCATGGCGATATTGGCTTTCCGTGAGCCGTATCCCAGGAGAACCTTCATGCACCGCCCTCTCACCACCGCCGCCGCTGTGGCTGCCCTTGCCCTCGCCAGCCTGGCGCCGGCGCAGGCTGCCACCCAGGCCACTGTGATCATCCAGTCCGGTCCAACCCTCGAATACCGCAACCTGCCACCACCACCGCCCCCACGTGTCATCGAGCGCCCTGGCATGCGGCGTGGCCAAGTCTGGGTGGAAGGCCACTGGGAATGGCGCGGCGCACGCTACCACTGGATCAATGGCTACTGGCTGAAGATGCGCCCCGGCTACACCTACATGCAACCTCACTGGGTGCAGAGCGGCGGCGATTGGCGCTTTGAGCGCGGCGGCTGGCAAGGCCACGGTCCCGGTATGCGCGACCATGACGACATGCGCAACCGCTACAACCGCCACGACATGGACGGCGACGGCCTGCGCAACAACCGGGACGGCGACCGCGATGGCGACGGCGTGCGCAACCGCAACGACCGGCATCCAAACGACCCGCGCCGCAATTAAGCGCCCCCGGCATTGCGGCCTTGCTGCACGCAAAGCGCCCCAGCCCTCGCGGTTGGGGCGCTTTTTCGTTACCGCTTGGCGAGAAACACCGTCAGCACGCCGGTGTAGCCGTAGATGTTGGCGTGCGCGATTTCACCGCCGGCAAAAAACCCGACCAGCGGCACATCGCCCAGGGCATGCTGCACGATGCGCAGCTCCGCACTGTCACCGCCAAAATGCCGGCCACCACGGCCTGAGCAGCTCACGTAAAGGGCGCCGGCAATGGCGTGGGTGGGCGCCGCACCTTCGGGCGCCAGTTCCTCGCGGATTTCGGCGCAGATGCGCGTCAGATCGGCGCGCGCCGCCTGCACGTTGCGCTGGCAGAACGCCAGGCGCATGCCGCTTTCCACATGCTCTGCGAGGGCTACGCCGTGGCGCGTGCCATCGAGACCGATGATGTGCCGCACACGGGTTTCGGCACCGAAATGGCCGGTGCTGCGCAACGCCGGTGCGGACCCCGAACGCTCGTCGTCCATGAGACCGGCCAGCGTCACGCGCACGCGCTCGATGGCCTGCTGCGGATCCCCCGAAAGCGAGACCTCCAGCGTATCGAGCAGGCGCTCGAGCGCCGGCTCGTTGTCCAGCGCCAGCACCACGTTGTCGGCGGCTTCGGTGATGCGGTGCACCGGCCCGACGGGCTGGCAGCCCTGCGTGACGCGCGAGATCAGGGCCACGCCGGCCCCAAAGGCCACGCCCGAGAGGCCGCCGGTAAATACGCCACTGGCGGCGCCCTGCCCGGCAAGGTTGCCGTTGCCACCCACGGCAAATTGCACGCTGGCGCCACGGCTGGCCGCCAGGCCACCAAACAAATAGCCGCTCGCCGTGCGGTCAGCCAATTCGGCCACCAGCGCCGCAACCTCAGGCGCGGCGCCATCGGCATGTACCAGCGCCGTCTGCGCCGAAAACCCGCCCACCCCGCTGCAGGGCAGCGGCGCGACGCCGGAGAACACGCGGTACTGGTCGGGCGGCAATTCCAGCAGCATCAGCGCCAGCGCTGGCTGGTCGAAGTACTCGGCGCTGCCGCCGCAGACCCCGACGCCCACGGTGCCGCTCCAGTCGGTGATTTCGGGCAGCTCGGCGGCCAGCAGGTCGAGCACTTCCTGCGCTTCATCGGCGTAGTGGTCGGTGATGTAGAGCAGGCCCAGCGTGGGTGCCGACGCGTGGCCAGGCGCGCCCATCTGCGCGCGCACCTGGGCCAGCGCCATCAGCGCTGCCATGCGGGCTTGCGGATGGGTGGCGTGGCCGGTTGGAAACAGTTTCATCGAGATCCCCGCCAAAGAAGGTGCCCAGCGCTGCGCGCTGGCGGCTTCAGCGCGTGCTACGGGCCGAGGTTTTGCGCGCCGCCGCCTTGCGCGGTGCAGGTTTTTTTGCCGTCGCCTTGGCCACCTTTTTCGCGGCCACGGGCTGTTTGGCCGCGCTGCGGGGGCTGGCCGCCTTGGTGCGGCCGGTGGCGGCCTGCATGCTCTTGACGCCCTGGGCCGCCATTTGCGCGGTCATGCCGGTGGCGGTCTTCAGAGCGTCCTTGGCCAGACCGGTGGCCACGTTTCGCGCGGCGTCCACGGCCGTCTGGCGCGCAGCGTCCTTCATGGCCGAACTGGCGATCTGCTGGAACTGCTGCGTCAGCGCGCCCCACCACTGCATCGGGTCGATGACGCTGGCGGCTTCGGCCTTGCCTTTGGATTTGGATTTGCCTGCAGGGGCCTTCTTGTCCGTGCCGCCGTGCACGGAGCCTGCGGCCTCGGGCGCTGCTTCGTCCGCCGAGGGGCGAACCGCGTCGGCCGCGCGGGATGCCACGCCGCTGACCATCTGCGCGGCTTGGGCCAAGCCCTCACCCGCCTTGTGCACCCCGCCCATCACGGTATCGGCGGTCTTGAGCTTGAAGGCATTGGCCACGTCGCCCATGCTGAAGTTCATGCCCTTGAGCGTGGCCAGGGTCATCTTCTGCACCTCCAGCGCCTGGATGGTGGCGGCCAGAGCCCGCGAGTTCTGCTCCAGCCAGAACTGCACGGCTTTGAGCTCCTCGACGCGCTTGTCCAACTCTTCGACGCTGAGGGTCGGCGCCACCCAGTTGGAGAGCTGGGGCAACTGCGGGATGTTGCCTGCAGCGCCCTTGGCCAGGCCTTGCAGGAAATCGAAGCCCGGCACGAATTTGCCAAAACCAAAGGGGGTTGAATCGCTCATGGTTGCTTCCGCTGTGGAGGGTTAAGAGGTGTGCGGACAGCTTACTCCAATGCGCCCCGGCTGGGGCGCCCACCGCGGTAATGCGGCGCTCAGTTCTTCTGCGTGGGCATGGGCATCGCCATGGGCGCGGCGTGGCCGCCGTGCGCGCCAGGGGGCATGGTGGCCACCGGGACCTGCAGTTCCATGCGGTGCTCCTCGCCCTTGGCGTCCTTGAACACCAGGGTCAGCGGCAATTGCGTGTCCTTGGCCAGCGGCGCCTTCAGGTCCATCAGCATGATGTGGTAGCCACCGGGCTTGAGCTCGACCGCCTTGCCGGCCGGCAGATCGAGCTCCGGCAAAGCACGCATTTTCATGACGCCACCATCCATTTTCATCTCATGCACTTCGGCGTGGCCAGCAGCAGGCGTCTCGGCACGCAGCAGGCGCAAAGGCTCGCTAGCGGTAATGCGCATGAATGCACCCGAGCTCGTTTGGCCCTGCACGCTGGCACGTGCCCAGGCGCCATCGACGGCGGCCGGAGCCGCGCCCTGGGCATAGGCATGGCCGGCCAGCAGAGTGGCGGCAAACAGCAGGGAGGTGGTGAAACGTTGCATAGTCATCGTGGGCTCCTGTGAAAAACTTAGTGCGAATGGCCGCCGGCTGCGGGCAGCAGCTCCAGCGCAGCCGCGGGGGATTTGAGGTCGTGCAGCTTCTGGCCTGCCGTGGGCACCTCGGTCCAGTCCATGCGGCCCTGTTCGCAGATTTGCTCCACCGGCCAGTAGATTGTTCCGGCCTGGCTGGGCAGGTGCGCCTGGAGCACGAACTCGTCGTAGAAATCGCCGGGCAGTGCGTCCGCTGGCGTCTTGGCGCTCCAGCGGATGCGGCGCACTTCCTCGGTGATGGTCTTGCCGTGGTCGCTGCGCGGCTGGGCCAGCTTCTCGCGCTCGATGGCAATCGTCCAGCCCGGCTTGGGCATGGGCTTGGCGCCTTCCACGCCGGCGGGGATGGTGACGGCGATCTCGCGCGTGGGCGATGCGCCGCAGCCGTGGCCGACGCGGAACGTGGCCTTGTAGCTGCTGCCTGCATTGGCCACCTGGTATTCCAGCGTGACATGCGCATTTGCAAGGTTAAAAACGCCGCTAGCGCTTACCAGTAAAGCGCTGATAGCTATGAATTTGAGAGTTTTTGAAGGCATGGTGGTTCTTTCAGAGGTCGATCTTGAGTTCCGCGACATAGCTGCGCTGCGGATAGGGGTGGAAATTCCAGAACTGGTAGTTGTTGGCGTTGTCGATGCCGAAGGACGCCACCATGTGCTTGTCGATCCGGTAGCGGGCACGCAGGTCCACGGTGAAGAACTTGCTCACGCCCATGTAGGCAAAACCGTTCACGTCGCTGTTGTCGAGGGTGCGGAACTGCGGGCCGCTGTAGCGCGCGCCCACCGAGGTGCTCCAGCGCTCGTTCCAGCGGTAGCTCGCCAGCGCGCTGGCGCGCCATTTGGCGACATTGGGCTGGCGCTTGCCGATGGTGTCGCCCGGCACCGTGACGAAGCCGGCGTTGTCCTTGATGACCGAATCGGCGTAGGTGACGCTGGCGTTCAGGTCCAGGCCGCGGCGCAGCACGTCGCTGCCGCTCCAGGCCAGCTCCAATCCCTTTGTCTGGATACGGCCAACGTTCTGCACGCGGCTGACGTTGCGGTTGGCCACGGTATCCAGCGTGGTCTGGGTGTAGAGCGCGTCGTGCGTGTCCTCGGTGAAGAAGGTCAGGCGCAGCAGGCTGCTCCCCAGGTCTTTTTCCGCGCTCAGCTCGGTGGTCCAGGATTTTTCCGGCCGCAGGTTCGGGTCGTTGATGTACTGCGCATTCGCGGTGGCGGTGGCGCCATACAGCTCACTCACCGTCGGAAAGCGCACTGCCCGGCCGGCCGAGGCCTTGAGCACCGTGTCCGGCAGCCACTGCCAGGAGAGCGCCGCCTTGGGCGAGAAGTGCGTCTCGCTGCGCTCGGCCCAGCGCGTGTCGATGGCGGGCGCGGCGCCAGGGATGGCGGTGCTGCCGTCGTAAGCGCTCCAGCGCTCGCCGCGCAGGCCCAGCACCGTCTTCCAGCGTGGCGCGAACGACCAGGCATCCTGCGCGTACAGGCTTTGCAAGCGCGTCTTGCCGCCCACCTCGCTGACCCGCGCGCCGGGGCCGTCCTGCAGCCAGTTGCCCGGGATCGCGGAGGTGAGGTAGTCCAGTTGGTAGCTGTCCTGCTGGAAGCCGAAATCGACGATGTGGGCGCCCTGCATGCCGCCCGGGCGCCAGATGCCCTTGAGTGCCAGGTTGTTCCAGCCCGTGCCGTTGCCGTCTGCCAGCGTGCCCGCCCCCCCGGACGCGGCACCGGGAAGGGGGTTGGCGGCGCTGTTCTGGCGCTTCTGGTCTTTGCCGTAGTCGTAGAGGCTGGCCGCCACTTCCCAGTCAAACACGCCCTGCGTATGGCTCTTGACCGACAGGCCGTGCATGGTGTGCAGGAGCGATTCGTTGGTCAGCGCGAAATCGCTGCCGGTCAGCGGCGCGTAGCTGCGCCCGCCGATGTTGATGGCGCCGCTCGTGACCGGCTGGCCCGCGGCATCGCGCAGGTACGACACCGGCCGCCCCTGCGACTGGTTTTGCCACACCCCCAGCGTATAGGCAGCGCGCAAGGTGGGCGTGATGTCCCAGGCCAGCTTGGCCTTGAAGTGGTCCTGCCGCGTGGTGTACGCCGTGCCGCTGCCCAGAATCCACCAGGGGGCATTGGCGCTGTTCAAACCTGGCACCGCGCCGGTGACCGGTGTGCCGGCCGTACCGGGCGTTCCGCTGGCCAGGGTGCGCGTGGCAAAGGTCAGCGGCTGGCCCTCGCTGTCGGTGTGGCTGAAGTTGAGGAACCAGGCCCAGTCGCCGCTTTTGTTGCCCACCGAGGTGCTGGCCTGCCAGCTGCGGGTTGTGGTGTTGGTGCCGTAGAGCTCAAAAGGCTGCGAGACGTAGCCCATCTTGGCGTGGGCCTCGAAGTGCGTGGGCATGCGCGTGACGTAATCAACCACCGCGCCCACCGAGTTGCCAGGGTAGGCGGCGGAGAACGGCCCGTACATCACATCGACCCGCTCGATCTCCTCGGGCGTCACCAGGCCCCAGCGCGGCGGAAACGACAGGCCGCCGATGCCGTTGCCCAGGTAATTCGACAGCAGGATGCCGTCGGCATACACCGCCGAGCGCGCGCTGTTGCCCGTGCCCGAGGCCCGGCTGGAGAGGATGGCGTGGTTGTAGTCGCCGATGTAGCGCTTGCGCACCAGCAGGCTGGGGAAGTACTTGAGCGCATCCTCGCTGTCGGTGGCGTTGGTGCCCTGCTCGATCTGCTCGCCCGTGACACCCTCCATGGTGGTGGGAATCTGCGTCGGCAGCGAGGTGGGCTGACCACCGGTGATGGTGACGACGCCCAGTTCTTTGGTCGGGGCATCGTTGGCCTGGGCATGCGCGCTCAGGCTGAAGGGAAAGGCCACGGCAAGCGCCATGGCCACGCGATTTCTGCGCATGGGAACACTCCTGAAACCAATGAAAACGACCGCCAGCGCTTACCCCTATTGGGCAAGCAGCTACGGTTGCAATAGCACTTCAGGAGAACAGCGGAGGCCCGCGCGCCGGCAGCGGCGCGGCCGTGCGCGCCGCAATGTGCGCGGCGGGAATGGGCAGCAGGGCATGGGCCAGCGGCAGGGCCTGCGGCAGGCGGATGGGCGCAGGCGGCGGGGCGGCACTGCCAAAGTGCACGCACAGCGGACAGTCAAGCGTATGCCCGCGCTGCGTCTGCGTACCATCGTCGCCCAGCGCCAGCAGCTTGATGTCGCCGCTGGCCGAGCACACCAGCTGCGCCGATTGCGGGTGAACGAAAGGCGACGCCGTCGCCACGCCGATGGACATGGCAAACCACACCAGCATGAAGCTGGCGAGAGCGCGAAAGCGGCGCAAGGTTTGCATGGACGGGGATTGTAGGCGGCGCGCTTGCCGAACGCTCATCCGGCTTCGCACCGCAGCAGGTCTTGCAAGCCGCTGGCGCGCTGGGTGCGCAGCTGCACCGCCTGCGCCAGCAGCCCGGCGCGTGGCGCCACCAGCGTAAGGATCTGGCGCGCGCGGGTGATGCCGGTATAGACCAGTTCGCGCGAAAGCAAGGCGCCCGCGTGCGGCGGCAGCACCAGCGCGGTGTGCTCGAACTCCGAGCCCTGCGCCTTGTGCACCGTCATGGCGAACGCGGTTTCCACATGCGCCAGCCGCGCCACGCTGACCGAGCGCAAGCTCGGGCCATCGGCAAAAAACACGCGCAGGCCGGCGCCCCCCGCAGCCGGCAAGGCCAGGCCCACATCGCCATTGAACACGCCGGCCTCCGCGTCGTTGCGTGTGACGAGCACCGGGCGCCCGGCGTACCACTGGCCGGTGCCGCCAAGCAGCCGCGCCTCGCGCGCCGCACGTTCGATGGCGCGCGCCATCCCCTCGGCACCCCAGGGGCCTTCGCGCACCGCGCACAGCAGCCGGAAGCGCTCGAAGGCGGCGAGCACGCTGGCGGCCCAGGCGGCGTGCCCGGGAGCATCGTCCGCCACCGGCTGGCGGCCAAGCCGCAACAGGTAGTCGCGGTAGCTCGGCGCCGGCCCTTCGGCAAGCGCAAGTGTTACGGCAGCTTGGGGGTCAACCCCCTCCAGCGAATGCAGGGCGCCACTGGCGTCATGGCGCAGCAGCGCCGCCGCACGCGCGCCGTCCCCCGCATGGACGGCCAGCGCCAGCGCACCGATGGGGCCGGAAAAGCGGTGGCTCTCACGCAGCATGACGGTGTTCGCGGCCAGCAGCGGCACCGGCACCGCCAGGGCCCGCAGCGCAAGGGGAATGTCCACACCGGCTGCCGCCTGGGCATAGCGCACCGTGCCCGCGCCGTAATGGCCCTGCTCCGCGCCCTGGCACAGGTCGCCCAGCACGGCGCCTGCCTCCACCGAGGCGAGCTGGTCTTTGTCGCCCAGGAGCACCAGGCGGGCGTGGGCGGGCAACGCGGCGAGCAGCGCAGCCATCATTTCAAGGTGCACCATGGAGGCTTCATCGACGATGAGCACGTCCACATCCAGCGGCGCCGCCGCGTGGTGGCGCAGCCGCCGCGTGCCTGGGCGGGCGCCCAGCAGCGCGTGCAGGGTACGCGCCGGACCGATGCGCGTGGCAAAGCCGGCCAGGTCCAGGGTATCGCCCACCCGCGCCTGCAAGCCCGCCAGCGCCGTCTCCAGCGATTGGCGCAAGCGCGCTGCCGCCTTGCCCGTGGGCGCGGCCAGCGCGACCCGCAGGCGCTCGGGCGTGCTGTCCACCGCCAGCAACGCGGCGAGCAGGCGGGCTGCGGTGTAGGTCTTGCCGGTGCCGGGGCCGCCGGTAACGATGGCCAGGCGCGAGCGCAAGGCGATGGCACAGGCGAGCTTCTGCCAGTCGCAGGTGCCAGCAGGCGCCGGGTCGAACAAGCGGTCGAGCCAGTGGCGCGCGAGCGCGGTGTCCACCGCGATAGGCTCGGCAGCGCGGGCGCGCAACTGCTGCGCCACCGCTTGCTCGAAATGCCAGTAGCGCCGCAGGTACAGGAGCGGCGCCTCGGGCGGGCCGGCGAGCACCAGCGGGGTGCCACCGTCCGGCTGGGCACCCTGCTGCGGCGCGCGGGCGGCGTCCTGCACACAGTGGCTGGCGCGCAGCGCCTGCATCCACTGCGTGGGGTCGGTAGAAAGGCCGCGCAACAACGCGTCCAGCGCCTCCTGAGCCGCTGGCGGCCAGCCCGGCAAGGCAAGCGGCCGAGCGCACAGCAGGTTCACCGGAAGGCAACTGTGGCCACGGCCCTCGAACTGTGCCAGCAGGGCGGCGGCGACCAGCAGCTCGGGTGCAGCGTCGGGGTCAAGCCGGGCCATGAACTGTGCCAGCGCCCAGTCGAGCTGGCGCAGCGAGCCTGCGTCGGCCAGGGCACGCAGGCCGGCAAGGGTGGCGGCGCGCGGGTCGGGCACTCCCGGAATCTGGGGCATCTCACCCATGCCCAGGTCGGTCGTGCTCATGGGTGCACCTCGCCTGCCACGGGCGTCTGGAGCAGCGCGTCGAGCGCATCCAGCAGCGCCAGCGGCGGCGCAAGCTGCACCACGCCGCTGGCCGGCCCGTCGATGCCGCGCAGGAAGTACAGCAGCACGCCGCCCAGGTGCTGCTGCGGGGCATAGTGCGCGCCCAAGCGCGCGCGCAGCAGGCGGTGCAGCGCCAGCAGGTAGAGCGCAGCCTGCACGTCGTAGCGGTGCTGGGCCAGGGCCTGCTCCAGGGCGGGCAGAGCGTAGGCCTGGGCGTCCGGCCCCAGCCAGTTGGATTTGTAGTCCAGCACCCAGTAGCGCCTGCCATGTTCGAACACCAGGTCGGCAAACCCCATCAGCATGCCGTGCAGCGCACGCTCGGGCAGGGCCGGGCGCGACAGGCCGGGCAGCAGATGCTGGCGGCACAGCGCGTCGATGCCCTGCGCCGGCAAGCGCTGGGCGGGCAGCCAGAATTCCATCTCCGGCAGGCGCGTGGCCAGGGCGGCGAGGGGCACGCCCAGCGGCGGCAAGGGGGTTGCCACGACCGCCGCCAGCCAGGTCAGCACCTCGTCTGCCACCGCGCCATAGGCAGAGCGCTCGCAGCGCCGGCGCAGGCGCGCGGCCACCGGACCATCGGGCGCGAATGCAAAGCCTTCGCCCGCGAGCCATTCGAGCTGCTCATGCAAAAAGTTGCCCACCAGCGTGCCGCGTGCAAAGCCGTGCCAGAGCGCCGGTGGCTCGGGAAACAGGTCGGCCGTACTGCCGAGTGGGCGCTTGGCCGGCGTGGCGCTGCCGGGTTCGGCGCGTTCGGCATCGTCCGGCACCGGCGCCTCATCATCCGCCGGCATGGCGCGGTGCGTCGGCAGCAGTGCCTGCTCCGGGCCGGCGGATGGCAGGCCGCGCACCAACTGGGAAAAGCTGGCGATGCCCCAATGCCGGTCGAACCAGGCGGTGTAGTCCGTGCCCTCCTGCAAGGCGCGCACGCCGCCGCGTGGAACGAAGGCGGTGCAAGGCACGGCGCCCTCTTCCATCGCTTCGAGGCGGATCGCTGGCTGCGCGTCCGCCAGGTCGTGCAGTGCGGCAAGCCACTCCTCGGGCGAGCGCGCCTCGCCTCCGGCCAGCACGCTGCCGGCCGCGCTGCGGTGGGTACTGGTCTTGGCCGACTTGCCTTCGCTGATGGCGGCAAAGCCCAGCCAGAGCGCGTGCCGCGCGCGGGTCAGCGCCACGTAGAACAGGCGCAGATCTTCGCGCAGGCGTTCGCACTCGGCCTGCTGCCATTGCGCGTCGCTGGGCGCAAGCTGGAGCGTGCGAACGCCCGCGGCATCCGACAGCGCCACGGCGGGGTTGCGCTTTTGCTTCTTCACCGGCCGCACGGAGCAAGCAAACGGCAGGCAGACCACCGGGTATTCCAGCCCCTTGCTTTTGTGGATGGTGACGATCTGCACCAGGTCGGCATCGCTCTCCAGGCGCACGATCTGCTCGTCGGCGGCCGCGCCCGCTTGCTGCAACTGGCCGGCAAGCCAGCGCACCAGCGCCTGTTCGCCATCGAGCGTGCTGCTGGCGGTCTGCAGCAGTTCGGCGAGGTGCAGGAAGTTGGTCAGGCGCCGCTCGCCACCGGCCTCGCGCAGCCAGCGCGCGGGCAGGCCGAACTGGTGCAGCGTCTGGCGCAGCATGGGAAGCACGCCCTGCGATTGCCACAGCGCCTGCAGCGCGCGCAATTGCTCGCTACGCGCCTCCAGCGCCACATCGTCCTGCGCCAGGCGTTCAAGCTCGGCGATCGGCAAATCCAGCGTCGCGCTCGCCAGCGCGGTGCGCAGGCGCCGCGCATCGCGCGGCTCGGCCACGGCTTGCAGCCACCAGAGCAGGTCGCGCGCTTCGGGGCCCTTGAACACCGAGTCCTTGTCCGACAAATACACCGAGGCCAGGCCCCGGCGGCGCAGCGCACGCTGCATGGCCTGAGCTTCGGTGCCGCTGCGCACCAGCACGGCGATGTCGGCGGGGCGCAGTGGCCTGAACGGCTCGCCTTCCTCGGCAAAGCCCGCCTGCGGGTCGTTGAGCCAATCGACAATCTGCTCGGCGCAGCGTGCGGCAAAGCGCTGGCGCTGCACCGGCGCGCCCGCGGGCTCCAGAGCGTGGGCGAGCACCATCGGGGGCAATGCGCCCGCGCGTGTCACCAGGCGCTCGTTGCGCCCTTTGGCGCCCACCGGCACAAAGGGCAGCGGGTCGGCTTCCAGCGCGGCGCTCTCGCCCATGTCCCCCGCCACCTCGCCGGTGCGAAACCCAAAGGCCCCCGCGCCAGGGCGCTCCTCCGCGCGGGAAAACCAGTGGTTGACCACCTCCACCAGCACCTTGGTGGAGCGGTAGTTGGTGTCCAGCATGGCGTGCCGGCCGCGGGTGGCGCGGCGCGCGGCCAGGTAGCTGTAGATATCAGCACCACGGAAGGCATAAATCGATTGCTTGGGGTCGCCAATGAGCAGCAGCGCCGTGGCCGGATCGTTGGCCTGCGGCTGGTACAGGCGCTCGAAGATGCGGTACTGCAGCGGCGAGGTGTCCTGGAATTCGTCAATCAGCGCCACCGGGTGCTGCGCCAGGATGCGCGCACGCAGGGCGTCGCCGCGCGGCCCCGAGAGTGCGCGGTCCAGCCGCACCAGCATGTCGTGGAAGCCAAAGCTGCCGCTTTGCTGTTTGAGGTGGGCCAGGCGCTCGGCGATCCGCGCGGCAGCGTGCTCGCGCAGCGCAATCTCGGGGGTGGGCAGGGCTTGCTGCGCGGCCAGCAGCGCAGGGATGGCAGAAAAGTCCGGCGGAATCTCGCTCGGCGGCGCATCGGGCTTGCGCAAGGCCAGCAGCGCTTCGCGGCACAGGCGTTCGGTGGCGGTCTTGGTGAGCGTGAGCGGCTCCACCCCGTCGGAGCGGGCCCAGTCGGCCACCGTGCGCAGCCAGCCGGTGACGGACGAGAGCTTGCGCGAGTCCCAGGCGGTCTTGCGCTCGGCCAGCTCGGCCTGCACCCACAGCGCCAGTGCGTCGGCGCGCTCGGCCCACCCGGCCTTGAGCCCGGCGACGGCTGCCGCGTGCCGTGCGTCGGCGCGGGCCAGGCAATCGGCAGCGCTGCCCTCGCCCGCACCGGGCGCCAGCGCCACCGTTTCCAGCGCGCGCGCATCGGCGGCCAGGGCGTCCACGTCGGGCCACACGGTCAGCACGCGCTCCAGAAGCTCGGGCGAGAGCGGGTACACCTGCTGGCGCCAGTGGTCGTGTACCGCCTGGCCGCGCAGGGTGGCTTCGTCGGCGTCGAGTTCTTCGTCAAACAGCGCGCCGCTATCGAAAGCGTGCTCACGCAGCATGCGCTGGCACCAGGCGTCGATGGTCTGCACCGCCGCGTCGTCCATGCCCTCGGCGGCCGTCGCCAGGCGCCAGGCGGCCTGCACGCGTGCGGGGCCGGGCGCGTACGCATCGCGCAGCGCGGCCAGGTACGCATCGTCTGGCGTGGGATCGATCTCATCGCGCAGCACACGCGCTGCTTCGGCCAGCCGGGCGCGGATGCGGCCCGAGAGCTCCCGCGTGGCCGCCCGCGTGAACGTCATCACCAGAATTTCGGCCGGCGCCAGCGGTCGGGCATAGCCGGCCTCGCCGCCGTGGCCCAGCACCAGGCGCAGGTAGAGCGCGGCAATGGTCCAGGTCTTGCCCGTTCCGGCGCTCGCTTCGATGAGGCGGCTGCCGTGCAGGGGAAAGTGCAGCGGGTCGAGCTTGTGGGTGGCAAGGTCGGCGGAGGGGCTCATTCGTCTTCCTCCGCGTCATCGCCATCGCCGGGCGCAAGGGTGGTGTGCGGCGTGATCTGGAGCGCCTCGGCCGCCCATCGCGCCAGCGGCGCGTGCAGCATCAGCGCCAGGGCCTCGAAGCGCCCATCGGCGGCGAGCGCCTCGAAGTCGGGGTAGAAGCGCTCCCACTCCGGGTCTTTGACTTCGCCCGGCGCGCCCTGGCGCGACCCCGAGCCTTCGTACGCGGCCTGGGCGGGCCGCTCGCTCACCAGGGCCAGCGCAGTGGCGAGCGGCAAGGGCAGCGGCGCATCGGCGTGCCACTGCTGCTGCCACAGCCCCAGAACCACCGTGAGCGTCTGCTGTGCTGCTGCCTGCTCCATGGGCGGCCAGCAGACCACCGCATCACCGGCGACGAGCACCCCTTCCACCGGGGCGCCACAGGCGGCCGCCGCGAGCGTGCGCAGCCACCAGACCAGCATTTTCTCGGGCCGCGCCCGCGCCGGCCCTTTCCCCTTGGCAAGCACGCGCGAGACCGTGCGCCCCAGCAAGGCAACGCGCCCGTCGGCTGCGCGGCGCAGGGGTTCAATCCAGTCTTCCAGGGCGGCAGTCGCTGCATTTTTTAGGTCTAAATGGCCTCTAGCGCTTATTCCATATGCGCTAGCAGCTACCAAATCAGAAGCATCCAACGATTCCCACGCCACCCGCAGGCGCGGCGCCGGTACGCTCCACAGCGCGCACTGCTGCTGCCAGGCCTCGGCCACGGGAAGCAGGGTGTCGAACAGCATGTGCTGGGCGCGGGCCCCCAGCGCAGCCATGGGCAGGCGGCCCGCGCGGCGCAGCCCTTCCAGGGCGTCGGCCAGCATGGCGTCCAGCGGGGCTGGGTCGCCCACCGCTGTGCGGGCGTCGAGCGCGGCCAGCGTGTCCTCGGCCATCTGGTACTGCTCCAGGCCCGCGACGGCAAAGCTCTCATCGTCGGCCACCTCTTGCTCGGGCGGCTCGAACACGACCGCCAGTCGCTCGCGCAAAAAGGCACGCGCCGGGTGGCGCATCCAGGCGCTGAGCTGCGCGAGCGTGGCGATGTGGGGCGTAGACGCGAAGGGGGGCGCCGGGCGCAGGGCCGCATCCGGCTGGTCCGGCGCAGCGGCCTCGTGCGCGGCACGCCACTCGCGCGCATAGGTGAACCAGCGCGCGTCGCCCTCGAAATACTGGCGGCTGAAGGGCTGCAGCGGGTGCTCGGTGGTGCGCGCCTTGACGGCCTCTTCGCCCCAGCCAGCGGCCAGGTAGTCGCGCAGTTGGGACACCAGCACCGAGGGCGGCTGTTCGCTGTTGTCGCGCACGCTGCGGCCGGTCCAGCTCACCAGCAGCACGCGGCGTGCCGAGAGCAGGGCTTCGAGCATGAGCTGGCGGTCGTCGCTCTGGCGCGAGCGGTCGCCAGGGCGCGCCATGCCGGGCAGCGCCATCAGGTCAAAGTCGCTGCGCGGGCTGCGGCGTGGGTAGTCGCCGTCGTTCATGCCAAGCAGGCAGACCACCTCGAACGGGATGGCGCGCAGCGGCAGCAGCGTGCAAAAAGTGACGCCGCCGGCCCGAAAGCGCTGGGCGAGCTGCGGTTCATCAAGTGCCTGCATCCAGGCAGCGCGCGCGATCTCCAGCGGGATCGTGCCGGCGAAATCGCCCGCCTCGCAGGCGGCAAGCCAGTCGGAGAGCGCGGCTTCGAGCGCCTGCAGCACTTGGCGATCGGCCTCGTCCACGGGCTTGGCAAAATCGGCCATGAGCGCGCGAAAGCGTTGCGCCCACACGCTGGGATCGGTGGGCCCCTGGCAGGATTCGAGCCAATGCCTGAGCCGTGCGAGCAACGCAGCCAGCGCGCCGGCGAGTTCGGCATCGAGCCCGCCCACCTCATCCCAGGCCTCGATGCCGCCAAAGCTGCCACTGCCCACCGCGTAGCCAAGCAGCATGCGCTCCAGCCCGAACCAGGCCGTGTTCTGCGTGCCGCAGGCCTGCAGGCCCAGGCCTGCACGCTGCCCGGCGTCCAGGCCCCAGCGAATACCGGCGCCCGACATCCACTGCGCGAGCTGGGCCACACCGTCGGCCGCCAGGCCAAAGCGCGCCGCAATTGCCGGAACGTCGAGCAGGTCGCGCAGTTCGCTCATGGCAAAACGTTGCTGGGGCACCTGCAAAAGCCAGTCAAGCGCCCCCACCAGGGGATGGCTGGCACGCGCACCCAGGTCGGCAATCCCCCAGGGGATGTAGCGCGCATCGCCCTGCGGCACCTGGCCAAACACCGCCCGCACGGCCGGGGCAAAGCGCTCGATATCAGGCACCATCACCACGATGTCGCGCGGCGCCAGTGGCTGGTGGCCCGGCGGGTGGGCGAGCAGATCGAGCAGTTGGTCGTGCAGCACCTCGACCTCCCGCAGCGCGCTGTGGGCACTGTGGAAGACGATGGAGCGGTCATCCTCCGCCAGCACCGTCGGCGGGTGCTCCGCCAGCGGCACCAGGTCGCGTATGCGCTGCTGCACCTGCAGCAGCAGCGGTGGGGAGGAATCATCGTCCGCTTCGTCAAAATAGTCCACGCGCGCAATGCCGAGGCGTGCCTGCGCAGTGGCGGTCTCGTCGAAGGCGTCGAGCTGGCGCACGAAGTCGCGCCCCTGGCGCCCCCAGGCGGCGAGCAGCGGGTGGGCGTGCGCGTGCAGGTTCTCGATGGGCAGTTGCGCCAGATCGACCCCGCCGCGCAGCGGGTGGCGCCGACGCGCCGCAGCGAGCAACTCGCGACCGTCGATGGCGTCGGCCCAGTGAAAGCGGCACGGGTTGGGAATGGCCATCAGCACCTGGCTGTAACGCGACACGTCCGCCAGGAGTTCGAGCACTGGCAGCGGCAAATGGGTCATGCCGAACAGCACCACACGGCGCGGCAGTGGCGCAGCCAGGGGCTCGCCAGCCCGCAGCGCGGCCAGCGCCCGCTGGTGAATCTGCGGCCGAATGGCGGCGCGCTCCGCTTCGCCCAAGCCGCCCAGCACGGCACGCCAGAGCAAAGGCTGCCAGAGCTGCTCAGGAGGCACTGGCAGCGCAACGCTCTGGCCGCGTGCCAGCCTGTCGTGGCCCTGTGCCCAATCGCCCAGCCAGTCGGGGCGATAGACCTGGTACTGATCAAACAAATCCGCGAACCGCCCGGCGAGCTGCCACAACCGATCAGGTTCGCCAGCGCGAAGAAACCCGGCCACCGGCTCGAAGCCAGGCTGCGCAACCAAGTCAGGGAGCTGCTGCAGCAGGCGCCAGATCAGCGCCGTTTTGTCCACCGCCGAGCGCGGCGGCACCGCGGCCGGGCCCAGCACCTGGCGGTAACTGCACCACAAAAAACGCGCCGGCAGCTCGACCTGCGCCGCCGCGCACACCCCGGCGCGCCCGGCCAGCGCCATCTTGAACCACTCGGCCACGCCGTTGCTTTGTACCAGCACGATTTCGGATTCAAGCGGCGCGAGCGGGTGCTGCGAAAGCCATTCGAGGACCGCGTCGGCCAGCCATTCGGCACGGTTACCGTGCAAGGCGATCAGGCCAGGCTGGACAGGAGAGCGTGGGGCCGCAGCGGTGTCAGGCATACAGCGCCGATTCTGGCCTATCAAGCAGGCGCGACAGGCGCTGCTTCATCTGAGCTAGGAATTTATAAGCCAGAAATGCAAAACGCCCACAGAAGTGGGCGTTTGCTGATTGGTTGCGCGAGAAGGATTTGAACCTCCGACCTTTGGGTTATGAGCCCAACGAGCTACCAGACTGCTCCATCGCGCGGTAAGAAATAAATTATAGCTTATTTAGCGGCTTCTGCCGGTGCAGCAGAAGATTCTTCGCTGCGCTCGACCAATTCGACGAACGCCATGGGGGCGTTGTCGCCAACGCGGTAACCCATTTTCAGGATGCGCGTGTAGCCGCCGGGGCGCGCGTTGAAACGCGGGCCCAGCACCATGAACAGCTTGGTGACGCTGTCGCGGTCGCGCAGGCGGTCAAACGCCAGACGACGGTTCGCCAGCGTGTCGACCTTGGCGAGCGTGATCATGGGTTCGATAACACGGCGCAGTTCTTTTGCCTTGGGCAGTGTCGTCTTGATGGCCTCGTGCTCAATGAGCGAGTTCATCATGTTCTGCAGCATCGCGAGGCGGTGCGAGCTGGTGCGGTTGAGTTTGCGAAGGCCGAGTCCGTGGCGCATGGTGCTTATCCTTAAATGTAATTAAAACGGGCAGCCGTATCAGGTACTGCCCGGGCACGGCCCTTTCTGTGAGGGCGCGAAATTATAGCTTTAGCGCTTGTCCAGACCGGCAGGCGGCCAGTTTTCAAGCTTCATTCCCAAGGTGAGCCCGCGCGAGGCAAGCACTTCCTTGATTTCGTTGAGCGACTTGCGACCCAGGTTAGGGGTCTTGAGCAGCTCGTTCTCGGTGCGCTGGATCAGATCACCGATGTAGTAAATGTTCTCTGCCTTCAGGCAGTTGGCAGAACGCACGGTCAGTTCGAGCTCGTCTACCGGGCGCAGCAGAATCGGATCAAAACTTGCGTTGCTGCGTGCTCCAGAAGGCGCATTGATGGCATCCATCTCGCCACCATCGAGCTGAGCGAATACCGCGAGTTGCTCCACCAGGATGCGCGCCGAAGCCCGAACCGCATCTTCTGCCGTGACCGCACCGTTGGTTTCGATTTCGACGACCAGCTTATCGAGGTCGGTGCGCTGCTCGACGCGCGCGCTCTCGACCGTGTAGCTGACGCGCTTGATCGGCGAGAACGAAGCATCCAACACGATACGGCCAATGGACTTGGTCGCCTCGTCGCCGTAGCGGCGCTGATTGCCCGGCACGTAGCCGCGACCCTTTTCAACCTTGATCTGCATGTCAAGCTTGCCGCCTTGCGACAAGTTCGCAATCACATGATCGGGGTTGACGATTTCCACGTCATGCGGCGTCTGAATGTCGCTGGCGGTGACCACGCCTTCGGCGTCCTTGCGCAGGCTCAGCGTGACCTCGTCACGGTTGTGCAGCTTGAACACCACACCTTTGAGGTTCAGCAGGATGTTGACGACATCTTCCTGGACGCCATCCACGGACGAATACTCGTGCAGCACGCCAGCGATGGTGACTTCCGTCACGGCATAACCAACCATGGAAGACAACAGAACTCGACGCAGCGCATTGCCGAGCGTGTGACCATAGCCACGCTCGAAAGGTTCGAGCGTTACTTTGGCACGGTTGTGAGCAACCTGATCGACGTTGATGGTTTTTGGCTTCAGCAAATTCGTTTGCATGCAGACTTCCTCTCAATACCCCCAGCTCGTTACACCGGTAAGGCTGGTGAAGCGCCCACCCAGCGATGCCTCGCTGAGCAGGAACGATAAATTCAGATTTGCTGGCTTAGCGCGAGTACAACTCGACGATCAGCGATTCATTGATGTCGGCGCCGAACTCGTCTCGATCGGGCACTTTCTTGAACACGCCTTCGGCCTTGTCGGCATTGACATCCACCCAGGCGGGCATACCGACCTGCGCAGCCAGTTGCAGGGCTTCGACGATCCGGTTTTGCTTCTTCGATTTCTCGCGCACGGCAACCACATCGCCCACCTTGACCAAGTAGGAAGGAATGTTCACCGACTGGCCGTTCACCGTGATCGCCTTGTGCGACACCATCTGGCGTGCTTCAGCGCGCGTCGAGCCAAAACCCATACGGTATACGACGTTGTCGAGCCGGCATTCCAGCAACGACAGCAGGTTGGCGCCCGTATTGCCCTTTTTGCGCTCCGCGGCTTCGAAATAACGGCGGAATTGCTTCTCCAAAATGCCGTACATGCGCTTGACCTTTTGCTTCTCACGCAGTTGCAGGCCATAGTCGGAGGTGCGCTGACCCGAAGTGCGACCGTGCTGGCCGGGCTTGGAATCAAACTTGGACTTGTCCGCGATCGAGCGGCGTGCGCTCTTAAGAAACAGATCGGTGCCTTCACGGCGGGAGAGTTTGGCCTTGGGGCCGAGGTAACGTGCCACTTGAATATCCTTCTGATGTCTCTACCGCAAACCATTGCGGGAGCCGCCTGCGGCGTGGATACGGGCGCAGGCGGCGGTGGGCTTGGAGTAATTTAAATACGGCGACGCTTTTGTGGGCGGCAGCCGTTGTGGGGAACCGGTGTCACATCAGAAATTGAGGTGATACGGATACCGAGCGCACCCAGGGCACGCACCGAGGACTCGCGACCTGGCCCTGGGCCCTTGATCTCGACATCCAGGTTTTTGATGCCTTGCTCGATGGCAGCACGCCCGGCCGTCTCGGATGCGACCTGTGCCGCAAACGGCGTGGACTTGCGCGAACCCTTGAAGCCTTGGCCACCCGACGAAGCCCACGACAAGGCATTACCCTGGCGATCGGTGATCGTGATGATGGTGTTGTTGAACGAGGCATGCACGTGGGCGATACCGTCGGAGACGTTCTTGCGAACCTTCTTACGGACACGCTGTGCGGCGTTATTGGCGGGAGACTTAGCCATATGGTTCTTTCAATCTCTTTATTTCTTCAGGGCCGCGGCGCCCTTGCGCGGACCCTTGCGGGTGCGGGCATTGGTGCGTGTGCGCTGACCGCGCACCGGCAAACCGCGGCGATGGCGGAAGCCTCGGTAGCAGCCGATGTCCATCAAGCGCTTGATGTTCATCGTGGTTTCGCGACGCAGGTCACCTTCGATGGTGAACTGCGCGATCTGGTCGCGAATCTTTTCGAGATCGCCGTCCGTAAGATCCTTGATCTTCTTGGAGTAAGCGATTTCGCAAGCTTCACAGATCTTGCGTGCGCGGGTGCGACCAATGCCATAGATGGCCGTTAAGCCAATCTCTGCGTGCTGATGCGGCGGAATGTTGATGCCAGCGATACGTGCCATGTGCGTCCTCTAATACTTTCCTGTTCAACCCTGGCGCTGCTTGTGACGCAGGTCCGTGCAGATCACGCGCACCACACCCTTGCGGCGGATGATCTTGCAGTTGCGGCAAATTTTCTTGACCGAAGCCGAAACTCTCATTTCATTCTCCTAAAACCAGTCGTGGTGTGCGGCCTATGCCATAAACACCGTGTTTGCGTGCGCCATGGCGCACTGCGTTAATGCGAAACCCGAAGGCTTCATCTAATAGTGCTGCGCCTCCGTGGACTTGCAGCAAGCCTTCGTCAAACCCCGGCCCCGCCTTTGAAATTAGCCTTCTTCAATAGCGATTCATATTGCTGGGACATCAGATAGTTCTGCACTTGTGCCATGAAATCCATCGTGACCACCACGATGATCATCAAAGAGGTGCCACCAAAATAAAACGGCACGTTGTACTTCAGGATCATGAATTCAGGCAGCAGACACACCAACGTGATGTAGATAGCCCCAGCAAGCGTCAAACGGACAAGGATTTTATCAATGTACCGCGCTGTCTGGTCGCCCGGCCGAATACCAGGAATAAACGCGCCACTCTTCTTGAGGTTGTCCGCAGTCTCTCGGCTGTTAAATACCAGCGCGGTGTAGAAAAAGCAGAAAAACACAATGGCCGTCGCATAGAGCAACACATAGATCGGCTGCCCCGGTGTCAAAGCGCCCGAAATATCTTTCAGCCAGCGCATGGAATCACCCGCGCTGAACCAGTTCACCACCGTTGCCGGCAACAAAATGATCGAAGACGCGAAGATAGGCGGGATCACGCCAGACATATTGAGCTTCAGCGGCAGGTGAGACGATTGACCGCCATACACCTTGTTGCCGACCTGTCGCCGCGCGTAATTCACAAGTATCTTGCGCTGACCACGTTCAACGAACACGACGAAATAGGTCACCAAGCAAACAACCAGAACAATGAACAATGCCGCAATGATGCTCATGGACCCGGTTCGTACCAGCTCCAAAAGACCACCAACAGCGTTGGGAAGCCCTGCTGCAATACCAGCGAAAATCAGGATGGAAATTCCATTGCCCAGACCGCGTTCGGTGATTTGCTCGCCCAACCACATCAGGAACATGGTGCCTGCCGTCAGACTCACGACCGCAGTCATGCGAAAACCGAAACCAGGCGTCAGAACCAAGCCAGCCGAACTCTCGAGTGCAACTGCAATACCCAGGGACTGAAAAAGCGCCAGACCCAGCGTGCCATACCGCGTGTACTGCGTAATCTTGCGCTGACCGGCCGCCCCTTCCTTCTTCAACTGCTCAAACGCCGGCACCGCATAGCTCATGAGCTGCATGATGATCGACGCCGAGATGTACGGCATGATTCCCAAAGCGAACACCGTGAACCGGGACAGCGCGCCGCCCGAGAACATATTGAACAAATTGAGAATACCGCCCTGCTGGCCACTGAACAATTGTTTGAGCTGCGTAGGATCGATGCCCGGAACTGGGATATGCGCGCCGACGCGGTAGACGACCAACGCAAGCAGCAGAAACACCAACCTGCGGCGCAGGTCGCCGAATTTGCCGGTTTTGGCTATTTGAGCTGCGTTAGTTGCCACGGAAGCCTTTCGTCACCGTTTGTTCAGGCGAGACTGCCGCCTGCAGCTTCAATAGCAGCGCGCGCGCCCGCAGTGGCGCCAACGCCTGTCAACTTGACAGCCGTAGCAAGTTCACCACTCTTGACGATCTTCACGACCTTGGCCATCTGGCTGACCAAACCTGCTTGCTTCAACGCCAACATATCCACTTCCGCCAGACCCAGCCGCGCCAAGGCAGCCAATGTCACTTCGGCGTTGTACTTGAGCGTTTGCGACTTGAAACCGCGCTTGGGAAGGCGACGTTGCAAAGGCATTTGACCGCCTTCGAAACCTACCTTGTGGTAACCACCGGAACGCGATTTTTGACCTTTGTGGCCGCGTCCTGCTGTTTTTCCCAGCCCGGAGCCAATGCCGCGACCGACGCGACGCTTCGCGTGCTTGGCGCCAGCGGCCGGCTTAATGCTATTGAGTTCCATCTCGAACCTCTCAGAGGACTTTGACCAGGTAACTGATCTTGTTGATCATGCCGCGCACTTCAGGACTGTCCTGGAGTTCGCTGACACTGTTGAGCTTGCGCAGGCCGAGGCCGCGCACGGTAGCGCGGTGCGACTGCTGGGTTCCAATCGGGCTGCGAACCAGCTGGATCTTCACGGTTTGTTGCGTAGACATGTGTGCGCTCCTGTCAGACGAAGAGGTCTTCGACCGACTTACCGCGCTTGGAAGCAATTTCCGAAGGCGTGGTGGAATTGGTCAGCGCATCAAACGTGGCGCGAACCATGTTGTAAGGATTAGATGAACCATGGCTCTTGGCCACGATGTCGGTCATGCCCATCACTTCGAATACGGCACGCATCGGGCCGCCAGCAATGATGCCGGTTCCCTTGGGAGCAGGAGCCATCATCACGTGGGCTGCACCGTGGTGGCCAGTGACTTGGTGGTGGATGGTGCCGTTCTTCAGCGACACCTTGACCATGTTGCGACGCGCCTCTTCCATCGCTTTTTGCACGGCCGCCGGCACTTCCTTCGACTTGCCCTTGCCCATGCCGACGCGACCGTCGCCATCACCCACCACGGTCAGTGCGGCGAAACCAAGAATCCGCCCACCCTTCACGACCTTGGTGACGCGATTGACCGCGATCATCTTCTCGCGCATTCCGTCGTCGCGACTGTCGTCTTGCACTCTGGGTTGAAATTTAGCCATTTTTTTATCCGTTCCGCTTAGAACTGCAGACCCGCTTCGCGGGCAGCATCGGCAAGCGCCTTGACGCGGCCATGGTACGCAAAACCTGCGCGATCAAATGCCACCTTCTCGACGCCAGCAGCCTTGGCGCGCTCTGCAATGCGCTTGCCAATGACCTCGGCTGCGGCGGCATTGCCTCCCTTGCCGGAGGCACCCAGCGCGGTGCGGACTTCTGGCTCGACAGTGGAAGCGCTCGCAAGCACCTTGCCACCATCGCTCGAAATGACTGCTGCGTAGATGTGAAGATTCGTGCGATTCACCGTGAGTCGCGCCACGCCTTGCTGGGCAATGCGGATCCGCGTCTGACGGGCTCGGCGAAGTCGCTGCTCTTTTTTGGTCAACATGGTGCAGCTCCTTACTTCTTCTTGGTTTCTTTGATCACAATGCGCTCGCCCACGTAGCGAATACCCTTGCCCTTGTAGGGCTCGGGGGGACGAATCGCACGAATCTCGGCAGCAATCTGCCCTACACGCTGACGGTCAGCACCCTTGATCACGACCTCTGTCGGAGTCGGGGTCGCCACGGTGATGCCTTCCGGCATCTCCTTGTTGACAGGATGGGAGTAACCCACCGACAGATTCAGCTTGGAACCCGTCGCCTGCGCCTTGTACCCCACCCCCACCAGACTGAGCTTCTTTTCGAAGCCAGCACTGACACCTACGACCATGTTGTTCACCAACTGGCGCAAGGTGCCACTCATGGCATTGGCTTCGCGGCTCTCGTTCGCAGGCGCGAAGCTCAGCTTGCCGTCTTGGCTACCAACCGTAACCAGCGCGTTCTGCGCCAACGACAAGGAGCCGCCTGACCCCTTCACATTGATCAGGCCGTTCGTGATCGACACATCCACACCAGCGGGGATGGTGACCGGCATTTTTCCTACTCGGGACATTCAGTTTCTCCTCAATGTCACGGCTTAAGCCACATAGCAAAGCACTTCACCACCGACACCGGTAGCGCGCGCTTTACGATCCGTCATCACACCCTTAGGCGTGGTAACAATGGCTACGCCGAGGCCGTTCATGACCTGCGGAATGGCATCACATCCCTTGTAAATGCGCAAACCAGGGCGACTGACACGCTCAATGCGCTCAATCACCGGGCGACCTGCGTAGTACTTCAGGGTAATTTCAATTTGTGACTTGCCATCTTCGGTCTTGACTTCAAAACCGTCGATGTAACCCTCGTCCTTCAGGACTTGGGCAATGGCCACCTTCACTTTGGAAGATGGGACGGCGACGCTGGCTTTGGAGACCATCTGCGCATTGCGGATGCGGGTCAGCAGGTCAGCAATGGGATCACTCATGCTCATGTTGTATCTCTCCTGCCGGCTTACCAGCTGGCCTTGGTGACACCGGGGATGTCGCCTGCAAAAGCCAGTTCACGGATCTTGGCACGGGCCAGACCGAATTGACGGAACGTTCCACGCGGACGACCAGTGATCGTGCAGCGGTTACGCTGGCGCGTGGGGTTGGCATTGCGCGGAAGCTTTTGCAAGCCCAGACGCGCTGCTTCGCGCTCTCCGTCGGTCGACTTCATGTTCGAAGCCGCCGCCTTCAGTTCTGCATATTTCGCTGCGTATTTCGCAGCAAGTTTTTCGCGCTTGAGTTCGCGCTGGATCAAAGCTACTTTTGCCATACGCTGCCTCAGTTCTTGAACGGAAAACGGAAACCAGTGAGGAGCGCCTTGCACTCTTCGTCGGTCTGCGCCGTGGTAGTAATGCTGATATTGAGACCGCGCAAGGCATCGACCTTGTCGTACTCGATTTCAGGGAAAATAATCTGCTCTTTCACGCCGACGTTATAGTTGCCGCGGCCATCGAATGCGCGACCGGAAATACCCCGGAAGTCGCGCACACGAGGAAGCGCGACTGTCACGAAACGATCGAGAAACTCATACATCTTGACGCCGCGCAGCGTGACCATGCAGCCAATCGCTTGACCCTCGCGGATCTTGAAGCCAGCGATGGCCTTCCTGGCCTTGGTGACGACAGGCTTTTGCCCAGCAATCTTGGTCAGATCCGCCACAGCGCTGTCCATCACTTTTTTATCAGCAACCGCCTCACTCACACCCATATTGAGCGTGATCTTGGTCAGACGCGGAACCTGCATGGGCGAGGTGTAGCCAAACTGCTTCATCAGTTCGGGCGCCACTTTGTCGCGGTAGTGTTCTTGAAGTCGTGCCATTTCTATTTCCTCAGGCCGTCTTGATTTCAGCACCGCTCGACTTGAACACGCGAACACGCGTGCCATCTGCCTGCAGCTTGATACCTACGCGATCACCCTTGCCCGTCGCAGCATTAAAAATGGCAACATTGGACTGGTGAATGGGCATGGCCTTTTCAACGATGCCACCCGTAGAACCCTTCATAGGGTTGGGCTTGACATGCTTCTTGACCAGATTGACGCCTTCGACCACCAAATGGGAGTCGTCCGCGCGCAGCGCGACCGTGCCGCGCTTTCCCTTATCGCGCCCCGTGAGCACGACGATTTCGTCGCCCTTGCGAATCTTGTTCATCGCGTGTCCTTAGAGAACTTCAGGAGCCAGGGACACGATCTTCATGAAACGCTCGGTGCGCAATTCGCGCGTGACCGGGCCGAAGATGCGGGTGCCGATCGGCTCCAGCTTTGCATTGAGCAACACCGCAGCGTTGCCATCGAATTTGACCAGCGAGCCGTCACCGCGACGAATACCCTTGGCAGTACGAACCACCACGGCACTGTAAATTTCGCCTTTTTTGACGCGCCCACGAGGAGCCGCCTCTTTGACAGCCACCTTGATGATGTCGCCCACGCTGGCGTAACGACGCCTGGATCCGCCCAGCACCTTGATGCACAAGACGGATTTCGCGCCGGTATTGTCGGCAACGTCTAACCGAGTTTCAGTCTGGATCATTTCAATATTCCCAACTTGCACCAGAAGACCACCACCCCCGAGAACACCTCGAGAGCTACCAGTCAGCCAGTCAGTCTTGGGCCCGCCGTCCACACTGCAAACCATTTGCAGAGCTTTCGCTGGGCAGAGATTTCGCTAATTTCTTAGCGAAGCCTGCTATTTTCACTAAAAATTCTTCGCCCGTCAAGTAGCGCAGCGCGATTTTTCTTAGTGGGGCAGGCTGGTGTATTGTGACGCAAGCTCCCGAAAGGGCGCCAGCTGGGGGTCCAGGCCGGTTTCCTCATGGACGATCCCAGCCACACGCTCAGCCATTTCACTGGCTTGGCGGGCGTCGAGAAACAGAGCACGCCAGCGGCGGGCCAACACATCCTCCACCGTGCGTGCATACTCGTTGCGCACAGCAAAGCGCACCATCGCTTCTGTCAGATTCATGCCAAGAACCACGCCAGCGCCAGGCAGCTGGCGTATGAAGGCAGCCTCACTGCCGTAACTGTGCCAACCTGGGGCTTCGCACAGCCGATGCCGTGCGTACCCGGCTTCTGCGCCAACCAGTGGAAAATCGTTCGTGGCGCCCCCTTTTCGAGCGTCCAGCAGTTCGGAGTTGAAGCATTTTTGCAACACATCTTCGGCCATTGCGCGGTACGTGGTCCATTTGCCACCGGTAACCGTCACCAAACCGCTGCGGCTGGCGAGCACGGTGTGCTCCCGGCTGAGGCTCTTGGTGTTATCGCCATTTTCGTCCTGCGGTTTGACCAGGGGCCGCAGACCCACCCAGACACTGCGGACATCGCTTGTCAGGGGTGCGCGGCGCAGATATCGCGCGGATTCACTGAGGATAAAAGACACCTCCTCCGCGAAGGGCGTGGGCTCGCGGTCAAGGTCGTGCCGCGGGGTGTCTGTGGTTCCGAGGATGACCTTGCCCAGCCAGGGAACAGCGAAAAGCACGCGGCCGTCGGCCGTCTTGGGCACCATCAGCGCATGATCAGACGCGAGGAAATCCCGGTCTACAACCAGATGCACGCCTTGGCTTGGCGCCACCAGCGGCGACACCGCCCGTCCTGTCGCTTGGGCATCTTTCTCGCGCAAGGCATCGACCCAAACGCCTGTGGCATTCACCACGCAGCGCGTGCGCAGCGTGAACGTATGGCCCGATTCAGCATCTCGGCACACCACACCGGAGATTTTTCCACCCTCGTTCACGAGGTCCGTTGCTTCCACATAGTTGGCAACCAAGGCCCCGGTGCGGGCCGCCGTACGCGCCAACGCCAGCGCCAGCCGCGCATCGTCAAACTGGCCATCCCAGTATTTCACGCTGCCCTTAAGCCCCTGCCGCCGCACGGTTGGCAGGCACTCAAGCGTACGTGTCCGGCCAAGAAATTCGGTGGGCCCCAGCCCCGCCTTGCCGGCCAGGGCGTCGTACATTTTCAGGCCCACACCGTAAAACGGCGTCTCCCAACACTTGTAGGAAGGCATGACGAACGGCAGAGGTTGCGCAAGGTGCGGTGCGTTGTGAAGCAAGGTGGTGCGTTCATGCAAAGCCTCCCGTACCAAGGCGATATTGCCCTGAGCCAAATAGCGCACACCACCATGGACCAGTTTGGTGGCGCGTGATGAAGTGCCTTTGGCAAAGTCCAATCTCTCGATCAGCGCAACCCGAAACCCCCGCGTGGCAGCGTCCAGTGCCACCCCCAAGCCGGTAGCGCCGCCGCCGATAACCACAAGATCGTAGGTTGCAGCGCCGGCCAGACGCTCCAGCAATTCAGCGCGAAGGGTAGGCAAGGGCGAAGAATGGGAAGCCATGAGAGCCGCAGGTAGAAGGATGAATAAGGGTTAACCCTAGCCCATTGTGCTGCGGCACCACGTTTTCTGCCAGCAGTCCACGGACTTACGATCCCGCCGCCACACACCACAGGGTATGCGGCGGCTCAGGAAGCTATCAGGACGCAGCGCTCAACGCACCTTGCCATCCTTCCAGGCTTGCAGGAGCTTGTCGTAGTCAACGGTTTCACCCTTGGGCTTCTCGTTGGCCAGCTTCTTCCAGGGTGCATGCTCGTCGCTGAGCCACTTGGCCGGATCGCTCTTGGGGTTGAGCTTGGGCGCGCAGTGGGCCATTCCCGCCCGTTGCAGCCGTGCCATCACGTCGTCCATCTCCTTGGCCAGGTTGTCCATTGCCTGCTGCGGCGTCTTCTCACCCGTTACCGCCACGGCCACGTTCTTCCACCACAGCTGGGCCAACTTGGGGTAGTCGGGCACGTTCGTACCAGTGGGGGTCCATGCCACGCGGGCCGGGCTGCGATAAAACTCGATCAAGCCACCATACCTATTGGCGTTCTTGGTGAAGTATTCGCTGCGGATATCGCTGTCGCGGATGAAGGTCAAGCCGGTGATGGATTTCTTCAGCGATACGGTCTTGCTGGTCACGAACTGCGCATACAGCCACGCGGCGGCGGCGCGGTCTGGGTTCGCAGACTTCAGAAAGGTCCAGGAGCCTACGTCCTGGTACCCATTCTGCATGCCATCTTTCCAGTACGGGCCGTGCGGGCCGGGGGCCATGCGCCATTTGGGCGAACCATCGGCGTTGACCACCGGTAGACCAGCCTTGGTCATGTCGGCGGTAAATGCCGTGTACCAGAAGACTTGCTGCGCGATTTGGCCTTGGGCAGGCACAGGTCCCGCCTCGCCGAAGGTCATGCCGGTGGCCTCGGGCGGGGCGTACTTCTTCAGCCAGTCGATGTACTTGGTCAGGGCGTACACCGCAGCCGGGGAGTTGGTGGCGCCACCACGAGCAACTTCGGCCCCCACCGGTGTGCACTTGTCAGCAGCCACGCGAATGCCCCATTCGTCAATCGGCATGCCGTTGGGAATTCCCTTGTCGGCTTCCCCGGCCATGGACAACCACGCGTCGGTGAAACGCCAGCCCAGCGAGGGGTCTTTCTTGCCATAGTCCATGTGTCCATAAATGGGCTTGCCATCGATGGTCTTGACATCATTGGTAAAGAAGTCAGCGATGTCCTCGTAGGCGCTCCAGTTCACTGGCACGCCCAGGTCGTATCCGTATTTGGCCTTGAATTTGTCCTTCAGATCCTTGCGCGCAAACAGATCGGCACGGAACCAGTACAGATTGGCGAACTGCTGGTCAGGCAGTTGGTACAGCTTGCCGTCAGGTGCCGTGGTAAAGCTGGTGCCAATGAAATCTTTGATATCCAGATAGGGATCGGTCAAGTCTTTCCACGGCCCGGCCATCTGGTCGGTCAGGCTCATCGCGGTGCCATAGCGGTAGTGGGTACCAATCAGGTCGGAGTCGCTGATCCAGCCGTCATAAATGGATTTGCCCGACTGCATGGAGGTTTGCAATTTCTCCACCACGTCACCCTCCTGGATGATGTCGTGCTTCACCTTGATGCCCGTGATCTCCTCGAAGGCCTTGGCCAGGGTCTTGCTCTCATATTCGTGCACGGTCAGGGTCTCCGAGACCGTGCTGATCTCGTTCACTCCCTTGGCCTTGAGCTTCGCGGCGGCATCAATGAACCACTTCATTTCCTTGAGCTGCTGGTCCTTGCTCAGCGTAGAGGGCTGAAACTCGGTGTCTACCCACTTTTTGGCTTCGGCCTCGCCAGCCCAGACCGCGTGCCCCATGGCCAGCGCCGCAGCAGCAAACGCCACTGCTTTCAATTGCACCTTCATTGCATGTCTCCTCATGTATCCCCCTTTGCGAAAAGAGCCCGGCCACGGGGGTGCCAACCGGGCTCCAGGAATCTCAGCCTTTGCGCATGATGAACACGAGCAGGGCCATGGACAGCACCAGGCTGATCCACACCGAAGGTTCGGCTTCCAGCGAGAACCACTGCGCCATTTTTTCGCCCAGGCCCACCCAGAACAGGTTGACGTAGGCTGCGGTAAGCAAGCCAATGAACAGGCGATCGCCTCGCGTGGTGGCGATCGGCAAAAAACCTTTGCGCAGCACGGTGGGCGACTTGATCTCCCACACCGTCATACCCGCCAGCATCAGCGCGATGCAGACAAAAAATACCGCCACCGGCATGGTCCAGGCCATCCACTGAAACATCGCTGTCTCCTTTATTCCTTGGGCGTCAGACGCGCCCCATTGCAAAACCCTTGGCGATGTAGTGCCGCACGAACCAGATGACGATGGCGCCTGGCACGATGGTCAACACCCCCGCAGCAGCCAAGGTCGCCCAATCCATGCCCGAAGCAGACACCGTGCGCGTCATGATGGCCACGATGGGCTTGGCGTTCACGCTGGTCAGCGTGCGCGCCAAGAGCAACTCGACCCAGCTGAACATGAAGCAGAAGAACGCCGCCACGCCCACGCCGGACTTGATAAGCGGCAGAAAGATCGTGAGGAAGAAGCGTGGAAAGCTGTACCCATCGATATAAGCCGTCTCGTCAATCTCGCGGGGAATGCCGCTCATGAAACCTTCCAGAATCCACACCGCCAGCGGTACGTTGAACAGCAGGTGGGCCAGCGCCACGGCAATATGGGTGTCCATCAGCCCCACCGTGGTGTAGAGCTGGAAGAAAGGCAACAGGAACACGGCTGGCGGCGTCATGCGATTGGTGAGCAGCCAGAAAAAGACGTGCTTGTCACCAAGAAACTGGTAGCGCGAAAACGCATACGCAGCTGGCAGGGCAACCGTGAGCGAAATCACCATGTTGATGGCGACATAGATCAGGCTGTTGATGTACCCCGAATACCAGGCCGGATCCGTGAAAATGGTGCGGTAATTGCTCCAAGTGAAATGCTGCGGGAAGAACGAGAAGCTGGACAAAATATCTTCGTTCGTCTTGAAGCTCATGCTCACCATCCAATAGATGGGAAGCAGCGCGAACACCAGGTACAGCGCGAGAAAAATGCTGCGCTTGTGAAAGCGGTTTTCATTCATGGCCAACGCCCTCCTCGCTGCTCGTGCCGACCCGTTGCATCCAGTTGTAGAGGACGAAACACAGCAGCAGGATGATGAAAAAATAGATCAGCGAGAACGCTGCCGCCGGTCCGAGGTCAAACTGACCTACCGCCTTCTGCGTGAGGTATTGCGAAAGAAAGGTGGTGGCATTGCCCGGCCCACCCCCGGTCAGCACGAAGGGCTCGGTGTAGATCATGAAGCTGTCCATGAAGCGCAGCAGCACGGCGATCATCAGCACACCGCGCATCTTGGGCAGTTGGATGTAGCGAAACACGGCAAACTTGCTGGCCCCGTCGATGCGGGCCGCCTGGTAATAGGCGTCGGGAATGGAGCGAAGCCCGGCAAAGCACAGCAAGGCAACCAGCGGCGTCCAGTGCCAGACATCCATCGCCAGCACCGTGAGCCAGGCCTGGGTGGCATTGCCGGTGTAGCTGTAGTTGATGCCCAAGGCATCCAACCCCGCACCCAGCAAGCCGATGTCCGAGCGTCCGTAGATCTGCCAGATGGTGCCCACCACGTTCCACGGAATCAGCAAGGACAGCGCTACCGTCACCAATACGGCAGAAGACTTCCAGCCCTTGGCCGGCATGGAGAGCGCCAACGCGATGCCCAGCGGGATTTCCACCAGCAGCACCGCAAACGAAAACATCAGTTGGCGAATCAGCGCTTCGTGCAGCTCCTCGTCACGCATCACCGAGGCAAACCAATCGGTTCCGACAAAAACACGGCGATCGGGCGAAATGATGTCCTGCACCGAATAGTTCACCACCGTCATCAGCGGAATGATGGCCGAGAAGGCCACACAGATCAGCACAGGCAGAATAAGGAACCAGGCCTTCTGGTTCACCGGCTTGGTGGTCGCGCTCATTGTGTAACCTCCGTGCTGCACATTGCGTTGTGAGCTTCGCTTGAAGCGGTCGACGCGGCGCTCATGCCAGCAACTCCTCGTTTTGATAAAAGCACGTGTGCTCACCCAGGATCCGCAGCCAGACCGTATCGCCCGATGCGGGCAACTGCACATCCGGGTCAAAGCGCGCGCGCAGCACCTGGCCTGCGACCTCTGCCGTCAGCATCAGTGAAGTGCCCAGGTCTTGCACCCGCAGCACCTTGCAGGGCAAGGCCCCCGCCTCGCCCGGCGCGGTACGTGCCAGGTACTCGGGGCGCACACCGATTTGCAAGGCGCCAGCCGGCAAGCCGCGCTCGGCAGGTGCATCAAGCCAATGGTCGACAAGCCGCAAGCGGCCTGCGACATGCTCCACTGGCAGGAAGTTCATGCCTGGCGAGCCGATGAAGTGGCCCACAAAGACATGCTGCGGGCGCTCGAACAAGGCATCGGCCGCCCCCACCTGCACGGCGCGGCCGCGCGTCATCACCACCACCTGGTCGGCAAAGGTCAGCGCCTCGACCTGGTCGTGCGTGACGTAAATCAGCGTGAGCTTGAGTTCGTGGTGAATCTGCTTGAGCTTGCGCCGCAGCTGCCACTTGAGGTGCGGGTCGATCACCGTGAGCGGCTCGTCGAACAGCACCGCCGCCACGTCCGGCCGCACCAGGCCGCGACCCAACGATATCTTTTGCTTGGCATCGGCCGCCAGCCCGGCGGCACGCTGGTCGAGCTGGCCGCTCAGCTCCAGCATTTCGGCAATCACGCCGACGCGCTCGCGTATCTGCGCCTCGGGCACCTTGCGGTTGCGCAGCGGGAAGGCCAGGTTCTGGGCCACCGTCATGGTGTCGTAGATCACCGGGAACTGGAACACCTGGGCAATGTTGCGTTCCTGCGGGCTGGCATGCGTGACGTCGCGCCCGTCAAATTGCACGCCGCCGTGAGACGGCACCAGCAGACCCGACATAATGTTGAGCATGGTGGTCTTGCCACAGCCCGAGGGGCCCAGCAGCGCGTAGGCGCCGCCATCGGCGAACTCCATCTTCAGCGGCAGCAGCGCGTAGTCGCCATCCGCCGTCGGGTTGGGCTTGTACGAATGCGCCAGGTCCAGCGTGATGCGTGCCATCTCAAACTCCTCTCTGCCGACGCGGCGCGCAGAGCAAGGCTTCGTCCGCACCGAACACGTACAGTTGGTCGGCCTGCACATGCAGCGTGACCGGCGCACCCAAATCAAAGTAGTGCACGCCGGGCACCTGCGCCACCAGGTTACCCATGGGCGAAGAGGCGTGTACATAGGTGTCGGAGCCGGAGATTTCCGCCAGCTCCACCGTCCCGCGCATGGTCAGATCACCCGGACGCTCTTGCAGCCTCAAGGAGCTGGCGCGCACCCCGACCGTGTAGTGCGACTGCGCACCAAGCACCGCTGAGTCCATAGTGGCCAATTCAGGGCCGGACTCAATCGCCAGACCCGATGCAGAACGCCGCGCCGCCAGCAGGTTCATGGGCGGGTCGCTGAAGGCACGGGCCACACTCAGCGACGCCGGTGCATGAAACACCTGTGCGGTGGGGCCGTATTGCAGCAATCTGCCCTCGCCCAGCACGGCCGTATAGCCTCCCAGCAGCAAGGCCTCGGCGGGTTCGGTGGTGGCGTACACCACGGTGGAATCGCCTGCGGCAAACAGCTGCGTCAATTCCTCGCGCAGCTCCTCGCGCAGCTTGTAGTCCAGGTTGACCAGGGGTTCGTCGAGCAGCATCAGCGGCGCGCCCTTGGCCAGCGCTCTGGCCAGCGCCACGCGCTGCTGCTGGCCGCCCGAGAGTTCGGCGGGCAGGCGGTCCAGGAACATCTCGATGTGCAGGCGGCTGGCCAGGTCGTGCACGCGCCCCTCGATATGGGGCTCGCGCCGCAGCTTGAGCGGCGAGGCGATGTTCTGCGCCACCGTCATCGAGGGGTAGTTGATGAACTGCTGGTACACCATGGCGACATTGCGCTCGCGCACCGGGGTGCCAGTGACATCGACACCATCCACCAGCACCCGGCCGGCGGTCGGGGTGTCGAGCCCGGCCATGATGCGCATCAGGCTCGTCTTGCCGGCTTGCGTAGCCCCGAGGAGCACGGTCACCGCGCCGCTGTGCAGGGCCAGGTCCATGGGGTACAGCCATGTCTGCGGCCCCACCTTCTTTTCAATGGCTTGCAGCGCCAACTCCATTACAGCTCCCAGAAACGCAAGACACTTGCGCAGCGCCACGGCGTTGCGGCCACAGACAAAGAAAACGCGCTTGTTGAATTTCGCATAGGTTCATTTTTATTCCTTTTGATTCGTTTTCATCTCAAGGTTTACCCTGAAACGCTTCCTTTTTGTTCGCTTTACAGTCACTCTCGTGAACACCAACCCAAGACAACTGCAACTGCTCAAGGAAGTCCGTGCGCGCCAGTCGGCCACGGTGGAGCAACTTGCCGACACCCTCGGCGTTACTTTGCAAACCGTGCGCCGCGACGTGCAGCGCCTTGCAGATGAAGGCCTGCTGACGCGCTTTCATGGCGGCGTGCGCTTGCCCAGCTCCACGGTGGAGAACATTGCGCACCAGCAACGTGAAACCCTGCATGCTGCAGAGAAGTCCCGGATTGCGCGGCACGTCGCGCGCGAAATCCCCCACAACTGCTCGCTGATCCTGAATATCGGCACCACCACCGAAGCCGTGGCCCGCGCCTTGCTGCACCACAAAGGCCTGCGCGTGATCACCAACAACCTGAATGTCGCTGCGACGCTGAGCACCAATCCCGATTGCGAAGTGATCGTGGCCGGCGGCGTGGTGCGCTCACGCGACCGCGGCATCGTCGGTGAGACGGCGGTCGATTTCATGCGCCAGTTCAAGGTGGACATTGCCGTGATTGGCATCTCGGGCATCGAGGCCGACGGCTCGCTGCGCGACTTCGACTACCGCGAAGTGAAGGTGGCGCAAACCATCATCGCGCAGTCGCGCCAGGTGTGGCTGGCGGCCGACCACAGCAAGTTCAACCGCCCGGCCATGGTGCAGCTTGCCACGCTGGCGCAGATTGATCGGCTGTTCACCGACGCGCCGCCGCCGGAGCCCTTCCCCGCATTGCTGGAAGACGCGAGCGTCACCTGCGACATCGCGTCCTCCTGAAGGCGCCCTTCTTCGGACCCGTTTTCGCCTGCCCATGACCTACCTGCTCGCCCTCGACCAAGGCACTTCCAGCTCCCGCAGCATCGTTTTTGACGACCACGGCCACGTGGTGGCGCAGGCGCAGCGCGAGTTGACCCAGATCTACCCGCGCCCCGGCTGGGTAGAGCACGACCCGCGCGAAATCTGGCGCACCCAACTCGAAACAGTGCGCGAAGCGCTGCACACAGCCGGCATCGGCGCCGCCGAAGTGCGCGCCCTCGGCATCACCAACCAGCGCGAGACCACGGTCTTGTGGAGCCGCTTGACGGGCGAGCCGGTGCACCACGCCATCGTCTGGCAGGACCGGCGCGCCGAACCCGCCTGCGCCGCCCTGCGTGAGCAGGGCCACGCACCCACGATTGCCGCAAAAACCGGGCTGCTGATCGACGCCTATTTCTCCGGCACCAAGCTGCAATGGCTGCTCGACAACGTGCCCGGCGCGCGCGCCCAGGCCGAACGCGGCGAACTCGCCTTTGGCACGGTCGATAGCTGGCTGATCTGGCAACTCACCGAGGGCGCGGTGCACGTAACCGACGTGACCAACGCGTCGCGCACCATGCTGTTCAACGTGCACAGCAACCAGTGGGACGAGGAGCTGCTGGCGCTGCTGCGCATTCCCGCCTCGCTGATGCCGCGCGTGCAGCCGTCATCCAGCCATTTTGGCGAGGTCGTGCCCAGCCTGCTCGGCCACAGCGTGAAGATCGGCGGCGTGGCGGGCGACCAGCAAAGCGCCCTATTCGGCCAAGCCTGCTTCACGCCCGGGATGGCGAAAAACACCTACGGCACGGGCTGCTTTCTGCTGATGCACACCGGCCAGGCGTTCCGCCAATCGGAAAACGGACTGCTGACGACGAGTGCAGCACAAACCACCACAACGGCACAGTTCGCCATGGAGGGCAGCGTCTTCGTCGGTGGCGCCGTGGTGCAGTGGCTGCGCGATGGCCTGCGTGCCATCAAGAGCAGCAGCGAAGTGCAGTCGCTCGCCGAGAGCGTCCCCGACGCCGGCGGTGTGATGATGGTGCCGGCCTTTACCGGCCTGGGCGCGCCTTACTGGCGACCCGATGCGCGCGGCACCATCACCGGGCTGACGCGCGGCAGCACGCTGGCGCACATCGCCCGTGCGGCGCTGGAGAGCATCGCCTACCAGAGCGCCGCGCTGCTGCACGCCATGTCCCGGGATGCGGTCGCCGCCGGCAGCGCTCCAGTGGCCGAACTGCGGGTGGATGGGGGCGCCTGCGTCAACGATTTGCTGATGCAATTTCAGGCCGACCTGCTGGGCATTCCCGTGGTGCGCCCCGCCGTGGTCGAGACCACGGCCCTGGGCGCGGCGTATCTGGCGGGCCTGTCCTGCGGTGTCTACGCCAGCACCGATGAGCTCTCGCGCCTGTGGCGCGCCGAGCGGCGTTTCGAGCCCACGCTGGCGCCGGTGCGCGCAGCAGAACTGATGGCCCGCTGGGAACACGCGGTGCGCCAGGCCACGCTCGTGCCCTGAAAATCCGGGAGCGGCACGAAAAGGCCGTGCACTGGCGCGCACGCTGCGCTACGGCGACAATGCAGTGGCCTGCTATGTCCCTCTGGAACCGCCATGCCTGATACCTCTTCCGCACCTGTTCCCGCTGCCCCAAACCCTGCCACCGCGCCCAACGCCATTGCCTTCATTGGCGGAGGCAATATGGCCAGCGCCTTGATAGGTGGCCTGATTGCCCAAGGCTTTGCGCCCGAGCGGATCGAAGTGGTCGAGCCCTTCGAGGCCGCGCGAGACGCCTTGCAAGCGCAATTCGGTGTTACCGCGCAGGCGCTGCCCGGCCCACAACTGCGCAGCGCCGACCTGGTCGTCTGGGCAGTCAAGCCCCAGGTGTTCCGTGAAGCCGCGCTCCAGGCGCGCCCGCTAACGAGCGCGGCGCTGCACCTGAGCGTGGCCGCCGGCATTCGCAGCAGCAGCATTGCGCAGTGGCTGGGCAGCGAGCGCGTGGTGCGCGCCATGCCGAACACGCCAGCGCTGATTGGCCGGGGCATCAGCGGCCTGTTTGCCCGCCAGGCAGTGGATTCTGCCGAGCGCCAGCGCATCGCGCAGGTCATGGCGCCCACGGGCGAGACCCTGTGGGTGGAGCAGGAACACGACCTGGACGCCGTCACCGCGCTCTCAGGTTCCGGCCCCGCCTACGTGTTCTACGTGCTCGAAGCCATGACCCGCGCTGGCGTTGGCATGGGGCTGAGCCAGGCGCAGGCACACCGCCTCGCCGTGGCCACCGTTGGTGGCGCTGCCGAACTGGCGCGCCGCTCGGACGACCCGCCCGAGGTGCTGCGCCAGCGCGTCACCTCCAAAGGCGGCACGACGCATGCCGCCATCGAGGTGCTGGAGCGCGCGGGGGTGGCGGGGCACTTCGTCCACGCCATAGAAGCGGCGCAGCACCGTGCGCGCGAACTTGGCGACGAGTTCGGCGCCTAAAATTTCAAGGGTTTTAGGCCTCTAGCGCTTATCTGGAAAGCGCTAGAAGCTATTATTTTTATAGTTTTCCGCGTACCCACATGTCGAGCGCCACGCCGGCAAACAGCGTCAGCCCGATCCAGTGGTTCAGCCGGAACGCGCGAAAGCACCCTTCGCGCGTGCGCTGCCAAATCATCTGCGCGTGCCAGGCGACCTGGGCCAGCACCAGTGCCAAGGCAAGGCCCCACACGGCGCCAAAGCCTTGCTGGCGCAGCGCCCAGCCCCACACCACGATCAGCGTCAGATAAAACATGAGCACTGCCACCACGTCAAAGCGCCCCAGGGTGATGGCCGAAGTCTTCATGCCAATCTTCAGGTCGTCGTCGCGGTCGACCATGGCGTACTCCGTGTCGTAGGCCAGCACCCAGAACAGGTTGCCGACCAGCAGCCACCAGGCCAGAGCCGGCACCAGCCCGAGCACGGCGGAAAAAGCCATAGGAATGCCAAAACTGAAAGCCACGCCCAGCACCGCCTGCGGCATGGACACCACACGCTTGGCAAAGGGGTACGCCACGGTGATGGCCAGCGCCGCGAACGAGAGCGCGACGGTGAGCGCATTGGTCAGCAGCACCAGCCCGAACGCCGCCAGGGCGAGCACGGCGGCCAGGGCCAGCGCTTCGCGCACCGACACCGCGCCTATGGTCACAGGCCGCCCCGCCGTGCGCTTGACGTGGCGGTCGAACTCGCGGTCGGCCACGTCGTTGACGCAGCAGCCCGCGCTGCGCATCAGAACCGTGCCCAGCGCAAAGATGGTGACCAACCGCCAGCCCGGAAAACCGCCAGCAGCGACCCACAGCGCCGAGAGCGTGGGCCAGAGCAGCAGCAGCCAGCCCGCAGGCCGATTCCAGCGGATGAGATCAAGATACAGAGCAAAACGGGTGCGGGCAACGGACATGGCAGCGGGGAGATCGGCAAGCGGCGGCGCGGGCAGCAAGCCCCGCCGCGGATGTTGAATGTAGCAGCCGCACCTTGGCGTCGACACGGACGGTCTTTTGGCGACAATGGCCCACTGTGGGACCACCGGCCCAGGCAAACCAGGAAACACCTTCACGATGCTGCCACCCACCAACGTTTCCCCCGTGCCCCTTGCGCCCTCGCCGCCAGGCGATCTGCGCCATGGCGAAGCCGACATCAGGGTCTCGCCCCACGTGATGTTCGGCTTTCTGCTGGCAGCACTGGCCACGGTACTGATCGGCATCGTGACGTACTGGGCGCTGGCGGAGCGCGACAGCGTGCTGGAGCGCCTGGGCCGAGCGCGGCAATCCGTCGTGCTGCTGCAAAACGTGATGCGCACCACGATCGAGGCGGAAAACGGGCAGCGCGGCTTCCTGCTTTCGGGCGAGCCGCGTTACCTGGCCGGATACCAACTGGCCGTTGCAGAGATGCCCGGACAACTCGATGCCTTGTACCGCACGCTCAACGAGCGCGAAGCGCTGGTGCAGCGCCACAAGGAACTGGCGTCGCTGGTGGATGCCAAGTGGAAAGAGCTTGCCCAGACCGTCGACCTCTACCGCAGCGGCAAGCGCGAGGAGGCCCTGGCGCTCCTGCGGACGGGCCATGGCCAAGCCACCATGGAACAGCTCCTGCAAGTCGGCGACATGTTCGCTTCCGACTTGCAGCAACGCGCCGACCAGCTCCGGGACGAGTGGCGCACCTCGGCCAGTTGGTCCACCTGGGTCACCGTGGGAGGCTCGGCATTGTTGCTGGTGCTCATCGGCATGGCAGCCGCCATGTCGGCACGTGAGCAGGCCACCAAAGCGCGCCAATCCTGGGTGGACCGTGGTGTCCTGGGGTTGGGCGCGGAGCTGCAGGGCGATCACCCTCTCGAAAAACTGGGTGAGATGGCCATGCGCCACCTGGCCCATTACATGGGCGCGCAGGTGGGCGCGGCCTACGTGGTGCGGGGTGCGCAGCAGTTGGAGCTTTTCGGCGCCTATGCGCTCGACTCACAGCATGCCACCGGGACCTTGGTGCTGGGCGAAGGCCTGCTGGGCGAGGCCCTGAGCTCCCGCGCACTGCACCATGTGCGCGAAGTGCCCGAGGGCTACATGCGCGTCACGTCCGCCACCGGGTCTGCCACCCCGCGCGAACTGCTGTTGGTGCCTGCGGTCTATGGTGGACGCGTGTCGGCGGTGCTGGAACTGGGGTTTTTCCGCTCCGTGCGGCTGGCGGACAAGGAACTGCTCGAGCGTGCCTCGGAAATGCTCGCGCTGGCCATTCGCGCCGCACTCGACCGCAGCGAGCTCGAACGCCTGTTGGGCGAGACACAGCGCCAGTCGGAACAACTGCAGACACAGCAGGAAGAGCTGCGCATATCCAATGAAGAGCTGGAGCAGCAAAGCCGCATCCTCCAGGCTTCGCAAGCCCATATGGAGCAGCACCAGGCCGAACTGGAGCAGACCAATGCGCAACTGGAGGAGCAAACCAGCCAGTTGGAAGAGCAGCGTGAAAAGCTGCTGATGGCCCAGGAGGTTCTGACCACCAAGGCCAGGGAACTGGAGCTGGCCAGCCAGTACAAGAGCGAATTTTTGGCCAACATGAGCCACGAACTGCGCACTCCGCTCAATTCCGCGCTCATCCTGGCCAAGCTGCTGGGCGACAACAAGACGGGCAACCTGAGCGCCGAGCAGGTGAAATACGCGCAGACGATCCATGCCGCCGGCAACGACTTGCTCGCATTGATCAACGACATTCTCGACCTCGCCAAGATCGAATCGGGCCAGGTCGACGTGGACATCGAAACCGTCCCTATCGCCAAAACACTGGCCGCATTGCTCGACCCGCTGCGCCCGTTGGCCGGGCACAAGGGCCTGACGCTGGCCAGCACCGTCGATTCCGACGTCCCTGCCAACCTTGAAACCGATCCGCGGCGCCTGGGCCAGATACTGAAAAATCTGCTCTCCAACGCCATCAAGTTCACCGAAAGTGGTTCGATCGAGGTGCACGTCGGCATGACCGCCAGCGGCCGCGTGGCATTTGCCGTGCGTGACACAGGCATTGGCATCGCAGCCCACCAGCAGGCGCTGGTGTTCGAGGCCTTTCGACAGGCCGACGGCAGCACGCACCGCAAGTACGGCGGCACCGGGCTTGGTCTGTCGATTTCGCGCAGCCTGGCGCAGCACCTGAGCGGCGATATTCGGTTGCAAAGCACACAGGGTAAAGGCAGTGCCTTCACCCTGGAATTGCCCGTGTACCTGGCGCAGGCCATGCCTCCCGCCCCTGCGCCGGCACCGGCCCCGCCGCCACGGGGGCTGTCACCGCCTCCCGCACCGGTCCCGGCCGCACCGTGGAGCAAAGGCACGCGCAGCCTGCTGGTGGTGGAAGACGACCCGCGCTTTGCCCAGATCCTGCAAGAGTTGGCATCGGAAATGGGCTTCGAATGCGCGGTGGCGGCCACCGCCGCCGATGGCCTGGAGATAGCCACGGTCCGCAAGCCTGCCGCCATCGTGCTGGACGTGAATCTGCCAGACTTTTCCGGACTGGGCGTGCTCGACCAGCTCAAGCGCAATCCGACCACGCGCCACATCCCGGTGCACATCGTCTCGGTGGTCGACTACGCCAAAGAGGCGCTCGAGCGCGGTGCCGTGGGCTATGCACTCAAACCCGTCCCGCGCGAAGAACTGGTGCGTGCGCTGGAACGCCTGGAAGGGAAATTCACCCCCGGGCTGCGGCGCGTGCTGGTGGTCGAAGACGACGCGCGCCAGCGTGAGAGCGTTCGCTCGCTGCTGCAGAGCGAAGGGGTGGAAATCGTGGGCGTCGAGACCGCAGCGCAGGCCCTGGAACACCTGGCGCGCAGCACCTTCGACTGCATGGTGATGGACGTCAACCTGCCAGATCTGAGTGGCTACGCATTGCTGGAAAAAATGGCCGGGCAGGAGGAGGTGTCGTTCCCGCCTGTCATCGTTTACACCGGCCGTGCGCTCACACGCGACGAAGAGCAGAAATTGCAGCGCTTCTCGCGCTCCATCGTCATCAAGGACGCGCACTCTCCCGAACGCCTGCTCGACGAGGTCACCCTGTTCTTGCACCGGGTGGAATCGGAAATGACCGAGGAGCACCGGCACATGCTCCAGGTGGCACGCAACCGAGAGGAAGCGTTCGAAGGCCGCACCGTGCTGGTGGTGGAAGACGACGTGCGCAACGTTTTTGCACTCGCCAGCGTGCTCGAGCCCACCGGCATCCACGTGGAAATTGCACGCAATGGCCGCGAAGCGCTTGAATGGCTGGACGCTCACACCGGCAAGGAGTGCGCCGACCTGATCCTGATGGACATCATGATGCCCGAGATGGACGGCTACACGGCCATGCGCGAGATCCGCAAGCGCCCCGATGGCCGGCGCATTCCCATCATTGCGCTCACGGCCAAGGCCATGCGCGACGACCAGGAAAAATGCCTGGCCGCTGGCGCCAGCGACTACATCGCCAAGCCGCTGGACGTGGACAAACTGATGTCGCTGGTGCGCGTCTGGATGCCGAAGTAAGGGGGACTCCTCCATGCCCCACCGCGAACGCAGCAAGACGTTGGACATCGAGCAGCGGCTCCTGATCGACGCCATCTACCTGCGCTACCACTACGACTTTCGCTCCTATGCCCAGGCGTCGCTGCGCCACCGTCTGAATGCAGCGCTGGCGCGGTTCCAGTGCAAAACCCTTTCGCAACTGCAGGACCGCGTGCTGCACGAGCCCGACGTGTTTGCCGGCATGCTTGACTACCTGACGGTGCAGGTGAGCGACATGTTCCGCGACCCCGACTACTTTCGCGCGCTGCGCGAGCAGGTGCTGCCGCATTTGCACACCTACCCCTTGCTCAAGATCTGGGTGGCGGGCTGCAGCACGGGCGAAGAGGTGTATTCCCTGGCCGTTCTGCTGCAGGAAGCCGGGCTGCTGGAACGCACCCTCCTCTACGCCACCGACATCAACGCCAAGGCCCTGCAAGCCGCAAGTGCCGGTGTGTTCGACGTCGAGCGCGTGCCGGCTTTCTCGCAGAACCACGCCGCCTCGGGCGCCGTGACCTCGCTGTCGGACTACTACACCGCCGCCTACGGACGCGTGGTGTTCCACAAGTCGCTGCGCGACCACATGGTGTTCTCGGACCACAGTCTGGCGACGGACAGCGTGTTTTCCGAAGTGCACCTGGTGTCGTGCCGCAACGTGCTGATCTATTTCGAGCGCGCGTTGCAGGACCGCGCCCTCGGGCTGTTTCGCGAGGCCCTGTGCCAGCGTGGTTTTCTGGGCCTGGGCAGCAAGGAATCGTTGCGCTTTTCTACCCAGGCCGATGCGTTCGAGGACTGCGTTCCGCTGCAGTGCATCTACCGCAAGAAGGCTTTGGCGTGAACACCTCCACCCGGACTTTCGAAGCCATGGTCGTTGTGATAGGCGGCTCTGCCGGCGCCGTTGATCAGGCCAAGGGCCTGTACCTCGTGCAAGCGCCCGACAGCGCCTCCTCGCCCACCATGCCACGGGCTGTGCCGCCACGGATCCCGCAGATTCCCCATGTCCTTAGCCCTGTGGCGATGGCCGAAACCCTCACCCGACCGCATACCCGAGGATTGCTGTGAAACGATCTGCCAATCTGGATGCGCAAGTCGCGGCACCGATCAAGTGCCTGATCGTCGACGACATTGCCGAGAACCTCGTTGCCCTCGAAGCCTTGCTGCAACGGGACGACCTGCTGGTCCTCAAGGCACAGTCAGGTGCCCAAGCCCTGGAGTTGCTGCTCGAACACGACGACATCGCGCTCGCGCTGCTCGATGTGCAAATGCCCGAGATGACCGGTTTTGAATTGGCCGAGATAATCCGCGGGCGCGAACGCACGCGCCACATTCCTCTGATTTTCGTGACCGCGGGCACACAGAACAGTGACTGGCAGTTCAAGGGTTACGACGCCGGAGCAGTGGATTTTCTCTACAAGCCTATTGATCCCCATATGCTGCTCAGCAAGGTGGAGGTGTTCTTCTCGCTGCACCGCCAGAAGCGCGCGTTGGCGCGCGAACTGGCCGAGCGCACGGAAGCGCTGCGCATCAACGAAATGTTCATGGCCGTCTTGAGCCACGACCTGCGCACGCCGCTGACCTCGGTCACCCTGGCATCGGGCGCGCTGGTTCACGCCTGCACGGACAAAAAGAGCGCGGCGCTGGCGGGCCGCATCCTGTCCAGCGCGCGGCGCATGGACGGCATGATCGAAAACTTGCTCGACCTCACACGCATTCGCCAGCATGGGGGCCTGAGCCTGCATCCGGGGCCACTCGATCTCGGCGAACTGTGCGCACGCGTTGTCGAGGAACTGCGGGACCACGGCACCCGAGAGGTGGTGCTCAGCAGCGCGGGCGTGCTTTCAGGTTCCTGGGACGGTGACCGCCTGGCCCAGGTGCTGACCAACCTGCTTGGCAATGCGCTGCGGCATGGCGCAGCCGATCAACCCATTGGTCTGCACCTGGACGGCACCCACACGAGCGCCATTCGCATGGAGATCAGCAACGGTGGTTGCATCCCTGCCGACCTGCTGCCGCTGCTGTTCACGCCATTTCGCAGTAGCGCAAGCAAAGGGGGGCGCCGCGAGGGCCTGGGCCTGGGCCTGGGCCTGTACATCGTGCAGCAGATCGTCACCAGCCACGGCGGCGGCATTGCAGTGCACAGCGCGGACGACCACACCCGCTTTACTGTGACGCTTCCGCGAAACACTGGATCGTCGCCGCCCAGCCGATGAATGGACTAATCGGCGCTGAGTGCCTGCTCAATCTCCCGCAGCAGAGCGTCGAGCTGTTCCAATTCAAACGGTTTGAGCAGCGTGCGCACATGCGGCCCCCAGGCCTGCGCATGCTTGCCCAGCTCGTAGCCCGAGCACAGCACCACCCAGCGGTCCGGGTTCCTGGTCAACAACTGGTGCGCAAACTCGATCCCAGAGAGTCCGGGCAAACTCACGTCGGTCACCACCACATCGAAGGGGGTCTGCACGTCCTGCGCCATGCCCTGCTCTGCACTTTCGCACAGCACCACCGAGCGCCCTTCGCCCTCCATCAGCATGCCGATGGTTTCACGCAGATCCTCATGGTCTTCAACGTACAGAATTCGCATGGAGTGCTGGCCCGAACCCGGATGGTGGTCAATCCAACGATCATCGCAAGGGCGACGCGCTCAACTTTGTAGGACAGCGTCTTGAAACCAGGCGACGCCTACTCCTCCAGCAGCGAGCGCAACATCCAGGCAGTCTGCTCGTGCACCGTCAAGCGCTGGGTGAGCAGGTCGGCCGTGGGCTCGTCGCCCACCTTGTCGGCCAGCGGGAACAGCTCGCGTGCCGTGCGCGCCACCGCCTCATGGCCCGTCACCAGCACACGCACCATGTCCAGTGCGCGCGGTGGCGTAGCGGGTGCATCGGGCAGGCTGGCAAGCTTGCCGAACTGGGCGTAGGAACCCGGCGCCACATGGCCGAGCGAGCGGATGCGCTCGGCAATCGGATCCACCGCGTTCCACAACTCGGTGTACTGGCCCATGAACATCAGGTGCAGGGTGTTGAACATCGGCCCTGTGACATTCCAATGGAAGTTGTGCGTGGTCAGGTACAGGGTATAGGTGTCCGCCAGCAGGTGCGAAAGGCCTTTGGCAATGCCGGCGCGGTCTTTCTCGGAAATACCGATGTTGATGCGCGGCACGGCGGCGGTTTTGTCGGTGGATTTGGCGGGTGCTTTGGCCATTGGGTTCTCCTTGATGGGGTTAAGAACAGTCACTTTGGTCCACTATAGGCCGCATTCAGGTGAGGCGTTTGACGCCGGGCAAGCCACAGGCCACCACCGCATTGCGCAGCGCAGCAATCGCCTCGTAGCGCGTGAAGCTGCGCCGCCACACCAGCACCACGCGGCGCGTGGGTGGGGCGCTGCCGTCGGGCTCGACGATGGGCAGGTAGCGGATATGCGGGTCGTCGGCGTGGCGCCGCCGGGGGGCGCTGGCCAGCGCCGCATCCGGCACGGCCAGGCGCGGCACCAGCGTCACGCCCATGCCGGCGGCCACCATGTGCTTGATGGTTTCCAGCGATGAGCCTTCAAAGCGCTTGTGGATGCCGTCACCCTGTGGAGCGACGCGAGCAAATTCCGGGCACACCTCCAGCACATGGTCGCGAAAACAGTGGCCGGCGCCCAGCAGCAGCACATGCTCGTTCTTCAGCTCCTCGGTGCAGACCGATTCCTGCTGCGCCAGCGGGTGCTTGCCGGGGACCGCCGCCAGAAACGGCTCGTCGTACAGCGCGGCGCTGGCCAGGCCGGCATCCGGAAAGGGCTCGGCAAGAATGGCGCAGTCGATCTCGCCGGTGCGCAGCATTTCCAGCAATTTGACGGTGAAGTTCTCCTGCAGGATGAGCGGCATCTGCGGCGTGCGCTCAATGACGCTGCGCACCAATTCAGGCAGCAAATAGGGGCCGATGGTGTAGATCACCCCCAGGGTGAGCGGCCCGCTCAAAGGGTCTTTGCCGCGCAGCGCAATCTCTTTAATAGCCGCCGCCTGCTCCAGCACCGCCTGCGCCTGGCGCACGATCTCTTCGCCCAGTTGCGTCACCGAGACATCACCCGCGCTGCGCTCGAAGAGCTTGAGATCGAGCTCTTCTTCCAGTTTTTTGACCGCCACCGACAGCGTCGGCTGCGAGACATGGCAGGCTTCTGCCGCGCGCCCGAAATGGCGCTCGCGGGCGACGGCGACGATGTATTTGAGTTCGGTGAGGGTCATGGGGGCAGGCAATCATCGCGGCACAGGCCCCCTACCCGCAGCGCTGCGGGAGGAGGGGGAAGCGGCGAAGCCGCGCAGGGGGTGGTCACAATTCAAGCCTTGAGGTAGTCGGATTTTCCGCCCAACCAGCGCTCCAGGTGCTGCGCCGCCAATTCGGGATGCTGCTCCAGCATTTTCGGCGCGGTTGCGCGCGCCCAGTCCAGCAGGTGCGTGTCGGTGGCGAGGTCGGCAAAACGCAGGAGCGCGTCGCCCGACTGGCGCGCGCCCAGGAATTCGCCGGGGCCACGGATTTCAAGGTCCCGCCGTGCGATCTCGAAGCCATCGCTGGTCTCTGCCATGGCGCGCAGGCGCTCTTTCGCCGTCTCGCCGACACGCCCGCTGTCGTTGGTGGCGTACAGCAGCACACAGGCCGAGGCAGTGGCGCCCCGCCCCACCCGGCCGCGCAGTTGGTGCAGTTGCGAGAGACCAAAGCGCTCCGCGTGCTCGATGACCATGAGCGAGGCGTTGGGCACGTCCACGCCGACTTCGATGACGGTGGTGCTGACCAGCACACCCAGAGCGCCTTCGGTAAACAGCGCCATCACGGCCTTCTTTTCGGCGCTCGGCATGCGCGAATGCAGCAGGCCGACCGCCACGCCGGGCAGCGCCTCGCTCAGCTCGGCATGCACGGCAGTGGCGTTGGAAAGATCCAGCGCCTCGCTCTCTTCGATCAGCGGGCAGACCCAGTACACCTGGCGCCCCTCGGCGACCTGCGCGGCGATGCGCGCGATGACCTCGTCCTTGCGGCTGTCGGCGATCAGCTTGGTGACCACCGGCGTGCGGCCAGGGGGCAGCTCGTCGATGACCGAGACGTCCAGGTCGGCGTAGTAGCTCATGGCGAGCGTGCGCGGAATGGGCGTAGCGCTCATCATCAGCATGTGCGGCTCCGTGCCGTGCGCGGCGAGCTTTTGGCGCAGCGCCAGGCGCTGGAGCACGCCAAAGCGGTGCTGCTCATCGACGATGGCCAGCGCCAGCCGATCAAACGCGACCTGCTCCTGGATGACGGCGTGCGTGCCGACCACCAGCGCCGCCTCGCCGCTGGCCACCCGCGCCAGGGCCGCCGTACGTTCCTTTTTTCTCTGGCCGCCCACCAGCCAGGCGACGCTGCGGCCCTCTGCCGCCAGCAGGGGTTCCAGCCAGCCGACCAGCTTGGCGAAATGCTGCGCGGCGAGGATTTCGGTGGGCGCCATCAGCGCGCACTGCCAGCCGGCGTCGATAGCGCGGGTGGCGGCCAGCGCCGCCACCACCGTTTTGCCCGAACCCACATCGCCTTGCAGCAAGCGGTGCATGGGCTGCGCACGCGCCAGGTCGGCGCCGATTTCCCGCACGACGCGCACCTGCGCCGCCGTGAGCGCGAAGGGCAGCCCAGCCTGCAATCGGGCGGTGAGCGATGCGGCGCCCTGCACCGGCGCCAACACCGGCGCGCGCAGGCGCGAGCGCTCGCGCCGCGCCTGAAACTGCGAGAGCTGCTGCGCCAGCAGCTCCTCGGCCTTGAGCCGCTGCCAGGCAGGGTGGCTGTGGTCTTCCAGCGCCGCCAACGCCACATCGGGCGTTGGGCGATGCAAAAAAGTGAGCGCCTCGCGCAGATGCATCAAGCGCTGGGGGCCATTTTTGCTTGAAAAATGAGCGCACGTAGGAGCGAGCTCTGGCACCAGGGTTTCCGGCAGGTCCACGCGCGTCAGGGCACTGGCCACCAGCCGGCGCAGCAAGGGCTGGGGCAAGCCGGCCGCCGTCGGGTAGACAGGCGTCAGGGCCGTGGGCAGCTCGCCGCCTGCCGCACGAAACACCGGGTGCAGCATCTGCCGGCCCCAGAAACCTCCCCGCATTTCGCCCCGGATACGCAGGCGCGCGCCCACCGCCAGCGTCTTTTGTTGCGAGGGGTAGAAGCTGAAGAAGCGCAGCGTGCAGTCGCCCGACGCGTCCTGCACCTGCACCACGAGCTGGCGGCGCGGGCGCAACTGCACCTCGCTGGCGGTGACGGTGGCTTCGATTTGTGCCAGCTGACCATCGCGCGCGCTGGCGATCGGCACGATGCGGGTCTCGTCCTCGTAGCGCAGCGGCAGGTGCAGCGCCAGGTCGATGTCGCGCCTGAGGCCCAGTTTGTGCAGGGCCTTTTGAATGGCAGGGGCAAGGGCGCGGGGCGCGGGCATGGTGGAAGCAACAAGCGTATCGAGCGCCAAGCATAGACGGGACGGAGCATCCCCCGCCGCAGTCCGCACGCCAGCCCAGGAACATGCCGGCCATCTAGAATCAGTCCTTCCCTGACCGCACGCCCTGCCCCGCCATGCTCAAGCGCATTCAAACCCGCGACCTCGTGCTCGGCATGTATGTGCAGGAGTTCTGCGGCTCATGGATGGACCACCCGTTCTGGCGGGCGAAGTTTTTGCTCAAAGAGCCGTCCGACCTGGCGCGTATTCGTGCCACCAGCATCACCGAATTGTGGATTGACACCGATCGTGGGCAAGACGTCGCCGCAGGCACGGTGACGCTCACGCAGGAAGAGGTCGAAGCGCGCATCGACACCGATTTCAGCGATCTGGCCGCGATGCACGCCATGGAAAGCACCGCCGCGGCCAAGCCGCGCCCAGCACCGATGGCGCCGCCGCGCCGCAACGCACCGGCCAGCATGCAGGACGAATTGCGCGCCGCGGCTGCCATTTGCAGCCGGGGAAAGGACGCGGTGATCTCGATGTTCAGCGAAGCCCGCATGGGGCGCGCGGTGGACGCCGCTCAGGCACAGCGCCTGGCGCAGGAAATCAACGATTCCGTGACGCGCAACCCAGGCGCGCTCATCAGCCTGGCACGGCTGAAGACGGCCGACGACTACACCTACCTGCATTCGGTGGCGGTCTGCGCGCTGATGGTGGCACTCTCGCGCCAGCTGGGCCTTAGCGAGGCGCACACGCGCAGCGCGGGCCTGGCCGGCCTGCTGCACGACCTGGGCAAGGCGGCGGTCCCGATCGAGGTGCTGAACAAGCCCGGCAAGCTCACCGACGAGGAGTTCGACATGGTGCGCCGGCACCCCGTCGCGGGCTACGAAATGCTCAAGGAGGCCGGCCAGGTGGGCGCGCCGGTACTCGATGCCTGCCGACACCACCACGAGAAGATGGATGGCACGGGCTACCCGGACCGGTTGGCGGGAGAAAAAATCAGTCTCATCGCCCGCATGGCGGCGGTGTGCGACGTGTACGACGCGATTACATCCGACCGCGCCTACAAGCGCGGCTGGGACCCTTCTGAATCGCTGCGCCGCATGGCCGAATGGACCGGGGGACATTTCGACGCCCGCGTCTTCCAGGCTTTCGTCAAGAGCATCGGCATCTATCCCGTGGGCTCGTTGGTGCGCCTGGTGTCGGGGCGCCTGGCGGTCGTGACCGAACAGGGCAGCCGCTCGCTGGTCACCCCGAAGGTGAAGGTGTTTTACTCGACACGCTCCAACCTGCGCATTGCCCCGGAAATCATCGATCTCGGTGCCGTCGGGTGCAACGACCGCATCACGGCGCGCGAAGACCCGGCGAAATGGAACTTCCCCGACCTCAACGCAATGTGGTCGGGCCTGCCCAGCCACGCCCCGGCATGAGCGCCATTCGCACGCTCACGCCCAATCCGGCACTGGACCTCTCGGCGCGCACGGCGAAGGTCGAGCCGACCCACAAGCTGCGCTGCAGCGACCTGCAGCGCCACGCCGGCGGCGGCGGTATCAACGTGGCGCGCATGCTCCACCGTCTGGGGGTCGATGTGCGGGCGCACTACCTGGCCGGCGGCGTGGCGGGTGCGCAGCTCACAGCGCTGTTGGCTCAGGAGGGTGTGCCCGCGCAGTGCCAGCCCATTGCCGGAGAAACGCGCGAAAACCTGTCCGTGCTGGACAAGGCCAGCGGCCAGGAGTTTCGCTTCGTCATGCCAGGCCCGCAGCTCGCGCAGCAGGAGTGGCAGACCTGCCTGTCCGCCATGGCAAGCCTCCATCCGGCGCCGCAGTGGCTGGTGGCCAGCGGCAGCCTGCCACCCGGCGCGCCAGACGATTTTTACGCGCGCCTGGCACATCAAGCGCAGAACGCTGGCGTGGCCCTGGCACTCGACACCTCTGGCGCCGCCCTGGCGCATGCCATGGACGCGGGCGTAGCGCTGGTCAAGCCCAGCCTGGGCGAGCTGCGCAGTCTCACCGGCCTGCCGCTTGCCGAGCGACATGAAGCCATCGCCGCCGCCACCGCGCTGGTGCAGCGCGGTGCAGCGCGCATGGTGGCGCTCAGCCTGGGGGCGGAAGGTGCCGTGCTCGCTACAGCGCACGGCGTGTGGCAGGCACCCGCCGTGCCTGTGACCGCGGCGCAAGGCACTACCGGCGCAGGGGACTGTTTTCTGGGGGGGCTGCTGGCAGCGTTGGTACGGGGAAAAACCCCGTCAGAGGCTTTGCGTTGGGCCACCGCCGCCGGTGCTGCCTCGCTGCTGGCCAGCGGCACGGCGCTGGCCAGTGCGGCAGACGTGGGCAAGCTGCTGGACCAGGTAATGGTCTCGCCGGTCGCTGCGATATAGCCCCGAGCAAGCCCCCCCGCGCAGCGGGTCAGCGCGGCGCCAGCACCCAGCGGTTGCGCCCGCCAGCCTTCGCCTCGTACAGCGCGGCGTCGGCTTCCTCCACCAGGCGGCTGCTGCCATCTTTGTGGGGCGGCACCTGCGCGGCGACGCCCACGCTCACACTCACACAGGGCGACACCTGGGACGCGCCATGCACCAGGCCAAGCGCCGCCACATTCGCCACGACACGCGCGGCCACGGTGGTGGCGCCTTCGGCATCGGTGTCGGGCAGGATGACGGCCAGCTCTTCGCCACCGTAGCGTGCCACCAGGTCGGTGCTGCGCGTCAGGGTGTCCTCCACCGCACGCGCCACGGCCTGCAGGCACGCGTCCCCCTTGGGATGGCCATGGCAATCGTTGAACTGCTTGAAATGATCGACATCGATCATCAGCAAGGCCAGCGGCTGCTCGCGCCGAAATGCCGCGGCGCAGGCCTGCGCCAGACGTTCATCAAAATAGCCCCGGTTGGCGATGCCCAGCAGGCCGTCGGTGCGGGAGAACGCCTCCAATTGGAGATTGGCGTTGAGCAACTCTTCGTTGGCGTGCGCGAGCTCCTGGGTGCGCCCGGCCACACGCATCTCCAGTTGTCGGTTGACGTCGATCAGCCCGGCGTTTTGCTGCGCCAGTACATGGTAGAGCCGGGCGATCAGTTTGAGCAGCGCCTGCGTGGTTTTGCTCTCGGGGAAGTCCTTCTCGTTGCGCCATGCCTGCTCGGGCGTGGTGCCCGCGGCAATGGCCACGATCTGCCGCGCCAGCGCCTGGTCGGTTCCCAGGATGTGCAGCCCCAGCCAGGAGGTAAGAAATCCGATGATGGACTCGGCCGTGTCCGGCATGGAATGGCGCGCCGACCAGATGGTGCGGATCTGCTCGACAAAGTGCGCGTGCTCAGCCTCGTGCGACACAATGTGGCGCGGGTCGAGTCCCACGCCCCGCATCAGCGCTTCCTCGTCGGCAAAGTGGTATTCGGTATAGGCCACCAGACGCGCAAACGTGTCGTTCAGCAGGGCCTCGCGATCGTCCAGATCGGTGCTCTGGAAGGTGCTGCTCAGTTCATTGAACAGATCCACCAGCGCGTGGTGCTGGACATCCACGTCCTCGACGCCTGTGATGAAGTTCTGGTCCCAGACAAAGGCATCCATGGGCGCTGTCCTTGAAAAATCGTGTGCCATACAAGCTTACGCGCCCCAGGCGGTGCGCGGTTTGACACAATCGCGCCCTTTTCTCCTGATTTTCCCGATCTTTTCTAAGCGGGCCTGTTCAGCCCCTTGCCCTATGACGTCCCATTTACCCGATTCCACCGCGCGCGCCTTCACCCTCAGCGATTTTGATTTCGATCTGCCCCCCGAGCGCATCGCCCAGCACCCGACGCCCGAGCGCAGCGGCTCGCGCCTGCTCGATGGGCGCGGCAACGCCCCCTGCGACCGCATCTTCCGCGAACTCCCGGCCTTGCTGCGGGACGGTGACTTGCTGGTGTTCAACGACACCCGTGTCGTCAAGGCGCGCATCTTTGGCGAGAAGGACAGCGGCGGCAAGCTCGAACTGTTGATCGAGCGCGTGCTGACGGGCCACGCCGGCTGCGAGGTGGTGGCGCACATGAAGGTCAGCAAGAAGCCGCCCGTGGGCGCGCGCATCCACTTGGCGGGGGGCATGGCAGCCGGCGGTTTTGACGCCACGCTGCTGTCCCGCTGGCCCGATGCCGAAGGCCCGCTGTTTCGCTTTGCCTTGCACGGACCCGCTGGCGAGAGCGCCTGGGAGCTGATGGAGCGCTGCGGCCACCTGCCACTGCCGCCCTACATAGCCCGCGACCAGGCCAGCGGCCACGACGCCGACGAAGCGCAAGACTCCGAACGCTACCAGACGGTGTTTGCCCGTGCCCCCGGTGCGGTGGCGGCGCCCACCGCCGCCCTGCACTTCGACGACGCGGTACTCGCCGACCTGGCCGAGCGCGGCGTCGAGCGCGCCAGCGTCACGCTGCACGTGGGCGCGGGCACCTTCCAGCCGGTAAAGACGGAGAACCTGGCCGAGCACCGCATGCACGCCGAGTGGTATTCCATCCCGAGCGCCACGCTGGCGGCGCTGGAGCGCTGCCGCCAGCGCGGCGGCCGCGTGGTGGCGGTGGGTACGACCACGGTGCGCACGCTCGAATCCTGGGCGCAGAGCGGGCTGGCGGAGGGCGAGACGCGCATCTTCATCACACCGGGCTTTGCCTTCCAGGTGGTGGACCTGCTGCTGACCAACTTCCACCTGCCCAAAAGCACGCTGATGATGCTGGTCAGCGCCTTTGCCGGCTACGAACACATCATGGCGCTGTACCGGCATGCGATTGCACAGGGCTACCGGTTCTTCAGCTATGGGGATGCGATGCTGCTGGCGCGCAGCGCGAGCGCGCCAGGCCGGTAGCGGCCCGGCCTCTGCAGGGCGGCGATTGCACTATCGAAAAAATAGCTGCTAGCGCTTATAGGATATGCGCTAGCACCCTATTTCATTCAAATCTTACAGCCCCAGGTGCTGGGCGACGAAATCGGCGTCCTTGTCGCCCCGGCCCGAGAGGTTGACCAGAATGTTCTGCTCGGGCGACAGGGTTTTCGCCAGCTTCATCGCATAGGCCAGCGCGTGGGCGCTTTCAAGCGCGGGGATGATGCCCTCGGTGCGCGAGAGCGCCATGAAGGCGTCCAGGCACTCGTCGTCCGTCACCGCCTCATACTGCACACGGCCCACGTCCTTGAGGTAGCAGTGCTGCGGGCCGACGCCAGGGTAGTCCAGGCCCGAGGCAATCGAATACACCGGCAGCGGCTCGCCGCGCTCGTCCTGCAGGTTGTAGCAAATGAAACCGTGGATGGCGCCTTTGGTGCCCAGCGTCATGGTGGCGGCGTGGTCGGGGGTATCCAGGCCACGTCCGGCGGGTTCCACGCCGACGAGCTGCACATCGGCATCGGGCAGGAATTCCGTGAAGATGCCCATCGCGTTCGAGCCGCCGCCCACGCAAGCCGTCACCACGTCGGGCAGGCGCTGGTGCTCTGCCAGGAACTGCGCGCGCGCCTCGCGCCCGACGATGCTCTGGAAATCGCGCACCATCTTCGGGAACGGGTGTGGCCCCACCACCGAACCGATGGCGTAGAAGAAATGCACTGGGTCCAACATGTACTCTTCAAACGCACTGTCCACCGCGTCCTTGAGCGTGCGCGTACCGCGCGTGACGGGCACCAGCTTGGCGCCCAGAATTTTCATCTTGGTGACGTTGGGGTGCTCCTTGGCAATGTCGATCGCGCCCATGTGGATTTCGCAATCGATGCCCACCAGCGCGCAGGCCGACGCCAGCGCCACGCCGTGCTGGCCCGCGCCCGTTTCGGCCAGCACCTTGGTCTTGCCCATGTACTTGGCCAGCAGCGCTTCGCCCAGGCAATGGTTGATCTTGTGCGCGCCAGTGTGGTTCAGGTCTTCGCGCTTCAAGTGGATGTGCGCGCCACCCTGGCGATCGGACAGGCGCCTGGCATAAAAAATCGGACTCGGGCGGCCGACGTAGTGCGCGTACAGGTCGGTCAGCTCGTCCTGGAACGCCGCCGTCTTGCGGACCTCTTCGTAGGCGGCGTTGATGCCGTCCATCACGGCCTTGAGCTCGGGCGGGAGGATCTGCCCCCCATATTCGCCAAAGTAGCCCTGGCTGTCGGGCATTTCCAGAAACTGCTGTGCCATGCGGTGTCCCTCTGTGTGGTGAAAAAACTGTGAAATCTTAGAGCGTGTTGGCGGGCGCAGCTCTGCCGGCTCGGCGTTATTGATTCCACCTCACGAAATTGAAGTCCTTTGGCGGCGGCCAGCCGCGCACGGCCATGGCGATGCTGGGATCGCGTTCCACGCGATCGCTTGTGCCTTCCCGGCGGGCTGGTGGCATCAACGACAGGTGCGCGCAGGAACCATGCGGGGCGCCGCGCCCATGGTCGGCGGCTGGTCGGCGGAGGACAGCTCCACGCAATAGTCGCCCCACGGCCCCGACACCTTCGCGGTGCGCGAGCCCCCGGGGCCACGCAGATCGCGCACCACGGCCCCGGCGCCCATGGTGGCGGACGCCTCACCATCCCAGGCTTGAGGCACGCGGCCCAGCCCTTCCCGGCGCTGCCAGGCCCTCTCCCGCGCCAGCGCGTGCGCCACTATGTCTGGCCCAAGAACGGCCTGCGGTTGCGCAGCAGAAGCGGGCAGGCTTGGCGCTGGCGCCGGCGCTGACGCAGCGGCGGCGACCACTGGCGTCTCCCTCTCAGGGCTTGCGGTGGACTGGCGCACGCGCCCCCTTGGAAGCGGCCGGACGATGGCCACCGTGGCACGCCTCATGGCCCTCGGCGCTGCGGAGCGCGCCCCGGCCGCTTCGCCAGTTTCGCCCGGCACAACCCCGGCAGCCGGTGCGGGCACAGGCGTGGGCGTGGGTGCCACCCACAGCATGGCCGATGGCGGCACCTGCGATGGCGTCGGCAGGACGGGCGGGGGCACCAGCGTCCGCCACAGCACCGCCAGCCCGACGCCATGCAGCATCAGTGACCCAGCCACCGCCCAGACCAGGCGCTGGCGTGCCGGAACAGCGCACGCCTGTTTACTGCTGCGGGGAACCACTCGCCAGACCAGCCGGTGGCGCCGCCCCTTCATCGGGAATCCAGGTCAGCAGATCCCCTGGCTGACACTGCAGGTAGCTGCAGATGGCGGACAGGGTCTCAAATCGCACGCCCTTGACCTTGCCGCTCTTGAGCAGGGACAAATTGGCCTCGGTGATGCCCACATGGGCCGCGAGATCCCGCGACTTGACCTTTCGACGCACAAGCATCTCATCCAGCGTGACAACTATCGCCATGGGTGGGTGTCCTGGATGAATTACACGAACGCGTTGGCTTCGGCCTGCAGGCGGCAGCCCTCGGCCAGCACATGGGCCAGCAGCAGCATCATGAGCCCCACCACCAGCATGCTCATTTCAAACGAACCCAGGCCCAGCACAATCAGCCCGCCGTTCTGCCCGGACGCGAGCCACGACAGCAGCGCCGTCACCCCCATCTGGTAGAGCAGCGAGGTCACAAACATCGCCAGAAAACCCCAGCCGACACCACGAAATCCGCGCACCACCACGGGCCCGAACACCTCTCCCGCCAGAAAGGCACGGCAAATGCGGTGCACGCACCACACGGCATAGAACATGGCCAGTGCGGGGATGCACTCGAGCCCCACCCCCACCCAGCGCCACGGCAGGTCCATGGACTGTGGCGGCGTCAGGCCGGCCAGCAAGGCCTGTGCAGGCACCACGGTCAGAGGCATCCAGCCAGCCCAGCCGCCCTCCTGTCCAATCGCCGCCCAGCGCGCCAGCGAAATCCCGAACGACACCAGCGCACACACCCAACTGGCAACCAGCAAACCCCAGGCGAGGCGCCGAAACGAGGGCTCCTGCACCGGCGAACCTTGAGAGGCCATGGAAGGAAACATGGTGTGCACCTGATGAAATTTCTGTAAAACAATAATAATATACTGTTTTACAGAAATACGATCGAACAATGGCCTTGGACCTGCCCACCCCACCCGATCGCGTCGAACGTCCGCCCGCGCGGCAGACGGCCTCTGCGCTGCACGCCCTCTGGCGTGCCTTGCCAGCGGTTGCCATGGCGTCGGCCGTGCTGGCCGCCTGTGGCAGCGTACCCGTAACCTCGCTGTGGAAACTGCGCAAGCTCAACCTGGAGACGCTGGACCCCGCAGCGCTGCGCGCTGCGGTGGTGCACCGGCCCGGCGTGCAAGTCCATGGCCAGGGCCTGGTGCTGACCGTGAGCGTGTCGCGCAAGCTGCGCCAGCCCAACGGCGGCACCGTGACCGAGCAACTGGAGGAAAAACTCCCCCTGCAGGAGCTGCGCAGCACGGCCGAACGCAGCCTGCTGGCAGAGTACGACGGCCCCCAGACCACAACGCAGATCTGGCGCGTCGACCCCGCCGCCCTGCCCCGGCTGCAGGCCCTGCGTGCGAGAGCACTGGGCTGGAAAGGAACGGATGGCGGGCAACGCGCGCTGGGCCTGGGGCTGGAACTGGCTGGCTGCCAACAAAAGGGCGCTCACAACCGGGCCGTGACCACCCTGATCCGCTTTACCGAGCCGGGCGAATACATCCCTATCGTGCGCAACATGGATCTGGCCGAAACCATGTCCGCAGCAGATCTGAAACAACGGTTTCCAGACTGCCCCGCAGGCTGAGATCCTACGGACTCGCAGTGCCTTCAGCCCCCATGCGCCAGGCGAAACGCCCGCGCCTTGCCGAAGTGCCCGCAGCCGATGAAGGGCACGGGCGGGCGCAGGGCCGACAGGGGCGACGGATGGTTGGCACACAGCACCAGGTGCTGCGGGGCGGTGATGAGTGCGCGCTTGGATTGCGCGTGCGCGCCCCAGAGCATGAAGACCACCGGCTGCGCCTGCGCGGCGACGTGGGCGATCAGCGCATCGGTCAGCAGCTCCCAGCCGCGCCGGGCGTGGCTGCCGGGTCGGCCTTCTTCGACGGTGAGGGTGGTGTTGAGCAGCAGGGCGCCGCGCTCGGCCCAGGCCACCAGGCTGCCGCCGGGCACCGGAAACGCGGGCGGCGGCTGGCCCAGATCGCGCTCGATTTCCTTGAAGATGTTGCGCAGCGAGGGCGGCAGCGCCACGCCCGGCGCGACGGAAAACGCCAGGCCATGCGCCTGCCCCCGGCCATGGTAGGGGTCCTGGCCGAGGATGACGACACGCACTTTCTCAGGCGGCGTGAGCTCGAGCGCGCGCAGCGGCTGCGGCGGGAAGATGCTGGCGCCGGCCGCCAGGCGCTCGCGCAGAAAGGCCAGCAACCGCACGCCAGCGGGCGAGGCAAAGAAGCCATCGACCAGCGGTTGCCAGCCTGGCGCCACCGGCCAGTCGCGCGGATCGGCCGTCTGGAGCTGATCGGGAGGGGGGGCGTTGGATTTCATATCAAAAAGGCCTCCAGCGCTTATCCCATCTGCGCAAGCAGCTATTGATTCAGTAGTAAAGACGGCTCGTACCCGTTGAAGGGTGCATCACGCAAACAGCTCTGCCAGCGCCAGCCCTGGTTCTTCGGCCCGCATGAAGGCCTCGCCCACCAAAAACGCCTGCACGCCAGCGGCGCGCAGCAGCGTCACATCGGCGCGCGTGGCCACGCCCGATTCGGTCACCAGCAGGCGCCCGGCCGGCACCTGCTTTTGCAGATCCAGCGTGGTCTGCAGATTGACTTCGAAGGTCTTCAAGTTGCGGTTGTTCACGCCAATGAGCGGGGTTTGCAGGCGCAGCGCTCGCTCCATCTCGGCAGCGTCGTGCACCTCGACCAGCACCGCCATGTCAAGCGCGCGGGCAATGGCTTCAAAGTCGCGCATCTGCGCATCGTCAAGGCAGGCGGCGATCAGCAGCACCGCATCGGCGCCGATGGCGCGCGACTCGTAGATTTGCCATTCGTCGACCATGAAGTCCTTGCGCAGCACCGGCAGCATGCAGCTCGCGCGCGCCTGCTTCAGGTAATCGATGCGGCCCTGGAAGTACTGCCGGTCGGTCAGCACCGAGAGGCAGGCGGCGCTGACCTGTCCATCACCCTCTGAATAGCTCTGGGCAATATCGGCGGGCTCGAAATCGGCGCGCAGCACGCCCTTGCTGGGGCTGGCCTTCTTCACCTCGGCAATCACCGCCGCCTGGCCCCGCGCGATTTTGCCGCGCAGCGCGGCCTCGAAATCGCGCGTCAGCACGCGGCTCTCGGCGTCCTGGCGGATGGTGGCCAGGGGCGTGCGCTGCTTGGCTTGTGCGACTTCTTCGTGCTTGGTGGCGACGATTTTTTGCAGGATATCGGACATGTTCAAAGTGTGGGGGCTTGGGCGTGGGTGAAGGTGACGAGCTGGTCCAGACGCTGCTTCGCCGCGCCACTCGCCAGCGCCTCGCGCGCACGCGCCAGTCCGTCGGCAATGGATTCGGCAACGCCGGCCGCATACAGCGCAGCGCCGGCGTTCAGGCAGACGATGTCGGCCGCCGGGCCTTCTGCGCCGCCCAGCACGGCGAGCAGCATGTCGCGCGATTGCTCGGGCGTCTCCACGCGGAATGCCCGGTTGCTGGCCATCGCCAGGCCAAAGTCTTCCGGGTGGATTTCGTATTCCCGCACCTGGCCGTCTTTCAGCTCACCGACCAGCGTGGCCGCGCCCAGGCTGATTTCGTCCATGCCGTCGCGACCATAGACCACCAACGCGTGCTCGGCGCCCAGGCGCTGCAGCGCGCGCACCTGGATACCGACCAAATCCGGGTGAAACACACCCATCAGGATGTTGGGCGCGCCCGCCGGGTTGGTCAGCGGCCCGAGGATGTTGAAGATGGTGCGCACGCCCAGCTCACGCCGTACCGGGGCGACGTTTTTCATGGCCGGGTGGTGGTTGGGCGCGAACATGAAGCCGATGCCGACCTCGGCAATGCTGCGCGCGATGGCGGCGGGGGGCAGGTCGAGGCGCACGCCGAGCTGCTCCATCACGTCGGCGCTGCCGGACTTGCTCGACACGCTGCGCCCGCCGTGCTTGGCGGTGCGCGCACCGGCGGCGGCGGCGACAAACATGGCGCAGGTGGAAATGTTGAAGCTGGCCGCGCCGTCGCCGCCCGTGCCCACGATGTCCACCAGGTGCGTGGTGTCCGCCACCGGCACCTTGGTCGAGAACTCGCGCATCACCTGCGCGGCGGCGGTGATCTCGCCGATGGTTTCCTTCTTGACGCGCAGGCCGGTGATGATGGCCGCCGTCATGACGGGCGAGAGCTCGCCCCGCATGACCATGCGCATCAGGTGCAGCATTTCGTCGTGGAAGATTTCGCGGTGTTCAACGGTGCGCTGCAGCGCTTCCTGCGGGGTGATGGACATGGGGGCGTTCCTTTCTGTAGGAAGGGGTCAGTACACCGCCGTGCCGCTGGCGGCGGGCACGGCAGCACGGTCGGGCGAATGGGCGAAGAACTGCCGCATGCACTCGAGCGCGTATTCCACGCCGGCGGCATCGACATCGAGGTGCGTGACAAAGCGCAGGCCGATCAGGCCGGTGGCGAGCACGCCGCGCTGCTGCAGCCAGTCGAGCAAGGCCGGGCCACGGCCGTCCGCCACATCGACAAACACGATGTTGGTGCTGGCCGAGCGCACCTTGAGGCCGGCTATGCCCTGCAGGCCGCCCGCCAGTTGCTGCGCCAGGGCGTGGTCTTGCGCCAGCCGGTCCACATGGTGCTCCAGCGCATGCTGCGCCGCAGCGGCCAAGAAGCCGGCCTGGCGCATGCCGCCACCGGCCATTTTCCGAATCCGCCGCGCCCGCGCGATGAGCTCGCGCGAGCCGCACAGCGCCGACCCGACGGGGGCGCCCAGGCCCTTGCTGAAGCAGACCGAAAGGCTGTCGAAATGGCCCGCGATCTCGCCGACCCGCGCAAGGGCGCTCTGGCCGGGCGCGGCGGTTGCCACGGCGGCGTTGAACACCCGTGCACCATCCAGATGGGTGGCAAGGCCGTGCGCGCGGGCAAGCTCGGTGGCGCCGCGCAGGTAGTCCTCGGGCATGACGTGGCCGTTCCAGGTGTTCTCCAGGCACAGCAAGCGGGTGCGTGCGAAATGCGGGTCGTCGGGCTTGATGGCGGCGGCAATGTCGGCCAGCAGCATGCGGCCCTGCGCGTCCTGCACCAGGGGCTGCGGCTGCACACTGCCCAACACGGCCGCACCCCCGCCTTCGTAGCGGTAGGTGTGCGCGTTCTGGCCCACGATGTACTCATCACCGCGCTGGCAATGCGCCAGGATGCCGCAAAGGTTGCTCTGCGTGCCGCTGGGCATGAAGAGCGCGGCCTCTTTGCCGGTAATGGCGGCGATGCGCTCTTGCAAGGCATTGAGGGAAGGATCGTCGCCAAACACGTCGTCGCCGACCGGCGCGGCCACCATGGCGGCGCGCATGGCGGCCGTGGGCTGCGTGACGGTGTCGCTGCGCAGGTCAACCTGTCGAGTGGAGTTGGTGAGGTTGGTGGGGGTCGTGCGGCTCATGTCGGCTCCAGAAAATGCTTCCACAACGCGTGGCAGTGCCCGCGCATCATGCGGCGGCCGGCATGTCGCTCAGCGCCAGCCGCACCCCGAAACCGATGAACAGCGTACCGGCCACGCCGTCCAGCCAGCGCATACCGCGCTGCAAGGCCCCCGCGCGCCGCGCGGCCCAGGCGGTGGCCAGGGCCCAACCGCTGTTGACGAGCGTGCTGTTAAAGGTAAACAAAAGACCCAGCGCCAGGAACATGGCGCTGGCGTGTGCGCTGCCCGGGGCAATGAACTGCGGCACGAAGGCCAGGAAGAAGAGCGCCACCTTGGGGTTGAGCACATTGGTGAGAAAGCCGCGGCGAAACACCGTGGACAGGTCCACCTCTGCCGCCACTGCGCCCGCCCCAGGAGCGGTGCGCTCGCCGCGCAGGGCGGCGCGCAGCATGCGCGCACCGATCACCACCAGGTACAGCGCCCCGACCAGCTTGAGCACGCCAAACGCCGTGGCCGACGCGGCGACCAGCGCGCTGACCCCGACGGCCGCCGCCGCCACGTGCACGCAGCAGCCTGCCGAAATACCGAGCGCCGCCACCACGCCGGCGCGGGCGCCACGGCGCGCGGCGTGGGCGATGATGAAGAACACGTCAGGCCCCGGCGTGAGGTTGAGCAGCAGGCCTGCGGCGACAAACAGCAACCATTGGTGAGCAGCCATAAGGGTCGATCCAAAAGTTTTGGTGTTTTTGGCCTCTAGCGCTTATGCAGAAAGCGCTTCCAGCTATGATTTCTGGAGTTCATCGGCCCCTTGGAGCAGGAAGTTGCGCAGCAGCGCATGCCCGTGCTCGGAGAGGATGCTCTCGGGGTGGAACTGCACACCCTCGATGGGGAGCTCCTTGTGGCGCACGCCCATGATTTCGCCATCCTCCGTCCAGGCGGTGATCTCCAGCACCTCGGGGCAGCTCGCGCGCTCGATGGACAGCGAGTGGTAGCGGTTGACCGTGAACTGGCGCGGCAGCCCGGCGAACACCCCCGTTTGCGTGGTGGTGATGACGCTGGTCTTGCCGTGCATGAGCTGCTGCGCGCGCACGATGCGGCCCCCGAACGCCGCGCCGATGGCCTGGTGGCCCAGGCACACACCGAGGATCGGCAACCGACCGGCAAAGTGCGCAATGGCCGGCACCGAGATACCGGCCTCCTGCGGCGAGCAGGGGCCGGGCGAGACCACCAGCCGGTCCATGGCGCCGGACGCAAGGCGCGCATCCAGATCGGCCAGCGTGACTTCGTCGTTGCGCACCACTTCCACGTCGGCGCCCAGTTCGCCGAAGTACTGGACGATGTTCCAGGTGAAGCTGTCGTAGTTGTCGATCATCAAGAGCTTCATGCGCTTTCTCCCTGGGCGGCGTGGCTGCGCAGCCGCGCGAATTCGCGTTCCTCGAAGGCGATGCAGGCCTCCATCAGGCTGCGGTAGATCTGCTCGATGACGTCGCTGTCACCGCCATCCTTCGAGGCCGCGCGGCGCACGCGCTGCACGATGTCTTCGATGCGCGCCTCGTCCCGCACCTGGCTGGCGCGTTGCTTGATGCGCGCGGCCTGCGTCATGTAGCCGACGCGCTCCACCAGCAGCGGCACGAGCACGTCGTCGAGCGCATTGATGGCGCGGCGCACGTCCTGCATGTCCTGGCAGGGCTTCACTTTTTCGATCGCGCGTGTCATTCCAGGCCCTCCTCGACCAGTTCTGCGGCGCGCAGGATGGCGCGCGCCTTGTGTTCGGTCTCGCGCCATTCGAGCTCGGGCACCGAATCGGCCACCACGCCGGCCGCGGCCTGCACGTACAGCTCGCCGTCCTTGACGATGGCGGTGCGGATGGCTATCGCCACGTCCATATCGCCCGCGTAGCTCAGATACCCGCAGGCGCCGCCATACAGGCCGCGTTTGGTGGGTTCCAACTGGTCGATGAGCTCCATGGCGTGCACCTTGGGCGCGCCGGTCAGCGTGCCGGCCGGGAAGGTGGCGCGCAGCACGTCCATGTTGCTCATGCCGGGCTTCAGAATGCCTTCGACGTTGCTCACGATGTGCATGACGTGGCTGTAGCGCTCCACCGCAAAGGCCTCAGTCACTTTCACGGTGCCGGTCTGGGCGATGCGGCCGATGTCGTTGCGCGCCAGGTCGATCAGCATGACGTGCTCGGCGCGCTCCTTGGGGTCGTTGATCAGCTCCTGCTCGGTGCGCTTGTCCAGTTCGGGCGTGGCGGCGCGCGGGCGCGTACCGGCCAGCGGGCGGATCGTCACCTTCTCGCCGAGATCGGTTTTCTCCTGGCGCACCAGAATCTCCGGGCTGGCCCCCACCACGTGGCTGTCGCCAAAGTGGTAGTAGTACATGTAGGGGCTGGGGTTGAGCGAGCGCAGCGCCCGGTAGAGCGACAGCGGACTGGCATCGAAGCGCTTGTGGATGCGCTGGCCCACCTGCACCTGCATGAAGTCGCCGCCGGCAATCAGCTCTTTGGCGCGCTCCACAGCCGCCAGGTAGTCCGCCTTGGCGAAATCGCGCTGCGCCGGGTGGCCCTGGCTGGCCTGCACCTGCGGCGCGCTGACCGAATAGCGCAATTGCTCGCGCAAACTGCGCAAACGCTTCTTGGCGCCGCTGTAGGCCTCGGGGCGCGCCGGGTCGGCGTAAACGATGAGGTAGAGCTTGCCCGACAGGTTGTCGATAACCGCCAGCTCTTCACACTGCAGCAGCAGGATGTCGGGCATGCCCAGGGTGTCGGGCGGGCAGCTGTGCTCCAGCTTTTTCTCGATGTGGCGCACCACGTCGTAGCCAAAGTAGCCCGCGAGGCCCCCGCAGAACCGGGGCAGGCCCGGCCGCAGCGCCACCTTGAAGCGCTTCTGGTAGGCCTCGACGAAATCGAGCGGGTTGCCGGGCGCGCTTTCGACCACCTGGCCGTCGGTCACCACTTCGGTCACCGCGTCGGCACCGAAGCCGCGCGAGCGCAAGAGCGTGCGCGCCGGCAGGCCAATGAAGCTGTAGCGGCCAAAGCGCTCGCCGCCGACCACCGATTCGAGCAGGAAGCTGTACGCGCCATTGCCTTGGGCATGCGCCAGCTTGAGGTAAAGGGAGAGCGGGGTTTCGAGATCCGCAAACGCCTCGATCATGAGGGGAATGCGGTTGTAGCCTTCACGAGCGAGGCTGTGGAATTCAAGTTCAGTGATCACGGAGGTGTCCTGCCAAGGCGGCAGGCGGGCCAGCAGGCTGGCGCGCCGGGGTTCATCGTAGGGGGCCTGGAGGCCCCCGGGGCGGGCGCCAGGCAGCAGGCCGGACGCTCTAACAACGCGGTGCAGTGCGAGCCCGCCAGGGCCAGGCTCCCCGGTCGCTGCGACCTGCGATGAATGCGCGGTGAATGAACATTCGGCAAAGTGTAGCAAACCGCGCGTGCACCGTGCGTTGGATGGCCTCAAAACGGAACCCGGCTGTTAAGCGAAAACCCTGTTGCGCAAGCCGGAACAATTTGCAACACTCAATAAAATAGTACGAACGTTCTTTTTTTAGGAGTCGCTATGCCACGGTTTTCCCGTACCGCCCTCACCTGTCTTCTCAGCGCCCTGCTGGCTGCAGGCACTTATGCGGCTCCCGTCACCCTGGCGGATGTGAAATACGCGGACAGCATGAAGCTGCAGGATTCCGCGCTGCAACTCAATGGTGCAGGCATTCGCTACAAAGCCATTTTCAAGGTCTATACCGCAGGCTTGTACCTGGAAAAGAAGGCCTCGACACCGGCGGAAGTGTTTGCCTTGGCAGGGCCCAAGCGCCTGTCCATCACCATGCTGCGCGAAATCGATTCGACGGAACTAGGCAAGCTGTTCTCCCGCGGCATGGAAGACAACATGGACCGCGCCTCATTCTCCAAGCTCATCCCTGGCGTGCTGCGCATGAGCCAGATTTTCTCTGACCACAAAAAGCTTGAGGCAGGCGACAGCTTCATGATCGATTGGGTGCCAGGCAAGGGCACCATCATCACGGTCAAGGGCGTGGTCCAGGGCGAACCGTTCAAGGAACCCGCCTTCTTCAACGCCTTGCTGGGTATCTGGCTGGGCAACAAGCCGGCCGACTGGAAGCTCAAGGACGCCCTGCTCGGCAAGGACTGAGCCGCCTGTTTCGCCGCACCGAGCGGGCAAGCTTGAGGCCTGTCGCTTCAAGCGCCATGGGCGAGCGCTGCAAGCGAATCCACCCAGGCGTCGGCGTCCACCTCGCGCGCTGGACGGCCATGGTTGTAGCCGTAGGTCACCAGCAGTACCGGACAGCCTGCAGCGCGTGCCGCTTGGGCGTCGTTGGCCGAGTCGCCAATCATCAAGGTGCGCGCCGGCTGCACGCCCAGGGCGTCGCAGGTGCGCAGCAGCGGCAGGGGATCGGGCTTCTTCGCCTCGAAGGCATCGCCACCCGATACCTGAACAAACAAGGCACGCAGGCCCGTGCCGACGAGCAGCGCCTCGGCGAACGCCGTGGGCTTGTTGGTGACGCAGGCCAGGCGCAGGCCGGCACCGGCGAGCGACTCCAGGCCCTCGCGCACCCCTGGATAGACCTGTGCGTACTGGCCGTTGATGGCGTGGTAGTGCCGCTGGTAAGCGGGCCAGGCGCGGGTGTAGAGCGCTTCTATTTCAGTAGCATCAATCGCTTGGCCATTCTGCCGGAGCACGTGATTTAGCACGGATTTGAGCAAATGCTCGGAGCCCTTTCCGACCATTTTTCCGATCAACCCGGCGCCAATCGCTGGCAAATCGAGCTCAGCGAGCATGCGGCCCAGCGCCTCGGTGAAATCGCCCAGCGTGTCCACCATCGTGCCATCCAGATCGACCATCGCGGCGTCCACATCGAACCTGTACCCCGACACCCCCAATATGGCCATGCTGCCCCTCCAAGCGAGAAAGTGTGCGAGTTTAGGGGACGTGCGCTGTCATCAACGTCTGACAGACAGCCCCCCATGGGCAGGCCATGCTGCTGGCCATGCCCTGCCTTCCGGCAGAGCACTGCACCACAAAGGAATTGCCATGCACCCCATTCGATACACCTTGTCGCTTGCGCCCCTGACACTGCTGCTGCTGGCAGGCACAGCGCAGGCCGCCGCACCCAGCGACGCGGCACACCAACGCTACGAGCAGGACCGCCAGGCCTGCCTGAGCGGCAACACCTGGGAGGCACGCGATACCTGCCTCCGGGAAGCCGGCGCCGCCTTGCAGGCTTCGCGCCGCGGCAATCTGACCAGCGACGATGCCACGCGCCTGGCCGACAACGCCTTGCAACGCTGCGACGTGTTCAAGAACCACGAGGACCAAGCCGCTTGCGTGGCCCGTGTGCAGGATGCAAGCAAGGTCAGCGGCTCGGTGAAGGAGGGCGGTTTGCTGCGCGAGAGCGTGACCACCACCACGACGGTCGTCGAACCCAAGTAACCCTAGGGCAAGCAGATCGGGCCCTGCGAAAACGGGCTCCGCTTTCAAACCGCAAGGTAGGCGTGCACAGCGACCTACCTTTTTGTATGTCTCTGTCCGACCTAAGGCGATGCTGAATAAGTCAGCGCGATGACGCGCGCCGTGCATTGGGATGGGATGCAAGGCGCAAACCGCAGCCATAGCCGCAGCTATGGCGAGGATTGGCAACGCCGCAGACCGCCCGAAGCACGGATGCGCGGCGCGTGAGGGACTTGTTCAGCATTGCCCTGCGCGCAAGACCACGGGCAGATGCCGATACCACCTGCCCCGGTACATGCCCTACACCGTAGGCACCGAGGCAACCTGTTTCGGTGCCGCATTGCGCGAGACGACCACCAAGTAGCGGCCGCCTTCGTCACCAGTCGGTAGCACAGCCCACTCCCCTCCCCCCAGCATCTGCACGCCCTTCTGGCGGGCATCAGAAACCACGTCGTGCGCATCGTCGAAGCACACCGTGAACTGGTGCGTGGCGCCGCCTCGGACCAATTGGAGGTGAATCTGCGGCCAATGGCCAGGAAGGCAGGGCCGCAGGCGCACGCGCTCTGCCTGCACTTCAAGGCCCAGAATGGATTCGACCGCCGCACGGTGCATCCAGGCCGCTGACCCGGTGTACCAGCTCCACCCTCCTCGGCCCACATACGGGGCCTCGGTGTAGACATCGCCCGCCATGGCATAGGGTTCGAGCGCGTAGGCCGCCTTTTGCTCTGGATCGGCGTTGCGGTGCGCCGGGCTCAGCTGGGTGAAGGTGCGGTAGGCGCCATCCCCGTCGCCCAGCCGCGCCTGGGCCATCAGCTTCCAGACGCCGGCGTGTGAATACTGGCCGCCGTTCTCCCGCACACCGGGCGGATAGGCCTGGATGTAGCCGGCGCTTGGCTTCATGTGCTGCAGCGGCGGCGTGAGCAGGCGGTTGAGGCCAGCGTTCTCGTCCACCAACAGCTCAGCGACCGCAGCCATGGCCAGGTGTTGGCGCTCGGGCGTTGCCGCCCCGGACAGCACGCTCCAGACCTGTGCAATCAGGTCGATGCGGCACTCGGCCGCGTCGCGCGTGCCCAGCGGCGTGCCGTCGTCGAAGAAGGCGCGTTTGAACCACGCGCCGTCCCAGGCCGGTCCGGCCAACGCCACGCGCCAGCCTTGCGCGGCCTGGCGCCAGCGGTCAACGCGTTCATGGTCGGCGCGTGCCTCGGCCAGGGGCAGGAACGCATCGGTCACGGCGCACAGGAACCAGGCCAGCCAGACCGATTCGCCGCGCCCCTTGTCGCCGACAAGGTTCATGCCGTCGTTCCAGTCGCCGGAGCCGATCAGGGGAAGGCCGTGCACGCCGACCTTGAGGCTGCGGTCCAAGGCCCGGGCGCAGTGCTCATAGAGGCTGGCCGACGCGCTGCTCACGGTCGGCACGAAGTACGCATCGTGCCCGCCTTCGGGTATGGCCGGCCCGTCCAGAAATGCCACCGCTTCGTCAAGCACGGCCACATCGCCCGTCACTTGAACGTAGCGCGCCACGGCTTCGGGCAGCCACAGCAGATCGTCGGAGCAGTGGGTGCGCACCCCGGCGCCCGTGGGCGGGTGCCACCAGTGCTGCACGTCGCCTTCCTCGAACTGGCGCGAGGCCGACAGCAGGAGCTGCTGGCGCAGCAAGTCCGGCGCGACGATGGCCAGGGCCATGGCGTCCTGAAGTTGGTCGCGAAAACCGAAAGCGCCGCCCGCCTGGTAAAACCCCGCACGCCCCCACATGCGGCAACCCACTGCCTGGTACAGCAGCCAGTGGTTGACCAGCGCATCGAACAAGGGGTCGGGCGTTTGCACCTGCACGGGCGCCAGCAGTTGCGCCCACTGCGCATGCGCGGCCGTTTCCCGGCGCGAGGCGTCTTGCGCCGCGCTTTCATCCAGACACACCCGAGCGAGCGCAAGCGCCTCCTCGTGGCTTGCACCATGGCCCAGCAGAAAGACGCAATCCCGGCCAGATCCGGCCGGCACCTCCAGCGGGCACGACAGCGCAGCACAAGGGTCCAGTCCCAGACCTGCCTGCTCGGCCAGGTGATCGGGCACGACACGGTGGCCGCGCGCGTCAAAAAACTCGCGCCGGTCGCAGGTCCAGTCGATAGGCGCAGGCTGCGCCTGCGGCGTGCAAACGGCAAAGAACGCCGTGCTGCCACCGTAGCCCGATTGGGCGTCGCGCTGGATGGCAAGCAGCACCGGCACCGGTGCGCTGGGCGCAGCAGCCATCTCGCCGCCATCGCACGCGGTGGCAACGCTCTGGCGGTCCAGGCGCTGGCTGCCCATCACCCACTCGATCAGACCGACAGCGCGCAGGCGCAGCGTCTCACTCCCGAGGTTGGTGATGGCCAGGCGCACTTGTTTGAACGGGCGCTGCGGGTCCACGCACCAGCTCGTGCGCACCGCCAGATCGCCATGGCGCTGCTCAATCACGGTGAGCCCCTGGCCGTGCTCGATCTTGCGCACGCCTTCGAACCCTTTGCCCACGCCAAACAGCGCCTTGGTGCGCACGTTCTGCAGCCAGAAGGTCTCGCCGCCCGGGTCGGAGACGGGATCGTTGGACCAGACCGTGAGCTTGTGCTGCTGGCTGTTGCCGGCCCAGCTGTAGCCGGCGCCGGCTTCCGACACCTGCGTGCCGAAATCCGGGTTGGCCAGCACATTGATCCACGGGCGCGAGAGCTGCTGTTGCGCTGTGATGTCAAAGCGGAACGCTCCACTCTGCGCGTCGAATTCGCCTGTCGGCGCATCGCCTGGGTTGCCGGCGAGTGGCGGATTCGGCGACGCAGGGTTCTGGTCGATGCGTGCATCCAGCGCAGCGTCGTGCCATTGCGCCAGGTCGTGCACTTGCTGCGGCAGCGGCCGCCCGTCGGCCGACAAGCGCACCCGCGCCAGCATGCGCAGCGTCGTGAGTTCTTGGTCGGAGAGTTCGGGCAGGCGCAACAGGTGCATGCCGCAGGCCCGCGCCGGGTCCACATCCGTGCTCTGCGCCTTGTGGACTTCCTGCAGTTCCTGAAGGGCGAGCTGCAGCGGCATCTGGTAGGACGGTGGTTCAGCGTTGACCACCACCAGGTCACATGGCAGCCCCCCCCAGGACCACAGCCGCAGCGCCTGCACCATCGAGCGCACCAGCCGCACCCCGTGCCCTGCGCTGATTTCCACCAACAGCATGGGGCGATCGCCCGAGATGCCGAAGCGCCACAGCGTGCGCCGGTCGCCCAGATACTTTCCACCGGTGGGCAGGGCCCGCGGGCCGGGACGGGCGTGCAGCATGGCGATCAGGGTGGAAAGCGTCTGAATGGCCGCGCGGTCTTCGCGCACGATGCCCATATCGCGCATGCGCACTGCGGCCAAAGTGGCAGACATCAGCACAGCGCGCTCCACCACGGCTGGCTGGCGGTACCGGTCGACGAGCGTCTCAAGCGCATCGCGGTGGTTGGCTGCGGCCGTAGCCAGCGTGAACTGTCTGTGCGACTGCGCTGGCACCACGAGGCGCAGCGACAGAACCGCCACGGGATCCAGGCCCGTTGGCAAGGTGGTCTTCCCGGCGGGAGACGCATCGCACTGTGCCAGTGGAGCGGCAGCGTCACGGTTGCGACCGAGCCACGCTGCGCGGTCGGTCTGCACCCGAAGCGCCAGCGGCTCGCCCTCGCTGTGCGCGAGAAAATGCACCGCATACAAGGGCTGCTCGTCGCTGGTATGAGGGTGCCGGTCAAAGTACAGCGCCTGATCGGCGTTCACCCACTCGGCTTTCACGAACAGGTTGGCGAACGCCGGATGCGCCTCGTCGGCGCGGGCTTCCATCAGCGACACCTCGAACGCCGAGAACAGCTCCAGCTCGATGGGCGCCGACGTCAAATTCCACAGCTCGATGCGCCGCAGCTCCACATCGTCTTCCGGGCTGACCCGGACGGTGCAGCAACTGCGCAGATCCGCCCACTCGGCATGCAGACTGGCATGGTCGCCATGCAGGGTGGCACGGTAGGCCGCTCGCGGATCCGCCGCCGGATGCTGCGTGATCGACACCAGGGGCGATTCACCCTGCGGAGTGCCCCCCACGCGGCGCAGGTAGACAAAGTGGCCATAGGCATCGCGCAAGGCATCTTCTCGCCAGCGGGAGATGTCGGCGCTGCCATAGCGGCTCCACCCGGCGCCATTGGCGCGCAGGGACACGCTGTACTTGCCGTTGGACAGCAACAAGGTGGGTTCGATGGCCGTGGCTCCAGGCACCACGGCCCGCGATGGCGAGACCCGCGCCGTGGCGCGCAGCGCACGGCGCGGCTGCATCAGCGGCTCGACGAGGCGCGGAATCTCGCGCGGGATGGCTTCCTGCAACAGGCCCGAGACGGCGCGCAGACGCGGGTCTGCCATGGTCCAGCGGCGCGGTGCCGAATCGAGCAACACATTGGCCAAACCCACCAGCGTCATGCCCTGGTGGTGCGCCATGAAAGTGGACACGGGCTGGAAACGGCTGGTAGCGCTCTGGCGCTCCGGGCTGTAGTCGAGCGCCTCAATAAAGCCCACGTCAGCGCGGGCGTGCAAGGCTTCGAGCCGGTGAAAATTGGCCACGGCGGCGGGCGCGTCAAACATCACCGCCAAACCGGTTGCATACGGGGCCACCACGAGATCGTCGGCAGGCGTGCGACGCAGCGCCAGTCGCGGCACCCCCTGAGGGGCGTATTGGTAGGCCAACGTGTGGTCGCCTGCGGCATACGCGCATTCCGAAATGCCCCACGGCACGTCACATCGCTGCGCATAACGCTGTTGTTCGTAAATCGCCGACCATGCCGCGGTATTGAGCGCACTGCCCACCGGCTCATCGAGCAACAGGGCCGGCATCAGGTACTCGAACATGGAGCCCGACCAGGAGCGCAAGGCCGCATGCTTGCCCACGCCATAGTACGGCCGCCCCAGCGCCCCCCAGTGCTCCGCCGGCACATCGCCCTTGGCGATGGCCCACAGACTGGCGAGCCGTGCTTCCGACGCCAGCAGGTCGTAAAAGCTGTTGTCGAGCGCTGCGTCCGCCACCCGGTAGCCAATGTGGAACAAGCGCTTGCCCGGGTGGTACAGAAACCCAAACTGCGCCTGCACCGCCATTTGGCGGCAACGCGCAGACACGGCTTGCAGCCGGTCGGCGAGCGGCGCGGGGACGTCTTCCTCCGAATGCGCCCACAGTGCCTCGCAAGCACCGGAAAGCGCCAGCAGATGGCCACACAGGTTGCCGCTGTCGACTGTCGACACGTAGCTCGGTGTGAGCACGTCCAGCGTGCGGGTGTCGTACCAATTGAAGAAATGCCCCTGGTAGCGCGGGAGCGTGTCGAGCGTGCCCAGCGTGGCCTCACAGCGTGCCAGCATCTGCGCAGTATCAATCCAGCCAAAAGAGCGCGCGCAGGCCACCGCCACCAGATACAGACCAATGTTGGTGGGTGAGGTTCTCTCGGCCACCATGGTGCTGGGCACGGTCTGCACATTGTCGGGCGGCAGGTGGTGCGTTGGCTCTCCGACATGGCGAACAAAGAACCCCCAGGTGTCGCGGGCGATCCCCGTCAGATAGGCATTTTCCCGCGGGGTAGCCTGCGGCCTGAACTGGACGCCCCAGGCGCGGCTGGCCAGCCAGATCCAGACAGGCGTCGCCGCCCAAGTGGCACAAAGCAGCGCACTGAACACAGGCCACGCGGTGTTCTGCCGCCACAGCAGCAGCCAGAGCAGCGCCGACGCCAAGGTGACGGGGGCGTGCGCGACGACGAGACCGGCCAGGCGGGTCTGGGCAGCTGCCTGCGCGCTCGCCGCCGTGGTCCATTGCAGCAGGCCTCGGTGGCTGACAAAACTGCGCCACAGCGCGCTCGCTGCCGCGTGGAGCAACAGCATGGCCTGCTGCAGCAACGTGACAAGATTCCACAGCGTGCTGCCAAAGGCGCGCAACACCTCTTTTGCGGCTTGCCGGTAGAAATATTCAATGGCCACATTGTCGCGAGCAGGGGCCAAACCAGCCAGCGCACCGATCAGCGGACCAGCGCCGAAAGCCAGCAGCACCCACGCCAGCGTGGCCCAGGGAGAGAGGGGCGCACCCGCCAGCGCCAGCACCAGCAAGGCCACCGACGCCGGCGCCACCAGCGAGCGGCGCAGGTTGTCGATGAGTTTCCAGCGGGCAATTCCGAGCAGGGCATAGCGGCGCCACTGAAGCATGAGCGGCAGCAACTGCCAGTCCCCGCGCGTCCAACGGTGAATACGGGCGGCCGCCACGTCGGCGTGCAGCGGCGCGTCTTCCATCAGCGTGATGTCGCTCACCGTGGCGCAGCGCGCGATTGAGCCTTCAAGCAGGTCGTGGCTGAGAATCTGGCCCTCTGGCAGCCTCTGGCCCAACACCGCATGCATGGCACGCACGTTCAGCAGGCCTTTGCCAACAAAGCTTCCTTCGGAAAACAGGTCCTGGTAGATCTCGGACGTGGCGGCGCTGTAGGGGTCGATACCGCAGCGGCCCGAAAACAGCCAATGGAACGGCGTCGCCGTGGCAGGTTCAGGCAAGGGGGTGGTCAGGCGGGGCTGCAAAATGCCAAACCCCGAAACGACCCGCCGCAGTTGGCCATCCACCTGTGGGTGGTTGAGCGGGTGCGCAGCCACGCCCACCAAGGCCCGCAGGGTTCCAGGTGGCAGGCCGGTGTCGCTATCGAGCGTCACGATATACGGCGTGGCAGCCACTGGTTGCGACAACGGCCCCAGGTCCACGAAAGGCGATTCGCCACCTTCTGCAAGCAGCTGAACCAGGCGTTCAAGCTTGCCACGTTTGCGCTCCCAGCCAATCCAGCGGCGTTCGGTCGGCGCCCAGCTGCGCTCACGGTGTAGCAACAGAAAACGGCGCGGCGCGCCCTTCAGGTCCATTTGGCGGTACCGCGCCTCCAGCGCCTCAAGCTCCGATTGCGCCTGCGCCAACAGCGCGGCATCCCCTGGCTGCATGGCGGCATCGGCATCGGCGTAGTCGCTCAATAGGGCAAACTGGGCGCAGGCCTCGCTGTTGGCAAGGTAATGCTGTTCCAGTTGCAGCGCCAGCTCGTGCACGGTCTTGAACGATGTCAGCATCGCCGGCACCACCACGAGCACGCGGTGCTCGGGCGGAATGCCCGACAACAATGCGTACCGCGCAAGACGCCTGGGCGGCAGGGACTCGCTGAGCAGGCGATGCACCACGGCAAGGACGGCCTCCCCCGCAGGAAAAATGGCCAGCAGGCCCAGGCCCCACAGTACAGCGCCAGAAGTGGAGCGCCACGAAAAATCCTGCCCCAACAACAACCACGCCGCCGCGGCCACACTTCCCACCAAGAGCACGGCCACATAGGCGGGCAGGATGCTGCGTCGCAACAATTGCCGAGCGGCCCAGAGACGCTGCGTGCGCATGCCCAAGACCGTGTACAGCGCCTTGCGGCCCGGTCCGCGCAACCAGTACCCAGGCGCTGCCAACGCGTCGCCAGGGTCTTCGTCCCTCTCGCCTGGCGCCTGGCTGGCACTTGCCGCCCCCCTTGCGCCAGCACCCGCCACGCCTTCCGGGGGCATCAGCGCCAGCAACTGGCCGGCAATGAAGGATTCGCTGTGCGGGCTGCGCCGGGCGAGACGCTGGATGGCAAACAAGCTGACGTCTTGCGTGTCTTCGCGCTCCGCCAGGAACGTGGACGATGCCTGCAGGGTACGCACCAGCACGCTGGTGTGGTTCACCACTTCTCGCCAGTCGGCATCCTCCAGGGTATGCAGCGCCAGAATGGCGTTGCGCATGCTCAGATTGTCGGCGGCCTTTTCCACATGCTGTTCGACCTGGGCAGAGGAAGGATCGGGCAACAGCCTGGACAGGCTTGCGCGCACCGGATCGAGTGCAGCGCCTGGCAGGGTCAACCGTGGCGTGGCGAAATCAAGGCTGTCGGTGTTCAGCCTTTCATATACCTGCAGTGCGAAGGGTCGGCCCACACCACGTCGCGCCATGGCATCGAACCGCTGCTCCAGCGCTTCAGGACGGGGCGCGCCGGATTCCAGCAGCGCATCGCACCACCGATCCGCGGCCTCCCGCGCCGCCATGGCCGTCGCCACCCGTTCCGCCAGGCGGCGCAGATTTTCCACCAGCAGCACGCGCAGCGTAGGCGCAAGCGCCCAGATTTCACCAAACGTCAGTTCGCTCACCGTCTGGTAGGCGTTCAGAAAGCTGACCAGCAGATCGCTGTCGATGGCGCTGTCTGTGTGCGCCACAAATGCCCACGCTACGCCATAGATGCGGGGCATGCCGGCCAGGTGCTCACCCCTGAGAACGGGCAGGCTCGCGTAGTAGCGTCTGGGCAAGTGCAAGCCGATCTCATCGGTCTGCGCCATGAGCATCTGAAAATTGTCGAGTAGCCATTCGCCCGCAGGGCTCACATGGTGGCCAGTGCGCTCCTGCTCGGCGATGTAGGCGTGCGACTGGCGCAATACCCGAAGGTTCTGCTGAAGTCGCGGATAAAAGGGGCGCGCCGGTGACAGCGCACTGCCGCTGTCGAAATGCGCTTGCGCCAAACTTATCCCATGCTGCTCCAGGCGGGCAACACCGAAAATTTCCGAACGAATGGGCGGCTCCAACTCGCCCATTTGTGGATTCAGAAAACCTTGGAAGCCGCCGCTGCTGTTCGCGCGCCTGGCTGTGAAGTTGCGCAGCGCCACGGGAAGGGTCAAAGTTGCTGTTTACCAGTACACGCTAAGAGCGAGCAGGCCGCTTGCCACGGCGACCATGCTGACGGAGCGACCACTGAGAAAAGCATCCAGTGCTTCCGCCGTGCAACACACTCTGTGCCAGGCGCCATTGGCCCGATCACACGCACAGACATAGCGTCGGAGGCTGTCATGCTCCACCACAACGGAGCTTCCAGGCGTACGGGGCAGAGAAAAGGAAGGATGGGAGCGGTTTGTCATGGAACTTCGCCTTTTGCGGCTCGGCGTAAACACACCCCACATGCCAAGCCCTTTGATGCAAAGTCCATGCTAGGTCTGCCCAAACAGCACGTCTGTCAGAGAAGATGCCGACAATACCTGCCCCGGTCAGGCCCTGGCAGCCCCTGCACAGGGCTGACCACCCCCACAGCTGACTGGTCAGCCCTGTGCCAGTCGTGCGCGCATCGCGTCGATCACGCCTTTGTAGTCGCTTTTGCCGAAAATGGCGCTGCCTGCGACGAAGGTATCGGCGCCGGCGTCGGCCACGCGGCGAATGTTGTTTTCCTTGATGCCGCCGTCCACTTCCAGCCGGATGTCCTTGCCGCAGGCATCGATGCGGCGGCGCACGTCTTCGATCTTGCGCAGCGCCGAATCGATGAAGCTCTGGCCGCCAAAGCCGGGGTTGACGCTCATGATGAGAATCACGTCGATGTCGTCGATCACCCAGTCAAGCACATCGAGCGGCTCCGCCGGGTTGAAAACCAGGCCCGGCTTGGCCCCGCTGGCGCGAATCGCCTGGATGCTGCGGTGCACATGGTGCACCGCGTCGGGATGAAAGCTGATGCTGTCGGCTCCCGCCTCGGCAAAGGCTGCCGCCAGCGCATCGACCGGCTGGACCATCAGGTGCACATCAACCGGCACGGGCATGCCGCCTGCCGTCTTGGCGTGGGGCTTGAGCGCCTGGCAGATCATCGGGCCAAACGTGAGATTGGGGACGTAGTGGTTGTCCATCACGTCGAAATGAATCCAGTCGGCGCCGGCAGCGATGACGCTCTTGACTTCTTCGCCCAAGCGGGCAAAGTCGGCTGAAAGAATCGAAGGGGCGATGCGGAAGGTGCGGCTCATGCGAGCGATTGTCGCAGTTACCATGCGCCCCATGCAGCAGTTCCCTTTTGACATCGACGTGCAAACGGCCTTCCTGGCCGAGCAGTCCGCGCCCGAGCGCCATGTGTTTGCCTTCAGCTACACCATCACCATCACCAACACGGGCACTGCCCCAGCGCAGCTCATCGCGCGCCACTGGGTCATCCAGGACAGCGAAGGTCCGCAGGACGACGTGCGCGGGCTGGGCGTGGTCGGCCAGCAGCCGCTGCTGCGGCCGGGGGAGCATTTTCAGTACACCAGCGGATGCCATTTGCGCAGCGAGACTGGCAGCATGGAGGGCAGCTACCGCTTCGTGACCGAGGAAGGCGACCCGTTCGATATTCCCATCCCGCGCTTCGTGCTGGATGCAGCCCAGGGCGGCGCATTGCGCGTGCTGCACTGACGCATGGAGTTCCTGCCCCACTGGCCGCTCTCGGCCAACACGCTTTTTTTCTTTGGTTTTCTGCTGTTTTGTGGCGCATTGGGCGGCTATGTTGCGCACCGCTGGCGCTGGTTGCCCAGCATCACCGGCTTCATGGTGGTGGGTTTTGTCGCCGGCCCGAATGTGCTGGGCGTGATCAGCGAGGCAGGTCTGGAGCAATCGCGCATCGTGGTGGACGTCGCACTGGCGCTGATCCTTTACCGCCTGGGATTGTCGATCGATACAAAGCGCTTCGCCCAGGATCGCCAGGTGGTGCTGGTATCGCTGGCCGAGAGCGCACTGACTTTTGCGGCCGTGTTCTTCGGGTTGGCGCAGGTCGGCGTCACGGGGCTGGCGGCGGCCGTGATCGCAACCATCGCGATTTCCTCATCGCCCGCGGTGCTCATTCACGTCGCCCATGAGATGCGGGCCTCAGGCCCGGTGACCGAGCGTGCCATGCTGTTGGTGGCACTGAACAACGTGATTGCTTTTATCGCCTTTGCGGCAGTCTTGCCGGCGCTCTACGGCGAAGCCAATGCACCCTTTGCCGTGATGGTCGGCGCCCCGCTGTACCAGGTGCTGGGCTCGGGCGCGCTGGGGCTTGCCATGGGGGGCCTGCTGCATCTCGCAGCGCGCAAGACCAAGGTGGCCGAGCAGTACCAGCTGGCGCTGGTCATAGGCGCCGTGATGATGACCGTGGGCGCCGCGCTGGTGCTCAAGCTCTCTGCGCTGTTCGCGCCGCTGGTGCTGGGCATGGTGGTGCGCAGCATGGAGCGCGCCAAGCTGATCGCCAATATCGAGTTCGGGCCGTCGTTCGAACTGTTCTTCATCGTGCTGTTCGTCTACGCCGGCGCCAACCTGCATGTCGCCGCCATCGTCGACCATTGGCCGGCCGTGCTGGTATTTGTCGGCGCACGCGCCGCCGCCAAATGGCTGGGCGTGGGCGGCTCGGCGCTGCTGCTGGGCGCAAGCGCGCGCCAGGCAGGCAGCACGGGTCTCTTGCTGCTGCCCATGGCCGGGCTCGCGATTGGCCTGGTGAACACCACGCTCACCCTGTTCCCGGAAAAGGGCGCGCTGGTAGGCTCGGTGGTGCTCGCCGCCGTGGCATTGCTGGAAACCCTGGGGCCACCCATTGCGGCGCGTGCGCTGCGCTGGTCGGGCGACAAGGTCGAAGAGAATGGGGCTTCACCCAGCCAGGGCGGGCACACCCGCGCTGCGGCGGCCCAAACGTCCAGCGACACTGGCGCTCAGGCCGGCAACGCCGATCCTGCTGCAGAACTGCCGATCGGGCGCAGCACGTAAGAACGTGTTTGCGATCTAAGGGCGCGGCACGCGCCGACACAGCGGCCTGCCAAGCGCCTTGTATATTCGACTGGCGCCCAGGCACGCTCCTGGGAAACAAGTCTGCAGGCCATGCCGGCAGATTGAAGGAACCTATTGATGAATGAAATCCTGAGCTTCTGGGCCCAGTGGCTGCGCCCCTCGGCGGGAATTCCGACCGTGCAGTGGTCTCTGCTGCTGGCCGTGGCGGCCATCACGGGTCACTTGCTGCAGCGCCACATCGGCTTGCCCAAGGTCGTCGGCTACACCGTCGTTGGCACCGTCGCCGGTCTTGCCGGGTTCAGTGGCGCTCCCTGGCCGCTGCAGGGCAGCAGCCTGTTCCTGCTTGAACTGGGCCTGGCCGTGGTGCTATTCGAGGCCGGCGGGCGCATTCCGCTGCGCTGGTTTCGCCACAACCCCATGGTGCTGGTGCAGAGCTTTGCCGAATCGGCACTGACCTATTTCGCCGTGCATTGGCTGCTCGTGTGGCTGGGGCTGGAAGAGCGCGTGGCCAGCCCCCTGGCGCTCGTCGCCCTGGCCGCATCGCCCTCGGTGCTGACGCGCGTGGTGGCCGACACCCGCGCCGCCGGCCCGGTGACCGAGCGCGCCATCGTGCTGGCCACCCTCTCCACCTTGTACGCGCTTACGCTGGGCAGCGCCGGCGCGGAGCTGATCAATCGGCCGGCCGTTGTGCTCACCGACACGATCTATCCGGTGATGGTGGTGCTGGGTGTCTCGATTGTGGTGGCGGCGGTGCTGGCGCTGACCTTGCGCACGGCCTTGCGCTTCATGAGCCCGACGAGCGAGAACACCTCGCTGCTGCTGCTGACGCTGGTGGCGGCGGCCACCGCCGTGGCAGCGCACCTGGGCGGCTCGGCGCCATTGGCCGCGCTGCTCGGCGCCATGCTGCTCAAACAGCTCAACCCACGCCCGTGGGCCTGGCCGCGCCACCTGGGCAACGCCTCGGCGCTGCTGACCATGCTGATGTTCGTGCTTGTCTCCACCGTCGCGGCGCAGGCCGACTGGAGCGGGCGCGTCGCCGGACTGGTGCTGGCGCTGATTGCCGCCCGGCTCGTGGCCAAGGTGGTGGGCGTGGCCCTGGGCAACGTGGGCAGTGGGGCGAGCTGGCGACAAGCCCTCTGGGTGGCGAGCGCGATGACGCCGATGTCCTCCATCGCCCTGCTCATCGCCTCGCAGTTCGTGCTGAAGTCGCCCGAAACCGGACCGATGATCGCTCAGATCGCCCTGCCGGCGATCTTGCTGATGGAAGTGGTGGGCGCCGTGATCTGCACGCTCGCGATTTACCAGGCCGGCGAGAGTTCCAAACCCTGGGCGCTGACCACGCGTGTGAGCACCGGAGACCCGCATGAGTCTTGAAGCCTTCACCCACTCCGAACCGCTCACCCTGGGCGTCGAGCTGGAACTGCAGCTCGTCAACACGCACGATTACGACCTGGCGCCCTACGCCGACGACATGCTACGCCTGATGCAGCGCCACCCGCTACCGGGCACGGTGGTGCCCGAGATGACAAACAGCATGATCGAGATCTCGACCGGCATCTGCCATTCGAGCAGCGAGGTGCTGGGGCAGCTCTCGCAGATCCGCGATGCATTGGTCAAATGCGCCGACAAACTCAACATCGCCGTGGTCGGCGGCGGCACGCACCCTTTTCAGCTCTGGCACGAGCGGCGCATCTACGACAAGCCGCGCTTTCAGGAACTCTCGCAGCTCTACGGCTACCTGTCCAAGCAGTTCACCATTTTTGGCCAGCATGTGCACATTGGCTGCCCAGACGCCGATTCGGCTTTGCTGATGCTGCACCGCATGTCGCGTTTCATTCCGCACTTCATTGCGCTCTCGGCGTCCAGCCCCTATGTGCAGGGGCAGGACACGGCGTTCGACTCGGCGCGGCTCAACTCGGTGTTTGCCTTCCCACTCTCCGGCCGCGCGCCCATGGCGCTCACCTGGGCCGACTTCGAGGCCTATTTCAACAAGATGACGCGCACCGGCGTCGTCAAGAGCATGAAGGATTTCTACTGGGACATCCGTCCCAAGCCCGAATTCGGCACGATTGAAATCCGCGTCTTCGACACGCCGCTGACGATTGAGCGCGCCGCCGCGCTGGCCGGCTTCGTGCAGTCGCTTGGCGCCTGGTTCCTGGCCGACCAGCCCTTCATGCCCACGGAGGACGACTACCTGGTCTATACCTACAACCGCTTCCAGGCCTGCCGCTTCGGCATGGACGCGGTCTATGTGGACCCCGCCACCGGCGACCACATGCCGCTGCGCGAGCACATCATGCGCACCATCGACCAGATTGCCGGGCACGCCGCCGCGCATGGCGCCTCGGGTGCCCTGCACCTGCTGCGCAGCGAGGCGGCGGCCGGCCAGAACGACGCCCGCTGGCTGCGCGAGCGCCAGCGCGAAGAGCAATTGCTGGCCGAAGTGAGCCGCCAGGCGGCGCAGCGGTTCAGGGGGGCGCCCCCCTGAGTCGCCTTCTCCCCAGGAGGGCGCCCCCAGCACCCGGAGTGCACACGGCATTTGCATGCCGGGGCGGCCCTTGCCCCCACAATGCACGCCCATGGGTGAATTCGAGCTGATTGCAAGGTATTTCAAACGCCCGGTGCGCCGCGCGTCCCTGGGCGTGGGCGACGACTGCGCCCTGCTGGCGCCGCGCCCGGGCATGCAACTGGCGGTCTCGTCGGACATGCTGGTCGAGGGGCGGCATTTCTTTGCCGATGTAGACCCGCAAGCGCTGGGCCACAAGGCGCTGGCCGTCAACCTGTCCGACCTGGCGGCCTGCGGCGCCGAGCCGCTGGCCTTCACGCTGGCCCTCGCCCTGCCGCAGGCCGACGACGCCTGGCTGGCCGCATTTGCACGCGGCCTCTTGGCCTTGGCCGACGCGCACGGCTGCGAACTGGTCGGTGGCGACACCACGCGCGGCCCGCTCAACATCTGCATCACCGTGTTCGGCGAAGTACCCGCCGGCCAGGCCCTGCTGCGCAGTGGCGCGCAGGTGGGCGACGACCTGTACGTGAGCGGCACGCTCGGCGACGCCCGCCTGGCGCTCGAAGCCTTGCAGGGCCGCATCGCGCTGCCCGCAGACGTTCTCGCCACTGCGCGCCAGCGGCTGGAGCGCCCCACGCCGCGCGTGGCGCTGGGCCTGGCGCTGCGCGGCCTGGCCACCAGCGCCATCGACCTGAGCGACGGCCTGCTGGGCGATGTGGGCCATGTGTTGCAGGCCTCGGGCGTGGGGGCGAGTATCCAGGTGGAGAAAGCTATGGAATTGCTAGCTGCTAGCGCTTATCAATCAAGCGCTGGAGGCCAATTTGAACAAGATTTCTGGCGGCGATGCGTGCTCGCAGGCGGCGACGACTACGAAATCGCCTTCACCGCCCCGCCGTCCGCGCGCGCGGCAGTGGCCGCGGCGGCGCTGCAGGCCGACACGGCCGTGCGGCGCATCGGCCAGATCGAGGCGGCAGCGGGCCTGCGCGTGGTGGATGCAGCGGGCCATGGTCTCCGCTTGGCTTTCCCATCCTTCGACCACTTCGCCTGAAGCCGGCACAGACTGCCACCATGCCATCGCCATGAGCCGCGCCGCCCGCCTGCTGCAACTGCTCGAAGCCCTGCGCGGGCACCGGCGCCCGGTGAGCGCGACCACCCTGGCCGCCGAGTTGCACGTGAGCCCACGCACCCTGTACCGCGACGTGGCGACGCTGCGCGAACAGGGCGCCCAGATCGACGGCGCGGCCGGAATGGGCTATGTGCTGCAGCCCGGCTTCACGCTGCCGCCGCTGATGTTTGGCGAGGACGAGATCGAGGCCCTGGTGCTGGGTGTGCGCTGGGTGGCGCTGCAAGCCGACCCCACGCTGGCCCAGGCCGCGCGCCAGGCGCTGGAGCGCATCCGCGCCACCTTGCCGGGGCCTTTGCGCCTGGCCGTGGACACCAGCGGGCTGCTGGTTCCGCCGGGGCGCCCGGTTACGCCTGAACCCTGGCTGCCCACGCTGCGCCGGGCCATCCGGACCGAGCAGTCGGTGCACATCGCCTACCGCGATGCGCACGAAACCGTCAGCCAGCGCACCGTGTGGCCCTTTGCCATGGCCTTCTTTCAAGAGTCACGCATGCTCGCTGCGTGGTGCGAGCTGCGCCAGGACTTCCGCCACTTTCGTGCCGACCGCGTGGTGGCGCTGACCGAAACCGGCCTGCGCTACCCCGCGCGCCGCCACACGCTCATGCGGCGCTGGCGCGACCAGATGGGCTACCCGCTCGCGCTGGACTGACATGGCGGGGCAAGCCGCGACCCCACACCACTGCTGACAGTTTCTGACACGGTGGCGGCCTACGCTGGCGCCTTCGTTCAACTCCCAAGGAAGCACCATGGCCCATCCCTTCACCCTCTACACCCACCCCATGTCGCGCGGCCGCGTGGCACGCTGGATGCTCGAAGAATGCGGCGCCGCCTACGAGACGGTGCTGCTCGACTACGGCACGACGATGAAGGCGCCGGCCTACCTGGAGATCAACCCCATGGGCAAGGTGCCCGCACTGCGGCACGGCGACACCGTGGTGACCGAAGTCGCG